>Ga0207841_1000048_pt1 | contig 199695 bp, 127 predicted proteins | sample HigsolmetaGSP18D_FD_184846 | JGI IMG/M metagenome (GOLD analysis project Ga0207841, IMG submission 184846) | High solid enriched microbial communities from the Joint BioEnergy Institute, USA - SP1-8-D (SPAdes) | ecosystem: Engineered > Bioreactor > SSF (Solid state fermentation) > Aerobic >...
GGTGTTTGGATCATGGAGCTTCGTTGGATCATAAGGCTTCGTTGGATCAGGATGGGGGGGTTTTGATCCATTGTCACGTGCTCCCTGCATGACATACCCCTCCTTTATGCCAACTCCGGCTATAACAGTTCTGCGCGAGCGCCGAAGGTGGAAAAAAAAAAAGCAAACCAGAATAAATTAATATAAGCGCTCTCCAGCGCTTTCAGAAATCGAGAAATATGCCGCCCTCAATTGAGGACTTGATTAGTACATTAAAATGACCGATAGATAGCCAGATCTGCAGGTAGAACTGACTGACAGGCAGAATGTCACAGATATGTTTGACCACTAATTAATTAGACCAGTCGTCCTACTTGAAGTCCCCCCCTCCAAGACTGAGTGAGCGGAGTGAGTGAGCGGTTAATGGCTTGTTATTTACATTTACACGGGCAAAGACAACTACCTGCCTACCTACCTCTTTGACAGCTTCATAATGATCCAGCATCATTTGACGGATCTGAGTGTCTGCATATCCCCGTAGGATCTAGTAGATTTTCCAAGACCTTCAAGCAGACCCTTTAAAAGAAACAAGTATTATTTCCTTCATATATATATAAAGGACCTCATCCCAATCCCAGCTTCAGGCATGTATACTGCCCTGCAGAAGACGGGCCTACTCAATCAACAGATAATCAACCTCAACACATGACCGTATATGTAGTATACAATCACTAGTCAGTACTTGTCTTGTGTATCATCCAGAAAGCAGGGGTCCGCTACAACTTATCTACCTAAGATTATTTAAATAGGGTCGATCTATCTAGATAAGTCTTTAAACAGCAGATAAGATAAGATACCGTACAGTTCTGTGCAAGTGCTTGCATGAAGGTGCAAAGCATTCACAGAGCAATGTTATAACTTATAAATCCCTGCCAGGGGGAGAGAGGGGGGGGGGGGATAAAAAATCAACTAAAATGACATTTCCTGTTGTCTATTGTCCTGAGCATCACAATGCATATGTACTGACAAATGCAGCAACAATCGATTCGCTCTCCATCCTCAAAAAAAGGTAACTCCCGGGACGTTATTGCTGCTGTCCATGTTGGATGTGGTCGCCACACGCTTCTGCAGCATCACGTCCACACTGAGTTTCACAGATCGACATGCATATCTGGAACGGCGGGCGATGTCCTATTTACATACAGAAGTCACTACGTCCCTCGACCGGGAGAGGAAAGGAAATACATAAAATGTGAATATGCAGGCATTGTCACCAGGGATCTATCAGAGAGAATATCAGAGAGACAGACAGAGAAGGGGGGGGGAGAGAGAGAGAGAGAGAGAAAGAGGGAACTCGGAAAGAAAGAACACTGTAAACCAAGAAATATGGCTCTATCTATTAGCTATAAAACAGAAGGAGTCACACAACACACAAACACAGCGCAAACCATTAGCCATTACCTATTGTGCAGTACTAAGTCTCTCTCACCCTCTCTGCACCCTGCACCCTGCTCTCTGCTCACTAGCTCATCTCAACTCAACTCGACAGAGACCTGTACCCATACCTGTACCTGTACCGCACATAAAGGTACTGTATCAGAGTACCCCCCCCCCCCCCCCAACAGTCTACTAGAGTACTCCCCACGCTCATCGTCAGGCTAGCCACCACGTCCACACGGGCATACCCTTCAGCAGGGGTAAGGATTCAACACCTTTAACATTTGCTGTACAATAATAATAATAATAATAACGTCATTCTTTGTGCCAGGTCCCTGTTTTCAGGATTCTTCCTTGTCTTCTTCTTGGGGTTCAAGCTCGCCATTTGCTGGGGTTCTCTTTCACTGGGTATCTATACAACAGGCCCAGGTAATAATCCTTGGTGCGGCCCTATTTGGCTTTTTTTCCTTCTCTCTCTCTCTGTCGTCGTTGTTGTTGTTGTTGAGAGACTCTCGTATATATCTTTCTTAGCTAGCTATTGCGTGCGGGTCATATTACTCCTTACTCACAGAATACTTCCTCCTTCTTTCCCTTCAATTTGTTCCCTTCATCCAGCTTTTCCCTGCGTGACATAGAAAGGAGGACCTACCCTGAATCATTCTCCTCAACACACTTCAAGATAAGAGAAAGAGAGAGAGAGAGAGATAACTTCACCTCAATTATTAACCATCTCAGTCCCCCAGGCCTGGGAGTGGGATTCAGGACTGGGTACTACTGTACAGAGCAGAGTAGAGTTAAACTAGTTTCCAATAGATGCGAAACTACCTACCTAGTCTGATCTGACCTTTGATCTGACTGTCCTAACCTAACGTAACGTAACCTACTAATCCGAAAGAAAAAGATCCGCAATAGCCACTGTGCATGTACTTTCTTCTTCTTGCTTTTTTTTCATTTCGTTTCATTTCACTTACAGAGAGGGAGAGAAGAAGACGAAGAAGAAATCCCAGTAGAGACCAGGAAGTTCTTTTTTCCTTCCTTTCTTTCTTCCTCCCTTGTGTCTATCAAAAACTCCCAAGATCAGGTACCTATCTAGGTACAGTACACGTATCTATCCAAGTAGGTATCCGGATATGATACCATTCCCCCTACACGCATACGCATACATAAATCCATATACTACCTTGCTTCCCGTATCATCATCATCATCACCATCATCATCATGCGGAGGACAGTTCTCACGAACTCTCTCTTCTCTCTCTCTCTCTCTCTCTCTGTCAAGTACAGTACATCAACTTGAGGTCCTCGAAGCCCCAAGGAAGTGTCCAGCCCAGTTCGGTTCAGTTGAGTTCGGGAACTGGCAAACTGAAAACCAAAACAGGAACTGGGGAAACGAAACAAAACCAAAAAAACCTTCCGGGAGTGATGATGGGTACGGACTACGGACTAGATTATTAGATAGTCGCATGTACAGTACATGTCCTGTAAACAGTCGACCTAAGTAGTAGAAGAGCATCCATTGCTGCTGCATCATTATTGACGGGCTCTGAGCGCGCGTTGTTATCAGCTACGCATTGTATGTATGGAACTTGGAAAAAAAAATAAAAGATAATGTATCCTTACTTTTCTTTTGTAGGTAACCGATGAACTCAATTTCCTAACATAGCCGACATGGAATCAATCATAAACCGACCGCCTGTTAACTACATACAACAACAACAACCACAACCACTGCAGGTATCATCGACGCGCCGCGCCCCGTCCCTCCGCCTCGGGAGGCGGCTTTTGCCTCATCCATTCACCCATCCGTCCGTTCGACAACCCGAGAAAGGAAGAAATGATAGGAGAAGTGACGTAGGAAAGAATGCAGGTAGATATGTACATGTATACATAGATGGATGCGGTAGTCTCGTCCACCGGTCTAGGGAGGAAGGCCGTCTACTCGGGCATCTTGAGGACGTAGCGGCCGGCGATCTTGCCTTGCTCTGTATATTATCGTTAGTACTCTTTCCGTCCGTGTTACCGGTGAAAGAAAGAAAGAGGGGTAACTCACCCATCAGCTCGTACACGTGGCCGAGCTCGGACAGCGGGACGGTCTTGAAGGGGGCCTTGATGAGGCCGCGGGCGAAGAAGTCGATGGCCTCGATGCCGTCCTGGCGGTTGCCGACGTAGCTGCCCTTGATGGTGACCATGCGGATGACGGTGCCGAAGACGGGAGCCTTGAGGTGTGCGTTGGCCGGCAGGCCGATGGCCACGATGGTGCCGCGGGGCCGCACGTAGCTGGCGGCCTGCTGGAAGGGCAGCTCCGACACGGCCAGCAGCAGCACCGCGTGCGGGCCGAGCCCGTCGGCCGTCGCGGCCTGCACGTCGTGCACGAGGTCCTTGCTCTTGGTGAAGTCGATGTACGCCTGCGGGATGTCAGCCGTCTCTAACTCGCATAAAAACGAAAAAAAAAAAAAAAAAAAAAAAAAAAAAAAAAAAAAAAAAAAAAAGAGGAGGAGGAAGAGGAGGAGGAGGGATACGCACCTCCGCGCCGAGCTGCTCGCACATGGCCCTCTTCTCGTCGCCGCCGTCGATGGCGATGATCCTCAGGCCCATGGCCTTGGCGTACTGCTGGGCGAGCGATCCCAGGCCACCGCCGGCGCCAACGATGGCGACGGTCTGGCCGGGACGGGCGCCCGACTCCTTGAGGCCCTTGTAGACGGTGATGCCGGCGCACAGGATGGGGGCGACGGCGTCGAGGGGCACATGCTTGGGGATCGGGGTGACGTGCGCGGCCTTGGCGATGCAGTACTGCTGGAAGGTCCCGTCGACGGTGTAGCCGGAGAGCAGGGCGTTGGCGCACAGCGGCTCGTCCGACTTCTGGCAGAACTCGCAGGCCAGGCACGAGCCGTTGAGCCACTTGACGCCGGCGTAGTCGCCGATCTCGATGTCCTTGACGAGCTCGCCCTTGGCGACGACGACGCCCGCGCCCTCGTGGCCGCCGACAAGCGGCATCTTGGCGGGCAGCGGCCAGTCGCCCTTCATGGCGTGCAGGTCGGTGTGGCAGACGCCCGAGTACTTGATGTTGACGAGCACCTCATCGGGGCCGGGCTTGCGGACGGGGATCTGCTTGTAGACGAGGGGGCCGCCGCTCTTCTCGACGACCTGGGCCCATTGGGTCTCGGGGATGACGGGAGCAGCCATGGTGTCTCTGTGGTGGAGGAAGAAACAGATGGAGATGGAAGGGAACAGAGCAAACGCGAGGATCTGGTCTGGTGCAGGGATGCTGGAGTGCAGACGGGCCGACGTGAGGAGCCTTTATATACACGAGCCATGCCTGGCGACCGCGCGGACATCCAACACATCCTCCACATCGACATCGACATGAGAGCTCTGTGCGAGAGTCTTGCGGAACCGCATGGCCGCGAGAGCACACGACCGGCGGCGGAGTGGGCGTCGAGCACGCACGGCGGTGGAGCCGCAGGGCCAGCGGGTGGCGAGAGCCAGGAGGCCGTGGTGATGAGGGGGCGCGGAACTGGTATCTTTGCCCTACACGTGCATCATGACGAAGACGATGCGAGGCCTTGAACGCTGGCCAAGCAGCATGTCTGGGACGAATCGATGCGCCGCTCGTCTCCCAGCGTGCAGCGACTGCAGGCTGAGGGGTCGGGCTTCTCGACGCCGGATCGAAGTGTGGAGTGCAGGCGGGGTCGGCGAGAGGGCCGGACCAAGGGAGCCCGCACCCCGCGTCTTGTCCGGGGAAACCGTCTGGGGAGCCGGGGGCGGAGACGTGGAGCGCCGCCGCACCTTGGGGGAATCAGACTCGCGGCCTGCGCTGCGAACCCAGGGATTCGTGTTGACGCTGTCTGCCATATACACATACGATCTTCTATCCAGCGCCTTGTTGTTACAGACAACCAAGCCGCACCGCACATGTACCGCCGCGCCCAAGGCGCACGGCCAACGCCCCCCGCGGCACACGCGCCGGCGGTGGAGTCGGTGACCCGTGACCGTCAGGTGCTTCGGCGGCGCCCACCGCGACGCCGGAAATAGGTCCACGGTGAGCAGAGCAGCATCCCACCTCTCTCCCTTCTGCTGCCCGATGCCGTCGCAGCCACTGCCCCAGAGCCCGGCCAACAGGCGCCCGCCGTCCACAGGACATAACGTGACGCTGCGACGCGGCCCGGGTTTCGTTCCCTGGTCGCGAGATCGGTCCGGAAGGCGTCTCTCCGCCTCAGTAACGCGACCCCCGGCCCTGTCTTGGCCGTCGAAGCAGTGCTGACCGCCACAGTCACGATATGATGGCAGGACCGTCTCCGGGTTGCCCGAGGTCGCTCGTGTCGTGGAGCTGTTCATCCCTTCCAGGGTGATGTCATGATCAAGCGTCAGCTGCGGGTGCCGCGGTGCGCGGGCGCCTAGTCTGCACATCACGGCAGATGATAGGCGGGGAACCCTGAAACGTGAACCCTCTCATCACCTCTGCTGCTGTACTGTACCTGACTTGTCCTGGACAAAGGGAAGCTAGAGCTAGGGTTCCATGATATCAGAAGCCGTCCCGTCCCGTCCCGTCGGGCCCGTTGCACGATGTTATTCTTGCGGAGGGGGTTCTCGCTTCACTGCCTCGGCTGCGATGTTTCTGGATCGATCGGTCTTCGTATTTCGAGATGCTGCGGCTCCGCAAGGCGCGGAAGAAAGAAAGAAGAGAGAGAGAGAGAGAGAGGCTCAACAATTGCTGTATGCACAAGCAGCCACATTTTAATAATCATCTCACAATCTCGATCGGACTGTTGGAAGTTTTTCGACCCCGATTGACCCAGAAAAACAGGTGATGACGCAAAATGTACAGTACAGTGCTACCCAACCCAGCTCAACCCACCTTTGAACTCTCTCTCGCTCGCTCGCTCCTCTGATTGCTTTGTGCCTTTCTATCCACCTTACTACTCACGATTAGATATAAAAAATCATGGATAAACGACATCAGCGACCTCAACACTCACATCCAGTCAAAAAAAGATACTACCAGCTAGCGTAGAATAGCATAGCTAGGTACTCTACCTACTTTCTCTCTCTCTCTCTCTCTCTGTCTGTCTGTCTGTCTGTCTGTCTGTCTGTCTCCCCTCTTTCTCCGGAAAGAAGGAACCCGCCCTGGGCTTGGAGTCCACGTGCAGTTGGATTTGGACCCGGGAGCGACCCGGGACAGCACAGCACAGCACGGTACAGTACAAAAAAAATCAAATCCCGTCTGAGGTAGAGTAATAACATAATGGCCATCAACTAATTCCGGTTACACGTGGCCACGGTACGTACGAAGCAAGAACAAGCGACCCGTACGGTTGGAAGTCATTGCATTGCATTGCATACCTGTGCCTGCAGAACTACTGTACTTGCACCTGCGCGCATCCTTCGGAAAGAAAAAACAAACCGAAAGAAAGGACCAAGATGGAAAAAAAAGTACAGCTGACACCCAGAACGTCAAGTAGAATACAAACAAGACCGAAGCCCCGCTTCTTCCTGTTCTTCTTTTCCTCCTTTGATGATAATGATGATGATGACGATCACTCGCAAGACTCGTGAAAGATGGAATGGGCAAAAGGTTAGGTAGGTAGGTAGGTAGGTAGGTACTTGGTATCAAATCAATGCAAAAAGAAAAAAAAAAATGTATGAGCAGAAAAGACAACACAAAAACCGTCTATACGCCGTTCCCAGACCCATCTGATGATATGATATGGTGATACAGCTCCCCCGATCCATAGAGGGAGGTTGCTGTGCCGAACTCTCGTGGACATGAAATGAAGTAGAGGGTTATTTTTAGAAGAAAAAGACGAAGAAGAAAATCAAGATCAAACGGCACCCGGCCCCTTGTGGTTCGACTGGTCGAGCAGGAGCTTCGGCTTGATGTAGTCCTCGTCCAGCTGCCGGAACCACGCGGCGTGGTCGCCGTTCGGCCCACCAGAGAAGAGCTCGCGGAGCGCCGCCCGGGCGCTGAGCCCGCCAGACGACTGCTGCTCGCCAGGCCGCCTCGAGGGGGAGGCACCGGACGACGCCGGCGCGTTCGATGCTGAGAGGTGCGACGAGGACCGTCGGAGACGGGATGCCGCAGACGGCGGGAGGTCGTCGTCGGAGAGGGCGTCCATGTCGAGCTCGAAGTCGTCGACGATGTCGCCCTCCGAGGTCACGCGATCCCTGTCCCGGGAGCCGAGCTCGTCCTCGCTGGCCGCGCTGCTGCCACTCCGGCTGCTGGCCCCCAGGAGCGTCTGCGTCGACGACTGATCGCGACGGTCCTTCGGGCCGTATACGGAGTTCTTCCGTGAAGCAGCCCGGTGGCTTCCCGAGCGGGCCCGGCGGGCCGGCGGGCTGGGACGGCGGTTGCTACCTCGCGAATAGCTATCCAGAGCGATGGTCGAGTCACCGCGACGGGGCGTGTAGCCCAGTCCCGTGCCGGAGCGCTTGTAGTAGGTTCCTCCGTTGCTCACCTCGATGTCGAATTCGTCGTCGGAATCGATCTCCTCGACGACGCCGGTCCGGATTCCGAGAATCTCCAGCATCCGCGCCGTGGTGCCACCGAAAATGATGACGGTGAGCACCACCACGACAAGAACCGTCGCCCGGAGTGCGGGCGCATTGATGCCCTGCATGCCCGCAGCCAGCGCGACGCCGACGGCGCCACGCAGACCGGCCCAGAAGAGCATCGCCTGGTAGGCAAACGGAAGCTCGTCCGCGGCATCCTTACCCCGGCGCCTGGCCCGGTATCGAATGAACCAGTTGATGGCCTTGGAGAGCGGGAAGACGGAGAGGTATCGGGCGACACAGATGCCAAAGACCGTCACCAGGATGAAGAGGGGCTTGAATTGGAGGTTGGTCTCAACGAACAGATCCAGGCCCAGGTAGATGAAGATAAAGTTCTCGCTCAGCTGCGCCAGCACCTGGAAGAGGTACTTTGTCGTAAGCTGTGTCCTCCGCGACATGTTATAGTAAGCATAGTGCTTGAGGGTAATGCCACAGAAAAGCAGCGACACAATGCCTAGGAACAACGTCAGCATAACACCACTGCGGAACATCTGTGCTCTGGACGTTGCGGAAGGCACATACCGGACAGATAGATGCCGTTAGAGAAGAAGTAACTCGCATACGCGACCAGCACGATCAAGCAGCTCTCGATCTTCGGCATCCGGCGAACATGCGTATGTTTGAGCCCCAAAGCGGTCGCAACGCCCACAATCACACCAATGAGCATGCTACCGAAGAAGACCAGCAGGAAAACGCCAATCGCTTCGAAGAGATGGAGCGGCGTCAAGGACCCTGCTTCGCTGTCGGCGTACTTCTGCGCGGTCTCGAACAGCACGATGGCAACCGCATCGTTCAGGATCGACTCCCCGAAGATGACCGTATATAGTTTCGGCTCGACCTTGTATAGATTGAAGATGGCGAGGATCGTGACGGGATCCGTGGCCGAAAGCGTCGCGCCGACCGAGATCGCTTCTACGAACGAGATGTTCAGGCCATCGAGGGGAATCCGCGTCCAGATGAATAAGATGAGACCGAGGACGACGGCAGAGATGAACGTCCCCGCAAATGCGAACGTAAGGATGGTGCCTATATTCCGAAAGAAATTTGCCTGCGCACGAAGTGTCAACAGATCTGTTCCCCGAATTTCCCCCAGTTTCCGTATCGTAAACCGACCTGATGTAGTTCGTAGCCCGAGGCCAAGATGATAGGAGGTAGCAGAAGGTTGAAGAAAAACTGGTAGTCGAAAGCGACGTTGTCCTGAAGGGGCGACTCGGGGCTCAAGCGTATGAGCAACCCCACGAACATGCCTATCTCCCATGAGAACCGAGCCTCCCGGGTTCAAGAAGTCGGGTCGAGGACGCACCCGCAAATATAGAGAGGACCGTTTCATGCACCGCCTGAATCTTCCTCTGCTGGAGAATATAACTCGTGAACAACGCAAACATCAGCAGCAGGATCATGATCAGGAGGGCCCAGGAGCTGAAAAACTCCTTCTTGCCCGCTTCGGGAACATCTGTGGCCGCTCGTTAGACTGGTCACGGCAGGGTACGGAGGGAGCGGCGCACGCACCATCATCGGGATCTGAATCTGAATCCGCTATCCGGCCTGGAGGAAACTGTCAGCTACATGAGCAATGCTCGGAACAGAGCGCACATACGCAGCAGCTGGCCAACGGCCTCGTTCACAACATAGCTGGCCATTGTCGCGAGTTTCACAAGAGTCAAGGCGGGGGTGTGGTGCCAGACGAGCTCTAACAGCGAGACGCTCGCGCCAGGAGGCGGGCGAACATAATCTGCACGGGAAAGCTGCCGCAAGAGCCGGGAAGAGCTGCAGGAGGCGAGAATATCAACAAAAAAGCAGCCTTCCTGGCGCTGTCCTGGACACTGTCTACTTGTCCTTATCGGCGTCCGCGTCTTGTCCTCCCGCTGTCGGGGGCCAAGACGCCAAGCGGTCCGGGGTCGTCCGCTGCTTAGTCAGCATACTAGCCGTGTCGGGCGTAGCCGGTTTTGATGTTCCATGGAAGGGTTCCATAGGAAGGTTCCAGCCTGAGGTTAAGGTCACCATCCCAGAGTACCTAGGTTTCAGCCTGGATGTCCTTGGAGTTGCCCTTTAAGTAGACGCTGTGTCGGGAATTCACTGTAGCTCTGTATTCATGTTACCAGCTCTACCTAACGGTCCGGAATTAGGGCGGGCCTCAACGGCTCGAGCCGGGACTTAGGGCTCCTTAACCTAGACCTTCAAGAAGCAGACCTGACCATTTGTATTCGTGAATGATATCCAAAATATTCTCATTCAGGCATGAACCGGGTATGTATATGGCTGCAGCATAAAGATCCAAAGCAGAAATATTCCCAAAAAAATTCCTACTCCTCGGCGTAAATTCCCAATGCCAACTACCTACCGACACCCTCGTCGAGCCTCTTCGTCAACCAAGCAGCGACCAAAGCCGCGCACCCTCCAAACCTCATTACCCATCCGACGCTATCGTCCCACGGCTCTCCCCTGGGCTTTTGCAGCGCCTTGAAGATCGCGCTGCTGATCAAGGTCGACACGATCTGCGGGAACGAGATGGCGACATTGTGCAGGCCGAGGATGATACCCGCCTGATCCACTGCCTCGTCGTCTCCGTCGGCCGCTGTCACTCTTTTCGGAAAATGGCCATTCTCCAGATCGTCGCTGTGGGTTGGGCTATTGGACTGTGTCGAAGACATCGTCGCATATGGTTCTCTGGGTGCTGCCATCTCCTCTTGACGGCGCTGTAGCCGTCGTTCAGCGTCACGGCGTGCGACCTCGGCAGATATGAGAGCAAATGGTGCCCAGAGAGTGAGAGCCCATGATATACCGACGATCCCAATATCCACCGTTGCAGCCTGAGGTGTGTAGATAAAGAAAGTGCTGAACATGCAGGTAGCAAAAAGCAGGTGCGATAGAAGCCAGGTCCGGCGGAGGGTCAGGCCCGGGATCTGCAGCTTCGAGAGCAGCCCCTGCTTTTCGCCTTTCTCGAAGCTTTTGCTGCTGTTGGAATCAATCAGAGGTTCTGAGGAAGTGCCAAACGGCGTGCTGGAGAAAGACATTCTTCTAGCCAACTGCGGTTCTTCAGAAGGGCTATCCGGAACCACTGGTTCAGGGGCAACAATCTGTTTGTATGTTGGAACAACAATTAACGGTAAAATTATGTTCGCGGTGAAAGAAACGATGGCATAGATGAGGAGAGCAAACGTTCCAATTCTGGTAGCTTCCTCCCAGGCCTTATCGATTTCGTCGTCGGAAAGGTTCGGATGTTCTTCGAAAATCGGGTTGACATAGAGTTGGCCGATATAGGTCGTCGAATAGAACAGGAAAGGGAACCATCCGACCCACGCAGCGAGCTGAACCTCGCAGACCTTGCGTATCTGCGGAGGCAAGCGCCGAATCGAGCGAAACACCTGCTTGAAGAACGATATAAGTCCAGGATTATCCGACGCAGGTGGCCCCTCAAGCCGTGGGTCTCGCTCCTTGATGTATAAGCAGCTGATCAGCAGTGTGGTGCTAAGAGATATCGATGCAATCACACAAAGGACTTTGAATTGCGTGTTTCCAAAGAACGGAAGGATCTGGGGCAGATCAAGATAGCCAGATATATATCCCAAAATATTGCCCACGCCTGTAAGCCTGCTCGCCCAAGCATTCGCCGATTCTTGCTGATGAGCTGGAGCATTGTCGACGATGAAAGCGCGAATGCCTGCCTGTACTGTAATAAACCCCGTCAGAAATGACACTGAAAGTACGAGGAAGGCACGTTCCAAAAAAAAAAAAAAAGACCTACCCGTATTTATGGAAAAGTCAAGGCAGTACATGAGAATTGTGGCCACAACAATGGTCGTTGTTTTCACTCCGGTCGAATGAGCATCAACACCGAAAGTTCCCAGAAACCCGCCTACTATCTCTCGGACCCAGGCCAGACAGAGCAGTGCCACAATGGTCGCCGCGCCGCCAACAACCATAAAGGGCTTCCTCTTGCCCCATGATATGCGGCAGTTGTCGCTTCGAATGCCGATATAGGGCTGGACGAGGGCGCCAGTCAGAGGACCTGCGATCCAGACAAAGGCGAGCAGGGATTTACTCATCCCAAGGGAAAGAAGGTATGGCTGCATGAAATGCGCTTAGCATAGCGTCCAGAAGAAACGAGACAAGATCAAGGATAAGAATATTTCTTTTAATAACGAGGCAAATAAACTGGTGACTTCAACGTACCGACCCATTCGAGAGCTCAACCGACCAGACGATCTGAAGCCTGCAAATAATCCGGTTTCAGCAACGCAACCCTTAAACATTATATGCATACTGCTCCACAGATCACCGAAATTCAACAACTCACCCCCCAATGCTGAGTGTCAGCAGAAAAAGGTACCAGCTGCTCTTCGAGGACTCGTCAAAGCCGGACCTGTCCCCTGCAGCGACGACATCGCCATTTCCCCGCCGTGCACCGCTCACCCTCAGAGAGTCGACGTCATTGTCAACGGGGTTGGGGTTATCCGGCGCCACAAGCGGCGACCACTCGTTCACTACATGCTCATCTGTCTCCGTCATCGAAATTGAGGTCTCAGGTGAAACGCCTGAGCCGTCTCAAACACCACTCAGATGACGTTCCCAAGCTATAATAACCAAAATATTCTATCTCCCGGTCTTTCTTTGCGGATACCAGGGCAGGGTGGAAAAGAAGGGAAAGGAACACGACAAAAGCTGGCTCAGCCCGTACAAGGGAGGGAGAATGAAGGAGCCCGTTAAAGAGCGGTGTGAGCAGGGCACAGTATGTATATAGCAAGGAATGTTCAACTCTTCTATAGTTACTGAAGACACAACGCCGGCAGGAACAAGTGTTTACGACCAATATCAATGCAGATTCAAGAGCTGCCGGGAAAAACTGCTAGGTAGGTAGATTAAGATGATACTAGAAGTGACTGGGGTCGTGGATCGAGCTGAACGATGAACTGGAGAAGCGAAAAAAAGGTACAGAGGAGAACGTCGCTCTCCAAAGGACGAACGATGATGTATTAATACTTGCTGACGGAGCTCCACAGCGACGTTGCCGTTGTTCGCAGGGCAACGATGATATGAACGGATGTCGAAGATGTCTGGGGAGGAACAACGTCAAGTCAAGCTGACACCCATACACGTGACCAGACGCTCCATGGGGCGGTGGCTGGCTTCCAGGGTTCAGCCCGGCGCAGATGCGGAGGGCCGGGGAGCCACTTGGAGAGCGGCGAGGCGAGACACTTGTCACTGCCGCTGGGCTGTTCCTTGGGCGCCAGGTCCGGAGTGCAGCACCTCATGATACAGTCATGAACGCCCCAGCACCGTGATTCAGCAATCGAGAAAGCTCGAGTCAGATGATCACATGCACACCCAAGGTACATGTACTGTACAGTACCTTTGCCTACCTCGGTAGGTACTGTTAGGCGGTTATTTCTACGGCTGTGCATGGCTTCTTCAACAGGTCATACTTGTAGAGCAGTTGCCTTAAGCGAACAGAGGATTGAAGTGGTTTCGTCCTTTTGTATAGGTGGTTTACCCCATCCTTTTATTGCCTCACCTATCCATTCCCTTTGGATTCCCCATGGTCACTTGAAGAAGAATACGTTCAACATCGTCTGTATCAATTCAGTCCTGGTGTGAAATTGAGAAGCAGCAGTACCGTCTAAGCCCACAGGGTTGGACCGAGGTACCAATGTCCGCATTTCCAGATGACAGCCTTTGGCAGTCAAATCAGTTAAGAGCCATACCCAAAATAGAGAGCTGCAGTACCTGGGCTTGACGTTCATTACCAAATGACGCATTACTCAACGTTCTGGAAAGCTGAATGCAAAAATAAATATGTTTGCGCTAAAAAAAATCTATATAGTATTGCTGTGCTAGCAGACCAAAACAGCCCCCACCCTGGAGAACCAAGTCCACCCTTTATATTCCCAAATCCTCAAGGTTCCTCAGTCATCATACACGTACGCCACTCCTTCCTGGTCGCATTGGGGCCTCATGCTTCACCGCGATCCTCAAAGTTCCATAATCCCGCAAAATGCCATGAAACAAAGAAAACAGAAAAGATGCCTGTGAATAAACGTGACATAGAAGTGGACAAACTCAGGGGGGGAAACCTTTGAAATCGTCCAAAGTGAAGCAAAACTGCCTAGATAAAGCAGAGATGGGTCACATGTGATAAGTGACAGCAACTGGACAAGGCAGTAGAGAAGGCTGAGAGCATCGGGGATGACAAGTAGTATGCATTTTGGGACGACCATTCGATGCGCCTGCGCACACCACCCGACTTCAGAGGTATGGGGTCGATCCGAGCGGGCCGGCTACAGTTTCAGCCGTCCATCGCGCAGACGGAATACCGACACACCCAGAAAGCCGCCTGAGAATTTCAAAACGATGGTAGCTGAACCCCAGGAAAAAGGTATCCCGCATCTTCATCTAGACAAGTGAAATGAACAAGTCCGATCGTGCTGCTGGAGACTCGGCTCACAGAAAACACCAAAAGCCCCAATAGAGACACAAGAAAGGAGAGCAAGAAGAATGACACACATGAAAATAAAAAGGGTATCATCTATTTGCCGGCAGAACCGCGAGAATCGAGAGTCTCAACAGTCGCGGCGCTAAGAAGTAAATGACGGAGGTGAAGTATGGCGCCCTGAGTACGGCCAGACCCTCGGCGCATGCGCAAGTGCCAGCGGACGTTTCAGACGGGACGGTTTCGGACCATTTCTATGGTGCTCTGTCCTATATTTAGGAGCTATCTTAAATCTGCTGCTGCAGATACTGCGGAGTTATCATTTGAGGAGCAACCATCGTGGGGATTGTCGACTGCATATCCACGGTGGTGGGCATAGTGGTAACACTAGCCATGTTGACGGTCGTCGGGAGGAAGTTGGAGTCGGATGAGGGCGAATCGGCCTCGAGAGAGCCGAACTCGTTCTCCTCGTTCTCCAGATCCTCATCGCTCAGAGGTTGCTGCTGCTGTTGCGGTTGTTGTTGTTGTTGTTGTTGTTGTTGTTGTTGCTGCTGCTGCTGGCCATCTTGCTGTGTTTCATGCGTGCGGCGATGTCTGCCAAAAATATGTTAGCGCAATACTGACAACGGAATATGCTCCGCAACTTACTGCGCGAGGTTATCAGACCGCGAGAAGGCCTTGTTGCAGTAGGGGCAAGGATAGGGTCGCTCCTGGGTATGGGTCCTCACGTGCCTATGCGCCAAGAGTCGGTCAGCGGCTACAGACATTGCAGAGGAAATATTGATCTTCCAATCAGGAACCTCATGTGTCGGATTCAAGGGAGGATGTGAAACTTACCGCTTCAGATGCTCCAACCTCTTGAACAGCCGGCCGCAGGATGGGATTGGGCAGGAGTGGGACTTCTGGGGATATGGGCCGAGCTCCGTCATAGTGGCGCTTCGGGCACGACGGACAGGCCCGGGGCGATCCGATGCGTTCGAGCTGTTTTGAGCAGACATCTCAGGGGATTCGCTGTTGGGAAGAGCTGCCAGATCATCCTGGCCGTTGAAGAGAGACATGTCGTTTTGCTGGGGGCTCTCCTCAAGGCTCGGCAGTGGGGTGTCATTCTGCACCAAATCCTTCTGCGATGAAGAGCAGCCGTTCATGAGGCCAGGCGACGAGTCGTCGTTCGATTCATCCACCTCGACGACAGGAGCGACGGAGCTTGAGACGGAGCGCCGAAGGTCACTTTGCTTGTGAGCGGCGTACGCGGTCGACTGCGAGCTTTGGGACTGGGTGGTAGCAGCGATTGCATTGGTGATACCCGGCGTGACAGATGACCGCCGCCTACGCTGCTTGTACGTCGGAGATCCTTCGATCACAGAATACACGTTCGAAGGGAAGGTGCGGGCGGCGGTCGAGAAGTGAGGACCCGCCAGGTTCGACGGTGGCAGCTGCACCATAGAATTGAACGTCGTAGTTCCAACGTCCGGGATTGCGGTGTAAAGCCCGGTGTCCTCATTTGCAATATATGCGGGCTCGGAACCCAACGTGACAGCCTGCTGCGGTGGTGTAATCGGTTCGAACGACATGCCGCGGTTGCTGTAATCCTCGTACTGCGATGAAACGTACGACGGAGCCGGCGAATATTCAATGTAGGCGGGCATCGAGGTGTGACGCTGATGCATCCTGGCCACCGGCATTCCATTGCGATCGTACTGGAACTGTCCAAAATCCTGCTCGCGCTTGACTAGACTCTGGCTCATCGTGTTCGAGGCGTTCAGCGGGTTGTACATCGAACTTCCAGAATCGTCCGGGAGGAGCGGCATCGGTGGCGGCATCTGGGGGGGAGGCATAGCGTCAATGGACCGAATAAGCGGAGAGGTCGATGGGCCAAATGCCGCGTGAGCGGCGAACGACGAGGAGTTGGCCTGCTGAGCCTTCGTAAGTTGCTCGTAGAGCGATTGTGAAGCATCGAACTCGAAGGACAAGGCTGGTTCGGCAACAGCAACGGTGGTCGCCTCCTGGCCCATCTTCTCCCTCTTAAGGTCCCGCTCCAGCGCATCGAGGAAGAGTCGATCATGGGGAACGCTATACCAATAGAAGACCTTTTGCTTCTTCTGGGTTCGGATGCAGTTATTCTTGTACAGGAAATCAAGGAAAGGGCTCTTTGGCTCCTCAAGCGAGGCGTCGGTGCCGGACTTGAGATTTCGAAGATCGGAGAAGATGCCCTCCTCGAATTTCTTCGTGTTCCTCACCGGACGACCAAACGCCTGAAAGCGGAAGGTGAGACATCTGACAATGTCCGTGCCAGAGATGTGGAAGAGATTGTTCCTACGGCTCGTCAGTTACCGTGTCCTGGGCCTTCCAATCTTGGCGCGATCACCAACCATAGAACGCAGGAAATGTAGTCGCCAGTGGGAAGAAGGAACCGCCTGATGACCTGGTCTGGTTGCCAATCAACCGGCGCAGAGATGAGGAAGTACTTCACTGTGCCGCAAGTCAACCTTAATGCCTTTTTGACATGCGAGACTGCACTGCGCGCCAGTCCCGAGTAGCGACCAGACTGCATCTACTTACGATTGTCAACCTGTTGCAGCGCAACCTGGGCGTCGTGGGGGAGGCGCTGTTGGGCCTCAGTGGACAACATGAAGGTCTCTGGCTTCTGCGGGGGTGCCATTACGGCACCATTGTGAGGGTACATGATTGTTTCGAGCACTGTCGACGGAAGAGATGGTCAGTCGCCCCGTTGGTGATATTGGGAGTATGGCAACAAAGGAACCGGCGCGCTCGTGTGCGGAGAGGCTGGGGAGCACGCACCGTCAGAGACGCCGTGCGGGCGGCGCAACACAAGCGAACAGATACAAAGAAGTCACGATCTCTCTTGACTAGAAGAGAGGGGTCGGAGGAAGCAAAAGGAACGGATGTCGGCGAGCGGTCGAGCGCGCGCGGGAGCGATGCTATCCAAGGCAAACGAGAGGTGCCAGCCTCCAACGAAAGCAGATGCTGGGGGGAGATATACGAGAACAGAGATTGGACTTGGGCCAGCCCGAAGCAAGTCTCGTGCTCTCGCACGGAGGGGAGACGAAACGAAGGGAGAAGGGAAACAAGAAAGGCCACTGCCTGCTGCGACGGGGGGGGAGGAAGCGTCGGAGGGAGGGCAAGGTCTTTGTACACGGGGTCTGCGGGCAGCCAGAGCGACCGGGCGGGACGCCGGCGCGCTCGAGGGGTTAAGAAGGATGTGCAGATCGGACGGGGCAGGGCAGGCGCAGGGCAGGCGCCGTCCCGTTGGCTGCCGGCCCGCCGGGGCCTGGGCCAGCGAGGCGCCCGCCGGTGGGCCTGTAATACCGTATCGTTACGGCTGCCTGTCTTCGGCTAGCCTGGGCTGGAAGCCTCGCCTGACCCCTGCCGCTGCGCGCCGGGAGCACCAGCCGTGGTCCGTAGCACGGAGAGGCAGACAGCAGCCTGGTCGACGACATCCCGCATATACAGTCCCTGCCTACTGAGTAGATTCACAGAAGCACAGCCAAAGGAGAAAACAGGATCCATGAGAGCATATACAACTTGGAGAACCTAGGTAGATGCTGACATCAGGCATCACGCTCATCACGAAATCACGCTCCTTCGAGATCGGTGGCCCCACGATGGATGGCCCGGACTTCTTACATATAGCTTAGTAATGGAGGGCACAGGTCCATAAATAATAATAATAATAAGCGACAAGTACACTCGACGCATCCAAGACAATCTCACAACGGTCGTCTTTTTGAGAGAGTAGTAACGGTCGACTGTGCACAGAGCACAATGCTCACATGCAATGTTTAGCAGGGCGACAAGGGGCAAGATGGCAGCTCGGTTGGAGAGGAACGAGTCACGGCGGACGACCTACGCGCCAACCGGTTCGAGGCATCGACGAGTGGCGGGTGCTGGAGGGGGACGGCCTGTGGAGAAGACGCAACGTTGCTCTTCTGGGCGTGTTCTGGCAGGGGGAGGGGCACGGAGGGGAGGGTCCCCCAGCTGCGCCCGCCAAGCAGATGTCGAGGAACTGCTCACACTAGCGCCGACTGGGGGGATCCTGATTCTGAAGCATCCGCCCAGCTGTTTCAGATTTTTTGTGGCCCTGGCCCAAACACCCCCTGGCTGTGGCAGACCACCACCCAAAAGTCGACTTCGCTTGATCACCAGCCAACGGGGATCGCCAGGCGGCCTTCCGCCGTCCATCTCGGTCCCGTTGTGCATTGTGCACTCTCGCCCCATCGTCCCTTGCTGGACTCGCTCTCTCCTTCTGGTTCCTCGTGAGCGGCAAGTCGAACGGACCTGCCAGCGACAACTCACCACTCAACTCCATGCTTTCGACCTTGCGGAAACCCGTGGTTGGGAAAGTGGCTGGAGAGCAGGATGCGGCGAGGACAACGCAATAATCCGCGACTGCTCTGGAGGAATCGATCTATTGTTATTCGACCTGTGTGCTCTATCGATATGCGCCAAACGCCATCCGCATACGCAATCCTCGACCTGTAAAGCCGTGCAGATAACAACATCCTGCATTGGGTAGGTAGCTACGGCGTCGCCCCAACAAGATTTACATCGCCCATTCCAGGTCTGCGCACAGAGACGGCTCGAGCCTCTCGCCGCCAAGTCCTCTGTCCTCTTCAACTTGTGTCTGTCCGCACTGCACGAGAAGCGCGATGGATGCATTATTCTGCCACCGGAAGCGCAGTGTTGACCGTCAGGTCACAGCACCGGTATGCGCGGCGATCGTATTTACTGCTTGATGCGCATTCCGGAATCCGCGCTGTTCCTCTTTTTTACATCCGCAAGCGAGCCTACGCGGCAATGGCCACCAGTTGATCAGTGGCAGGCGGGTAAAAAGATCCAAAAGGGTAAATGGAATGCATTGGCCACATAAAAAATACAGAGTACGGAGTGCTGCGTAGAGCATCAGGCGATTCAGGGCGTATCCGTCCCGTTTATGACTTATCCACCGGGGGAAATGGGAATCGACGGCAGCGGACGGCAAGCCACGATTTGGTCGAGAAGCGAGGTCCGGAGGGTCGCGACCACCTTACTCAGCCACCTGCTGGGCCCCAGCCGACTCACGAGCCTCTCTTACTTGCTGATCCGCCTCTCGGTCGACCGCAAACTTTGCTATATATGAACACAAAAAGGCTCGAGCTTTGCGCAATAGGGTAAGAGCAGCCAAGAAGTTATAACTTTGAAGGTCCCCACCTGTCAAAGACGCAAGCGAACTGGGGAACGGCACCACAAATTCTCCGAGAGTCGAGACCAACTTACCAAGAACGAACAAACACTCGAACGGGCAGGGACTGCTCAACAATGCGGCGAACTGTACTTCCGTGCCTATGTGTACGCATCCCGCCTCCGCTTCGCTTAACTAACCGCGAGTGGATATAAGAGTAATAACAGCGATATTATTGATGGGTCACGATTGCCGCGATTGCGAATCTCGATGATGTTGAATGGATGATGCTCACTGCCACTTGTCCACCCGTGTACGTGTACTGTGTAGAGGACACGGTTAATAACCATTCTCATTTGCATCGGAGCGCAGCTCTTTCGACAACTGTCATCCCGCCCCGGATGCAGATCACAGTACACGTCCAGCGCAAGATACCGTTCGAGGATTACAACTTGCTGGCAGTAGGTCCCGGTTGATGCGTAGAATCCGCGATTCCGCGCGGAGCAACAGAGTACCTCAGGTGCCTACGGAGTACTCCGCCGACACTTGGATAGCATTGAGGTCCGTTGGACCGTAGCCGTGCACTGCCAGAGCAACAAAAAAAAAAGCACAGGCAAAGAAAGTGAAGTACGGACCACTTCTAAAATTATAATCTCAATTAAGAGGTTGTCTTTGCCTTTACTCTGTCCTCTTGTCCACGTCAAAGTCAGTAGTGCAATAATAACAACAATAAGAACAGCAATGGATAATACTAGTAAACAATGCTAGAAAATATTAGAAGGAAAAACATTTACGTAGGTATATACGTAGTACTTCATCATCATAAAAGCGCATTTCCATAGATAGATAGAGAGAGAGAGGCGCATATAGAAGCATAAAGTAGAAGCATATCGCATAAAGTACACAGAGCCCTCCGTGGTCCGCGACCAAGTATGGAGTAATATCACGGCTCTATTATAAACATCTGCATTCTTCAATGCAGCCTGAGGCTATTATTATCACATCCATTACGGAAGAACATACGGAGGACTCCGTACGCTGTAAGTAGAAAGTCAAGCCGAAAACCTCCCCCGGGAAAAAAAGCCTCATGATATGACTCTTCTTCCTTCAGCATTCGACGTTCCGAGCTGAGTTATGTATTGTACCTGAGTAACTACTAACCGATTTGGCATATTATTCAGAGGTCGCAACCTTGAGCCTTCCAAACCAATTCCCTATTCGGGAAAAAGGGTGCTGTGATTGTCGATTCTGCGACACGGATGATGCAGGAGGCGGTATACATACGGGGCACGTATCTATCTGAGATCCCTGACTACAGATAGAGCAGTAGTATAGCACGGAGTAAAGTATCTCTGTCGATGATTGATCTTCTTCCCGGCTTTGAGCCGGGCTGCGTGGCTGGCTGACTGGCTGGCTGCAGTGCTGCCACACCACCGTACCCGGATGTCGGGCTCTCGGGGCTGTTCGCGAAGGCGACTTGGTTAGGTAGGTATGGAGCAGCTAGCTAGGCTACATTTGGTAGTATGCATAAATGATGTGCTCGAACGACGCTGTCAGCTGGACGTTCTAGAGAGACCTAGAAGGGGCCCTAAGGCATTCTGTCGAAATCGAATGTTCCGCCCCATGTGGCCGGGGGAATCTGGGGAATCTCTTTCTAAATTCTCCGTGCATGTTTGATCGTCGATGCTGAAACACAAACGTGTTGAGCTTCTTTAGAACGAGAACCGAGTGAGGTAGGTGTTCGAGACGGACCAAAACCGGTATGGAGATCTCTGTCTTTCTACTTAGATCGGAGATTCTCTTTTTTTTTCCCGTTCACACTTCACTGTGAACAGGAAGGAGGCGGGAATGCTGTGGATGCGCCTTGACGGAAAGTATACAGTATACTAGACCGCCCAGACCACAAGTGCCCACTGTAATAATAAATCATAATAATACTAGCATGTCCATGCTCCAAGACTCCGAGAGGCCAAAATCCCAATTCAGGAGTCGGTTATGACCGACGCGGACGCGGACCCAGTTTGGTTAAATATACTCTATACTCGACGCAGTATGGTATGGCGGGTGCCCTATTTTGAATTTGCGCGCGGGCCCGCGGGGAAAAGTGCCCGTTGTTTGCTTGCGTCGAGCCGAATCTGCAGCGGTGCAAGCCCGCCCGGCGGTCGCTGCGGACTACTAAGGCACCTTAAGTTTTAGCATGCAGGTTGGCGCCAGGGGAAAACTCCCTTCGATTCGTCGGCATTTCCGCCATGTCAGCGATCCCGAGCTGAGGCCTGAGGGGACCTGATGGAATAACAGTAAATGGAATGGCTTCGGAGATTAGAAATCAATTTCAAAGCTAACGTCCAACGGTTTTCCGGCCCGTGTTTGTCCGGCTGGCCGCTGGCACATTATTACTGACAACTTGGTAAGCAGGACTCCAAGAGTCAGTCAGGGAGCTCCGCGAGCTCGGTTAGAGTAGTACTGCGTAGAGGAACTTTGTTTTTTCTTGTCGGCCATTTTGACACTTGCCAAGTTGATAGAAGGGAAGGGATTATTAATCCTTGCGGAACTTGATCGAGTCCATATTATTCCTGCAAGATTGCTCTGTGTACGATTGACTGCTCTTGCGTTCGTCATCAGTGAATGAAAACAACACCTCTTCTATGCAGTTGGAGTAGTGATACGAAATGTACTGCGTACTCTGCAGACCGTCCCTCCCATTCCTGGTGCTCCCATTTTTGGATTTTGTTTCGTTGCCGGCCAAGGAGAAGGGCGTCCCCTATCTTGAAGTGTTTTGGTGTGAATTCTCGAAAAAGGGTTCGGCGCTATCGATCCTCAGTTTATGCTCCCAACACTCGCAAAGGCATGAGGAGCCGAAATCACCAGCCACAAGCACCATTACTCAGCATGAGTGGGTTCAACAACACCTACAAGGCTACTGTACGCAGCAGTTTAGCGTCCGCAAGGTTCGCCTACAGCGGAGCAAGGCGGTACTCAACTGGACGAGTCACTGCTGTGCGTTCCTGTTCTCGACGCTCGTGCATCAGGTTTCAGATCTTTCCGATCGCCTTCTGTTGCTCGGGGGTGTGCAGGTTGCAGAATCTGAAACATGCCGCATGCACTCGAGCCCGCTCGACGGAGTAACTAAGTACTGCACTGCAGCTCGTGGGATGCGGTATGTCGCTCGCTCGTGGCACTCGTGCACTACACTCTGCACGGCAGCCTCAGCATGGCAACCGGTGTGGCGTGCTCCGTATTCTGTATGGGGTAGGGCAATGCCGCAATGGCATGTGTGCTCGTGTTCGACTTCGAGGATATACCTTTTAAGCTCGTGATCGGCGGCGTCGTGCCTTTTTGGGCTACACGAGATTCTCGTCCTCTCCTTTCAGGCACGTTAAACAAGGGCGATCTCTGGTGATCGCTGTACTCTGTAACTACGGAGTACAGAGTACTGCGTTCTTCATATGGAGTAGTGCGAGTCTTCTAGGCCGAGCTTATGCAGGTACGGCGTAACGGCGCCGGTTGGAATCTGTACTGCAGTCCGGACGTACGGAGTAGAAGCCGCAAAACATGGTCTACGCAGCAGCATCAACTACAGCAAAACAGCCAGCCGATACATTCCAAAATCCAAGTACTCCGTACGCACATAGCTTTCGCAGATGGGACTTGAATCTCATCACAGATTGATCGAGATCTGGTCTACTGTGTAAGACACGAACCCAAGAGACCCATAACGACTAGTCTCAGGATCCGAGTCTTCAAGTTCGACGAGGCTACCCCAGGTCATCGGGCTGGGTTCGGCGGCACCCTCCACCTCTCCGGGCCCTCCCCGATTAGTCAATTTTACTCGATGCTATCCATAATAATCAATCCAGTAGTATCAAATGACGACAGCGATTTGGGGGGATGGATCTGAAGCGGTGAGTTCAACGCCGTCGCCGACAAGTGACAACCCCTGCAGGACGGCGCAAAGTGACCGGTTCCAGAATCAGTCAACCCTGCAGAGGATCGGAGATTTCTCCATATTCGGAACAGTCCAAGAGAACAGACCAGATCTACCGCTCGTATTACTACGGAGTACGTAAACCCGCCGTCCGGAGCACTTCCGTACACAGTAAGAGATACAAAATCAGTAAGTCCAATCCCACAATCCAACCGTCGTTGTCAGGACCGCTAGAGAAGCAAGTCTTGGAACCTGCAGGCCGCCTTTCAAGACCGGAGGGACAATATGCCCGCGGATGAGTAGTGGATGGAAACAGATGAGCAGCAGAAGACGTCTCACTGAACATGTCCCATTCCACAAGGACATGGAAAGACCATTCTTATCATCATTATTTTTGTTTTCAAATCGCGCTCCCAGCCCGGCTTAGTCGAGATGATGCCCAGAAACGATCAAAGGGTATACGACGATTAGTAAGCCGATACGCCACGGACCAGCGTGCGAAACAATTCCGGCATGACGACTTCAACTGAGACAAGTGCCCATTGCCGGACAGAGTAACCAACCCGAGTGGGCAATGTGATTCTCAGGCCCAACTGCAGGGTTCTCCACACCACTCGATTTTAAGCTATTAGTTATTATCAAATGATGTGGTAAGCGGGTGCCCTCCCTCGGTGCTTGGAGCCGCCATATGGTTGGTGTATCTACACCGCACTCCGTACTTTGGTGCTTCTTTGTCTTTCAACGGCGGCCTTTCGACTTGCCCTTGGACTCTTTGGAGGGACCTTGGATGCGTGTCACGTCCGCTTTGCTAAGCTTCAGTGTACCTCCAACAAATTTCCCGACTGACGGCCCTCCGATGCCTCGTTCCCTCCGCTTATTGCTGTTCTTCGGTTTAAATGTAGGCTTCTCGAGTATTATTCCGTTCTCGCGGGCTTCTCGGCGCCGCTTCTCCTCCCTCTTAGCAGCCTTGGCAAGGATGCCTCTTCGGTGAGACATCGGCATTTTCTCCTGCGTGTAAATCGACTTTTTTGCGCCGAGAGCTTGTATTCTCAGATCAATCGCCTTGTGTCGATTTTTGCCAGTGGGATTAAGGTCTGATGCAGACTCCAAAAGATGCGACTCCTTGAGCAACCGTTGCAAAGCAAGGTCGTTCTTGAGATCTTCCGCATCCATAGCATCGTCGTCGTCTTCCTGGTCTTTCTTTGTAGATGTAGACTTGATAGTCGAGGAGTCAGAAAACGATGGCGGTTTTGAGTTCTGTCAAACGGCGTACAGTTAGCACGCGTCTACAATGTCGGTGTAGTAGAATGAGTGAGGCGCACCATGAAAGCTTTGCGAGATTTCTTATCCACTAGCATATTGTCTGTCATGTTCCGCGTATCCATGTGTTCAACAACCTCGACCTGCGGGCTGTCGTCATTCTCTTCTGAGATCCCGTCCCACTCAGAGTCTGTGTCTTCATTTTCATCCTCGTCTTCATCTTCATTTATAGCGGTTGTAGACTGTGAAGACTGGGAGTTCTTGACTGGGGTCGGTTCCAGAGGCTCGAAGCGACTTTCAAAGTACCGGCGGAATATGTCATGAGAAGAGTCTGCAACATCAGGACTTGGCTCCCGATCCTCCTCCTCCACCGTTCGTGAGACAACAGTGGTCTCTCTTTTCCTCTTTCCTGGCATCTCGAGGTCACGTATTTATCGCTCTCTGAGCGCGCACCTGGAGTCGAATAAAAAAAATCCAAAGGCGGTGGACATGGAAAGTTTTTGGTTGACATCAGTCACGTGCGATAAGATTATCACCAAAATCCCAGATGAGGGGAAGGAGTCAATTATTCGCGATCATTGGAAGAGCGGCAAGACCAATTTGGACATCCAATATGACTCGCTTCCGACCTTGCATAGACCTGCACGCCGGCAAGGTCAAACAAATTGTCGGAGGTACATTAAGTGAGGTGCCGGGAGAGCTAAAGACGAACTACGTATCCGAGCTCCCCTCCAGCCACTATGCAGCGTTGTACAGAGACCACGACCTACGCGGCGGTCACGTTGTGATGCTTGGACCAGGCAATGAAGAAGCGGCGAAGGAAGCATTGAGAACATGGCCAGGAGGACTCCAGGTCGCTGGCGGTATTACAGACAAAAATGCCCAGTACTGGATTGACCAGGGCGCGGAAAAGGTTCGCCATCTCGCACAAATATTTGCTCTTTAATCTGCGGTGTTCTTCTTGTATCTTGACCTGTCTCTGTTCAGAAATTCAATTTTTGTCTTTTTATATGAGCGCACTTTCTTGTTTTTTGTACCTGGTACCTGGTTTACTGATAACGCATCTGTGGTAGTAGGTTATTATCACTTCATATCTCTTCCCAGAAGGAAAATTCTCTCTTGAACGTTTAGAGGCAGTCCTAGCTGCGCTTGGAGGCGACAAGTCCAAATTGGTCTTGGACTTGAGCTGCCGCAGAAAGGGAAACACTTGGTTTGTTGCCATCAACCGCTGGCAGACCATTACGGAGATGGAAATCAAACAAGGCTAGTGCCTCCATCACGTATCTTCGCGTTATTCCTTCTTCGTCTTTCTAACTTGTTTTCAGAATCAATCTCGATGCTGGAACCGTACTGCTCCGAATTCCTGATCCACGCGGCCGACGTTGAGGGCTTGCAGCAGGGAATCGACGAGCAGCTGGTGTCGAAGCTAGCGCAGTGGTGCACAATACCGGTCACCTATGCCGGTGGTGCACGAAACATCCAGGACCTAGAAAAGGTCAAGGCAAGCAGCAATGGAAAGGTTGATTTGACCATCGGTAGCGCGCTGGACATCTTTGGTGGTTCCGGAGTGACCTTTGACGAATGTGTACAGTGGAACAAAATGAATTAGAATAGACGACTATTAGAAATATTCGACTACTTTTATTATTTTTTGTGCCGTGAACAGTAATGTATTTCTCCGATTTCAGGTCTTCCATTCTCTGTGAGCTGCGAGTGCGGCCTTGGTACCTCATACTGTCCGAATTGGGTAACATTATTTTCAGTACCGCTATTTTGTTTGACCCGGTCCTTATGGGGGATGAGTGCGTATTAGCCACATCGATACCGATTACTTGATCGAGTCAATTAGATCAGAAGGCCCGTGGTTAAAAAGGAATGAGATTAGTGAAACATCCAGAGACGAGAAGAGCGTATCGAGTGCCAGTCGCGAACCCCGTTCCTGGAGAGGATGCGCACATGTCGTGGATTACGTTAGCAGGATGAATGACGCCGCCCACGACCGCCCGAGCCTCGCGGCGGAACCCGACCTGTGGTAGAGCTCTCCGCCCAGGCTCGACTCTCCTCCTGAGGACCTGGACGTCCTATCGTCTCCAACCCCGCCGATTTTAATCTATAATCTCATCCACCCGACCTCTTTTCCAGATTCTGTTGCCTTGCACACCTCCCCCGAGATCCGAGGCCGTCTGCGAAGCCGTTACACCCGTCCCTCGGACGTCCCGAGCTTTACCGATCCTCCTATCAAGCAACATCGTTCCATCAGCTAGCCTCCTGCGGCTGCACCTTCAATATGAAGCCAGTCGTCTCTGCGTTGAATGCCTGGAGCTGGTAAGCGTGCTGGCTTAACTAGAAGTGATTATTATCGCATGCAATCGGATGGCTGACGAAACTCGCCTGCCACACAGCGTCCTGATATCCTTCTTTGCGATTATCATCCTCTCCGTCATCGGGTCGCTATTCAAAGTTAGTTATTACCTCACTTCCTCCACCGTGATATGATCCCAGTTCCTATCTCGGCCCTCAAACTCAGAGGACAACACCAGCCATTAAAACACAGGAGACCGCTGACTGAACGTGAACGACACACAGTCCAACCACCACTCCTTCACCGGCGGAGAAAGTGACCCTGAGAATGGCCCCGCAGTGGCCGCCTCGATCTTCACGGCCGTGATCATATACGCTGTATGTTTCTCCTAGATGTGTACACAAATGCAGCGACAATGCAGAACCCCGGATGCTAATCAATCTTTCGCTCGCTCGACTTGCAGGGCTTCTTCGTTTTCTGCCTCTTCCAAGCATATCTCCACATGCGCGGCAGCAGGAGAGGCGCCATCTCACTCAGTTGAAGCTGTCTGATCTTGTATCCGTCCCGCAGATTAGTCTGGAAGGGCAGTACACTACGATGAAACAACCGGTCCCATCCGCACGCACATATACCACAAGAGGCTTGTGCTGGGTGAACTGAACTTTGCCTTGTGCTGCTTGAGCGTATCATCTTGGGGGTTATGATATACCGGCGCCTGATTTTTTTGGTTGGATTTTACCCTTTTCTTTTATTTGTCGTGACTTGCCCGGCTGGAAGGCCTTATGCGTTATTAAAGTTTAGGCTATCTGATCGGATCGGTACATAGGGTGCATTTAGTGGATTTGGTTTAATAGTATATCTTTGATATCAACATGGGGATCTATATGGCCTGTGTACCCTGCCCGCACCTGCATCTGCTAGGGATGTCAACTGGGAATATTAACAGCTGACCAAGCACGAAAGTTGCATCTACCCTTGTATCGACACACAAAAACAAAGCATTTTAAATCCAGATCCAACGGGCCTCTCATGTCCCATAATTCATGAATCCTCTATATACACATAACCTTTGTCTATGTCCAAGGTCAACCCAAAAACATATGTACAGCAGCCCGAAACGCCCAACTATGCAATATCCATAGGCCGTGCCCCATGGCCCTCGAACCCGATAAAAACCTTTTTGTCGTGCCGTACCATTAAACGTAAAAACAGCGCCATAGCGATGATCCTGTGTATACATTAAGGATATCCTCGCCGCCCAAGGTCTTCCTTCAAACCGGGTCAAGAAACATGCAAGGGAAAGAATGGAGGATTACTCCTCGTCCTCAACAGGGTCAAGCATCTTCGACATGTAAGGACCATCCAGGTGGTAGCCGAGACGCGCGTAGTAGCTGCGGACTCCAACGCCCGAGATGACGCTGATCTTTCGGCTACCGTGCTCCTCTCTCGCGATGCGCTCCGCCTCCTCCATCAGCAACGTGCCGAAGCCGCGGTGCTGGAACTTGCGCGGATCCCGTCCGTGCACGGGCACTGCGGAGCCATACACGTGCAGCTCCCGGACCAGACTCGTCTGTTGTCCAGTGAGCTCCGGGCGGAAGGTGTGCGTGGGGCTACACTTCCGCAGTCGGAGCAGGCCGATCAGGATATCCTGCTTCGGGTCCTCGTAGGCGAGGAAGGTCTCCCAGCCACCGTTGGCGGTGTAGTCGCGGCGGACGAGTTCGATCTGCGATGGACGGATCTTGTTCTTGACCTCGTTAATGCCAACCTCGCGGGTCCGGACATCGCGGCACGTAGTGCCAAAGTCCTTCATCCTGGCCAGCGCGAGTTCACGCAGGTTGCCATTCTCGACGCCGGAGGTGACGAGAGGCATAGGAATGTCCCGCTGGACACGGTAGATACGGGTCCATGGTGGCACAAGGGCCAGGATACGGGCGACGAGGTCAATGAGAGCGTTTGGTGTGTAGTTCTTGTAGCGACCGGTCCTCCAGAGCTCGTAGAGACCCGTGCCACGGATGACGAGAGTCGGGTAGATCTTGAGCCCATCGGTACGGAAGGCAGGGTTTTCGAAGTACTCGCGGAACTGCTCCAGGTCCCGCTCCATTCCCACGTTGGGGAGGTCAGGCATCATGTGGCTGACGACCTTAAAGCCGGCATCTTTCGCCAGCTTGAACGTCTCCGCGACGGCAGCAACCGTGTGGCCTCTGTTCGTATCCCGCGCGACATCCTCGTACAGACTCTGCACACCGATCTCCAACCTAGTGCATCCGTAGCGGAGCATGCTGCTCAGATGGGTATCCAAGCAGTAATCTGGACGGGTTTCGATTGTGATGCCGACACATTTGATGTTGCTCATCTCACCCGCCTGGACGGCCTCGTCGACATTATCGGTCTGATACCCGCTCAGAGCATTGTGCAGCTGCGCTATGAACCATTCCCTGTAGTCCTCGGGAAGCGACATAAACGTTCCGCCCATGATGATGTATTCGACCTTGTCCACGCTGTGGCCAAGGGCCTTGATCTGATCCACCCGTCCTCGAGCCTGCTCGAAGGGATCATAGCGGGCTCGAATTGCGCGCATCGACGTCGGCTCATATCCTGTGTATGACTGCGTAGAATATTCAAAATCGGAATCAGGGCCACCAGGGCAATAGACACAGATGTTTCCGGTATAGGCAATATGGGGGCAGCGGTGGGGTTTGCACATGACAGCCACCACCGCGATTCCAGACGATGTTCCTAGGGTGGCAAGTCAGCACGCAGTCCCATACAAGACAGACAGGCATAACGGAGGGGTTGCACATACTTATTGGCTTCGCAATCAGCTTTGGAAGAATGTATTTCTTGTAGTGCTCCGGGACCGCAGCGATGATGGCGGTTAGCGGCGGTTGTGTGCTCAGGCAGTGTTTCCTGGCTATCTGACCCCGCAGCTTGTTGAGGTTGATGTCTTTCTTTGGCTTCGTGGGGTCCTTCTGCGACTCATACTCCTGGATGAGAGCGTTCGCGATATCTGAGCAAGCTCTCATGTAGCGCTCATTTTCGGGAGGCAGCTTTGCGTTCCTCTTGGGCTTGGGGTGCGATGGTGGCGGCACAGTCATCGTTTCGGTCGCCATCTTGAAAGATTCTGGGCGCGCGATCGCGGGCGCAAAGAAAAAAAAAGAGTAAGAAGAGCCCTTGATGTGTGGATGAAGCGCGCGGTTAGAAAAGGAAAGATGCGCTCCGGCCGTATATATCTTCACTGGTCAGCGGCGCGGGGCGGTCCGTGGCGAGGGGCTGGTCGGTGATCCGTATCGAGGAAAAAAGATGGTGAGGCCGAGGCTGTAGCCGGCCTACGCGACAACTCGGAACCGCTTAAGCTTTGTCCCCTTTGCGCATCGGTGAACCCCAGGGCTCACCAGCCCATTTAGCCCGCCCAGCCCTGTGCCGCCCTGCGTCTCGTCTTTTCCTCTTCTCTCATCGCCTTTGCGCTTAATTAATTTTCTTAATTCTCCTGTTACCACCTTTGTAGCCATGCAGGCCTTCCGGCGCCGCACCTTCTCCGCGCTCCAGAATGTCGCCGCTGTGCAGCGACGGGGCTATCTCCAGGCCACCTCACCCTATGCGGAAACCATCAAGAATCTTCGGATAAACAGCGACACCAAGGTTATCTTCCAGGGTTTCACGGGAAAGCAGGGAACGTACGTAGCGCTGGATTCGACGCCTTGGCATGTGCGACTCCTAGTTGTTGACACTGGTCGCTCGCAGGTTCCACGCTCAGCAAGCAATTGCTTATGGTATCATCTCTCCCATCGATTTCAACCGCGTCGCTATCGAGACAGGCGCTCACAAACCTTAGGCACAAAGGTCGTGGGCGGCACAAACCCGAAGAAGGCCGGAGAGATGCATCTCGACAGGCCCGTCTTCGCCACTGTCAGCGAAGCTGTCAAGCACACTGGAGCTACAGCTTCGGCCATCTTCGTTCCGTAAGGATTAGCAGGGGACATTTTGCGGACATGATCTTCAGAGGGCTAATAAAACCGTCAGCCCACCGCTGGCTGCGAAGAGTATCGAAGAAGCAATCGAAGCTGAGATTCCTCTCGTCGTTTGGTTTGTTCCATTGTCTTACCCGCGTGCTTATATATAGTAACTAACTCGTCATTTATGCAGTATCACGGAAGGCATCCCACAGCATGGTATGGCATTTCTTCGCATGATATCCAGATAGATAAAGACTCACAGAGCATCAGACATGGTCCGCATCACCGACATCCTGAAGACTCAGAACAAAACTCGTCTCGTTGGGCCAAACTGCCCCGGTATCATCGCTCCTGTGGGTCCTTCCTTTCTAACCTCTCAGCGCCTCCACCTAAATTGAACAGTGCTAATTTTTTCGTCCTTAGGGCCAATGTAAAATTGGTATCATGCCTGGATTTATCCACAAGCGCGGTCGCGTTGGCATCGTTTCTCGCTCTGGAACCCTTACCTACGAGGCCGTGAACCAGACTACTCAGGCCGGGCTCGGCCAGTCCCTTGTTGTTGGAATCGGTGGTGATCCTTTCTCCGGCACGAACTTCATTGACTGCCTGCGCATCTTCCTTGAAGATGACGAGACCGAGGGTATCATCATGATTGGTGAGATCGGCGGTAGTGCAGAGGAGGATGCGGCCGAGTTCTTGAAGAGCAACAACATCAAGAACAAGCCCGTCGTTGGATTTATTGCCGGAGTCAGCGCCCCGCCAGGACGACGGATGGGTCACGCTGGTGCTATTGTCAGCGGCGGTAAGGGAGGCGCCGATTCGAAGATCTCCGCTCTCGAGAGTGCCGGTGTCATCGTTGAGAGGAGCCCAGCTTCTCTCGGCAAGACTCTGCACGCGGAGTTTGTGAAGAGGGATCTCCTCTAAGGCTCCCATTTTTCCGATCCCGGTAATTTTTACGTCCAACCTGAATTTTCGTGTGGCCATGTCGGATACCTGCGTCTTATGGTGAAGGGTACGAGAAGGATCAGGGGTTGGGATATACCCCACAACCGGGGCGGGTCATTTACCACCTCGCTTCACTTCGTTTATCCACATAGAGATCTGTGGGAGATGGTTCGTTCTTGTACTTTTTAGGTTTTTATTGCGAAAAGTGTTCTGGTGAATGCTTGGATGCTAGTTCACCGGTACTGGATAAACAAAAGCCTCCACCGTGTAGTATTCATCGGGATGAGACTTGTTGTGGAGAGGCATCTAGATGCCTGCCTGCGAAAGCAGCTGGTGACGTGCATGGCGCATTCTCCTGTTCAAGGGACTCCCTATCTCACGTCCCATACTTGTCGTTAGGTATGCAGCAAACAGCACTTTATTGGGTTCGCGTAAGGACGTGGGTTCACAGCGGGTTGTCAAGACCAAGTCAACAGGGGAGGGAGAGTTCAACCAGCTCGATGTCGAGTACGATCTCTTTCTTTCTTTTTGGAGACCGTATCGCTGTTACCTGATACGTCAGTTTAGCGTAGCAAAGAAAATAAGATGTTTGGATCGAGCGATTATTGTGCACTTTCTAGGTGTTCTGTTGATATCCTTTTCTTGAAGCCGTGTCTGTACACTTCGATCACACATTATATATATATCTCTCTCTCAAATCATGTGACTATGTTCGCATTGGAACCCAGGCTCTTCTTTGCCTTGGAGTTGCTATCATACATTTGTGGTATTTATCTTTTCCCCTGATACCGGAAGAATATATCATGAAAAGTTTCATCTCATTCTGCGAGTCCGACGTTGTGAATTGACCTGTTATGCTCATGTGAAGCTCACCGGCGGTCACCACCGTTCCGATACCATAGGCAGTGACACATCCAGCAACTCAGTCTTCCATTCTAAGGAAAATAGCAATAACTAAGACCAAAAATAACTCCCAAAAATAAACAAATTTTTTCAGATAGTGAATCATTCGCAACTAACTCACAGGTCAGGGGTAAACTGCCTACCCTATGTTGCCCGCCTTACCCACTTAGCGCGGATTTTCCAAAGTCGTCGTATGAAGCCAAGGAGGAGAGGGATAAGCCACAAGCAAGGCAAGATGGCCGAGTTGGTCCAAGGCGTCAGGTTAAGGTACTCAAACCTTAATACTTGCAAGTTGCAAGGTTCCTGATCTTCGAAAGGGGGCGTGGGTTCGAATCCCACTCTTGTCAGCTTTGCCATCTTTTTTTCCTTTTCTGCCTTCCCGTCGAAGTAATTTTCCTTAGCACAGTCTTTTGAGTGCCGCGGAAAAGAGCATTCCGCAGCGATTGCCCAAATGCTGATCGGGTATTGTCGGGCTAACCCTGTGGACCGAATATGCGTCGCAGCGAGTTAAGCTCTGGCCGGATATTTTTCTAGCCTCCACGATCCCCATACCACGGCTGTTCTTATTACCGAGGCGAATTTACACACGGGAATCCAAATGAGCGTTGCTCGATAAATTGACAATTTCTGCTGTTCTCGACATTATTTTGGCACTGTGGCATGTTGCGTAAAAAAATAATGGAAATCTCAATATTAGGTTCGGACCTAAAAGCCATGAATATATACAGTAATAAAGGACTCGATGGGAAAGAAAAGAGAAATCTCCGGATAAACGGCCACCTAGATATGGACATATATATGTTATTAAAAAAGGCCATGATGTCCAAAAAGAATAGACAAATAAGAAGCATATAGACAGTCACAACAAAGAATAGGATCCGCTAGAAGATAAATGAAATGCGAAAAGACTTCGAGAGTAGAAGGGATTGAGTCCTATAGGGAGTTAAACCCCTGAGAGATATGTCCACAAGCAGACTTGACGATTCCAGGAGTGACCATTGTCGGCAGCAAGTCTTGGATGATGAAGGCCTGACTGTTCCCAATTTAGGGCGAAATTAGTTCGCAGGTACCTCCCGTCGACGCAGCCTGACGTCGATACCAGTCTGCTTGACGAACCATTTGTTGTCCTCCTTCCATTCTTTATTCGGATCTGCGAGTTCCACGTGGAATGCGCGCAAGAACTGAGGGAGGAACTTGTACTGTTCCATGGTGGCGACCTGCATTTTCGCATGCCAATTAGAGACCGCTACATCCACTTCTATACGTATCCTTCGGGGAAAGGTAGAGGTCTTGTGAAACTTACATTTTTACCAATGCACTCTCGAGAGCCATGTCCGAACTGTAAAATACGAAGAAAATAGGTTGTCAGTTAATGACATTGACTAAAGACATCGGGATATCCCTACCTGGAACATGCATGAATTCATTTCCTTTGCTTCCGGGCGGAACCAACGATCTGGGTTGAACTCCTCTGCGTCTTCTCCGAAGACGGATTTGTCAAAGTGCAGTACGAAGGGGTTTACACCGACACGGGACTGGATTACGGTTCGGATCAGCCACATTCTTTTGACCTGTCTGCCAGGAAGGAAACTAATAGCGAGGCAGAAAGATAAAAGCCAAACGGAAAATATACGTACACCAGCAGGAAAGTAACGGCCACAAATCTCCCTTCCACCTTCGGGAACATGCCGTGGAAATGTAAGCGCGATTGAGGGGAAGATCCGCATTGCTTCCTTTACTGTTGCAACGACGTACGGCATAGCACTCGCTTCTTCGTATGTGACAACCGGGCTGAGTTTCCCCTCGCGATGGAATTGGTCAATCTCGGCTTGTAGCTTCTGATAAACCCGGGGATTTTTGCAAAGATAGTAGATGGCAGAGCGCATGGCAATAGCGGTCGTATCACTTCCCGCGAAGCTATAGTACAGTCAGCATTCATCTCCCACAACCGTCAAAAAAGGCAGGAACGCACATTGCAGTGTAGGACTCGGTGTATACATCTGTGATGTCAAAGACCGGTGCCTTTTCCTTGCTGATTTTGAGCAACTTCTCTAGCATATCAGTTCTGGTGGCCTTGCTTTTCACGCGCTCATCCACGTATCGTATAGACTCCGCGGTGAGCGCGTTGAAGCACCTGAGGGCGTCGCGGAACTCTCTTGAGAATGGGATCAGCAGAATCTGAAAATGGCGCATCCAAGCAGGAATGACTGCCATCTTGATAGCATGTGGTAGGATTTTATCAATGGCGCCCATGTAACCACCGATGTCTTTCCCCTCACTAAGGAATCCGAACATCCGTCCAAAGAAGAGCTCCCCGATGATGTCAAAAGTATACCTAGAATGTTGAATGTTCATATCGACAAGTATCAAGCAAGTTGGAGGGGGTTCATTTACATATGGAGCCAGGGACTTAAATCAAACACCTCACCCCTATCAGCAAATTGACCCATGCGTTTCATGAATACTGCATAGTTCAGCACAAGTCAATGATAGACGAATAGTTTGAATTCAACTTGGGTGACCAACATTGCGTTACATTGTCAACATAGCATTCCCCCTCCCGAACCTGGGACATTGAGAATATGCCGCTGATCATGCGGCGACGGAATGTATGCTTTTTCTCGTCAAGCTGCGTGAAGCTATCGCCATGTGGAGCTAGATTACAATATTGAGTAAGGCTCAAAACTTAGTATTCTATTCATCCAAAGCGTCGACGTACATAAGTTCGGGGCCTGAGTAGGATAGAAATCCGTCTATAGGTGTATGTATTAGTATTCATGCCATTTATGGAAATTAAAATCGAGATCTAACCTTTGTGTAACCAGCCTTAACATTGTATATCGCCTTCATCGCAGCAGAGTCGGAGATCGAGACTTCATCAGGGGCTATGCGGACAATGGGACCTAACCAGAAGAATATTCAATGTTCGATTCTTCTTTAGAGACTGCGAGTTCATCTCAGACGTACCATAAATTCTGTGGAGTTCCTTTGTCACACGGTGCATATCGCCAGCTTCGATGCGTTGCAGATACCAGAATCTGGAGATAGAAGCCCAGAAGGGGCCTGGGATGCCCGCATATGGAGAGAGGAATCTCTGATAGACAACCCATCCTATTAGAAAGGAAAGAAAGGCGGCAGAAATTGTTGCCAGCCAGAATCCAAGAGTTGCCTCAGTTAGAAGCATTTTGGGATTTGAACATGCAAAGACAGACTGAAGTGACTGCAGAGTCACATTCAGGAAACAAACTACAGGAGGAATTATTTTGTGGATTGTGCATTTTTATTAGGAGATGGTCCCTTCGTCTCCTAATCTCTCTCATGCCACGACCAATCTGGGCCTTGTATGCACAGGGAAGCGCCGGATCCCCTACGAGTAAAGATTGTCAGTGAGACCCTATCAAAGCGGGTCAAGGAATACTCATAACCGTACCTATCCAACCAATAGATGAGTTATAAGGACTGGAGGTTACGGAACCGTTGCTGCATGCAGGAGTTCGTTCGCGGGTCCAGAAGAAACATAAGGAGGCTGCCCAGAGTTCACTCTCGCATCTCTCGGGCCGTTAGGTAAGTATCATACGCCATTGATATTTGTTGAGGAGGAACACAATCTTCGAACAATCCAGTGTATACCTAGGCACTACTAATCAGTATAGGTAGTCATCTCTGTTCCAGAAGACAAGGACCTGTTCTGTATGTACCTATGGAGTACATATAGTTGGCATACTCCGTAGATGGGCGCCCGCGGCACAGTTTTCTTCCGCGGACGCAATTACGTACGGACAAGTCTTCAATTGACATATTATCATGGAACTTGGACTGGAACAAGGGCTTCTCGACATCGTAGCCCTTGTCTGTGGAGAAGTTGCTCTTCCGGTCTCCAGAGTCCAGGCCGTTATCTCCAGGTCGCCCGTCCGTGGGGCGGGCGCGTCCCGGTTTCCGCGTTCCCGTTGCGGTATTGTCAACGACTACTATCTTCATGCCGGAGTTTGCGCCAGACCAAAGGCAGTTAAACGCACTTAATTTATGGACTTCGAACAGGTTCCAAGTCGCCCGCTCCATGACTCAGTACTCCGACCCTGGTCTCTACTAGCAGGGAAGCGGGCGCCGTTCTTGCGCCACCTGCCTGCCATACCCAGGCGCGCTGCAATCAAGCGAGCTTCTCAAAGTTGCCGTGCAGTGTCCATTTGAGATGAGATGGCACCACAGAACCGCAGCTGGTGGCAAGAAAAGAACGAACTAAAAATTTAGAAGTGTTCCTAAACGCCTGCGCTGCATATTCAGACACTGACCAATGGCAGTCAAACCAGCGTGATTACGGAGTCTTTCCCATCCTCTACTCCGTATATGTTGGATTGAATGACAATTACCTTTCCGGTTGTAAGACGACAACTTGAGACATTTGGATGGCGAGAACCGTCAACAATACACTACTAGTATGTAGATACATAGGACTGGATTGCTTCCGTCATCTGAGAACATGAAACTTACGACTAAGGTTCTCGCAGCACCTGCTGGTAACATACGGACTACCTCCATACTGGGACATCCCTGTGTCGTTTAGGCAATAAATTACGGAGTGAGCGGCCTCCGCATCGTAGCCATGTTCGGGTCTTCAACAGCCTGAGTACTGGCTGGTTTCTGTTGAACAGATCGCCATAATTGCTGCGCCGCAGCCGAGTGTTAGCAGCTTGATTACGCAAGCGTTAAACGGTACTTGGCAATAACAAGGGGATTGTGCATTCTGATATCTACTACGGAGACTCCATCATCAGCCTGTCTCTGCCGCTGGATGAGTCTACAGGAGCTTTTCCGGGAAAGCAAACTTAAAACGATCTTTGACAGAAATAGAGAATGGTCTAAATTCATACTAACGATGAGTTATATTGTCCTGGGAGGCTCTAGTTGATATTGAAAGCAGCACTGCGCCGCTGGCTCTGATACCCGTGAACAGCCCACCCTTTTTTCGTACACCTGATGTTATAAGGAGATTAAAATACACTCCTATGCTAAAATGTTCATTGCATCTACATCCCTGCCTAGCGGCTTGGTAGATTGCTATCGCATACACAAGTCTTCAACATTGATTATGGAGCCAATTTAGCTCTGGATGAAGAGCTAACCCATATCCCTTCTGCGTTCGTCGCAAAGATGTCAATCGACAGGGGAAATCTTGTGATCACTTACAAGTATTATTCTGCCAAATACTACATTGAGCACCGGGCAGAGAGACAACATTGATACATTATATAAGACTTCAACTCAGCCAATCTTCTTTCCAGTGTTCAACTTTTGCCTGGAAAGAACTTTGCAAATATTGCACCATGGTTGACCATGCTAAGTTACAGATTGGCTGCTATTTCATCTATGGCCTTGCCATGGTTATTGTTTTCCTGAGGTATTGTCCTCTCTCTTCCTTCTAGGGTGACTTAACTAGAAGCTGATTGGAAATTTTATGAACGAAGGCTATACGCCAGGAAGTTTCTTGTTGGGTTTCTGGGAGCAGACGATTTCTTCATTATTGCCGGAGCGGTATGACACAAGTGTCTTCAGTATGGGCCATCCTACTGATGGGACCTCCAGGTCACGTCTACGGGTATCATCGTCACGATCCCGTTTATGTACGGATTCGGGATAGGACGCCATTATACTGACTTGACAGACCACGAGATTTTCTACGGACGAATGGTATCTGTCCTGGGCACCTCCTGGCAAAATGAATTCCAATCGGGATATAGTGGGCATGGATTTCTCAAGTTCTCTATCACTTCGGTCTTGGGTGAGTGAGTCTTTACTATGTATGAAAAGAAGGTTTTCTAACATAAGGTCTCCTTAACAGTCTGGTAAAGACCAGTATTGTAGCCTTATATATCAGATTGGCCTCTGATCAGACCCGTATCAAGATTGTGTACGGATTCGGAATAACGGTGTTTTTACATGGAATTATTGCAATAGGTGTATCTCTGGTGGCATCAGCAAAGACGATACAGGGCTGACTGTTTTAGATAACTGCTAAAATGTGCAATCCGATTTCTGTCATCTGGGGCCCAGACTTTCCTAAAGGATGCATTGCCCTACTACCGTTCAATTACTTTAATGCCACCTTTCACATTCTGACGGACTTGCTTTTGGCATTCCTCCCTATTCCGATATCGAGGAAACTCCAAATAGACCGACGAAGGAAAAGTAAGAAGGCCCCTCGAAACATCTTTCTGCCTTATTTCCCTTCTAATCCACTGTTTAGTTGGTCTATCGATTGTCTTCGCCGTTGGTGTCTTCACCATCATAACTACTATTGCAAGACAAGTCACCAACGCAATCGCGCTAAGAAACCTCGACTTTCCCTGGTAAGTGCTTGAGACTCAGTAATATCATCGAATGGTCAGAAAGGAAATATCCAACCACCCAGTAACACTGACAAATCATATTTGCATGTAGGTATTGGTCACCCGCCGAGCTTTGACCTGTCTCAAAGTCAACATGGGATTGATATGCGCATCTGTGCCCGCTCTCCGATCTCTTTTCAAGGGCACATTCAGAGGCAGCAGCGAAGAACCCTACAACAGCCACGAACTCAACAGTCACTCGCGCGGGACTGCGAAATCGAAGACGAATATTACCTCCACAGGAGAGACCCAGAGAACCTCCCGCGACATTAGCAAGTCTCTATTCCGCCCGAGAAACCGCAGAGCCAGTTTATCCAATGACAGTGAGGAGAACATCATCCCGCCTGATGGATCTGTGGTTCGGACAACAGAGTTCCAGATTGGATATTCAGCACGCTGTCCTGAAGATGACGATTTGGAAAATCGGGCAACGAACGGGACGCAGATGGTTAAATAGTCCTATGATACAGGACGTATAGATAATTTACAAGGCATTTGAGACATTAATCTTTTTTTTTTTCTTTAAGACTGGAGACCAGGGTTACATCTTTCGTCTAAAGAGTGGGTAGAGATCAACTCATTACCGCAGATTTTCAAGTCGCTTACTTAAATATGTGACCCCAAAATCGAGGAAGCAATACCGATAATTCTCAACACGTTGAGGACTAGTCTGTCTATCGTGCTGCTGTGCTAGCTGACGGGCACAGAGGAGTAAGGTTGCCTCTGCACTCGATGCAGGGCTTCTTCAGCTGCCAGAATGCTCATTTAGCTATGTATGATAAGACCTGTTTTCTTTTCCTTTTCCGCATTCTATTTATTTGCTTATTTTCCCTTTCAAGAAGCACAGCGTTATCATTGCCATTTGATAGTGATAAATTGATATAGGGCCTCATTCGTTGACTAGGAATGCCATATGTGCGCTTTAATAAGCCCCTAATTGTTTCTGCACGCAGCTCTAGTTTGCAATAATATGATGTGTTTCGGATACTCAAGAAGCCCATTAATTCCCTCCAGCAGTAGGTAGACCCAGTTAAAGATTATTGTCCACAGTGCCATATTCGTCAATTGTTAGAACTTTGTCTTTGAACAAGCTGGAACCATCCTTGAATAATCTTTGGATTTTCACATTGAGCTCGTCGATGATTGCAAAAGATGTGCCAGCTCACGAATAGGGCAGACTTGCACCAAGTCCAGGATGACGGCAGAAGCCCGATCGGGGTTCAGCCCTCACAGCATGGAGACAGAGAGTCACATGACCCAACCCACAAAACACCTCCCACGCTCCACATGTGACTCTACAAAAACATCTCCCACCGCCCACGTGACTCTCCAACAGCGATCTCCAGGCAGCACTGCACGTGACTCCAAGCTTGCCTGCAGCCTGAAGCCGAAAGGCACGTGATGCCAGCGACCCAAACCAAACAATCGGTTCTCGTTGTCTGAGGAACGGGCATCTCTGTTTATCCTCCTTCTTGGACCTCGATACAGCGACACCGCAGCCCGGCGGCGATGAGCCCTCTCTAGCCCGGCTACCAGTCAGAAGACCTCGGTCGGTACTAACTATTGGGTTCTTTTGCTTTTTGCAGGTGTATCTAGCCATATTACTCGCTATTTCCGAGTACGCCGGCCGGCTTGTTGATGTGAACGTGAAGGGATCAAAACAGTCAACATAGCCCATCGTTACCGTCCTGTGCCCAACAATTACGAGTTATCATCGACACTTGTATTAGATCTTAAAGCCCAGCCATGCCTCCTGACATTGGTGAGAACTGGGAAGACCCTTTCGCCATTAGTTCGAACCCTTCTTTCCGTTGTGCTATTCTCCACTCCTGCTAATGCAAAATATCAGGTCGAGCACCGTCTCACGGCTCGAGCGCTGCATCCCAGGCAACCCAGATGGCACCACAAAGCCGTTCTGAAACAACCGAGCCTATGCGATCACGCTCCAACACCGCAGCCTCGAAGGGTAGTCACCGTCCGAGATCGAGGGGTTCTACTGCGAGTATCCATTCGACCACCACCCAACAGACACAGGACCAGCACATTGGCGATGCATATCCTCAGTTTGTGCCCTCTCAAACGGCACAAGGCCACCATGTATTCAACGCCAACCCCGAAGAAATGATCATGCGTTATGGGCAACAGCTTGCCCACTCGAGTAACGGCGCGAGCCTTGATGCTCCATTGCCAGAAGCCCATAATTCTATCATCCCTCGAACCGATGATTTCCAGGGGCACTCTGTGCACAGCCATGGCTTGCCTCCTCACTCGTTGCCACCTGAACTGGCCGCTCATGGACTTCCAAGCATGGCAGTTCCTCAATATCATTCAATGTATGACAGCGGCGTCGAAAATCGTGTGCCGGAGCATGTCGCGGACGAGAACGAGAACTCTGAAGCTGGGTCACGCAAGAAGAGAGGCTCGAGTTCGACACTTGCGAATGACAACGAGCTGCGCAAACTGCTCCGTCAGTATGAAGGGTACAGCTTGAAGCAGATGGCAGCGGAGGTACAGAAACATGAGGGCACGGGAGGAAAGTCGGAGAAAGTTAAGCAAGTATTTGCCATGCTTTGGTAAGTAGAACGGCCAATTCTTAATAGTCTAATACTCATGTGTTGCCAGGTTAAAAGAGAATTGCAGGAAGAGTACCGGCTCTGTGCGACGGGATCGCGTGTACTGTTGCTATGCAGAGAGGTGCGGTACTGAACGCGTCTCGGTTCTGAACCCGGCTTCATTTGGAAAGCTTGTTCGCATTATCTTCCCTAATGTACAGACTCGTCGCCTCGGCGTTCGCGGAGAGTCCAAGTATCATTACGTGGATCTGTCGGTCATCGAAGAGAAACAACAACCTCCTCCAGCTCCCAACCCCCAGGCTCCGCCAAACATGAACGGAGCAACTGGAAACCCGGACGCGAATGCCGTCACCACTTCAATGCGCCAGAAGAGGTAGGGAGAATATTTGACAATTACAACGTGTGGAGACTGACAGACCTTTTTAGCGTGAGCATCCCACAACCTCCCGCAGATACCGCGGTCTTCCCATCCCAAACGACATCCTTTACACCAAAGTTCTCTGTCGCTTCCTCGAGTTCAGGGTGTTCATGCCAGCCTTCGTTTCGGTCGAATCTTGACTCGACAGCTACTATTGAGAACCTGGTGAGCCAGGCGAGCAAGATGATTTACGAGATGCTGCATTTCCCAACCTCCAACGCACCTCCAGCAGTTGACAATGACGGCCTGCAACTTCCTGACATTCATGCATATCTGCCTGCCAATACTGATTTGAAGGTTGCAGCTGCGCTTGCAGCCCTCTACCGCTCTCACTGTATCTCTGTCATCGACAGCTTCCGGTTTTGCAAGGAACGGAATCTCTTCCGGTACTTCTCTGCCTTTCACGGCACTTTGACTGTTCCAGTACAGAAACTTTTGTCGCATCCGAACCTGGCTCCTTGGATCCAAGAATGTGACTGGCTCATGTATCAGAAGATGATTGCATTTGTGGCGCCGCTTACCACACAAGTCGTGCCAAAGCCAGTCCTCGACGCGTTTAATTCTATCTCACAGCGCCTCACCGTCCACATTGCGGACACATTCAAAGCCCAGCCGGCCCACGTCTCCATGGCGAGACTGGTCCCTGCTCAGATCTTCTGCAACCTTCTAAAGCATATGCTCGACGTGAATCAAGCCGCTAACGCTGCCGCTGCGTGGCTCTGCCACCCTGACAATAGGAATCAGATGTGGATCGACTATGCAACTCTTGTTGATCCGAAGGAGATGATCCACAGGGCGAACATTCCGAGCTGTGCAGAGCGTGGAACTGAGCGGATTCTAAAGCATGATGTTCGGGCGCTTCTGACTCCTCTAGACGACGGAAATTCCCCCGCGACACCCTTCTTCACACAGCAGGATGGGGAGGATGATATTAATGCCCACAAGTTCGCTGTCCAGCCCGCTGCCGGCGATGAGTACAACTTCCCTGATAAGTGGATATCGTTTATTCTGAACCTTCCTATGGCTTTCCCGAATCACCGCGCGCAGTGCATCATCAACAAGGTTGACGCGTTGTGGGATTGCATCCTTCACCGGCTGACCTTGGGAGGTGCGCAAAGCTTCAGTGCTTGGTGGATGACCAAAGTCTTCTTCCATGAGATGATGCTCTGGCAGGCGGAGAGGGGAGGATTTATGAAATATACCCCGAGCTCATTCCAGAACGCGTCATTTACCTCCGAACAGACTGGATTTGGCAACTCCTTGGTGAGGCAGCCGAGCTACTCTTCCCCTGTGAAGAATGAGTCGTTTATGGCCACTGATTCTCAACCGGCTGATTCCGGAGAGAGGACGGCTGCCAACCCCGCGCCGAGCAACGGTCTCCGGCGAGAAGGGAGTTTGGAGAATTCACAGCTGGAGGATAGCTCAAACAGCAGCAACATGGCGAACGAGAAGTCCACGACTATGGCAGACAGCATGGCTGGCCTTCACGCTCCCAACAATGATGACAGCGCAATCGACCTCGATGATGACTCCATGTTGATGTCCGTGGGTAAATATGGAGATATGATGGCTTCAGACCCGGCTGATGCAGAGGGTGATGTTGTCGTCATATAACTGACCATATTCTCCATTTCCATTTCTGATTTCCTTGGCTCACTTTGGAAATGAAAATTCTGGCGTGTTCTTCTCTTGTCAGGAGTTGGATTCTCTTTCTGGGACATTGTTTTGGGCTTTGGCGAACGGTTGTTCTCATCAACGGAAAAGGAGGTTCGGCATTCAACGACCTTTACGCGAGAAACGAGGAAATGAGCATGAATTCGAGAAACGTCGACGGCAACTATGACGGTTCAACCATACCAACTTAATAGTTAGATGAACCCTGCTTCTTACCGCCTCTTTTCCAGCTGTGAGTGACCGGACCTGTCTTTGTACATTCGATTCGGATCTACGGACCAGTTGCGGCACATGACGGCTTCCAGCTGTGTTACAGTTCTTGTTCACGAATTCATTTTTACGGCCCCATTTCACTTCTTGATTCCCCGTTCCGCCCGCTATTAGCGTGTTTTAGGATTTGGCGGCACGTTTCCTTTCTCTATGCATGCGATTTTGATGTTCTCCAGCGGCATTCTCAGTCTTTTTGGTGACTGCGATCCTCTTGTCGGCTTCTTGGTGAAGCGGCAGTTTTCCCATTCTCCAGACCGCATGGGCTCATTATTTGGCTCTGTTCCTCATTATTTTTCTTTTCTTTGGGACCTCTTGGTCCTCCCATCTCATCATCCCACATCACTTACCTCCATGGTATCTGGGTGGATTAACTTGGCATTGTTTGGGTCATGCTATTTTCTCTGGCTCTATCCTTTTCTCTTGTTGTCTTATCTAGGGTTATGTTCTATGTGGGAGGTTCTTTCAGGAAGGAGTGCGTGCGAGCTTTGGGACTAATGGCTAACACAATGGAGCTGGATGATTCTTGTTCCTTTGGTTCACGGATTTCCTTTTCCTGGCCGCTTTTATGGACGATGACGAAGAGCATTTCCTTTGTGTCTGTATTGGAGTCATAGATAATTGAATTGGATTCTTTCAGTTAGTTCCTTCTCCCCACTCTGCAGTCTCCTTTGATCAACAGAGAGCGGCTAAAGTGTCTCTATGTGAGACTGATGAAATTCTATGGAGTAGGCAGCTGAGCACTTTAGGTCTGTACTTGGTTTCACTATACATATAAGACCAGTAGTAAAGGAACCAAACTGCAAGCCAGCATTGAATTATCCCGCAATCCGCATCCCAGATGCATGCTGAGGGAGACAGACAATAATCCTTGCCTTCCTTTCTATAGTAGGTTGCCAAAATTTTCGTTACACCTACATCCCTGCCTAGCCGCTTGGTAGATTATTCCTTTATACCCATGTGATTTGAAGCTCCCTGAAAGGTAATCCAGCATTATCATAGGTAACAGAACCTAAGCGAGCAAAGCGAAGTCAGCCCAGATCATGATTTACTAACAGCGGCGAGTTATGAGGTTCGGACAGGTATCTAGGTGTAATGAAAATTTTGGCAATCTACTGTACTCTGCTCATGCAAACCACATATTGTCATTCTCCTACCGCCCTTCCTTCCTTCTTATTCTCTCTTCTTTAACAGTCCGCCTGCGATAGAAGTATTTGTCCCCTTAATCCCCTTGGAGCACACAAAAGAGGTATTATCTGGAATGTAGTGACACTCTGTGCCGTTCCGGCATATACCAGTGAGGACATATCCGTTGGTGATGTTGCAGGTCACCATAAATTGGGCACTGGTGTCCCCACCCCCGAGTGAAAAAAAATCAGTCAGTAAATGATAAAAGTAAGTGAGAAAGAAAGGAAAGAAGGTAAGTAAAGTAAAACAGGCAGCAGGGGAAAAAAAACTATAAAAAACTATGAATATGTACAGCACTTACAAGCACTCGCTCTTGCCAGGCGTGACACAATACCCGCCCAGGACCTGTGCGCGGGCGGGAGTCATGATCGGGAGGAGGTAGAGTGTGAGGGGAGAGAGCGCAAGGAGCTTCATCGTTGGGTAAGCAAGCAGGTATCTGTATGCATGTATTATGCATTTATTTGTGGCAGCTGGTTGTGGGAAATAGAGGCTCCGAAGAAGATCAATCGATTAAATAGGGTGACTTTAGGATAGACGGATAGATTTCGAAGCTAGACTAGCTGCCTAGGCGAAGGAGAAGATTAGGAGGAGCTTCCTATAAGCTTTCAGGGCCATATCTAGATGTAGTTCTCTCCTTTTGACATGTCCGAGATCTTACTAGAAGCCCTAGCTGATTCTTTGTGGCCTTCATCACAGGTCTCGCCACCACCAGATCTCTGAAAACAGTCAAAATAAAGAAGCGGGTATACCCTTGTGATGGAAATGATGGAGATCCCAGATGCGGGCATATGAAACCCTGCGGCGGACCTATGCAGGAAGCGGTAGATGAGTTGGTCTAAGGCCGCCTCATTCAACAGATCGCCCTTGGTGGCGACGGAACCGGTAATATATGAGACTCTGCAAAGCACTACAGTGACTGAGTCTGATACGACATTGCAGATCCAAAATCTTATCATAATTATCCTGTGGCCGCCTGTCAAAGTCGGCACAAAGAAAGAAGAGCTAAAGGATCAAGAGATAGAGAGCATGAACTTTGAAGAGACTTAATTCCCTAACCCGCAAATGTTGAATGGAGTGGTCTCAGAACCATCCATTGAACGACTACCTGCATGCGTCTGCTGCCAAGGTCTCATATGCCCATATCCGTGGTCTCATTCAGAACCATCAAAGAGATATACTGATTTCTTTATTAGGGCTGTTTCAGGATTTCAGGTGGCTGTGAAACCTATGATAAGCCCAAAGGACCAGCGAACGCTTCCGGAAGGATCTTGGACATGTCAAAGGAGGGAATTCCCTTATATAAATCGGGGGCTCTGCTCTGTAGACTTCTCCAATCCTTCTTTCTAGTCCTCACCACCCTCTCTACCCTAGATCTTGTCCTACGGCCCTTCCTTCTTATCCTCTCTTTTTTCGTTGTCAACCCGGAATAGAAGGAGTTGTCCGATCAATCCACCTAGCGGCACACAGCGGCGCCAGTAGGCGTTATCTGACACGCTGTGCCGGGCTGGCATGTACCCGAGTAGATTAGTTCCCCGGTGGCGGTGCAGGCGTAGATGTCTCGGCCCCTAGTGCTTCCCATCAGTAAATGAATGGAAGGGGTGTGGGGGTCTCAAAGAGATGATGGATCAGGTAGGTAGGTTAGGTAGGTAAGGTAACTGCTAGGTAGGTACTTGGGTACTTACGAGCAAGCATTACTTCCCGGCTGGCTGCACTTGACGGGGAAAACTGTCAGGCCCAGGACGGGAGCGGGAGCGAGGGTGATGATTGGGAGGAGGAAGACGGTAAGTGGAGAGAGCACGAGGAGTTTCATCATCTTTGTATAAGTAAGTGTGTGTGTGTGATTATTTGTGGCGGTCGGTTGTTGGAAATGGACTGAAGCTCCTTTTCAGTTAGATTAGATAAAGAAGAAACAGAGCCTTTGGGGACAAGGGAGCTGCTATATATATTCGTACGTTTCTCTCCCCTTCCCTTTATTTTCCCATATTACTGACAGAGGATGGTTGGTTAGGCGTGGAAGCATCCCTTATTCAATAACATAATAGGGTTGGCTTAGATACATATTCATCTTGCATGGAGTGTTCTCAAACCATCCAATGACCACTACCCGCATAGGTCCAGTGCAGGATCTTATTGCACTGCATATGCAATCTTGTCCAGCTCTGTCAAAGAGATATACTGATTTCTTTGTTAGGACTGTTTTGGGGTCTCAGGTAGCAGTGAAATCTATGATTAAAAAGGTCAAAGGATTTAGTGAAAGCTTCTGAAAGAATCTTAGGCCGTTCAAAGAAGTTGTCTGTGTAACAAACTGCGCTGCTCCCGATCCTGTTACACAGACAACTACTGCCTCAACCTACCACAGGTCCCAAATCTAATCTATGTTAACCGAATACATGCCAGTTTGTGAAAAACTTGAGTAGGATTCAAATGTCACAGAAAATGTCACAAAAGAATCCCCAAGAGATCCCTAGAAGGTGCCTCCAAAGGGGTCATAGTAGGATTCAGGTGCCCAGTCAGCTCTATCTATTTAAACTATGTGCTCCATTGTTTGTACACGGTACTTTGTACACAGTTGCATTTTTATTTATTTTCTGATTGGTTGCTTTTCCTTTGGAAGTCGTTCATCAAAGGCTTTTCCGACTTGGCGATAAAGAGGTCTGGCCTATCTGTAAGAGGAGTATGTACAGAGATGGCAATTGAACTAATAAACGGGCACGGTACTAATTGATGTGGTATTGAGCACGACCTGAGCAGGGCTTAGGAGCAGCAACCAAGTTGAGAACAATTAGTCGACTACCCTGAGCGAAGCAGCGACTGCTGTCTAACTACATGGTGCATAAGTCCAGGGGCAAATGTACTGTACATACATACATGCACATACTACGGAGTAGATAAGCGAGGTGTCGGTTTTCCGCGCCGCAGCACGAGTGAGTGATGTCAAATTGTCACCCCACCTCAAGTTAACCTCGTTTCAGGACAGAGATACTAGTACGCGAGGCGGCTGGATAGGTGGCAAATGACCCTACCTCCGCATGAACAACAGGAATTAGCTACGTAAAAGGTATATAAGACTCGATTAGAAGGTGCAGGTTGCAAGAAACCAGCTGCAGGTAATTCCTTGAACGTACAACTATCTCATCGTTCCTCGCCCAATGTAGTAGTCATAAACATAAACTCGAAAAAAAGCGCATGATGCGGTCATCAGAAAAGTTGGAGACCTTGTATACGGCATGCCGACTCATAAGTAGAAGTAGAAAATCATCATTCCCCCTTCATGGTCCCGGTGGGAAAACCTTTGTTCATCGCCTGCGATTTACCGAAATGCCTGCCTGTCTAATTGTATTCGAACCGTCGTCTACCACACGCCTGGCGCAGTAGCGTTATCTAAACTCTCCCGCAGGGAAGAACCGTGGTCCAGCATAACCATGAGCAACGATGCTCTGAATATCGATATTCCCTCCACTATATGGGCTCCATAACTTTATCAAAATGAACCTCCCGGAACTAGTACAAGTCAGCGAGGTATGGCGAGGCATCTCAAGGGTCAAGGTCACTTACGGAGGCGGGTCGAACTTGATGCTAACCATGCTCTTATCCCGCTCGATGAAGAATCGAGCATGAGGCTTCATCACTTCTGGGGCTTGAGAACCTGCACCGGAATAGTAAGAATTGCCCCTGGCAGGGGGACCAACGGGCTCGATCAGGCTAGGGACCATACGTCGTCTGCGTAAATTGTCATCACTGTCCTGTCGGCGAGCTGCTCTCATTCGTCTCCGCATTTCAAAACGTCCTCGGTGGAAGGCGTTCATTTCGTTGGAGTCGTCGTCATCGCTCTCGCTGTCTTCATCTTCGGGACACAGGAAGTCCTCCATCTGATCTATAGACATCCTTTGCATCTCTGAACCGCTAGGGTACTCCCCATCACTTTCTTCATCCTCGTCACCGCCATCTTCAGACTTATCGTCATATTCTGTGGTGACTCTGAATTCGGACGTTGAGTCCCGACGGCTTGGAAGACCCAAGGTGGTAGAGTCAATCTCGGAATCGGAATACAGATCAGGATCCGCAAGGACAGTCCTCTCTAACGACTGGAGTGGAGATCTAGACGAGTTCGGATATTCTTGAGAAGGCCGGGTGCCGTTCCGCCTGCTACGAGAGGGTCGCCGTCGGGCTGGCGAGTACTGGATCTGATATTGGGCAGTGCGGGCCAGCAACTCATCCGAGGTCATCGAGACGAAGATCATCCCTTCCTGGATCCTGCATACGGCCGTCAGCGACACTGCCCAGTCCTTGGAACAGTAGATACCTACGGAGCATCAAAGCCTGATTTCGGAGCCTTGATGACGATCTTCTTGAGGCAGAAGGGCGTTTCTCCACGATGCCTCAAAATCAGATTACAGCGGTCGCTTTTCGTGCAGTACACGGAGGAGTCGTTGAGTAAGACATTCTCCGGCCACGAGCTCTCACCGTTAGGCTCGGAATAGGCTCCCCCGTCGCAGCTTACGATTTCCATCTTCAACGCCCCAGGCACGACTTGACCGTACTGCCCGTAACTGAAACCTCGCAGACCTTCCCGTGCGTCATCCGAGTCCAGCTTGCGTCGCTTGGCCCTCCACCTATTCGCCTGACTATCGACAGAATAATCCGGTGCCAACAGATCGGACGACCCGATGGGAGGAACCGGTTCGTCGAGCAGGGCACCGATCGCAGAGTCGGCCTCCCTCATGCGAGAAACGGCCTGCTGGAGTCCTTGCAGTCCATCCATATCACTGCTGTTACTCCTCGACCTTCCGTCTCTGAGCCTGGCCAGCATCTCACTCGGTCTCAAGCCACGATGGCGGGGTCGGCTGTCTGTCTGGTTTGGCTCCTGCTCCATGCTGGAAGAAGGTAACGAATCTCGCTCACGACCAAATACACGCCGATGGATACGACGGGTAGTCAGGTGAGACTGCAGCTGCTGTAGCTGTCGGCCAACTGCCTCTCTTGCCTGTTCGAAGTTGGTGCGATCTCGAGCGCGGTCGGAGCGGAGCTCTTCGATCTCCTGGTTCAGCGTCTCGATAGCCCTGGTGGTTGTGTAGCCGCTTCGGTCACGAGCTCGCTCGGAATTTAGGAGGTCCCGAAGATGTTGCAGTCGTGCGGTGATACTGGAGCTGGAGCGGTCCGAGTGCTGGTCGGGGCCCCTTCCACGAGAAGAACGGCTGGACGCAGGAGGATAGTCGAAATTCCCCGACTACAGGTGATTCACAGAACGGGTCAATATTGTCAACGGGATATCGACCAGCCTCCCTTCAATTCAGATGGACCCGCCTCGTCGATTACAATAGCCAAAGGTGACCAGTTGTTAGAACCTATGAACGTACCATCATTTAACGGGTGGTTTGAGTACGACGGCTCCAGCGGACGCCCGAGGCAGGCACCTGCACAGAGACCAAACGACCACGACCGAGTTAGGAGGTTTAGGGCGGGGGTTAGGCAGCCAGTGCACTGCAGGACGAGATCCGCGGAGGTAATACAAAGGGAGCTTGAGAGTGACGGAAGAAATATACAGCCAGATACAGAGATGGGGGGCAGATGGGATGTGCAAGGTGGAGAGATGTTGAGGAAGAGGGAGGGAGAGGGCGAAGATGGAAGGGATGGGATGGACGACGAGCAGGCGCCCGGGGTGGAGTTGGCCTGCGTCGATCGACATGGCGGCGTGACCGCGGCGCGGGCGGTGGCCGACGGCAGCCCGCATTATTATGTAAGCAGGGTGCCGTCATGGCGCACGTGATAGCCGGAGATAGACGGCGACCGAGACATCGACATCAACACTCCGGACAAGACACAAGAGACCGTCCAGAGCAGCATCCAGCGTGTTGCGCTTCGTCTGCACCTCCATGGGCCCCTGCATGTGTGCTGTCTCTGTCCGGTGACCCATCCAGACCGCCATTGAATCCTCTCCTTTCCACTCCCAACTCCAACCCTCTCTTGAACACCATCTTCCTTCCTCGTTACCTACCTGGCCCCCATAACCTACGCAGCACTTTGTATTCTTCAGTCATCTCATCTCGCGTGCTTTCTGCTGGCTTTCAAATCTGCCATCGAATCAATTCTCTCTTAAACATAATATCTGCAATTGAATCCACTGTTTACCTCTAATCCGGTCCCTATCTTGAACCTCATATTCCATTTAAAAATATCCTGGATATCTCCCAGAAAGAACGCAGTGCTTGTCATTCAGCCATCATTCAGCCATGGAAGCCCGTGAGAACACCATCCAGTCGATCAGCGCTGGTGAGCTTAGGTGATCCGGTGATCTCTAAGGTGACGAGCTAACCCATGGTTCCTTCAGATGAGATCGCGCTCTACGACAGGCAGATCAGGCTGTGGGGAGTCAAGGCGCAGGAGAAGTAATCTCATCCTTGCCAGATACTGACCAAAGAAAGAGACTCTTGGCTGACAACTTCCCCCAGGTTGCGGTCTGCCAACATCCTGCTTATCACCATCCGAGCATTGGCCAACGAGGTCGCCAAGAACCTCGTGTTGGCCGGCATCGGATCGCTGACTATCCTCGACCACGAAGTGGTCACTGAGGAAGACCTGGGAGCACAGTTCTTCCTCACAGAGGAGCATGTGGGCCAAAATGTCTGATCTTTCTTTTCCTTCATCCTCCATCTATGATGGCATGTATGAATTAGTGCTGACGGCAACGACAGCGTGCCCAAGCCGCGGGCCCCCAGATTCATAACATGAACCCCCGTGTCCAGATACACGTCGACACGGATAACGTCCGGTCGAAGCCGCCAGAGTTCTTTGCGCGCTTCGACGTGATCATCGCGACCGAGCTGGACTTCCCAACCTTCACGACAATCAATGCGTCCTGCCGCCTCTCCAACCGGCCCTTCTACGCCGCAGGTCTCCATGGATTCTACGGCTACGTCTTCGCGGACCTGATCATGCACGACTTCGTGATCGAGCGCGAAAAGTCCAACGTTCCCTCCCCTCCGCAGGAGACTCCGACGCGGAGCATCCTCAGCATCACGACCAAGAAGGAGAACGAGAAGATCATCGAGATGGTGACGAAGAGGGAGGTCTACTCCCCTCTCATCCTCGCAAACACCTCCCCCCTGCCCGAAGACTTCACCCGCAACTCGCGCAAGCGGCGAGCCGTCACCCCGCTGCTGACCTGCCTCCGCGCGCTGTGGGAGTTCCAGAAACTCTCCGGCGGGCGGTTCCCGACCTTCTCGCGCCCGGACCTGGAGCTGTTCACCAAGCTGGCCAACGAGCGCCACCGCGAGCTCAAGCTTGACATCTCCACCCTCACGTCGGAGTTCCTGCGCGGCTTCCTGCAGAACCTGGGCAGCGAGCTGAGCCCCGTGGCGGCCTTCGTCGGCGGCAGCCTCGCGCAGGACGTTATCAACCTGCTGAGCGCGCGCGAGCAGCCCCTGCAGAACCTGCTCCTCTTCGACGGCGAGCGCAACGTCGCGCCCATCTACCCGCTCCATCCCTTCTTCCCGGATCAGATCGAGAGCGCGGCTGCTGCGGCCACCCCTGCGGCCGTGCCCGCTGCCGTCAATAATGCGAATGTCAACGCTAATAATCCCAGCGCCGTTCCGCTGGACGGGGTCGTGACGGCTGCGCCTTAAGTACTGGACTATGATACTATCGCCAGAATGAACAGGGAAAGAACAGATGTTCTCATAACGGAAGATATGAAGAAGAAAAGGCAGGCGGGATCCAAAGCCACAGAACTTACTTACTAGCCGGCTGGTTTCACTACCGTCTCTCATGGGCCGCAAGGCCCTCCTAATTTCGTGATTGCGGAGCTTCCTTTCCATGGAAAGGCTTGGGCTTGAAGTGATGAAATGAAGAACCGGCGGAGGATACGATTCCATCTCCCGTCAGGACATAAGTCCATCGAAAGGACCCATACCCATACCCTACTAATTACACGTGTCCCGCCAACCAGCAGGAGGTGGAAAGACGGAACCAGAACGGACATTTACTCCGTTGTGATTTGCACGCATGATGTTTCTCGAACAACAGCTTTTTCGAGAAGCTAAAGAAAACGATCATGTACTACTTATGTACGATAGTGCAGGATAAAAAGTAATGTCTTAAAACGAAGCAATGAGTCTAACTAATTTAATTACTTTTATTAATCAAATAGAATCCAATCGAGAACAAGTAACTCATCATCTCTCTCGATTGCAGAGCAATTTTTATTCTTTCTGTCTGTCCCTATCTGCTCTACATAGATAATTATCAATTATAAACCAAACTCCACAGACATCGATTGACAGACAGCTGTCTGGACAGCAATAATATGATAGTGATCGATGGATAGATGCGAAAATGAAATAATATGATACGATACGACACGAAAACGCCGCCTTTGAATCCTAAAGAACCAAAACAAAAACCAAAAACCGAAACCAGCGAGCAATGCGGATGGGATAACAATGAGATTGGATGTAAAGACGATGATGATGAACCAGATATATGGGACAGCAAGGAAACTAGCAGGGCAGGGCAGGGCAGGGCAGGCAGGCAAACGAGCGAGCAAGCAAGCAAGCAAGAAAGAAAGAAAGAAACAAAGGCCATGCCATGTCATTAACATATAGTAGAATTGAAGAGCGAAAACGAGAACCATGGACTTCCTTCTCACTGCGGTCTATCTAAGATGGATAGATGTTGTCGAGGCTAGGGCTGCTCCGGTGGCTTTTTCCCCAGTTAAAAAAAGGAAATCAAAAAGGCAAAATGCAATGAATATATTCCCCCAAATCGCTCACCCCGCTCTTCCTCTCAGGGTTCTTCCTTTTTTTTTCCCCCGATTACTTACTTCAGGCCCTGGCCGTCTCCTTCGCAGCGTGCGGGTCCTCTTCATCCTCACCTTTCCTATGCGTGTCGTCTTCGTCGTTATCCTCCTCGGAGATCAAGCCCTGCAGCTCGAACGCCTCCGCGTCGTGGATGTGCTGCGCCTCGGCGCGCGAGAGGCGGCCGTTCATAAACCCGCTGCCGTTGGCCTGCGAGAACGAGGCGGATGATCGGGAGCGGTGGGCTTTCGGGCGGCTGCTTCCCTTGATGGTGTGGTTGTTAACCGTGGCGGAGCTGGGAAACGCGTGGACGGCGTAGATGTGGAGGAGGATATTGACAACTGGATGGGGTATAGCGTTAGCATTGGGAGGATTCCGAGCACCAGGAGGGGTGGGAGAATGGAAGACTTACAGAGGAAGAGGATGAATGCAATGCTGTACAGGATCAGGACGTATGAAACGTGGTCGATGTGCGCGTCGCTGAGGAGCTTCGTCTGCTCCTCCGTTGCGCCCATGAAGAGGAATCCGGAGGCGTAGAGTAGCTACGGCTCTGTCAGTTCAGATTCCAACGAAAATGGTTTCAAAGGACATACGAATGGCGGCAGATATTGGAAGCTGCTCGGGTCCGAACCGTCCGGACTGAGCGTGCTCCGGTCTTTCAAGACGAAGGAGATCTCGATGATCCTCGTGGCGCCCGCCGCCATCAGGGTGTATCCGAACACCGTGTGGATCATCGTGCTGAGCGGGAGGGTCTGGGGGTGCCCAGACATAGCGTATCCGGTGAGCAGGATAACGATGCCGGGGACCAGGTTGCGCTTCGGGCGGCCGTTTCTCTTCCTGCTCAGCCAGAGGCCCAGCAGACCGGCGCACCACCACACAATGCCCATCGTCGTGTGCTGGAGATCGTTGTGGACCCACGGCTGTCCCCAGCGATGCTCTGTGAACGTGTTAACACACCCCCAGGCCGCGATGACCAGCGAGTCGAAGAATTCCTGGCTCCGGCCTGTGCGGCGCAGCCAGTACTGGCCGACGAGCAGTAGAATGGTGAGCAGGATGCCGTACGCGATGAAAGCACTCCCCATGATGAAGTGCGCCAGGCACTGGCCGAGATGGTCCCCGCGGCAGAAGCCCAGGGCCGTGATACCGCCAAACAGCATCTGGACCCAGCTCACGATGGGCATCACCTTGCCCAGCACTCCATGGCCGAGCACGACATACCGACGGATCCGGCCGTTGATCCCCTTATTGAGGTGAAGCTTCAGGTACGCCCCCAGCACGACCTGGATCACGAGCATGAGCATCAAGGAGTTGGCAAACGCGGCGTGGATGTTTTTGGCGAATTGGCGGCCCTTGTGGGCGTGTCCCATGAAGAAGGCCAGCACGGCGAAAATCGTCCCGATGACCTGGACCGGGACGTGCCATCGGGAGCGGACGATCTGTAGAGATGCGGGTTGCAGCCGTCAGTCAAGTGTTCTATTCTCTTTTTACCCCTCCGCTGGGGATTTCTGCTGCACGGAATGCCTGCGAGAAGTGGAATGCATCCGTACCCCAAGAACCATGCCCAATGGGAAGATAACACCAAAGGCGATGCCCATCAAAATCATATGGATCCATAATACCGAGTCCTGTAGGAGCCGTATAAAAAAAGTCATGGTCAGCGAACCGCACCATCGATGCCGTCACGGATGCCTTGCGCTGGACTTGGACATACAATTGGATCATCTGTAACGACCTCTCCCTCTGGAAGCTCCGCATGGCCACCATGGGCGGAGGCCGTGCGGGCCAGGAGCAGTGCCAGGAGCACCGCAAGGCTGTCCGACCTGGCCATCCGGGCTGGCGTCGACAAGGGGGGAGGAGAAGAAGCAGGTCAGGTCGGCTCGAGGCAGGATGTGGGAGGGGCCAGGCTGCGCAGCGGGGAGCCTGCGTCCGCAACAATCAGGAGGAAGGAGAGGAAGGCAGCGTCGAGCGCTGTCCGGCAGGGGTCATGCTATGGCTTATAGCGATGGTGGAGGCAAGGCGGAGGGAGGCCGAGCAGACGCGGACATGCCAGGACGTCGAGGAGCAAACGCACGACGCCCGCTGACGGGTGCGAGGCGGAGGAGGACAAAGACGTAAGCAGCCGGGCCTCCGACGCGGCGCACGACGGCGGCCGAGCGACGGGCCGGCCAAGCCGCGCGACGCTCCGCCCGATTGTCGACAAGTGCCGAGCAACTCCATGGGGATGATATTACAGTATTCTTCCACCTTGATCGAAGAAGAGAAAAGCATCGATCCTTGTCGCACCCGCCTCCGATGGCCCCTCCAGAGTCTGCGGACGATCACGACGCCTGCAGCAACAATTCCTCCACGACACCGGGAGACACATCCGCAACGCCCCCCGCGGGAAACGATGATCGCAAGGACGATCCTCCACCAGATCTCTCGCCGGCACAGCTAGCCCAGCGGCAGAGGAAGATTGTGAGTTACCCGTTTCTTTATTTCCCCACACATTCCACATTATTTCCTGCAGGATGAATGATGAGAGATCTATCCATCCATACGTGTGCATACCTACACATCGTGGATACCCATCATCTAGATTATACTACCCCAGACTAACCATCGACACGGAGTACATGCAGAACGCCCTCCGCGCATCCATCGCCGACCTCGAGTCCCAAATCGCGCAGACAGAGTCGCAGCTCGCGGAGACGCGATCGAAGCTCAAGTACGTCCGTCCTCTCTATTCCATTAGCGTCTGTCATCAATCGGATTCCCTTCCCTCCAAATCACCTATACAATACAATATTATTAACAAAAGGAAAAAAAAACGAACCAGATCCCCCGACGCCGCTGCCACCGTGCGGCGCCACATCCGCCTCCTCCACGTGTACAACGAGATCAAGGACGTCGGGCAGGGCCTGATGGGGCTGATCGCGGAGGCGCGGGGCGTGCGGCAGGTCGACGTGGAAACAGAGTTTGGCGTTGGGGCGGGCGATTAGGTTGATTTCTCTTGTCATTGTTATTGACATTGTTTTATTATTTATGGGTTACAAAGCGTTGGTCTGGTTGCTTGGGATTGACATAGATACCGAATCAGATCGATCTTCCTACTACTGTATGTATTGGCGTTACCGTCGGGTCGGCCTGAGATCGCCGCATGTGGGTCCCTGCCCCTGTCAGGTTGGCTGTGCACCGGTGGGGCCTCAGGCACCGCGGGTGGAATTTTAGGGGCTGCCATTCGCGGCCTGTCAGGTTTGTCCGATTACAGTCCGCACCCAGGATACGTGGTACTGTTGAAAACCAATCAAGACCACAGGAGATGGTACTCGGTAGTGCTACCTCCCTGCATCCTCAGGATCATGAATTATGTCTTGCAAGATTTTTTATTTCCTCATTTCAAATAACACAGAAAGATGCATAAGAGTTGTACACAGTACATTTTTTGCTTATCTAATCAAGCTGATCTTGCCCTATGCCCACGCGACGAGCATGTGGAGATCCCGGCCGTCGCATGGTTCCTGAAAATGAATGGCTGTGTAAATAAATAATTATACACCGTATGTATGCATCTTCTAGATGGGAGAGGTATGGCCATAGACAAGGAACGCATAAAGTGGGACATGCAGCGGCAGCGAGGAGTCGACAGGGATAAAAGAACGTATGCGACATGATACATTACGAGTTCAATAACACTTCACTATATGATGCGGGGAGATGGGAGGTTCCAGTGGAAGAGATAACAGGCACAGCCGAAACAAAAAGTGTACATTACAGGAAGCAAAAAGTTTCACATCTCCCCGGACATTTCTCTCGATGTCTTTTTTTCTCATCAGCTAAAGCGTGGCCATCAACAAAATGTACATGCACCTCTAAACAATCATCAGAAAGGCCGAAGACTCCAAACACTTCCGACAAAAAACAGACAGGGAATCTCTCCGTGATATCCTGTATGTGCGCTGAGAGGAGGTAATAGGAACAGAGAATACATTAAGCTTGTATACCCGATGCTATGTGCATCAGAGAAAAGGTATTGTGGGAAGAACGACGACAGACAAGACGCCGTCATTGATTCTTCTCCAGGCTCTGCAAGTTGACCAGTTCGTAGTAGCGGCCCTTTTTCTGGAGGAGCTCGTGATGGGTCCCGCTTTCAACGATCCTGCCCTGGTCGAAAACGTAGATGACGTCGGCCTTCTGGATCGTGCTGAGACGGTGTGCGACGGCGATAGTGGTGCGTCCCTGAGCAGCTCGGTCCAGAGCTTCTTGCACCACCTTCTCCGACTCGGAGTCGAGAGCGGAAGTGGCTTCGTCGAGAAGCAGGATCCTGGGATTGCGGAGAAGAGCACGGGCAATGGCCACACGCTGCTTCTGCCCACCGGAAAGCATGGCTCCCTTGCTGCCCACGACAGTGGAGAATCCCTCACTGATGGAATGTCAGTCAACAAGTCAAGAAAAAGAGAATCAAAGCATAACACAGAGAAACTTACGGGAGTGACATGATAAAGTCATAGATATTGGCATCTCTGCAGGCTTTTTCTATCTCCTCGTCCGAAACATCAGTCCTGTTGGTTCCGAGCAAGATGTTTTCCTTGATGGTTCCCTGGTACAGCGTAGGCTCCTGGCTGACGAGCGCCAGGAAGCTCCTGTAGGAGTTGACGTTCAGGCGCGTAATGTCTTTCCCATCCACAAAGACGCCACCCGCGAGTGCATCGTAGAAGCGCTCGAGAAGGGCAATGGTCGTGCTCTTTCCACATCCACTGGCACCGACGAGGGCCACGTATTGGCCCGGCTTGACCGTCAGACTGAGACCTCGAAGGACAGGCTGCTCCGGCCGGGTCGGATATCTAAAATGCACATCCCTGAACTCGATTGTGCCTTCGACATTCTCAACCACCTCTCCTTCAGAGGACCAGACGTCGATCGCTGGCTTTCTGTCGAACAGCTTCTTGAACTCGTTGGCGGCATTCTTGGCCTTGCCCATGTCTGGGGAGAACGAGAAAAAGGTCCCTGCAGATTGTGCGCCAAAGATGATTTCGCTGAAGCAGACGAAGAACCGGAAGATCGAATACTCGTGGTGGCCCAGAAGAGTGCCTCCATACCAGAATCCAAGGGCGACACAGAAGAAGGTGAGTGCCTGAGAAGCAGCATAGAGAGTAGAAGACTTGAGGACAGAGATGAGACTCTTCCTCCCCTGGTCTTGAAGCTGAGAATGATATGCGGCCCAGACATCCTTTTCCCTTGTAAGGGACGCGACCGTGCGGATGGCCGAGGTAGCCTCGCATGCATAGCTAGCAGATCCTTCATAGGCCTTCTTGGCTCGTTGCTGAAATTGGGCAAGCATCCAGAATCTGTAGAATCCGCACGCCAGGAGAACCGGGACTACAGACGTGCAAACAAGCGCCAATTTCCACCCAATGGAAATAGAGATTACCAGCGCAGCTCCCAGAGTCGTGCCAACCATCAGGATGGTTCCCAGTGTCGCGCCGCTGACGCCGGACAGGTGTTTCGTCTCGGTCGAGAGGAAGGAGGTCAGGGCGCCTGTGCTATTCTCCTCCCTGTCGAAGAAGGCAATATCTTGACGCAAAATTGCCCGAAACGCTTTACTCCGCGCCCGACTAATCAGCTTTTCAGAGCAGAAGGCAAATGCGACCCCCTGAGTGGAGAAAGTGAAAAATTGCACAATCCCCACAACTAGGAACATCAGTGACCAAAAGTTTGCATCATGCCTGAGCTTGTCATACATGCTCGGGGGCAGTGAGATTGAAGTGATGGCTTTGGCGTAGAGGACGGCTTGAGTTGGCTGCCCTCCACCTGCAAGCATCGAAAAAACCAGACCGATGATCATATAGGGCAGTTCGGGTCGATTGAAGGAGGCGATGAATTTAATCAGGGTCCACAAAGAGTACTTTTGAGCGGTCTCTGGTTGTCTCTTTGAAAGGACAACACTCGAAAGCGACTTCTTCGTGTCAGTCCGCTTGACTGGTTCCTCAAACCCCTCGTCGTCAGAGCTTTGAGAAGCCAGTCCCTCCTTATTGGCGGATCTAGTTCGAGCTATCTTCAAGGCGAGTTCCTCGTCTTCGTCCTCTGTCGTCACAGCTTGCGCATCCTTCTCCTCGTTAATACGCTGAGCCTCAACAAGCCTAAAGTAAGCGCCCTTGCGATCCAAGAGTTCATCATGCGTGCCTTGTTCCGCGATCTTCCCACCGACCAGGACCACAATGTTGTGTGCATTTTTGATGGTAGATAGCCGATGAGCGATCACAATAGTCGTTCGTCCTTCTGCCGCCTTGTCGAGCGCCGCCTGAACCACTCCCTCGGACTTGGTATCCAAGGCAGATGTGGCCTCGTCGAGAAGAAGGATCTTTGGGTCGCTAACGACAGCACGAGCAATGGCAATACGTTGTTTCTGACCTCCCGAGAGCAAGAAGCCACGCTGGCCGACATTCGTCTCGTATCCCTCCGGCAGACTCATGATGAAGTCATGGGCGTTGGCCATCTTTGCTGCATCCTCAATCCGTTTTCTGATCTTATCCTCGGGCTCGTTTTCGAACCTTGAGCCGATAAGTCCGTATCTGATGTTCTCGTATATGGTCGTGGCGAACAGAACAGGTTCTTGGCTGACTAGCGAGATCTGTTGGCGCAACCAGCGGAGATTGAGTGTCTGGATATCATGGCCATCGAGCAAAACGGTACCGCCGACGGGAATGTAGAACCGCTCCACCATCCCGACAACCGTGCTTTTGCCAGATCCCGAGGGCCCGACTAACGCAGTTGTCTTGCCAGCAGGTATCGAGAGGGAAACATCCTCCATGATAGTAACTTCCGGTCGCGAAGGATAGATGTGCTTTATGTTTCGGAACTCAATGTTGCCCTCAACATGGTCCAGTTTCAGACCTTCTTCCGACGAGGGATCAAGCGGAGATGCACGGTCGATCGTGCTGTAGATCTTTGCAGCCGCAGCCACGGCGCTCGTGAATGCCTGAGCATTCGGACTCACATTCCCCAGAGCAAAAGAACCGATGAGGACAGACATCAAGATCGTCAAGACCTGACCCACGTTCTTGACCTCTCCATCGACAAGGAACCGCGAGCCCATCCAGAACCCCAGACCGTAGTTGAGGTACATGATACCGAACATAGCGCCAACCATGATCGCAAGAGTGACTTGCAGCTTGATCCCCCATCTCTCGGCCTCGTTCAGGTGGGTTTCGTACTGTTTTGCGAGTCTATCCTGGGTGCCGAAAGCTGTAGCGTTCCTGATCGAGCTGATCACTTCCTCTGCAACACTTCCACCAACACCGTAGCTTTCCAGTGATTTCTTGCTGAACATGACGATGAATCTGGAACCGCTGCCCATGAGGACAACAAGGGCAAGAATCGTAGACGAGCAGATCAGGGCAAGTTTCCAGTACTTGACGTAAGCGATGATAAAGGCTGTGATGAATGTTGACACCGCCGTCAACGTGAGCCCTACCTTCTCGGAGATACCGTCCTGAATAAGATTCGTGTCCGCCGTTATACGGGTCGTGATCTCGCCGGCACCGAGGTTATCGAAATAGGCGATATTCTGCCTCAGAATGGCCTCGAGATAATGCTCCCGGATCTTCTGACTGATATGCTCGCCTGTGTAGATAAATCCCACGGTGCAGATGTAAATGGTCACAAACTCGCCAATGCCGAGGTACACGAAGTAAAGGACATTGCGCGTAAGCTCATGGTAAAACTCGTCATATGAAATGGTATTTAGCATGATACGCTGAAAAACAGAAGCCATCTCTCCGAAAAGAATCTACGGACAAGGGTTAGTATGGAATCGCATATCGCGTGATACGAGGTTAGTAATTTGTAAGTCAAAGACAGACCGTAAACAATGGCAAAGCAGCGCCACCAGCAATAGCGCAGATTGCGCTGACGAAGATGATCAACAAATCCATCTTAGAGGCATATCGATAGAGACCGAGGAAATTAATCCTGACAGTCGGTGCGTCGAGTTGCTTCTTCAGAATCTGCTTCTCATGCTCGGGGAGATGGGCGAAGGCAGCATCCGCATCGGTGGTCTCTGGTATATTGACTGGCCCGGACTCTGTTCCTTTCACTTTCTCCTTCTCGACATCGGGGGATTGAGAAGAGACCTGTTCCCCAATTGTTGTCGTCAGGGGCTCCTCCAACGCCTTCTCTGTGGGGGAAGGCTTTCCGCCACTGTCGCCGTCCATGGCGACAAATGCTCTTTTCGGTCGACACCAAACACCGGTCGCGACTGATAATAATTGTGTTCTCTGACCGTGACGAAGCCTCAGGGGTAAATGGCAGCAAGCGCGCACGGAAACGCCGTCGGTTGCAGTAAGAGCTCAAAAATTATTAATTAGACACAAAAAATGAGGCTTATATTTCTGAACGAAGAGCTGGTTTGTACAGCAGATGGCGCGCGGTTTGCTAGATACAGTGAACAATCTATGACCCAAGGTTGCCACCCCGAAGAGGAAAAACGAGCTCGGGATCGACGCTCCTCGAGAGACGTGCGAGGGGTAAAGGGGGAGGGGAGAGAATGAAAAGAATAGGCCTATCTCATAATGGGAGCGAGAAGACCATGGAGCGGTGCAGAGTGAGCGGCATGCTGGCAGCAGCTTGGAGGAGAGGAGGGTCTTTAAGAGGTTCCTGCTCGGACGAAAGTACGGAGCAGTAGATCTAGATGTTTACCGCATCGGGGCGACTGCTAGTTTCCCCGGCCCCGTTGGGACCCGTTGGAGAAGACGGCCAGCCGTGCCAAGCTTCGTTTTAGCTGTATCGGAGTGTCGTTCTTCCGACCTTTGTTATGACTTTATGCACGGCTCGCAGCCACTCGCAGTTCTCCGAGGCTTTCTTTCAGCCCCAGTTCAGCAGTTCTTCTGTTTGCCATGCTCCACCCCTGTGGGCATGCTAAATATAAAATACGGAGTGCTCCGTACATGGTTCTTCGCTTATACAGAGTACACGACCCGGACCAATCCTGTGGCGCCAAAAGGAACTTATCCATGCTCGAAATGTCGTGCAGGATCCAACCTTGAAACCGCGCTACACCGTCATCGGCTGCTGCCTGCCAAAGAGGCCGTCCCCGTGCCCACTGCTGATCGTTGCAGCCTGCTTACGTAGGATAGATCCATGGATGTTACCCCGTACGGGGTAAGCCGCCGTTACGGTACGGCTCTTTTCCAGTTCTCTTGTCAGATAGTAATTTATCGGCAATGCCTTGATAACAACTGGTCCTTGCGAAGAATTGTGAGGTTTCTTCCTATCAGCACTCCTAAATAAGCGAAGATCACATTCCTTTCAGGTAGATAAGGTACGCGGCATAGTTTTGACCTTTAAACAATAAAATGGACCGAGTTTTGACAAGCTACCTCTACTCCGTAGTAAATTATTTCTTTACTACAGTACGGAGTACAGCAAGTCTTAATTCTACCGCAGTGCATCCATCGCCGAAATTCCATGAGAAAGGAGTGCACGATATGCATTCATAGACACCTTTGCTTCAATTACGGGGACTGCTAACAGCCAGCACAATAACATCATCAGCCATGACCCGCAAACTTCTGTATCTCGGGCAACACCACTTTGATAGACACGGAGTATCACTGCGTAGGGGTCTGGGCGCCTGATGAACCTAGGTACAGTACTTAGTCCGCCGCAGCTCCCAGCGGCACCAACAACTATACAGATAAGAATTATTGTGCCTAATTCTGTATTACCTTGATTTTGATTCATTATTCTACTGCCTGCGTATCCTCAGTTCCAGACAGCTTGTATTATTATTTCTTCCAGTTGTTTGAGTCATAGTGATATTTGCAAGTGTCACAGGCTGACGGGCTAGGAGAGCTAGCCACATTGGCGCCCCGCAGCGGGTAGGGTTCCAGAAAAGGATCCCGCCGCCCCACGGGCCGTCTCAAGGAGTCAAGGGGGAGTTCCTTCGAAGTTCTTGCTACGACTCCTTAAGCAAGGGCCTATCGATGAGCTAATTAGTACCATACGTAGTACCTACTTATTGATCTTCATACTAACCTTGTCGATCATGAGTCAAAGATGAATAAGATGATGCATCGGGATCGACTTGGCCTCGAAAAAATCACGGAAGCAAACTCAAACAAGGCAAGGTCGATAGAGAACCTTGGAACCTTGAGAAGCAACATGGCCTTCGATGATTCACCGATGAGTCACGATTTATTGGAGCTGCGGGAACAGGCTCGTATCGACGTATCGAGTGGGAAATGAAATCTCCTTATCCCGATTGCAAAAATCACAGGATAGCAACCCGCAGAATGCTGATGTCTCGGACCGGATAGACCATTCCCGAAAGGTATATTGTTGGTATCGTAACTAAGGAAAATTACATGGATGTACTGTCAGGTACTGTCATGACAGGTCGACAAGCGAGTCGGAGGAATCGATGTTCTGCAGGTGCCAACCGTGCACGGACTCACGGAGGTTGAAGATGCCGACTCGCCGATAGTCCTTTATTCCTAAAGAAACAAGCGCGGTCTGTACTCTGAAACATTGGAGATCTCCGATTGCTCGACGCGCGAGACTGATATCGATAGGAGATTTCTAGTGCATTCTCGTCAATCTCGCTAAGAGCGAGCAGGGTTAAAGATCCATCATATTCAGCCGTGCGTCTCAGGTTGTTGCTGATGGTAAGCCACACCCCGCGTGGGGGTTCTTCGAGCTGTCCAGGTGTAGAAAAAAGAGACATAATCCTACCTAGGTACCTACCTAAATTTCTTATGCCTAGGCAGCAAAGTGATGGTAGCGAAGATGAAATCACTCAAGATCTTGGCAAACAACCTCCCTCGGCACTGTTCCAGTCGTATCTTAACGTCGGAAGTCAAAAGCTTGAATATTCGTCGCATGACGCTCCTGAAGGCTCAACGCCTGCCTCTTACAAGAACAATCGCGATGCGCAGGCCTTGGCAGACTCAGAAATCAGCATCAAGTAGGACATTTGAACGGACGTCAGGTTAGATCCTGGAAGGGCAGGGTGGCTTGTATCCGTGGGTGCTAGAAGCATCTCCAATCTTGGTTGAAGCACTTGTACAGAAATTTAAATGCCAAAGATATCACGAATTGGAACCAAAATCGTAGACATGCAAATCTCCACGACAGATAACAGCATCCAGAAGGGGTGCATACCAGTACGGAGTACCTATGCGCTGAGAGGCAGGTACCGCATCACATGACCTCTCCGCAAGCGAAACACTAAGCCCTACCCACACAAAAATCACCACCCCGAAGCCTCGATAGAGTTGGTCGACGTTCGACAACATCACCAACGCCAGTCCGTACCCCAGCTCGCCATCGCGACAAGCCTTCAAGATGCCGGTGAGTGCACTTCTTCATCTACGGCCCTGATATGATGCCGGATACACGGGGAATTTTTCTCCTCACGTCTCCTGCCGTGACATATCTCTCCAGAGTTCATCAATATAGCTAACGTTGGAAATCTTCTGCAGAGCCACAAGTCCTTCCGTACCAAGCAGAAGCTTGCCAAAGCTCAGAAGCAGAACCGTCCTATCCCCCAGTGGATTCGCCTCAGGACCGGTAACACCATCAGGTAAATAATTCCCTATTTCATTCATACGATCTCGATATTTCGAAGAAAAACTCGCGCCCCGGTCCGAGTCGTATATATCTGTCCTTCGAATCAGATTCCCTGAAATAAATTTATAACACGACCGGGCTCCGCAAATCAAATCAAGCCACCACATGCAGAATTCAGTAGGAACAAAATGGGCTAACAAATGTCTTTCTTTTTCTACACAAACTACAGATACAACGCCAAGAGGAGGCACTGGCGCAAGACCCGTCTCGGCATCTAAATTCGACAATTTTTTTTCTCCCGCGGCTCCTTTTTTTCTTCCTTCCCTCCATTTCCCTGCCTGCGCGATGCCTGGTTTCGAACACTTCTTCCGATGCCGCCAGTCGCATACTCCCAACCGTCATGGACTCCTCTCTCGCTATCTGAACGCTTTGGTCGCTGTCTGATGGACAAGTGAATGCTCTTTTTTTCGAACCCGACTCCGTCCGATTCCTTTATCATCCTGAACGTTTACGGGTTCGTTGAAGGAAGACAATTATTGCCAACGGAGTGACAGTGAAGGCTGTGTGGATCGCGGGTAACAGACAGGACGAGACGAGACAAGAACGGAGGGGGATAGCAATGCGGAGATCCGTGACGGATATCCATGAAAAAGAGATGTTTTCTCTACACGATGTACGAATTTCAAATAAAAGGGAAATCAAATACGACTGAATGACAGCGGTAACCGGAAAGGAAGGCAAAATTGTGGGCTTATCCTTAGCTGGAATGTAAGCCCTAGCCTAGGCATTACTTCCTGGCAGGGTGAAGTGGAAAGGGAAAAGAAAAAAAGAGGAATCAGGGAGAAGGGAAAAGAAGAAAATTGTCGAATTGAAAAAAAATGATGTCGTGTTTCCGGTTCCTTGCATTCTACGAGATGCCTCTTGTTTCTCTTGTCTCTTTTCTGTCATAACGCCTTTTCCAGTCAGTCCGCCCCCTTTACTTAGGACGATGGGGATGGATGGATACGCGCATTCTCCGGTGAAAAGTATCTATCGAGATGGAATGAAAAATGAAGATTCGAGAAACAGAAATCTGTCATTTTGTAGGGGGGACAACAAGATCGTAACTTGAGTAGTTTTCCTTGTAGCGCATTTCGTCTGTCATATTATCCTGCTCTCAGCAGGTAGATACTCCGTGCCTCGGCTCCAGATCATATTGCGCCGCTCCCGTACACCTACCTGCAACACGACCTGACAATTGGTGGGACATGCAACATTAAATTCTAAATGATATAGCTACGCAAATATCCAGACACGTAGATACAAGTGTTCTTTCTCTACTGTTCCCTGCCATATCTAGAATCGTACCTACCCATGACGAGGGAAGACGCTCGTGTCTTACAGGATATTATCTCCCCAGTCTACATAGTGCCAAAGCAGCAGGCATCTTTTCAACACCTATGCCAAGGAGAAGAGAGCCGCACTTCTACTAGAAGAGAGACAGACAGGGAAGGAGGGGGTGTGACCCGCATGCTTTGCATTCGGCGGTACTATCTATCTAGTATGTTCCGACGAACCACACAAATCCAGGCATCGGTCACAGATGCAAGACCAGCAACACCCATGGGATGGTATGAATTCAAGTCAATATAAGGAGTGAGAGCCGTAAAGTAGAGCCGAACGCCGGGTGATGTGAGGAAAATCGCGTCGTCCAAGTCGGAACATCATGGACCCTCGTGCTTAGGCATGGCACATCATCTGAAGTCCGGGTGCTTCAGAGTGATGGCGGCATGGCCAAGGAAGTGGTATATTATGATGTCGAGCGTTGTCAACGCAACTAACGGCTGCAGGAAGGGGTCAGCATGCTGCGCGACTGGATAGGGTCGTGCATCTGAACGGCAGAGATGTCTGTGATTTCCAATGTGGATGCGTGGGAAAACTTACTCCTCAGCCCACTCGTTCTCCCGACGGATCTGATCTTCCTCCTCTGGAGTGAAGTCATTCTGGATGTTGAAGGTTTTGCGGATCTCCTCGGGGGATTTGCCCTTGATCATGTTCGCGACAGTCTTGCAGCCGACATCAAGGAGGGCCTTGATGTCAAGGTAGTTGGCAGCCAGGATGATCTCAAACAGCATCTCCTGGTCGACCTGCATAAACTTCTGGTCCCACTCGTCGATATCTGTCGTCTTCCGGCGAGAATCATCGTCATCTCCGGTGCTTGGAGGGTCGTTTTTGTGGTGGGTGCACCACTCTATAACCTTCCTCAAGACGGCCTCGTTGACCTGGAGGAGATGTTGGTTAGATTGTGTGGTGTGAAGGGTGAGGGGCCTGTGCGGGGAACTGGAGAATGGTGATGAAATACTTACATTGGGGATTGGGATGGCCTCTCCCGAGTCACCCAGGTCTTCCAGCATGTTCTTGAGGAGGACGGAACGCTCAGCGATTTCGCGGTCTGTGGAGAAGAGGTATGTTAGCACAAGAGATCTAGGCCTGCGCACAATGCCTGTACAGCAAGGAGGTGTTGCAACGCACCGACTTCGATGTTGGCGCCATCCGAGCTCGTGAGCGTGATCTTGTTTGAAGCAGTTGTGCTAGCCATCTTGGGCCGGCGAGAGCAGGAATTTCGAAGCTAGAAGGCTAGTTTGAAACGTGCGTCTTTGTCAATGTTGTCGACACTGGGAGCTGTGATATCTGTCAGTCTGGCTCCAGCGAAGATCCGCCAGTGAGCGTATGAGGGGTCGTCTTGGCCATCGTACCTGACTGAAAGGCTGGTTCGCAGCGACGTATCTGAGGGAGGGGACGCGGAGAAGGGGGGCCTGGAGGCGCTTTTGTAGCCGGTGGCGGCGAGTACAAAGGTGGCAGCGGGTGCCTGGAGCAAGCCGTCAAAGATGGAGGTGAAGTGACGGCGACGCTCGCGGGCAGAAGGCTGAACGGCCGTCCGGGGAGGCGCCCGCTGGGTGTTCCAAGGAACCGCGCCAACCAGCGCCGAAGGGGAAACGCTGCCTGAAGCATTGTTTGTGCTGCTACAGGTATATATATATATATATATATATATATATATATATATATATATATATATATATATATATATCCTACATATCCTCCTACGGCTACACTTGATCACGGGCAGCCCTTTGTGCGCTGAGAAGCTTGCTCTTCTTGTCTCTAAAAAAGCATGGCAACTGGTCGTCTTTCAGTGCCAAAGATAGATGTGCTCGACCCTCGATGACTTGCTACGTTCTTCCATGTAGAGTCACTTTCATCGATGCAGTCTTCTGCTATGTTTTGATGGGATGAACAGCCAACTCGGACTCTCGATGATTGAATCATCCGTCATGGTGAACCCCATGCATGCAGTCTGACTGCCATGGGAGCCCTTGCGCGGGACATCATGATCCGGGGCTGGACCACCCCAGAGTAGAAGATAACCTGGTCAATCCATTGCAAGCGTAGGATATCGTAGGAGTCTCATGAACTGCACTTTTCGCACATTCTTCCCCTGCCCGTCGATCGCAGCGCTTGCAGCCCGCCCGACTGGACTGGAAAGGGGAAGGCAGGCGGGGCGCTGGGCTGCCGTCTCGTCCCGCGACGTCATTCAGGATTCCCAAGACGCGTCGGACACGAGATTTAGAGCCAGCTTAAGCAGTTGACCAAACGCTCAGCCTCCCCAGGATCCCTTCCCCCCCCCTTCGCGGCAGGGCTTCGGACACGTTCTGGCTTCCAGCGATGTTCAGGGCGCCTCTCCATCCATCCATCTCACCCGGCAGCTGCGGCATGCGCCTCTCGAGCCCTGAGTGTCCGGCTTCAACACCCTGAGCAATGTGGAGGCGAACCTACTTGCTCCTCCTGCTGGTTCGAGTCTATTTCGCCCTGTCCCCGAGCTACCTGCATCCGGATGAGAATTTCCAGGGTCCAGAGATCTTTGCAGGTGAGTCTTTTGTGTCCAGCGCCTCGACTCCATGGACTTGCGATGCTCCAACTGCCCCGCGATCGGTTCCTCTGGCTTTCTGCCCCTGAAGACAACCTGGCCCCTCGCAGTTTCGCAGTTTCGCAGTTTCGCAGTTTCGCAGTCACACACCTCTCTGCGCATTGGATTTACCAAGTTCGTTTCCTGAACTAATACAGCTTTTCAGGGCGCATATACTCGTATCCGGCACAGCTGACATGGGAGTTTACCTCGGCGCATCCGATCCGCAGCGTCTTTCCGCTATGGCCCCTCTACGGCCTTCCGATGAGCATTCTGAAATGGTTCTACAACGAGGCCGGGGAGGGAACACCTCCTCCAGAGCTGATATACTATGTGCTGCGGGGAGCGATGTTTGTCCTGAGCTTCGTGCTCGAAGACTGGGCGGTCTATGAGCTGGTTTCGTCGCCGCGGCACCGCCGACAGACGATGGTGCTGGTTGCGTCCTCCTATGTCACCTGGACTTATCAGACGCACACATTCTCCAATTCGCTGGAGACATTGTTGGTGGCCTGGAGCCTGGTCTTGATACAGCGGATCATTGAAAACAAGGTGAGTGCAGGAAGGCTGTATGGCATGGTAACTTGCGGCTAACAGCTAGCTACCTAATACAAAGGGACATTCGGCCTTCTTTTCGTGTGCCGTATTAGCATTCGTCGCCGTGCTTGGCGTTTTCAATCGCATAACATTTCCTGCTTTTCTCTTGATACCCGGGTTACAATTGCTGCCGCATTTCTTCCGCAAGTATGCTGCTGTCCCCGAATACCTACCCGTGCTCGTTGTTGCTGACGTTGTATACACCAGACCACTGTCCATTCTTTCCATAATTGGATTTGGATCCTTATTTACTTTGATCGCTATCCTCATGGATACGGCGTTCTACCGTCCTTCTACATCGATCCTCAGTGCCCTCCGGGCTCCTGTGGTGACTCCACTAAACAACCTCCGTTATAACTCCGATACCGCTAATCTAGCCACCCATGGCCTCCATCCTCGCTATCAGCATTTCCTGGCCAATCTACCGCAGCTGCTCGGTCCAGCCTACGTCCTGATCATCTTGTCGCTATTTACCCGGTCGACAATGCCCGTCTGCCTCAAAAACAGGCGTGCCATATCCGCCATATCCGCCACGACCATACTCTCCATCTTCCCCCACCAGGAGGCCCGTTTCCTGATCCCTTGCGTGCCACTTCTCCTCAGCTGCATCCGACCACGCAAGTCCCGTCTGTTCCTGACAACCTGGATCGCATTCAACGCTGCGTTGGGATTCTTAATGGGGATGTACCATCAGGGCGGAGTCGTGCCCACCCAACTCGAGATACCATCTATCGTCGCGGCAAACGTGCCGAAACCGCCCACGGAGCTTCTTCCCGGAGGAGCAGAAGTTAGCAATTCAGCGACAGTCTTCTGGTGGAAGACATACTCGCCTCCACACTGGCTGCTCGGGGACAACAGCAGCCTGCCCCTGTACATTCAAACGCGCGACTTGATGGGTATTCCTGGTCCGGAAATGATCCAGGAACTCGAAAAAGCGCTGCCTGAATGTCCGTCGGACCGCACACCTGGCGCAGACCAGGGTCAGAAAGCTGTCTTCCTGGTCGCGCCCCGTTCCGCTACATTCCTCGACCCGTACACGCAGGCTTCGTCATCATCCTCACCTGCTGCTCCTGCTGCTCCTTCAGATGGCCAACTCCAACTCCACGAAGTCTGGACCTACGAGAAACACCTTAACCTCGACGACCTCAACTTTGGCGACGACGGCATCTTCCCCACGCTCAGACGGGTGATTGGCAGAAGAGGCTTGACCGTTTGGGCCGTGAAGAGGGCTGGATGCGAGCAATAATATTAATAAAATGGATTGAATAACTACAAAAGAAAACCTTGCCACTCATTTAAAAAAAAAAGCTGGGATGTCCACTTGCACTTGCACCGGAAGCCACCTTGGATCGAAATCATTCCTGGCGGGAAAGGAAAGTTGGACGGATGGTCGGGATGGCTGGATTGGGTTGGTCTGTTGAACGGACGGATATCTACATGGCTAGGACGGGATAGGAAAGGATAGGGATAGAAGAATTGCTGGTTGGTTGGGCTTTGGGACGCGACTCGACTCGATCGATTCGATTTATCTGTTTTATCTTATTTTTATATCTATTTATTTATTATTTATATAGTTCTTTTGTCCTCGTTTATTTTTTTTTCTTTTCGTTATTCAGTTTCTCCTTTGCCTTCGTTTCATGTTCTATCCTTTCTTTTATCTTTTCTTCTTTTTCTCCTTTTCTTTACATTACATTTTGTACTGTATATAAATATGTATCATGTTCATGTTAATCCCAATCTTATATCTAATGAAGCCATATATGTATATGGGTAGATAGCAGCTATCCATATAGGAGGCTGGTACTACACTGTCCATGTCCACTGCATACATTCAAATCTTTCAAATCTCAAAGTCCAAAATCATCCAAAATCATCCATGCCATCACCGATACCATTCCAAATCAAAGCAGACCATACAGACAGCAAGACAGACGAGCTTAACCTCTTTCTTCCACACAGCAGAACAGAACAGAAACAGAAACAGAACATGCCCTGCTCATAACTCACAGCTGATGCGGAACTGGCAGTCTTACGACGCAACTTAAGAAAAGGACTATTTGTGCGTGTACCACCTGAATCGACCTGAATCGTCACAAGACTCAATGTCAGGAAGCAGCCATGACCACGTGTCATAATCACTCACGCCTCCTGCTGTCATCGGGCAGGGTCCAGTGACTACCTGAGTTTTGCCTGATGCCTGAATTTATTCATCTTCATTGCAGGCTTACTCGAGTGTTGAACAGTTGGTCAAGCTGATCACATTACTGGCCCAGCCACGGATATTGCCAAACCCAGTACGGTGTAGGTCAGTCTAAAGGCAATATCTAGGGCACAGGAGTACTCTGTATAGAAGTCGTTGAACTTCCGTGTGTCCAGATTTGGTAAAAGCTGAATCATTTCGAGACGCTCATTTGCCCATTACCTTAGGTACATGATCAGAGAGCTGGATTTGAGTATCCATGGGAGAAGATTTGCATCGGGGCTGGCACGGAAACAAATAACGCACCGGTAGGAGCGCCAGAGGTTGTGCCAGTAGTGGGAATGGTCACGTGACAGGGCACAAGGAATAAATCAAGTGACGGGTCAATAGGACTAGGGGTTAAAAGGTCAGATGGGAAAGTAGCCACGATTTAGCTGATTTGGAAAACAAAGCATGAACGCCCGGTTGCAACACCAACTTTCAAACAGCTAAATGGCTCGGGGAATGGGGAGATTGTGGATTGGGAGATTAGTGTCAGGAGCAATAGAACTGCTCGCACTTCCGCCAGTGTAAGAGAGAAATGGAATCGAGGGAATGGTTAGGAAGTGAATAGGAACAATTCAGCTCTCTGGATCTTCATCCGGCTGATCGAATAGGAAGTTGGCCGCGAGCTCCTCGTTCTTATCACAGGCAAAGTAGGCCTGAATAACCGAATCTCTAGGGAAACCGAGACGGCAAAGCTATAATCATGTCAGCGGTGAATGCCAATGCAGAAAATCTACGCATAAAACGTACTCTCTCGATAGCATCTCTCTCCTCCTCCGTGACACTAATCGCGTGCGTGCCGGGAGGCAGCGTGGTATCATCGTCAATGTCTTCACTCAACAGCTGAAGGAACTGCTCTTGGTTCTGTCCGATAAGCTGCGCTAGCTGAGGGTTACCTGCTGCCACTTGCTGCAGGATAGGCTCTAGCATATGGGGCTGCTGCTGCACTAGCTGACGAAGCTGCTGAAAGTGCGGGTTGTTCCGAAGGAAGTCAAGATTGCCGAGGGCTTCGCCGCCGGCAGCTCCTGCACCGCCAGCACGAGCTCCGCGCCCAGCACCCTGTTCAGCTCCGGCCGCTTGAGCGGCAGCTTCAAACAGGTTGACAGGCTCATCACCGGCCGTGGCTTGCGCAGAAGGAGCTGGCTGCGCAGCACCTTGGCCGGCGGCTGCAGCGGCTTGTCGCTGTTCTTGCTGGACATTTTCCGGAATACCCTAAGAGATGTCAGACTGGGAATACCACCTAGAACCCCTGGCCACTTACATTCAACAGATACTCGATAGCGCGATCAGGGTTGAAGAACGCAGCCCTCATAGCCCGCTCAATATCGCTTCTCGCAAAACCCATAGCCTCCATCTGAGCAATCACCGCCTCGCCCTGAGCACCTATGAGCAGAGTAGACGGGTCATGGAAAGCGGCCTCTGGTCCCGTGGTGGCAGTTGTGGTGGGAGCGGCAGGAGAAGGCGTCGCTGGAGCGGCTGTACCTGCAGCGGTTGTGGAAGGAGCTGGAGCTGGGGGCGCAGCTGGCGTCGATGGAGCAGCTCTAGCAGGAGTAGACGGTGCTTGCGTGGATGGCGCGGCGGCTGTGGAGGGTGCAGGCTTGGGCTACCATGAACAGGATCAGTTAGATGATGCCCTCAAAATAGACCGCGATATATCCCATACCTTAGAGACCATGCAGACTATGAAGCCCTTCTCCTCAATATTGTAAGATTCGATGGTCTTGTCATCTTGCAGAATCTTGCCTGCACGGTGAAATCATAGTCAGCCACTGGAACGTCAAATGGCCCCAAGATGTTTTGTGCGACACGGGAGCGCCGAGTGTCGTCCGCCAACTAACCAGAATATATGAGCTTCTGCTGAGAGGCATCCCATCCTTTCTCCTTGGCAATCTTCTCCTTGACCTGGCCAACCTAGAAGCAGAGTCAGCCCCGCACTGGTCGACACCGGCGGTATAACAACAAGGCAGACACGGAACGTACGGTCTCTGAAGGATCAGCTTCGATGACAAACTTCTGTTGCTTCAGATCCTGATAGAAAGAACGTTAGCCCGAGGGAGCACGATCTATAGGGACAACAGGGCGTCATACTCTGAAGGTGAGCTTCATCTTGCGCCACCGGATGGAGACGAAGGTGTGAGGACCGAGTCGGGTAGGAAAGGCAGCTCAGTAGGTGAGGATACAGTCAAATGAGAGAAGGGGTTCGATGAGGAGAGATGAGAGATGGTCGAGGAAGAAGCACAGAGACGCCGAGCAGGTTGAAAGGGATGGCGACTGCGGACGGTGATGATGATGAGGTTGGCGGAGGCGGTCGCTGCCTTCCACTTTCGTAGCACCCCTCGCTAACGTCAGGTTGGCGCTAAACCGCATTCATCGTGCCTGCGCCACGCCGCCGCGGTGGATGTGAATTCCCCGTCGCGTCGATGGATCCCACCGCTTGCTGTCCCTCTGTGTCCTGCTCTCTGCCACACGCGTCCAGGTGGTGCTTGGCGCCTCAAACCTTTGCAGGTCCGGCAGGGCTTCCCATCGACATGTTCTGAGGATGCCTCAGTTGTCCCTGTTTACGAGGATGGCACACGATGATACCTGCTTCAGGGCCCTCGGTTGACGGAGCCAAAACTGTTAAGGATCTACAGTGGCAAGGCTACAGGTCGTCAAATAACCGATGATATTTGGTTCCCTATAACCCATCACCTGCTGCAAGTCGTCGAGTCCTCGCATCTTTTCCGTCAATACTACTTCAGGGAGGCGTCCACGTCTTGAGGTTTTGGGTCGCCGTGATAGGGAACGGCGTGCGATTGACGGGCAGTTTGAAGAGCCCAGACAAGTGTAAGATGGGCCTTGATACAGCTACACCATGTTTGAAGCCTCTGACTGCTAGGCCATCTTATCCAATTTACAGGATCTACTTCGCTGCACTGGCGCTCAATGCCTCGTTATCATGCTACCATACCGTGCTTGCTTTTTTAACTCAACAGCCTTGTCACACCGGATGGCTTTAGATCAGAAATTGGCTGGGGAATAGGTCCAGTGTAACTCAGAAAAGCCCCGCGCCTTTCGATATCGAAGTCAGAGGACCTTTGGGTAGGCCGTGCAAAAGTTCGAGCCGCACAACCGCATGCTGCGTGGGCTGAGCTACTCAGGGATCGGGATTTTTCACCAGCAACCAGGAGTTTTGATAAAGCAGAATAATGAGTTCTCCATGGAATGCTAAAAATACCCAAGGGCCAATTTCAGAGCATAATAACCTTCATAAGCAGTCATCCTATTATCATCTCCCAGGGTCTGATTCCATGCCCCTCGTGCCTGTCCAACCTCTGCACGTGTGATGGTGATGTGGTGCAAATGTAGGTACGGTCCAGCGTTCAACAGGAGCATTTGCAAACACGCGGGCGTGACTTCCACGAAGATTAGCTTTCTTAAATATGCAGACCCAAAGAACGTAGGTCGGAATTCCGAGAGGGAAGGGTTGTGCGCTTGATCAAATAGTAGGTCGTAATTGTCTCTGCTTCTTATCGATCTGACATGACGGGTTACCCAACGGTGCTTTCGAAGCGAAATTCAGAGAGTCATTTACTTTTCCTGGGCTTAATTGATAAACTAGCGCGAGATACGAGTTCTCCACGTGCTGTTGCACTGGGAGCCATCTCACTACATAATAAGTGTAACATCGGATGCTGCTCGAATATAGACATGCCCTTGCACCCTCTGTACTCTCCGAGCGGCTCCCTTCTCCGATGGTCAGACGGCCGGAACCCCGCCACGCCGTCGAGTTTCAGCCCCAGCTTTCAATCATACTCTCAGGCACGCGAGAACAGACGAGAGCGATGGCATTCTAGATTGCGCTGCTTCAGCTCGGTCCCCCGCCTTATTTCCAATCGAGAATATGCCGGAACACGGCCCCGGAAAACAAGACCGTGAAGGCTAGGTATCAGCCAAGATCACTTCGAAATCTTAGTCGTCAGTTTTGCCGATCCACGATTTCTCTAGAAGCGTCCTTTCTCGGATATTGCAGCGGTGAGCCCTCGAGAGTGGTCTGCTACTGCTAAGAATTTACTAATTGTTAGATGCATTTACGACTATCACCTTGCAGGGGGGTTGAGCGAACGTCCACCTTCCTCGTGTTTAGATAGGGAAACTGTTGCGCGGAGATTGTCGTCACGGAGCTTATGGCCGAATTGACCAGGTTTTCCGGCGCCAGTACGGATGTCGTGCCTATCGCATGGTGATGACCTTTGAGCTCCCCTGCTGGTCTTATTTAATATTACCCGATATCACAAGGATTCCCTTGTCCAAAACAATTCAACGGTCTTCAATATGGTGCTAAGAATGGATACTCTAGCGAATCCTGGTGAAGGGACAGGTTCCTGAAGATAAATGCAACGGTCTTTCTCCATGTATCTCTAATCAATGACCATTGGGTTGTGTGAAGGCTATCCATCCTTACCATTACAGCAGTATTCGCGTGGGAACGGTCTAGTCTTCTCTCTGTTATCACTGGCATTGGCAACGAGCAAGGTCAATCCAACATGGGTATTGTTGGATGACCATCTCGATCGACACTCCCGTCGAACTCTCTCCATCACACTAACCCTGTCCTCCAGTTTCTATGATATTCTCTGAGAACCAGAGCCCTCATATCTATTTCATGCCTCCCTGCATCTCCAGTGCCATTGGGCGTAGTACTGCTTCTCTGCCCATTGTTCCAACACCCACTCCTCTCACTCCTTCTCTAGCTATCTGTGATCCGCATCCGCTCCTTTTGTTTTGCAATACTGTCTCGACCTTTCGGTCCTTAATTACTTAGTGTGCTCGAACAAGCTCTCTATCCGAGCTTCGTTAAGAATTTTGTCGGGAGGACATTGCTCTCATTCATCATCCATCCTTTCTTTTTACGAGGTACCCGTCAATAGCCGCGTCAAGATTTATCTCTCCGCTTGTCAAAACGCCCTTACCCGGCAGCATTGCTTCTCTTACCGTTTTCCTTTTTATATCCCTAATGCTCGCTAGATAACACCGGACAGGGGAGACAATTTACGGCTGGCTGTGTATACATTTCAAGGCCTCTGTCCTATTGAACTGTCGCTCCCTGTCATTTGCTTACTGGATTATCATTGTTTTGTCAGGATTCTAGGCTGAAGGAAGGCAAAATGCAGAAGATTGCCGTGATCTATTCATTGGGGACTGCGTCCGCCACATCGACGATTGTCACAACTATTCTCAATACCTTGTTTTCCGTCTCTCTCAGGCGCTCGTTAATTGGACTCCGTTCCATCGACTTCGCCACGGTCGGGCTCAGTGCTGTTAGCTGTATCGGTCTTGTGGCACTGACCGTATCGCATGCTAAGGACATCGAGGCCAGTTCACAGGCGTGGAAATCTTGGGAGATCTGGGCATACGTCGCAATCGGCATGTATCTCTTCATAACCACGGGAGTAGTTGCTGGTGCGGTGGCATCCAGCGGCACCCAGTTCTTGACAGCACCGCGAAATCCAAGCCCTCACCAGACCAAGTCCTTGTTTGTAGCTTGGTGTGTTATGTGGGCCATCTCTGTTCTCTCTCAAGGGTTGCTATGTGGCTTTTTGCTGGTACAGATAACGGAACGAGAACATCGAAATGGATATATGTACCAGTTCTCTTTCGGCCCCAGAAGAACTGCAGATATGCCGGATGATCGGCGCAAGGAGTCATCATCCACAGTCCTACCATTCTTCAGCACTGGTCCAGGGTCTCGCTCCTTCAAAACAAAATCCAAAGCCAGCTCCGAGCGGCTGAACTCCATCCGTTCGTCTATCTCGGGCGTGGTTAGGCCGATGACCTCGCTACCGAAGCTGTCAAAGCGCTATTCGGGACGAACACTTTTCCAGCGAGACTCTAAGCATGAATCTTCCAATTTCCCATCTTCGGAATGCGATTCGCAGGAGCAGCAGGAGCACGCCTTTGAACAATGGGACACATCTGCGGTCAGTCGCGAGGATCGCGACACAGTTCTCCAGGCTACTCCGGCCGGTGGACAACACCTGCCTGCGATTCCTGGAGGCCGATCCGAAACACTTCCAACGAACAGCCTTGACAGCTTAGTTCTGCGCGACCATATCCGACTGCCGTCTCCGGCTTTCACGCATCCAGAATACTCAAGGCCTCCATCTCGCCCGCGCACCGGATCCGTGGAGAGCCACATCCATCCCCTGTTCCGCGCCGACAGCCCGTCCCCGCCACCGTCACCCAGCCCCGGTACGATCGTGACGGCTGCACCCACCGCGGGCCAGACAATCTCCAGTCAAGCGCTGCGCGAGATGAGAGCGAGAAGTCTCCTCCAGACTTCCAACTCGTTGGGCAGCCTCAGATCACCGGTTAGGACCGACGGAGTCCATGAACTCGAGCCTCAACGTCGCAGGCCGGGTGTGGGACAGAGATCTGCTTCGATGCCTGCCTTCATCCTGGCCGCAGGAGTCCGGAATAGTTTCCTGTCATACGAGAAGAGAAGAGGCTCCAGGGGGGCATCCGGTGACGATCAGTTGGTATAGATATCGCTGTTGTTTTACTTGATATGAGTATCTAGGTAAATATATGTATATTTGGCTTGGAATTCACTTGGATCGGAGTACTTTGTCCAGGGAGAAAATACGGATATAATTGGTGACTATTTTCTTCAGCGACCAGTTCGCTTAGTTGTCAATGTCTTATGCGGCGCTGATGCCCGTGCTTTCTTTCTGAAATGCCGGGCGAGGGCAGCGGTTTGTTGGAGCCTGTTGGACAACGAACGGTGTGTTGAGAAAAGCGGTGCCTGGGGAAAGATAGTACTCCGTACATATGAATTTCTCTGCGAGTCGAGCCAGTATGAAAGGTAGCATTCCGCCACAGATTTCACTGATAGAGGAAATTCTACTGCTACTAGGCATTACTCTTAGTACCGCATGCGAGGATAGCTGCTGGAATGGCTCCTTTCAAAGATAAGCACAAGTGACTACTGTAGTAAAGTGAAGCGAAAAAAAAAGGTGAAAAGAAACAAAAAAAAGTAAACCAATTTAGAACGCGTTATCGTCTCAGCGAATTACACTGTCTCTAGATATCTCTTCACTGTTCTTTTCTATCTTCACTACTATTCTGAAGTCTCTATTCGATGTTACCTTGGATACTTTGCAAGATGCTACAGAGAGATAGGAAGCCGGTGGGTCGCAGGGACCTTGGCTGGTGCCGTCAGAAGCTAGCCGTAGCCGGCGCAAGATTTTCCAGGCAGAGTCTGATGGAGCATTTCTAGAATCGAGCGGTCCGAGGAGAGGCAGCACGGGAGGGGGAAAAGAACCATCAAGTAGTTTTCTCACTGCTGAAATCATCATGGTCAGAGCTTTGTTAGAGAGTCGTATGAAGCATACCTCTCCCGGATCTGATACACTGCCAGTCTGTGATCTCAAAGAAACATCCCACACACGAGCGAAAAAGAATAATAATAACAACGGGTAATGATATACCACGGGCGACACGTAGATGCGGTTTGTTTGCTGCCGGCCTGGCTTGACGCTTGGTCCTGTCGCCGAAAGCGGAAGGCGCGGGTGGGTCCGAGGTTAAGTGGCTGGTGGGCGGCTTGCCTCGTTCGGGGATAGCGCGCCCTGCACTATTGCGCTCCATGAAACCGTTCTGATATTCCCCAGGATCTGCCAGCGGTGTTGCTGCATCGTATGTCAAATGATCAGAGTGTAATTTTTTCCTCTTTTTCTCTTGATAAAGAGCAGAGATGTTGATAACACTGTTGTATGAATGCGATTTTACTGTGTGGCTGGATATGAGGTCCTGTTCTCTGGACATGTACCTAGGTGCATCTGATATTATGCTACTCTACGGGGTAAACTATTGTTCACTTGTCTCGGCTCCTGGCCGCTATGGAGGAGAGTAAATTGAGATCCCACAAGATGCCTGGTCAAACCAGAATGTACACTGCTGACCTGTCGTCTGATCATGCACCGTCAAAGCGAGCTTTTTGCAAGCCCTTGCTGCCAGAGACAGCGGATGGCAACGCGAAGAAAAAGCTGGGCGTGGCGCGCCGGTAACGTCCTGTCACGGAAGCCGGGCTCAGCCAGTAGGGAGGCGCGGCCGGGGCTGTACGGTACGGTACGGGCATCGCTCGGCATCGCCTCTTGGCAGATCTTGCTCGCCAGCACGAACGAGAGGGAGCACACGGCGCCCCTGCGAGCGATCATCAGGCGCTGCGATCTTTGTTCTACCCCGGCTTTTCTGCTCCGGCGTCCTGCGTGAGCTTCTTTTTCTACTTACTTTACTTTTCATTACTTTGCCAGAGGTACTCGTGTAGAGAAAGAAACTTGTTTCTCTCGCTGCACTAGTTACCTAACACCAGCCACTACTACTATTACTTACTCTTGCCAGTTTTACTTCCCTTCCGGTCCTGCTGCACATCATCAACACTCCACGTTTCCACCACTCGCGCTGCAGAGATCATACAGTTTCGATGGATCTTTGACGGCAGGTCGACGTGGTCGCGTGGTCCGTCTGCTTTTGATTTCCCTCCAACCTTAATATCCCGTCCTTGCGTTTTGCGCATTCTCTCCCTCGTCTCTCTACTAAGTACTCACATCTCCCTGGTCCCGGACCGAGCTTCAAGCTTTTTCCCAGGATCCGGTACGGAGTACTACAGCGCATTTTGATCCAACATAATCGCCCTTGCGCTCCAGGACGACGACTCGTCCCCCGGCATCCTTTTTTTTAATCTTCAATCTTTGCAAAGATTTGCCGCGTCTTTTGACTTCAGATCGCGACCACTGCTTAGTACTACCTACCCACCGAGTACTTAAGCACTTGCGTCGGATCTGCGATTCTTACTAGCCCCGTCTGCTTGCGCCACCCTAGGACGGCCGCCAGACATAGTCCAAACCCTGCGTCGGCGACAGTGATCTACTTGTCGCCTTGTTGGCTCATTATTGACGGCCTCCAGGCGGAGGGAATTCGATTCGCTTCTTTCTTCTTATCTTTCTTCACTTCTCGCCTTCTTTGTCTTCTAACTTCAAACTACTACCGCGTTCGCGAATCTGTTCTCTAACCGCCGTCGCACATGGAGGCCGGCGCGTTCCTGCAGGAAACATCGTGATTCAAAACGTGTTACGGCCTGCGCCAGCGTCTTGCTGATCCGTCCTGGTCGTCTTCCGGATCAGGGAACGGAAAGCCTCCCTCGATATCTACTTGTTCGCTCAACGCGCTTCTGCTACTACTATTACTTACTCACACTAATAATAACTCGTTCTCCACTTGTCCGATCTCTACATCACTACACCTGATATCGCGACAGCTCCCAACGGCCATCTGCCGTCAACTGCTTTTTTTTTCCCTGCAGACCCTAGGTAAGTTTTTACTTTTCTCTCGCTCTTTAGCCCTCATTGCGCCTTGCGATTTCTGCGTTGTTTTGTTCCCCACCTTTCTTTTTGCGACTGTCTTCTCGGACTACTTTTCGCGCCTGCCATAGCTGTTTTCCAACTACTTCTGTTGTAACACAATTTGTCACTGCCAACCTCCCATTCCCCCTGCGCACACTCGTCCTGCTTTCAAGCCAGCAAGCGAATGTCCTCGGAGCCTATTTCTCTCTCTTCGTCTCTGTCCCATTGGCATTCATTCATTGATTCCTGCGTGGTCTCGAAAAATGTGTTCTATGTGACCTGACCCACCCACAGATGAGAACAATTCACTTGTTTTCTTTGTCTATCTTCTGACTGCCAGTGAAAGATCTACCGACTCTACTGCTCCTTCTCTCGAAATTACTAACACTCTCGTTAGATCTGTCGACATCCTTACCACCTCTTGTCAGATCTGCCGGCTCTAGTACTCTTCTTCTGTTGAACTCCTCACTGCTCTCATCAGACCTGCCAGATCTGCTACTCTCCTGCTGAAATTACCAATATTGTCGGATCTACTCTTCCTCCTCTTCTATCTTGTCTCCATTTTAGCACCTTCATCTTCGCTTACGATTTGCCTCTGCTATCGCGCCTATTTTTTCTCGACTCCCCTCCCACATCCAGCCCGTCTATCTCGAGTAACACAAACGAGAGATAGACATGGCTGGAGTTAAGCGCAAGCTCGAGCCATCCCAGGAGCCAGCTGCCGCGTCTGAGGCAGGTGCTGCTGACACTGCTGAAACTTCTCAACCTGCTCCTGGTAAGTCTGCGGACATTGGACCAGGCTGTCCGTCAGATGGCTGACAGAATGTCATTTAGAATCCCCAAATCGCAGCCGTGGTGGCAGAGGAACACGTAATGTCCGTAGCAGTCGTGGAGGCCGCGCACGTGGTCGTGGAACTCCGCTTGCTGCTACTGCTGAACCTTCTACTTCCACTCAACCTACTTCCGCTCCTACTGCGGCTCAACCTGCTCCTGCTGCATCCTTCAATGAACCCGAGACTCCTCGACCCAAGCGTACCAGAAGAAGTTTTGCTGCCGAAGAGACTCCCCGGGCTACGAGACAGTCTGCACGATTGAAAGCTCGCGCGAATTCCTCCTCCTCTCTCGAAAACCCCAACCTCCAGGATGTAACAGAGGAGACTCAGCCAGAAGAGAACTCCCTTGCAAACGCAGACGCCCCCAGCGGAAGGACGAGAAATAAGACTGCTGCAAAACCTGCCGACCCTAACACAGCTTCCCACGATGCAGCGGCTGCCGACCCTGACTCCCAGTCTTCTTCCTCTCTCTTACCACCTAACACTGCTTCTGAGACTGCTGAGCCTTCCACTTCTTCCCCAGCCCGCAACACTCCGAGTCGAAGTGCAGAACCGGAGCCATCTGAACCTGCTGGCAATCTTAACTCATCTAACGAAGACCAAGATCAGAATCCTGCTGAGGAATCTTCTGCGACTCCCCGGACTGGCACTGCCCGAGAACTGAGGAACACACCCAGTCGATCCGAATCCAGAAAACGCAGGGCTGCCAAAATGGAAGACGATGAGAACGCTGACGCTCCCCACACACCTAACTCCGCTAGCAAGAAACCGAAACTCGAAGATGACGAGGTCGACCGTGAACTGCAGCAACAGCTGCAGAACGGCACGGAGGAAGCTCATACTTCACCATCTCCTGTCCGCGAACCCACCGAATCTAAGGAACAAGATGAACAGGATGAATCCCGCCAGATTACAGAAGAAACCGGCGCATCTGTCCTCGAAGATGACAATGCCCCTCCTTCGAGCGAGAGAGGGCGTGGTGGCCGAGGAGGACGTGGCAGCCGAGGAGGACGTGGTGGCCGTGGTGGCCGTGGTGGTCGCGGTGGACGCGGTGGTGCGCGCGGCGGCAAGCGTGGAAGCGGGCGTGGCCGTGGCGGCCGTGGTGGTCGCGGCGGACGCGGAGGTGGACGGGGAGGCAAGCAGGCCGAGGAAGAGAGCGACTACGAAGAGTTTGAGGAACGGTCCCCGTCGCCCAGCCCAGCCACCCAGAAGCTGCGAGAACGGCAGAGGGAGCTCGACAAGGCCTTCAAGAAGGTGGCGGCCGCCCAACGGCTCGCCCTGGCCGTGCTGGCAGCCCACTCCCAGAGGCGCCTGGCCAGGGACAAGAACGCCCACCTCAACGCTCCGGAGTACGAGCAGGTCCAGGCCGAGCTGAAGAAGCGGCTGCAGAAAAAGAAGGAGATGATCCGCCGCCACTACGAGCTCAAGGTGGAGGAAGAGAACATCCTCTATGAGGCCAACAAGGACCTCCTCGAGAGGCAGTTTAGAGTGAGTCGTCCTATCCCCACTTGTCCTTTTTTTTTTTTCTGTCTGTCTTCTACTAATGCCATGACCGCAGGCTTCGGCTCTACATATTCAAGATGAGCATCTCCTTGCCGCCCAAGGAGAGTACATGGCGTTCGTGGAGGGATACCGCCAGGCGGAGGATGACGACCACACGGAGGTGAGCATCATCCCCACCGGAGACGGGAAAAAAAAAAAAAAAAAAAAAAAAAAAAAAAAAAAAAAAAAAAAAAAAAAAAGACACAGCGTGGGCTAACGCGAACTGCTGCAGCCCGAGGAGTCGGACGCCGATCGCGGCTTCATCCCCCCGGACGAGAAGAAGTTCAAGAGAGGGTTCAACTCCTCGTTCGTGAGGGACCCTGCGGGCGCCGCGGCGTACGAGCGGGCCGCCTCCGGCTGGGAGGACTTCGTGCAACGCGCGAAGCTCGGGGGGGACATCAGTCCCCAGATGAAGGAGATCAACCAAGAGGCGCGGCGGTCCCCGATGGCCGGCCGCCAAAGCTCGGAAATCATTGCCATGCTGATTGAGGCCACGGGGGCCGTCGACGCCGCGTTCGACAACAACCCAGACCCCCAGGCGTGGAAGAAGCTGCCGCCGCCCAACTACGAGGCGCGGCCCAACGCCGCCGCCATGTTCGCCCTGGCGGACGCCGCGACGGCCGAACTGAACCGCGTCCGGCCAGAACCGACACCCAAGCTGCGTCCAGCGGCCCCTCGAGCCATCCTGCCGCAGCCTGTGGCGCCCGCTCCGGGGCCGGCGGACCCCCGCCCGATCCTGCTGCCGCCGCCCGCGCCGCAGAGGCAGCAGCAGCAGCGGAGGCTCCTGCCCGCCTCGATTCCGCCCATCAACGACCTCTTCCCGCCGCCCCAGCTGCCGCCCCCGCAGGCATCCAACTTCCAGCGGCCTGCCCCGATGCCCGGCTACCTGCCCGGCCCCCCGCGCCCGCTCTACTACCCTCCGCCGCCGCCGCCGCCGCCGCCGCCCGGTTCGTCGTCCTCTGGCCACCGTCCCCCGTATTAGCGGGTCTGTGGGGCCAGAGTGGCCGTGAGATTGTGGGCTTTTTCCTTTTCCTTTTCTTTTCTTTTTGTACATTCATCACGAGAGAGATAGCAGTTGATTCCAGTCATTGTTTGCCCTGGGTTCCAGGATCCGATGTGAGAGCGCTGTCCGCTGTGCCACGCACAGATGGGCTCGTTCTCTCTGTGATCTCTTATTTTCTTTCTACTTGGGGCGTTGCGTTTTGTGGTGAGCAAGAGCGCTGTCTGCTGTGCCATGCATGGCTGGGCTCGTTCTGTCACCCTTTTGTTTTTCTTTCTGCGATATCATGAGAGCATGTTGTTTTACTGTATTTTTCAGGGTCATGATGAGAGCTTCTGTCGCCGGTGGCTGTGTGCTGCCTTTTTTTTTTGCTCTTCTCCCTTTCTCCCCTTTTTCCTTCTCGCCTGTACTTTTTCCCGGAAGAAACGCCTCTCGAATGTATCATACTCGTGGGCTGTCTGTGGTATCTCTCTCGTGTTGGCGCTTGTCGTTCTAGTCTTTTTAGTCTTTATGGTCTTTCTGGTCCTGCGTGTCTTTGTGCACATGTACCAACAGAACGTCCTGTACACTACGAACTGGGATCGATATCTGGGTCTGGGAATGCCCGTGTGAGGAGGGGCGGTTTTTTCTTGTTGTTTTCGTGTTATGAGGACAGCATAATTGGCAATACAGTGATGATCTGATCAAAAGAACAAGTGGTTTCTGTGTGATACCGTTGGGCGTCTTACAGCATCATGTCTCTCGTAGGTAGTGTACATACTTCCCACCTAGGTAGATGGGCAGGTAGAACAACGTGGCGGTGACCACGGAGGGAGTCAGCATGCCGATCAGACAAGCTCGAGAGCAACGAGAACTCAGCTGAGTCCCAATGGCGTCTGCTGGGTCATGTCGCAAGGATCTCCGCCCTGACTCGACGGTGACTTGTCGCTGACTCAACGCCGGCGGGCCCAACCGCATCGGGCTTAGCTTCCGCAGGGGCAGAAAGACGAGAAAGACGAAAAGAGGCGCTTTTATATCGCATCGCTCGACCTCGTAGCAAACATCCAAGGCTCTCCGTCGGAGAAAAGCGACGCGTGCTCGTCGTGTTCATCATCAACTTCATCTCTCTCCTCGTCCTTGTCTCCCTCTTCCTCCGCCCGACAGCGACCTCACCTCCTCCTCCTCTTCCTCCTCTCTCTCTCTCCTCCCCGCCCCCACCGTTCGTCCCTCTTAATAATAATTTACGGCAGTCCATCTCCGACGTCACTTGCCCTCCACCACCACCGTCTCTCTCGAAAAGACCTCTCTCAGAAGACCTTTCCTCCTCGTCCCCTCCGTCTCTCTCTTTCTCTTTCTCTCCCTCCTTTCTCCGACCGCGCTTTAATTGGAACCGACCCGATACCCGGTTCTGAGATATCTACTTTTTTTCTCCGCATTTTTTTATCTATCTAGCTACTCTGTCTGGTCACGGGGAGAGAGAAGTAATTTTCATACCAGCCATGGCTGTGCGCGCGCAGTTTGAGAACTCGAACGAGTGAGTCAAATCTTTTTTTTCCCGTTCTTTTTTTACCCTTTCTTTCTTTTAAGAGGTCTGAAACAAAAGGGTTCAATGACTGACGTCTGTGACTTTTTTTAACCTGCAGAGTTGGCGTCTTCGCGACCCTCACAAACTCGTACGCCCTCGTTGCCATCGGCGCGTCGGAGAACTTTTACAGGTGCGGTTGCGCCCGTCAATAGACATCCGTTTCTGCCCTTGCAGGAAGTCTTGGGGATTAATATCCGTTGGTTTTCGTGTGTACAGTGTGTTCGAGGCGGAGCTCCAGGACATCATCCCCGTGGTTCACGCGACCATCGCCGGCACGCGCATCGTGGGGCGGTTAACGGCTGGGTAGGTCCTCCCCTTCCTCTTCTTTTTTTCCCCCTTTTCCCTAAAACTCATCATTTATAATCCCATTCTGGAGAGGGTTCTAACGCGAGATAAAATGGGTAAATAGCAACCGCAAAGGCCTGCTCGTCCCCACGTCGACGACGGACCAGGAGCTGCAGCACCTGCGCAACTCGCTCCCGGACTCGGTCAAGATACAACGCGTCGAGGAGCGCCTGTCGGCGCTGGGCAACGTCATCTGCTGCAATGATCACGTCGCGCTCGTGCATCCGGATCTGGAACGGGAGACGGAGGAGATGTACGTCATTCCCATCTCCCCGAAGGGGAGACCCTCTCTCTCTGGCGAAAACAAGAAAGCTGACTGACCGATTTCGCGTGGGATAGAATCGCCGACGTCCTCGGCGTCGAAGTCTTCCGGCAGACGATCGCCGACAACGTCCTCACGGGCTCGTACATGGCCCTCTCCAACCAGGGCGGCATCGTCCACCCAAAAACCTCCATCCGCGACCAAGACGAGCTCTCCTCCCTGCTGCAGGTGCCCCTCGTCGCGGGCAGCGTCAACCGCGGCAGCCCCGTCGTCGGCGCGGGCATGGTCGTCAACGACTGGCTCGCCGTCACGGGGCTCGACACCACCGCCACCGAGCTGAGCGTCGTCGAGAGCGTGTTCCGCCTGGGCGAGATGGGGCCGCGCGGGATCGGGATGGGCGCGCCGAGCAAGGAGACGCTGGTGGAGAGTTTCTATTAATCTGTTGACTTTGTTACAAAGCTTGGCTTGGCTTGGCTCGGCTGTCGTTGCCGTTGCTGTTGTGTGTGTTGTGTAAAGTCTACGAGTTGGGTGGTGGTGGGATTGGATTTTTCTTTTTTTTCCCTGTTTGTTTGTTTGTTCGCTTGTCTCTTAAGGGAATGAATGGAATGGATTGCATTGAAATGGGATAAGTATTTTTTTTCCCCTTTTATCTATTCTATTCTATCGCGCTCGATGGGTTTTCTTCTCTTGACTTCTTTTTTTTCTCCCATTTCATTAATCTTGATTTTGATTTGATTGGTGGATTGATGAACGAATAAATGAAACGGATAGAGCGGAGACGAGACGAGATGGCTCGTGGAGGAAAGAGACTTGCGAAGGAATAAAAAAAGGAAGAAAAAAAATCAAAGGAGCAAGGAGAAAGAAAGGAGAATGGAACTGGCAACGAGATGATGAAGCTTATCTCTCTCTCTCTCTATCCATCCATCCATCCATCCATACATGCATGCATGCATGCATACCATACCCTAGGTTCGGTATCTAGTCTCCATCTAGTCTAGGTATGTATGTGTGTACTGTACATGTACTGTACATATATACGTATGTACATACATAGATCATGCATTATTTTATCCTCCATAGCCGCTTATTCAGTCTTATCGTACCATCTATATATCATGGGAGAGGTGAAGAGTTCTGTTCTCTCTACGTAGTACTGTATGTTCTGTACTGTACATACATACACCTAAGGCGTGCGTATAATTTGACCGACCTATGGATGGGTGGAACGACTCCTCGACAGTTGGTTGAACGGTACAATCCCCGTATCAGACCCCAATTTCACGCTCCTATTCCTATTAAAACACTAGGAAAAAAAAGTAAAATGTACTGCGGTGAAAGGTAACTGAACTAACCTGGGTAGGTAAGGTAAGGTAGTGTAGTTAAAAGCTATCAAAGGGTAGGTATAGAGGTATGTAGAGGTAGATAAGGCAGAATCAAATCAATCACCCGGGTATGCTGGTATCAGGGCTATGCCGTGTTTTACATGGTGGGCTCCAAGAATGAACAGACGACAAGCAAAAGCAAACAAGCAAACAAATCCCATGGCTCCTCCCCCCCTCTAAATGCATGCATGCCGTGAGCGGAAAAAGAAAAGGGGAAAAAAAGATATGGGTATGATATGATTATGACGGGAGCAAGGAAGGGTATCGGAAGAGGGATTCGGGTGGATGAAGCGTCAGCGTCTGGGTCCGACGGGAGGAGCTGACGGATAAGATGGATCAATGATGGATGGTCGGAGATGGAGAATACAGAAAGGGAAAGAGATTCCCTTTGCAGGCATGAGAGGGATATCGACGATGATCAGAGCCACTTTCGAGGCTGTGTGCGGGTTGTATGGTGTATCCCTGCGGATTCTGAGCACGCCAATGCTATACCCTCCCTTCAATGCCGATTTGTGATGACGGCCTCATCTGCTCGCTGCCGTTGGTGCCGTATTCGGCCGGCGACGGTGACCGCGGTGGAAAGTGATTATTATTCAAACCCATCTCATTTTTCTTCTTTACCTCGTCACTTCGTGGAGAATCTTGATCTTGATTCTCCAAATCATTCGACGGATCATCTCCGTTCTGCTTCTCATCTTCATCCATCCCGATATCTGCAGGCGGCGGCGGAGGAGGAGGTGGGGGAGGAGGTGTATCCAACATCTGCTTCTTGACGGCGGAGAATTCCCCGTCTTCGTCCTTTATGTCTTCGTCGTATCCGTCGTCTCGTTTCCGCTTCAGATTCTCCTCCGCATCTTCTGCGTCGTCACCCGGGCCCATTGGCGGCGGCGGCGGCGGAGGGGGTGGATATGGCGGCGTCGACGACCTCTGCCGTTTCAACGGCGAAGCATCACCATCGTCGATGCCCTTGTCTTCTTCATCGTCTGCCACCTCTTCCCTCTTCCGCTTGAGGCTCTCACCCGTGCTCTCGGGACCCGTGGGAGAGGATGTCTTATCTTCCGCGTTCTCTGCTTCATCGTCTGACATCTTGACGTCCTCATCGTCGCTTTCATCCTCTTTCTTGACAGAAGTCTGTTCTGACTGCGCTGGAACCGGTGACTCCGTCTTGACTTTATCCTCCTCAACTTTTGAGCTGCCTTCCTTTGCCATTGCTTCCCTCGCCTTCCGTTCAGCACGCTTCTTCTCGTACTCCCGATGCTTGACAACCGCTTTGTCAAAGTACTCCTTGCAGAACTTCTTCACTTGTTTCTGCCGTTTCTCGCTGATCTTGGTCGGATCATCGACACGGTTGTTTTTGAAGTCAGAGTTGACGATCTTCTTCGCGACCTGCGTTGTACCAGGTTAGGAAGGCTTGTACTTGCTTCCACAATCCAACATGTTGCTCTTACTTCTTTCGCGTAGCGCTTCAGATCCTCCTTCGGAAGCTTATGCTTGAACTTGTCCACAACATATTTGACATGTGGGTACAGCTGCATTGACAATTAGCCTCAATATATTTGCAGCTCCGATAAGCAACTTGCTCACCGTATTCTCGTAAATCTTCTTCTGCTTTTCTTCGCTGTAACTCCTCCATTTCTCCTTCTTCTCGCTGTTCTCCTTCACACCTTGGGGCGTCGCCGGTGTCGTGGTCTTCTCTTTCGGAGTATTCTCCTTGGCGTTCATGATACCGTCGATGATGTCCTGCAACGCCTTGTCCTTCGATTCGGGCTTGGGGGGTGGAGGGGGTTGAGGTGCGGGCATCGTTGGTCTCGTCCAAGTGGTGTCGCCTCGAGCAGAATAATAGTACGTCCTGCCATTCGACTCGGCAGCGAACCAGCCTTGCGGTAACGGGTTAAACGGACGACGGAACGGCCTGGGCCCGTGGTGGTAGTTATTTCGATGGCCGTGACCCCCACGGGTTTGAGCAGCTGGGCCGCGAGGGGCCTCGATAGACCGTGACCTCGAGCGAGAGCGTGATCTTGACCTTCTTCGCTCATCGCGCGTCGAGTCCCGTCGTTCATCGAACTGGTTGACTGTCTGTGCTGCATTGGCTGCAGTGGGATCTCTCTTCATTCGAGGGATCCGATAGCCCACCTCGAGTGTGGACCAGACTTCCAAAAGTGCAGCAGCCTTCTTCTCCACGCGCTCGTCGCCGCAGCTGGTCAAAGGCTGGATGGTGGACTCGATCTTGGAGTCGATGATTTTGTTCCGGGTGAGCCGGGGAAACTTGTCAAGGATATCCAGGATCTGTAGCACGACGTTGAAGTCATCCTTCCAGAGACTAAGCTGCGAATTGAGGATCTGATAACCGTGCATCTTCACGACACGATTGCGGACACGCTCGTTCTCGCAGCGCTGAATACGGCCCAGCAACTTGACGGCGATCCACTTCTCCTTGCACTGCATCAGAGCCGCCATGACCTTGGTGACGCCGTCCTCGTCCAACGACTTGGGTTGCACGTTGTCGACATACTCCTCGTCATCCTCGCCTGTCTTCTTCTTGCGTGGCCGCTTAGCGACGACAGTGTCCCAGCCCTCGGCGTCGTCAATCCCCAGAGCCTCGATTGTCGCATTCGACAGTTTGGTCGCCCGCTCGGTCTGAGTCCTGCCTCCAATGAAGCCAGTGCAATTGGGCTCCCCGCAGTAGCATGGTTGCGGATCTGCTCCGTAACGGTCGACATTGTAGTTGAAGACGAGCTCCTCGCCGGCTTTGATGTACCGCTCCGCAAAGATACCCATCCGGAGCTTTTCGCCCACGACCCACTTGTCCACGTAGCAATTGGGATTGCACGAGTGATTGCAAAACCGGGCGAGGTTGCCCTTCTTGGTCGCGTCGACGAACTCACCCTTGTTGAGAGACATGAAGTAGAAATGCTTGATGCCCTCTTCATCGTACTGCCTCATGCGACGTCGGAACTGCGCCTCGTTGATCACCTCTCCGACGTACTCGAAGATGAACTGGTGCGGCCGCAAGTCGGTCTCGGCGCGAAGCCCGTAGCCCTTCTTCTCGGTCTTTATGACGGCAACTTTTGCGTACTCCTTTCGCTGAAACCGTTGATTTTGGCACTCTGCTCCGCAGCCGCAATCTCCAACGCATTCTATCTTGGTCGCACGGTTGATGCAATCCGAGTCCTCCCCGCACGCGTTATTCCGGCAGGTTGTAGAGTCTGAAGGCCATGGTCAGAAAGAAACGGAAAAAAGAATATTTGAACCGAACATCTGATATACAGTGTACAGAACGTTGCGAGTCTTGCGATGAACTCATGACATGACAGAAGGGGGAATGGGAGCTTACCCCACTCCTCAGCACAGTCACATTCCATGGCGTGTTCCGTGTACCCCATGTGTTTGTTAGCATACGTGCACTCCTCAATCATCTCGAAGGTAGCCTGGGCTTCCGCGGTGCTGTCGGGCAGGTGGTTGAACAACCGGGGCGGTCGAGCAGGCACCTTCTGCGAGGAGCTGCGAGCCAGTTTCGGCGGCTGGCCCGGTTCTTGCTTGACAGTGATGTCGCCCCCAACCTTCTCCTCCACCTCGTCGCCATCGCTACCCTTCTTGACGGGTGAGCGCGACTGGCTTCGAGATTTTGCGGCCGACGAAGATACCCCGTTGGTCGCGGCCGTGGTGGCGGGCTTGGGCTCCGAGTGTGACTCGGGGCCGCTGCCCGAGGGCTCATCTGCGGCAGGACCGCCGTTGACGGCCGGAGCATCTGGGGAACGCTCTCGCTCCAGCTTCATGTTGGTCACTGCATCTGCTACGACTTCTGGCTTGACGTCCGCATGGCCACAGGCTGACATGGCGAGACGGACGGTGCGCGTAGACTATCTATCTGCAGGGAGAAGCGGGGTGGTTGGACGGGAGGAGGTTGAGGTTGAGGGAGAGGAAAGAGTAAGGTTGACGAACGACGTTTGGGTTGGCTGCGAGGCGCCAAGAAAAGTCCGGGATAGCGAGGGAAGAAGGGAGATCGTCAGCCTCAGCCTGCGCAGCAAAAGCAGCGCCCCCGAGGGACGGCCAGCACCGCACAGAGACCTCCTCTCGTTGCGGATAGACACAGAGACTCGAGCGGACGGCTGCGGGCGATGCCACGGCGGTTGTTGGATGACCCGGTTATGTGCGAGCAGCAGAGGGGGGACCGGCCGTCACAGAGCAAGGAAAAGCAGTAAAGAATTCCCAAGATAGGTTCATGAAAAGGAGAAAAGAGAAGCACAGCGGAACACAGCAGCTGTAACAGGAAAGCACCAGAGAAATAGAAGCAGCCTTGCTTTCGTAACGTAGAAAAGTTTTTCAGCAGTGACTCGTTTGTCCTTGAAGTCTCCCTTGGGTTCTTTTTCCTGGATGCCCACTTTCGGCACGCTCCAGCTCCTGCCTGCCGGCTGGAGGGGGGAAGAAAACAAAAACGGCCAGTGCAGCGATTCAAGATGATCCGTTCATGACTTGTTCTCCTCCGAGAGACGCCAAACGGGGGAGCGTGGAGGCCGGGGGGTTGGGAGCTGGGAGAGACGGGCCCAGGTCCGCGCAGGCTCGACGACGTGCCGGTCTCGCTCCGCGCGGCAACGCTGTCCAGCTCCAGCTTCACCTCCGCGACCGCTGCGGACCACTCTCCCCTCGCCATCACCGGAACTCCAGCGCTGATGGTGCCCGGAGATGGGTTGAAAACACCAACAGCAGCAGTATCTCTCCCTGGCAAGCTCCCCGCTGATCTCTGCTTCTCACACGGAGCAGCCTCACCGCCCTCACGTCCCTTCCGTGGCGGACAACTCAACGTCCTCTCGACTGCTACAGGGAGATCCGCCATCATTACACCATCCCGATCCAATACCGTTGGTCGTCTGGTTTTCCAGCTACAAGAGCCGCTACCGTCCATCTCCTCAAGGGCGTCAGAACATCTTTAATTCCTTGCGACTGGCTCTTCTATACTATCGTGGTTCCTTGTGGTCAGATATGCTCTGGTTGACATGGAATGCTCTTTTCATCATGCCTCGTTTCACCACCCCATCTCTGCAACAAGTACCTACTGCAGTTATGCCCGTACCTTCTCGTCACACAGCACTGACCAACGCTCTCTTCCAACCCTGCTTTGCAGCCTCGATTGCAGGACTTTACGGCACATCACATCGCTGGCATCCCAGATAGGAACCAGGACATTTTGCGTCGTTTTTGGTCAGCTGCAAAATAACTCCGTCTCTTCTTACACACGTCTCACCCGTCACCATTGAAAGGATTTGGAAGCAAGGCCATACCTGCTGACCAGGACGATGGGAAAACTAAAATCCACTTAGTAGAAATATTGGACAGACCCAATGTAGGCATTTTGATTCTTTGACGGTTCAGATCTTGACTATCGAAGATAGGGGTCTCGAAGGCATTGCCGGTTTTGGAGCCCGGCTTGCAGAATTCGTAGCCAAAGGGCCCTTCTGAAGAGCTATCAAGAATATGACCTGTTCTGAATAAAGGGACTTGAGCATAGAAGCTGAACTCTGGTCAATTTATACGATGTACCCGAACAAAACGACCGGGATGATGACAGAACAGTTCCGGTAAGGATTAGTGGCGTACAATCTAGACGAGAAGAGCGAAATAAGCAGCTCCAGCAGTTCTGTAGTGAGCGATAATGCGCAGGACGTTTGTCAACAACATCACCAGAGCTTGCAGAAGACAGTTTAGGCATCGGCACCCATGTCTTCCTGCATAGACAATTAGTGAATCGAGCCGTCCAGTGACGGCAGCCAAGGGAAATAAAATCCGTCATATGGTCTATTCGCTTTCCGTTCTATCATGGCCGCCGACGTGGCCATGCGTCGCACCGTCGACGGCGTGCAGCTTTTGTCGCGGATCCGGATCCGTAAGGGCGATAGGTGGTGTAAAAGACGTCTATATATAAAGGGGTTCGAGCAGCGGTAGGAGACAGATGACGGATACAGCCTGGTGTCTTGCTGTTCTGACAATATCTGGGTTTCTTTGGATTGTTTTCTCTTTCGCTCGACGAGGAACAACGCAACTGTCACTATGGCGAGTGCACCCAACCGGCTGTGGACACAGCCACTAGGGGAATCGGCTGTTTCCGGGCCCGACGGGACGCCAATGCACCCCTAATCTGCGATCTTCAGTTCTCGGGTGCGGGACATCGAATCGATCTGCATGCGTCTGGATCTAAAATCAGCTTGAGATGTCAGACGCTCCGCAATGTGAGAGAGGGGCCGTGATCTTGCGAAAGTGGTTCAAAGGTCAAGCGAAGCCCGGGTCGTCGAAGATGATTGGAAAAGCAAGCATGACGGCCCGCACGGGGATGCAGGGAGGCGCTTCTGGGGTTGGATTGAAAGCGTATCTGGGGCTTGAGGACGACCGTGCCGCTGAGTGGCAGCAGCAGCAGCACCAACCGATCTTCGCGGGAGCGACGTCCCTGATAGGTTGAGAAGGCGGACTATTTGCATTTATTCACGCTATTCATGGATGGTCAGCAAGCACACCGTGTGGACAGATCGAGCTCGCCGCATGCATGAGCGTGTGTCGCCATCGAGCGGGCCTTAAGGGATCACCCATTAAGGCTGACTCGCCGGGGACTGCGAGATAGCCTCCGCAGCAACACCAGTGATCTCAAGTCGCACCTTGAAGAGGCAGACACAGAAAGACACAGAAGAAACAAGAAACCGGAGCTGGAGCTCCTGCACCTGCACGGGTCAGCGTGACTAGAGTACTGCACGGACGGCATGATATCGCGTCGTGCTCGAGTCGACGATGGTTGGATGGGATCGAATCCAAGAGCCATTTCTTTTTGGACATGGTCGAGTTGGTTGGTTGTTGCCTGTCCGCTGCCGTAGCCCACGGCGCTTCGAAAGCATCAGCGTGTCGAGGACGGTGGGACTGGGGCAGAGGCTGGCCGCCGGGCGTTGGAGAAAGATCAAGTTGTTGTTGCAACGCATTGCGCCCTGACTTTGTGCAGAGGGTCCAGCTTCGGAACAGGGAGCCTCAACTCCGTCTGAGAAAGACAACAATAATAGAGGAAAGGACACAAGCCAGAGGACCGACTGCGCCGCCTCTGCTTCCGGACGCCTTTTCCGTGGCGCATCTGTCAAGCGATGGATATGGGGTACACGGAGGATGCGCGGTGCGGCGCATGTGGTACGGCGGCCCGGGTCCCTGCGACCTGCTGTTTCATGTCGGATCCACCGACGGCGATGTACCCGGTACCTTGACTCCCCGTACCGCGCCGTATGTTACCGTCAGGATGAGACGCTGCCTCAGGCCTGCGAAGGCAACAGGCGCTCCAGACACCGGCATCTGATGAGGATCCCTCTCTCCTCTCCAATCCCACGCGTGCTGATCTCCGCACCCAGAACGACGACGCCTGTGTCTGTGACGAGCCTCCAGTCGTCCATGTCCACGCTCATCTCTTGTCGTTCTGCTCATGACACGGACGGTTGACAGCCAGCGGGCCCCTGGCTCTCCAGCTGCAGGCCATGCCCTCCATTGCTTTCGTGCATGAGCCAATCGCAAGCCCCCATGGCCGTCAAACGATGGATCCCTCGAATCACAATGCTCCCTCGAGTTGTTTTTTTTTTTTCATACGACTCGTGGGCGTGAAGAAACGCGCGCTGGTCTGGAGTCTGGACTGCCCATTATTCCCCGCTGCAGCGCCCGTGTCTCCAGAGTTCCCACCGGCGGCGTCTGCACGGCGGTCTCTAACCCCTCTCCTGCATGCTCTAGCCTCCGTCCTCCAGCATCCCGCCGCCTTTGACGTCCAGGTTCGCGGTTGGAGGACAGCCTAACACTGGGGCTGTCTGTGGATGGCTTGTGCTCCCTCAGCACGGTATGCTGTCCTGATCCCACTTGCGGCGCCGCCTCTGCCATGCTCTGTGGCTCATTCCCGCTTAGATCTGTCTCATCCGTGATGCTAATCGATTATCATGGTTCATGAGCGCTGTGCGCAATCGGTCTCCAGGCGGCTTGGCTGCCGTTGCTGCTTGGGACTGATCGTCTGCGCTATCTGCCCAACCACCCTTGAAGCTTCCAGATCAAACATCACTATTCTAGGCTTCCGGCCCGCATTTCTGCTACCAACGGTCCAACGTTGGTCTGACTAGGCCGTTGGTTCAGTCTACCCCGATCTTCTACAGTATACGGGTGTACTGTACGGAGTAGTGCCGTAACTGAAGCCGGCTTGCGACAGCGGGGGCGGAGTCCTTGCCCCTCCGGATCTTGACGCCGGGCAATCTCCAACCCGGCTACGGAGCAGGCCCTCACCCAAGCGGCAAGATTCCTCGCGGCGTGGCTACTAAGCAGCTGGGCGGTTACCCTTTGCTAAGTCTACTTAGACTGCTGCTTGTTGTTGCACTGTTCCTCAAGAGCTAGGCCTTGTTCTAGTTAACCTTGAAGCGACCCTTGTTCGCTCTTCCGCCCGGTTCAATCCCTCCCACACCCTGTTTCTCTTATATTTTTTTTCTTCCCCCTTGTTGTGTATATCTGGGATAGATACATGATCCTGCAGTCCACTACATGGTGGAATATGTACCATTGAACATTGTGCAGCGTTCACGGCGGTAGCCTGCAGTGTGGTCAATCGACCTGGGCAGACTTTTTTTGGTCTTGATACCTTGAAATTCATCGTGTCGCCGCACTCCACGACTTGCAGCGCCCTGCAGCCTCCCTGCTTACCTTCTGGGGCCCTTACTGCTCGCTCATTGCATGCCCGCTGCATCTGCACGGGTCTCTCTGCGTGCTGTTTTGCTTAAATGCCGTGTCTTTTGGGTCTGTTTGGCCAGAGAATTTTCCTTATTTCATAGTAGTCGATTCTTAGGTTTCGGCTTGCAGTCATCGTGGACTCCTATTCCCTGCTAACTGACTGCTTGTTGTTTCTCTTGTCTTCGCGGACATCTGATTGCTTACAGCCTTCTACAACCTCCCTCAGCGCGACGAACCTTTCCTCTTTTTTTGCCCTTCCATCCTCTGCCAATTTTGGCCTTGCTCCCTCAAGCCACTCTTTTCTTTTCACATATATTCTTCCTGTGGAGAGAATAAGAGGTGAAACAGTCCTTCCCGTTTCTGTTGCCTCCCCGCCTCCCTTCTTTCCCTTGCATTCTTTGTCCTCCCGAATTCAGATTTTATCCAGCCATTCCACGCCGCCCGAACCCTCAATGTTTACTGCCCGCTTTCGCGCGCTCCACACACTCTCTTTCCTTTCGTTACGTCTCTTTGTCACGGTCGTCTTGTCCCAGCCGTCCATCGCCCGGTCGTTCGCTGCTTGTCTGGCCAGCACCCTGACCCCATTCCAACCAATCACGTGTGATATGTTGGATTAGACACACGATTCCATCTTGGGAGGCTGTTTGTAGTTATTCTGGTTTCGTTTACCCATCCCTTTCTCCCGTGGCCGCGTGACGCGTCGCTTGTTGCGTCTTCCTCAGGAACTTGGCTTGATCATCTCAAACGTCCGCTAGGCTGAAGTTGTCTCTGGCCATTTCCGTAAAAAGGAGGGAGCGGATATCTCTAGTTTCCATGGTTGGTTGGACATGTCGAATCAACCGGAAAGGCCGTGGACCGAGGAGGAGAAGGTATGGGCACAGCTCTCCCCGCATCATGGAAATGCTTTTCAAACAGTGAATCGTGGCTCCTTTCAGATGTGTGCTGACACAAGACAAAAACTGTCTCTGTTCAGTATGCTCTTCTTACCGAAATATTGAAGAAAGCCGGTATTCCTTCCACATGTCTATTCCAACTGATCAAAGACCTCCATATCACACCGAGTTGGATGGAAATACCACTACCTCCAGGTATAGTACAGCGATCCGCATCGTCCTCAGTGCCGTACAAATACCGGGAACCCTATCATTTTTGTAGAAGAGAAGAAACAGGCTCTGAGAACTGGTATGACAGTCTCATCCAGATAGCACTGGCTAATCCTAGGCGCTCCAGGCCGATCTCTCAGCTCCTGTCAAAATGCGTTCAATAGCATGTTTCATCAGCACGCACTGGTCCCAACTCAGGCGCCTCCTCCGCCGCCTCGCCCAGAACCATTGGCACCGCCAGCACCTCCTCCGGAAGCTGGCTTCTCAAGGAAGCGGACATATCCACAACTAGAAAAGGCTGCAATGACTCCACGCGCGATACAACCAAGACCACCGCGATACAGTGTTGAAGGCAGCACTCCGATTCCAGTCTCTCCTGGGATGGATAGCATTGCCAGCAGAGGGGGAGAGCCCCCGCGAAAACGTGGGCGGCCCAGTAAAGCAGAGACGGAGCTGCGGAAGGCCGCTGCTCAAGCGCGGGGTGAGCCCTATCCACCACCTCGGAGATCGACAACTACAAAACCGAGGAACCAGTCTACTCCATCTGGTGTAATGAGTGCTGGAAGTGACAGAGCTGCGCTCTCGCCGCAGGCGGCCATACACACCCCGGAGCCGCGAAAAGTAGATATACCGTCGGAGGGCCCAGTCGGGAGAGCAGCGCCGTGGATGGAAACCTGTGCAGAGCAAAAAAGGGAAGAGGGTCCTGTGTCAGCGGAGACAGGGCCTACAACAGGTGAGGCGCCACGACATACTGTCCAGGGACGAACATTGCCTCCGCTGCAATCAATGCAATTGGGACGTGAAGAAGCAACCCCGCGAACGATACGAGGGGAACCGGTCCCTACACCTGTTTCACCCCTCGGGTTTCCGTTTGCTGACAGGGATGAACCGGCTGCAAGAGGCGGCACGCATTCAACGCCAGAGCGGCCGCCAGTATCTGTTCCAGAGATGGCGATGAGCACAGGCGCCTGCGGAGGAACGGTCCAAGGGGTATCAGGTCTGGGGGAGGAGAAGGCATGACATGCTACGCCGCGAGACTTTTTTCTGAAGGGACGGGCGATGAAATTTTTTTTAACAATTAACGGCGACGAACAATATACAGCGACCAGCGAGCCAGCTTCCCGTTTTCTATTCAAAGGCAGAGTCGAACTAGAAAAAGAGGTGGATGTAATGGAGCTCCTTCCAGATTTCACCTTTTCTCATTTCATTTCAAAGATCGTCCGCTTTGCTACATGACGATGATGATTACGGACAGCAACGACGTTACTCATTGCGATGAACATATTTCGACGAAGCCACGTTGTATTCTTGCCACGTCTTCGGTTTTTCTATATGGCGTACAGCGCATGCCAGATCGTCTTTCCATCCTTGAACTCGCGAGTCGAAAAGAGAAACACGAACGCTTAACTGTCGTTTACATGGAAACAATGACAACAACAGGAGACGGCCTGCATGACTTGTGAACCTCAGTATTCCTATTTTTTGTGCATAGGAGTTCATGCATTGGGACGGCCTTTTATTTGCATCTTTCTTCACGGAAAACCCCGTCTTGTTTCTATCGTTTATGTTTCTTTACTTTGATGATCTATAAGGATATGAATACTTCAAATAAGCTTACGGTTTGATCCACTTTTTTATTTTTTAGGATTTCCAAGATATCCATGTATTACTATGCTCTGTCCTCTTAACGTCAGCGATGTTATACTTTCCAAGGTTCCTTCATCCAATTTCTTTATTTCCCTGGAGATATGTTGCGAATGGGTCGATCTAGGGAGCTGTGTACTAGTAGCGTTTTCATCTCGCTCCGCCACACTGACCTATCCGTCGATCTATTGATCTATCTACCTAGGCGCTTTATCCACCTATCATTACGTGTATAATAATATCACTTACATCGCGATTCAAGCAATGTGGATATGATAAGTGAAGAGAAAAAATGATGTATATCTGTTTTATGTAAGTATGCTCAGCACATGCAATCAAACCAAGCAGTTGACCCGCGCGCGACTCGCCTTGGACCTGATATTACCTCTCTCCTGGCATTGAATAACTTTGGCTTGCTTTTTTTTCGGTCTGTGAAGTTTACGCGGTGATGGCCTCTATTCTATACCAGTTGCTCCTAGGAATCTTCTATATATCCATCTATGACGAGTGGATTTCCCCGCCCCGAAAGTATCTAATATAAACCCTCTTAATTGTCAGATCTCTGCCAACGAGTCCCACTGCTGAATGCGTGGGAGATTTTGAAGCGGGTTATATATTTATGTAATTTGTAAAGCGTGGAAGGATAATCTGATACAGAAGTTGGCCGCACGTCTTGCCTGGGTTCTGAAAGTTGGGTGAGGAGTCCACAACTGAATAAATCAAGTCCTTAACATTGGATGCTCTCACACCTAGCCTGAAGCACATTGGCCATTTGAACGGAGAGATGTCTTTAAGGTGAGATTCTGAGTCAGAGAATCTGGAGAATTTCTGACTTCTCGAATCATGTCGGCCAGACCAAGGACCAGGTTATACATTTTTTGAAAGAATCGCAGTTCTAAGAAGATCAGAAAGCAAAAACCCCTGCCTCCATCATTACATTCTCAAACTTGCCAACAAAGAAAAGGTCAGTTTTTGTGATCTTGGCAGAAGTTGCTGTTGATGATCAGCGAAGTCGATTTCATCAACGGATTTTCGATATTATATATACAGAACTGCGGTGTTCGTGCATTTCCCAGTCCCTTGAGTATCTGGTGCTCAAGGAATTCCTGCCAGACTCGCCGGATCCTGTCCTTCGTTGGTATTATGCCGACAGCCCTCTGGAGCGCCAAAGAGTTTCAGGTCACCAAGAACGGATCGACGGTTCTAGCCTTACAAAGAATGCCAAAAAAAAAATGGCACCAGAGAGTGATCGTTACACAGAGGGCTGCTAGTTCCAGAAAAAGAGATGTATTCCAATATGAATGATTCACAGATGGTAAACAACTGAGGTTCTGTTGTGATCTACAATACAAAGTCCTGGGCTAGCTTGGTAACGGTGTACTGTGTCTACTAAAGCATCTAATTTTGGCACATCCCTCTTAGCCGCAAAGAGTCTTGGATGAGGACTAATTGATCTAGTTCATGCATGTACATGAATATATACTGCGTAGTGCTCGGTGGCTTTTCTACCCCCTGCAGCTTTAGTAACTGAGTCTGCCTGCTCTAGCCGGCTCCTGCATGACAGAATCCAGTATACGCTTTCTTCCGAGTTCATCCCGACTACTGGCCGATTGATTGATCAGTTCCTTCCAAGTATTGTGTCTAGCTACCTAAATGGGAAATGGATGGAACCCGGGGGGCGGTATGTCCCGTCAGGTGGTTGGGCCCCTGCCATTTATGGGTTTTTACCAGGCGTAATGTACTGCTTCTTGCCCTTTCTTTCTACCATCCTCGATGCTGATGTGCTCCTTTATAGCACTTGACCTTCAAACGACTCGTGTCTCTTGTTGCCTGGCCGAATATTGCATTTTTTTCGACCCTTAGCTATGGCTCAAAGTGCAAAAAGCACGAAGCAATCTCGCACAACATCTCTTATACATACCAGTCGGTGCTGTACAGTCTTCATCCGATCTTCATGTTCTGTGCCTTCACGTCTCCTAATCAGGCATCTCCTTAGACACCTGGACATGTTTCTAGCGGGTACTTGTCCTGTCTGACATTATTTGACAGAAGCCACAGAATAATAATTAGCCAGCTCGAGGACTTTGGTAGCTGAAGCAATAGGATGCCACAGCGTGTTGGGTGTGTACATGCCCTGTTGGTCTCCAGGCGACCACATTCACCCTTGCCAGCTGTCTCCCAGCGCAGAGATCCTATATGTACGGAGCAGTTCAGGTTTTGGTCTGCCCTTATACACCTTCTTTTGTTTCAGACTCGTGATCATACTCCGCACCAGGTAATATATGCAGAGGAACTAACTGTCCCGTGCACTAGCATCAAGGACCACAGAGATTATTGACGACCATTCGAAACGACGTCAAAAGGTTGGTGACACTAAGGTCCACCCACAGATGAGTCCGGCATTACTCTAACAAAAAAGACAGGCAACAAGTGTGTGAGGTACAGGTCCCTCGACTCCCGCACTGCTGCAACTGACCCTCCATCGAACCCCCTTTTCTTATATTCCCTTCTCCTATGTACCACCGACCACATTTTCGACACTTGTTTGCTCTGATCCTGAAATGAAATGGCCCTGGTGAAACCTAATAGATGGGCAGTGGTGGACAGAAGAACGCCCCTTGCTGCTCTTACGTTGTCTAATTTTGGTGTCCAACACGGAAATGGAGAAAAAAAAATTTAAGTTGTGCAAGAAAGCCGATCTCAACAAGTGATGGTTCTGTAGTGTAGTGGACCAGCACATCGGATTCTGAAAGTTGTATATAACTTCAGGATTTCCGATAACCCCGGTTCGAATCCGGGCAGGACCTTTTTGCGGTCTTAGCCCGCAGTCTTAACCGCGCTCAACGCGGTTCTCCGGATTTGCTTTTTGAAGCTCTCTATGTTAGAGGGTGCCGACCCCTCGCTCCTTTTATAACCTCCGCCAAACTGGCGGTATCCATCAGGGTATCTCTAGCGACTGCCAGGTACATTACCTAGGTAAGGTAGCATCGGCAGGAGCAGACAGATGTGGAAAGTTAGACTCTCTCAGGACATGATTATCATGGCTCGATTTTTAATATCAGGTCAAGACCAGCTAGCTAGTTCAAATAATAAACGTCTCTGTCTCTCCGCCCAGGAAATCAGTCCATGTTCTCTTCCTGACGCCGAACTCCGCTTTGAAGTACTCGCTTTTAGCCATTAGGTCGATGGCAACATACTGTTTTTCTCTCTTTTTTTTTCAGTTATGGACATTGTGCCCCTTGTGGTGTTTGCCTATCTGGTGACGGTATATACGAGCTAGAACAATAGAATGAGAGGGCCATTCTGGGCTAACTAGGTGCAGACTTTTTCTGTCCACAGTGACAGCAATAGCAGTACTGAGCTAGGTATAGTTTCCTTGTGTATCTTAGGTCTGGGTATATACATGTATGTGCAGTATCAGCACTTAGTCACCGTGCATAGCTCTTGTCAACTGTTCTGGTTGCGGAGTTACTAGCAAGTACTGGATACTCTTGCGTGCGCAGTACAATGTTTGTGTCGAGACTACAACAAAACAAAATAATCAGGCATCATTCTCTACCACCAGCAAGAAGCATGTACAAGAGAGGCAGATCGCGCGGCTGTCTCAACGAGAACAATCACACTGAAAATCCACAGATCTGGATTCGAGTTTACACGAACAGCAGAACAACTTAATAATAATAGGGTGACGCATCTTCTCGAGGACTAAATGATTCGTGATTTTATGGTTTAATAAGCTTTTCCCCCCTAGGGGCAAGGATATTCCTTTCTTCTCGGGTTGTTTTGATGACATGCTTAGACTCTGTGGTGTGGCTTGCTGACCCAGGTATGTTGAGATGTCGATGAAATCAAGAAGTACCTACACGCAAATGATTAAGAACAGTGCTCTTGAAACGGACAAATAGTATCTTTACGAAGCGCTTCACAGGCGCCGCAGCCACAGATCCCTGCTCACGCGGCTGGCTGCTAGGCATGCTTGTAGGAACATGAGTATACCGCACCTAGCTTGTCAAACGAATGCTCAGTCCCATCAAGTCAACTCAGCAAGAAGAAACCATGGCTCTCGCCGCGCAGAACCCGCTGTCCGGTTTCATCGAACTCAACAACCAGGTCTTCCGGTACGAGCCAAGGGAGCCTCCTCTTCCTCCTCCGGCCGCCGGGGACCGTGGACCTGGCAGATGCCTCGTCATCATCTGTGCCTGGCTCTTCGCGGCGCCGAGGGCACATCGCCAAATACACCCGACTGTATCAGGCACGCCTCCCCCGCGCTGACATCTTGCTGATCCGACCCGTCGCCGGCGATATGGTCTGGACGGCGGACGCGGCGCAGATTCGACGCTTGGAGCCCGCCGTCGTGTGGCGATACGCAGGTTTCTGGCGGACCCTGCTTCTGCGTCTTCTTCTGCCACTGGGCAGAGGAAGGAGAATAAGAAGAAGAACCGAGAGATAATTCTCCACGCCTTCTCAATCGGCGGCAGTCATGCCGCGGTCCAACTGTCAGAGGCGTTCACCAAGGAAACCCGACAACAAAGCCAAAGCCTGCAGCAGCTGCAGCAGCCCATTTCCTGCCTCATCCTCGACAGCTCTCCCGGCCTGCCCTCGGCCACGCTCGCCGCGAATGCCCAGATCCTGGCACTCCCCAGATCCGCGATCCTCAAGGGCCCTCGGCGCCGCTGCGATATACCTCGCCGTCGCGGCCGTCATGGTCCTCGACGCCCTGGACCTCTCCGAGAACGCCGTCTCCAAAACGCGCCGCGAGCTGAACGATCCGTCGGGCGCCTTCCTGCGGGCGTCCGTCCCGCGCGTGTACCTGTACTCCAAGGCGGATGTGATGGTGCCGTGGCGGGATGCCCTGGGACACGCGGAGGAGGCGAGGCGGGTTCTCCATGCTACCTCTACTGCTACTACTAGTCGTAGTGCTGCTAGTGGGCATAGTGAGACTTTCGAGACCGGCAGTGTCGAGCATGGTAGTATGATCCGCACCGTCGAGTTCGACGGCAGCGGCCAAGTGAGCCATATCACGGTGGCTGAAGAAAAGTACTGGGGGGCCGTCGAGAAGACTCTGGCAGCAAGAGCTACCTAAGATACGTACCTACTGCGTGGCATAGGGCTTGTCGCTTTGTCGTTCAATGTCTTTCCCATCATGAAGGTTATTATTTTACCACATACCCCAAGCTGAACCGGTCCATCTCATCTAGAGATCTGATGATACCCTAGGCACCGTACTGTACTTATGCTTTTGGAATATACACGTTGTGGTTTGAGAACAGAGATATTAACCGGATAACGAGTTGACTGGCTCTTCGACTGACGAGAGAGAAGAAACCTTGTCTGGTAGACACACTCCCCCCATTGGCACATATATATGTAAGGTTACCACACCAGCAACCTATCTGGATCGATATGTCCCAGCTTGGGCCTATCAGATCCGCCACAGGCCAGAATCTTTCTATATCTATAAAACCTGGGACTAAATCGACACGATCGTATCATGACCGAGTAAGCAGGCACAGAATACAATTAGGTGCAAGTTAAATCCCGATCAGGGTTGATGGCGGACGGAACCGAATCTTCCCGGTATCGTCGACTCTTCGTGTCCAAACAAAACAAGTCTTGGAAGGTAACGGGCCGGCCGTTCAAGGTTCCAAGAGCCTAGCAAAAGCCAAGTTTATAGTGCAGGGTTTAGGCCACATAGCATGCATACACTTAGGTACCTAGACAGCGAGCCTTGGGACTAGCATTCGTCATTGGATGTTTAAATTCTCAAACTGGAAGCCCAGGCAGTCGACTGTCGGGTCTGGTCTTCAGAGGTAGTGGTGAAAAAAAATTTCTATCCTGGGATCAGTTCACCCCGTTGACACGGACCGGACCAGGACGAGATTAATAAATATCGATTAGTTAATTAATAAATACGATATATATTACCTTACTCAGGTTTGTATGTGAAAACCCACTGTAACCCGCTCGGTTCGTGTGCTGACTCGCTCGCTGCTCACGGGGCTAATTAATTAAATAGGTATATACATGCCCAGGTCGTTTCTCTGCTCTTTTCTATTTATTCGTTGACGAACTGCCATCGTTGTCCTTGTCATTGGCTTTGTCCCCGTCCGAGAAAGAAACCTAGCTGCGGCGGCCTGCCATGGTCCGAAGTGACTTCTTGGTTTTGGACTTGGATGATGCCGTCGGTTCACGGGTAGCAGGAGGAAGAGAGGGCGGAGCGGGCGATTATTGCTGCTATTGGTCTGTTGTGGTTGATGTGGATTCTGGCGTTTGCTGCTGCTGCTTCTGGGCATCGAACATAGCTGTCATGGCACTCGCTGCAGCGCCTGCCGGAGGGACGGCTCTTTTCTCCCCAATCTGGACAGTTGAGTCCGATTTAGGCTGTGACTGCGGCTGGGGTTCCTCTTTTCCGATCACCCTCGCATCTCCTAGGTCCACGTTCTTGCCCTCAACGCGTCTGGTTAGGTAAAGCTTGGGCTCCGTGCCCTGTCGGGCCATGCTGCGTTTGCGGATGCGTTCTATCTCTTCCCGATACGCAGTCTCGTAGATGTCGATCTCTGCAGCACCAGGGGACTCGCTGACGACGGGGACGGCTGATGTGTCAATCGGGGGCAATGTGTTTGGAAACTCTAGAATACCAGTCATCGAAGTGTCTGGTTCCTTGAAAAGGCCGTCGTGGTTGAGCAACCCGGAATCTTCTGTCAGATCCCCCGTGAATGTAGATGGCCCAATGAAGAGATAAAGATGCTCTTCTTCGAGTGGATCGCGCGCATGGCCGCGAGTTCCCTCGGTGCTGTGCTTGGTGGTGGGGGTGTCAGCCCGAGAAAGTTGCGGTGGAGGAGATGGGGATTTGGACGCAGAGATGCTCCGAGCATCGTCTGCAGAATCGGCTCGCACGCTCCCCCCATTCATCGAACTTCCGGCGGAGTCCTTCACCTGCGACGCTGTCTTTGAGGGGTGTCTGCTACTCCGTTCATCAGAATCCTGCTGTGAAGAGACGCTAGCCGAATTCTTCCTCTCGGGTGATACTCCGCCCTCCGGGTGATCTCCCTTGACGGCGAGATCACGTCCCTTGTCTTCGCTGTTGTGCGTGTCGGGATTGTGACTCTTGGTTGGGGGAGAAAGGCTCTCTTCGGGCTCCATCTCGAGAGGAGGCTGGACAAAGTGGAACTCATGCTCCTGGCCAAGTATACTGTGCATTGGCGTTTCTTTCGCCGGTTCGATGAGTCTCTTGAACTTCTGAACAGCTTTCATCTGTGCAATCGCGTCAATTTATATAACGGCAAAGAATCGGACAGGGAGATCATACCACGACGAGAAGGTTACCCATGTTGCTCGTGATTGCGGTATTCATCTCTTCTTCTGTCGGAGGCTCAAGTGTCTCTGCGGTATTTTCTTCCTCTGATAGAAGCGGATCTGTACCATTTTTCGTCACCCACGGATGTTCCTACACCGCATTATTAGCCTTGCCCCCTCTCCTCCAGGCGGCTGGAGACTGACTCGTAACTCTCGCATGGTTATTCTCTTCGCAGGATCTTTCTCCAAAATCCTTGACATCAAGTCCTTGAAGTTCTCATCGGTCTCTCCCTCCAAGTCGACCTCGTCGTTTCTGATGGCCTCGTAGAGTTCGAAAATGCTTGGCTTCTCAAAGGGCAGTCTTCCATATCGAAGACAATACAGGGTCACACCCATGGACCATATGTCCGCTGCCTTACCGGAGACATCTCCGTGCTTGACAACGCAGAGCTCGGGAGGGAGAAACGCGGGAGAACCCGCCGACTTGGCCGTGTACATGTCCGAATTCTTTTCGAACATCTCGGACACACCAAAGTCAACGACCTTCAGCACATCATCGCTCGTCAGGAGGCAGTTGTCCGGTTTGATATCCCGATGGACGATGCCCTGCGCATGCAGATATTCGATCCCCAATATCAAGTCGCGGAACCAGCAGCGGCAGCTCTCGTCGTCGTAAGGATCTGCCCGCTCTCCCAGGCCAACCTTCATGATGACACCCTTCTTGCACATCTCCATGACCATGTACAGAGAATCCTCCGTGGGATCATCCAGGACCTCTATGAGCGACACCAGGTTGTTGTGATGTATCTTCTTCATGATGGCGATTTCTGCTCTGATCAGATACAGGGGATCTTTGGCCTGCTCATCTTCATTGCCGGAAGGATGCCGGTGAAGAGGCGAGTTGAACTCCTCCCCGGGACGCCTGGGCTGGCGAGGTCTCCGCAGGAGATGAGACTGTGCCCGTTTCCGTAGGCGCGCCTTGGAGAATTCTTTCACGGCCTGGAACGTGTTGTTTCTCATTCGTCAGCAAGCCAGTTCCTTGACATTGTCGCTGTCTTCATTTCTGCGACGGGCAGACCGCACATCAGTCGAGGATGCTCACATATTCCTGGCCATATTGATCTACAGCGAGATGGACTGCTCCGAACGAGCCCCTGCCGATCTCCTGTTTGATCAAGTACTGGTTGATCCGGTGCTCTGCGACGCCATCGTCCTGGCTGGTGGTGTATTCCGAGCGCGCATCAAGGGTTTCCTGTTGACCGCTGCCATATCAGCTGGCAGTCGCTGAACATGACAAGGAGAAGGAGCGGACCTTCACCCGATGCGGGGCCGCGGGACTGCGGCGATGATGCCTCGAGGGGCTTTCATAGGAGGGAGTCGACCTGGAGGCACAAAGCAGGCGGAGTCAGTCACAGATCAATTGCACTCGCACGAGCGGGGGGCGGGCGAGGAGGGATTGACCAGAGGGTTCACGGAGACGCGTCGTAGGCATACCGAGTCGGCTTCGGAGGTGCAGACGCTGCACTGTCGCTCGAACCGCCATGGGTCGACTCTGGCACGGAGTCTGGATGCTGCGTCTGGGCGCCGTTGTTGGCCATTGAACTGCGGGGTCGACGAAGCTGGCACTGAAGGCTCACCGGGAGGACGAGGGAGGAGGGAGAGACAGCGGCGGACAGGACGAGGGGGGGGTGCCTCGATATGAAAGATGGAGAAGCTGGTGATGGAGAGTGGGGAGAGGGCAGGAGGGGTGCTGGAGAGGCGACTGAAGAAGAGAAACGCCGTAACTTTGTCTCCAGCCCTCCTCACGACGAGGCCTGCGTGTGTCGGGCAGCTCACCAGCATCCCACGTCCGACGGTATCGATAAACCTTCACCGCCCGCCTCGTCTGCTCACCAGCTTCTCCACGAGCCCACCGCCGTACGGACATCATCTCCTGTCCACCTCTCTCCGTCTCCTTTGCTGCTCCTTTCCCTCCTCCTCCTCCAGCAGCCAAAGAGCCTCACCTCTCCCGCTACAGCTCCGCGCCCTGCTTCCTCGTCTCCCTTGACTCCAGCGCAATGACCGTCTACTCCTTTTACATCTTCGACCGCCATGGTAATTCAAATTGCCTCCTCTCCCCGTCCCTGAACCCAATTCGAACCACGTGTACTGACCCGTCCCGCTCCAACCAGCGGAGTGCATCTACAAACGCCGCTGGCTCCCCCGCCCAGCCTCTACCGGCAGCAGACCCTCGCGACCGACCTCTGAGATGCCTGGCGTGAGCAATGGCGTGTCTAAGACAGCCGACCGGCCTGGGCGGAGCGCCGACGACGACGCCAAACTCATCTTCGGCACCGTCTACTCCCTGCGGAACATGGTGCGCAAACTGGGCGGCGAGGATGATAGGTAACCGCCCTTGCTTCCTCCTGAGCCCGTCCCGGCCCGAAAAAAGAAACTGACTGGCAGCGCTCTCCAGCTTCATCTCCTACCGCACCAGCCAGTACAAGCTGCACTACTACGAAACGCCTACCAACATCAAATTCGTCATGATCACGGACACCAAATCCCCCAGTATGCGCGTGGCCCTGCAGCAGATCTATGTCAATCTGTACGTGGAGTACGGTAGGTGCAAGACTAGCTCGATTCTCCGGAGGAGCTCTGCAGAGCGCTCGATTTCCCTCGGATTCTGATCGGCTGTGCTGACATGTCTCGCCCCTGCCAGTCGTCAAGAACCCATTGTCTCCCATCGAGCATCCAGGCGGAGTTGGCGTCAACAACGAACTTTTCGAAGAATCCCTCGAACAGTTTGTGGTACGTGATCATCACATTGTCAATCTTTCGCAGATCCTGTAGCCGCCGTTATTACGGCGTCTCCTGAGAAGTGGAACGCGGCTCACTCCGTTCGTCAGACTCGAGTGCTCTCTTAAAGTTTCCGCGTCGCTGGCGCCGCCAGATCTTCCCGTCTCGCCCTCATAACTGAAACGAGATCAGCCGCCCGGGAAATCTGAGATCTCAAATTCTCCGAATGCCGGGGCGTCTCACAGGTTCGAGAATCCATGTTATATATCAGATCTGACCGGTCTTACATGCTGCTCTCCTTGTGCAGTCTATCGCATCGGTCGGGATCCCCACCCCAGCTTGAGTTCCCGGAACGGAAATAAACAAGGAGGTGCCATGATGGTCGTCTCAATGGACAGAAAGGAGATCGGAAGACATATTATCTAAACGGCAGGCCAAATTCGTCTCTCGAAAAAAGATCCCGAGCAGAGCAGACGACAGCGACGCTTGGCGAAGACGAGGTGGGGCAAAACAGAAGGTAGTATTACGACGCTCTGAATCCGATTGCGCGGCAGGCTATCCGTTAGCGTCAGGCGTAGTAGTCACACCTACATCCTCTTGTTGTGCCACATCTGGGCTGCTAGGGACTCAGGTCCTGGACACGACATGGAGATCTGTCCAGCCCTACAGCATGCCAAGGCAGCCAAGCGCACCGATGCATGAAATCGGACCGAGATCAGCTTCTCTCCCATTCCTCTGTGTTCCGTTGGGATCAGGGGGAGACGGGCCGGGACGCACTAAAGCGGCCCAGCCCTATGAGTCAAGGACCCCGAGCGGAGAAGTCCCGAGTCGGTTGGAGGCTAGAGGCTAGAGCACGAACAATATTATTTTTGATGAATTCTTACCTCGAGAGGAAGTCGCTCCCTCAGTTTCCGGGGCATTCGAACGCACAGGTCTGTATTCTTCCACGTACTTACGCTGTGATTTTCTGCGCTGTTCCACCCGACCGAGCGGAGTTGCGACCCGTAGTAGTACCGTAGTACACGACACATCTGTCTTGGCATGCAAACATGGATGCTGATATCAACAGTCGGTTTTGAAATGGATGGTTGGCCGAATAGACACTAACCTGGACTGCGAGACGAAAATATAATTATATATATATGTTATTTCCCACGTTTTCCTTGCAGACTTTGTGTTTTCGTTAGTCATCATTGTTGTACTGTATGTAGGGCGTTGTCTTGGTATATAAACTACCCATCCTATCCTATCCTAGCTTCCCGACGTTACCACGTAATAGTTTATGGTTTGCTACCCACCCGAGTCCAGTACTTTCGTCAGTCCCCTTCGCATGCGGACTGCAGGCTGCATGCATGCATGCAGCTCAGCTGGCTGGGAAGAAGCTGCATTGCGTGTGGAAGAGGAGTCAGGGGACGGGCACCAGGAACCATGTTGTCAGCTGCGACAACGCAGCCCGGGGTGGCGGACAGACAGAGAGAAGTACTAGAATCTTCTGCAAAGTGCTGTATCATCATTCAACAATCAATAATTAAGAATAAAAAAAAAAAAAAGAAAAAGGCCTATCTATCGACGCAAGAATAAATAACACCAGCAACAATATGTACATGTACATATCTATCTATCTATCTATCTATCTGGATGGAGCAACGCGTGCAATGCATGGTTTCTACTGTACATGTGCATACAATTGACAGCTAAGATGAAGACATATTTATTTCCCTTTTCGGTTGCAGCCACCCCGCGGACTCTCTGAGTCAGAGTCTGGGGATATCCATTTCATTTATAACTGTATGCGACGGTAATCGAAATGACAGTCATAGTTGTGGTGGTGGTGGTGGTGGTGGTAGTAGTAGTAGTAGTAGTAGTCGTCGTCGTCGTAGTAGTAGTGCCAAAGAAGAGGAGAGGTAGGATGTGGAGACGAGGAAGGACTTATTTACTACCTACTTACTTACGGAGCAGGTACCCATGGGACTGCTCCACTACTACTGTACCGTAGTGTTGTGTATGTAGCATGCCAGTGGTGGTGGCGGTGGTGCAAAGCTCTCACTCAAGCCCAGGCCAAGCCCAAGAGAACGACCAAGATAAGGTAAAGGAAAGATAGAATAGATACAAAAATGGATGAATAGAACGAATTGATCGATCGAAGGAATACGCAGACGGTGTAGAGAGTGAGGGGAAGAAAAAAGCGGAAACCTCGGGGACCGCGAGAAACGCGAGAAACGCGCTTAATTGCTCAATCAATTTATTAAGTACGGAGTAGTATAGTAAAGTATAGTAATCGACTAATAATCGATGGATCTATAAAAAAAATCCACAACAAGAATTACTACTGTGGATCTCATGTACATGGAGAGTAGGCTACTACTAATAGGAGTAATACTCCGTAGAAGTCACCTAACCGACTACATAGCACTACTAATAATAATTGGTGGAGAACTGGAAAGGATGTTATCCTCCGTAGTTACGGAGTAACTGTCCTGTAGTTGCCAGTAGTGGGTAGGTACAATACCTACTGTGTAAACAGACGACGGGGCCCGCGGCCTCCGGGGCAACTGCCAGCTGGTCATGCCCATGGCCATCCATCCATGGCCCATGGCGATGGATCCCGTCCGATGGTAGCTGATAGGGTCAAGCCACACCGCCATCTATGTAATGTACTCCTCTGTACTCTGTACCGTAGGTACGCAGTGCTCAAGCGCTGCGAACACGCGCAGTTTTCCATTCCGGGGAATTGCAGGTACCGTACGGAGTACAGACTGGTGGTCTTGGGGTTGCTTTATGCGATGTACATGTACGGAGTATGCATGGTTCAGCTGAGCTTGCGGGAGCTTTCACATGAATCCGGTACAGTGATCTATCTGGTATGACACACATGCATAATAGCTCGCTCGATATGCCCAGACAGATGGAACTTTCTTTGCACGGTGAAGGAAAGTGAAAGTGAAGGAAGGGCGGTGTCCGTCTGATCTGATCTCGATTGAACTTGGGCGTATGTGGGGCTTACTAAGTACTGTGCTTTCTGTCAGCATGGAGCTGGCAAGGAATAATCAGTAGCGGCACCGTGTACGATTGTACACAGCAAGTCAGCGGTGAGTGACATGTGGGCTGACATGCCAGGCAGGCGATAGTTGGAACATGCAAGTAGGTAGCAAAGTAGGTGCTGTACTCCGTACTACGAGGCAAGGGTGGGCGTAGTCAGCAATATGCCATCGGTATGGGATCCTGGGAAGACTGTCCCAGCATGGCGTGAGCCGTTGGTCGATCGGATCCATCGAATCTTTCGTGTCTTGGGAATGATTATTACCGCCTGCAGGTTATTTTCGGGAGGGGCCAATGTAAGACCACCGTGGCAGTAGTAGTATCGATGATAATAATGATTACAATCAACCTTGGCAAGTCGTGCCACAGCAACCACACACACAGAGGTCTCAAGGAAGATGGAAACATCTAGTTGCGCCGAGGTTTTCCAGCCATACGTTTGGTAGTAGTCGTTCACCGTTTGCGCTGCTCTGAGTCTAGCGGCTCTGGCTTTCCTCTTTTTGATACCAGGGAAATTAGAGTGATATCAAACGAAGGACGGGTTGCGAAAGCGCTCCACCGCCTCGAGTCAGGACTCAGACAGTCTCTACCCCCGTCTCTGCCGTGGAAGACACTGGTCAACTGGCTCAGGGGTGATCTATGACCAGACAATCTCTCCCATCTTGTCTGGAAATTGGCATGGGTCCAGGGAGGTTCACGGCTGGAATTCAAGAGCGGTCAGTCGCAAGAGGAGACGACCGGGTGGCTCAATTGGTCCCTGGAAATCCCGAGTCACCGACCGACGACTCTCGGATGGGCGATAAATAATCATGACGCCCCCAACTTCCGAGGATGGCTACGGTAGTTAGCCACAAGTTGCAGGGCGGGCGCAGGTAGCCTACGGAGTAGGGCAGAATGGTTCGTGCATGATGCATCCGAGGGGAGGTGCCATGCAGTGAACGTCGCGGGGACGCGAAGATCGTGGATTCACGGTGATTTTGTTGTTTCGGCTTCATTTGCAGGCTGTCGATGTAAGCCCTGTGGAGCTGTGGCTGTTCCTCGTACATAACGCACATTAGCCGGCAGTCCGGTTGCCCAGGTGTGGCTTCTGGAGGACACCGATGGCTGTACACCAAACGATGATCGCCGTACGGCTGCTGATGAGGCCTTGGCGAGCTCAACCTCACCGCAACAGCGCCCACCGCAGTTCCGACCAGCGACCGGTTGTTCTCCGTCCTGGAGCTGCCTCTGCGGGACCCTTGATCAGTTGTTTGACCCTGGGGGTCCTTCTCTGTAATGGAGAATGGCTCGGCGGTCAGCTGCGTGTCTATTCGTCATACGATACCGCGGCGGACCAGTGCGAGGAGCGAGTTGCAAGATGGCGATCTCGGAGTATTCCACGCCGTTGAAGCTGCTTCCAAAGGATCACGCTCTGGCGCTGGTGAGATGCACCAGTCGAATGCTTGCGTCAGTGTCGGGGCATCGCGCTCCAGCGTGGTCGGAGTAATAATAACTATGGCAAAGCAGTCCACTTGCAGACGGTGTATCCGAAAAGGACGGCACTAGAGAACGACCTGCAGGTGCCAGGTAGGGCTAGGGGCCAGTGGCGCATGGTCCGTGTGAGGCCTCGCTGCTCCATCCTGGTTATGTCAAGCATGAAGCGTTTGCGAGATACACAGCAAAGTCTGTACCTAGGTATTGTTCTGGATGATAGATCCTTGCGTAGGTCAGGCAACATGCATGGACAGATGTTGGTACGGGCAGTCCCGGTCAACCACAGCCATGCAGTTTGGATATTATTCCTCCACGCTGAAATTACGATCAGCTGGGGAGGGCAGACGATGACTCTGGGCAGTGAGAGCACAGACTGCAACGCGGTTTGCAAAGAGACATCTTAGACGGAGTACTCTGTGAGGCTGCGCCGTTGAGCCCATCTCGACTTGCTGTTCAGGCAACAAGCAAGCCAAAGGGGGAGATGTGCAGACCTCCATCACTACTTGCAAGGGACTGGTAATGGCGTCAGAAGATGGCCATCTCCTACCCCGCGTCCTTCCCCGCTTAGCACATGGAGGATAGGCCGTACTGGAAGCAGCGCGATCTGGGGACCGGGGAGCAGGCCATCCGACAGTCCCTCAGTCCTCTCGTCCGAGTGCCTCCCTGCCATCTCCTGAGCATCTCCTGATCTCCATGCGTCAAGCCATGTGTATATATAGAGAGGGTTCGTAGAGGGGGAACGGGGTTGCACGACCAGGGCAGCTGGGATGCACGTCCCAACGGTCTCCGCTGCAGAGGAGGGAGAGGAGTCGCTCCACGTATGAACATCGCACAGAGGTTCGTAACGTCGTCGAGGCCGGGAGCGGCGCGAGCCGTCTTCGAGCAGTCGAGAGCCCCTCTGTGGATCGGCCCCTCGTGGGAGCTGGTGTGTACAGGAGGCAAAGGCTTCTTGCGACAAGCCGCCACAGGCGAAACCACACGACCCTGGCAGCTGGCCGTCTGTGCGGGGTTGTCTGTCGAATCAGCGCGGGCTGCACAGCCTCAGCGCGAGGGTGATGTTCGACGTCGGGATCCCACAGCTCTCGACGTCATCTCTCGCGAGGAGGTCGACCTGGGACGAGGGAGAGAGCAGGCGGTGCAGCAGGCAGAGCGTTCGTTGAGGCTGCCGGCAGCGTGTGCCCTCCGAAACCAGGCGATCCAAGGTTCTCGCGGGCACGGCGAGCGGCTGCGTTGCCCCTCCGTGAGCAGAGCCCGGGCCTGCTCTCCCGCGAGCTGCTCTGTTGAGCAACTCCTGTAGAAGCGTCCAGAGTCGGGCCCCGGCGGAGGCGCTTCTCGTGCTCGATCCCAGCCAGGTTTTTCTTACCATCAGGAAAAAAGCGTCTGTGGCCACTCTCCGGCCGGCCTCGTGCTCGTTCCCACGGCCAAAGGCTAAAAAAGGCTGGCGGTTGCTGCCGCGGCCTGCCCTCCCGGCACAAAAACGGTGGCCGTGTTATTTCTACCGCTGCTCCCCAACAGCCACCCGCCATCCCTCCCCTTTTTTTCCTTTTTCCTTTTTCCTTTTTTTTTCCCCTCCTCTGGTTTCTCTGCCCAGAGAACAGCTCAGAGGGACTGTCTTCTCTATATAGATAACCACCCGTCTATTTTGTGGTTGCCCGCTGGCCCCTCTTCTCAGGGCCCGTCCCCTCTGGGCATTCCGTGCCTCGCTGCGCGGTGTTCTCGTGCCTCTCGTTGCTTTCGTCACTGCTCGACCGGGCCGCCGCCGTCCGCCCTGGGACGACGCCTCCCATCTCGCCCCTCATCAACCTCCTCCCCCTCCTCCTCTTCTCTCTGCAAGCTCTTTGTTGCAGCTCCAGCGCCAGCTCTAGCTGCTGCTGAGCTGTAGCTCTCTCTCACCTCCTCCCCCACCACGGGACACTGCTTGTCCCCTCCGTGCTCCCTGCTTGCTCCCCCGCCCGTTCACCGCACATGACTCCCACTCCCGCATCGCCTGTACCCTCTGCAGTGTCCTCGACAGCAACGTCACAGGCTTCGCACGACCGCAGAGATGAAGAATCCCAGATAACGCGCGCGCTGGAGGACTTCCGCCTGTCCGCCCCGGCGAACGGCGATGCTCTCCCTCCGCCCGCTCCGCCCGCAAAGGCTGCCAAGCCGTCCATGGCAAACCGCCTCTCGCGCATGTTCTCGCAGTCCGGAAAGTCAACCCCCAAGGAGCATCCGGAGGCGCACCGGGAGCCGGGTTCCGACACCAGCTCCGACAGCGTCCATGCAAAGCACGGCAAGGCTCCCTCCCGGCAGACCTCGACGAAAGGCGATGGTGAAAAGAAGTCGGGCATGTTTGGAGGCAGGGATCACAAGGAGAGCCCCGCTCCGCCGAAACGGTTCGAGATGCTTCCCGACGGCACGCACCGGCATTACCTGAGGAGCGCAAAGAGACAGGAGAAGCTCACGGATATACTCCGCGACTTTCTTGGTGGGAAGAAGAAGGTCGAACATGTCGAGGACCAGCAGCTGTCGCTCATGTCGACCTGGATCGATCAGCTCAAGAACGAGCGGGACAAGCTGGCCGCCGACAAGAAGAGCGGCCCCAATGCCACCGCCTCGCTGGTCGACAAGTACGGCAAATGTCAGGAGATCGTGGGGCGCGGGGCGTTCGGTATAGTCCGGATATCTCACAAGGTGGACCCCAAGGACTCCAGGGTGGAACAGCTCTACGCCGTCAAGGAGTTCCGTCGTCGTCCCCAGGAAACCACCAAGAAATACCAGAAACGCCTGACGTCCGAATTCTGCATATCCTCCTCTCTTCGCCATCCAAATGTCATCCACACTCTCGACCTGCTGCAGGACGCCAAAGGTGACTACTGTGAGGTCATGGAGTACTGCGCGGGCGGTGATCTGTACACCCTGGTTCTGGCTGCAGGGAAGCTAGAGGTCGCCGAAGCAGATTGCTACTTCAAACAACTGATGCGGGGTGTGGAGTACATGCATGAGATGGGTGTTGCGCATCGGGACCTCAAGCCGGAGAACCTCCTATTGACCACCCACGGTGCCCTCAAGATCACGGACTTCGGTAATGGTGAATGCTTCCGCATGGCCTGGGAGAAGGAACCCCATATGACCGCCGGTCTGTGCGGCTCGGCCCCCTACATCGCCCCTGAGGAATACACCGAGAAGGAGTTTGACCCCAGAGCCGTCGATGTCTGGGCTACCGGTGTCATCTATATGGCCATGAGAACCGGAAGACACCTGTGGCGAGTTGCGAAGAAAGATGAGGATGAATTCTACCAGAGCTACTTGGAGGGCCGCAAGCATGAGGACGGCTATGCTCCCATCGAGACTTTGCATAGAGTAAGCATCTCTTGAAAACCCCGGGCCTTCCGGTTGTCTTCAGAACTGACTTTTATTCCGCAGGCTCGTTGTCGCAACGTGATCTACTCCATCCTCGATCCGAATCCTTCTCGCCGTATAACTGCCTCTCAGGTCCTCAAATCCGAATGGGTTCGTGAGATCAAGTTGTGCAGGGCTGGCGAGGAGGGGTACTGACATGATTGATCGTACTTCTCCCTGGAGGAGCTTGAGCTAGCAAGGGCGGTGTTTTGGGAGCGTTCGCTACGGCGTTCTGATGGTCTTGGACCTTGATTTTGTCCCGCACCTCGCTGTTGCTGGCTCTTGGTGTTGTGGATTGACTGGATCGGGCTAGTCCTGTCCTTTGTCCTTTACTTCCGTTCAGGGCTCATCTCCTTCCCATATTGCTCATAGAAGGAGGCCTCCTGCTTTTTTATGCCTTCACACGCCATATCTCGGCTTGTGCTAGCATTACAGGTTTTAGTTTCATATCCGGGTTTCCGTTTCTTAAATGCAACGAAGAGTCATGACCTTTTTCTGGTTCTCCTTATCTGGGCTCTGCGTTTTGGCTTTTCTTTTTTTTTTCTTCTTCTTATTGACGGCTCTAGTTGCTACCTGATTTTTCTCCCGTGCCCTCTTTTTGTATAACTATGAATGATACCAACGCTCAGGATTGACTTAGCCAGAACAGCCAGGAGCTGTTCTTGTATTGCTCCATCGGCCGCCCGTCCAGCCATATCTTGCGCTGTCTTGTCCGAGGTGTTGGTGTACGTGGTCTGGCCAGGCTTGGGCTGAGGTTAGAGGGTCAGCCCGGGTGAGAAACATAACCCATGTGGGTAGTCACCTGTGTTTGCATCCTCGACCCTCTTGGCCTGCACTGCACTTAAAACCTATCATGCCTCTTTATACATATTTATCCCTTTCCTTCTCGTGGAAATCTCACCTATCTCCTTTTCTTGTTGCTGGGATCTCTTTTGACTTTCTTGCTAATTGGTCCGAGATACCCTTCAACTTATCGTTTTCCCCCTGCGCTTTTGAGTCCCCATGCATGAGTTCTGAACCTGCTTGTCTGGTGACTATGGCGTACACCACTCCCGGTGATCCCATAGTTTCTGTTCCCTACGGCCGGCTACGCTGGACGAAGCATGTTCGACGTTTCCTCTTTACGGAAAATCAATTAGGCATGGATACCCAAGCCCAAGACGGCACAAGCGTTATGCTCCGGCTGTTAATACTGCTGTCCTTCTGCTTTAACGTGCTATTTGGTTCGATCACCATTGCTCTATTTTTCACTATCTCACTTCCTATGCGTTTTAGCGTGTTTGAGCGTGTCTCACATGTTATTGGAGAGGGCCATTTTGCTTCTGTATCATTTCTACATTGTGAACCATGCTTTCCCTTTTCGCGTGGCTAGTTTCCTGATGAGGAGGCTTGCATATGACACGCTGATACTAGGGCCTGCCGGGGATAAGATCTTGCATTGGATTTTCCTCATTGTTATTATTTGAGGGCTGTACACCCGGTGAGGTCTGCTTGGCTCTAACCTAATTGGCGATATGATGCTACCATGGTCCTGTCCGTCTGGCTTTGCTTTTTTTTGCTGCCGAATTCAGGGCATGTCACATTTGTCATCAGCCAATGGACCCGGCGTTTGGCGCGGTATACCCCGGATGTGCAAAAAATAGGGCCACGGCAAGGGCAGATTGATGTTTCTTCTGTTTGTCAGGGAGGATGCATTCTGGCATGCTGCTAGATGGATAGCTGAAACCGCTTCTATCGATACTCAAAAGGGCATTAGGTTGTACAGTAATCTCCCTGGAAATCTGGCGGTCTCTAAGCGAAATTGATAAAATGACGCATCGATCCATAATGCGAAATCCGGCTGTGCACCTAAGTCTGACGAATCTCTACACAGTATGTATAATGACCCTGCCAATGTTATTATTCGAGTGCGGCGTGGGATGCCGGATTTCGGTTGTCATTGACTCCTATCCTCTTCTGGAGAGTCGAGAGTCGAGACGCGGCGTCCGTTTCCCGTGTAGCAACAATATCGACATCATCCCCGGTCCTCCTGGTGGCGTGGAAGTCTGGGCCAGAGCGGACAAGCTCCGATCTATTTTTGGCTCCCGCGTTCCGCACCAAGGTTAACGTTGCGTCGAGTGACTTTGCTCCAGCTTTCAAGGCATGCACTGTGGCCCCCAGCTGGACGCACGGCACGGAATCTGAATCTTGTGTTCCCGTCAAGGTCTGTTGATAAAAGCGCGGGTGTGATCTGAGGCAGGTCTTTGATTTTGAAGCATGGATGCTCTGATGGACGCTGGCAGGTCTGTATGTTAGCTAAGTACGTCGTACCTTTCCCTCCGTCCAGATGGGACGATTGACATTGCAACCGTTTCTTTCTATATACACCGCGTAGTTTCAGCTTGTTTTCCTGCTTATCTCTGAAAGGAAAGCGATAGCCCCTGATGTTCGTCGACTGAGACTTCCCCCGCCTGAAAGAATCCAGGCACATCCGTGCAGCGGAGGTTGGGGGCCAAATTCCCTTCTTCCGTTGAGATCCTGCCACGAAAATCCTCTCACGAGGCGACCAGAACGAACCAACTGCAGATGATGCCTCACCCACATGGCACATCGCCATCCTGAATCGAGTAAGTGTTTGTATCTTCAGGGCAAGGCTCAATCAAGCATCCCATGAACCCCGCAGATCTCTCGCCCCCCTGGCTTTCGGGCGATGTCGCCCCATGCAACCATTGTACTCCGTTACAGGGGTTCCGTGGCATCACGATGGAGCGTACCTGGCGGCCAAACCCAACCAAGAACTTGAAAAGGCCAAGTTATTTCTGAGATAAAGCTTAATCGACCACGAACCGTCGGGGATGATCGTAAGAATTACCTAACATAGTATCCGAGATCCTCTTCCCCAGTGCGACCCCGGTCCCGACTATACCTAAGAGGATAATCTCGAGGAGGTGCTGCTGAAGCTAAAGCATGCAATATGCCTATATGGTGACAGATGGGGCCGTAAACGTGCTTTTCGTGTGGTGTCCGTGACTCCATGAGGTTATTTAAACACCCTTAAGGTCTCGTCGACGTCTGGAAAGCGCCTGTGTGCCTAAGAGAAAATCGACTCCTTGGATACGACACGATGGCACCCGAGGCTCTTTCACTCAAGTCGGTTGCTGTGCTGGGCGGCCTGCTGGCCTCCTGCTCCCCTGCCGCTATGAATGCCCGTGATATCCCACCCAACCTTCAGCAGTTCTATGACACTGTCAAGGTGCGGTTTTTTTTCTCCAGAGCTTCTTTATCTGATACGGCAGTTTGACTGACATGCCATTGCCATGGATTTAGGGGACAACCTGCAAAAACCCGATTAAAGGCGGTTTTAAAGATGGCCAGGGCAACTGTATGTGGCTGACCCTGCCATACACAATCCTATTGAAGCAGGTGTCCTCACTGGACAATATCAATATGTATTGTCTCACATGTTAATGCTCTTTTCTATAGCGGGCTGGTCCTACTGCGGCGACTACAAGGACAGCGGCCTCATCTACCTCGCCGGACCGAGTGTCAAGGAGAGTCTAGGCGATATGGATGTCGACTGCGACGGTGCCAACAGGACGGCGGGCAAGTGCTCGAACGACCCGTCGGGCCAGTCCCAAACCGCCTTCAAGGATCAAGTCCAGCAGTATGGCATTTCGGACCTGAATGCCAATATCCACGGCTACGTCGTGTTCGGGAATGAGGGCAGCAGTCCGTCCTTCGAGCCGGAATCCGTGGGCATGAAGCCGCTGAGCATTATGGCTGTGGTTTGCAATAACAAGCTTGTTAGTATTTCCATCTCCCTCCTCCTCCCCCCCCCCCCCCCCCCCCCCCCCCCCCGGTGCTTCCCCCGAGTGGAGATGAGGTAGTAGAGCCTGACAGGATGATGTCTACAGTTCTACGGCATCTGGGGCGACACCAACGGCGGCACCGACACGGGCGAAGCATCCATCTCCCTGGCCACGGCATGCTTCCCCGACGAAGACATTACCGGCGACTCCGGCCACACGGCCCACGACGTGCTCTATCTCGGCTTCGTCGGCCAGGACGCCGTGCCGGGCAAGGACGGCGCAGACTGGAAGGCCTCGTCGTTCGGCGAGTTCGAGGCGTCGCTGGCTGATATCGGAGACTCGCTGGTCGCGAGGGTTCCTAGTGGACCGTCAGCGCAGTCAAAGCCAACGGCTGCCGGATCTTCTGCCACTCCTGCTGGGTGCTATGGATATGGAGAAACGATCACCTCGACCACGACCATTACTGTCACGTCTACCGCTCGTCGCTCGATCACGAAGACTTAGAATGCGCCATCTTCCCCTACGGATATCACCATCAGTACATGTATTCCAAGGCTACGCCTACCAACTCGACTCCAGGAGGACCGTTAATCTCGGCGTCTGTGTATCTCAGATTTTTTTTCAACTACCTTTTTTGAAGCCTGATGTCTTGCTGATGTGTATCTATTCAATGATATGTCTATACCTGTACGATGCAACTGCCTTCATGACTCATGACAAGATGTCTACCTCAGCACACGAAAGAGAGTCACGAGCAGGTTATGGTCTTGCCGGAAGATGAATAAACATATGAATATGACTTGGTCTATTTGGTTATGTATGGCGTCAATATCTATATTCTATATACATAGGCGCATACAGCCACGGCTTGTCTCGCTGGGGGCTTGAGATAGATGCAGCGCAAGGCTGGATAAGAACATAACGCAAAACTGAGCAAAGGAACTGAGCTGAACTGGATGCAGAGGTCGTCAAGCAGCACTCGTGAAGTCATACAAATTACCCTGTAGAGTAAACGGACTGCATGACGTCCGACCAAGCAAGATCGACGGCGCAGCCAAGACCGAACCCGCGGTTCGGCACGGGACGCCGGGATAAATGCCGCGAACACGCGCCACAGCAGCCACCGCCACAGCCGCGCCTCACGTGCCCGCCCTAGCCCAACATAGCTAGCAGCCAGCGCATCGGATCCGCCGCGATCGTGGTCCGGGCCCTGAGGCTGTTCGTCGGTCATCAGCTGCCTGCGCCGCTGTCTCCATCGTCCCTCCGCATCCATCTGTATCCTCTGTTTCCTAGAGTCCGAGACACCTTGCGAGATCGTATCTGACTTCACGAACTCTCTACTGCCTATCTACATACCTGCCTACCTAATTCACCGACCTACTTCTTCCACCTATCGTACATCGTACTCGTTCAGCCGCCATGTCGTGGGCAGGTACGCGCAATTCGTTTCGCAGCCATACTTACTATAGAGAACTATGCGGAAGCTGACTGGTCCCTCCTTTGCGTCCTACAGGGTTTAAGAAAAATGTCAACCGCGCAACGACGCAGGTGATGATGAAGACGGGTTCGTAGTTCCCCCCCCCCCCCCGGTTTACCCCGCCTGTCTGCCCGTTTGGTGGATGCCTGCTTTCGCACCCCTTCGTTTGTATCCACAAGAGGAAGAGGAGGACGAACGAATGAGACTGATCTTCTGGATCCTGAGCAGGGCATGTGGAGAGGACGAATGATCGTGACTATGAGATCGAGGAACGGTACGATGCTTGGTCATTTGCCTGCAGATTTCAAGGGGAGGGGTATATATGCTGATGGGATTTCGCAGACGCTATCGGACAATGGAGGCCGCGGCAAACCGCCTGCAGAAGGAAGCAAAGGGGTACCTGGATTCGTTGCGAGGTGCGTTCCTTCAGACGATGTCGGTCCTTGGGATTGATGCTGAACCTGGTGCCATGCGGCAGCGATGACGGCCGCCCAGATGCGGATTGCGGAGACAATCGATGCTTTCTACGGCGACGCTGGTGCGCGAGACGGCGTGAGCAGGAGCTACAAGCAGGCCGTTGAGGATCTTGATGCGGAGACGATCAAGGCGCTGGATGGGCCGTACAGGTAGGGTGCATCTGGATGGCTTGCTCGCATAGCGATTATCGAAGGTGCTGATGCATGCATGCACACAGAACCACCGTGCTCGAGCCCATCTCCCGCTTCTGCTCCTACTTCCCCGACATCAACGAGTGCATCAAGAAGCGCAACAACAAGCTGCTCGACTACGACGCGATGCGCGCCAAGGTCAAGAAGCTGGTCGAGAAGCCGGACAAGGACGCGACCAAGCTGCCCAAGGCGGAGCGCGAGGCCGAGATCGCCAAGCAGGCCTACGAGCAGCTCAACGACCAGCTGTTCACCGAGCTGCCGCAGCTCATCGACCTGCGCGTGCCCTACCTCGACCCCAGCTTCGAGGCACTCGTCAAGATCCAGATGCGCTTCTGCGCCGAGGCGTACTCGCGCATGGCGCAGGTGCAGCAGTACCTGGACCCCGACACGCGGGAGCAGTACGCCAACGGCGACCTGGACAACCGGGTCGAGCAGGTGCTGCAGGAGATTCGGGACCTGAGCATTGCGGGGACGGTGTGATGGCTGCGTTGAGCTGTTTGTTTTATCCCTTTTTTTTTCTATAGACTGTTGACTTTGAAAACGAGACGATCTTCTTTTCACGCTCATCTGTAGTCTGTTGATTCCCAGTCGTGTTTGTGTCGGCATCCGTTTTTTTGGCGTCTGTGCTTGTATTTGTCTCATTTTTCTGTTGTTTCCGTGATTCTGCTCGACGATGTTCTTGTTTCCTCGCTACTAGAGAGATGGGCGGACCGATCAGAAAAGCCGCCGGCGTCGGATCTGTGTGTTGTTTATCGTCATAGGAGGAACGTGAGCGTGCCGTGTATGTCGTGTGGGATTAATATGAGGTAGTTTATCATTTTTGTTTTTTTTTTCTCCCTTCGTCTCCTTGGAGCTCTTGCCTCGGAACTAGTAGTAGTCCCAGTCTGGAAGTATAATAAAGTCCGACATTCTCTGAATTCTGGTCTTCGTCTGGCTGTCATAATATCAATACAAGGACATTATCTATTGTACAGTCTATCCATCCATCTATAATACACGATCAGTATATATATATGTATGCAGGGGTATATCTCCGTCATAAGCCATGGTAATATCAACAATGGCCGTCTCGACATCTATATCATGTCATTATTTTTTTTTTAAAAAAAAGAGCTCAGTCAGTCCTCCTTCCGATAAAACTCATCCGCCAGGACATCCACCGCCGGTCCCGCCGCCGCCCGCACGGCCTCCATCTCGGCGGGACTCATCTCGGTGAGGACGTACTCGGCGACGTCCTCGCGCTGGCGGCTCGCGGGGCGTCCGATCCCGACGCCGATGCGCAGGATGGAGAGGGGCGATGACTCGTCCTCGCTCTGATCCTGATTCTGGTTCTGGATCTGGTTCTGCCCCGGGAGCATGCCCCTCCCGCGCAGGCTCTCCATGACGCTGATCAGCCCCCGATGGCCGCGGAGGCTGGCCTGCTCGGGCCCGCCGCGCTTCACTCTCAGCTTGCCCAGCGGCGCCTCGAGCTCGTCGTGCAGGATGACGAGGGTGGGGTTGAAGCGTTTCAGGGCGCGGGGATCGATGCCGCGGCGGGTCCATCCGTCCCTGTCCTTCTTCTTGTCGCTGCTCTCGACTGAATCATCTTCATCCGTCCGCTGGACCTGGATCTCGACCTGCCCCTGCCGCAGCTGCCGATACACCTCCCTCTTCTCCGCCAGAAAGTCGTCCAGCGTCCGGACGAGCTTCGGCCCGGACACGTTCATGAACGTCGGGCTGAACCACGTCTGGTAGAAGACCGGTACGGGCTGCGGCTTCTTCCGCCCCAGGATCGGGATCGGGATCGGACTTGATTTGGGCTTCGTGGTGGTGACGAGCGGCACGCGCCGCGCGAGCAGCGGCTCGACGGCCTCGAGGAGCGCGTGGCCCGCGCTGTGCCGCGTCGTGCGGTAGGGAGCCTTGTTCCCGATGGAGGCGATGAAGAGGAAGCGGGGCGGGACCAGCATGGGTGCTGCTGCGGCGGCGGCGGCTATAGTCGTTGTTTGTAATGATGGGTTGGCCATTGATTGGGTTTGTATGTTATGTTATGCTGTTCGATGCGGGAGCGACGGGGAAGGAGTGGAAGAAGCTCTGGTGGTTAGTGGACTCGATCGAGGAAGGGATCGGATCGAATTGAGCTTGATCTTCAGCTTTGGGCCTGTTCTCGTGGGCGGACGGGGGGAATGGTGGTTCTGATTGATTCAATTCTTCAAATTGACCTAGAATCACGTATGATATGAACGCCTGAGAAGCAGCGCAGCGACGGAGGACACGGTAGTAACAGCGATTGACTACTCAAAAGTAAAAGCATCACACTAGATTGAGTCTGTTTCTGATTCACGAGTGTTGGTAAATTGAAAGCAAAAAAGAGAGACGCTGCTGCTACCGCGCTGCCATCATTGCGAAAGACATCATATCACAATCGATCATCTTGTGCTTTTCGGCGCGGAGAAACACCAGTTTTCTTTTTTTTCGCGGCGGGAGATCGGCGATCCATTGTTTTTTTGTTCTGCTTTTTGCGGGGAAGCCCGGCCGCCCACCCGACCGGATTGGTCGAACCTACCTCCCTATCTAGGTAGGCAGATATCGTATCTAGATACCGGACACGGTACAGCGCGTGCGATAGATCGTGCGCTTGCGAGTCAGTGAGGACGCGATAATTAATAATAATCGAGAGCTGTGCCTCTGCTGGACTTGGATGGAAGAGGGACAGGAACTGACTGGGGTGTGGATGATGCCTATCATGTACTGTATTTTCTGTGTGTTTGTACGGTAATAGGCAGTACAGGACATGATTACATTGTTACACATGCCAGTAACTTTCAGACATATGTGTATAGTACTGTGCGGTACCGTACAATACATGCCGGGTTCACACCGTTCCTTCACCGCTGTCGGCTAGGATTGATTGATGGTGACAATCACTGGCGACAACATGACTTGAGGCAAGGTGAGGAGGTGTCTTGCTGACTGAGCAACTACACAGTACGTCTACAAGACCGAAAACAATTAGCTGTTGTCAATATCGATGTTGCGATTATCATTGGAAAATTCCACTTTCAGCAGAGTGGGTGCTTATTTGTTTTACGACGGCTCTTCTTGACAAGTTTGACTTGATGCCAGCACTACTAACATTTTTTTTCCCTTCCTTTTCCCTCCTTCTACTACTGCAGCATTATTAATACGTGTCTTGCCTCTTTTTATATTTTCAGCGTCAGGGGCTCCCTCTCTTTTTTTACTCTCTCTGTCTCTCGCCTCCGAAGCGATATTGTTACGGTACTACCTACTGCTATGACAGGAAACTTCAAACCCGGCGTACCTGCTTAGACTTTAAGTAATCGGAGCAATTCCTAAAAAAAAAAAAAAAAAGAAAGAGAGAGAGACGAACCGAATATGGCTGGAGCGGTGGATGGGGAAGTGTTGTTGATAATAATAGTATACTTAGAGACCGTGTACGGAGTACGGAAGTGCGGAGCACTGCAGCATCCGAGCAATAACGATAGTGATGATAATAATAATACAATAACAATAATCTGGGGACCCGACACAACGGGCTGCCCCGGCAGGATACAGACAGTACTCCGTACACCGCATAAAGGTGCTGTACGGAGTACAGTACAACAAACAAGGCTACCGGCAGGGATCCATGTCGATTCAGACGAGACCGCTACCGCCTGTACGGTACTCCGTACTCCGTTCGGTCCTACTCCGGACTTCGTGTTCCAGGTCCAAGTTGCTACTACCAGGTAATAATCGCTCGAGGTTGGGCTCGAAGCAGGCCCGTCTGGAATGCGTGGACGGACTCCGTGGTCCATACTCGGTAGGACCTCGTGGACGATTTCATCTGCGTAAATCCATGCATTGCCACCGTCGCGCGGACTGGACTGGAACCAGATCCCTGGAAGAAGAAGATGGGTTCGACACCGTTTACCGCTAGCCGGCATCTTGACATCTTGACCGCATCGTGGTCTAGTGGTATCTACTGTACCTGCTGTAGGTAGCCGCTGGCAACCTGACCGACGGGTTCTGCCCCTTGCAAGGCTCAACCTTGGACACGACACGGCCGGATGGAGGAAGCGGTCACCGACTCGCCGGCGGCACATCCCGTCCCCTGGATTAGGATCATGATGAGGGCTGGGATGGAGATGGATAGTCATGGAGAGAGTCATGATGGAAAGGAAGAGGAATCGAAGGATGCGCCACGGACCCGACGGAGTGGTTCAGACACGCTGCCGATTTTTCCCCCTATTTCTGCTGGGACGGGGCACCGGCGGGCTGGAACAAGCGTGATTACTCATTTATTTACGGAGGATTTAACTAAGTGCGGATTTTCACGTCTCGGAGCAGACGCTGTTGCCCTGGGGACCGGGAGTTTGCAGAGACGTGCCAGCAGACACAGGACGCCTGGCAGCGAGAGACAGAAAACTGAGGATGCCTCTTCAGGGGGCGGAGGGCCGACTGAAACTCGAGTCCATGACTGAACTGCGTCGAGGTCCCGGCGATATGGTACGAAAGGAGCTCGACATGCCGCGTAGTGTTGTCCCTGAAGCCGGAGATTATTTGTCCACTGTCCAGGCGGCAGACGACGCTAGGAGGAGCTTCTCATTGATTGCAGCTGGGTCTTGGTCCCCGAGATCTTCAGTGCTCCAGACCGATCCTCCGTACAGCTGCTCCGTCCTGTCGATCTGCCTGCGTCCAGTACTGCGTATGCGTAAGCCCTCGCGGACGGTGAGACTCGACGCGCAATGAGCCCGAACAGCGCGTTCACAACCCCGGATATCGACAGGAGAAAGAGGATGGCATGCGCCATTGGGCCTCCTGTCAACGCCGTCCCGGGGATGGACAGCGGACCGGAGCGTCCGTCCGACGGCGATTGGCGGCGAACGAGTCGTGCTGCTTCAGGCAACCTGTCCGTCTGCCTGGATCGGCGTGTCTCGAGATTCTTCTCGAGTCATCTGGCATTGTTCCACCTACCTGCGGGACGAGATCTTGCAGCGTTCGAGCCAGAGATGCGCGTCTCCATGGCCATCTCGGCAGTGAGCCGGCCATCCTCTCCCGGCGGACGCGACGACGGCAGACGCAGCGCAGCCTCTGATCTGTCCATGACACTCCCATGTCCTGTTCTCGCGGCTGGCGGCCCTCCGGTTCTGAGCCTGCCAACCGCCCGGCTCGGTTCCGAGCGAGTCAAGCTTCCGGGGTTGTCAAAAATAATAATGCGCGTCAATCTCCTGTCGTTTTTTCCCAGCTCGCGGAACCGGGACGGGGCGCTGAGCTGGCCTGATCGTCGACGGGAGATGGACATGGGGTCCCGCGGCCCTCGAATCACCGTGGGGAGCTGCTCCTGGTGCCCGCTGTGAGACGTACGGCCCGTTGAACCTCTAGCTTCGCTTGGCGACGGACACCTGCAACCCGCGTCGTTTTTTCTGCGAGACTCTCTCCGTTTTAACTGACAACGGTTAACAAGGCATCAGTGCTCCAACGCCTCGGGACTCCGTGCAGCGGGGAAGCGGTGCCTTATCTCCCTAGCGTCTTGGTTCCGGCGCCGTCGCTGTACATAAGACTCGGGAGAAAAAGACAACGGCGATAACAGATAACAGAAGGAGACACGGTCGAGTAGGGCAGAGGGTTAGGGCAGCGGGCTCAGGGCAAGGGCAAGGGCAACGGATGGCACGGGTGTATGTCGATACTGCCGCCGACCCTGGAGACCGTTCAGAAAATCCCTCCCCTACTCCTGGGGACAGGACCAGGAAGCCAACAATGCAGGCTGGGACCGCAGACACACGGGAATTGGACTTTCAGGCTCTTCTGGACACCGCCGGTTGACAGCTCGGCAGGCCAGCACCGCCTCCCTGTTCGTGCCTCTCGAAGCGACCGAGTCCAACAGTCCCCCTCCAGCCCCAGCTGGGCTTTCGTCCCGCTCCGGCCTAGTCGACGACTACTAACCTCTTTGCTCCTCCCGAGACTCGAGTCCTGCTTGACTCTTTACCATCTCTCGACTCCGTCCGTCGCTCCCGTCTGCACGTTCCACTTGGCTTCTCTTCCGGGAAAGCCCAAACGGATGATGGAGCACCGCTAGCACCCTGTCCCTGCGCCGTCCCGTCGCCAGCGCGAGGAGCATGGACGGTGCCAGGTCGGTTGTCCGTGTGGGCCACGATGGGACGCCCGCATGAACGCTACGGCGTCGCTGGACCCTGCCCCTCAGCTTCCTCGGCCCAGCCGCCATGTTCCACTGCCGCTGATGCTGGATAACTGCATCCGTCCGCCCCCTCTCCTCCTCCTCCCCGGTCCCGGCCTGGCCTGGCCTTGCCCTTGGACATCCGACGCTGCGATCCCACTGGTGACTACCTCAGGCCCTGCGCTGCTCTTGTTCCTCAGTGCTCAGGGGCTGCTTGTGGAGACTCCCGCCGTGGAGCACCTGGCGCGGACTGTTGAACACTTTTTTTTTTTTAAAAAAAAGGAGGAAAATACTCCGTCCCGAGCACGGAGTATACTGCATAATGCAGTTATCATTGTTAGCCCAACGGAACGCGGAGGAGATGCTACCACGGAGTTCACCGGTAACCATGGTCTGGAGCTGGTTGGCGATAATAATAATAATAATGATTGATCTATGGCGACCCTCGCGTCCAGAGCAGCAGCTTGTCAGCGTCGGTGCCACAGTCCCGGCACCGGACGTTCCTGCATGTCAAACAGTCCAGCCTGTTGTCGATTCGCTGCTAGACTCCATCGAGTCTGCCAGCCTGCGCCCACAGCAGTTTTGGTTTCGGACCGCTCCTCTCCCAAGCTTATGCGTTCCGTTTGATCGAGTGGTCCCTTCCGGCCGGGTCTTTGTCCCCAGTGGGTGGATCGGCTCCCAAGCTCAATGCCGGTGCGTGAGAGAAACCCAGAGACAATCTAATAATCGGCAGCACTGGTGTACGGAGCATGCAGCCTCAGACCACCCAGTCCGCTGTTGCAGTTGATGGAGCTCGTTCCCTGCTCAATGGACGCTCTAGTAACCTAGACTTGCTGGTTAAACAGCGAAAGGAGCCCAATCTGTCCGGGTTGCAGACACACTTAGTAGTAGGCGTTACTGCTAACTTGTCGGTTTCCGCAACGCACTGCTGCTTTACCTGCATCGTTCAAGCCTTCTTTGTTCCTACCTACTGACTTACTCCGCACTCATCGGCCCCTCGGGAAAAAGCATCTTATTTTTGACTCTTGTATTCACATAGGTCAATGCGCTTTCCAAGTTAATTTGCGCAATCCCTAGTCTGTCTTTCTTATTCCCCCTTCTCACGTTCCCCTCTCGGCTCCTCTCCTCCTAGAAAACAAAAGAAGAACAGACTCCACCTCGGCCCCTGGGACGTGGAGCTGATTTCTGTGCTACTTTTTTTTTTCCTTTTTGGCCGGCTGCTGTCGTCTCCTGCAACCAACCCGTTCATGTCATCCCCAGCCTTTTAGATGGTCCAGTCATGTCATGGCCGAAGAAAACCCTCACCCGGCAGAAAGCGAGATTCATGGGGGGACCAGTCAGTCCGTGGAGAGTGGCGAGGAGTCTGGATCAGACGTGCTTTTGGAATCCGATTGCGACCAGTCGGGTTCCGAGCCCGCGTCTGATGAGGATGAGGATGATGACGATGATGGAGAAAATTCAATGTTGGCAACCCACCACCCATATTATTATTATTATTATTATTATTGCGGGACCAGCAGTCCTTCTGAAAACAACCGGCAGCTGATTGCAGTAGAAAATCAACCAGGTCGCTTGATGAAGATACCATCATTGAGGACATCATCGAAAATGGCCGGAGGTACTGCAACGAAACGTACTTCATGCCCAATGATGAGGCCGAGCAGACCCGTCTGAACATCATACATCAGATCTACCTCATCTTGCTCGACGGCGAACTGTTGAAGGCTCCTCTGCAAAAGGGCCCCAGCCGCGTCTTGGACATCGGTACCGGCCCTGGTGATTGGGCGATCGAACTAGCCGAGCAATATCCCAACGCGGAGGTCGTCGCCACGGATATCAGCGTCTTCGACAACGGTCCGAGCAGTGTCGATCTCCCCAACGTGTTCTTTCAGCTCGAAGACGCCGAGGGTGAGTGGACCTACCACGAGCCATTCGATCTGATCCATATTCGGGGTCTTTCTGGCGCTTTCAGTGACTGGAACGCGATCTACCGGCAGGCCTTTCACCATCTCAAGCCTGGCGGTCACATTGAAGTTGCAGACGCAGACATCGCGGCAGACATCATCAACATGCCGAACGCTCGCAATTCCTATTTCAACATCTTCGTCTCCGCGTTGCAATCCGCTGCCGAAGCGGCAGGATATCCCCGCAACCAGGAGCACCTGCGTCCAGCCGCTCTTACCGCGGCTGGGTTCGTGAGCGTCCGGGTCCACGATCTCACGGTCCCCATTGGCGTCTGGCCCGAGGAACCCCGCCAGAAGACTCTGGGCAAGATGGCCCTGATCGCACTTCTGGAGGGACTGGAGGCCACCAGTCTGCGGCAGCTGACGGCCACCGGGAACTGGACCGCGGAGGCGGTCAGGGATCTCTGCGAGAAAGTCAAGGCCGAGCTCGTGGTGGCGAGTGGGATGACAGCGCGCGTGCGAATCATCACCGCGAAGAAACCGATACCCAAGACCCGGACGTGGAGACAAAGGTACCCGCCCGAGCGCTTGAGGGAGGCGTTGAGACGGCTAGACATCCACGATGAGCAGCTGCAAAATGAGATCGTGGATCCCCCATAGGCGTGTTCATACCAAACGAACGACAATGTTGTCGCGTGTAATGAAAACTGAAGAGCGATACCGTCCCCTCCACGGTAAGTAAGAAGGAAGAACGTGAGGACACATCGTATTTGTGAGGGACATTCGCCTCTTTGCGACTGCTGTCACGTCGAAGGGGCGGGGGAAGAAGCAATCCGGTGCATCTGACGAACTTACGACCTTTTTTTTTTCTTTTTCTTTTTCTTGAGGAAGATATCAGACGCTATGTATGTATGTAGGAGGTCCAAGCCGGCATGGCGTGCCAGGAGCTCTGACCGCCCCGCTGCTTCTTTCACTCTGATTCTTCTCTCTCTGGGATATTTGTATATATCTTTTATTTATTTGGCGAGCGTTATGTTTCAGGAGGTAGCGCTCGGCTTCTTGGCTTCTGGTAGCTTGGCGAGTTGAATATTATTTACGACCGTTTAGAACGCTGGCACGGAAAGGCAGAATAGAATATCTTGCTGGACCGTCTCCGAATGGAATGTTTAATTTCTATAAAGCAGGCATATGAAGTTAACTTATTATTGAACGCTTGACAACTCCGGCCATCCTGGTATATCCATTCCGACTGTATGTACACCTCTCTCGACTGTATAAACGGCAGTGGTATTGTGTATCTAGCTATGTGCCATGTCCATCTCGACGAGTACTGTACTGAAAGGAATACATATATCCATGCGAGAAGATGATATCAATCAAAGAAAACAGACCAGCAATTGACTCCGTCCCAGGCCATGCGATAGAAATCTTTTTTTCTTTTAAACAAAAAAACAAGGGAAAAAAAACCCAATGTCATCAGACGCAGCAGCATAAACCGACAACAGACAAGATCTACAGCTGGAAGCGCGTGCGCTTCTTCTCCATACCGCCCTTCCACTCCCACTCCTGGCCGCTGGCGCGCTGGATGCCCTTGTCGATGCGGCGCAGCTTGAGGGTGAACCGGGGCCCCAGCTCCTGCAGGCCCGCGCGGATGTCCTCGACGCCCTTGATCTCCTTGCCGTCCGGGCCGACGACGCTCTTCTCGGACTCGCGCCGCTCGCGGAAGACGTAGCGGTGGCGGCGCACGAAGATGTAGTCGCGCTGGTTGTGCAGCGTGACGACCTGGCGGCCCTCGAGGTCGGGCTGCGGCGGGAAGAGGCTGCGGAAGAGGTGCGCCGTCAGCAGGCCCAGCGGCGTGCGGAAGTTGTTGAGGATCAGCTCCGGCTTGTGCGACGTCGGGTTGCCGTGCCCGGGCAGCTTCCTGCCCTCGATCCAGTTGCTGATGCTGAAGTGGAAGGTTGGACCTTTCGGCAGGTGGACGACCGTGAGGCCAGAGGGCCGCTTCTGGTCCTCCTCCAGCACGAGCAGCGCCGTGTACTCGCGGTTCGCAGCGAAGCCGGCGATCTCCCGCACGGAGAACTTGTGCGCGTAGCGGTGCGCCGTGCGCCGGATGTAGACGCTGTTGGGAAACAGGCTGGTCAGCAGCCGCGCCTCGTGGTGCAGCGTCGAGTTGATCGACGTCGTGATGAGGATCTTGGGCGTGCGCGACGCGTCGGTCGAGAAGAGTGTCGGGAACTTGGCCGCCAGGGCCTCCGGGACCAGGTTCAGGTTCGTGCTCTTGGTCGAGTGCGTCGGGCTGGTTGCTCGTTCGGTGGGTGCTGGGAGGGAGGGTTTCTTCTTGTCTTTGTCTTTCTTTTCCTTCTTCTTGTCGTCTTCGTCTTCGTCGTCGGAGCTCGCGATCAGGCTCTCGAGATCGTCGCGATCCTCCTGATCCTGATCCTCCCCGTCCTCTGCTTGCGATTCTTCTCCTTCCTCTTCGTCCCTGTCTTCGTCGGATTGTTCTTCTTCGTTATCAGAGTCATCCTGCGGCAATGGCTTGTTCAGCTCCTCTTCCTCCTCCTGCTTCTGGCGCTTGATCCGCTCGACGTCGACGCTGAGCCCCAGCCCGTCCTCGATGTCGCTGTCGACCTCGTCCCACACACGCTTGCGCTCCAGCGTCAGCGGCACGTTGCGCCGCAGCCGCTCGGCTTTGAGCCGCGGGTCCTTGGCCTCCTCCTTCTTGCGGGCGAAGCGCTCTGCGCGCTTTGCGGCGTCCTTGGCGCGCTTGCGCTTGATGTGCTGCAGCTGGCGGCGGATCTTGTTGGCGGGCTTGATCTCGAGGCTGGCGTTGGGCGGCGCCCGGGTCCTGGCCTTGGCCTTTTTGGCCATCTTCGTCTGCGTGGTTGTCGATCGAGAGGCTGTTCGGTCGAGATGTTCGTTTGATATGATGTTGTAGAAATCTTTGCGGAGAAACGTTGCGCCGGCGGAGGCTCCTCTCCGCCCGCGAGAAAGAAAAGAACCCCGCTGCGTCCGCCCTCCCGCTCGAGCTCCCGCTCTCTCCCCCGCCCTGCTTCGCTTCCTCCCCCCCGCTCCCTGCGCCCCGACGTGGTGTATGAGTCACCCGCCTCTTGCTCGACTGCTGCGGCGCCGCGTCACCCCCCTGAGCATCCCCGCGAGGTCGTTTTCCACCACCCCCGCAACCGCCAGAGCCCAGGTCGTCAAGGCAGGCTCCGGCTCCAGCATGGCGACCATCACCACCAAGACGGGCCAGACCCTGGACCGTGGCGTCCTCGACTCGCTGCTCCGCCGACGCCTCTTCTTCACGCCCTCCTTCGAGATCTACGGCGGCGTCTCCGGCCTCTACGACTATGGCCCGCCCGGCTGCGGCCTCCAGGCCAACATCGTCGACCTGTGGCGCAAGCACTTCGTCCTCGAGGAGGACATGCTCGAGGTCGACACCACGATGCTGACGCCACACGAGGTGCTCAAGACCAGCGGGCACGTCGACAAGTTCGCCGACTGGATGTGCAAGGACCCCAAGACGGGTGAGATCTTCCGCGCCGACCACCTCATCGAGGAGGTGCTCGAGGCGCGCCTCAAGGGCGACAAGGAGGCCCGCGGCCAGAAGGTCGAGGTGGACGAGGAGAAGGAGGCCAAGAAGAAGAAGAAGGTCAAGGACACCAAGGCCGTCAAGCTCGACGACGCCCTGGTCGCCGAGTACGAGGAGGTGCTGGCCAAGATCGACAACTACGACGGCCACGAGCTCGGCGAGCTCATCGCCAAGTACGACATCCGGAACCCCAGGACCGACGGCCAGCTGCTGCCCCCCGTCGCCTTCAACCTCATGTTCCAGACCTCCATCGGCCCCAGCAGCAACATGCCCGGCTACCTGCGCCCCGAGACCGCCCAGGGCCAGTTCCTCAACTTCCAGAAGCTGCTCGAGTTCAACCAGCAGTCCATGCCCTTCGCCTCGGCCTCGATCGGCAAGTCCTTCCGCAACGAGATCTCCCCGCGCTCCGGCCTGCTGCGCGTGCGCGAGTTCCTGATGGCCGAGATCGAGCACTTTGTCGACCCCGAGGGCGGCAAGAAGCACCCGCGGTTCGAGGAGGTCAAGGACATCGAGATGTCCCTGCTGCCGCGCGAGGTGCAGCTGGCGGGCAGCACCCAGCCGCAGCAGATCACCATCGGCAAGGCCGTGGAGTCGGGCATGGTGGACAACGAGACCCTGGGCTACTTCCTCGCGCGCATCCAGCTGTTCCTGCTGAAGCTGGGCGTCGACCGCAACCGGCTGCGCTTCCGCCAGCACATGGCCAACGAGATGGCGCACTACGCCACTGACTGCTGGGACGCGGAACTGCACACCAGCTACGGCTGGATCGAGTGCGTCGGCTGCGCCGACCGCAGCGCCTACGACCTGACGGTGCACAAGAACAAGACGGGCGCGCCGCTCGTCGTCCGCGAGACCCGGCCGGAGCCGCTGCGCATCGAGGAGTGGCAGATCGACATCGACAAGAAGAAGTTCGGCCCGCGCTTCAAGAAGGACGGCAAGGCCGTCGAGGCCGCCGTGGAGGCGCTCTCGCAGGAGCTGCGCGAGAAGCTGGCCCTCGACCTGGAGCAGAACGGCAAGATCGAAATCGACGTCGAGGGCGTAGGCTCCGGCAAGGTCGAGCTGGACAAGGACCTGATCAAGATCGAGAAGCGCACGCGAGTGGAGAACATCCGCGAGTACACGCCCAACGTCATCGAGCCGTCCTTTGGCATCGGGCGGATCCTGTACAGCCTGATCGAGCACGTCTTCTGGACCCGGCCCGAGGATGAGGCGCGTGGTGTAAGTATTCTTTTTTTTCCCCCTCTGTATATAGACCTAGCAATAGCTAACGGCGTCAGGTTCTGTCCTTCCCACCCGTGGTTGCTCCCACCAAGGTCCTGATCGTGCCGCTCTCGACGCACCACTCCTTCCGCCCTCTCGTGCAGCGCATCACGGCGAAGCTGCGCCGCATGGGCATCTCCAACCGCGTCGACGACTCGTCGGCCAGCATCGGTAAGCGGTACGCGCGCAACGACGAGCTGGGCACGCCGTTCGGCGTCACGGTGGACTTCCAGTCAGTCAAGGACAACACGTTCACGCTGCGGGACCGCGACACGACGAAGCAGGTCCGCGCCAGCGAGGACGAGATCCTGCAGGCGATCAAGTCGCTGGTCGACGGCGAGGAGACGTGGGAGGACGTGAGGAAGCGCCTCCCCGAGTTCGTCGCACAGGAAGTGGAGTAAAATAGAGCGGAGGCGAGGATCCAGCATGAAATAAAAGACGGTTGGTCATGTTATTATGTTTTCTTTCCTTTAGAGATCCACGAGCGAGTCTATCTAAGAAGCAACGGGGACTTCTGTTGCACGTTCATCATTCATCTCTCCTCGAGATACGAGATACCTAGGTAGATGGAGGCCTCTGTACGCGTAAAGCAGGGTAATCTAGACGATCGAGTCCACTCCATAGACATGTTCTGCTCGTACAGTACATAGGTATATAGGTATATCAGGCAGGGCTTAGGGCTAGGGCCGCCAAGACGGCTGAGCGCGGGCAGCATCATCCTCATCGACCACCTGGCAGCTCCGGCTCTACGCTACGTACATCGCAGATCGCCAACGATGTGTCTGAGCTGGCGCATGCCGGCTCCTCGCTGATAAGTGCAACTCCCTGCCTCTGGCTCGTGTGTGACCTTTCCCATCAGAGCGTTCTCTTTCTCTCTCGCCCTGCGGCCCGCAGACACATGGCGCCCGACATCCCCTCCGCCAAGCTCACCCTCTCGTGCCCGCTCTTCGCGGCCGACTTCGACCCCCGCAACGACGGCTTCCTCCTCGTCGGCGGCGGCGGCGGCGAGGGCCGTAGCGGTGTTGGAAACAAGATCGCAAGTCTCCCCCATTGACCACCCAAGCAGTATTCAACAGGAGGCCAATGGTTGTGACGCTGGCTAACTAGCTACGCAAACAGGCGCTCTTGAACACGTCCAAACGCAACGAGATCTCCGAGGTCGTCGACATCGAGCTGTCGCGCGACGAGGACTCGGTCACCTCGCTCGCGGTCGCGCGGGCCGAAGACGATTCCATCGTCGCGCTGGCCGGCATCAACAGCTCGCAGGCGGAGCAGCTCAAGGGCAACAACCAGCATCTGCGGTCCTTCCGGCTGGAGTATCCTCCGCGGAAGGCGGCAGCAGCAGCAGGAGAAGATACGGAGAAAAAGGACAAGAAGGATGATGCAGGGAAGAAGACCACGCCGCTGTCGCGCGCGTCGCTGTTCCGGACCAAGATCCACAAGCCAGCCCCGGGCCAGAAGATCGATACCTACCAGCGCATCCTGCGGCTGTCGCCGTGGAGAGGCGCGGATTCGCCCCGGATCGCGGCCATCGCGACGGGGCTGGCGCCGTCGGGCGAGATAGTCCTCTTCGACGCGACGACTCCCACCCCGCAGGAGTCGGACGTCCTGGGTCGGATCCGCTTGGGGGACGGAGAGGAGGCGGAGGACGTGGATATCATAGATTTGGATGGGGAGGAGAAAGGCAAGAAAAATGGGAAGAGGTTCAAGGTCGCGTACACCAACGGCGTCGATGTGTTTACGTTCGAGATCGACTCCTCGAGAAGATCCAATGCCTCGCCCGAGGTCCGATGCGTGTACACCGTGCCCTTTCCCGACTACTACGCGAAGAACAAGGCAAGGCCGAGGTTCCGCGCGCTGCGGTTCCTGTCCCCGACGGCTTTGTTGCTGCTCCAGAACGCACCGGACCGCGGGGGCTGCGAGCTGGTCGTTCTCTCTCTCCCTTCATCCTCTTCATCTCCATCTTCCGGTGATGGCGCCTTTGGGACGATCATCCGGCGCAGGAAGCTGCGCAGATCGATGAAGATCGGCCTGGGCCTGGACGTGTGCAACCTGGGCGCGAACCCCGACGGGGAGCGGCAGTTCATCGTCGCCGTGTCGGGCAACGACCAGTCGATCGAGGTCCTCACGCTCGAGTACAGCCCCAAGAACAGGAGATACAACAGGAACAACTACGGCGGCTACGACAAGCTCCGCCCCTACACGGTCCTCAGGGACGTCCACCCGTTCTCCATGACCAAGCTCTGCTTCTCGACCTTTACACCCCCTGCATACCCCGTCACCGGCACCGTCCGCCCGCAGTCCGTCAAGCTCGCCTCCGTCAGCATGGGCAACACCGTCGTCGTGCACACCCTGCCGCTCTCCCCCTTCCCCAGCGTCCACACGCGCGAGCCGCGCTACGTTCTCGTCGTGCCGGGGCACCCGCAGGCGTGGGAGACGGCGTACAGCGGCCTCGTCGCCCTGCTCATCGTCGCCATCGGCTGCTTCCTGCTGCAGGCCTTCACGGAGATCCGGGGCGGCGTGCCGCCGTACTTGGGCGCCACGGAGTGGCTGCCCCCCCGTATCCGCGAGATGGTCGCCCGGCCGTACATGTTCGAGAACGGCCTGCCGGGCAGGTACCTCGAAGACCGTCTGGCCCACGCGCCGGAGACGCAAGGGCAAACGCCCGAAGTCAAAATGAGACGCACCCTGCGCGATATCCTCGCCGCCCGCCGCGCCGCCGGCGCCGTCGACCTCGCGACCGAGTCGGCTGCCCCCCCGGCCATCGTCGTCCACCACGACGATACCGCCATCTCCGTTCACGTCGCGAGCCAAGGCGGCGACGAGGCCGTGATCGCGCGCGAAACGGCACGCAGGTGGGAGGACCTGCAACCCGAGGAGCGCGAGTCGTGGAAGAGACGGCTCGTCGAGGCGGGCCAGTGGGCGGTCGAGGAAGGGGAGGAGATCCTCAAGGGGGTGCTGTTCGCCGAGGTGGCGGGCGCCGTGGAGGGCCTGGTGGCCCGGACGGGGGAGGGTCGTCGAGAAGAGCAACAGGAGAGTTGATCTTGATCTTGTTCTTGATTGAGCTTGTTCTGTTACGTGCATAGAGATAGGAATGGATGGATGGATGGTTACTATTATGGGTGATGATGTTGTTCTTTCTCAAGAAAGAAAGAAAGAAAGAAAGAGAATGGAATAGATTAATAGATAATATAATGATAATGACTTGTCAAAAATTAAAAGGAGAAAGTAAGCAAGCAAGCAAGGAAGAAAGATGATGGGACAGCCCAGCTACCACTATGTTACTATGTTATTTATCCCCTAATGCTTACTACTTACCTCATCTCATGTATGTGAACCACTACCTAATCTGCCTAGCCTAGCTGACTAGCTGTCGACATCATGACACCGATGATATATGTCTACATGATAATGACATGATGATACGTATATACACGACTTGCTCCGGCGTGGTGTGGTTTTCTTCCCGAAAGGAAAGAGGTCGAAGGAAAAGGAAAGGAAAGAAGGAATGGGGGGGGGGGTTCTCTTAAAGACTCTTCTCTTCCCTTCTTTTCTTACTGCTATTATAATCTATATGTCATCTACGGTATACATATGTACATGTATATATACATTGAAGTTAATAGCTATAGCAACGGCAGTAGCAATGGTAATAATAGACACGATGAATTAATTACTTTTTTTTCTGCTTGTCACTTTTTACTTTAACTCTCTTTCCACACACACACACTTTCTCTCTCTCACTCACTCACACTCGATGTAAAGTCCCTGTTTTGTTGTAGCATACTGAATCTTTGACAGCAGAACGCATGGTCTAGAGCAAGTAGATGAGAGGGCAGAAAGAGAAGCTACTCCAAACCCACTTCACCCTGCTGTGTCTTCCACAACAGCATCAACCAGTCGCCTTCATCTGATGCCTTTCTTATCACTTCTGTCTTATCTCAAATCTACTGCTGCAAGAATGAACAAAAAAAAGCAAAACTAAAATTACCAAATCTATTGTACTATTATGCTCTGCCTGCTTGATCTGATCTCACTCGTTATGACCCAGTAATTAATCATCAACTCATTACCTAACCTAATCAACAGCCACATGTGCTAGGTAGGGGGGGTGCTCGGAGCAAATGCAATGGTATGGCATGGGGAGGGCGGCACGGTTCGGGGGGATTGGGTGTAATGTCACACAATGGTAAGCGGGCGCTAACATCGAGATTCAAGACAGCATAGCATCCGCTGGACAAGGGGGTTTGTTTTCACAGGTATCAGCGTTGATGATCATATGGGCCATTCCAGTCGAACGTGTCAAAAAATTAGACACACAGAGAGTAGAAACAAGGAACAGGTTAACACATCCCAAAGCCAGCTGAGACGCCATACTATCCACGCCATATCTGCAGTGTGAAAGACAAGCTTTACGTGATCTGGATATCATAGCGAGTAATCTGTTTGAAATGCAGAGGTCACAAGGGGGATATAATGGGAAATATGACGGACAGGCTGAACGTGGAAACCACATGGGTGAGAGAGATCAGAGCCCAAAGCTCAGAAAAAGAAGAACGAATCCCCGACGATCAAGAGAGGCAGGAATCAATCCTGAGAGTTCGATGAGCTCATGGACCAGAACCGACAGTCACTGACAGTCAGCATCGTGTATCCGATCTCTCGAGCTCACCATGCTCGTCCCTTTATCTACGTGTTCTTCTTCCAGCGGAGCAATTCAGCCAGGCCAGACAAACTGCATCCCATCTTCAGGAATTCATGGGACAACAGCTCCTCCGCGGTGGCACGGCTGCGCACGTCGACACAGAGGCAGACGCTCAGGAAAGACTTGAGCTCCTTGCTGAGTTTCTCCGGTCTCTTCAACCGTGGAGTACCGTTCGTGGCAATGAGGTACAATGCCTTCAGTGGCTCTTCGTTGAGATACGGCGGCTCGGATTCGATCATCTCGATGGCCATGATGCCGAGTGACCAGCAGTCGACTTTCGGGCCGTACTCCTTCTGCTTGACGACCTCCGGAGCCATCCAGTACGGAGTGCCAACCATGGTGGCACGCTTGCTTCTGGCTTCGGTGAGCTTGGCACAGAATCCAAAATCAGCTGGGAAAAAGGAAAGCTGTCAGCAACTGATTGCGAAGAGAGAGAGAAAAAAAAAATAAATGGCAGTCAGATGACACTCACTGATCTTGACATTGCCAACACGGTCAAGAAGGACGTTGTCACTCTTAATATCACGATGAATGATGTTCTGGCTGTGCAAGTGAGCCAAACCCTTGCAAGTCTGACAGAAAAAGACCAGTTAGTTAACCTCTCTTACATCTGTCTATAGACTGGCGACTCAAAAAGGCACTAACCTCAAGGCAGATGGCGGCAATCTGATCCTCCTGGATAACGGGGTTGTTGTCGATAACGTCAGTGAGAGCACCGCCCTCCATAAACTCCATCACAACCCAGAGCTCTTGGCTCTGCTCCTGCAAGAACGCATCCAGGAAGTTGACGATGTTCGCGTGATGACTATCCTTCATGACAATGATTTCGTTGACAATCAACTCCTTGCGCGGCTGGCTGCGGAGGTCCATCTGCTTAATCGCAACCTGTGCCCGAGGGCCATGCTGGCGATACAATTCGCGTGCAACGGGGGACGTTGCGTTTTCCTTGACACGGGCGACATAGACGGATCCCGAGGCACCCTGTCCGATCTTGCGCTGCTTGCTGTAAGAGTCGTTGGGGTTCTCCTTGGAAACCACGGACCTGAGTTTCTCCATGATTTCATTCTCGCTCATGTTCGACATGCGGACCTCCTTGTGTCTCGGCTCGGCCTTCTTGGTGAGAGCAGCTTCAGCCTGACGAACGGCCTCGGGGACCTCCTTCTTGGCCGCATTCTGCTTGTTCGCAATGTTCAGAGGTTTCACAGGCTGGACAGGGGCCGGAAGACGGCTGGGAGGAGGTCCCTGAGCCGGCTGCGCCTTGGCGCCATTGTTCTGTGGGCGAGTCGTAGGCGTCTGGCCCTGGCGCTCGTCCGTCCGAGCTGCTGGTTTCGCCTGGCCGTTCGCGGATGGAGACTCGCCCGTTTTCTGGCCGGAACTGCCGTTGGTCTGGGCAGTTGGAGGCGATGGCGCGGGACGCTGCGCGGTAAACTGCTTGGGCTGCTGACGAGCGGAATCAGGGGCCTTGGGAGCTGGGCGACTCGGGTTGAACCGGTTGTCCCTGGACGGATCGCTGTCAGAGGCACCGTATCCGCCGAGCTCCTGCTTCGCCAACGGCACGCGAGTCTTGGGAAGGGACGCATTGTATGCTTCCTGCTCGAGACGGTTCTGCTCCTCCTGCTGCTGGCGTTCATGGGCGCGACGGGCATCTTCCTCTGCATGGCGGGATTTCCCCTGGTCAGCTAACTCCGTCTCACGGTCTGACTGTTTCTGCTGCTCATACGAACGGTCTGCGTCCGAAGGCTTGCTCTGGGATTGGCTGGGGGGAGAAGTACCGGAGCGAGCTGATCCATCACTCTGCTTCTGCTCCACACGTTGCGCACCGGATGGCGGCTGGGGCCTTGGAGGAGCGATCGAGCTACCAACTGTGCCACTTCCTGACTGCGAGCTCGAGACGGAAGGGGGCGGGGCCAAGCCGGCATAGTAATGCGGGTTCTGCTCGCGCATCTTGATATCGGAATAGAATTCCAGAACCTCGATGACCGCCTGAGGGTTCTTCTTGTAGTCCTCCTTGGTGATGGCCGACGCGGTCAAGAGCTTCTCCCACTCCGCTGGGAGACCCACGAAGGCACCGGTCTGGGGATCGAAGCCGACGTGCACACGGTGGCTGAAGTTGGTCGGGTTGCTGACGCCTCCCATTCCGGGGCAGCGCTCGTAGATCTTGTCGATCCAGTCATAGATCTCATCATCGCTCTTCACCTCGCAGGTGATCGTCTTGGTCGGCACGTCGCGAGTGATCAGGGCAGACCTCGAAGTGGCGTCCTTGGGATTGGCCAGCCGAGTGATTTCGAAGGCCATCCTACATTCTTCGGAACGGGTGACGCCGGTGACAGTGTTGAGCGGAATGGAAAGGACAACCTTGCCCGTCTCGTTCTTGAGGAAGTCGAGGCGGTGCTCGCGCAGAACCAGGTACCGCTGGTTCCAGCTCGCCAGGAATTTTTCTTCCTTGCAACGAACATATCCCTCCTTGATAACCGCGACACCGCCCTGGCCGCTCTGGTTGGTCTTGGTCTGCGAGAGAGACACGGTGCTGTTGTTGGGAAAGGTCGAGAGACCCGGGGTACTGGGAGAGTTGAGGTTCATCTGGCTGAGAGACCCGGCCACAGTGTTGGGATCGTTGGGACGCGGACGGTCCGTTGGAGGACGCGGAGCAGGGCCCGGGTTCATGAACTGCTCCGACGAGTAGACACTGCCACGGAGTCAGCGACCAAAGACTAGGAACCCCACTGTATATGCCATGGCGCTCCAGTCGACAGCAAAGTGTCTGTCAGAGAGACACAGACACGTCGGTCCCGGTTGCAGTGCAGGGTAACACAATGGGACCACCGCAAACACATGTGCAATCAACATGGACAGGAGGGGCCCGCGAGGGAAAAGAACGACTACTTACTTTCCATGAGAGGAAGCCATTTTGAAGGAGATCCCGTAGCCTGTAGACTTCCCAGGTACCTCGAGGGTGGGAAAAAGGAGGATATGGCGGGGTCGGGAAAGCGAGGGATACGAGTGGACAGGAGCAAGTCACACTGCAGGATGTCAGTCAGCATCTGGATCTTAGCCCGAGGACAAAGGGGCCACGGCCCTATCGAGCGCCAGTGATAATGCGCGATTGTTGAATAGGGGACGTGAGATGGCAGAGGGGTCAACTTCGGGGGCGGCTCGCTTACCTGGTTGACAAGGAATGTCCTCGCACTGGCGAGGATGCTCCGAGCCTGAGGGAGCACGGCTCGAAGACCCTCGTTGGACCTTGAAGGACGTCCTCCTCCAAGCGGCAGACGACCAGAGAGCACGCGCCTTGGGGGGCAGACAAGCGTCGCTCGCGGTGCGGAGGAGAGGGAGGTTGGACGGGAGGTGAAGAGGGTGAGAGAGAGGAGAAGGAAGCGGGAGACGGAGAGACGTGAGGTTTCAGCTGCGCGGATCCCGAAGCGGTCGAGGGGAAACGGAGGAGGCTCTACGACTGAAGAGCGCACGGCGACATCGACACCGAATCTGGGGATGGCGGAAGCGCGAGCAACTCCAAGCGCTGGACGCCTGTGCAGAACTTCCAAAAAAGTGAAGTGGATGCAGCAACCGGCACGGCGGAGGGTGCTGGTCTCCTGGACGGGTTTACAGGGAGTTCTGGAGAGCAGCAGACGGAGATTCTAGGTGGCTGGCGGACAAAGCAGGCCAAACACGAGCCCGATGGCGCCGTCCACCAGGCTGCGTCTATCTACCATGGCCACTACTCTGTACTGATGACCTTGTAGTTACAGCTCTGTGGGAAGAACTCTTCCGTAAAGATTCGCATGGATGGGAGAGGCAGGATGATGGCTGGCACTTGGAGCGCTGGACCCTGGGCCGCCCCTAACGGATAAGCCCCGGGCTTATCGATCATCATCACAACAACGGCTGCTATATCAAGCCGGGAGACGCGCTGCGACCCTGGGACGCGCTGCGTGCGGGAGCAACCAGATCTCGGAGCCCCTGAGGGCCCGCCGGCAAGTCCCGCGGGCGCGTTGCGGGATCCCGGATATCACTTTTTACTGTTTGGGCCTTTGCTACCCTTTTTCTTTTCTTTTTCTGTTAACGCTTCCACCCTCAACGCAAAACATGTGTCAACAAGGTTCCTCCGTGGACCCTTTGAAGATCTTCCACCCCCCTGCTGCCCAGCCTGCCCCTCATGCGTTTCACCCTCAAGTCAACCAGGAGAACATGTCAAAATTAAAAAAAAAAAAAAATAAAAATAAAAAATAAAAATCCAAAAGACATGAAGAAAAAACGACGCGACCGACGCGCGCGGGTCGCGACGCGGTGGAGCTTGGCTGCGGGACCGTTCGCTGCCCGTCCCTGCTCAGCCACAGCTTTCCCTGGTCTTGTCACGCATAGCGTGTCTTCCATGAATTAATACAGTAATTTTCCGGAAACCCAGAGCCGGAGTATCAATGCTCCTGCTGTCACTGCATGATGCCGGGTACATCCGGCGACGCAAGAGATCTTCTTTTATTTGTCCTTTTTTTTAAAAAAAATTATTATCACTGTCTTCTCTGCCATGAATAAGATCAAAGGTACGCACAGAGATCGATCTGTACACTACCACGGGATATGCAGAATGTCTACGGAGTACCCGATTGCGGGGACCCACCGGGTGATACAGTAGCCCGTTGCGGAATCTCGATATCATATCGCCGCCAGAGCATCCCATGCCAATTCCATAGTCTATGACGCTAGAAGCGAAAGAAGATTGCCGAACACCATCATGTCTCACCATATCGGAACCCCATGCATGGATAGTTTCGGTGGCTTCGACGATCTCCAACCGCCTGCGCCAAGCTATGTAGTTTCCTACAACGGTCCTGGAAAGAACATCATACATCTTCATGCACCGTCCGTATGTATCTCATAATATAACACTGCATGCAGGGGATATCATGTAATATATTGTACAGATCAATTGCAAAAGACACAGCATCTCGTTCGTCATCATTCGTGTTCTCAAGTTCAGCCTTGGGACCCGGACAGAGACGGCTGCTCCGAGCATCTCTTTATCTCTCTTCGCCAAAGGGATAGTTGAACTTGAGCAGTCCGTTCAGACCGCCCACCCAGCCGTCGTCCGCCTCCCCAACCCCCATCGTCCTCCTCATCACGCAGGGAACGCCCCCGTGCCAGTCGTTCTTGCCATGCCGGATCTCTTCGTCCCACACGCGCACCTCCATGCCGACTGACATGCCCTGCGCCATGTCCACGCCGTCAATGCTCACCTCCACCTCCCGCCCTCGGTTCTTCGGGCTCAGTCGCAGAGTGATGGGTGTGCTGGAGGGCAGAACCAGCGGCCGGAAGCTCAGGCTGCGCGGGCAGATGGGAGTCAGGAGCACCGAGGGCACCAGAGGGTGGACGATGCTACCTCCGCTGCTGAGGCTGTATGCTGTGCTCCCCGTAGGCGTCGAGACGATGATGCCGTCACCCACGGCCTCCGTGAGAAGCCGTCCGCCGACAAAGATCTCCACGATCGCCAGGTGCGGTGCTTTGCCGCGGTGGATGAGGACCTCGTTCATTGCATACACCCCTCCATCGGTGGACTTGCCCGTGGGCGGAATGGGGTCTCGTCCGGGGTTGACCAGTTTGCCCTCGGGCGTGTAGAGTCCGACCTTCAACCGGTTGCGCATCAGGATGCGGGCACCGCGGCTAGAGCCCATTGACTTGCCGCGAACCGATGACCATCCAGTGGGACCCATTTGCGATTCAGTCTGCTCGTCAGCCGCAGTGGGTTTTGGATCTTCAAGGACCGATGCGCGGTCGCCGACTCCAGCGCCAGACATATACACCTCTCGGAACGCACGCTTGTACTCTGCAAATTTCCATTCCCCGAGGAAGCCCAACGTGCCCATGCTAAAAGAGAGGACGGGGGGCACATTGTTGCATGTCGCAAAGAGCGAGGATGCGCGCAAGATGGTCCCGTCTCCCCCGAGAGTAACGACCAGGTCTACCTTGCCATGTGCCACGGTCGAAAGGTCCTGGCCAGATGTATTCGTATAGACAGGGAAGGAGAGCGAAGAGTGTACCTCCTCGGCGGTTCTCGGCTCGAGAATTACGCCGATCGATGGATATGTAGACGTTATGTGACTGGTATGACAACCGTTAGAATATTCATCGTCTGGATTGGAGGGCCTCCTTACTTGGCAAATTCAATGAGTGACTCAGTCACCTCCGGGACACTCTCCTTCTTTACAAGCAGGACGTTTCGTGGAGGCGCCGGCCACTGAAGGGAGAGAAGATCGCTGTCTCGGGATTCTGCTTCGGCGCAGATACGTTAATAATGGCTCGGGAAACTCTCCAGGAACCATGGGACACCACTTGTTCACCACACCTTGGTATCTTGGGATAATACGCGGAGGCAGAGTTTCCATGTCTCTAATCTCCCGACGCAGTGGGGAGGCAGAGAACGCCCGACGGCATGGTATCCGTCCTGGCGGTCCGCGCCAACAAGGACGGAGTCGAGCAGCTATGTGCATCGGGAAGAGCGATGCTGTAGAAACGACTGCCAAAACTCCTATGTTGCCCGTATATTTATTAGAGAAAGGAAGGAGAGGAACCGTCTGAAGATGCGAGCGGCCTGTGTACCCAAGGTATGTCAGATCAGGTAGCTCTTTGCGCTGCCATTGTCCAGGAGGCCGCGACCTCTTCCGCTGCCAATATCTAGCACATTCGATGGCTCTGACGCTTCCCCATCGTGGTGCAGATGTCAGATGATAGCACAGGGCTCTCCGCGCAGACGTCTCGACAAAAAAAAAAGCCCGTCGATGATAGGCCAGGTCCCGCTCCGTCCGGGGAGCGGCACACCGCCTGGTGACGTCTGCGGGCGAGTCCCGTGCCAAGGACGTCACCGGCGACCCCAGGCAGCTCCCAGGCTGAACGGCCACGAGATGCTGCTCTTCTCCGGGCAAGCCGCCCCGGCCCTGGAGCTCTTCTTTGTTCCCTCGCCCGCCAGACCTCTTCTTCCCTCTCTGCCCAGCGTGACCCTTCTGAGGCAACCTTTGCCGGTTGGTATCACGTTTACTTATGGCTACTGGAGCAAGGTCAGTCGCACCACCCACGACGCAGTAATACCGCCTAGCCCCCGCTTGCTATATGTGGGATCCCGTGCTGTTCCACCCAAACCGATCTCAGATGGCAGCCGGATAGCCGCTGACAGTCCGACAGACTCTAACCGCGCGAGATACAGCCCGTAATCCGCCTGTAGATGACAACAGCACCTCTGCCATGGCGACTCCCGAGCTGCGACAGCGCCAGACCGCGTCTCCCTCGAACGAGGGCACCACCCCCAATGGGGTGCTTCGCAAGGAGAAAGGGGCAGAGCAACGGCTGAAGCATGGCATCCTCATGCAGCTCTTTCGGACGCTCCTCCTCTCGACATGGTTCAACTGCTGCTGTGTCTGCATTGTCGTGACTCAGCTGATCGGGTCCCCGCTGTACTTCATAAACAAGGACTACTACTATGGCTATATGGCCTGGACAAAGCGATGCTTTGGGATCGTCATCACCGCACTCACCGAGTGGGGCTGCCCGACGCTGGTTCGAGTCAGCGGAGACAAAAGCGTGAGGGGCCAGATCCAGCTTACAAAGGATGGACGGTTGAAGACCGAGTTTTCAGAGCGCTTGGTGTTGATCGCTAACCACCAGGTATACACGGACTGGCTCTACCTGTGGTGGATTGCGTATACGAATCGGATGCATGGCCATATCTTCATCATCCTCAAGGAATCCCTCAAGTACATTCCCATTATTGGCCAGGGCATGATGTTCTACGGCTTTATCTTCATGGCTCGTAAATGGCTGTCCGATAAGCCACGGCTTCAGCATCGCCTGGAAAAGCTGAAGAGCAAGCACTCGGGCCCTCTGTCGGGCTCCCAGCAACTCGATCCCATGTGGCTCTTGATCTACCCCGAGGGCACGAACCTGTCCGTCAATACAAAGAAGGCAAGCGATGCTTACAGCCAAAAGAAAGGGCTCACCCCATTCAAGCACGTGCTCCTCCCCCGCTCCACCGGTTTGTTTTTCTGCCTGCAACAACTCAAGGGGACGGTTGACTGGCTCTATGATTGCACGGTTGCTTATGAGGGACCACCGTAAGCTTCCCACTTTCCCCATCTTTCTCTCAATCTCTTTTTTTTCCCCTCTTGTTCCCTTTTGTTACCTCCCTTGATAGGACTGAGATTCACATCTCGTGGAACAGAAAGGGCAGCTTTCCCGATCAGTACTTTACTCTGCGATCGACGTATCTGCAGGGCCGGCCTCCGAAGTCGGTGAACATGCACTGGAGGCGCTTTGCCGTCTCGGAGATTCCCTTGGATGATCAGAAGGAATTCGAGGCCTGGCTTGTGGCACGATGGGCCGAGAAGGATCAGTTGCTCGAGGAATACCATGAGACCGGAAAGTTTCCCACGGATTTGGAAGACTCCATCTCCGGCGGGGAGTCGGCTGACCAGAAAGCGGTGGCATCTGCTGGCTACGCAGAGGCAGATGTCAGACTGGTGCATTGGACTGAAGTTGGGCAGATCTTCGGGGTCCTTGCTGCGGTCGCGTCGCTTTTCAAATTATTACCCAAGCTTTGGAGTTCCAGGACTTGAGATGAGGCATGATTTGGCTATTTTGCATGTCGAGTGCATGGTGAATGCATTGGAAGTTCATTCTTAGCAGGATATGAGGAGAGAGGGAAGACCTGACGGCGTATTGTCATGCTTTATTGTTACGCAGTATCCGTAGCTAAGACGACTGGACCATGAACAGGAATCTAATGGTTGACTCAACCCGGCGTGTTGCGAATTCACATAGAGCAAGCCGGTTCTTCCATCATGCCTGTTGCCATATCCAAGTAGGTACCCAGGTAGGTAACTCATCTTGAATGGATCGATTCACCTGGACGGCGCTGGGGCGGTGTGGCGTCGGTGGCGGTGCGGCTCCACCGCCTGCCGCCCCGGGTCGTTCGCAGCCGCGGACAGGCCCGTCGGCGAGCGCTCTTGCAAGCTTCTTCCTCCGCGCCTCTCCCCTTCCCAGCTGCAACAACTGAAGCTTCCCTCGGGTCTCCTGCAGAGACTGGCTTGTCTCTTGCAGGATCCTTCGATCTCCTTTGCCTCCAGGGTCGTCTGCTAATGACCATGAGTTAGGCTGTCAAGCCCTTCCTGCAGCTATTGATCCTGGACCTGTCGCGACACGGTGACCCTTTGGGCGTCCCTCTTACGACGGCATCATGGCGCCTCTGCAGAATGGTTTCATGAACGGCGAGACATTTACGTCCCACACTTCTCTCGCCAACCTCCGCTTTTCCGACATTCCTTCCGCCATTGATATTCCCGCCTCCACCTTTGACAGTGAGGTCGAAGTCAGCCTCGAGGAGTTGCCAGATGATCCCACTGAGCTCTGTACCTTGCTGGAGAATGAGAAGGCGGCCAAGAACTTTTGGGTCATCATTGCGCTTGCCTATGCGAAACAGAAGCAGATCGACCATGCCATCGATATCCTCAACAAAGGCCTGGCCTCCGTCGCCCATGGCGCAACCAAGGAGAAGCTGGGATTGCTGGGTTGGGTCTCCTGGCTCTTGCTGCTTAAGAGCCGACAGGCGCCGAGAGTGGCTCCGGAAGGTCAGCTCTACTCGGAGGCTAAGACGAAGGACCACTATCTACAGCTCGCGACCTCGACTCTGAACGAAGCGTCACGGCTGAATCCGGCCTATCCTCCCCTGTTCCTTGCTCGCGGTGTCTTGTCTCTGCTGCGTGCTTCTCTGCACCCCCCGAAGCCAGCTCGGCCTGGGGCTGTTGATACCTCTGAGAGGGTGGAGTCACTGCGGCAAGCCTTGAAATGCTTCGAGGAGTCTTCGAAGGCCTTTGGTGGCAGGAACATCATGGCCATCCTTGGTCGCGCAAGGGCCCTATATATGCTGGGAAGATACGCTGAGGCGCTGGAAGGGTATCAGAAGGCTCTGACAAAGATGCCTGGATTGACGGATCCCGATCCGCGAATCGGCATCGGATGCTGCTTGTGGCAGCTCGGCTTCAAGGATCAGGCGAAAGTCGCCTGGGAGAGAGCGTTGGCTTTGGTATGTTCACGCAAGCAGTCTCCAGTGTGTGTGTGTGTTCTGATATAGCTGACACATATTACAGAACCCGGACTCCAAGGTCGCCAATATCCTTCTTGCGCTCTACTATCTCTACGACAGCTCTCGCCATGCTACCACGGATCCGGCTTTCGGATCGTTATACAAGCTGGCTATGACCCAGTACACCCAGAAGGCTTTCAAATTGGACAAGGGGTATCCGATGACCTGCGCCTTGTTTGGCAGCTATTTCCTTCTCCGAAAATCCTATTCTACCGTCGAGACGTTGGCGCGCAAGGCTATTGAACTGACCGATGTTATGCCGATTGCAAGCGACGGTTGGTACCTACTTGCACGGAAGGAGCACTATGAAGGCAATCTAGCCAAGGCTGCTGAGTACTACAACCGATCCGACCAGGCTAGAGGTGGCGCCGACCAAGGCTACCTGCCGGCCAAGTTCGGTGCGGTGCAGATGCAAGTCAAGAACAAGGATTATGATGGCGCCAAGTTCCGGCTGGAAAAAATCATTCAGCAAACGAAGAATCCGGAGTGCATGATCCTGCTGGGTGCTCTGTTGGCTGAAGAAGTCTTTGCAGCTCAGGCGAGCGGCAGCAAAGAAGACAAGTCTGCCGAAGCCAAGAAGGCCATCAATCTCCTGGAGTCCGTCCGCGCTCTGTGGAAAGATGAGAAGAAGAAGCTTTCCCCGGACGAGTCTGTCCTGGTTTACCTTTCTCGGTTGTATGAGAATATCGCTCCTGACAAGGCCATGCAGTGTCTCACTCAGCTTGAACAAATGCAGCTGGCTGAGATACCTGAAGAAGACCGACCCGAGGGCATCGATGATGAAGAGGAAATGAATGCAGCTCTGCGGGAGCATTTGCCTCCTCAGCTTCTCAACAATATGGGCTGCTTCTATTACCAATCCGAGAAGTATGAACAAGCTAGAAACATGTTCCAGACTGCTCTGAACGCTTGCGTGAAGTCGCAAGAGAAAGAGGAAGGACACGATACCGATGCACTTGTTACGACCATCAGTTACAATCTTGCTCGCACATACGAAGCTGCCGATATGCCGGAAGAAGCAAAAAAGGTCTATGAAGGCCTTTTGGAGCGGCACAGCGACTATACTGAGGCGAAGGCCAGACTGACGTACATTGCTCTGCGGCAAAGCCCTACGGACGAGGGCCCCAAGAAGATGGCCAAGCTGTACGAGACTGACAACACAAACCTTGAAGTTCGTGCTCTTTTCGGATGGTATCTTAGCAAATCGAAGAGGAGGGTCGCAAATCTTGCGGAAGACCACGAGCAGCGCCATTATAAGCATACTCTGCAGCACTTTGACAAGCACGATAGGTACTCCTTGACTGGAATGGGCAACGTTCATCTTCTTACTGCTCGAGACATGCGACGTGACACGGACCAAGACAAGGAAAAGAGACGGAAGATGTACGAGCGAGCGGTGGAGTTCTTTGACAAGGCTCTTCAGCTCGATCCTAAGAACGCCTATGCGGCTCAAGGGATCGCCATTGCCCTCGTTGATGACAAGAAAGACTACAGTACCGCAGTTCACATTTTCACAAAGATTCGTGACGCTATAAAGGATGCCAGCGTCTACATCAACCTAGGTCATGTCTACGCTGAACTGAAGCAGTATTCAAGGTCCATTGAGCACTATGAAGCAGCCCTCGCGAAGGACCGTGCTCGAGACGCGCAGATTTTGGCCTGTCTTGGACGAGTTTGGTTACTGAAGGGGAAGCAGGAAAAGAGCATCTCTGCAATGAAGACCGCCCTGGATTACGCCCAGCGCGCGCGTTCAGTGGCACCTGACCAGATACACCTGGAATTCAACGTTGCCTTCGTCCAAAATCAGATAGCCCTTCTCGTCTACAGCCTGCCGGAGACTCAAAGAACCCTGCAGGATGTGCAGGAAGCAGCCGATGGCCTTGACGAAGCGATCGAAACCTTCGATCGTATTGCAAAGGCGAAGAATCCGCCGTATCCTCGAGGTGCCTTGGAGCAACGAGCGAACATGGGTCGCAACACGATCCGCAAACAGCTTGAGCGGGCCCTGCAAAGTCAGAAAGAATACGAAGAGAAGAATGCCGCCAAGCTCCAGCAGGCTCGTGAAGCTCGTGAGGCCGAGATCCGGAGACGCGAGGAAGAAGTGAGGAAGGCTCGGGAGGCCGAGGAGGAGCGGAAGAGGAGGATCGCCGAAGAGAGGCAACAGATGGTCGAAGAAGCACGCAGGCTTGCAGAGCAACGCGCCGAAGAAGAACGAGCAAGGGAAGAAGCAGAGCTCACGACCGACGATGACACTGGCACCAAGGTCAAGAGAAGGAGGAAACCTTCCAAGCGGAAGAAGAAGACGGAAGAAGCTGAGAGCGATGAGGAGTCATCTAGAAAGACCAGAAGCGTGGAACCCGGCGCTACAAGTGATGTCGAGGCAGCGCCTAAGAAGCGCCGACGACTGGAACGCCGATCCGCCGTCAAAGATAGAGGCAAGTACAAGAGCAGTGAGATTGTCGTCGAGTCAGAAAGCGATGAAGAGGGTGTTGCTCCCGCCGCTCCGGCAAGCGGCGATCTCAGGGCGGAGGCGTCCGATGACGATCAGGAGATGCGTGACGTTGCTCCGGGTGACGAGGATGAGGAAGATGGCGTTGTTCATCGCCGGCGGAAGGTGACGCGCCGCATCTCCGACGATGAAGATGAAGAGGATGAGGAGACCGGAGCAGCTCCTCCTGCCCACAACAACGACGACGTCGACGATCTGTTCGATGATAAGTCTGGTGATGAGGCGGAGGCCAAGGACAAGGAAGGTTCGGCCGCTGAAGACGGTGCCGAGGATACAGAGATGAAGGAAGGTGATGATGAGGAGTGAAATCAATCGCAGTCTCCTCGATGAAGGAGTTTTATGCTGCTTTCTGCATTTCCCTTATATTTCAAGGAACCCAAAGCTGTACATTTGAATACCCTGTTTCTTCTGAGGCGTGTGGGTTGTAGGATGGCCGCTTATCCTTCTTCTACTATTTTATTGATCATTTTTGTATCATAGTTGAAAGGTAGCAAGCATCCAGGCGTCTGTGGGGATAATGAAGTTCATTTCTTCTGTTTTCCGCATGAGTATTTCCCTGTTCTCTAACCCGTCCCTGTCACCGTTGCCGTTCCGGCGCTTATGGTGGCAGTAATACCAATGGAAATGGGGGATTCCTGTCCCCCTTTTCCTGTCTGCATCGATCGTTCATCGCATTTTCATGTCTAAATGCTGCAGCTATCCATGCAAGTTTCCGGATAGGTTCCCCGGCTTCTCTCGTCGAGAGTACGGAGCACAACTTCTATTCACCTTTTTTCCCCTCTCTTAACGATTTAACAATTCGACCCAGAGATAGAATTTTAGAGCACGCATCGATGGTCGACTGAGAGCACGGGAACACCCCAGGTCTCCATGACCAACTACTGCACCTTCCTAGCCGCTATGGGGTCGGGTCCCGTCAACACACAGTCCCAAACTCCTTCCGCCTTCGAGAAGGATCAGACTTAATTGCTCTGTAACGTAATCGGACACCGAGCGGGCCACGTAACCAACCAACGCGACATATTCATCACCTTCAACTACAAATATGCCACCAAAACAAGCAAAACAAGCAGATTCAGCAGTTCAGCAAGAGGGCCGTATCTTGCTTGCCATCAAAGCAATTCAATCAGGTCAAATAAAAAGCATTCGAGCGGCTGCGAAAGCATATAATGTGAAGTGATACAGGATATCTACAACTTTGATGAGACTGGCTTTTCAATGGGATTGATAGCAACTGCAAAGGTTGTTACTGGCTCTGAGATGAGGGGCCGGCCTAGAGCAATTCAACCAGGGAATTGAGAATGGGTGACTGTGATTGAAGGAGTCAATTCAGCTGGCTGGGCCCTGCCCCCAATGATTATCTTTGCAGCCCAGAATCACCAATCTAATTGGTATACAGAACTACCAAAGGGCTGGACAATTGGGACCAGTAAAAACAGCTGGACCACTGATGAGCTTGGGATGTGTTGGCTGAAGGATTTTTTTAATAAACATACCAAAGCCTGTACAGCAGGGAGATATTGCCTGCTAATTCTTGATGGCCATAGCAGCCATGCATCTGCTGAATTTGATCAATTCTGCACTGAGAATATGATCATTCCTCTATATCTTCCACCATATTCATCACATCTATTACAGCTGCTTGATATTGCCTGCTTTGGGCCATTGAAACGCACATATGGGCAGGAAACACAGATCTATATGCAGCACAGCATCAATCATATTGACAAGAAAGATTTCATTGCAATCTACCAGCAAGTGCGCCCACACGCACTGACAGCATCTAATATATGCAGTGGATTTGCTGCAGGAGGCCTGGTTCCATATAAATCAGAGCAGGTGCTTGACCAGCTTCATATTCAGTTGAAAACACCTACTCCGCCAGGCACATCCCATAGCAATCAATCATCTAGCTGGACTGCTGAAACACCAAAGAATGCTAGGGAGCTGGAGAAGCAGGCAAAGCTTATTAAGAACCTCTGGCAACAGTGTACACACAGTCCTCCTAGCCCAATCAGTGAAGCAGTTGATCAAGTGGTCAAGGGCTGCCAAATTGCAATGAATAATGCAGTGCTTTTAGAGCATGAAATCAAGCAGCTATGTGCAGCAAATCAACGTCAAAAACACAAGTGAGAGACAACTGGATCCTATATTGGTACAGGGGGTATTTTGACTGCTGAAGAAGGTCAGCGGCTCGCTCAGCAAGCTGCAGAGCTGCAAGCAGAGGGGGTAGTGGAAGGTGATGAGTGGCCTAGGAAACATGCACCACCGCGGTGCAGCAACTGCAATATTCAAGGTCATACTAGGGTCAGCTGCCCAAACAGATAGGCAATTATTTTATGTGTATATAGCTTCAATTTAGGGGCGTTGTGGTGAGATAACAAGATATTTAATATAATAGGCGTTGGTTACGTGGCCCGCTCGGTGTCCGATTACGTTAATGCAAAGTTCATCACGAGGTCCTATGTTTCCCAGAAGCTCAGATTTGTTTCTATTCTGATCCGTACATAGGCACTCTGGCATTCTATGTCAGTTCTCACGAGCCTGTGGGCTCTGCCCCTAGGAATTGTCTGGACGAATGCTGCCGTCGTCGAAGCAAAGCTGCCGCTCTCCTCGCATAACCCAGCAGCGAGGCTGAGGAGCGCAGACGACATCACCTTCGATCCTCTCGCCGTTGCGGCGATCCTGCATAACCCGAGGGCAGACACGAGCGCGGCGAAGCTCTATGTCCAGTATGACCGCGGGATATTCAATTGGCCTCACACCATGATGATTGGCGGGACTCTCACTCCGGTGAAGATGCTTGTTGAGCATCTGACGGCCAGCATCGCTTCCATACATCCTGCGATTGCCATGTGCACGAAGGACACTATCAATCTCCCCGTCCGCTCGGATATGGTGTTCAAGGAACTCCCGCTCAATCTCAGCAACATCTGGCTGACGGATATCCTGGCGTTCAAGCCATCCCAGCGTCCCGGAAACGACTTCATGATTGTCTACATTGAGAACCTGCATGCGCGAGTGGGACCGTCTTCTTCTCCTCCTTCTGTGGGAAGTTGGTTTGGTAGGCTCACTCTCAATCTAATCGGACTTTTGACCGGGATGATTCTCCTGGTCGGCATGGTGTTTGGTGTGCTCGCTGCAGACGTATGGGCCGTTACCCTGTTCTTCCTGTACGCCTCCCACTGGCTCGCTTCCACGTTGATCTCCATGACGTCGCTCGTTCAAATCCACGAGCCGCAGAACTCGATCGTGGAGGATGCCTCGATTCGCTACGCGGTGTATCAACGGCCAGAGGGCGGCACGGTAGTCTTCAAGGGCAGACAGGACACGCTCGAGAGATGGGCCCGCACGACATGGGAGTTTCGTCGGTCTCTCAAGAACAACTGTCTGCACTGGTTCTGGATCACCAGCGGCACTCTGGCCGCTATCGCCTCCGTCGCCTGCATGGTGAACATGCGAGGCTACATGCAGCTGGCGTTCCTGGCCGCGCTGGTCTACTCCTCGCTCGCGGAGATCCTGGCAACCCGGATATCGAGAAACCTCCAAGTAAGCGCCAGAGGCCCGAGAGGGAAAAGCCTCGTCCAGGATAATCCGACCAGGACACAGGGGATCATCCGTGCCACGGTGGGAATCGACCCGATGTGCCGACTGGAGGGTCTGGACTGGGTTCAGCTGGGTCTGCTCCCCTCGAGGGATATCTTTCAACGGATGCAGGTATTACTGGCCCGTATTAATGCTGCTCAAAACAGAGAGACGGGATCCGGGCTGGACCCTGCGTCCGAGATGGAAAAGGCAATAGACGACTTCCTTAAAGGGACAGATGTCCGGGATCAAGCCCTAGCGAGTAGAATCGCATCTGAGACGCGCCAGGCCTTGAATGCGTGGTATCGGGTGTTGGAATCCGTTTCGAAGCAGAAAGTCGAAGCGCAACCTGTCCCGGTGTGAGCGCAACGCATGTCTGTTGATGTTGACGATTATGGATTCTGTAATTTCTGATGAAAATTTTTATTATTATCTTCATGGGGCTCGTGATATTCAAGGTTCTTTCTGTTCATCAACTCGGCTTTATATACCCGAGCCAGGCTGTACTGATATATATTATTTCTTTCCATTAGTCCTTTTTTTTCATTTCATCAATATCTAGTCAAGCTGTCCAGTCTGCAAGCTTCTGCAAGACTTGGGCATAAACTGAGATGAGATAGTTTCCAACATCACTGCCGATATCTACTGCGTCTGCCCCCTTTGTGGTCCTCGCACCTAGTTCTATCTGCAATTCATTCAAAGATGAAACAGCACTCATCGACCGTTTGATATTTCCTCCATGGTCAGCAGAGCTTTTTGAAGCATCCCAAGCCAAGAACTCGCTTGCTAACGTGCCACCTCTGGCGTGCTTCCGTGTTCCATCCTCGAACATATGGACGTCTTTTCCGGTGTCGTATAACGCCTGAGAAAGTTCCGAGAAGGAGATATCCAATTCCACGCCACACACGCAAATCAGACCCAGCCAGAACGCATTATATGAGCGTATGCCGGCAGCGAAGATCGCAGCGCAGACCTCTTGTAGACCTTTCAAGGAGCGGTACGGACCGCAAGTCTCGAATCTTGGGAGCGGCGATCCGTCCTCAGCGCCGTCCGTCTTTGTCTTTCTCCTCGTCTTCTCGTGCGACAGTAGAACAACAGAAGCACTGTAGCCCCTCTGGTCAATCTCCGCCACCACAACCGCAAAGTCGAGCATTGCATCGACGGTCGCGAGGCTGCAGCAGCAGATCTCGAGGATGCACCACGGCCGCCGCAAGACGGCCAGCAGGGACTCGATCAGGCTGTTGTTTCCGACGATGCAGTGGCGTTCACTTGCTGCGGCGTTGATGAGGAACCAAGGCCGATTGGCGAGCGGACTGTTGTTCTCTTCCACGAGAGGACAGGGCAGCGAGATTAGATTACAGGACGATAAGTCGTTCACGGAATGGTAGATAGGAATGGTGCTCGCGACAGCTGATGCCAGCACTGCAAGCCGGGACAGAAGGACAGAAGAGCTTTGGAGCAGGTCATGCCAACGTTGAGGCAAAGAGGCTACAGAGTAGATCGCAAAGGTTCCTCCTCCGATGCTCACGCCAGCTCCGTTGTCGTACCTTGCACAGAGTTCGGATATAGTTTGCATCACTTTCTTTGATTCACAGCCTGGCTGGGCTTATCATCATCGGGTAAAAAAAAAATTAGAGAACGACCTTGGTGGTAGTACCGGCCGCCCTCGAGCCAGGAGACTGGACAGAAAAAAAAATGCAACGATACTGTCTCAGAGCCCTGGATATCTGTCGTCCTCTCTAAGATGTTGAAACATGGAAGTCAGGATCCGGTTCCGTCATGATAAGAGCGGAAGTTGATATTTCGATTGCTCGGCTTCAGCTTGGACCTCTGGCCAAGTCCTTCCCATGTTTGAGATTAGAGAATGAAAATGGAGACTGGGTCTCGATGTTTGTACAAGATCAAACACGTTGAGCAGTAATGCAGGATGTCCATGGAGAAACATAGACGCTGAGAAAAAATGCAAATAAATAAAGTTGAGAATTGCCCCCAGCGACATTCTTCAGCAGCTTATTCTTGCTGCATTAATAGTTGGTACCTTCTAACATTGAACATATTTTATCCATATTTCCGTCATATACCACATTTCTAGAAGCAAGTCTATAAAATACTCAGATGTCGATTATTCTGGCGTTTAGAGGAAGATAAAAGTAAGACTCAGGGACACCTTGTATAGAGAGCACTACCCGTGCTCCCGCCCCAACATCGTCCCGTGTTGGTGCGTTGCACCGTAACGTCCATTTTGACCACAACGTCCAATTTTGAATATTTCATCAATTTTCTACCTCACCACAATGCCAAAATCGCCAGATAAAATCGAATCCCGAATCCAGGAGGCCTTAAAAAAGGCTTCATGTCAAAAAAAAGCCAAATATCTCTGTGTTGGCGCGAGAATTCGACGTGCCTCACAAACGGCTTCATGAACGCTTCAAGGGTCGGCCACCAAGAACCGCCAAAATCCCGCGCAATAAGGTATTAGATGACCAGCAAGAGAAGGCAATTATTTGCTGGATTCGACAGCTTGATTCCCTACATTCGCTGCCTACCCCAAAGATGATAGAGTGCTGTGCAAACCAGATTTTGCAGAGGAATGTGTTATCTGTATCCAAGCTGGCTCCGCGTGTAGGGGAAACCTGGGTATATCAGTTTATTCAGCGCCTTCCTGACGACCTACATCTTATCAAACAGAAGCCAATTGAGAAAGATCGACTAAGGGCAGAAGATATTGGTATTCTGACACATTGGTTTGATCTCTTGGAGCCATATATAGCCCGGATTCCACCAAAGAATATATATAACTTTGATGAAAGTGGCTTTCAATTAGGGCAGGGGAAATCTCAAAAAGTCATCACTTCCAACCCTATACAAGCCTCCCAAGGCATTGCAACTAGCGAGACAAACAAATCCTTTGACAGCCATTGAATGTATCGCGGCCGATGGTACTGTCCTTCCTCCATACTTCATCTTCAAGGGCGAATATCAACTGGAATGTTGGTATCAACAAATTCCTGATTCTGCGGATACAGACAAATATTGAATTGCTACAACTTCCAAAGGATATACAACAGATGAGATTGCAATGGATTGGATCAGGCACTTCCATCAGCATACAGAAAAGCGGGTTTCTAAGACTGATGCAAGACTATTGCTTATGGACGGCCACGGATCCCATCTCACATATAATTTTCTGAATTATTGTGAGAAATACAACATTATACCCTTCTGTTTTGTGCCTCATACAACCCATCTTGTCCAGCCGCTTGATGGTCAGCCCTTTCAGGCCTATGAACACTATTTTCGCAAGAAAAACAATGAGAATATACAGTGGGGGATATCCACTATGGACAAGGCCCACTTTCTTCATGATCTCCCTCAAATTCGCCAGGATACATTCAAACAACATACAATCCGAGATGCCTTTAGTGACCGGGGGATATATCCATGGAATCCTTCAAAAGTACTTGACATTCTAGCCAACACAAGGTCTCCATCTCCGGTTCTAAATATACGTGATAAAACACCATCAATTCAATCTATCTCAACCAATTCTCCTCCCCAGACAGTTCGTACACTGCGACGGAGCATTCAGAAGCTGGATAAGTTTGTCAATGAAAATCCTAACCTTGATCAAAGCTTTACATGCTGTCTTGACCGAGTCTTTCAAAGTGCTATACAAACAGCTGAATTGACAGCCCAACTTCAAAGTGATATCTCTCAACATCTAGAGTGTGCACGCGCTCCAAGCTCTCAGAGATCTCACAGAAGAATCCCTACTATAGGGCCATTGACAGTTAAAGATGCAAATTGTCAGGTTGCTGAACATGCTGAAGCTGAACGAAAGAAGATTATTTCCCGTGTCCGGAAACGCCAACCTTCAAAGCCAATTCCCACCACTACACAACGGTCGGATACTGTTGAAAATACTCAGGGAGATAGCCAGGATCCAGGAGATATTAATGCGCTATTTAATGTATACTAGTCTAGATGTTGAGAAATTGATAAAATATTCAAAATTGGACGTTGTGGTCAAAATGGACGTTACGGTGCAACGCACCAACACAGGACGATGTTGGGGCGGGAGCACGGGTAGGGGGCCCAGATGAAGGTTCAGTTGTTGTCACCGCAACATTGGCACTGGCTTTCTGAACAAGCCATTTATTAGAGAACTGGATCACCGCATAAAGCAGAAGGATAAAACCTTTTTCAAGTCGCGCTCTTATTTGTCGTATGTCCTCTTATCGATACGAGACTAAGACGTTATCCGTCATATATCCTCTTATGGATAGTGGGTAAGCTCTAGGCAGAAAGTACTGTGGTTATTATCCTTTATGGTAAATACAGCGCAGTATTGCGCTCCCTGTTCTATACAGGAAGGTCCTGAGGTCTATTCTCCTACCATATGACAAGATGCTTAATTTCTCTGTACAGAGTAGTACTCCGTACGTGGTAGCAATGTCACTCGTGGATGGGATGGCGCTGCAACGGCAATTGTAGCAGTGGGAGCCAATGCAACCGTCCATCCTGTTCATCTCCTGCTTGACCATGCGCCTAGTATACAGATATCTATACATAGACTACTAGTACACTTGATGTGGATTGCCCGAGTAAAAAAGGAGAGCACGGATGGAGAGAAACAGATCACACGCGGGTCAATCTATGTACTGTATCTACCTATCTATCCATCGATTTATCTGGGTCTATCTATCTTGGGATCAGGATAGATATCTCTCAGTCTAAATTTAGGCGAATCGCAGCATTCAGTATCCATACATGAAACTATTCTCCACAGGAGTCGGGGAGGGGTGCTGGTTGATGATTGCTTCGGTGTGAGTGCTCATGAAAAAGAAGATCCGGTGGAAACTCTGGAAAATTCTAGACCGCTTCTGTAGAGTCTGCTAAGGACTGTCAACCTTTTTTTTCGTTCTGTTCCCACGATAATGATGGTAATGGATGTTTCAGTTTCCGTTTTGTGTGGTGGGGAAGGACCCCGTATACAGTACAGAGGCTTGAGCAGGTCGAAATGGAATATATTCATTGGGTAAAAGGACGGAATAGTAGCAGGCTGCTTAGAATAGTCAAACCAAAGATAATAAATCACTCATCCTTCATAAAGGCTCGTAATGGGGATCAGAGTTCGTCTGGACCGCGGGTCTTTTCTGGCCGTGCTGAGTGCGGGGTTGCGACTCTTTACTCTTGGTACTGCTATACGGAGGTGGCCCTCGGTGAGATTACCTGGTAGATCCCACGGGCACAGACTCCGGCAGGGGTCGGAGTTTTGATGCCGGTATCCTCAAGGCCTGGATCCTTTTTAAAACTTAACAGCCTTCGCTGATCACCGTAAAAGGGCCCTCATTAGTTTATACGTCTGTATTAGATCTGTAAAAGGTATATATATTATCAAGAAGCTGTCCAGTTAAGTAGTTATATTGAATAATCTTAACGAGATTCAAAGTGTCAAAAGACGGTAGAGACGAGATGGCTGGCATCAAAATCAAAGAGCAGCATCAGATTCTGACCCCGGGCCTGCTGAAACCCCTGCCTAAGGGGCGCACCAAGGAATCCTTCCGGGAATCAACCGCAGTAGTACCATTCGCCAAATGATTAGGCGTCCAGTGGAAACTGAAGCCCAGGGGAAACCAGAACTACTAGATACCAATTCGGGTATGGGATGCCAATTAGGAAAACCTTGGAACTTGAACATGCAGTAGCTGGGGCAGTCATGCAGAAAGATGTCATTACCAGACACGGCGCCTTTTTTCTGCGAATACGGGCAGACAGGGATAGACCATCTCCTCGCCATGCAACATGAGTACATACATATATGGCACTGTACAACTTCCCCTTTCTGCCAATGGCAGGGATACCATAAGAGGAAAATAGATTTGAAATAGATACAGGCAGACTGCTCTGAAATATTATTTGGAAGAGCAGGGAAAATGGATGCTCTTTATTACCCTCCTCACGAATCAACGTAGACAAGATCATGTCGAGCAGCACAGTTGACACAGCATGCAGGAGACTGGTTGTCAAGGGAACCAGGCCCTCTTCGACGAGTCCGAGGTCAACGACTCGACAAAGTAACTGCTTAACTACGGAATTAGGCACAGCTGCTTCACGAAGGATTGTAGCATCGCGACTCGCTCTGTAAAGGGGACACACGAATTGATGAGATTAGAAATGTACATGTACAGTACATAGGTCTAATCCCAAGGGCATCCAGGTTGCATTTCCGTTGTAACTCTTCACGGGTTAAATAAGAGTACATCCCAATCAGCCGGATAAAATTAATCGACAGGGTTATCTGTTGGAGTGTAAGGTCGAAACCTTGCGAATGAAAAGTGTGGCGTCACGCTCTCTAGTTGAACATTATCTGCAATTGCAAATAACAAGCAGCTTGCGTCATGGTCAGCCAACCGGAAAGGCAAAAAAAGGAGAAAGCCGGCGGAGGCATATTTCTATCGTTCCGTTTACGAACTTGAAGCTTTTTTCTCTTTCTTCTCCAAGGACGGGACGTCTGGGAGGAGAGGGAACCCCTGGGTTTCTTCTGATCTGGTCTCCCTAGAAATAAAAAAAAATGAGCGGGTTACTCGAGAAGGTGTGAAAAATGGCAATGAAGGAACCAGTCTGTCAGGTTATTATCCCTGTTCAGGAAAATCAAGCGTCTCTAGTATAGTTAGTAGTATTAGCAGTAGTAGCAATGCCCCGCGCGCGCGTCTTTTCCGCCCCCTGAATTTGCGGGGTAAAGTAAGGCTCCGTCGAAGCTTCGATTAAACCTTCCGTTAAAGGTATGTACTGTATTAACATTAAGTTTCTCGAGTCACCAAGAGTGTCAGGGAAAAAAAAATAGTCGAAGAATGCCATATGGACGAGAGACTGAAGATCTAGTGATAGGCTTTTTCCGACACGTGGGGACGAATGCACGGCATCTGTATTCTAAAATAATAAAGTTAGCAGATTAAGGTGCAAGGATAATACATTATTATAATAATCATGATGATTATAGGCAGTAGTGTTACTGCATGTCAGTAATGTGGATACCGATTGCTTTTTTAAGAATTAGTACGTTTACATGATTATGATCGAAGAAAAAGGTATTGACAGAGATGAGGAAAAACTATGCTTAATCTTTCAATATCTTGACGCATTTTGTTCTCATATTCCTTGCTCTGGCAGCAGAAGTAGGATACGTACAATCGACACGCCTTCGAGTGGTAATACCAGCTGCACCCGAGCAAAGTATGTTTGTCCTGTACAGTACATGTACAAGCAGCCGTCCGCTCACACAGGTCCCGAGCTGGTCGAATGATAAGAGTCATACCTCACTCATTCCCTTTTCAGCATGTTTTAAACAGAAGGTCAAAAGTCCTATGTTAAATGGAGCTCCAGGATATCGGATTTGTAGCTATTCCGTATACGGCAGACTACTGACTTTACTGAGATGGACGGATTTTACTCTTTCCGCTGCCTGCATCACGACCATTGAAGGGGTCATGGAGAACCACGCGATCTATGAAGACTGGACTGCTCCAGTTTCCGTTTAGGATAGATAGTCCGTCAACACAAGGGGAGAGTCGCCTCGATTGGGAGAAAGGTCTGTCTGAGAATCCACGAAGTACTAAGTTGTAGGGGGTAGATGGGAGACGGTCGATGGGGCCCAGAACAACGCATTGGGCAGATGAAGTCAGAAGCGGCGGTTTCTCCAGCGCCTGGGTTTATCTGCCTTACGGAGTCCATAGTAGATTGTGGATAATAATAGTACTTGTCGATGGGCTTTCCCCCTTCATGTCAATTCCAACCACATACTCCATCTGGATCTTCTTGAGGGATGTTCAGGAGGGAATAGGGAATTCCCTTGTCTGTCAACGGAGAGGAAAAGGCACAAGGCGATCATCTCTTCCACGTGCAACCTGGCTGAGCTGACTCAGCCGAGGGCTCCCTCCTGCGTGCATGAAACAAAGAGTACTGAGATCATCGTTGTACGCATGCTGGTGGAGACGTGAGGGAGCCCGATGCCGCGATGCGTCTCGGAGCGCCGGCATCCCTAGGCCCGATGGCCTTGGCTCCCGATGGGCGCGGATCCGCGGGCGAGGGGAAGAAACAAACTGCTGCGCGTTCGAGAGTCTAGACAGGATGATCTTCAGGAGTCAGGACCCCGAACATGCGCGGCCGCGCAGGAAAAAACATTATGGCGGTAGCTGCGCATAAAACTCCTGCATCAACTCCTGTATCACCAAAGCTGACCTCGTATTATTTTCTGCACCACTGCGGGGATCGCACGGTGATCTTGTACCTTAAGCTTACACGTGCCGCCGATATCGCCGAACAGCTTACGGAGTAGTGACGCGTTCCACTTTGGCACCTGGAACTGTGTGGTTCTTGGTTTTCCTTTTCTGTCAGAATAATAATAGAAACAATGTCGGGATCTGACCTGCAGTCTCTCGACAAAAAATATTGTAGTCTACAATGGTACGAGGGCGTTCGTGGCGGATGTAGGAGCTGATCTTACCCCTCAAGGATACCCGACAGCAGCAGTCACCGTGCAACGTGAATCTTCAATAGTAAATAAAATAACAAAGCCGTCGAAATCTCTCCACGCCAGTGATTTTGGATCCCTGGTACTGGAGCCAAGCAAAGCGGACTGCCCTTGTCCTTGGGACTGCATGCTCCACTGTTGGATACAGTCTGACTACCTGAGGGAATAGAATACCGAGAGGCGATGGTGCTCGGCATTCGCCCGCTTTACGGGGTCGGGATGCCAAGGACCTGCAGGGCGAACTGTCCCAAACTATCCAATGGGAACGATAATCATGGTTGCCGGGCATGGAAGGTGATGTGGATAACAGATGGCATTCAATTATCTTCGCTGTTATCTTTGCCGTCCTGGCGGGCATCACGTGTGCGTTCGGAACTGCAGCTCTGCGTAGCTTTGTGCTATCCAGATACTGCTACACCGTAGGAATTTTTCTTAGTGGAAGAGGGGGAAAAATGTCGGACCTCTCTGCGCAGGTACGACGAATACGCAGTTGGCTGCTTGAGAGTTTTTGTGCCGTACTGGAGACCCGCCGTTGGCCTGTGGGTATCATCATCGACGCCACCTGAGATCGGACAAGAGACCTGCGTGGGATGTACCTGCGTATGTGAGTGGTGCACGCTCTGCCCTGGGCCGAGGATGGATAAAATTTCCACGAGGGTTTGCTGTCTGTTCGCAGTTTGAAATGCGACCGCTGACGGTTGACCACGAGCGGGCCCGTGGACTACGAATCAAAGCACAAGTTCGTGAGAGAAAAAAACATCGCAGCGGGGGATGCCTGCTAGCTTGACAATCGCCCAAGGAACCAGTCGCGGCAGTTTGGGGGCTTTTTTCTCGAGTCGTCGGAGCGGCCAATGGGCAAGAGAGATTCACAAAAAAGAGTCACTCTAGAGCAGATATTATTTTTCTAGCTCGACGGAGGCCAGCGCGGTCGACGATAAAAGACGCACGTCGTCGAGGTCCATGTGGGCGCGCTGCTGCTTCCGGGCCGCCTTTTTGCGGTGGAAGTTGTGTACTCGGAGGCCGGCGACGTAACAGGGCCAGAAAGTGTATCCGTTGAAGCCTTGAAGGATCGAAAAAAAAAGAGTGAAACTCTAGTGCAATCAAAAGCCGACAGGTGTTTCGAGAAACGAGGGATTCAACCCGCTTCTCCACGACATAGTCCAGATGCCCTACGATGCCGTGGAGGAGAGCCTGGAGAGCTGGTCCATGGAACCCGTCGGTGGTTATTATGATTCTTTTGTTCATGGCAAGCGATGGGATCGCGGAGATGCGTTGCAGCCCCGTCGTTCCTTGCCCTACGGCTTGTACGACCGCACCTACCGGCGGGCCATCTCCAGCTCCATCCCCAAGATGCCACTACGGAGCATAGTCGATCGGCAGTTCCTCCTCTCCAGACGTTCGTCGTCCTCGCTACGTCATCGATAACCCTTCTCGGCCATCGCACTCTCACAGTCTAAGTAAAATCCCGCGCATGTATCTCTGGGAGCACGTCACACCGCGTGGGAAAGGATGACAGCAGCACGCTTGTCGTATCGTCTTACCGGCCATCCAGCGCGATGAAAACCAAGCCTTCAAAATGAGATTCTGTATCAGACGCGGTTCCTGGGCCTGCAGGGACCTCCCATCATCCTGCATGGTCCTAGAGTCTTTGGAGTGCCATTATTATTATTATCCGGGACGAGACGACCGTAACCACGGAGGACGCAGGATCCAGCGCCGCTTCAACGCTCGAATTACGGCGCAGGCGGTCCATCGATGCTTGGTGATATCTACTTGTCCAGGCTCGAATTTTGGTGCCTTGGACGAGTCAACGAGACGGGGGCTGCTACGCCCGACTAGGGAAACCGACCGGGATCCGCCCGCAGAGGAAGAAGTGCAACCCCCCACTGATTCCAGACACCATCGCAGCCGGCCTCGCGCCAGCACGTCGCCTAGGGGCCTGATGGTGGATATCATCGCTTCCCTTTGAGCGAGGCACGACCTGGATCCCTGGTCCTCGACAGGCACGAGACGGAGTTGCTCCCCGTCCGGAGAAACACTTTGGAATCCGTCCAGCCACGATGTCTTCTGCCGGAGCATGAAGCACATCTCGACGGACGCCGGCAGCTTCAGACGTGTACGAGGAAGGGAGAGGCTGAAAAGGCCTGAAGGAGGCTGTGGAACGCGTCTGCTGCCTCTGTATGCCTCTTCGCTCCAGAGGCTAAGCCCCTGGCCGCGGCCCACCGGCCCGTCGATACTTACTCAAAGCGCTCCAGGGCGTTGGATCAGTTCGTCGCTCGCGCCGTCGCTCTTGGGAGTCTTGGAACGGCTGCTTTGACGGCCGCCGTCCCTGGTCAGCCTCTTCCCCGGAACCTGCCCATGGTGGGCTGCTCTCGTGTGTCTAGCAGACACGATCAGCAGCACGGCAGAACATCTGCCGCGTGCTGTCTGTGCGATTCTTGCTGCTACGTGCATGAGGGCAAAAGAAAAGAATCATAATAATAATAAGGAAAAGAGCGCACGGCGTCAGGCACAGGTGCGGGAAGACTGCCATTGTTCCCCTCCGTCTGTCTTTTTTGTCTCTCCAAGGTCTGAGATCCTCCCCAACATCTGCGGGATTGTCGTTGCTCAAACGTCCGTTTCGAAGATTATCTTGCTCGCCCCGTCCACGGTCTCCCGGTGGACTGTGTGGAGGTCCACTCCTTTCTCAAAATAAGCGTTTCCAACGGTCTCCAGCCTTGTGCCCTAAAAGCATCCAGTCCCTCCTTACTACTCCCATTCCAACCCTCCGACGGAGCGAGTTCCCTCCTTCCCCTGTTCTGGACTCATCGATGCTAGTCCAGAGTGCGGAGTACATTCTCTTCTGTGCGATAATCAGTCCCTCCTTTACCGTCGAGTGCAAAGCTTAGTTTTACCACACATTCCTTCCAGAGAGGCCCTTACTCTGCCCGCTGCTCCTGCGTGGCCGAGGACGGCTCCGAGTTCCTGTCACTCCCTCCAATCCACTCTCTTTCCAACTCGAGTTCGCATGATATCATGATATAAGGTTCTCAAAAATAGGATCCTCCTCGCTTTCACACCTCCGATTTCTGGGGAAATCCTGACGTAGCAGTGCAATTGCTCGCGATGTTTGCTCCTCACCAGTCCGTGGCGTCGTCTACTAGGGTTCCGGGTGGTCAATGGCAAGATGGACATGATCAGAGACGGAGACCTTCGACAACGTCATCGAACGACAATCCGGCGCATTCATCGCACTTGCGGATGAGGTCTACCGCACAGGATAATCAGAGTGCTGGGCGGTTCTCGGCCTTCAGCGGACGATCCCGAAGCAATACTACTACCTCTACGTCGGCGTCTCGCCCGTCTCCTGCGTCTACCATGACATCGACCGACGTGTCGTCGCTGCGTTCCCAAGCAGGTCGCTCTTTTTCCACTGCCGGCCTCTCAATTGCGGACAGGTCAGAGAAGAGATCATTCTTCTCTCGCGGAAGTCGGATTCTCCGGCGCCGCGGAAGCAAATTCAGCGTATCTGCCACCCTGGACGAGGCAGATGAAGGGGACAGAGACAAGAAATTCGAGGTTTCGGAGTTCTTTAGCCGTCACAGATCGCGGCAGAGCGATGCACGTAAGTGATTATTGTCGCCTATCCTGGATTTGGACACCGTCGCTCACCGTGTCATGCATGTAGATGAACAGATCAAACGTATCATTTCCGGACCGTTCGACTTCCACCACGTCACGCATACCAGCGCCGCCCAGTTCCAGGCATTGGATAATGCCAGTAACAACGAACTGGTCACCGAGTTTTCGGCGATTCGAGCCTCCCAGAGACCTGATACGGAGCTCAAAGGCATCCGGGCCGAGGAAATTCATTTCCGAGATTTCTCATCGGAGAATTTATGGAACAGTGGAGCAGCCTCGAAGGCGGGGGAGTCGCGGTCTTCAAGTCCACCGCTATCTCCCCGTGCCTCTCCGTCGCGGCGGAGTTCTGAGAGCCCGCGGGGGTCTCGCGGCATCGAGAACTTTTCCCCTCCAGGATCACGGCACCAGACAGCACCTGGAGCGCCGTCGATCATTCCTCCGCCCAGGGTGTCCTCCAAGCAGGCATGTTCTGATATTTCCGAACCCGCTCCTCCGGCGCTCGACGAACTTCTCGGGCTGCATACGCAACAGACATACCCTGATTTCGTATATCCAAATAGTGACGATGAAGCGGATGAAGTATCTTCATTGGCGCGGATAAACTTGGCGGAGATCTTTCAGCCTGACGTTGGCCACGCAGTCACCACTGCTGACGACAGTACGAGATTCACCAGAAGGCCATCTACTATTCCCAATCCATCGGATTTGGAAGATGTACCGGAGGAGGAAGAGGAGGAGGAAGAGGCAACCTTCTGGCGTGAAAGTCCGGAACACAGCTCTCGACCATCGACATCTCACTCTTCCCGCTTGGATCATCCGCCCTCGGCAGTGCCGTCGTCTTCTAACACCGGCGCCCCGGATTCAAATCTGTCCCTTCGTGTCCCAGAGCATCTATCGTCCAGATTCTCCGATACTCTGGCTTCACCGACTCTTCCCCACCTTGTTCCCGAATCCCCGATTCCGCAGGCTCAAGACCTCCGCAGGAAGTTTCCTGCTTGTGGGAAATCAGTCATCAACGATGTTTCCGAATCGTGGGATGCTGACATTGACTATTGCTATGAGCATGCCGCGGAATCAAACTGCAACTTTGATTGGCACCGTTCATCTCTAGATGAGGCAGACGACACTGTGCCAGGCGTCTCCCTCACTGTAGCCGACAGCCCGGACAAGCCAGGCGATGGCGACAGAAACCGGACTCAACATCCGCTTGGTACGAGTCCTCACGGCTTCGCAACACCGGAACTGGAGCCGGGCTCTACTCAGTCGTTGTTCACGTCTCACGAGGCCGTGACTCCGCTGACCGCAGGAGACGAAGTTGACTTTATCACTGAATCCAAACAAACTGTGCAGGGCGACTATTTCAAGCCAATCCATACCCACATCCTGTCGTCAACCTCCTTGGGGAAGGAAATAACTCCGGATACTCTCTATGAAGAGTATCTTGCGGGCGATGGGGAGTCGGACCGCCATTTTCCTTTCTATTCACAGAGGGACTCCCAGTCCCTGGACCATCCAGTCTCCCCCAGGAGCAGCATCTACTCGCCTCTTAGCAAGTGCAACTCGCAGGAGAGCATCATCCTCTCCCGTGCAGCGTCAATAGCTCGCAAGCACCGTTCCTCAGTCTCCACGCTCAGCGTGCCAGAGCTGGTGCACAGCGCGAGTAGCAGCCGTGAATATACTTTCCAGGAGAATCCTGCACCTGTTGAGCAGTCCACCTCCGCCACGCTCGGCCAGACGCCTAGCTATCCAAACTCGTCCTCGGCCGCTGCCACGAAGGCGGACGGCCCGCCTTCTGCGGCGAGGAAGCAATCCATTGCCTCGGACAAGGGATTCAACGGGAAGAAAACCCGGACATCATACTCTCTCTTTCCTTCCAGAACAGGGTCTCAACGTCCGTTGTAGAGAAGACCCTTTCGTTATCAGTCTCGAGTTGGATCATTGAGAGTGGCTTGGTCTCGGAGAGTTGGGTTGCAGACAAAACGGGTCAGCCTATTAGAAAACATCCGCCCTGTTCTCCTTTCTCTATGCCCTCAACTAGCCACCAGACAAAGGTTCCTACATGATTTGACGACTCTCATTTGCTTCTGTATCGATGCACGCAATGTCTATTCTTACCATACTGTTTAATTAATCTTGCCGGTCACGCTCCAGATTTCCTTTGTTGTCGGTTTTGCACATCGATCGCTCATCTTCCCTTGCACTTTCGGATTTTCTTGGTCTAAAGGAGGGTTGGAAAATGGGGTGTCTTTCCTGTTCCTCTATACATTCGTTTCCCCGTTTCCTTCAGATGCACATAGACGGGCCAAAGGTTGGGACTAGGTTTTCGGCGAAGGACTAGCATGGTTAAGGAGAGATCGCAGAACAGGGTGTGGCGGCTACAAGTTTGTTGGATATTCTTGGGGCCTTTTTTTTCTTTGGCGGTTTGTTGGTATTTCAAGCCGTTCTGGCTCTACAGTTGAACAAAAAGTCCAACTCTGCATCGAAAGAAAAGTTGACGCTCATGGAGTCGGGCCTTTTGGGTGTCTTTCACGAACTACTGTAGTTCAAGATGTGATAGACAGACATCACCAATGTGATTATGCTCTATGTCAACGTCAGGTTGTACACAATATGTAGTACACAATATGTAGTACACAATAAGTAGTAGTAGTAGTAGTAGTAGTAGTAGTAGTAGTAGTAGTAGTAGAGGTCGCGGAGGCTGGACGAGTCTCGGCCTGGTCCGGGGAACGTCGGCCGCAACGCCACATCCCGCATCTCCATCTCCGACCTCATCTCCATCCAGAGACAGCGACGGCCACCTGCTTTCCCACCCTTTCGGCCATCCGCCGACCACATGGAACGTCCATGCTCTCTTCTCTCGATGATCCGTTGATTGCCTTGTCTTGTTTCTTTTCCTCCTCTCCTCCCTTCCTCCCTTACCCTGACTTACTCGAACATGGCGTCGCCCTCATCTTCTTCCCAGGCGTTGGTAAAACGTCAGTCCGACAGTGCTTTGATGCCTCCTCCCCCTTCACCGAAGCGCATCAAGCGGCCAGCTACGGTCCTCGATGAAGACACCTACACCGAAGCCCTTTCACAGATCATCGCGCGGGACTTTTTTCCTGGCCTGCTGGAAGCACAGACGAAGCAGGAGTATCTGGACGCGCTGGAGTCGAAGGACAAGGAATGGATCGCGAGCGCGGGGAGGAAGCTGTCCGAGATCATGACGCCTGGCCGCCAGAGAGGCAGGAGAGGTGTCAGCATGACGCCTCGGGCGACACCCGCGGGACGGCCGGGGGATACGCCGACGGGATGGGGCGGTGACACGCCCATGTCGACATCCGCCCAGACGACGAAGAAGAACGAACTAGACGTGTCGAACCTCAGCCTGAGCGCGTTCCAGGCCAAGTACACCAGCGAGGATAACGAGTCTTTCAACCAGCTGCTCGACAGGCAGAACGCCAAGCGCCGGGAGAAGTATGCCTGGCTGTGGAGCGGCAACAAGATCCCCTCCGCGAGGCAGATCGCCCACCGTCAGCGCGAGGCAAAGCGCTTGGCCGCCCAGGGGCAGAATCCAGAAAGCAAAAAGCAACTTGCTATCACGTCCGACTTGGACGCCCGGCCCGCGAAACCGGATGCGTGGAAGTCGCGTCCGGAGAACTCACTCATGTTCATGCCATCCTCCATCGAAGACACTCACGAAACCATCCAGCAGAGGGCGGAGGCGGCATCTCGTGCGGGGCCCAAACAGGTCGTCTATAGCAATACTCGACTACAGCCGACTGCCGACAATACCGAGGACCCTGCTGTCCCGCGTTCCCCATCGATATCCGCCATCAAGGACGCTATTGCGGGACGCCCGCGTCCCACGGAGTCCGAACCGGGCTACACAGGCGGCGAGACGCCGCGAGTGAACGGCTACGCCTTCGTCGACGAGGACGAGTCCGAGCCCGAGCCGGACCCCGCAGACGACCCGTCCTACCACTTGAAGCTGCTGGCTAGCTCAACCACGGGGGACACAGGGCCGAACCCTTTCCGGATACAGGAGAACCGGAGGCGGGAGGAGCTGCATCACCGGATGGTTGAGCGCGTGGCGCGGATGAAACGGGCGGAGAAGGCCGCGAGGGAGACCAAGACCCCCGTCCCCCGCTTTCCCAGCAGCCCGATGCTGGGCGGATTGACTCCCGGCGGCAGCAGCAGCGGCAAGTCGCTGACGCCGGCTGCGCAGAAGCTGCTGCAGAAGGTAGGGAGCACGCCTCGTCCGTCGGTCTCGTCGTCGTCGAGTCTGAAGAATATGTGGACTCCCACGCCGAGGAGGAAGTGAATTGTATTGTTAACGTCCCGCTCGCTCGATCTATCGATATATCTATCTGGCTTGGCACTGGCGCTGGCGTTGGTGGTTCGGAAAATGCGCTGTCTTTGTGTGGTAATAAATTATTATTAGAGAGGAATATTGGATTTGACGACTTTTATGATACCTTTTTTTTGTTTAAACATTTACACCCCCTCTGTCCCGACTTCCTATCTTTTCTGTCGTCCTCCCCTCACGTCGCCATCTCAATCCTCGACTCTACGGTTTATCCTGCCATATGAATTCTCTACATAGATATATAGAGGACGTCGGGACCCTCCCCGTATCTTCATCTGTACTATATAGCGTACCTGTGGGATGCGGCTCTCAGTGGACGTCAAAATTTTACGCTGATAAAGAACCACACCGGTCCTGGGATCCAATTTTGTGATAAGTCAACTTTTCAGTATTTTTTGATCATCAGATTTTTTGGCAGTTGGGATCTGCTCTCCGCGAGCTGTGACTCGCAAACAGGCAGAAGAATTGGGCTTATTCGATGGAGTTGTATGCTTAGCTAAGAAGTAGTCGGGGGAAAGAGGCAGCATTATCACGGAGTACTTGTGAAACATACACAAGTTCGAATAGTAGTCTGATGGGTAGGTTACACATTGTTTGAATAAATAAAGTATACTTAGCGATTCCCGTTCATTCATTCGTCCATTCTAGCAGAAAGCTCTTCGCCTCTATTCTCTCTTTCCGAGGGTTCCAAAAAGAAGCAAACAACAAGCAGACCATAAACAGGAACTTGGCAAAATGCAGTATCTTAAAAATCAATCATTCCACCTTCCTGTCTACTGTACATGTATCCCTTTTCCGGGAAATCAAGATCATGACTTCTGATAACTAAAGCTGGCCAATGAAATGGGCATGATGAAACGATTCGAACAAATATAGCGCTAGCGCTGTAGTAGGTATGCACATGGTACATATCTCATACATACAGCAGCAGGGTATCCCGACAAAACGAAGACTTTCCCCTCCTTTGGAAGGTACTTTCCTGGGCATGAGCAGCATCCAGAGAGGGAACTCCATATAGCTGGCCCTTGGTTCCCAATGCTTTTGATAAGTTTTGCTTTCTTTGTTTGTCTTCTCCACCTTTCCACTTATTTCACGCTCTTGCATCTCTCATAGATCGCAAGTCATAGCTTCTATCTGCCTTCTTGCTCGGTTATGAAAAAAAAAAAAGATAAATAAAATGGTGAGCCAAAGTGGATCCGAGTAGTAGAAATAAGGATAGAGACAAGGGGTGCTACGCCGTGAATCCCCAAACGAGAACCCAGAAACCAACCAACGCATAAATGACAGCCCAAACACAATTGCCGATACTCCATGCCGAGTTCAGGAAATATGCTGCACCCAGATAACTGCAGGTGACCATGCCGTTTGGATCCCGCCACCCGTATGAGGCGTTTAGCAAATTCCCTGTGGGGCAGCTGAAGCCCAGAGCAGCAGGACAAGTTCTGACAAGGTCGTAGCAAAGGTCCTGGCAGGGCAGGATTTCCTTGTACGGCCCCGGTTTGATCTTCTCATCGATCAGCGGGTTGCGAGACCGGTTGGTCACTGGGTTCCGCCTTAGTGGGCTGTCGGCTGGGATTGTCGTCCCATTCAAAAATGCCTGTCCTGCATTTCGAGTCCGGAGGTAAGGGTAGTCGCTCGAGAAATCGTAGCAGCGAGGGATGGTGACTGCGCATAACCATTGTTTGTATGCGGCGGCGCAATCATCACAGTTCACCGCGAGGGAGTACATAGCTGTGGAGGAGGCGTTACACTGAATCTGCTGCAGTGAGTAGGAGAAGTTCTTGTACAGAGCAGCCGCATACGAATCGTAGATCTCAGTAAGCTGGGTGACGTTTAAGGACGGGTTGGACGGCACGGCATATGCAACCTCGGAACAGAATGAGAGGTTAAAAAGAACTGCACAGTTATCATCTTAAATGGGTTAGCCTGAAGTCTATATATAGTCTAATGTATACTATGTATTCCGCATTCTGTCAACGTACCTGCTTTAGTGGAGAAGTTCATTGCCTTCCAGACTTTTCCTCCACCGCCAACAACACCGTTTCCTGACTTTGTTGAGTTACCATTCATGGCGAGAAACCCGTAGTAAGTTGAACTCCGGTTAAGACCGGTAATGTAGAATTGCTCTTTGGGTTTGTTGCCAAGGCCCCTGTTCGTCATTCCCACCTGCACGTTATTACTGCCCTCTCTGATCTGTGCAAGCTGGTTCAAAGCGCAGTACGACTTTTGAAGTCCAACGATGGCGGTATCATTGATGTTGCTTGCAAACATGGTGTATGGGGGGGTTATGTTCATCCATGCTTTGTAGTTCTCTGAGTTCGGGTCAGAGTGCGTTACGTTGTCCGTCACGAGAAGCGCAGCATTAATGTCCCCGTCGACGTAATAGAGAAACGTCTCGTCGACGAAGGAATGGAAATAATCGTCTATTGATGCAGCAAGGTCATATTCATAGGCTCCAGAGTACGCCGTTGTATTCGGAGCCGCAACCGCAATATAGACATCTCCATCCGCCTCTACGGTAGTTCCCATGTATCCTCCGTCGGCTCGGTATAAGGTCTGACTGGAATTGTCTTTGCCAGGGCCTGGCTTCTGAAGGGATTCGGACAGGGAGACATAGACCTCTAGCTGGGGGAGAGGTTCCACGCTCCCCGGATCAGTGGAATTGAGATCAGGTTTCGAGCAAGTGTTCAACGATATATAGACCGTTGTAGAACGTTTCGAAAGGTCATCGTCCCTTCGTTTCAGCTCATGCGAGTCGTCGTCATCCTGACTAGGCTCATTTGAATCCGGCTCATTTGCAGGAAGTCCAGGTGTCTTCGGAGACTTTGGGCCTGCCACTGCCTCCTTTGGAAAAACAAACCATTGTGTCTCTCCTATCTTGATGTTCCCGTGCTGGAATTGATTGTTTGCCAATGAAGTTACACCCTGAGGAGCTCTCCTAACGATATTGGGCTCGTGCGCTTCGTTGCCATCGTCCACGTTGTCGAGCCTGAGATCCCACTCCGTCTCTTCTTCATCGGTTTTGTACACGTCCCCTATCGAGACAGGATGATTGTGGTCCTGGTGTATTATAGAAGGGACATCCGCGGCGTATGCAAAGCGGGGGTTTGAGAGGACGAGATAAAGGACGAAGAGGAAGAGAGTGGCAGCGAAGGTGGCAGCAAAGCGAGACTGCAGTGGGGTGAGCTTCGGAAATTGCATTACAATTGAGTATCAAATCAGGGCAATGGTAAATAGCAAAAAGGAATCGACGTCCAACACCACGAGTGGGCGAAGAGCCGCAGCGAGAGGGTTATCGCCTAGTCCTCGGAGCGAGCGTTGAAGGCGACAGAGACTGGATTGGAAGAGTGGTGTCGTTCAAGGACACGCTTGAGCTATGGCAGCTTGCCCCGGAGTGATGAACTTCATGAAGGATGGCTCTCTCTCCGTCGAGTCCTAGCAACCGGCGACCATGGGCGACAAGGCAGAATCGAGGTTCTATCGGACGTTCTGAGACGCCTCTCCTTCTGGACGTCCCGGAGTCGCGCGCTACGGGTAACGGATCGCACCAGCGCTGCTGCGCCACACCAGCAGATCGATGGCCACACAGGCCCGATAAGACCTTTCTCTCATACAGCACCGCTTACAGATGATTTCAGACCAGCGCCTCTACGTTTGGGAATCATGGTGCTCAACCGGTATAACCTTGTCTGTTACACAGCTGGCGTGAAAAAGACCTGACCCCCAAATGCAAACCATATCTATATATAACCAAACTCAACTGCTACATTATCAAGATACCAAAGTATATACAAAACGGACCCAAACCCGACATTACTATGTACAGCATGATCTTTTGTCGAGTCCAACACCATGTCAAAGCTCCATCCAAAAATCCTCAAACGCACCAGCGTCCCTGAGGAAAAGCGTAGGAAAAGAAGCGCACCGCTCACTGTACGTCGAAGCGTCTGGTAAAGTCATCCTCTCTTCACATGAGCTTGAACCATCTAGCCGCGAAGGTGCTGAGGATCACGATGCACGCAATGACACCGACAATGCCAAAGAACCATGCAAGGCTGTCGCTATCCTGCCCCGGGACTTTCACGTTCATTCCCCACAGACCGCAGATGAGGTTCATCGGGACGAGCATGGTGGCGATCAAGGTGACCTTGCTCAGCACCTGGTTCACGTGGTTGCCCAGGACAAGGTTGTTCACATTCAGCTGCGCAAGATAGTTGGTGTGGGATCGGCTGAGCATCTTTTCAAAGTGGCCCAGATTCGACATCATCGTAACGACGTGGTCTTGGATGTCGCCAAGGTAGAGGCCAATATCACCACGCGGGGTCACCGAGTACTGTTCGTTACAGCGCTTGGAGAAGCCCTTGATGACATCCGCCTTGCCACCCAGGAGACGCATCAAGCTCATCACTTTCTTTCGTAGACCGCCGATCCGAGGCAGGAATGATTCGAAATCGTCAACACGGGCGACAAAGACATGGTCCTCGATGGCCTCAGACTCCAGTTCCACTTCCCGAATGACCGGACCAAAACTGTCAACGATATCATCTCTACACCTTGTTTAGTTGGGTTGCATGAGGTCCGCAAGGAAGCAAACAGAAAAAAAAAAGGGGGGGGGTGACATACATCATAGCATAACAGATCCAATCGCTGCTGAGAGATACATAGTCACGCAATTTTCCTATTCGTTTCCTGACATTGGCGGCGTGGGGGTTTTCGGTGAATGAAAATGTAATCACACCGTCCCGGAAAACCACCATATAAAGATTCACAGGCTCCAGGAAACGTTCACTAGACTTGTCCATCTGGTAAAAGGTCCGGAAGCAGACGAAGTAGTACTGCTTGAAGAGCTCAACCTTTTCGCGAGACTCTTGGGTCAGAATATCCTCAGCCGTCAACGGATGGATCGAGAAGGCCCGGGAAAGAGCACCGACTTCTGCTTCGGTGGGATTGAGGACGTCCAGCCACCAAACCCCACCTTCAGGACCAAGCTGAAAGAGGTCCCGGAAGGTGTCCCCTGGAAGCACGAGATCGCCAAGCTCAGCGGCATGCACGGTGCTTTGGGATTCGGATGAGAAGAAGCTGAAACGATTGGGTTCGTTCTCGTTCTGGAGATTGTCGAGCAGCTCCTTCTCATTCATGGCCGCGCCAGAGATCTCCTCGAGCTTGTCTACGGACCGATCCACGCACTCGGACGAGCGGCGTTCGGGGCTCGATGAGTGCATCACGATCTTGGGAACGTCTGATTGCTGCGCTCCTGGCCTGAGGTCGTGGAACACTCGCAGGTTCCTGCTCTGAGAACTCAGGCTATGTTTGCGTCGGTTGGCAGATGACTTGGTCTTCTTGTTGAGTGCCACAAATTCCTCCAGCTCCTCGTAATCGATGACTGGGATTCGGCCAGGTTGTTCGTACGAAGGCATGCACGCACTCTCCGGTGCGTCCAACCTGACATCCCCTTGTTCCGGCCGGATTGCACTGGCATTGCTGAACGTTGGACGACGATGATGGCTGCCACCAGACACAGTACGTTGGATGATAGCCTCCAGATCAGGGGCCGCATGGCTCTCCAAGGTGTTTGCCCGCTCACGGCGGCGCGGGTCTGCAAAGGCGTCAACCGAGTTCGGAGGAGACGTCGACCTAGTCGAGACGGAAGACTCCCTTGACCGAGACGGAACGTCCTGCTGATTTCGGCTCCACCTGCGTCCTTGGAGACGGGTGCCCGCCGGATCAGCAGAAAGGCGTCTCCCAAGACCGTCCACGTCACGGCCTGATCTGTCGTCATCCACAATTGCGTGTTCAAAGTCCCGGGAAATCGAACCAGCCTCGCGAAGGGCGTCCTGTACCTGCAGGAGGTCGGAACGCTCCATTGTTACATTTTCGTGCGCCTGCTGGGGGGTGTTTTGCTGGTCAAGGAGGCCATCCGCAGGAGCCTCCGCTCGAGAGGGAGGGTCGAGCTGGAAGCGATGGTCATCCAGTTCAGGCACCGGGGTGCTGAACCTGGTCAGACACTTCTCGGATCTCGGGGACTCCGACATCGTGGTGGATGGGCACGTTCGCGGCTAGGCAGCTCAATGGACCAACCAGGGGGACTGGCGGTTGCGCCGTCGCGGTCAGACGCCCGCGAGCGCTCACACAATTGAGTTACCCAAAACGACGGCAATGAAAAGGAATTGGAAAGGCCCGGGACGGTGGATCCTCCGCTTGCTCGCCCAGACCCAGAGGAGGGCCTGGCGTGACGACCGGGGGCCAAAATGATACTGCCGTGAAGGACTCGTTATGGAGGCCTAGTGTCGCCCCCGGAGAAGACCCGGAACTTGGGGCCCAGGAGAGGGTGGGCGAAGGAAAACTGGATGTAGCGAAGGCCCGCCAACTTGGCTGTGAGGGAGAAACGGGAGCGTTGGCGCTCCAGCGTCGTAGCGGTAGATAGACCGACGAAAAGGTCTCTAGACGGAGACTGGGGGGTTCAACCCGCAGCGTCTCCGGGAGGGAGATGTCGATTAACCAAGGACTCCTCGAGAAGGAGGGACCGACGTGCCCTGGGGCTGAAGGGAAGTTTTGCAGCGTATCGTATCGCGTGTCGAGACGGACGGATAACCCTCGATGGAGAGAGAGAGGAACGGGTCTAGGAGGAAGCCGTCCGCTGATCAGAGGCGGTCAACGGGACGGAGGGGGTCGAAAGCAGCAGGCTGGAAGAACAGACGAGAAGAGGATGTATATACAACCACCGGGACGGTGAGTGGTAACGAGAGAGGACGAGAGCAGGGGGAAAGAAGGGCAAGGAAAAAAACAGGCGAGGGGCTGAAGGCAATCCGCGAGCCTGTCAACAACGGGGTTGGCGTCCCGTGACGGGAGCTGGGCAAAAAAATTCAGTGGACAGGGCAGCGGGCCGGCAGCCGCGTAGGGTTTAGCCCGTCAGGTGACTCGGGCCGCCCGACACGCGCTGGCCGGCCGCTGTTTCAGCGCTCGTTGAAGCTGGAGATGTGGATGTAGACGCTGCGCTGGCCATGCTGGCGGCAGAGTACCGGCGGTCGACGGCGCACAGGACGAGGAATATGAAACCCAGCGGCGTGGGCATCATCGCGTCTCCGCGCCGCCTGATCAGATCCTCAGGCAGCATCCTGGAGTACGCCCAACGCGGCCGCTCGCCCCGCCGCCCGACGCCGGCCTCCGCGACCAGATTTTCGCAGCGCCAAGAACACACGCTGCGCCGGGCACGGGAGAGCCATGAGATATCCATGTCATTATCATATTGTTGTCCAGAGAGTCACAGCTAGCAGAATCCCCCGAAGGCACACAGATCGACGTCTGCTCCTCTCCGTCCCCGTCAACAGGGCTTTCCGCGCGTCGCCGCTCTCTCCCCCGCGCAGCAATGACTTCTTCCTTCACGATCCGGACGCCCTGCTCCTCCGCCAACATCGGGCCCGGCTTCGATGTGATCGGTCTAGCCCTCTCCCTCTATCTGGAGCTCCGCGTCACCATCGACACCTCCAAGTCATCCTCGCAGCACCCCCTCAACTGCGTGGTCACCTACGAAGATCGCAGCGGCAGCACGGAGGAGATCAGCCTCGACCCCGAGGTCAACCTGATCACCCGCGTAGCCCTCTACGTGCTCCGATGCCATGACCAGCGCGCCTTTCCCGTCGAAACCCATGTCCACATCGTAAACCCTATTCCTCTCGGGCGCGGTCTGGGCTCGTCCGGCACCGCCGTCGTGGCGGGTGTCATGCTGGGCAATGAGGTCGGCCGTCTGGGCTTGAGTAAAGACCGCTTACTCGATTACTGTTTGATGATTGGTAAGTCCCTTTTTATTACTGTTTAATATTTATATATTATTATTATTATCATCATCATAGTCGTCGTCGTCGTCGTCACAATGGAAAGAATATATACTGGCTAGACAATCAAGGTGCTTTGCTAAATGTTTTCTTTTCTGCTCTTTTCTGCCAGAACGGCATCCGGACAATGTTGCCGCATCTCTATTCGGAGGCTTCGTGGGAACCTACCTCAACGAGCTCAAGCCCGAGGATGTGGCTCGGATAGAGATCCCCCTGAGCGAAGTCCTCCCTGCTCCCGCCGGCGGCATTGACACCGGCAAGAGACCGCCAGAACCGCCCCAGGGCATCGGCCACTACAGGAAGTTCCAATGGGCCAAGGAGATCAAGGCCATCGCCATCATCCCCGACTTTGTCGTTCCCACTGCCAACGCGCGAGACGTCTTGCCCAAGATGTACAGCAGAGCGGATGTCGTAAGTCTCGGGCTTTCCTTCCCCGGCCCCTAGCATCAAGACAAGGGACTGAGTCATGATATCCACCCTCCAGGTCTTCAACCTGCAGCGCGCCGCCCTGCTTCCCGCCGCCCTGGGCCATTCCCCCCCAGACCCAGACATGATCTATTTGGCCATGCAGGACAAGATCCATCAGCCCTATCGGCAAACCCTGATCCCGGGCCTGACGGAGATCCTGCAGTCCATGACCCCGTCCACGCAGCCGGGTCTGCTGGGCATCTGTCTGTCTGGTGCGGGCCCTACCATCCTGGCCCTCGCGACGGACCATTTCGAGGAAATTGCAGACCGCATTATCTCGCGGTTCGAGGCCCAGAAGATCGCGTGCCAGTGGAAGCTGCTTGAGCCGGCGGAGGAGGGCGCGACGGTGCAGTGGGACTGAAAAAAAGAGATCATCTCATCCAATTGAACTGATTGGCTGGTTGATTTACACCGCATATGATGACCCGGTGTCATCTACCGGCGTTTCAAGTCCTCGAAAAAGAGAGGGGCATTCTAACAGATGCCGTCTTCGAACGTCAGTCCAAGAGCAGATACCTATTGGGATACGGTACTTTTCCCCTGTGCTTTTTCTTGGATGGACGTTACATAAGAAGAAAACGGTGCTCATCAGTCGCTTACCTTGTGTGCATTGTACATCTCTCTTTATTGGAACGGTCTGCGGGAAGATACCTATGTTTCCTAATGAAACTAAAAAAAGGTCAAAGGCATTGCAGGAGCTGAGAAAGGGAAAAGTGGGCCGATAGAAGCTATTAGAACGGGAATCTGGCTACGGTATGCTTGATGACCTATTCTAATCCCAAACGTCTTCTCAGAGATACCGACTTAGATAAATCTACCCCGTGCGCAGATAAGTGCTGTCTATTATTCATCTTATTCATGATCCTTATCGGATTGAGTTACCTAGTAAAGAAAAAAAGCAGGAAGAGAAAAATGCAGCTGTTGAAAGACCAGGCCTGCCTACTCTTTTTGTCCCTGGGCCTCTGCCTGCAGATACTGCCTCAGATAGGTTCTGGATTAGCTCCGAGTGCTCACTATTATTCTTTCCACCGGTTCTTCTATCTCCTTGATACCTTTCTTCTCTTAACCGGCTCGAGACCTGAATACTCTGGGGGTTCACCTCGAAGTCTTCTGCTCCATCTAGTCGGCTGGGCAGGAGCTTTCCTCTTTCTCCTTCGGGACCAGCCCACGCCACCCTGACTTGTCTCTGCACCTGGCGCCGCGGTCTCAACTGGACTTTGCTGATGGCTTGGGATCCGACCTATGGCGCTCTGACTCGCCTCCGCGCCTCGTCCCGCGGCCTCGACTAGGCTTCCAGGATAGCTTGGGATGTCCATTAAATTGACGGGGGGAGATTCATCCAGGTCCTCCTGTTCAGCATCGGGCCTCCAGGACAGGTCCGGGGCTGGCTCGTCCGAGCGCCCCGCCCTGCGGCGGGAGGTCGGGATCGCCAAGGGAGGCGGGGCAGTCCTCCGCTTCTTGATGGGCCTGGAAGGTTGCAGATCCACTGCTTGACCGGTCTCGGCCTCTGGATTAGCATCGTCCCCGGTGAGATCTACAACGGGCCGGCCGGTGATGGGGTCAATTTCAGCGGTCGGAAACGGCGGTTCTTCCTTCACGATCGGATAACGATCTGGGGAGACCGGCTCTTCCTTCACGACGACATCGGGACTTGGGCTCTCTCGGCTACGGACCCTCTCTTCGGGCCCCTGTTTGCGGATTGCTCGCTCGCCCGTCACGACAATTGGGGAACTGGCTTGGCGATCTTCAGATAGTGTGTCTTCTGGTTGTTGAGACCGTCTTTCGTTTCCCGCATTCGCGGACGGAGACTTGATGTCGTCTTCTTCTGTCTGTACAGGAAGTTGATCTGCCTGGAGCTCCTCATTCCTGTCCGCGGCAGAGCTCAGCTCAGGGTCCGCCTGTAACCCATAGGGGTTAGAATCAGGCCCGATCAGATCTTGGTCACGGTGGGCACAAACCTCTTCGTCCGGTGCTCCTTGGGGAGATATGTGGCCTTGTCCCGGATCCTCGCGTTCATCGGCAACAGATGTAGTATCTCCTACACACAACGGGCGTCATCTTTGGATTTCCTGATATATAGTGTGGGAAACTCACTTCCTACTCCAATCCTCGCTAGGGCCGTTTGGAACAATGCCAAAGCACGGTTCCGAGAATTCCGAGAAAGCCGTCTTCGTGGCGGATTTTGACTGCTTTCGTCGTCGCGCTCGCCAGATCTCATCGCCGCTTCAAGTCACCTTATGTCAATTACTCAAACTGCAATTCTATAAGGAAAAAGAGGGGGCTAATGTCTCATGGAGACCATGGAATCGAAAATATAGTCTTGACTCTTTTGGGGGATGTTGAACAGAAAGCGGCTCACAAACTAACAGCTGCTGAGGAAGTAGTCTTTAGATGTTAATATTCCAAATGGAAGCTAAAGTCTTCCCAAAACAGTAACTTGGATATTGAGGAAAAGCAAACACGCAAGGTGCTTGGTCAGGGAAATCAGAAGCTCAAAAAGGGGAGCGAACAATGAAAAACGAAGCAAGATAGCCCCCCTGCCCTCGAGTGGAAGATTTCTATTTAGAATCAAAGCCTTTGGTCACGTAGTTGTGCGGTAGGGAAAGGCAGGAATCTGAGAACTAAGCGCCCAGGACTTCCAAGTTCCATGGCTATTGTCATTGTTTGATGCTATATGAAATCGGTGAATGTATTTCAATTGGATATATAATTAGAGATTTAATTGGATAGCTCCATTGCTATAGAAAACAGGCACAGGTGAGCTATAGAAAGGCCACCAGAAAGGCTGAACACTATGGTGAATACCAAAATGCCATTGATGAACAACGATAGTCTCGATGAATGGGAAACAAAGAGCATTCCACTATCTCCATAATTATAACAATCGGTTCGGAGTCTTTGTGCGCGTGCTTTCTACGCGTGAATAATAATATATAAAGGGAGGAACAAACGATTTGTCTCGTTGGAGAGAGAAAAAAAAGCATTCCAAGAGACAAAAGACGAGGTAGGTACAGTACCTGAAAATAGGCTAGGCGGTACTCTCTACAGAGCTTTGTTGATTCAGCGACCGCGCGGAGACATGTGATCTAGATCGTTTCAGCCACTCCGCTCCACTCGATCGGCAGCAGCCAGATGGACACCAAGACCTGACCTCGAGCAGCCCGCAACATCAAAAACCTGTCCGTCGGAACCTGAAAGTCTCCCGCTATGGACGACCTGCTTGCGCCCATCCAGGATGTCCTGGAAGGCCAGATAGTAAGCCCTCCCTCACCATCGAGTCCCTTTAAGTCTCTCGCCCCTAGCACTGACCTGCCACTTGCGACAGGACTTCCACGGCCAGCGCATCGCGGAGATTCTGTATACCGTTCTTCTCGTGCTTTCCGGGGTGAGTGATCTTCTCCCGGAGCTCTGGAATTCCTCACTGACGGTGCCGCTCACTGGTAGGCTATTGCGTTCGTCGTCGGATACCTCTACGAAGACATTTTCTTAACGTTATGGATCGGGCTGGCGGGCACGGCCTTGACTGCACTCGTCGTCATTCCTCCTTGGCCCGTCTTCAATAAACATCCAGAGAAATGGTTTGCGCCTGCAGATGTAAAGGTCGGTGGGGCAAGAATAGTGGTTGATGGGGTTAAGGTTGGATAATACCCATGTGGCTTTACTGGGACCACATGCATTTACATGGTCGTAGCGACATCCACCTGGCTCATAATAAGCATCAAGAAATGTGCCATAATTTATGTATTTTCAATTTTGTCTTGCAGGCACCATAAACAAAGCCTGCTGCACTGTCTGAATTCGCCCCAACGCCGCCCCGAAAAACCTAGTCCTGTCTGCTTCAAAGAGTCTTTCCCAAAGGATTACATTATTGCCATGCGATATGTAAAACGAGATGTGGATTACATTCTGCGTTCGCACAGCTTGTAACCGGTACTAGCCGCTTACGGCTGGACCGCCCTGAGAACACACGTCTACCGGCCGTATTTCTGGAATTCCCAATCTCTGTTGTCCAGAGGGCAGACCTGGCGAGTCTTCAACCATCTCGATATGCAGTGGAAGTGGAATGCATGCTGCAGGGTATAACATGTCAACATAGGAGCCGGGAGACAAGAATACATATGCAGGAAACTCACGTTGCAGATTCCCCAGGCAACTGTGCACTCTTCTGTTGTAGATGAACCTTGGTTCGCCTGGCACTCGATGCCTACAAGAGGAAGATCAGTTGGAGAACGGAGTGATCAAAAGGCCTGGGAACATACAAAGATCCATGATATGGTTGCGGCAGATGGCACAGTTATCGACGACGATATCCCATGCCCACAGAGCGACCGCATTCCACTAGAAGACGCTGAAGTCAGTGAAAGAAGATACCATCTCGGGTTAGACGAAGACGCACTTTCTTGACCTCAAACTTCTTCTTTCCCTCAGCCGCGCCCTCCGAGGGACCAGCCTTGGATGTCTTGGACGCGGCCTTCGCCTTGGCTGGCGCACCAGCGGCGGCGTCCTTCATCTCTACATCAGCCATCGTGACTAGCTCGACTGTCGGCCACAAGTGTAGTCAGTCAGAAATAGAAGACAAAGGTGGTGCAGTCTGACTTGAGGCCCAGCAGTTGTCGTGAGCTTAATGACGTGAGAACTGAAGGGTTCCGCCGGACAAGGCTGGAAGAGGAAGATGGCTCGGGAACAACCGACACGCAGCTGGAGCTATTGCACGGCGTACCCTTTGGGGAAAGTAGATCAGAGTCCACTATTCTGCTCCAAGACACCACATAAGGCAGCTAGGCTATCGACGAGCCGTCCGATATGCCGACTGCTGGATCTCAGCACGCCCTGGACCTGAGATTCCACGAGCTGCCTGGGCGGAGGGGTCGTGTTTGGCGGCGCTTGCTCCTCCGCCGTGTCTGTGGCTGCGGCGGCGTGGCAAGCGGCCAGCCGGGCGGTTAGTCATCCAATCGCCCACACCCCACCCAATCTGGAGGCCCTCCCCAGCCTTCCCTCTCAGCCAGCTCCGACCTCTACTCTATCGATGACTCCCATACCCTCACCTTCTCACCCCGTACGATCTCCAATCCAGACATGAGTACGCTCCGGAGATCTCCCACATTCTTTCTGTCCTCTTCATCTGCCTCGACGTCTATACGAACACTTTCCGAACTGGCCGGCTCTTTAGACTTCCCTCCGACGAACCGAGCGAGACACATCACCGCCGCCCTCCCAACATCGTGACTCCGGTCTATACCCTGCGCTGCTTCTCGCGTCGAAGCTTCGTCTGCCCACCGCTGAGCGGTATTGTATCCATTCTTGTGCTGATTCGTCTATCCATATCTTTTGCGATTGCTGTTTCTGTTTCTTTATTTTTACTCTCTACAAGGCTGCCTATTTATTAAGCCACACTTGGTCGACATGTCGACTCAAACGCCTCCCACACCAAAGGGGTCTCGCAACTCCCGACGTCAACCGAAGAAGAATACCACCCCTCATGCTCAGACAAAACCGGCTCTCCTTACGACCCCTCCATCATCGCCGCCTAGGAGCCCCGGGGGGAAGGCTGCTGACTCTTCAAACAATGCCAACGGGGGGGCATCGAAAAAGAAGAACAACGGACGGTCTGGGAAGAAGCCATGGGATGTCTCCAAAGCTTCTCCCGTACCTAACGGAATCAATGGCCATCGCCATACATCTTCGCAACCAAATATGGCCTCGCCTTCCCAGCTAAAAGATAGCCCTCACTATGCGGGACCGACTTTCCACGCATCCCCGGCGCCATCTGCCCTGCCAATGCCAAGCTTCTTCTCCAAGTCAGTGCCAGATTCAGACCTTGCTCCAGCATTGGAATTAGACAGTGATTCTCCGGAGATCAATCCAGTTACTGAAAGCACACCATCGAAACCGAAGGGCCGTGCTATTTGCAATGACGAAGGAAGAGAATCATCGCCGCTGGATTTTCTTTTTAAAGCTGCTGTTGAGGCGAGGGAATTGAAATATAAACGCAGCCCCGAGTCTCAGAATGGAAGGGGCTCTCCACCTTGCACTGATTCAAAGGCTTATCTGGCCCACCGCAAACCGGACGGCTCTGCAGGGGGGATCTTTCCGCTTGAGCTTGAAGGCTATGAACGGCAAATGATATCCATTGGCCCGTCATTCGCTACGCCTTACAAGGATCGGATGAACGCACTACGTTCCGCTAGCTCTCCCTCTCGACCAACGGCAGATCTCGATGAGGATGAGCGAAAAGCTAAGACTGAGGCGCTGAAGAACCTTTTGCTCAACCCTCGTCCTCAGCGTCCGGCATCCGCTTCTCCCTCCTTACGGGATCAACCAAGTGTGCTTAACAGCCGTCCTGGTCAGACTGTTCCCAATACGAACCATTACACCGTTGCACTACGAACTAGTTCAGGCCCGTCATCCCCCGTCTCCTTTGGCGTTCAACATGGCCAGGACAATCACGATTCTAGAAATGGCGTACATCATCAATACGCGTCCCCCATTTCCAGCGCTTCTTACAAATTCCACACCCAATCGTCCGCATTGAGGCAAGAGATCTCTGCGTCAAACCCGGTTAACTCCGCAGAGCTGCCCGCAGAGACACCTCATGCAGCCCACGTGTCATCTGTACAAGCAAGCTTCCACGATCATCGAGCGGCTCCTCCCGGGTATGAATCTCCGACAGCTCAACGAGCAGCCCTGTCACGAGATATCCCTGGCGGTTTCCCATCTCCTAGTTCCAAGGAGCTGGACATCAAAAAGATGGAGGATGATCTACGGAGGATCTTGAAACTTGATATTACCAGTGGTATTCATTCAAACGGCGTTGAAAGCTCCCTCGCTTGAGTGTACAAGGACTCTATCCTGCTCACTTGTCCCGATGTACAAGGCGTCACCTCTCCACATAGTTTTGGCGTTGTCACATCAATGTCTCTGTAAATGATTCGCGCCATCTTTACGGTGATCAAGCTGGGGCCTTTTCCTCTTTTTCTTGTCACTTCGTTTTCCTGTCGTTCTTTTCCTCCCGCTTGTGATCATCTTCAACTTCCATTTTATCTCGGCGTTCGACCATGATGTGGGCAGAACCATATGGTTTATGTTCCTGGTTGTTCGGTGGTGGGTTAGCGGCATGGCTGTATGGCGGTTTGGATCGGAGCTCTGTCAAGCTTTCTTGGTGTCTTCTTCTTGCATCTAGCCTGGAGTCTGGTGCCTTTGAAACACTCTTCGGGGTCGGCGGTTTGCAATGGTTTTTCTAATGCCTTGCCAGGAGACATCCATTCACTCACGTTTGATTGATTCCCCAGTCGCTACCCTCTTGCCATTCGCTACCCTGCATTGGGTTTTCATTCGACTTTATGGGAACTGCCGCAGGGAATAACGCAATGTACGAAGGGATTATCTGTCACCCGATTCACATGCTCTGTATTCCTGTCTTTCCTAGTTTACCCTTTGGTCGTCCAAATGGCTGACCGCGGCGATGTTGAGCACTATTGGCTCGTTACCTACCTAGGTAGATAATTCTGTAGCTTACACTCGTTTGACATTATGTTCTTTCCAGTGAGAAATCTTAAACATGAACCGTCTTAAAAAAGGCATATGGTAGTAACTGCGATCTAAGCACGTCAATTGGGCAGATGTTGCTTGACATGATTCCCCGGTCTATCCAGATGTTATCTCCTGACTGCCCGTCGGTTACTTACTGTCTGGGCTTTGCCCGGACAATAACTTTGTGACATGACGACATGGCGCTCAGCCCAAATACTGACTGATCAATCATATCCGGCGAATATTGGCAGCATCTCAAGGAACAGAAGTCACTGGATCCCTAAGTCATAATGACCAATACACCTCTTCAGTTATTCAAGGCTACGGTAATGTCCTATTAGAAGGCAAGTCATCGGTGACTCGTTCAAGGTCTCTGTAAAGACATCCGGGAGACTCTATCAAGAGATTAAGGGACTAAAAGTTGACACGGATGCCGCAAGGCTTCCTGAGACGCATGGAGAATACTCTGAGAACGAATTTTTCAAGGGGGAAAGAAGAGCGTCTCTACAAAGGCAAGATATGGAAAGCGACCTGCCCGCCTTGCAGATGAAGACAGGCAAAATCATGGTTATGTATCTCTCTGTTCTGGGGACCAAGAACTCCTCCACGCGCGTGGCCTGTGCATGCCATGCACACACATGGGCACCCTCTTCCGCCCTTGGATATCTGTTTACACTCGTTTAGAAGCACCTCTGTTTGTGCTTACCGCTCCACAGTCTTGCAGACCAGTGGCCATGAAGCAAGTAGACTGCCCTTAGATTCATCCTAAGGAACACTCTTACTTAAGGAATTCAGATGAATCATAGTGACATTGCGATTGGGGGGAGGCCGGTTCTATCTATGAAACAGCCATGTTATTATTAGTTTCGGGGAGAAATTTGCCTGCCTGCTCCCTGGTTCTGGGAAAGGCATGATGAGATAGTGAACCTCAAAGGCTATTATGATAGTAATAAAGATTTCAGCAGAGCGGCGTCCACGAGCAGTGTACTGTACATTATCTCATGTCATCGGCGATAACTGCATGTGCAGCACAACATAAGACCATAGGAATCAACAATTCCGGTATACCTAATGATAGAACTAGGAGAGGTACATATCTACTTGTACTATACTATAGCCTGAATGTCAGGCACATTTGGTCCCTGAAACCGGTTACTAACCTACTCCAGCATGGGCAAAACGTAATGATATTGATAGAATCATGGATCAGCACAAACCTTGTCACGGGACAACAATCTAATTCGAGTCTTGTAGTCGTAAATCCACCCATCACCCGATCCCTGCAGGTCTCTCCAATGGTCTATATGATGATATTAATAGCACAGTATAGCGCATCTGGAGGAAGTTTCGATTTGCAGGTGATCATCAGACACGACGATTCAACTCCAGATAGATGCGGGGGTGGCAATTAACAGCAAGGCATATGACCGTTCTTTGCAGGGATGGCATGTGTGTTTGCCGCTGTTGCCAGCAGGTAAATAAAATCATGGCCACCCAGGAAGAGGTGCTCCTTCGTCCTGGAGGTGCGGTACTGCGAACTGTACTCTGACGATTCCCTCGGCTGGGGGCTGCTGAACGGGACTGACGGTCGGAAGAAGGGTTTCTTCTTCGAGCGTGTCTAGAGCTTGCCCTGAAAGAGGACACAGCCCGTCGAAGCCATGTGAGATGCTAAAATTTGCAGTAACAATACTGTACATACTCCGTACACTTTTTGACTCCCAGTCCCAACATGCCGAAACCCACGGGTGTCTACTACTATTATGAGAAGCTAGGCAAAGAGCCAGAATTTAGAAAACTCCACAAGAGCCTAGATCCCGAGACCCACCGTTTCGGAAATTCGACCACATCGAACTATCTGGGCTTGACACGGACCGGACTGTTTGATCATCCGCCAAGAGAAATAAATGAAAAGGCACTCCAGACTCATTATTATTCTTCCGGCACCAGCAGTACAGAGAGTACGTCCCAGGGACCAGGTTGGAACCCTGAGGACGGTCAATAGTGGCCTGGTCCATGAGCTGGCTCTGGATCCGTGAATACCCTGGCAGACATGGCATGCAGGACATGTCTATCCAACGTGACATGTATCGGTGGACCGCGGCACAGGAGCTGTCCAGCGATGGAGTCGGAGAGAGACCTTCCAGAAGGCAGAGAGACCGTCCGCAGACCGGCGGCCACGGTGGCACGGCGCCGCCTTCCCAGGGGTGACAGCGCCGCCTGCCCGGCCCGCGCTGGATCCAGGAGAAGCCAGAGCGAAGAGCGCAGAAACGCCCCGTCCGCCCATCTCCCCGTCCTCCTTCTCCTCACGATCCTCCGTCCTCTGCATTCCATCTCTGCTCTCTCTTCTCTGTCCTCGCTCGCTCCTTCATCGTTCCCCTGTGCCTGCTGCTGTCCTGAATCCCCTCACGTTTGTCGCTCGTGTACCTGCCCGTGTCCCTGCACCTGCGTCTCCTTCCCATTATTGTCAGCAACGATCTCGATGAGCGTTCCTGGTACAGACAATTCTTGAATCCTTCGCCATCGGTTCCCCCAGAGCGTCCGGTCCCCATCATCCACAATGTCGTCCGCGTGAGTATCTTCCCTCCTCTCTCATCCTCTCGCCCGCCCTGCTGACCCCTTCCAGCATTGGTTCAGCATGGCGATCCTTCTGGCATACTATGACTTCCAATGACCGACATGCTTCCCATGACTCCCCCTACCGAACCGGCCAGCATGTCCCTCTCAGTCAGAGTCGCCATGAACCTCTCACTTCCGTCGCAACCAGCGCTGCCGAGTCTCGTGCCGATCTGACTTACCCCTACGACGAAGATGACCCCAGACATTCCACGGGCTCTCCTGGCGGAATTGCTTCCCCGACTCGTCCCTACTCCCCGGGGATGAGGTCGCTCACCTCTCAAAAGAGGAGATCAAACGAGCATGGCATGGACGGTGCCGAGATGCAGAGCTTCCATGACGGCGCCCCGCCTCCTCCGCCCGTCTCCCACTCCTGGGCGAAGATCGAGCGGTGGCTGGAGAAGAATTACCAGGAACTCTACGATAATCTGTGTGAAGGATGCACTCTGAATGATGTCAATGAGCTGGAACACGAGCTAGATTGTACGCTGCCCCTGGACGTTCGGGAGTCTCTGCAACTCCACGACGGTCAAGAGCGTGGTGGCTTGCCTACTGGCATCATCTTCGGTTGTATGCTTCTCGACTGCGAGGAAATTGTGCAGGAATGGAAAAATTGGCGAACTGTCAACGAGGAATTCCTGAATCCGGCCACCATCGCGCAACCCCAACCTCCCGCCAAGGCCCTCGGCGGTTCTTCGTCTGCTGCGCCTCAGCAACAAGCTCAGAACCCGCTGTGGAGGCAGGAACTTCTTGAGAGACAGGATTCGCAACCTCCAGGTGCCATCCAGAAGGCGTATGCCCACCCCGGCTGGATTCCTCTGGCGCGCGACTGGGGTGGAAACAACATCGCAATAGACCTGGCACCTGGCCCGGCAGGCAAGTGGGGACAGGTCATCATATTCGGTCGGGATTACGATTGCAAATACGTGATTGCACGATCCTGGGCTCACTTCCTCGCTATGTTGGCGGACGATCTTACCAGTGATAAAGTCCACGTGGAGGAAGAAACGGGCGAATTGAAGTTGAAGGAATTCAAGAACCAAAATGTCGAGCCATCCTATCTCGAGATCCTCCGTTGGCGAGTGGACCAGAAGTATGGCAGAAGGCCGCCACGGCGCAAGACTGCACACGGGCTTGGAGTTAATACGAATGCCAACGGTAAGGCCACTCGAGATTCCCCTTACGGAAGCCCAACCCCAGGAGAGGAACGGGGAAGGTCACCACACCCGAAGACCCAGTTTGGCATTTCTAGCCCTCTTGCCCGGGTGACAGAGGAAGCATCTAGCCCTGTTTCGGTCAATATGGGAGGAGATAAGATTCAAGACTTCGCTACCAAAGAGAATTTGAAGACTTCCCAGGGCGAAGATCTCATGGAGGTTGCGACACCGATTCCGGAAAAGAAAGGTGAGGACCGCCCTGCGGAGAAAGTCGTCGAGGATGCGGAGAAGGCTCCAGAGCAGGATAAAGTTAAGGAGAAGGTGTCTGAAAAGGAAAGCAAGCGAGCGTCATCCACGGGCCTTGACGCAGAAGCTCTGGGCGAGATGAAAAACGTGGCCATTTGAGAAAGATCTCTCTGCTCTTCCGCCAGACTTGTCGTTTTCGGGTACCCTTTTAAGCGGTCCGAAGGTGTCTACGCGGAGCCGACGGTTTCTGCCTTTGCGTATGTGTGTGGAGATAGCTCCACGATCCCCTTTGTATAGAGCCTGACATGTTCCACCATTCTATCTTTCATTCTTATTTTCTCTAGCCGTTCAGCCGGCCATCCTTCTGCTGCTTTTTGCACTCGGTGCGCTTATAACTTCCCCAATGTCTTCTCTTCACCCCATCCGGCATTTCGAACAAGTCGCCTTCTGTAACTGTACGATCATGCAGTGCTTGTTACTTGTTTTTTCTTTGCGCCTTTTTACCCGATATCTGACTCGAGTCGGTCTGCTGTCCCTTCGCTCAAAGCGGAGTGTGATTGCTATTTGGACGAAACTGTGTGTTTGATGCATCCGTTGATAGGACGATGTAAATCTTTTCTTGCTGGTTACCGCTTTGGCTGGTGCGCACACAGAGAGAATGACCATGGGAAAAAGGCGTCAGAATGGTATTGGTGTTGCAGGAGGGGATGGGCAGGCGGGGCGCACAAGAACACATTGCTAGATATTTTGCACAGAGCATAGTGTTTCTTGTTTTTTGTTTCCGTCTAGGTTGTTTGTGGGCTTTGTTTGGTGACAATTAAGATAATCAAGACCTCAAAAAAAATATCCTGTGTCTTATCTCTGTCTGTAGCTTAAATAAAATATGCTCGGTCATGGATGTTCAAATTTGGTAGTCATGCTAGCCTTCATGCTAGCCTTGCAGTCCGCTTGTAACATTAAGGGGATAGAAGTTACTGGTATGAAAATCTGGCACCTGATGATATGTATCCCTGTCGTCCTGGTAGCTGCAAAATGTCCACCAGCTTGTTAGGTACCATTAGTAGGAACCTCTTGAGCAACCACTACACTGCTGTCATCTGGCATCATCAACTGTGTTAATATGTTGCAGCCACTGAGATGATGGGAAGCACTGGTCTGCCTTTATTCTGGCCAAACCCCTCGCTCGCACGATACTGAACATGGAGACGATACATACGGATCTTCACCGACGAGCTATATAGATATCCCATGGGTCTGCATGATCCGTCCATGGTCCAGCTGCACGACGACCGTTGATTTCATATTCAGTCCCAGTCGTCATCCTCATCATCCTTGCTTTGCCTAGCATTGGCATTGCAAATTCCCCTTCTCTCACCCTTGCGCCGCACCTCAGCGTCCTCCTCGCTGTCGCTCTCTCCATCCCAGGCTCCGCTGCTGTCTTCGCCCTGTCTAAGCTTCTTCCTGACCAGTATTCCCTTTTTCGACAGCCTCCTCTCCAGCTCCACGGTCCGGAAGCCGTTGATGCCATCTCGCTGCCCCCCAGACCCGAGCCCCTCAAAGCCCACCACGCGCTCCACGCCAACTCCGTCCACGAACCCGATCACGCAAGGAAGAACCCGCACATTGAGTCTCTCCACCACAAAGGGGCAGTCACGCACATCAACGCGGGCGAAGCGGACCTCGTAGTGCCGCGATGCAAGAAGTTGGAGATGCTCGTCCATGACGCCGCAGCGGGCAAAGTCTGGATGCGAGAAATGTACAACGCATCGCTGTGATTGAGTCGTGAAGTCCAGAAGGGACTGGTCATTGGGCAGCGTCGGATACAGCGCGTTGTTCACGATCGTCGTGGTCGACGAAGACCCCGCGGCAGTGCGGAGGGAGTCCTTTGCGGACGCGAATTCGGCATGAAGCTGCTCAATGCGATGGGCGCGGTAAGTCGAGTCATCCTCTTTCTCTAGGGCTTCGAAGAGGGCATCTTCGTCAAGGTCGTCCGGGTCTGCTGTGGAGACCTTGGGGTCTAGCGGGGCAGTTGAAGACATATCTTCACGGGAGATTACCTGTGAGCGGTCCTTCTCCTCAACGGCGTAGCTGCTTGGAAAGACGTTGCGTATAATTATCCGGTTTTGGGTCGGTCTCGTAGTGGACCTTGGAAAGAGAGAGCGTGAGAGAGGAAGGATTCCGACACGGTGTGTTAACAGTTGGTTCTGTGCGAAATGGATCGATTAGATGGGCAACAAGACAGATTTTAAACATATACATACGCCGCTACGGTCTGAGATACAGCCAGATAGCTTCTATGAGAGCTTTTGAGAGCTCCAATGACTGGAAATTTGCTGGCTAGTTAGTGGAGCGGTGCGGAGGCCGCCAGGTGCGCCAACCATACTGTATTCTTTTGCATATATATATATATATATATATATCCTTGCTGATCAATGTGTACTATGCAGCAGGGGTTGGGGGAAGCTACGGCCTGCCACACAAGTAACAGAAGTTGTCTTCGTGGTACTGTTGTCCACATATATATCTTGGATGTATGATGTCTCTGCTCTGCGCGGCGTCCACCGCCGGCGCCTAGCGCCCGGCGCGCAGAGCCTCGCTCGACGCTCAACGCCGACATCCCCTTGCCCAAAAGAGCCGCTCCCGGCCCTCTCCTCGTTTTTCTGTGCCACGCTCGCCTCCCCGGATTGCTCCTCGACACTCCTCAGTCCTCTCCCGGAGAGCGCGCCGGTGCTGCTCCACGTTCGTTTCTCCTTCTCCGCCATCTGATCTTCCTGTTTTGCCCTCTTTGGTCCCTTTTATAAAACGCTTTTCCGCCAGTCCCATCTCCCCCCACCAGCGGCCACGCTCCTTCGACCCTCTCCCCTTTCTCTTTCCCTCCAGCGACAGTCCGTGTCTTGTGTAAGATGGCAGAAGGCAAGAAGACGGACGACTACACCATCGAGATGGGAAAACTGGACCCGGGTAGCAAGGAGTTTGACGCTCCGGCACCCCAGCCTAGGAGTACCTGGTCCTCAAGCTCCCTGGCCAACAATCCCATTCTCCCAGTCCTGGCATATTGTGGATCGTCCATTCTAATGACCGTCATGAACAAATATGTCCTCTCTGGCTCGGACTTCAACCTCAATTTCTTTCTCCTCTGTGTCCAGGTACGTCTGCATTGCGGGCAATGACTTTGGCCTCCAATCTTGGTACGCCTGCTAACTGCAATCTCTCTCCTTCCTTGCAGTCCATTGTTTGCGTCGTTGCGATCCAGACCTGTAAAGCGTGCAACCTTATAACCTTCCGAGATTTCAGCTCTGACGAGGCCAGAAAATGTTAGCATCCCTGTGCAACCTTCCATGATGGAATGTTGTGTTGTGGTCTTGTTATTTGGAGCTGACGGTCCTCCGCGCAGGGTTCCCGATTACTCTGCTCCTGATTGGCATGATCTATACCGGTTCCAAGGCACTGCAATACCTGTCGATTCCCGTGTATACAATTTTCAAGAACTTGACGATCATCCTTATCGCGTATGGCGAGGTTCTCTGGTTCGGCGGCTCCGTCACGGGTCTCACCCTCTTCTCCTTCGGTCTCATGGTTCTCAGTTCCGTCATCGCCGCGTGGGCCGACATCAAGCATGCCGTTGAGAGTAGCGTCGACGCTACCGCCAAAGTTTCCACTTTGAATGCCGGCTACATCTGGATGCTGATCAACTGTCTCTGCACTTCTTCCTATGTCCTGGGCATGCGCAAGAGGATCAAGTTAACTAACTTTAAGGACTTCGACAGTAAGCCCCCATTTACCTTCATCTATGCGGAGATTCAAAAAATCCTAACTGAATCTGTTTAGCTATGTTCTACAATAATCTGCTATCGATCCCCGTTCTTGTTGTCTTCTCTTTCTTCGTGGAAGACTGGTCCTCTGCCAACGTCAACCGCAACTTCCCGCCGGAGAACCGTAACAGCATCTTCATGGCCATGATACTTTCCGGCCTCTCGTCCGTATTCATCTCCTACACCTCGGCGTGGTGTGTTCGTGTGACGTCCTCAACCACATACTCTATGGTGGGAGCATTGAATAAGTTGCCTATTGCACTCTCTGGCCTGATTTTCTTCGATGCCCCGGTTACATTCCCCAGTGTGACTGCTATCATAGTTGGTTTTATCAGCGGTATCGTATATGCCATTGCCAAGGTTAAGCAGAATGCGAAGCCCAGGACTGGGGTTCTGCCTACCGCCAATCAACCAGTTAGCGCCAGCAGTCAGAGTGTGAGAGACGGGCTTAGATCATGAGTGACTGCAATGATGATTTTGTTCTGTCGGTTGTTGTGCGGGAGAATATACTTTGAACAAGCCCGTTGTATGTAGCGAATCCGCATTGCAAGTTCTATTGCAGCGTTCGAGTCCTAACCCTGAGAGCTGGCTCGCCTCCCTTCGATACATGGCTGCTTGTTTGGTTACAGTTAATTACGGTCCATGAGTCTGACTTGGCTCCGGCACATGTGGATGTCTTTGCATGTACTCTACCATCTTCTATCTAGAGTATTTTGTTCGTTGCATACGTCTGTCTCTGACGATGCTGGGATGTTATAGGTGGCTTATCACTGTGCCATGGCGTTTTGCCTTTTCTTTTTATTGTCATTATTGCTATTCTGTTTCCCTTGTTCATTGCGTCCGTTTGGGCTGGGGGAAGGGTCGTTGATCGAAAATCGGCAACTCTTTATGTAGATGAGGGCTTATTGCGGTCACTTATTGGAGACTCTATATATATTGCTTATTCGACGTATACTAGAACACCTTCGTCTTCTAGTGCTGCGGGATCTCGGAGGTGGATTTTATTCTCCGTGATTTTCCCTAGAATCAGCGCGGCTTTAAATGACGTTGGTATCTCTGGTGGTTATGTACGGCGGGGACAGTGTCTGTTCTTGGTTTTCTTGAGCGTGACCGGTGGCTGCATCGGATGGGATGGGAGGCCGGCCGTGCACGTTACCTCAACACCAACAACCCCCTTTACTTACGCACAGCAACATCAACTGGCTGGCCATAGGAAACTCTGGGGATTCCAGGATGCCCAAATCCAAAAAGAAGAGAGTATCACATTACAACCATCATGATGCACCCAGGCACGCTCAGCAGGGCGGTGGTGTCGGGAAGAAAATGCACACCTTCTCCAGGTTATCTTCCTCCTCAGGAGCGATGTCGGGGAAGAACGGCAACAAGAATGAGAGTAGTCAGAATCAGCAGCAGAAGAAACAACGGCAGCATGTTCGGCCGACGATCCCTTTTAGGAGAAGAGATCGAATCCTTTTGATTGGTGAAGGTATGTATGGTTTACTTGTCTGAGGGTTACTTTTTCCCCTTCTTTCCCACCTCCCACCCCC
>Ga0207841_1000050_pt1 | contig 196126 bp, 154 predicted proteins | sample HigsolmetaGSP18D_FD_184846 | JGI IMG/M metagenome (GOLD analysis project Ga0207841, IMG submission 184846) | High solid enriched microbial communities from the Joint BioEnergy Institute, USA - SP1-8-D (SPAdes) | ecosystem: Engineered > Bioreactor > SSF (Solid state fermentation) > Aerobic >...
CTTTTGCAGAAGAGATTTGACCCTCTTTAACTGCTTTAATTGCAAGCAGCATACGGCCTTCTATTTGCGCCTTCAATTCTGCGGTTTTTGGTGGCATATTTGATGTAGAAATAGATGTATTAGGTGATGTGGTTGATAGGCGGTGGCTTGCTTGGATAGCCGCTCGCTCGGTGGTGGGGCTCGCTCGGTGGTGGATTACGTTAAGAGAAGACGAGGAACATGATGAAGATGCTGACTCCAATAGCACTGTCTCTCTATATTCCTCTTCATCTTCTTCCAACAATGGCGGGGGTCGAATTGCATTCTCGGGATCCTTTTTAAGCTTGTCAGCATGGAAGTGAGAACTTCCGCGATGTCGGGGTCATAGCGAAGGCGGTAATCGATAGAAGCGTTCTCAGGCGCGAAGATTCCAACGTTGCCTGCCCAGATCTTAAGCCGAACTAGAATGTTCTCAAGTTCCTGTCGCAGGTTTGGACTTGATGTCGGGTCTGATTGAGCACGCGTGAGAAGCTGCGTACATTGCCAGGCGACATTCGATATGGACATTTTGCATCAGAAGAAGCAAACATGCTAGGTATAAAGATCCGAGGGAATATTTATGCACAGCTGTGAAGCGACATTTGGATATGCGATGCTGAATGCCGCTTTAGAACTACTTATTAAGGCATCGAATGCGGGGTTAACATTGCTTTTTTCAGATCCAGCCGCCAACTCATTCAGTAACCCAAACTTTCCGATCGCGAAGAAGAATATGACTATAAGAAACAGAGTTACTTCCGATTAAACGAGTCGGTTTGAAGCTATCTAGTAGCCTAGGACGAAGTCATAGAGGATGATGAAGAACAGGAGGTTCTAAGAAGGCTACAGGTGCAGATATATGCTTGATTTCCTTTGAAGTGCGCGTGATTATTTCAGGAATCCTCACTGATTCATTGGCCATGATCACAGGCTTCACCGCTTGTCCTACATCCCGAAACATACGTATAAAGAAATCAGTACACTCCTTTGACGGAACGATACATTCCCTTTGCGGTGTCATATATGCTGTCTCAGGACCGGATTCGGGTGTATAGAACTCTGCGGGCGGACCTATGCAGGTTCCGGTAGATGACTGGTCTGAGATTACCCAATTCTAAAATCGCTTCCAGATCGACGCTCGATTACCAGGAGAACCATGTCCGGCCTCGAGGTTGCAGGGATCGTGTTATCAGTTCTACCACTTTTCCATGTGACCGCCAAGGCATACTCCAAAAATGCCAGTGTGTTGCAGAAGGCCGCATTGCGTTCAACACGGGATGATAGCTTGCGTGGGTTCTACAAGGAGTTTTCGTGGTATACGGTTGTGCTGAAACACCAAATCAAAGATATCGTAATGGAGTTGCCTCACCTCTCCGAGGAAAGGAAGAAAGAGGTCATCGATGGAATGGATGTGGAGAACTGGGACAAAGCGGTAGACATCTCTCAAGCGTTGCGAGAGTACTTCGCGTCGGAAGACGACCATCAAGCTTTTCAGGACGTCATGGGAAACATAATGAAACTCTTTGCTCTGCTTGTGGAGGACGAGACTGTCCATATATCAAAATCAGAGAAGGTAAGGTTATGTGAGGAAATACCTTTGATAAGAAGATTCAACCTGACCGTTGTCAGGATCAATCAAAGATGTATCGCAAGTTAAGGAAATTCCAGGAGGACGAAGATGCTGGGAGAACGTCAAGTACCTTCCGAGAGCGTGTCAAGTTCTTCAAAAGGGAGAAAGACCGCATCACCTGCCTGAAGAACCTGGAAAGGTGGAGTGACCGGATGTAATTCTTAATTGACGCCGCAGCACGGAACCGAAAGGCTGTTTCCGCAAATAGTAACACAGCTCCGAAAACTTTCACGCAGGCTGTTTACAGCGCTATCCAAATGCTGGGCCTGCGACTGTACAAGTCATCACGAGGCAAAGTTCTGCCTTACAAGTTGCGGTAATTCGAGGCTTGATCCGAATGAGCACGGAATATACTTTGACTTTCTCGTTTCCCGTCCTCAATATCAGACTACGTTTAAGTGGCATGAAGGCACAGTGGCAATCAAAGCCACAAAGTAAGACCATTTTTTAGCTGTTTCTAGTTGCAGGTGGTGACAGTCTCGAATCAGGAAAATTGACGTGCAGGACCGCGCAGAACTGAAGAAAATTTGTGATGCTATTCGATATGCTCGAAGCGCCAACTATTGCCTTCAGCTGCTAGTTGAGGACTCCGAAGGAATCCGACGAGTATGGCGGCTCAACTGGTGGGAGGCGCAATTGAACTACGTCGAAACAAAGCCGCCCATTTCATTCGAAATGCTGCTCCAGAACATTACCACGCCATCATTGATCGAGCGACGAAGGCTGGCTTTGGTCTTAGCCTACTCCCTTTTCCAGCTGCACGAGAGTCCGTGGCTGAGCCAACAGTGGGATAAAGACCACATACATTTCTTCTACACGTCCACAGGTGTTGACTTGCAGCGGCCATACCTCACCACCTCGTTCGACAAATTCCCATCGGGCTGTGAACCGCTCTCTTTGGATCTATTTCAAAGGAACCTAGGTATCCTCAAGCTGGGGATTCTTTTAATAGAAATACATAAGTGGAAGCCTATTGAAAGCTTTCAAACTGCGGATGACTTGAGGAATGGCGAGCCGACTCCGAATACATATCTGACAGTCGCTCGACGCGTTCTAAATACATTGAGAATTGATTGCTATTGGAGCTACATAAGCGCAATCGGAGCATGCCTAGACATGCCTTGGGCCGTATCTGGCTCACGAGTGAGTCTGGAGGATTCCTGGACATGGAATTGCGTCTATAAAGACGTCATTGAGCCATTGGTAAGGGAAGTGGCTCTGGCAGATCCAGTTAATGGCTTTCATATACAATAAGGCCGTTGTGAGAGCACATACAACGCTTTGGATGTCAGCTACTCATTTTGGGTGCCTGGAAACATTGAAAAGGCAGTCCAGGGGACGGGAGTTGGCTAGGCGTGCTACAAGAAATTCATTCATTCGTTGAGCATCGGTTGTTGAACGAGGAATAATTGCCTAACAGCTTTTATTCGAAATTAATATCCAGTACTTTCCAGTACAGATGAGTAGGAGGAAATGCGGGGACTGATACTAGAGAACGTATGTTTATATCGCTAACCACGCAGTATTGACGCTCGGTATTATTTAGTATGCTCAATGCTAACGATCTGATCGATAGAATGGCAAGTATATATTATTCTTGCTACAAACTGGCCTTGTTTGTGCCATCCTTGCGCTACCCGCTCTAGGGATAAGCATTAAAAATACCTCCCACAACATCTAATGAAATTGTAGTGTATGCTTCAACCTGCTCAGTATTGTGTGGACCGTACGTAGTAATTGTTAAACAATTGTTTGTTGAACGATAGAGCAACGTTACCAATTTGTTTTTGCAAGTTTTCGACCTTGTACCCCAACATTGCTACAGTATTATAGTCTGAGTGATAATGCTGAGATTCTCAGCTCACGGCGCGATGACGCAGAGTCTAGGTATGTAATGTACGGATACTGTACAGTAGATACCCATCTAGGGATATAGAGAATATTTCTCTGGGAAACTTGCATATAATCGAGACCAAAATCGGATACTTTATAAATATTTTGGAAACGACAGACTTCCTGAGAGATATTTATGTCCCGGGAGAGCCACTAATGAATGCTAAGGGTAGTCCTGACCAAACTTTACACAGGGCTTAGAGAGGTGTCTTAAGCGTATCTAGGTAGTTTTGACAACTACATAGACTACCAAAGGACACTGACAGTCACCTATCCCATCTTGGGCACCAAGGGGATTCCTGTTTCGTAACCACATATAGGTGGCTTGACCATAAAAGCCCATAATGTGGTTACAATATGGTTGCATAAGACAGGTATTAGTTACGGTGCGATTTTTTAATAAAAAATTGACAAGAGTGGAATTCAATATGTATTGATCTCATCATTCTTCTTCAGTCTGCAAAACTCCTTGTTGTTATCAAGCTCACACACAATAGATACTCGTCATTCTCACAATATTCTTCAATCCCTGCATCATTGGTTTAAAAGTCTAGTCGAATCAATCACGGGCAGGGACTAGTGAGCGCAGCGGCCGCAGTACCCGCAGACCGTGGAACACGCAGTGAAATCCTCTGGACCATCTTCCCAGGTGAGCGTGACAGGTTCTTTATCTGACACGGAGATGGAACGGCCACGCGACGCTTTTGTCTCTTCCGCAGCCAGCCGCTGCTGCCTAACCGGTGCTCCCAAAACCCAACGGTCTTCGATAGCGGATGAAAGCGTACTGCCCACATCGGCACACTGCTCCCTCAACTCCAATACATCGACCTCCCGTCGTCGTATCTCGAACTTCCCGTTCCTAGTTCCCCGTGCAAAATCGACCAGCTTCCGCAGGAGAGCCGCGAAGCGACGGAGTGTATCCTCGTTCTCGCGCTCCCAGCGCTGGACCTCCGCGCGCATGTCCCGTGTCTGAATCTGCTCAAACAAGCCAGATGAATGGTAGGCGAGAATGAAGTTGGGGATCTGGGCGACCCACAAACGGGGCAACACATCATCAAGGATGCTCTGTTCTTTCTTGTAAATAGAGCGCGTCTTCAGGTCGAAGACAGCTGACTGCGGGATTGGTTGCCCGCCTCTAATGACGTTCAACGGTCTGTCCGACCCGGAGGGGTATGCGCTGATAGTGCTATCACCGAGGCTCGATACCAGACTGTCCAGACTATTGTCTTCGGCTGAACTTCCTTGTCCCTCCCGGTCCCCTGGAACCAAGTTCTTGTGATAGCCATCGGCTTCAAACCTCACGAGGCAGTCCAGCCCAGCGAACTTGTACTGCAGTATTCGCTGATGGGACTCGGAGCCTTTGACATCTACCTCCCACGTTGTGTACGCTTCCGGAAATGTATGGCCGAACCCCCTGACATCTGGGATCAGCTCTGTCGGAGAGTTCTCCCGCCGTAAAAAGAAGACGGTGTCGCCGACTACCTCGACGAGAATCCGGAATGTCTTGTCTATCTTACGCACGAACCGTAGGAGATTGCCTAGCGTGCTGCCGCATGCGAAGAGGTCGATAGATGAAGAAGGAAAGTCGGGCTGTGACGTGAGGATGGCTCGGACGGCGGGTTCCAGAGGATGAGCCGGATACCTCGCGGCATTTTGGTCGCGAAAGTAGTTTCCGTCGTCTTCCCTGAGCTTGATCGGTTTGCTGAGCGGCGTCCACGCTGGCGGCTTGCCTGGTGTGTGTTTCCCTGGTCAGTTGACTGCACTCGTTGGGCTATATTTCTGCTCGTGATGCTCTTTTTGCAGGATGAGGGGAAGATGCTACAGACCAGGGACCAAGATAGTTGGCTCGTTCTTGTTTAGCCAGTTGTAGGATGCGACATCTTTACAGTCAGTGATTCTTGCATAACCTTCATGCAGGTTCGGATAGTCAGCGAGGTCGCTTTCGCGGAGTGTCGTGAGGATTGGGCCCAGCGGCGGCGAGGGAGGTCGTGGAACTTCCATGTTCCTCCTCCATGGGCCGTTGCGATAGGAGCCTCTCTCACGACCTCGAGTCCAGGAAGCACCATAGCCTTGACTGTTGCTCAGTCCACGGCCGCTATATCGTCCAGAAAACATGGCAGGCTGTATTTGAGCGATAGGATATCCTAGACCAAGATCCGAGAATAAAATCTCAGGGATTGCTGATTTATCGTATGGCGATACCGATGTTGGATATAAGATGGTGTGGCTATTAACAAGCGTGCCTATCAGGAGCAAGAATTTGACAGGGGATGAGTGTGGATGTTGCCTACGAGCCTGCTGCAGAGCAAACACGTCACTTGGGTTCTGCGGTCTGGAGAGATGTCATCGCCAGCTTCTGATCTATTTATGTTGATGGGATGGTGCTTGTCGCAGACGCGAGAAGCCAATGGTTCGTCGCTGCCAGAGGCAAACGCCGGCAACATCCACCAATGCTGAGACAGGCACGATGAAGGGCAACGTTTGTGGGAGAAAGCCGCGCTTTCACGGCATTACTGTCGTCAACAGATCAACAGATCTCTCTGTGACTCTCACTTCCTTTCAATCTTTGCTATAACCATTCTGTCCTCTGACTCCGTTTGCTCTTCATCCATCTTTTTTGACCAAGGTTGACTCCTGAACGTCATGTCTACAGATTCCTCCAGGTCCGAGAGGCTGGAAAAGCTCTTCGTGTCGGTTCTACGGGGGAAACGAGCAGTTACAGATGCTTCAGGTGTAAAGCTCTTCCTAGAAGCAATTCGCGACCAGCAGGACCGCGCAGCGTGCATCGAGAAAATCGTCGCCAGCCCTTCGGCCTTAAATGCTCTCCGGGCTGGTTTGAGATTTGACGTCCGTCCGGATTTTATCAATCAGAGCACAGGGCCGTTCATAAAGTACCTCTCTGACCCTGCAATCAAACGGCTATGTAATGGCCAGTTACTGCAGGATCTCTTGATCGTCATCGTCCACCCTCCTACGTTGTGGAACGCCTTGCTGGATTCATACAAAAATCGTTTGCTAAGTGAAGACGCAGTCCATGCGTTTGCATGGCTCCTCTTGGAGCTGTTGTCGTTGCCAGCCACAATCGGGGTCGATGTCCACGAGGATATACGAAAGGCAACTGCAGACGGATATCTCATTGAATCACCATCGCCCGAAATTCGGACATTCGGTCGCAAAATCCAGCAGGTCTTGCTCGCTAAGTCCTCCAACATACCGGTTGATCCTGGACATGCTCCTGGAGGCCGCCATGACAATGACTTTGCTGATTTTCGTCAAATTGCCATTTATCCAACTGGGGATGAGTTTCTCTGCACAGAGAAGCCATTCTATCGGCGAGCAGATGCGATCTTCGAAGCGCCACCAGAGCATCGTGTTGCGATGCATCTTGACAATCAGTTCCGGCTTCTACGTGAGGATATGGTCTCAGAACTGCGCGATGACCTGCAGATTGCCAGGGGCAAGAAGAAAGGCAGACGCTCTGCATTAGTCCTACGAAAGCTCTCTGCGGCGCGGATCTCTTGCGGCGATGAAAAGCGATGGAAACATTGCGCTCTGGCTCTCGAGTGTGAATCTGGACTTGAGCAGCTCACCAACCTGCCGCGCTCTCAGAGGAAACAATTCCTTACAGAGAACCGAAACTTTTTAAAGCACCAGGCATTTGGATGTCTCATCTGCGGTGATCAGATTGTAGCCTTCGCAACGGTAGACAGAGATGTAGATGCCCTGATCGAGCATCCTCCTGTGCTCACGTTACGGATCTTAGGAGATGAGGCATTGGTGAAAACACTCATGTTCCTCAAGATAAAGAAGGATCTTGAGTTTCTGCTAGTTGAGACACCCTTCTTCGCGTATGAACCAGTGTTGAGATGTCTCCAGGAGAACACTGATCTGCCCTTTGCGAAGGAACTGCTTGGATATGAAGCGAACGAGAGCATACCCGAGGCTCCTTTGGTTCCTGATTCTGTTGTGAGATCGCTAAAAAATGAAGGCCATGGTAATGTCCAGCATATTCTGCGAACCACAAAAGACATCAGATTAGACCCATCCCAGTTGGAGTCTCTGATTGCTGGAATAACGCAACCACTCACACTGATCCAAGGACCCCCAGGTACGTACTCTTCATTAACATTCACTTCAAGATACCTAACCTTTCTAGGCACTGGCAAGTCTTTTATCGGTGCGCTGCTTGCCAAAGTGTTACACGACTATACACACGAAAAAATTTTGGTCCTATGTTACACGAATCATGCCCTTGATCAATTTCTCGAAGACTTTTTGGATATCGGCATCTCCCAGGATGCTATCGTACGCCTTGGGTCAAAGTATACCCCAAGAACAGCTGGGCTTAGTCTTTCTGAACAGAGGCCGCGGCACCGGTTGTCTCAGTCTGCCTGGAACATCATTGAAGACTTGAAGCACAATGCCAATAAATTGAAGAGGTCTCTAGACAAGGCTTTTGATTCATACAAAGGCTTTGCCCTAACCTGGAAACATATCCTTGAATACTTGGAATTTTCCGAGGAGGACGCGCATTTCTACGATGCGTTAAAGACTCCTGAAGAGGAAGATGGAATGATCAGGGTGGGTCGGCGTGGAAGACAAGCAACACCGGGCTACCTCTACGATCGTTGGTCGAAAGGTATGGACGCTGGGATTTTCCGGAACAAGATCTCCCAGGAGTCCAAGATCGTCTGGCAGATGGACAATGCTATGAGGCAAGCATGCATCACCAAATGGACAAAAACCATACTTGAGGAGCAAGTAACGAATCTTCATGGCCATATACAACTCTTTGATCGCTGTCAAGAGCGCCTGGACAAGATGCTGAGTGAGAAGACCCTATCTATTCTCAAAGGGAAGCGCATTATTGGCTGCACAACCACGGCAGCTGCTATGTTTTCGCGAGACCTTCGCAGCGTTTCTCCCGGGGTGGTTTTAGTGGAAGAGGCTGGCGAGATCTTAGAATCTCATATTCTGACAGCTCTATCACCCCAGGCAAAGCGGCTTGTTCTCATTGGTGACCACAAACAATTACGCCCCAAGGTTAACAATTACGCTCTCACAGTCGAAAAGGGAGACGGGTATGACCTCAACCGATCTCTTTTTGAACGGCTTGTCCTGGGAGGGCATCCACATACTACCCTCTACAAGCAGCATCGCATGTGCCCGGAGATATCAGATCTAGTGAGACGCTTAACCTACCCCGATCTCTTGGACGATGAGAAGACGTTGAATCGTCCGCGACCTCGAGGATTACAAGATCGCGTCATTTTCTTCAATCACGAACATCTGGAGGCCAGCGCGAGCGAAATTGCTGACCGTCGGGATGAAGGAGCAAAAGTCAGCAAGAGGAACCAGTTTGAAGCAGAGATGGTGCTAAAAATCGTTCGCTATCTAGGTCAACAAGGGTATGGGACGGATAAATTGGTTGTCCTTACGCCGTATCTCGGCCAGCTGAATCTTCTTCGGCGGATGCTTGCCCAAGAGACTGACCCAATACTTAATGACCTCGATACCTATGACCTAGTCAGGGCAGGCTTGCTGTCACAAGCAAGTGCTCAGCATACTAAGCGTCCCATTCGGTTATCCACTATTGGTGACAACCCTCCCCTCTCCCCAATGGATATAATATATTTTTGCTGACGATAGCAGACAACTACCAAGGGGAAGAGAGCGAAATCGTCATCGTGTCTCTTACGCGTGGCAACACGGCCGGTGACATTGGATTTATGGCTGCGCCCCAGCGACTCAACGTTCTGATTTCCAGAGCTCGCAATGCGCTTATAATGATTGGTAACGCAGAAACTTTCAGGAAAAGCAAGAAGGGGAAAGAAACCTGGGTACCGTTTCTGGATCACCTGAATGAAGGTCGTCACTTGTACGATGGATTGCCAGTCAAATGTGAACGCCATCCGCAGACAATGGATATTCTGAAAAACAAGGAAGATTTTGATACGAAATGTCCAGATGGGGGCTGTTCCTTGCTTTGGTAGGTCGAGATCCGATGTTGTGGAGACGCGGTACTGATAGTTGAGGCAGTGGAGCGAAGCTGAGCTGCGGAATTCACGACTGTCCTCAACGGTGCCATCAACTGTTTGATCACTCCAAGATGAAATGCGACCGAATTGTCGAATGGGTCTGCCCTCGAAATCATAAAATATCCAGGTTGTGCTTCCAGAATGATACTGTTTGCAGAAAATGCGCTACAGAGGATCGCAGGAAGGAAATGAAGCGATTGAGAGATCATAAACTTGATGCTGAGCGGGAGCGGAAGCAAAGGGAGTATGCACAGCAACTGGCTGAGGTGCAGGATGAAATCGCCCATCAGAGGCGCTTACTCAGAGACCAAGCTGAAGAGCGCGAGAGAGAAAAGATCCTCCAGCAGCACAAGCAAGACCTTGAGAACCTGAAAAATGCAGTAAGGGAGCGGGCTAGACTGACCATAAAGGATCGCGAACCTGAAAAGACTACCGTTTCTACTGTTCCTTCTCACTTGAAGGCGAATTCAATAGGCGAGAAGAGCCAGAATGCGCTCAAAGATCAAGAGTCGGACATTTTTAGCTCTGCGAACAAAGAGTGGAAGTATCAAAAGGAATTTGAAGGCGCTCGAAACGACGCGATCGATACCCTAATGGATATGATAGGGCTTGAAGAGGTCAAGGAGAAATTCCTCTCTATCAAAGCACGGGTGGATACCGCTGTTCGGCAGAACATTGACTTAAAAGGCGAGCGATTCGGAGCAGTTTTGCTCGGTAATCCAGGAACAGGTAAGCATCACTTTGCCATTAACTGCTTTTGAGAACGTTTGGCTCACATAACGCAGGAAAAACGACGGTTGCACGCCTATACGCGAAATTCCTAACTTCAGTTGGTGCTCTGCCGGGGAGCTTCATTGTGGAGACCACCGGGTCTCGACTTGCAGACGACGGTATTCCCGGCTGCAAAAAGCAAATTGAGGAAATTCTGAATAACGGCGGAGGTGCTCTCTTCATAGATGAAGCATACCAGCTAGCGTCAGGCACGCACTATGCTGGCGCTCAGGTTCTTGATTTCCTTCTCGCTGAGATTGAGAACCTGGTCGGAAAGATGGTCGTTATTCTTGCGGGATATAACAGGCAGATGGAGGCGTTCTTTGCCCATAATCCCGGTCTACCTAGTCGATTCCCTCATGAGTTGAAGTTCAAGGACTATGAGGATGATGAACTTCTGAGAATATTGGCACAAAAGATCAACAAGAAGTACGAGGGACGAATGAAGATAGAAGGGGGAATGGGAGGTCTCTATACCCGCATTGTCGCGCGTCGCATCGGTCGCAGGCGTGGTCGCGAAGGATTTGGAAACGCTCGCGAGGTAGAGAACGTGTGTGCTCGCATTGCTGAGCGGCAAGCAACTCGTCTTCGGAAGGAGAGAAGAGCTGGAGTCGCAGCAGTCGACGACATGCTGTTGACAAAAGAAGACATGATCGGTCCAGAGCCCTCCCGCGCGCTCCAAAACTGCCAAGCTTGGAAGGAGCTTCAGAATCTCATTGGTCTGAGAGCTGTGAAGGAGTCAGTTCGGGCGTTGATTAACACAATCCAGTATAATTACTGCCGAGAGCTGGAAGAGAAGCCTCTAGTAGAGTTCTCACTCAATCGCGTCTTCCTCGGTTCCCCTGGTACCGGGAAGACCTCCGTCGCAAAATTGTATGGGCAGATACTTGCCGATATTGGGTTGCTCTCTAACGGTGAAGGTATACATCTCCGAATTTTATTTAGATGCTGTAAATGCTAACGGAACCAGTCGTTGTCAAGAATCCAGCCGATTTTGTCGGCGGGGCGCTTGGAGAATCAGAGAAGAACACCAAAGGGATATTGGCTTCTACTGTTGGAAAGGTTCTCGTCATCGATGAGGCATATGGTCTGTACGGTGGAGGGGGTGATGGTGGCAGATCGTATTCCGATCCATATAAGACGGCTGTGATCGACACGATTGTCGCCGAAGTTCAGAGCACACCAGGAGAAGATCGATGCGTGCTTCTGCTCGGCTACAAGGATCAGATGGAACACATGTTCCAGAAGGTCAATCCCGGGCTTAGTCGAAGATTCCCTCTGGACTCCGCTTTCGTGTTCGAAGACTTTACGGATGACGAGTTAGCCCAGATCTTAGACCTCAAGCTGAAGCAACAGGGGTTTGAGGCGACAGAGCGAGGAAAGAAGGCGGCCCTCGACGTGTTGCGTCGCGCACGAAATCGTCCACATTTCGGAAACGCGGGCGAGATTGACATTTTGCTGAACGCTGCAAAAGCCCGTCATCAACGGCGGCTCCTGACGGGAACGTTGTCACAAAACGCGGATAAGTTCGAGGCACAGGACTTCGACGAAGACTTTGACCGTGCAGAGCGTGCAGAGACAAATATCCCCATGCTGTTCAAAGGGGTCGTGGGATGTGATGGAATCGTCGCGCAGCTGGAAGGATATCGGGAGACTGCGAGAAATATGAAGAAGCTGGACATGGATCCTAGGGAACAGGTTCCCTTCAATTTTCTGTTCCGTGGTCCTCCAGGTAAGAACCAAATGTATACTGAGATGATCATTGCTAAACCATTCTAGGGACCGGGAAGACCACGACTGCCAGGAAGATGGGCAAAGTCTATTACGATATGGGGCTCTTGTCTACGGCCGAGGTTATCGAGTGCTCAGCTACGGACCTTGTGGCCGAGTATGTTGGGCAAACTGGCCCGAAGACGCAGAAGCTGTTGGAAAAGGCACTCGGAAAAGTTCTCTTTATTGACGAGGCATATCGTCTCGCCGAGGGTCATTTCGCAAAGGAGGCAATGGACGAACTTGTTGACTGTATAACCAAACCGAAGTTTGCACGGAAGCTCATCATCATTCTTGCAGGCTACGACGAGGACATCAATCGCCTCATGTCCATTAACCCAGGGCTGAGCAGTCGATTCCCAGAGGCTGTTATATTCAAGGCGCTCTCTGCCGATGAGTGTACGACGCTGTTGACAAAGTTGCTCCAGGGGCAGAAGCACAGATTATCCCAGAAGAAGGTCGATCTGGACATTGCGGCTCTCGAGTCTCCACGGGAAGATTTCCTCAGAGAACTGCGACAGCGTTTCGAAACACTCTCACAGCTGCCGAATTGGGCAAACGCTCGCGATATCGAAACCCTTGCAAAGAGTGTCTTTGGCGAAATTATCAAGGACGCCAAGATACTGCAGGGACAGCTAGCCCTGGATGAGAAGACCATCCTGGAGCATGTCGACTCAATGATCGCTGAGAGGACCCATAGAGGTGGAATACTCTCCCTATGTCAGGATCCCAAACTCTCGGATGCACCGAAAGTGGTCATGGATATTCGACCTCAGTTTCCTCCTGTTACTTCTCAAACACGGCATACATTCAGTAAAACTCAGCATGACTATCGACCCCCCGAAATCAAACAGAACATACAACCCGCGACCGTAGAGACGCCTCGAGATCCGGGAGTAAGCGACGAAGTATGGCAGCGCCTACAGCAGGACAGGATTGCAGCCGAAGCCCGCGAGCAAGCATACAAGCAACTGCTCGAGCAGGAGCGCGCCATGCAAGATGCAATCTCACAGTCACAAAAGGCCGAGTCAGGTGCCTCTGAAGCTGCGATAAAAGCAGCCATAAAGGATGACGACGAGGCAAAACGCCGCCACGAGGAAGAGCGTCTTCGTCACGAGCTCGCTCGACGCGAGCACGAAGCCAAGCTCGAGGAGCTAAGACGCAAGAAGCAGGAGGCGGAGGAGCGGCGGAAGAAGGAGCTCGAGGCGCAGAAGAAGCTGAGGAAGATGGGCCTTTGTCCCGCGGGCTATCGCTGGATCCGACAGGCCAGCGGCTATCGGTGCGCGGGGGGATCGCATTTTGTTTCCCATGCCGAATTGGAAAGGCTGTGAGTGGGGATATGGGTTTGGGTAGAGACTGTAAAGGTGGAATTCAGTGGAGGTTTAATAGATAGATAAAGTCAATTCAGACTAATTGATAAATACAGATTGATAGGCAGTAGAGTTGCATTGCGCAAAGCAGAAGACCGATTTTTGAACAGCCGGAGCGTTCCATGGATTACATACCCGTGCATCCTGTGCTCTTAGAAATGGCTCGAACAAAAGTACCATGGATCAGTGCCAGAACAGCAGCTACTTTATTTAGTATGTAGGTGCGTCAAATAGAACTCATGTATTTGAATTTCTCATGCGCATTATTATTTTTTTTTCTAGAATAGCTACCTATCTTATTACATGAAAGAACAGCTAGTCCATCAGCAATCAGCCATCATGGCCTCAAGCACAGTTTTCTCTTCCAGGAAGCGCAAGTTGTCGTCCGGCGATATGCTTGCAGAATTTGTTTACAGTCTTGGGGACGGTCAGAGTGAGCCTGAGGCGGAGGGGTTGAAGAAGATGTGGCACAAATTCAAGGAAATTGTGGAGGAAGCAGACGTCATCGACACTACCACTACGACGCTGATGAAGAAACCGAAAGTGGAACGGCGGACAAGTCATCTCATATACCTACTACTCGTCATGACTAGATGTCTAGACACCTTTCTTTTGTGGCCGAGCGGCATAACAAGTTCCCTATCTACTTACACACTTTCCATCGACATTTTTATGCTAACTAGGTAGGTATGTGTATCAGCAATTCAGTATTCCGGCTTCTAGCATCGATGATATCGGCACGGCTGTCAAGCTTTTTGGCATAGACTATAAGCCGGGACGTAAAGACTACGTTTGGAAGATCGAAGATACAAATCCAAACACAAGAGATGCAAAGGCGGCGGGCTGGCTAGGTATGTATATAAGTCGAGAACTAAGTATTTACGTATTCATCATGGATACAATAAGTTTTCTCTTCGGCGATAAGAGAGGAGGGAGCAGAGGAACCTCACTGACTTTGGGCCCAAAACAGATTCTATGATGAACATGCTGAGCAGCTCCTCATTCTGGTCTGCGGCTGTTCTGCATCGAACTGCAATCGATCTTATCCTCTTCGGCTGTCTCGCGTCGCCACATCGGGAGATGGCCGAACGAATAGAAAGGGCGCCGCTGTGGGTGCAGCGTAAATTGCCGATCATCGCGCATGGTTGTTTCAAGGAGGTGCCTAATCATGATTGCCCTGGCTCTGTCACTGTCTCGGGGGATGCGGGCTATGCCGCTTGGATATGTCGCCGGCTACTCTGAGTCCAGGGGAGTATTCGAATTCGAAGCCAATGCGGTTGTCGTTGTTGTCAACGCGGAGAGGAATAAGTGGACAACGAGTGTATTTGAAGAGGAGATTGCACAGGCTGTGACATATATAGGTATGTATCAAGCACACATCCCGACATCCTGACCTTTCTTTTCCCCTACGTTATTCGGCTTTATTTCGTAAACTTACTAGACTATCCATAGTCGGAATCCAGCAGCACCAGAGCAGGAACCCACCAGGGAAGGCAGCTCCCACTGTCTACGAGATGGTCTCAGACGGGATCGAGTGGCAGTTCCTGTTCCTGGATGAGAACAAGAAACTTTTAGTGTCAACGAGACTGTGGAGTCTTGAGAATTCATGCTGGGAGGAGATGTATGTACTACATACCTACATACCTATGAGGTTCCCAATTGTCGACCACCTCCACGAGTACCGACTGATCTGCCTTGTACCAGATATCGATTCATCGATGCCATTGTCGAAGCTGCGGTCGCGGAGTGGCCTCGTGTGACTGGCGATGGCGGGTTTTGGGCGACCGACAGGCTCTGGGATCGACGAGATGTACGGATCCCGTTCTGCCTGGAGGAGTATCTGCAGATTCCGAGTAAGGAATTTATAATCGGGGCTAATGACGATGACAACGACGACGATGATGATGATGATAGTGATGAGGGTGAGAGTGAGGATACTGTGATGACCTGAAAACCGTTGAAGATCAGGCCGGCCGCCATCATCACAGCAACTGAAGACCAACTCGCTGTTGTGTACTGAACATGCACTAAGGTGCCTTGCTTTGAGCTTTATTGAGCTTCACCTATAGAAATCGAATGCACAATTGCGAGGTATTTGTGACTGATTATGCACTCCTTGAATGACGGAACAAGAGTCGTCTGGATTGTAGCCAGTTCTGAAAATCGAGCCATGGCCGCTGTTTCCCTCGGAGCTTCGCCGGTCCCTCCATGGACCCCTCCACAATGGTCTCTTAAGCATAGATACATGAGCAAGGAAGAGAAAATCTGAGAAGAGTTGAGACAGGGTGAGTAGAGATATTCAGTATCTGATCATGGCATATCATCATATCGTAGTTTATTGAAGCCGAGTATGCATTGCGTCGTGTTCAAGGCGTCTAGATTTATCTGTAGGCATTATATATATATTCTTCACCCGTCGACACAATCAAGACAAAAATATGTATGGACTGTACAATAAATATATACAATCATCCACTTTTTGTCCGAACCTCCTCACTCGCGCCATGATACCCATTTTCATATTTACCTTCCGTCGACTCACTAGCGCCCTCAGCCTTCTCAGCGCTCGACCTTGCCATCAACGTCCTCACGTCCGCCGGCCCCGTGAACTGCTTCCGCCCCGTCGTCAGCCACGTGACGACGCTGACGAGCATGATGACCCCGATGGCGGCGGAGGTGTAGTTCATCGAGTCCCTGGTCACGGGCGCGCTGTAGGGGAAGTTGAAGGTGATGGCGCAGAAGGTGAGGAAGAGCAGGCCGACGGCGTTGACGGTCAGCGAGACGGGGAGCGAGAGGGACCATGGCCCTTGGAAGGTGGTCAGGTGGCCGGTGAAGTAGGCCAGGAGGCGGGAGAAGAGGGGCATGGCGTAGGAGAGGTCTGTTGTTCGTATGTTGTTAGTAGACGGACGGATGTACTGTACATGTACTGCTTAGCAGGTAGGGGATAAGGCTTACAAAATCCCTCCGTCGCGATCGAGATGACCGTCTCAAAGCCCGTCCACGTCCCAAAGTAGATCGCATCAAGCGCCATTTGCACCGCCAACGTGAGCAGGATCGCGTTGAGCGGCACCTTGCGCCTCTTATCGACTTTCGCGAAGAACCCCGAAAACGGCAGCCCGCGGTCGCGCGCGAACGCATAGACCGCGCGCGAGCCCTCCGCCAGGAGGCTGTTCCCGGCCATGATGGCGATGACGGCGAGCAAGCTGGTCAGGAAGCACGCCCCAACCTTGCTCCCCGTCGAGTCGTAGAAGATCTGGATGACGGGCACGCCCGTGGTCGTGTTGGCGGTCTGGTCGATGTCGCCGATGCAGAAACACAGCGTGAGCAGGAACCCGAAGCCCGTGACGGCGCCCAGGACGACGGAGAGGATGATGGCCTTGGGGGCCTCGCGCGACGCATTCTTCATCTCTTCGGTCATGTGCGACGGCGCGTCGTAGCAGCACATGCCGAAGCAGGCCTGCAGGATGCCGATGATGGCCGCCATGGCGGAGGAGGACCAGCCCGTGAAGTTCTGGAATTCCTTGAACACGAACGAGGCCGGTTGCTTGTGGTCGTTGGTCGCAAGGACGGTCACCATGACGATGACGAAGGAGCACACGTTCCAGATCAGCACGGCGCGCGAGATGCGGTTCAGGAGGTGAGGTCCCCAGATGTTGATCGCGGCTGCGAGGAAGGCGATCGCGTATGCAACCAGCACTGTGTGCCAGCGCTCGATGGTGAAAGAGGGAAAGACCAGATTAGCCTGTCCGAGGACGAAGTTTGCCGCGACGAAGTTGTTGGTTGCGCCCATGGCGAGGATTCCTGCGACGGTCAGTCTCCTGCTGGTCTTCTGAGGAGCAGAAGGTATAGTCATAGAAGGTTAGGTAGGTATGTCATACCCGTCAACATGAACCAGCCCGCGACATACGAAAACCCTCGAGCCACCTTGGGCGGAGCCAGAATGGCAACCCATGAATACTGTCCGCCCGCGACTGGGTACATGGAGCACATCTCGGCCATGGGATATGCCACGGCCAGGGTCAGCAAGCAGACGACGAGCCAGCTGTACACCATCACGGGTGGTCCGCCCGCGTTGACCCCGACGATGAAGACACCGCTCAGTGCCGTCCAGCTGTGTATCTCTCTCAGTCAGTGTGCAATGGGTCGGATTGGTTGCTGTCCACGAACCTGGTGACGATGCTGAAGCTGAACCCGATCATGCCCAGCAGTCCAAAGGACCGCTTGAGCTCTGTCAAATCATATTAGCATGAGATCAATTGAGACTGTTCCGATGGCGAGATCATACCCTGCTTGTAACCCAGCCGTTCAAGGCGGATATCTTCGCTGGTGGTTTCTGCGAAGACCTTCGCGTCGTCTACCGCCATGGTCGTGTCTTCGATGTTGACGAACAGACCCCGCGGATCGCAGTCTCATGGCAGACAAAGTGGGAGGACATGTCGTACAGTCCGTTATATAATTTCTTATACACCAGGGAGGTTCGTTGTACATGTACACCCGACGAAGTGGGTTGTGACACGATACTCCGCACGTCGGACGGACATCATCCTCGGAGACCCCGCCGTGCCGCTGATAACAATAAGCGCCCGATGAGGCTTTCCCCCGTTGGAGAAAGTCGGCGCGAAGGATCGGCGATAAGAGCCCAACGCGCGCCCTGCAGAACCCCCCGCGGCAGGGCTCGGCGATGCTTATTTGTCGCTGGGCCGCGGGGGCTTTATCAGGCGCACGCGACATCTGTCATCGCCTTCTGTCAGCGGCTTTCCACAGACCATCTCTGTTGCTTCATGTCTCGTATTGGCTTTTGTTTAATCGCGGGGTGAACCAGTATGTTCAGTCTTATGCCCCACAGCGGAATCTGTTCGAACATCGAGGCCCGCCGGTCTATGACTCAGTTCTGGAGGCTTATCAGCCGCTATACGTCCAAGCATACTAAACAGCACACTAGGTTATTACATACACAATTTTTTCAAGGCACATATTCGGAGCCCCAGGCGTACTGGGAATGTCGATCCCGAAATCATATCCTTTCCCTTTCTGCTTCATACGGATCCGGATTTGAAATCGATCGATAGTGGAACCTGTCATGCCATATGATAGCATTAGACTCACGACCAGTATCATTATGAGTGCGGAACACACGACGCTAAAATGTCTATTCATATACACGGAAATATTATATAGGCATTGAACATGGCTGCTCGTTGTATCTTCATAAGTTCGTTACTAAAATCGTCAAGGTGAATCAAACAACGTAAAGGTTAATCACGCCACAGTGATGACACGGTCTTGGCCATGGTGAAGAACTGCCAAGAATTGTCGCTGTGAGCAACAAGATCTGGCAGAGATTCAGTCAGGTATACCCGAAACCAGACAATTGGATTATCTAAATTGCTGACTGCTCACCTCCCATAAACGAGTCTTTGTTGGTTGTCCGCGGTAGTTGACCGTTGGATGCTTTGACGCTTAGGTCAGAATTTGCTTTTATTTCAAGGAATGGCATCACTGACCGAAAACAGGAACATTTATCCCGATCTGTCCAATGTTGACGTCGCGCTGAAAACGTTGGGCGGTGGCAGGGTTGGTGGTGAATATCGAACATCCGTTTCCGACTGTCAGGGCGTTAATATTCTCCACACAATCTTCCAATTGCCTGGGCGTGGGATGATACGCACATCGATTCTCATTCACAATCTCAATTGCTTCGTCCAGATCCCGGGCCTCGAGACAGATAAGCACAGGACCAAATATCTCTGTCTGGTAACACTGCATGTAGCGTTGCACTCCGGTGATGATCGTTGGCCCAACGAAATTGCCATTTGGATAGTCGGGGACCTCCGGGTTACGGCCATCTAATACGACCTCTGCCCCCTCGTCAACAGCACTCTGGATGATTTCTTCGACGCGCTCCTTCGCGGCCTTGCTGATGAGGGGACCGATGTCGGTGCCCTTATCAAGCCCACAGCCTAGCTTCAACGATTTGGCGATCTCGACTAGCTCTGGAAGCCACTCCGATGTCGAGCCAACAAAAACGACCGTGCTGAGAGCCATACAGCGCTGACCTGCAGCGCCAAACGCTCCCCCTGCGACCGCGTAGAGTGTCTGTGTTTTGTTGGCGTCCTCCATGATAACCCCATGATTCTTTCCACTGCATTCTGCCTGAACTCGTTTCCTCGTCGCTGTGGCAATCTTGTAGACATTATCCGCCGCAGCCTCCGAGCCGACGAAACAGATTGCTCTCACGAGAGGCTGCGCCAACAGCTTCTCGACCGCAACTGAGCTGCCGTGTACAATGTTGAGGACCCCAGTCGGGAATCCCGCCTCCAGGATCAACTCTCCCAGCAGCATCGCCGGGGTTGGACACCTCTCCGAGGGTTTCAATATGACAGCATTACCCGTGATAAGGGCGTATGGAATGAACCAGAGAGGTATCAAGAAGGGGAAATTGAACGGTGTGCAAACAACGATTACTCCCTTAACGATGTGTGAGTAGACCATTTAGAAAGAAACTATGATCCACAGCTCACCAGTGGCTCGTGAATTGTATGGCTTTCGGTAGACTTGAGACATATGTACTGCCCAGAGGTGTTTGGGACTGAGCATGCAGATTCAATCATGTCAATTCCGCGTACCACCTCCGTCAGAGCATCGTCGAGGGTCTTTCCCTCTTCGAGAGAAATACAATGGGCCTGAGTAGTTGTGAGTATCTGAGACAGATCCCATATGGAATTGGGGCACGAGTCTTACGATCTTTTGAGCATTAGAGCGGATGATATGTATGAGAGAGTACAGTAGCGATCTGCGTTCGGAAAATGATGTGCGGCACCAATTCTTCTGTGCTTCTTGCGCAATGCGGACTGATGTTTGTATCTCCGCAAGAGTGGAATCAGGCACACGGGTAAGTATTCTTTGAGTTGCCTGATGGGATGAATTAGAATTGGAAACGTCCATCTACAAAGATCACCTGTCTTACAGGATCATGAACGAGTGTCCAAACATTGGACTTGGAAAGGACTAGGTCTCCTCCTAGGAGGTTGCGCGTTACTGTTGGTGGAGCATGCGAGTGGCGGCTGGAGGTTGACTCCGCTGGAGAGGCAGCTACCCGCGTTGCGGGATCCTGCTGCGGTGTCTGGGGTTCGCCATTGGTGCAACTCTTCTGCAACTGCTCTGTATTTTCCTGATAATTCTGCTCTAGAGGGATGGAGGAGTTGACACTAGTGTGTCGCTTGGCTTTTTGTTGCTCGTCCAATGGCTCTCTCGAGGAACGGGTTCTTTTCATGGCCGTGTTGAGATGATAGATTCTTTCATTGAGAGGTTTAAGTTTGCGATTCAAAAAGCGATTCTGTCAATCAGAGCTCAGGTTAGTTAGTCTTGTCATATCCTGTGTGTCCTCATGTTGTGCTGAATTGATAGCAGTGTCTGATAAGAGTAGAGGGTTATCGTGACGCAGGGTTATTATGCCTCTCTTATCCGGGGCCAAGACATGGTCTCCCCGCGATTGGATACCCCCGTACGGTGTAGGAACCCGACTTCTATCTATCCTCTATTATTGGTGCACAATGCCAACTAGTCTCCGCGCCGCTGGAGTAGCTCCGTGGTCTGAGCCACATGTGCGTTGCTTCCTGAAGTGAGAGATCAGTTGGAATTGCGAGGGACGGATGCATTCTGAAAGAGCCAGTTTCTGAAGATTCAAGATACGGCAGTGCGATCCTTTAGGTCCTATACATTCACCATCTCAAAGATTTGCAGGACAGTTCGAGCTGGCGATGGGGTTGAGAGCCGGGTTGAACCGGACTAACCCCTGAAGCGCCGGATCCCGAGGCCCCCGAGATCCCAAGCCCTAGAACTTCCAAAACTGGAATGTACCGTAGGTTTTAGGGCTTTGCATTATGACAGCTAGTTCCTGGCTCCTGAACAGTGGTCTTTTATTCTTTCCAGGATGATCTTCTGCCCTTTCACAGGTGATTGCGACGGGACTGATCTATATATATCCTGAAGCAAGGGTGATCGTTCGGATCTGCCCATGACTCGTAACACCCTTGGAAAACATGCATTTGGGACAGAGAATTGACAAGCGTTTTGCATAGCACATGAAGCCATCCCTGTCAAAGGATAACAAACAATGAAGGGCATGTTCACCCTCCCGTGTCTGTATTCGGCGCCACAACAGCCTGCGGTAATTCGGAATTCTGCGATTTATATGGGCCTAAGCGTCAGTCTCTCAAATATGTACGCAGTCCCTTATAACTGAACACTCCCATAGTAGTGTTAATATGCCGTAAACAGCCAAGGGGGCGTCTGGAAATCTAAACTGCCACAGAACCAGGAAGAGTAATGCCGAGTTTCTCACAACTAGTGCGCGGCCACACAACAGACGGATATCCCCGCCACCGCCAGGCACCATTGCATAATAATCCATAAGTAGGAATCGAATTGACCTGGGACCTCCGAATCGAGCCGTCAATTCACTGTCTTGCTCTAGACCCAACTATCGAAGTGGGGCTAGCTTCAAGCTGCTCTGTTTAACGTGCGGTGTGGGAAAACGAAAATTAGACATATCTAGTCACTGAGATTCTCAGTTGATCACCCCCAAATTCTAACAAGTTCGAGTTGGTCATTTTAACTCACATCCTGGATATTGTCGCAACATGTCGGAGAAGCCTCTGTTTGGGAAGACGTGTCTGGTCACTGGAGGAGCTGGAGGCTTGGGGAAGGTGATAGCAACCAGGTTTCTCGAAGCAGGCGCCACTGTCGTCATATGCGACATCAACCAGGAACGGCTCAAGCAGGCCTCTGTGGAACTATCTGAGAAGGGCCCCATGCAGGCTATCACCGCTGATCTGGCGTCCGCGGACGCTATTCAGGCCCTCTTCAACGAGATCACAAGCAACTTCAAGAAGTTGGACATTCTGATCAACAACGCCGCTATCATGGACCGGTTCGACCCAGTCGGAGATCTCGAACTGGATCTTTGGGAGAAGGTGATGGCAATCAATCTTACCGCTCCGTACCTGCTGAGCAAGCTGGCCGTACGCAACATGCTTGAGCAGCCTGAGCCCAGTGGCTGCATCATCAACATCGTCTCCATTGCCGGTAAGGCAGGTTGGGCTGCTGGTATGTTCTGCTCGAAATCCATCCCTATGCTGTTGATCTGTCTGGTCGTGTGATTCTTACCTTTTCTGTTTCATAATCTAGGAGCAGCATACACCGCCAGCAAGCATGGTCTGGTCGGACTGACGAAAAACACGGCCGCGTTCTACGGCAACAAGGGAATCCGATGCAACGCGCTCATGATGGGCGCCATGGACACAAACATCGTCGATGCATTCAGGGGCGGAGTGAACGACGAGGGAAAAGACATAATGTTGAATATCATGAAGGCTGCCAGGGCTCCATCGTGTGATTTGGACCAGGTGGCAGATTTATGTCTGTTTTTGAGCGCTGGAAAGGGTGGTAAGGTTGTCAATGGTGCGTGCATAGCAGCTGACAACGGCTGGAGTGGTACCCTTGGTTAGAAGGGTTTATCTGGCTTGGCTGTGTTCCGTACGTTGACGGCAGTTGAGGAGGTGCCAAAGATTGGGATAGAGATTGCAGGACCACGCATAGAGAGGGTTTCTTGGTGATGGATTGTACCAGACTGGATGCATTTTCATGATGTTTAGTACAAGGCTGGTGTGTGGATATTGGCACTCATATTTCGGATATGTGGCCAGTTCCGACGAGTTTGAATAGCTCAGAAATGGTGATCTTACCGAAAACTTCCCAGGGTAAATGGACACTAAGATAGCCTAATTACGATGCTTCTTTTCCAGATTGGAGAGCTTGTCAAAGTTGCTGCGGAGAAAGTTGGAGAAAAACTAACCAGTGCCGTGCGGAGAAGACCAGGGTCGTCGTTGTATGATATTAAAACTAAAGGCCACATACCTCTCGAATGCGTTATAACTGCATTTGTACATGGTTCAGTGTCAGATATGTTGTTCTCTTCCATCCACAGAGCATAGAGCGTAACCGACGACCAAAGTTATATCGTTGTTGCGCCCTTGATATGCCTTACCTTCGCGGCGGTGCCTTTCTGGGGCAGTGTCGACGGACGAACCACAAACGAAAACGAGCTCAACAACTGGTGGACAAACGAACACCTGCCTGAGCGTCTGGCCATCCCCGGCTTCCTGCACGCCCGTCGCTACTATGCCCCCAGCGATCCTTCGTCATCAGCCACGTCGAAATACCTGACCTGCTACGAGGTATCTTCTCTTCAGACTCTTACCTCCGCATCGTACATGGCTGCTCTCAATGCCCCGACTCCACGAACGCAACGATTCATGCCGACTCTGGCGTCCATGAACCGCTCCGCCTGCACGATCCTGCACTCCAAGGCTCGTTCTGAGTTGGCGAGATATACGGGATGCGGCGTGGGCGCCACGACAGCGCTTGTTACCTTCTCGCCGCCCACGGATCCGCAGGCCTGCGACTCACTGCGCAGCCGGATTGCTGATGTGCTCGTACCGAGCGTATTTGATTATACTGTCACGCAGGCATTCCATCTTCTCCAGCACGACGATGCGGCATCGCGCGCAGGCAGCCTGAGCAAGTCGTACGAGGCCGTCCGCTTTCAGGAGAGCAGTGATCCTACTGCTGCAGAGCCTCGGGACCTATGGATAATTCTCGTCGAGTTTGCCGAGTCGCCGTCGGCGCCGTTTGCGAAGCACCGCCAGATCGTGGGCCCCGTTATTGTAGAGCAGCTCAGGATGCAACCTGGGGTGGGGGATATTGAGTGGCAGGTTTACAAACTGGTCTGTACCATGAGCAGCTAAACAGCTATGGGAGAGAGCTCATACAGAGACGCGAAACGAAGTATTTGCTGGTGATGAGTAATATCAGTAGCATTCTTAATGCACCCAAATAAGTCCGGGTTAGTCTAAGTTAAGCAGATTCTAGGTATAAATTAGGCTCATCCGAGTATATTGCTCAAACCCCACATACATGACTTTGAAAGAATATCAGAAGGGAACTGAATGCTGTCTTATCTTCTGCCAAATAGGTTGTAAGTAACTTCCAAATTCTGCATAGGATCGTCTCATTTCTCCTTCGTGGCAGTGTAGGGGTCAGTAAGGATGGAACAAGAAACAAGATCGCAGAGAGATTCTGATCTGGCATTAGTGACTAAAAGAGCTACTGGTCTTAGAGGTATCCTTAAAGATTGGTGGCCCCTCTTGTTGAACGGGTAACCCAGTATTTCATTGAACTTAGTGTTAGCTCCCATCCACCTCGTCACCATCGCTTCAACCGCGAAACAGACAGAGTCTTGCTACGGAGTTTTCAGAACCTCGACTTCTGGACGGAACTCGGTGGAGTGCTGAACAAGGAATCTGAAATGAGGGGAGGTCCCAGGAAGACAGAAGCTTACCTACTAGGCACTAGTGGATAACCGCAGCAGGTGATACATCTCTTGAGCCCTTGAGGGGGAAGGCCACAAGAAGAATGTCATGAGCGGAGGAGGCTGGCGCGCAGTTTTTGCGTCTGCAGTCACTGCTGATTGTCGTGAGATGGTACTGTACATAATTACCCGCCTTGTCTGTCAACTTTGTTGCGTTTATTGCGGTTGAACGTGCCACTTTGTGTATATTTATATTTATACTAGGGATCTTAGATATGGTTTTTTTTTCTTTTGCTTTAATTTTTCCCCCTCTGATATATTTTCATATTTACCTATGTTCCACAGGGAACTTATTAATCGGTGTAATTACTCACAATCATGAAGGACAGCGCTCGAATGGGACGCCTAATTGAGCAGCAACTAGACGGCAAAGCTTTTTCCAAGGCGCAAAAAAGCAATCGGAAGATCTACCCGAAACATTCACCCATGAAAACAGGATACTCACCATGCTCGTCCCTCTGCGTCAGTTACAGTCGCAGAAAAGTTGGTATTCAAATGTGGCTTCGAAAAGTCTTCATAATGTGTCACGGCACCAGCAGATGAGCAAGTATCGGACAGAGAGAGCTCCCACCCCATGATGCGGAGTAGGGCTGTACGGTTCCTGTTCCACTCCGATAATGCCACACTCCTGACATAGCAACAAGAACAATGGCCGTTCTACTCCCGCACGGCAATGTTTGACGGAGGCCCCGATCCATCCTCCGCGGCATCCTCCGCGGACTCTCCGCGGATCATCCGTGCTCAGCGCTTCTCCTGACTTATGTGCATAAGCTCGGAAGGACCATCACGATCGTATCCACTGTACACTTGCTTGACCCCAGATACTGAACTGCTCTAACGGCTGTAGCATTCTCTAATAGGAGATTGGATCGCCGGTCGGATCGAAGCCTAAACCCGGACAGGCTTCAGCGTTACAATCGATCGTCTCGGAGTTGGGCATCCAACTCCGGAGTAAGGCTCCCGATGTAGTACATACTTCTGAGTACTTTCTCAAGGAACAATAACGACAATAGCCACCTATTTTTCAGATCAACCTCCCTCATCAACATACAGTGAAACGAAACTCAGCAAAAAGCAACAAAAACCTTGAACCCACCGTTACCCATCACCGACTCACTGACCTGACCATGCCCCTCTTCTTCACCCACCTCACCCCGCAACACAAGGAATGGATCCTCTCCCAGCCGCTCTTCTTCACGGCCTCCGCGCCCCTCCGGGGCCGCCACATCAACGTCTCCCCCAAGGGCATGCTCTCCACCACCTTCTCCATCCTCGACGACACCCACGCGGCGTACATCGACGCCACGGGATCGGGCATCGAGACCGTCGCGCACGTCTACGAGAACGGGCGGCTGACGGTCATGTTCTGCAGCTTTGACGCGCGGCCGGGGATTCTGAGGCTGTTCTGCAATGCGAGGGTGGTGGAGGTTGATAGTCCCGAGTTTGGGGTGTATCTGGAGAAGATGGTGGGGGAGGGGGAGGGAATGAAGAAGAAGACGAAGGGGATCGATGGCGCGAGGGCGATTATTCTGCTGGAGATCTGGAAGGTCGAGATGTCGTGCGGGTATGGGGTGCCTATTCTTGCTGCTGAACTTCCCGAACTTCCAGAAACTGGACAACCGAATGGCGATGCCGTCAATTCCAATTCCAACGGACAGGATTCCAAACCTCAACCGAAAGCGGACCTCAAAGAGCGCACCGTCCTCAAATCATACCTGGCCAAGAAGGTCAAGGACAACGCCGTCGGGGACTTCCAGGCCCAGTGGAACACGCGCAGCCTCGACGGCCTCCCGGGCCTGCGGGCCGCGCGCAGGATGAAGGGCGAGTGGCTCTGGGTGCTGGATCTTCGGGCGAAAGTCGTGCGCGCGGTGACGCCGTGGGAGACGATGCTGCTGGGGATGGTGATGGGGATGGGGCTTGCGGTGGTGATCCGGTTAGTTTGGCTCTGGTATGGCGGGCTGGAGGGTGGTTTAGTCTTTTGCAGCTGTAGGACGGGTGTTTCTGTTTGAGTTTTCTCAGACGATCATGATGCGGATCAATTTCGGGATTCGGATACACATGTGTGCGCTTAGTACAGGCAGCGCGTGGATGGTTGTGTGTAATGTGCTGTACGTATTCTGCTACTTCCTGCTCACATCGAGATTATGGAAGCCACTCGATTCTCATGTATATCACCTTTTGATTGATAGCCTACATATGTTCTACCAACCGCTGTTAGCAATTCAACTAGAAGACTTTTCTCCCGTTGAACTTACTGCATACAACCTACCTAGCTCCCAGCTATGGGAACAGCAACAGCAACGCTCCTTGTATTGATCTATATCGTCGATTTTCAAGATACTCACCGCACATCCAGACCGCAGGCTCCGCGCAGAAGTTCATTGTTGCCAGGGGCGTTTGTTTGGTCTTCTATCGGGTTCCTATAATGCTGATATTTGCGCATGCGCTTCGTCGTATTGAAAATGTAAAAATTTCAGGAAAAAATGTGTAAAAAACTGGTGCCAGTGCCAGCCCATAGGTCTGGTGTACATGTATCTTGTATATATTTCCCTTTTCAGAAAACGGGGGGTCTGAGCCGGACTTAACGAGCTAAGCCAGGCTCTGCTTATCTCACGACTCGCGAGGCAGGCGGGTTCTTATCACGGCCCACCTCCGCGCTGATAACGCCCTTATCGCTCCCGATAAGCGATACAGGCTGATGTCATCGAACCAACATCCGAATCCATTTTACATGAGATGCAACACACTCGTTTGATGCCTTTTTTCCCTCTCGTTCCATTTAAAAATAAATCCTACTACCTATTTGCTGATTACATGACCAGGACCCCGTCAGTCTGGAGACTCAGACGTAAAGTGCATTCTGAATGGACACTCATAGTCACCGCGAATAGTAGATAGCAAATTGTTCAATCGACCCAAAACACTCGAGGAAAAAAAAAAATAAAGGAAAAAAGGAAACTGTAGACAGGGGTAACTAGGATCCACATTACGCGCGTGGTATCGTTTAGTGCTGCACAAAAGAACAACAAGTCAGTCAAAGCCCAGAGACGTCGAGACTTAATGGGTGGCATACCGTCACATCCTCCCACTGCTCCCAGCTCCGGCCGCGCACCTGCGCCAGCTCCTCCATCGTGTACATCTTGCCCGTCGTGAAGTAGCCCGCGTTGATCTTGGCGTCGATCTCGACCCGCGAGTCCTTTGGGATCATCTCGTCGGGGATCGGCACGCGCTCGTGGATCTTGATCCCGGACTGCACGATGGCGTCGTACTTCATGTTCGACATGGACAGCATGCGGTCGATCTTCTTGATGCCGAGCCAGTGCAGGATGTCGGGCATGAGGGCCTGGAAGCGCATCTGCGGGAGTCAGCATGCATTCCATCAGAGATTGAGTAGATAGATAGAAACGGACAACCAGAGGGAAGTAAGGCTATACGTACATCTCTCACACCGGCAATATTCTCCGTCCTTGTAAAGTACTTGTCCGCGGTATCACCGCCGCGTTTCCGCGCGTTGTAGACCAGGTACTTGACCACCTCGCCCAGCGCACGACCCTCCTTGCGGAAGTAGATGACGACTCCGCTGCCGCCGTTCTGCGCCTCTCGCACCGCCTCCTGGATACCGAACGCGAGGTACGGTCTGCAGGTGCAGATGTCCGACTGGAAAACGTCGCTGCCGTTGCACTCGTCGTGGATGCGCAGCGCCAGGCGCACGTTTTCATCGGAGACCCGCTCGGGAGGCCCAAAGATGTACACCGTCAGTCCGCCAATCGGCGGGAGGAAGACCTTGAGATCGGGACGCGTGATGAGCTCCGGATAGCTGCCGCCCGTGTGCTCGAACAACGTCCGACGCAGAGTCCCCTCGTCGACGCCGAACCGCTCCGCGACGCCGGGGAGATACCACACCGGCTCGACGGCGATCTTCGTGACGCGGACCTCGCCCGTGTCATCGACGACAATCGACCCATCCACTTTCAGCTTCCCGTTGCGTACTGCCTCCCCGATCTCCGCCAGCTTCATGTTGGCCCGCGTCACGGCCATTGTGGGCCGGATGTCCCAGCCCGCGTCGAGATACTCCTTGAATTGGTTGACGATGTCGTGGCCGTAGGGGTCCATCGACACGATCTTCTTCGGGTCGGCCCACGCGGGCTGCCAGGGAAAGTTGAACGTCGGCTCCGTGTTGGTGAAGTCCGGGCGGAAGTCCGGGGGCAGGTCGCCGGCGGCGATGGCCAGCGCGTTGTAGATGCTGTAGCTCCCGCCATGGGCGCCCATGGCATTTCGCCGCTTCAGCATCGACGGACTGCGGGAGACGATGATGGGGCCCCGGGTTTTGGCGTCGGGAGCGCCCCATTGAAGGGGGACGGGGTCGACGCCGCTCTGGCCGGGGTAGGTGGTCAACTGGAAGGGCGTCAGCACCGAACTTTGGTCATAGATGATTAGGATGTGGGAGACGTACGGTGATGTGCTTGCTATACCGTGACTTGGTAGGGTTGGGCCACTGAGCGGCCGCTGATTCGCCATTGCCAGCGCCCTCGACGGTTTCAGTTTCCACCAACATCTTGAGCTGGAACTACGCAGTCGATGGAGGGGTGGAGGGAGAAGGGAGGGGGGATGACAAGGACAACCAAGTCAAGGAGGATAGAAAAAGGACAGCAGAGGAAGAAGATGATGATGACAACGACACAGGATCAGTGATTCCAGCCACGGCAAGGGATTAGTTAAATGGTTGGCAGAGCGTGCATGACGTCTGGCGGCGCAGCCTGATAACGGGCCGTCTGACGGGGCCGCTATCTCCGCCCGCTTATCGAGCTTTATCGCCTACGATAAAGCTGCGATCATGGGATTCTTCAGACAAGCTCTATCGATCCAGGCCAGGCCTTGTCTCTGCTCTTTCCGATCACTTCGATACTGGATATCTCCGGATTTCAGTGATAGTCGATTCCGGCACGGGGGATCATCGACGACAGTCACCGCTTCTCCTTGCTAAGTCCGTGCGGGGTAATAGTTGCTCTTGGGCCCAGGCACTACCACCGTAGTCCCGTATGCTCATGCATCGCTGCTGCAGCTCTCTCTCTCTTCTAGAACTTGGTTAATCAGCTGGCTAGCTGGTCATTTAGCTCTGGGACAGCTATGTGACAGGTATCTTGTCCAAGGGTCGTCTGCTCGTGATTTGAGACGTGTCAGAGCATGGACTGTTCTCCAGCGGGCATTATTGTTACTAGTTCAGCTACTATTGGGGAAAATCCCGCAATTCATCTTTTGTTTTCTTACAATTCTCTTTGAAATGTCTTAATAAAGTGTCTGACAGTGGTCTGGTGCTTCAAGCGGAGTTCTAGAGACACCTATGATGTTGACGTCCAGAGTAAGGCTCTAAAAGTGGATAGCATAGGTGAGTCTTCTGATAGTAGCCCGAGCGGCGGTAAGACCGCAAGTCCCATGACAAGGATTTTGTAGGAAAGCTCCGCAGTTCATTTATGGAGTAGATCTCGCTGTTCGGGGCACTGCGGGCCCCAGTGATGAGCTGTGGGCACGTGGACCAAATAGAAGGGGCTGCTTTATTTAGTTACACTTGTATAGCACCAGATAGAACGACGTATGTACATACAACCTGCAGTAACACTGTAAAAATTACTTAGATTCCCACTGTCAACAGAATCGTGGAAGTAGATGAAATGTCCATTTGAAGTGCCTACCAGCTCACTGCAGATCTCTGCCTGAGGCAGAGATCTGGGCCAGGCCTAGCTTCGAGTTCTCCGAGACAAGGGAATCATCTCGACGACCTAGAATTATTGTATGGTATGTACCAGGACTCTGGGTTTCCCATGCTGACTGACCAGATTGTCACTAGGATCAGGTACATGTGCCTACTGTGGAGCCGTCGATAGATTACAGGAGGATATGTGTAGGACAGTAGTCTTTCACTCAGAAGACTTGTCTGACCGGTCGGGGTTCAGTGGTCGATTCATGTGATCGTTGATGCCACGTGAAGATGGCTGCCATGTCAAAATAGCACAACACATAGGTAGAATACTATTGTTTCTCCGCACATTCAGATCCTTCAGCAAAGTCTAGGCCCTGTACTACTTAAACGCTAGAACATCGTCTCCTAGAAGACGGTTCCGTCACTCTCAACCAGGATCGGACTCGACCTCGTCTCCGGTCGGAGCTTCGCCGCCAGCTCCCGGCCCGCCTTCCACGTCCCCGCCTCCAAGATCTGCGCCATGCTGATCGTCAGGTCCGGCTGGTTTGTCGACGTGGCCAGGCGCTCCACAACCAAGGGTGCGATCCGGTCCAACAGAGCGACCGTCATCGCACGCCATTCGACGATGACGTCGTCCGACGCATCGAAGGAGCAGAGCTGAGACTTCTCGTCCTTCGTGGCCGCCTTCACGACATCCGGTTTGAGAGACAGCACGCCCATGTCGACGAACAGACCGCCGTTACGGTACTCGGGGAGACCCGTCATGAGGTGCATGTTCTCCCACTGCACACCTAGTAGCCGCTGGAGGGGAACGGTGAGCGAATAGGCGAGCCACTGGGTCAGTTTGTGGAACGGCTGTATGACTTCGGCCGAGGGTCTCTTGTCGCCCACTGTGGCGCCCAGTGTGCTCAGCGGCCAGGCATCACCGACGGGGCAGTCACGAACTCTGGTTCTATTTGACGGCCAGACGGGAATGAGGAGCTTCTGGAGGATGTCCCAAAGCTGCCGGATGTCGAGCGTGGTTCCCCGGGAGGTTAGATAGTCTGGTATAGCGGTCAGAGAATTCGGAGCTGTTCAGGTGACACGTAGTGTCGTACCAACAAGATTGCCTGGTCTGCCCTCCGGGCCGAATATGAACGGTAGAGTTAACAGAGATTCACCAAGCCTCTGCAGGAGTGCAGCACGATCCTGTGTCCCAACGAGAGGGTTGTCTGGGGCTACTTGCATGCCTTGCGCAAGCTGCTCCCCAGTCAGGTTCTTCAATGCCTCGCCTAGAAGTCATGAATCAGCAACTACCTCCAGTAGTATCCCAAAGACAGCACATACCGTCGACCCGCGCAGCGTTCTGCTTGTCACGCGTAAACAATCCCTCCTTGAACATGTACAAACTGGCCACGGCCAGCCCCTCGCTCCTTGTCAGACGCATACCGCTTCCTGGCTCCACGTATTTCCAGTCATTGCCAGCCCCTGCGTCCAGAAGCACGGAGACAAGAAACAGGTCAACCAGTCGTCTGGTACACTCGGTCTCGTCTGCTCCACCGTCTCTCCACTCCCGCAGCAGGTTCTCGACGCGCGGAACCTGTCCAACCTCGAAGTGCTGCCAACGGCCGTGGGGTGGGATTTCGTGAAAACGATCCGGACCAAAGTCGCGCTGTTCATGTTAGCTTGGTCTGTAAAGGCACCGGAAGCTCTTGACGCCTCGTTCCGTTACCATGATCAGAGATGCGACAAAGTCGGCCGCGTCGGCCATCCGGGCTTCATCGTAGTCGAAGTGGTTCAGCTTGCCATCTTTGGCAGCGTTGTACACCTTGGTTGCTCGTTCCCGTACTGCCTCGAGGGTCAAGAGGTAGCTCACCGCGTCCGTCATGATGATAGAATTGCTAGTCTCCCTCTTGTAAGAAGGGACGAATGCCGGCACGCTTCCCGTGGAGTGGCCTCTCTGCTGCCCGGCTGCTGAAGGGCTTTAAGCTTGCTGTCCAAAGCGGATCGGGTCTGCTGACTTCGAGATTAATTAGATTGATTTCTCCGGCAACGTGGATGGACGTGGTTGACGCACGACAACCGGTCTGGAGCTAGCGACCATGCAGCAAGCCAAGACCTGGAAGAGACACACGGCGCTAGGTCTGACTTTGTCCGGCATCCTACAGACCTTGGTCCGTCGACCTAGCAGTCCAGGGAGACAGAACTGAGCGTAGTGTCTTTATCGCGGCGCACCTCGCGCTCCGCCCTCTTTATCGCACCCACCCCCCGCTTATCGGCGGCGATAACGTCCCAGCCCCCTGCCGATAAAGCAACGCGCTTGCCTTATCGACCGCCAGGGGAAACCCTCGATATAACCGTCACGATGGCATCTTCTTTCAAGAGCCGTCCATCCCTCATCTCACCCAACTCCGTCACTTGTTTTCCCCGTTGAGAATTCATCTCCTCCATCCGCCTTCCTTGTCGTATTCCACGATGTCCAGCTCCACCCTCCCAGAGAACGCCCGTCTCTCCACCAACCCCTTTGTTAAGGTCAAAATCGACCACCTCCGCGACCGCACGCTCCCCAGCAGCGCTGTACGCACCACCACCGCGGAAATCGCACGCATACTCGCTGTCGAGGCGACGCAGGATGCCACTCCCACGGGGAAGATCGGGCTGATCGTCGTGCTGCGCTCGGGGCTGGCCATGTGCGATGCGTTCCTGTCCCAGTTTGCTCCGGAGACGGATGTCGTGGTGTACCATATCGGGATGTTCCGCGAGAAGGCGACCCTCCAGCCGGTCGAGTACTACAACAAGCTGCCCAACAACAACCCCGACGTAAAGCGGGTGTATGTGGTTGATCCCCTGATTGCGACGGGAGGGACCTCCGAGGCGGTAATTCAGATCCTGAGGTAGGTATCCGAACCATGAGTTCTCCAGAGAAGTCAAATTGGATGTGGCTGACATGAATATGTAGGGACTGGGGTGTCGAACACATCACATTCGTCTCGATCCTGGCCAGCAAGGTCGGCTTGGAGCGGGCAGCAGCCGCCTGGCCTGAGGGGACGAACTTCGTCCTGGGCGCGGTCGACGATGCTCTCGACGCGCAGGGGTACATTGTTCCAGGGATAGGCGATATCGGGGACCGGTTGTTCGGGACGGCTCCTTCGAAATGATTTTTTTTCCTTGCATTCATCTATAAGTATCTATGTAGTTTTTGTTTCATAGTTTTGTAATCTAATGTGACGAGGGTCCAATATATGTTTTTTTAGTGCAGAACGGTACGACAGACAAGGGAACACCGACGTGTAAAAGTGGTACATTTAAATGGACTGCGCACTATGAAGCTGCATATATACAAAGACAAAGGAATAAGACAACAGTTCACTACGGTGCACAATTTACATGGTGGACTTTGTACAGTTCCTGTTCGCAGCTCGCTAGGTACCTGGCCACTGTCCCTGTGCAAAGATAGGCACCTCTTATCAGCGGATAGAGCATCAGATAAGCATTGCGGGAACGCTCTATCAACTCCAATAAGGGCATCCCGTCGCTCTGATAACGAGATTTACGTTCAAATCGCCCCCTGGCAAAACTCCAGAAGGCATGGCACTCTGCAGAGATAGTTCCGCATGTAGTGGCACGGAGTCTGTCGATAGAGCATGGCCTCGCGTGGCCACGACCGACGGTGATCGCCGGGCACTTAGAGCGCGGGGTTAGGTACCTAACCAACCAAACTAACCAACCTATCTACCATTTTAGCTTCACGTATCTGCGTGCTGTGCTGTACAAGTAACTGCATTATCTAATCTTGTGTTTGCACGTATATCGCTCGCAATCTTACTTATCCTCTTTTATATATCTTATTTCCAGAACACTCTTCTCATGACGAGAATCTTCTAAGAAAAGAAGGAAAGAGAGAGAGAGGGAATAGAAAACAGTATGGTCCCCGTCGCGTCTCAGGAACCCTACGCCGCCGCAACTACTGCACCCCACAGCAACGACACTACGAATGGCAATGCGAAATCTCCCTCGACAAAGGTCACTGTCCTCCGCGACACGCCGCAGCTGCGTTGCTGGATGACGACCATCCGGGATGCGCGGACACAGGGGCCGGAGTTCGCAAGGGCCGTGGGGCAGGTGTCGAGGATGCTGATGTATGAAGGTACGTACTACTATACAAACTATTGTCCACTATATATCACCAGGGGCTGGTACAATTGGTGATAGGGGAGTACGGCTAACCGTCCTTCTCTTCCAAACAAAGCATTGAACCACGTCCCCTCGGAGCCTGTCCAAGTCACGACACCCACCGGAGGCGTCTACAACGGCGCCAGGACGACAATGGGAGTTTGCGGCGTGAGCATCCTGCGGGCAGGAGCCAGTCTGGAGCAAGGGCTGAGGGATTGTTGGAGGTGGGTAAACATATATCGTATCGTCCGAGCTGGGGTTCTATTCTTCAAGTGGAGATCAATTGCTGATTTCGCACGAGTACCGACGTCTAGTGGCGATCTCAACTTCGGCAAGATCCTCATCCAGAGAGACGAGGAGACCGCCCTCCCGACACTCATGTACTCCAAGTTCCCGAGCGATATCAAGGATCGGTGTATGCATCTTGCCTCCTTGATCCACCCATCTGTCGACAGTAATCTGACACATCACTCCTTATAGTTGTCCTCCTCCTCGAACCGATGCTCGCCACCGGCGGCTCGGCCTCCAAAGCCATCGCCCTCCTCAAGGAGCAGGGCGTGCCCGAGTCGCACATCGTCTTCGTGAACGTCATCGCGTCCGTGTACGGGCTGGACGTGATCACGAAGAAGTTCCCGGAGCTGAACATCGTCACGGCGGCGGTCGATAGCGATTTGGATGAGAAGCGGTATGCAGATGTCTATCCATTTTGTACCTATCACCAAAGGGACCCGTATGCTGAGATCGAGTGTGTTCTGAGCAGGCGGATCATGCCCGGGTTGGGCGACTTCGGGGATCGGTTCTATGGCACCTAATCTACTCATCTCTTCCGTCACGATCGTCTCGTCTTGCGTTGTCCGTAGAGTCAGGTCGTTTGGGGACTTGGGTGAAGATATTATTTTGCCTGGGAGAGTCGGGGTTTTAGCTGTGGTTCGAGGTTTTGGGTATCGTCGACAGATACGGTCGTATACCTATATTTTTGGATGTAAAAGAAGCAGGAGATGGTTGATTTTGTTGCTTGACCACGCTATTTTATCCCTCTACCCTTTAATATCAGATTGGGGATTATTATTCTAATATGCTGAGAAAATCACTGACATGATAACGAAGATCCTAGCGGAACGCCCTTGAGAAAAGGCGAATGAAAGAGTATGAGAGCTTTGTGAGAGTTGTGTCATCTTCTGTCATATCAGATTTGGGTGTTAATTCTTGGTAATTATAAAGGGTGCCGCGACAGTCCCTTGACAGTGCTGAAGTTAGGTGTTGTTGGCAGAGTTTTCGTACATCAAAAAGAATGGAAGGAGGAAGAAGAGGCAGAAAAGATGTCGAATTGAGGAAATTCATTATCGGGTATTGATATATTGTCATTCTGCATTCTTCCTGATATGAATCCAACATTAGATCACAGCTCGATATGGCTGCGGAAAGGCTCCGACTGAATGGAGGTCAATAATTAATTAATATGGTTAGAAAAAAAAGGTCGGAAGAAGACCTATCGTACGACACTACTCATTGACTCAAAGAAATTCTTCGTCAAAAAAGATCCATCCTTGAGTACGCACTCAAGGAAAGTTTTGAAAAACACATGACAAGAGTGGGATTCGAACCCACGCCCCCTTTCGAAGATCAGGAAACTGCACTCCACAAAGGAGCGAGCTATATTAAGGTTTGAAAATACCTTAACCTGACGCCTTGGACCAACTCGGCCATCTTGCCTTGTGTGGCAAATGGGACCGACAAATTTCTTAGGTACCGCGAACGGAAGGGGAAACTGCGGTGTTGGATCGGATCAGGTGGGGTGGGGTTGCTGACCCGACCAGAACCAAAGAAACAAATGGTGGGATCAGATGATATCGTATTATCAACGGATGTGAATATTCGATTAATAAATGGGATGGTAAGAGTAGTGGTAGAACTGCTATATATATTCCTTATCAAATAGGGGTATGTGACAAGGGGACTCATTGTTCATGCTTATTCCTTGAAGATAACGTTCCAGCTCATCACGTTCATTGCTGCTGTCTCTCGGCAGCCCTGTTGTGTGTCCCGGTCGAAGGAGACACCAACTGGCCTGGCAATGCAGACTGAGCTCCTTGGACAGGAGAGACGACGTTGTCAGATGGCGCCTCACGCGCGGTAGTAGGCGCTGGCGAATCGGTATTCTGTGGCGGAAACTGTGCCATAGGCTGCTGTGGTGCTTCTTGCTGGACTGGTGGTGACGGTGATGGACCTATCTGCAGAGATACTGGCATGGGAGGCATCCCGGGACCCCCCTGGGGAGGCATCTGTTGGGGATCGTAGTAGTATCCCTGCATGGGTATCTGTCCCATGGGCTGTGGAGGCGCTCGTTGGAGGTACTGTCCCGGCGCAGGAGGGATCTCTGGCGGACCCTGAGGTGGGATCCATTGGCTCTGCTGGCCGGGAATGGCTGGACCGTTATTATTTGTGTCAGCGGCAGCAGCAGCACTTGTTAACACACTCTTGTCGGGTCTCCTCGTCGAAAGCCCCATTCGATCCACTTGACGAACTTCTCGGTTGCGGACATCTCCTGCCATCTCTTGACAAGAACTTCCTGCTCCTCTGGGGATTTGGCGGGCAACTTGCGGACGAAGTAGAGCGCGAGAAGCGACAGCATCGGGCACAAACAGGCGAAGCCGTACGGTAGGCCGCGCCTGGCCTTCTGTCCGGTCATTGCCTTTTTGAACAGGAACCAGCTCTCAATCAGGCCGATGATCAGGAACAGGCCGAACCAGGAAAAGAAGATCGCCAGTGCAAAACCCCACGGGGTGACCCCCCATGTATAATAACAGCCGTCGTCGCAGCAATATCCTCCGGAGAGGGCGTAGTTTCCAACATACCACCTGAACCTGGTGCAGCCAGCCCAGGTGTCAGCATCATCGCCATCGAAACTGGAGCCAGTTGCAGTTGGCGTTGGGTATGTGTATGTGTATGGGCGGAGGCAATATCTGAAGTCGTACGGCATGTACTCTGAGCTGGCGCTGGCAAGTACACTGCTCGGAACATCGCTGGGATCCAAAAATGCCATTGTTTGCGTGAACGGATCATTGTTCCATGGATAACTGACCACGCTCGCCGTTATCTTTGTTGGCGTCAGGGCATCTTCGACCTCGTAGGGGACGGGGATATAGACTGCAGCCGTAGATATACTGTTCGTGAATGAACATGACGCTGGCGCCGTATAGACAATAGTCACGTAGTACTGGTAGTATTCTGTACTGTATAATTGGGAGACCGGCACACCTTGGCTGGGGGCCAGAAAGACGTCGACGACGGTCACATCGTCGTATATGCCTTCTATAGAGGTAGATGTCGCAAGCGCTGAAGGCGCCGTTCCGGTTGGAGTGACAGGTATAGTCCCTGTCCAGAGTACAGGGTCTTCTGTAGTGCGGATCCCAGTATAACCTTCGACGAGGGTCGCGACGCCCTCCGCGTAATACTCGGTCACGATCCAAGGAGACGCGACCGAGATCGTGAAGTGGCGAGACGCCAGAAGGAGGAAGAGTCCCAGAAAAACCATCGCAGTTCACGGTCCACCTCTCTCCAGAAGTTAACAAGAGATAAGATAAACTGAAAAACAGGAGGGAAATAGAAATCCCGATCAAAAGGGCGCAGCAGGAAGCTCGCTCCATTTATAGTTAATATGCTCCCCATCATTCTTCAGTTAATGCACTTAAATACGAGAAGATTTGTCTTCACAAGCCTCACCAAAGTCCAAGCATGGCGCTACTTCTGGATGACAACAATTTCGTCTGAAATTAGCTGCGTTCAGTAAACTACCTGTTGTCAGCCCGGGGGATTATCACGTCAAACTGAAATTTTGATTGGGATGCCAATGAATGAGGTCAACTTAGAGTAGCGTTGGTCTTCGTATTCCGGGACCACATGGCGCCCTCGCCAGTGTGGGAAGAGCAGCCAGAATACGAGCACGCCTGTTTTGAGCCTCATCACCCGCAGCGGAGCAGCAGTGGTCGGGTACAAGAGAGAGATAAGATCGCCGATGAGGCTATTAATTGTCGCAGAAGGAGTCTGGGGGCCTCCCACAGTTCTCTTCATGAACCAGAGGTGAACACGATCCAACGGCATGTTAGATGCACGGAGGACCCCATTAGCTCATGTAAATGAAAGATGAGATTAAGCAGATGGATGCTTATCTCCGAGATATATCCAATGGAACCACTTTCACGCTAGATGCATTCTCCGCGTAGCCAAGGGTGTTCAAGCGCCTCGACCACGGAGATCCTCTCCTCTGGATCATATGCTAACATTCTGAGAAGCAGATCCTCCAGACACTCGAGCTCCTTTGGCAATACTTCAATTCTGTGTATCGGGATGAAATCACCCGTTTTATCCCTAACACCTGCGACAGATAGCAACTCAGCGATGTCCTGGCTCTTTTCCTCTATGCATCCTCTCAGGTCACTGTGCGTTCACTTGTCCTGCAGCTGCATTCGCAGGAACAATTGCGAAACTCGTGTCCGAGCGTTCTCTTCCACGTCGACAAAAGGGTTCCATACATGTGCTCTAGCCTCGTGAAGCGGATCTCAAAAATTGTGCAAGCAAGAGCCCACACGTCTGTGCTCTTTGTCTCTTTCAGGAGTACCTCAGTCGCAGCATAATCTGGTGTCACGCCGATACAGTCCGGCGAGTCGCGGAAGAAGGAACTGCAGTAGTCAATGAGGCACACGGTCTCAGTTATATCTACCAGATCGTATCTCCTAAAACTGGCCTCGCATGTAGAGTATTTCGGCATTCCTGCAGCACGTGCCTGGTCTGCATTGTCCATGTATGGACCGGCAATTGGGTCTCCCCGACGATCATATACTTCGTCGTCCGTCCAACTTTCTATATTCCGCATCTTTACCAGGATTTTTGTAGGCTTGATGTCTGAGATGTTAGCGTGCACTTATGAATGCAGAAAGAAAAGATATGCCTCCATGTCCCACACCAAAGAATGCAGATAATCCACAGCCTGTGCCGTTTGTCGCGTGAACTTAACAGCAAGCTCCCTAGGAAGGACAACATGACGATGGATCATGAAATAATAAAGATTCGGCCCGATAAAACCGGAAACACCAGGCAGAGATGCTCTCCATTCGGCCCTCTGAAACGAAACTTATGTATCAGATGGCAGACGTGGTCACTCCCGGGATGATCCGGGTTCCTCTTTTTTCAACCAGTCGAGAACCCTCTCCTCTCTGCAGTCCGCTCTGATTCCTCCGCTTTGAGGATCTTCAGAGCCAGGAGCTGCGATGTCAAGCGGTCGCGGGCGAGATGGACGATGCTCAGAAACCCATGTGCGAGTTTGTGGACGATGCGGAATCTGTTGTTGTCGAACGTGTCGTCGATATCGGCCGGGTGGTGGCCGCCCGGACCGTAACCTTCGTCCCAGGGGTCATGAAGGGGTCCGGGATAAGTTATCTCCTCTTGCGGATAATATTAATTTTCATCTGCAGTGGAGGCGATTTAGGGTTCGTTGTTCAAGGCATCTTCCCCCATGCTGGAGAGTTGTATGTACAGTACTGTACCTCTAGAGTGAGGAAATTCGGCCTCCGCGTCAGGGAAGATCGGAGATGAGCTGCTTCCAGGTACCCGCAAAAAACATATAGGTACTAACTTGTTTGAAAGGGATACAAGAAAGAAAAAAAGGAATATAGACGACTTAAAAAGTCATAATAAAGCTCACATAGTCCTATGATTGAAATGATGTTCAACACACTGGGTTAAGATGACATCACTGGCGAAATATAATTCGGTTGCGCGTCCCCAGTACAGTCCCTTTGCAAGAGCATCTGCCACCCGATAAAAAAAAACTCTAGAGGCACAGAACTGCCCCTTAGGTATTATTTACTACCGATTATTTACCACCGCACAAGTTGGGAACATCTATCGACATGAGATTTAGAGTATATAGATGTTTAAGCCTTTCCTACTGTGTATCAGTTAGCAGCGCTACAGCGCCGAGTGGCTTGTCAGGAGAGGGATCAAAAGTGTACTTTCTTCGACACACTACATGACGGGAACAGAACGCATATTAGTCTCCAATATAGATCTCCAAATTTTCTTCGGCATCGGATCCTAAGACAAAACGCTCGAAATCTTTTCCTTTCAAGGAGACGTCCCTATAGGAAACAAATTCAACAGAACTAGATTCATTATAATCTGTTGATATCTATTGTTCTTTCATTCATTTCTCATTTTCACTGAGCATTATCTCATGACGTTGTAAACCGTTTTAGAAACTCAATATCCCTTATAGACAAGAGATGGCGGACGGATCATAGTTCGACTCGTCTTTCGCATCATCCACGGATCTCCGTACCAAGTCCTGTATCTGGAAAAGTGCAAGCTGAAATCTAGCTTCTTGCGGTTATCTGCCACACAAAAAGAGCTGTCACAAACATAACCGAGTCGGAAACCGCTATCCCGCATAGCCCTCCTGATTTCCCTGTACACATGCTGTCCGTGAAATATCTTTAAGAGGGTGGCTAGTGATGTCTCCATTACTGCGCGGTAAAGGAGGCCTGAGAGCGAGGGTTCTTGATAGTCTTCTTGATGACCTCCTCCACTTCATCCCAGTCACGCGTGTCAATCCGGGTGATATTCGTGTTGAAGTAGTTTTGGATTTGCATAAGCATGTCCCATTCCTCTCTGTTCGATACAAAAGAGATGGAGACGCCAACGCGGCCAAAGCGACCCGTACGACCAATACGGTGGAGGTAAGTCTGGCAATCGGCCACACGTTTAGGGGCGTTGGGAATGTGGAGTTCAGGAATATCCTGTAGAAAGAGAAATATTAGTGGTCATGAAATATTGTAACAGTCGCTATATTCAGATGCGAGGGCTTACATAGTTGATGACCATGGACACAGTCGAGACATCGATGCCTCGGGCAAGGACGTTGGTCGTGATTAGAACCTTAGCAGTGCCCTCACGGAACTTGTCGATGACCTCGTCACGCTTGGCGCCCTCAATACCACCAGTCAATGAGGCGATCGTATGGCCCTCAGCAGTCATGCGCCTTTCGATCTCCATGGCGGTTGAACGATGCTAGGAAAGATGTTAGTAAAGAATCAATAAGCGGAGATCGAGGGAAGACGAACCTTGACAAAGATGATGGACGAACCGATGGTAAGGAGACCATAAAGCTTGACAAGAACGTTGTACTTGTCCTCATCATTCTCGCAGTCGAGGTACAGCTGCTTGATACCCTCCACGGTCAATTCCTCGTGCTTCAGGGTGATCTGGTTGGCGCCTGGCGCGAACTTGGCAGCATAACGATGAACATGTGGAGGGAACGTCGCAGAGAACAGAACAACCTGAAGGTCCTTCGGCAAGAACCTGCAACTTGTGTAAGTAATGTCAAAAGGAGCATGGGACAGGGCACTGACGATTTCAGACGAATGCACTGTTCACCAAGTCCTTGCTGTTCGAGCATGTTGTCCGCTTCGTCCAAGACAAGCACCTTGAGCTTCTGAGGCATAAAAATGCGCTTCTTGATCTGATCAATAACAGTCCCTGGGGTGCCAACGACCACGGAACATTCCAGTCTCGATGGGCGCTCATGTTTCTCGGCGGGCACCGCGGTGCCGACAACCAGCCCCTGCAGGAACGATCCCATGACCTGAATCACGCCAACTATCTGCCTCGCGAGCTCGCGGCTGGGTGCCAGGACCAAAGCCTGTGGCGTCTTCCGCATCTCCTCAGTTGACAGGTCTATGCGACTAAGGATGTTCAAGACAAACGCCGCGGTCTTTCCGGTACCGGACTGAGACTGGCCGATCAGGTTCGTCGGAGGATTCGCCAGCAGCAGTGGGAGAGCTCTTTCCTGGATCTTGGAAGGTTTGCGGAAGTTCATCATCATAAGGCCCTTAAGGATCATGGGGTCTCTGAACGGAAAACGTCAGTATCACACAACGCGTTTTTTTCCCCCTTGGATAACACGTAGTCTTACAGGCCCAGCTCTTCAAACGTCTTGGCAGAATACAGCGGGTTGTTGGGGTCAGCCTGCAGATCGCTCAGCTTGACTTCAACCGTGTATTCAGGCTCGTGCAGGTCGGTGCCACCCATTGAAGCAGGGGCGCCGTCGGTCTGCGGAATCGCCGCATTCTCTGCAGGCTTCTCAGAACCTGCAGTATTCGCATTAGTCGTTGGAAGGGAAGACACTTCGTCTGCCCAGGACAGCCTCGATTGCTCGGTCGCGTTCATACCGGAGTTCGAGGCGGGCTTGGTGATACGATCCTCCAGGGAGCCTCCAGACTTGGGTGTTTCCGCAGGCTGCTCCGTTGCCATGGTGGCGAATATCGTCGAGCTCTAAGAAACGCGAAGGAGAAAGGAGTTACTAGTTGAAGTGGTGCAGAAAAGCAGGGATGTGGCGAGAGGTCGGGAAAGATGGCGGGGTAGCTGCGAGGGGAATCAACAGGCCATGCGCCAACCGAGACACGAGGGGGATGAACCGGAACAGGCAGGATATCGAGGCACCTGGTCCTATTGGAACAATAGGAGAGCCCCGATATTGAAATTTGAATGGGACAACTGAATGGAGGCAGCAGGGAGGCTCTGCCGGACCGCGATGAAGCTGAAAAAGCTCGCACCAAAGTGCCTGGATGGTGTTGCGCGTGGAGGGCAACGGCACTAGCTGTTTTGGGGCGGCAGGCGAGAGGCTCCCGGGGCTAGCGCTTGCGGCGGCACCCACCCGAGCGGTACGGCAAACGGAGGTGATCCCTGCTCAACCACTGCCGTCGCGTCGTCGACGATGAGATATCTTGGGATGCTCTCGCGTTTCGAGATCAGACAGTTCGAATCCTACAGATAAAATCATTTTTGATGCCCAGGGTTACGTGGAAACAGCCCTGAACACCGCGCCTGGTTCCGTGATGTTTTATAAATAGCTGAACTGTGGATTATCAGGCACCAAGATGGGTGTAAGCATAGACAGCAGTGCGTCACTCAGGAATGCCAAGTGTCAACGATTAGGCGATAGCTACTCCAGTACTTATGTAGCCGTGTCTTAAAAGGATGATATGCACGAACAATACTCGGATATCCGTTTTGCACTCTGCAAGATTCGAAAAGGTTTGTCACGGCGATCAATAAAGGCATGAGGCCCTGACCTACCCATCTGGGTAATAATAGCAGGTAGGATCCTCACCACCATTTCACCACTACTATCAGAGCGACTATAAAATGCCCATCTCTAAGGTGCCTGATTCGACCTTGGGCGGCCGATCTCGTTCCCCACCGGCTGACTCTGTGGCGCTGCAGCCCAAGAAGCGGCCCCTGCGACTTTACCTGGTTCGGTACAGCCACGCGCAGTGGGAACTTCCCCGGAGAGAGGCGCCCGACGGCCGGCCGCCGAAGCGCCTCCAGTCAGGCCTGCATCCGGACTCCGTACGACCTCACGCTCACCCCGCCGCGTTGCCTCCTGGCTGTGTCCGTCCTGAACAGCGACTCCGTTGGATCACGTCACAGAGTGACAGCACCCACGTGGGAGGCGGACGCATTTGCAGGGTGTCTGGGAGTCACTGCACTGACCATTGCCCATCTCCAACGCTCACGCTCCGCCATCCTGCCGTCTCCCTCGATGCGTTGATCTAGGTATCGTAGCATCTCCAGAAGCCATGGCAGAGGTTGATGTCGTGCCCCGGTTTGGGGCTGAGTTAAAGGTATTCTCTTCCAAATCTGGTGTCCCGGGATGGATTGCTGATCCTTCTAATCGATGCGTTTAGGACGACGCATTCAAGCCCGTCAACGTCTGGGTATGTTCGCCAAACCGCTTCCCCTGCACGTATAGCTCCTGCTTTTCCATTGCCGTGCTGCAGCATACATGACCTTTCCCTTGCAGACAGACTTGCTAAGACGAGGACTGTATAGGTATCAAACGGCATATCGTGGCTGGACGAGATTCAGCAGTTCTACCGCGAAAGAAGCGCCATCGAGAAGGAATATGCCGCCAAGTTGAATGCTCTGTGCAAGAAATACTACGAACGCAAGGGAAAGAAATCCAGCAGCCTGAGCGTTGGGGACACTCCGGCTTTGACGCCCGGATCGTTGGAATGCGCTTCCTTGACGACCTGGTCCACCCAACTGAACACCATCGAATCCCTTGCGGCGGAGCGTGAGAAGTTTGGGACAGATTTACTCGCTCAGATAGCGGAACCGTTGAAACAGGTTGCAGCACGGTACGAGGACATTCGGAAGTGCTATGTGGAATACTATGGGAAGCTCGAGAAGGAACGGGATTCCGCATACGGCGACCTCAAGAAGCTCAAGGGCAAATACGACGGTGCGTGCCAGGAGGTGGAGAGTCGACGGAAGAAGATGGAGACGGCGTTCGACCACAGCAAAGCAAAGGCGCAGGCTGCATATCAGCAGCAGATCTTGGAGATGAACAACGTGAAGGTAATGGCTATGTCATTCTGTCTACCACGGTTTCTGCTAATATCACGGTGCAGAACACCTATCTGATTGGCATCAACGTGGCGAATAAGATGAAGGAGAAATATTACCATGAATACGTGCCGGAAGTACTCGATGTAAGGAGATTCCTTCGTCTGCCATTAGCATCCGCGCTAACCGCCAGTCCTAGAGCTTGCAAGATCTCAACGAGACAAGAGTCGCGAAGCTGAACGAAATATGGTCGCTCGCAGCGAGCCTCGAGAGTACAGCCTTGTCGAAGAGCATGGATCACATGACCAATCTCTCGAACGAGATCCCACGGAATGAGCCACGACTTGACTCTATTATGTTTATCCAGCATAACATTACTCAGTGGCAAGAACCAGCGGATCTGACATTCGAGCCAAGCCCCATTTGGCATGATGATGATGTCCTTGTGACTGATGAAACGGCCAAGGTTTTCCTCCGTAACCTCTTGACCAAGAGTAAAGCCCAGTTAAGAGAACTGAAGATGGAATCTGACAAAAAGAGGCGGGAAGTCGAGAATGCCAAGCGACTAAGGGAGAATGTAAGACAAGGAAAAGAGGACCGGGATGAAGTCGAAGTGGTCAAATCCATTATTGCCCTGCAAGAAGCTCTCCATGAAACGGATCGCAAACGTTTGACCTGTGAGGTTGAAACGTCTACAATCATATCCGCCGCTGGAGATCTATCACTCGGAGCAAGGAACCATAATTTCAAAGCCCAAACTTTCAAAATCCCCACAAATTGCGACCTTTGTGGTGAGCGCATATGGGGTCTGTCGGCTAAGGGATTCGACTGCCGCGACTGCGGGTACACGTGCCATAGCAAATGTGAAATGAAAGTCCCAGCCGAATGTCCAGGGGAAATAAGCAAGGAAGAAAAGAAAAAACTGAAAGCTGAGCGTCAGGAATTGGCCAACGCTACTCCTGTCTTCGAGCCTCCGTCACCCAACGGTGCATCCGAGTCGCCCGCTTTGAGTCGCAGGGACACCATGAGCTCCCTAAGTTCTGGTTATGCCGCCAGTGCCACCAGGACGGTCTCTGGCGGAGCGAGCAAGCCAACAACAGAGACCACGACGGAGTCTTCTGCCTCTTCAGCTCTGGCGAAAAAGCCTACAACCACGAAACGGAACAGAATCGTGGCCCCTCCACCTGCTCAATATATTAGTCCACCTCCCGCCGATGAACCGGGTCCTGCTCTCGGGTCCTCCGGTAAATCGAACGAGCCGAAGGGAAAGATGCTGTATCCATACCAAGCCAATGGCGAGGGAGAGATCACGGTCGATGAAGGCCAGGACGTGACCATAGTTGAACCAGACGGTAAGCTTCGTCTACTGATCGACGTGGCTACTCGGCTAACCTCCTGCAGACGGTTCTGGCTGGATGCACGTTCGAGCTGGTGCTCTCGACGGTCTTGTGCCTGCCTCGTATGTGGAGGTCGCGCCCACACCGTCGCCTGTGCCATCGGCAAGTACTGACCGTCCTGCTTCAACCTACTCCAACTCTTCGGCCTCCCAAGCGGGAAGTGCGGCACCGAAACGCGTTGGCCCGGCTGTTGCTCCTAGACGCGGTGCGAAGAAAGTCCAGTATGTTGTGGCGTTGTATGACTACGAGGCCCGCAGTGACGCGGAATTCAGCATGGTTGAAGGTGATCGATTCGTTCTCGTCAACAGAGATAGTGGAGACGGCTGGGCCGAAGTCGAGAGAGGCGGGCAAACAAAGAGCGTGCCCGCGAACTACATCCAGGAGGTGTAGGTCATTGTCTTCTGTACATATGGAACTGTGATATCCACAACAGAGGGTAGATCTCTTTGTTCGATAATCCGGTGTATATTGGTTCGCTTGGTTCCATATTATTGGAGAGGCGTTTTCTCTTTTTCTGTTCATATCCTATAAAGCCTAGTAGTTTGTCTACTAGACGGTCTTTTTGTGAGGATACTCAGTATGTTCCCTTTTCATTTACAAGTTTCTGTATCTCGTATTCTCTCTCCACGTCGATTGATTATTGTCCTCGATTAGATGTCTACTTTCCAAGATGGTACATTCCAGCAATGGTAAGGTTTTTTTTCCACCTAATTCCTATCAATCACGACAGGTATTTTCTTTGTCAGTCTGGAGCTTTCCTGAAGTTTGATCGTTGTTACAGAATCAATTGCCTTATTCTAGGGCCCTAGGCTTCCAAGTCGGGTCGCAAGCCCGTCCGCACCCCTTCGTCATCTGCTTGATTGACCTCTTTTCTGACAATTATGGGGACGCTTGAATAGGTTCCAGGGTTTCCAGACGGTGCATACTTCCATTTCCCATTTATATACTCCTGCAGTCATCCTGTTCTCACATGGCTACTGCCCCCGGTGCCATCCAAGAAATCCAAGAAATGTTGAGCATTCATCTTTTTTTCCCCTCCGCATGTCGATGGATAGATTCAAGTTTCATACGCATCCTGAGGACTATTTGTAAATTTTTGTTTGATGCATCCCCTCCTTTCGGATCGGATGGGGGTTGGACATAGATGACGAACAAGAAAGTCAAACTGGAGCATCATATTCTCTCACAAAGAACAGGCTCATTCTTCCTCTGAGATGGAGAGGTTAATAACACAATGCATTATCACGTGCTGTTTCCTGCTGCTTCTCATCCCAAGTGGCTGAACCCTCCAGTGAACTCATAATGTCGCCCCATTTCGGAAGTTGCATTTCTCTCATCGGACGGGACACAACAACGCGCTCCAAGTCTGGTGTCCAGTGCGTGCAAAGCTCCTTGAATACGTTCTGTCACGCATTATACATCTATGAAGCAACATGGGGCCGATCCTTACTATCATCTCTATCTCCATCTTAGCTGTGTTTGGGGCTGTGACAGGATGTGTGGCTTTGGTTGCTGCGATTTTGGCTCGACGCGTCTATTTGACTGATTTGTGTGGATTTCCTGGGTTCTGGTTTGCAAGGGCTACTAACATGTGAGTATCTTTTGCATTTATGAGTTCCAGGGCATGCTTGTCGTCTTCAAGTTGTGTCTTCAAAGCGACACCTCCTGTTCTTGCGCGATGCGTAAAGACACGACATTTGCACCTTGAATATTGTCTTGCCGGAAATTCTATTGAGATGAATGAGCTGTGTTTGGTTAAACAAATACTTATTTTCTCCAGCTATGAGCTATACTATGACCTCTACAAGGATGGGGAATATTCTCACATGATTGCTGAGATGCACGCGCGGTTTGGCAAGGTCGTCCGCATTGCTCCTAAAACACTTCATATTGCGGATCCCATTTACTACAAACAACTTCTTGCCAACTACAGCTGGTTTATCTGGCCCCGTTATCCTAGTCCGCATGCCACATTCAGCCCTGAAGATCTGAGGAGATTCCGGCCCGGTATCGCAGACAATAGGAAGGTTTCCATGTCCAGGCTTGCTGCAGTTGGAACTGTGATATCAGCAAAGTTGGCTGAATTCTGCGACATGTTGGATGAGGCCCAGGTTGCTGAGCACGATATCAGGATGAACATGGTGTTTTTCAATCTTGCGGCTGGTGAGATGACCTTTTGTGCTTTCTATCCTACACCAGAGTCCTCTAGTTACTAACCAGATCTTCTTCATAACAGGGATTGTCAAGGCGTGCTATCTTAAACCTTCTACGTCAACTACCTCTCGCACTAACACAACTGACCTTGAACACACTGCTGGGGTTACTACGGGAGACACGGTCTCTCAACACCTCTCTCTTCTCAAATCCTACTTTGACCGAGCCACCACAAGAGTTCGAATCTGGATTTCCGCCTTTCAGTCTGAAGCGCAAACGGGTGACTCGGATATCATCAAGGTAAGCGAACACAAATTGCACGACCTAGAGTATGGGACACATATATCTGACAAGGCATGTTTACAGGAGCTCTTCCAGAACGTCGAAAACCCTCCTCTGCGCATTGAGAACTGGGCCCAGACCTGCTTCAAATTGGCTCTCAACTCGAAAAGCCTCAACGACCACAGACCGCGCGCGTACAAACTGATGAGGCACTCGACTGTCGCCCTGGACATGTCTCTCCGGCTGTCTCGAGCTCTGACGGTACTCTTTTACAACCTCCTTACGAACAACGACCGACTTGCACTCCTCCGGGCCGAACTAATGCGCGTCATGCCCCAACGTGGGACGCTGCCCGCCGTCACGGACCTCGTCGCTCTTCCGTACTTGAGCGCCTGCGTTCGCGAGGCGCTCCGGATGAGCGGCGCAATGGACAACTGCGTCCTGCGGACGGTGAGCACGCGTCCCTGGGACTACGCTGACGGGCGAATCCTCTGGAGGGTCCCCGCTGGCACGGCCATCCGTGTCAGCGCCAAGTTCGTCTTCAACGACGCGACCATCTTCCCGGACCCGCGCTCCTTCCGGCCCGAACGCTTCCTGACGGACCCGGCGCTGTGCCTGTTCTTCGATCCGTTCACCGCCGGCATGGAGGTCACCTGGGCGACAATGTTCCTCACCGTCGCCGCGCTGTTTCGCAGCTACGGCACGGTCCACGCCCCGGTGACCTCCTGCGTCGGCTGCTTCGAGATGGGCGTCAACCCGCTCGAGCCCGACCGTGAAATCTACGGGTACGGGGGGATCCCGCTCGTTGGGCCCGAGGAGGCCATCCTCCGCTACCGGATCCTGCCGCGGAGGCCAAGGGGGGAGCTGAGGAGAAGCCTGAGCATCTCAGAGATTCAGTGAGGGGAGAAGAGTGGGGGAGTGGGGAGAAAGGAAAGGAGTGGGGGGGGGGGGGGGGGGAGATCTATTTAAGCCGATTGGGAACGTGATTTTCTTCTAGTTTCTTGTGTTTTTTTGTCTTATTCTTTCTTGTTTTATTTTCTTCTTTTCTTTCTTTTCCTTTTTTGTATTTTCCTCTTTTTTCATTTTTTATCTATGGAATATAGCAATACGGTAATGCACTGATGATATGAAACGGAGTGAAACGACTCTATTTGAATCACATAGATACGGAAAATAAACTATGAAGTCTGCTGCACTCGTTACGGTCCTTGCATCGATATAATCTTGTCTTCTGACCAAGTCGAAATCTACCCCTGAGACCAAGATTAGTGTATTACAAGGTCTAGTTCGCCATTACTTCATTTCTACTGGTGAATACAATAAGTGTAGGATAGAGTAAGAAGCAAGGAAAGAATGAATCCAAAGAACGCTGTGAGTCTGAGAGAGGACCTTGTGAAACTGGCGTGCGCAGATCAACCTAGGTATCTAATGTGGAGGTTCTGCCTGGCTATCTCTAACATATTGATACACTCTGTGTCGTGTCATGCCTCTTGCTTGTATATCCAAAAGATCGTGTATGTCTCCCTCAGAAAAATCTGCTCTGCTCGCGAATCCACTATTTATTCCTCATCGAGATCTGTCTCCTGTGGCTTCGTTTTATTTCGCCTGAATCGTGTGAATGCAACCCAACTTGTCAGATTTGTGGATTTGCTTGCGTTTGGATTGAGATTTGTGTATATTCTTTGTCGGACATTCTGTTCTTGTTCTGCGAGCCATGTATGCAGGGAGGTGTCTCCAAGACGTTCCCTCCATCAAGATCTATTTTTCCACCCAACGGCAGGTCTCTGCGCAGCAATATGTCTTCTCTCCCAGGGAATTGTCCGCAGAAATCCTTTGAGATTTTATTTTCGACTAGAGCGCTATTTCTGGTTCTGTCCTTCTTCCACTGTCAGTCACCCAACACATGCTAGCATACCAGCGCGATGGACACGTCCAACCCCATCCAACAACTCCCTGTTCTCGAGTCCACGCATGGATGGTTAGAACTGAAGAAATATGGATGCTTTAATTGAGCACGTTGTTAGTTTGTGCAGTGGCGTTCCTTGGAATCATTCCAGACTTTAACGTTCGTTCGATAATCCTCCCAGAAGGTACTCGATTCGACGAAATGAAAGTTCATTCCGAGCTTTCAGCATGTAAGCGGGTATCTGGTACACCAGACATGAGTAACAGTCAGAAATCTGCTCCGGACCGTCTCAAACCTTGACAGACATCACTCGTTCCTCAGAATCAGGAAGAACTTCCGGGCCCTGCTGTTTTATAAACGAGTAGTTGTGCTGTACCAATCTAGTGTGCAGAGTTGCAAGGAAATATCGCACAAAAAGTGGGGGATTATACCTCAGACCTTGGGCCATGAGGACACAGGCAGGACATGAACATACTCTTGATGATCTGGCCCCTTAAATGCAGATGGTTGAATTCAGCTGTGAAAAGACTCCATTTTGGTGACAATATATGCCGTGCTCCACACATATGGACAAGGCTGCTGGTGTGATATATGGGAAAGAAAGAAGAGTTCCTGAACGAAATGATAGGTCTGGGGATATCTAAGGAAAGAAAGGGAAAGACTGTTCTCCCACACAGATCCGCATGCATAGGACGAAAAAGCAGCCAGGTCCCAATGCACCTTTCCTGGGCACTTGGAAAATATAAAAAGAGAAAGGTCCGTCCTGAAAACATGGGACGTATCATATAAATCTGTGATATACAAGCCCGCAATCCCTCCCTCTGTATAGGTAATAACTCGACAGGTAGGACTCCATCCGGGAATATATACTTCATCTGACTCACTATAGTGACTGCTGTGGACACACATTAATCCCATTTCTTTTTGAACGAACAGATCCTTATCTTTGACCCCGTTTCTCAACATCGCTTTGGTTCTTAGGGTCCACGAGATAGTAAAGAAATTCAGACGTCATGCACGGGCCGAAAACAGTTTTGAGTGGTTATATATAGACAATCTCGATTGCTCGCTTCTGCAACCTTTTTTTGCTTTATTGCTCGTAATACAATGTCGAATTGTCAGTGAAGCGGATTGCTAGCTCGCACAACCTTTCTTTGCTATCTCGCTCGTCATCCGATGCCGAATTGTCAGTGAAGATTTCGACAGCCCTCCATCGATGATCGGGTTGACGTTCACGTCGATTGTCGATCGTTATTGACAACGATTCAGATTTATATAGTTGATCGAGTATTCCTTGAACATTTTTCCGTTCGTTTTTGTCGCACGCGAAGCAAACCCAGTGTGGTTGCCGTCGTGTCTAGCTAATATATTTGCTCGAAATCTTCGTTTCACATAGTTATACCTCTTGGTCTGATAAAGTATAGAATGGTTCATTTCTCGATAGACTGGAAAGCGACAAATCTGGTCTTCCACTCTAATCAGATAGTCTGCCCGCCACATGCGTGTTGGAAAGCGTTCTGCTCGAAGGTCATGAGACAAGCCGGAGACAGATATTATCGACCATTATACCTGGCCAGGAGAACATGCGAATGTGAACTCTCTCGCGAGGAACTTGAAGTCATAGGCCTCCTCGTTTGCGAAGCGCTCGCTGGGAGAATAGTTTATATATAATCGATATGGTGGACGGCTCAGGTGGATAATGGACTATTGGATTCGAAATATTTATAACTCGAAGTTGAACAAAGGACGCGATAAAAAAAGAAAAATACTTCTAAGAAAGAAGACATGAATCGAAAGCCTCATGGCATTTGCTGTCATTAATTACCTAAATTACGCCTTTTGCTGGAGCACTCCTCCAAGGATCTAGATATGCCACTTGTTTTCTAGGGGTGCAACAGTTGGGAATTTCTCTCGCTATCTGAGTCGGTGAATAGCGATGACAAAGACCAGATGAATATTCATGACAAGGAAATGCGAAATGATAGATGCATACAAATGAAGTAACAGTGTGATTAGTTTGCAATTCTGTTGGAAATTACTGCGATTCATTTCACCCATGTCGACAAGACAGGTGGTTTGACCTTCCTGCGCACAAGACAGTACCTACTATTTTTGAACAGTATGAGATCATAAAGAACGATATATATCGCTTCTGAAAGATTTTTTATGGTATAAACCAAATTAAATGGTATAATATCAAAGTCAGGATGGTTAACATGAATGTGCAGATGAAGGACATCACCGTCCAGGCTCATAAAGAAGATATGAAGTAAGAGCGGGGAAAGATCGAAGTGACTAGATGCCGGCAAGTGACGGTCGAACGCATCACATGCGGTGGCACAATAAACAGCTTAATCATGTATCATGATGATTATTTTGCCCATGGGGAGAAAAGAATGCTGATAGGATCTTGAAAGTTGTAGTCCTTAGCTTTCAGACGCGTAACCACAGCATCTGATTCCAAAGAATGGAAAGAAACGGCCCTTAGAAATTGTCCAGGGCTCAACCCTTCTTCCTGCTGTTCCTAGCTTTTATGCTGCCTACGTTAATATCTGGGTTCCTTATAAGATTACCTCTTGAGAACTTGCCGGTCTTTAGGGCACCAAGGGATCACCTGGGTGAGTCTACCTTTCGGATGAGAGCAGAGCAGAGCACTCTGAGACATCATGACTATAATGCTCCTTCTGGAATGGATCTCCAGCCTTAAGCTCCACTATAGCGAATTCTACTTTACTTTTGCAAAGATCAGTACCACCCCGGGACATATATTGTATCGAAAGGTGACTATGGATGTATGTGGCGGTGGCGGCGAAGACCGCAGAGAGCTTTATTGTCGGGATACCATCACTCTGGCGCATGTGTGTCCGTTGCCGACACTGTGGACTGAAGAAAGACTTGGTATTGCACTTGCTAGGAGATATCCAACGGCGTAGAGATCCTTCACGCTCTACAAGGTGAGGCGAGAGCGATATACTGCTGGAGATACATTGGACTCGGAAGCCGGACACTGCTGAGTTTCATCCTGTCAGGAGGAAAGTTGAACGTACCAAGTTGCCGACGCGCCGACGCTATACTGCTCAGGACTGGTGATTCAGTTAAGAGTTAGAATGAATCACTGGACGTCTATCCACCACTTCTAGCATGTACTGCACCTACTGGAGGAGATTTTAATTTGACATGGTCCATAGCGTTTCGAATGTTACTCCCTCATAGTTCCGTAATCAGATATGTGGGATGATTTATTCTCTGCTTACTCCCACGCCTAGTTTCACAGTCCAATCTAAATTGTTTGACAGATCTATAGAATTGAAGAATAGGGCGGTTTTAGACCACCCATCTACCGGCTCCGGCATAGGTCTGCCGCAGGGTGCTATATTTCCACATCCGAGATCTTGATCAGCTCCGTCAAAGGAGTTTACCAGCTTCTTTATTAGAACTGTTTCGGGAGGTATAGTGGCGGTGAATCTTACGATGAAGGTCAATATCAGCTGGAGTTAATAAAAGGGTCTCAGGCAGGACAAAGGAAGGAATTCAACTGACTTTCTATCGATTCGCCATAGGTAGCTAGATCGCTATTGATCAATTCGATCATCCCAATGTCGCTCTGTCTATTCGATTGAAATTCTTCTTCGGAATCTGAGTAAATGGAATAGCATTCCAATTTAGGGGTGGACAGTTTGTAGGGATGTGAACACAATAGTTGACCATGTGTACAACTCACCCGACAGATATATTCCTCCTGCCCTGGTTTGGATATGAAGGCCTAATCATCCAAGACACGTCCAATTTGCCCAAGAAAGGTAGTCAGTCCATAGACCTGCAGATGCCAAACCCGAGATGTCTGAATGGTCTAGTGTTTGTCATGGTCTGTGCATCCAACTCAGGATTCATCAACATCTCAAGCGTTGGTTCCTTGGAACCTGCATCTGAAAGTAATTCAAACAGGTGTCTACCAAGACTAGAGTCCAAATAAAGAGTCTTGGGATCCCATTTCATGTCTTGAAGACGAGTGAACATGCATTCCATTGCATCGAGTTCCTCTTCGGACAGGTGATACCAGAACGCACGACACTCTATATTCCGCACTCTTTCCTTATTATTGTCCCAGAAGGGAAAACTCGGTTCTTTGTCCAGTTGCTTGACTGTGAAGAACAGCTCGAGGCGCCACAGTGCACGAGAGATGCACAAACGATCCCGAAGAAGGGACGACGCAAGCTCCATGCGCCCAGCTAGCATTTCGTTGATACAGGAATTCGTCAGATCCTCGAGGTTGTAGGCCAATTCCACCAATTTATGACTGATTTCCAGCGACATGGATTTTGAAAGTGGCTCGTCAGCGGCCTTGCCTCGCATGTAGGAATCGATAAAGTCGTCTAACGTTGCACAAGCCAATGTGCCCATTCGGATTGCAGCAATGGTGCGTAGAATTTTCTGTTCCTCTTTCTGAAAGCTTGAGCCAATCACAGCTTCTATGATCTCTGAACGGTAAGTCTTGAACACCGCCTCTGCATAGGGATCCTTCTGAACCAGACCGCAAAGAGAAGGCAAATTCGGAATATTCTTTAAAACGCCTGGCAGACCGTCAACGAGAAGCGTCAAGGCTTGAACCATTTCTGTTGATGTATGTATAATTGACTTGGCTGTACAGGTCAATTGCTCTCGTGGTGGTGATTGCTGTAGAGGAATGGTGCTGGCGCTGTCTGTTCCAATATATATATTATTGCTTGTGTGACTTGGAAAGCGGATCAACTTGGCTAATTGGTAGAGTCAGAGCAGGAGAGCCATCGAATGACTTCGGAAGGAATGTAACTCTTTGACGACTTTTGAACATGACGATTTAAATGCTGGATGATGGTGATGAGGAAGAGCAACTCGCAACGGAATCTAGCCATCTTTTATAGTTAAGTCCACGTCTTTGACGGCCTCGAAATCTTTATATCTGTTCTTCTTTGTCGAATCCCACGTCGCTGCATGTGGTGCTGACTGGCGGCCATAAACCGAGAAGCCATACAGATAAAGAATATGGTATTTGCTTTGTGAAGAAACAGATCTAGATCACCGCATCTCGTATATGTATCCGCTCCGGGCATATGCGCATAAAGGTCGTTTCATCATTCGAGACTACTATAGACATTAGTATGTCAAATGGTGTCGATCACCGCCAGTAATCGAAGAACAGAAATGCCTTGAAACAAGCAGTGTGAGGGGATCTTTTGTCAGAGCAAATCGTGATGACAATGATTTGGTGTTTGGTTATGTGTGGCTGGTTTCGGGTCTTTTGTCTGGATGTTTAGAAGGAGCACTGGAAACACCTCACGCTGCCTCGAGAACCCTGGCTGGCTGCGCGCATTTCTTGACGATATGGACTGTTGGCTGTCTGACCATCTCTAGCAAGGAGACGTATCTTGGTATGACAAAGCCTTCGATTTGTGGATCGTGGGATGTAGGAACGAGCATAAAGGAGGTGAAGAGATGGCAAAGCGCCTTGAGCCCTGGTCGTGAGCCCTAAGCCCTAGAGCGATCGGCCCGGCCGGACTCCTATCTCCGAGGATGTATGATTGCAAAGTGCTACAGTCTGTATGCATTTATGAATCTCAACAGAGTTTAAAAACCACGGGTCCCTGGAGGTAGTTATGAGCTTTGGAAGCAGTGAGAAGTAGCATCTGCTGCCAACTTCCGGTACGCCTAGCGTCGTGCCGTGCTATCGATAAGAGTAACACAAGACCCTTGTCCGATAGATTAGATAGATTAGATCTACTAGCCTACCCAGGCAAGGGTCCCAGCTGTGTTTTATGTCTCGAGTCGCACAATTTTATCCTGCTCGTTTGACCTGATCCCGATACATAGATTTAAATTCTCGAATTTTAAAATTCTCTTTTAAATGGCTATCCGGCATTTGTCCCGCGCCACGCGCCGATCACCTCCACACCCGTCTCCATCTCCACCTTTGTTCTCTCGGAGTCTGTCCCTCCCCCGCTCTCAAAGTAACTTCTTGCACCTCACTCGGTCATGTACCATCCTAACTGCTCAGTGGGCATGGTCCTCATTGGTCGCTCACTACAGGTCCTGCACCTAGGTAAAGTTTCTTTCTAAATCCCTTGAGGCGGTCGGTCCGTGGCACACTGCCGAGGTATATTTATTATTGTGGGGGTCATCCCTGCAGGCGGTTCTGTTCATGTCCATTTCTCAAGATGCTGATATCACGATACTTAGGTATATTCATTTTCAATGAGGATCTGAGATGCATACACTATAGTTCGACTTGATATACCTCACATCCGACCTCTTTGCTTATAGTCATTCATTTCCTCCCGGGCATAACGTCGCCACGAATTGACGAATACACCCCCCCCCCCCCCCAAAAAAAAACACCTAGAATCAAATACACAATGAACAAGCTGGAATCCCTCCTCTCTCAAACTTGGTCCGAAATTATTTCCTCCTCCTCTCCCCAAAAGATCGAATTCCTCGGCACCCTCCTCATCCAGCTCCTCTTCTTCTGGCTCCCCTCGCTGTCCTACCTTGCCCTCGACGCCTTCTTCCCGTCCTTCTCTCGCAGGCACAAGATCCAGCCTGCCCCGCGCCAGCCGTCTAAGTGGGATATATACCGCTGCGCGGTCGTCGTCACAGCGAACCAGATCCTCTCGTCGGGATTGCATGCCTTGCAATTGTTTCTTGCTTCGAGAGCTGGGAAGACTGGGTCGTATAGAGTCGAAGCGACGCTGCCGGCCCTGATGGAGCTCGTGCGAGATTTCGTCCTGTGTTTACTTATGCGCGAAGCGCTGTTTTACTATACTCATCGCCTCCTCCACAACCCCCTCTTCTACGCGAAAATCCACAAGCTCCACCACCGCTTCACGGCGCCCGTCGCGCTGGCCGCGCAGTACGCGCACCCGGTCGAGCATGTCCTCGCGAACGTGCTGCCCATCTCTCTTCCTCCGCAGATTATCGGCAGCCATGTGCTCACGTTCTGGGTGTATCTGGCGTACGAGCTGTTCAATACGGCGACGGTGCATAGTGGGTATGATTTCTTCAGGGGCAAGGCAAGGATGCATGATCTGCATCATGAGAAGTTTAATTTGAATTATGGGTCGATTGGGGTGTTGGATTGGGTGCATGGGACGGATCGGTTGAGAGGCAGCAGGAAGAGGGATTGATTTGGCATCTATCAGAGGTTTCGAAGATCTCATTTTGGTTTCGTCATTTGGATAACGACATCTAGGATGTGTATATGTATATAGCGTGTATATATTATCTTTCGGAGGTCGACTTCTAGTTAGACCTATCGTTATCTAATAGACCTGCACTTGAGGGTATTGTAAACAGTATTCTAGTCAACAAGTGTGAGCAGCAGAGCTGAATCAAGCAATAATCTAAAGTCAGGTGTTTAAACTGCCCCGGCACCCTAACAACCTTATAAGACAGGGGTATGCTGATACTGCTAAGCGTAATTGACTAAGGTCCGACGCTAGCAGCGAACTCGAGAGAAATGTCTTAGAAAACAAGTCCAAACGTCAGGCTAATCACGCATGAATAGCCTCCTGCACGGCGGGATACAGCTGGACAATTTGGTTGTACAGGTCCGGATGGTCCCGGATCATGACCTGCGGATCCCACCCCAGCGCGACAAAGATCGTGTCCACCCCGCTCCCGATCGGCGTCAGGAAGATTTGGCAGATTTGCAACCCGATCAGAAACGCGAACGCCATGGTGACAGCGGTGAAGTCGCCGGTCGAGTTATACGCCGGACGCGTGAACTGCAGGTACAGATACGCGAGCAGCGCGCAGAGGTAGGCGACGAAGACAGATCCCATGGTCAGAACGGGGCCGATCAGGCAGTCATTGACAAGGACGTCGACTCCGCGGTCCTTCATCATCGTCCAGGTGTCCTTGGCTGCGGGGATGTAGGCCTTGCCGTACAGCGCGATGTGGCAGAAGGCGTAGCGGTTGAAGAATGTGACGAGCCAGTCAAGAAAATCGACGAAGCATCCCAGAATCCAGGCTGCGATGCAGCCGACGATGTTGCCTTCTTCCATCTCGTGCCGCTGGACGATGGAAATCGCTTGACGCAGCATGTTGATGATCGCGATGATCAGGCTCCCGAAGCTGATGCTGCCGAAGGAGTAGGTAGTGGCGCGGATGAACGCGCCGCGAGTTGCTCCTCTCGGAAAACCGCCAGGAAGTCGACTCCAGAAGTACCAGGATCCGTATACGCCCGCGATTGTGGTGTGGATGGTGTTTTTGAGCCACTCGCTGAACCAGTACATCGCAAACGTGATATACACGATCATCCCGATGACTTTGGAGGTGCTGCAACCGCCATTGGGACATGCGGGATTGACTCCGTGGTCGTTGGGCTCGTACGCGACGTAGATGGCGACCAGCGTCACGGAGAACCAGGCAGAGACTGCGAGTGCCGTGATACCGCCGAGGGCGCTCACCAGGAAGACGTGTCCATGGTCTCTGGCGACGTCCATCGCAGTCTGGAGCATCAGCGCGCTGAACGGGATCCGCGGGATCCAGCTTAGGAAGCAGAGTATGGCAAAGACGCCAAACAAAAGGAAGACAATGCCGCCGCCATACTGTCCCCTGGCGATGTAGTAGATGCCTGTCCCGAGGGCAAAGACGATATTCAGGATGCCTGTGGCCCAGATGAAGAGTTTTGTAAAGTAGCGGGCGCCAAGAAAGTATGCCCAGGAGAACGCCAGCGCGACGCAGAGGACGAAGACAAACAGGACGAGTGTGTTTGTGTTGAGGGAGAAAGTGTTGGACGCATCGTATATGCCGCTGCCGTTGAAGCCCTTGTATTTGGCATACTTGTGAACGGCTACACCTGATATGGCGACGAAGCCACAGAACGATGCAATAAACTGTCAGTCGTCAGTCATCTGCCACCCTAAAACGGGTTCCCAGACTCACAAGCACCCCGGCCCAGACATCGTTATACTTGGGCTTCTCGATCTTGAAGACCTCCTCGTACTGCGGCGGCTGATCGTTTGGGACATACTGAGGTGGATACTGAGGGGGATACTGCTGCTTGGGCTCCTGGACGTCCTGGTAGCCGTATGCAGGCTGATGCACGGGCTGGATGGGCTGGGGGTTTTGGAACGTCTGGTTGGGATTGTAGTAGCTTGCTGCCTCGCCGCTCATGGTTGCTGAGAGCGGACGATGGAATAGACCTCAGGATCGGATACCGTATATCGAGACAGATGGATGAGAAGACGACGTTGGATGGCCGGGACGACGTCGAGGAGCGTAGAATCCTGTGGATGCTGGGCCCGCCCACCAGAGGGTGAAAACGCTGATGACCACGCTTCCTTGGCGTGTGTCTAGCCTGGACAGTGCGCATTCTTTCCGCATACGGACAATCGTCAGGAACGGGGAACCGCGCAGGATGCAGTCTGCAGGCAAAACCACACCGGCCAACCTCCATGATAAGCTTGAACGACCAGATGGATCTGCTTCTTCTCTCCGCACGGGTAGGGCTGGAAGACTTCTCCGCATGACGTCGCGAGCGGGGTGCTCCAGGGGCACAGCCACCGCCAGTGCCTGCGGAGACCCACCACCATGTCCATGGGATACAGGCCATCGACTTTGTGAAGAGACGGGATATCTGAGATATGTACGGGAGTTTTCAGCGCACAAGCCATTCTCGGTCCCATGAACCTTAAAGCTGGGGGGCCCTCATAGCAGATCTGCTGATCGCTACAAGCTTAGTGTGGAGGGAATGTCATTGCGGAAATAGTTTTATATTTGCTATGGGGTAGCGAGGTGTTTCTTGGAGATGCAAATCCAGACCAGTGTGCCCCAGCATTTGTCTTACTGTGCATGCTACCATGGACACAGGAACGGCATAGCTCCCTCATCAAAGAGGATAAAGTCATTTATTGAGCAAGTGAGTTGCTATTTCTGTCTCTGTCTACTAATTACCATACTCTCATTGTCGAACTGCATGTCCACTTCTCCAGTTACCAGCTTCCGATCGTGAGAACGACTAGTCAAATTGATGCCTTCACAGATCAGAGAGCTCGGACTGCTCGGACAGCCCATAGTCCGCATCAAGAAACTGAAAGAGGCCAATGAGGAGCCTCAGCCCCTCCTTCCGGCCATCCTCCTGGTTGAGATCAAAGTATTTGGATGCATAATACTGACACCCCTGACTCGGCGGCTTGCCATTGCGGAGATCCTGCATGTAAGCGCTGCGGAAGGTGACTGTCGACACATGCAGGACCGTTCCATTCAAGCACAGCACAAAGAACCGACGGTTGACAAGCGCTGGGCAGATATAATATGCCATCGTTGCGAAGGTCATGACCTGTCCAAATTCCAGAGGGATCGAGCCTGTCTTTTCTTCCAGTTTGTTCGCGACCTGGTTGAGTACACGTCACTGTTAGATGCTCCGCAAGGGTAGGATATTCCGGGAGGGAAGGTTGTAGAGAACTAACCACAAGGATGACCAGAGGCAGCTCGGATTCATTCATATAAATGGCTCCGTCAAACCCTCCAAAGACTCTCATGGAAGAAGACATCCCGGGACTCGAAATTCCGTTCCTTGCTATCTTGATCCTAAAACAGAAAGATTTATAAGCATTCGAAAAGCAACGTCTTGTTGTCTATGTGTCAGTCTTACTCCAACGATTCTTTGATGTTGAGGCTGGTCAGAATACCATCAAGGAGATGCTGCAGGATCGTCATGGGAATGTGTGTGGCGCGTTCATGCGCATCTCTCTCCTCCAGAAGCTCTTGATACTCTTTCGGGAAATACCTCCTAGGTATGCCCTGAAGAGGGTTGGGAGCAGGTGTTGGAGAACCTGAAGCTGTCAGGTCCTCCCTGATCTGTTTCGCACATTCGACCACCAGTTTCTCAAAAACTGGTTTCTCTTGTCAGAAGAAGGACTTCTCTTCACAAATCTGCTGTCAGATAGACAAGAGCGACATACCATCATCTCCATCAGCAGGCAGATATGAGGCGTCAAAGACCTGACCTGTACGACAGTTGAGATTAACAGCCACTTTGAGCGCGTCAAGATGCGTGTCAGTCCATCTCTTCAGTGGCTGGTGCATTAGGACGCGCAATTCATCTGCAGTTGCCATAGTTTCTGCAGAGATATCAGATCCGTCGTGGCTTGGTACAGAGCAGGAAGTTGTGTGCGTTTCGATGCGGTACGTAAGCGAAGCGAAGGACGTGAAGTGCTTAAACTCACATGGACCTGTGAGGTGGATGTTACTTGCTTTAATGATGCTGGAGATATATAACCCCTGGGGACTGTGTGCCTTCACAGACATGTATCTCACGTGCCTGGTATGCAATCTTGGAACAGTGGACGGACCGCTCCTAGGTTGATTGTTGGACCTTGTCAATAAGATCTAACTTCTATGCTTTCATCCTCATGCTCTGGTGCCATCTTTCTGATGAAGACAAGGATAGAGACATATAGGCAGTCTATTCTAGTTCATGAGAGAATATACCATGTTTTCTCAGGTATCCTATAGTGCAGACCAGAGGCAGTTGAAGCTCTACCATCATTGATTAGCCATGTTACCTACTCGAGGACTGGAAATGCCAAAACTTGTGTGTCACAGTTTACTTCAGACTGCTGTTAACATCTAACAAATGGAGATCTAAGACCCAGGAATTCTGCGATCGCAAACTGAATTTCTCTTCGCTGAGGCACACTGAAGCAACATTCCATGCAAATTCGTTTATAATGTTTCCTCAAAGAACTTTGCCAGCGTTCGGTATGCGTCATGAGCTCTCTGTGCCAGTCTTGGGTCCGACCAGTCCGATCGTGCTGCTGCAAAGCCGTGGTGTACGTCCAGCTATGATATAAGTTAGCACAAGTCATTGTAGCCAGGAATTAGAGTGTTCGTACAAAGTCCTCTCTGATTGACTTATTGGCGATGGGCTTCTTTTGGATCTTTTCCCAGAAGGCATTCATAACCTCAGGGTCTTCTCCTTGGCTTGGTAGAAGAGCTACCGGCACCGTGATGTTCTCCGCGTCTTCTGGCACGAAGAACGATGGGTGGACAAATGCCATGGACTTGAATAGCTGCTCGTGGGCTCCTTGGACGAGCTTCTTTGAGCCGAAACAGAATCCGTATGCCTGGGGACGTTAGATTTCCATCAATTCATAAGTCGTACAGTAATCAAAGCTTACTCCAATAGATTCAGCCCCGTCAGCTCTGAGGCGTCGAACGACTGCCAATAATCCGGGCCTGATCTTTTCCCAAGACCCGACCTCTTGGATCCAGGCAGTAAGCGCTTGTCGCCCTTCTCGCGGTGGCATGTTGTTCACATCCCAGGCCGTGCCGCGGAAGAAATCAGGCACCACGACCCGGTACCCACATGTTTTTGCAAGATGATCTGCGCCTTGCAAAGTATTCGAGTGCATCCCAAAGATATCTATCTTATAAGTAAGCTGCTCCGTACTGTGCACCTGAAAGCTCCCTTAGAGCTGAAATATGATCAATCGCAATTAACCGTATATGCAAACAAGGACATGCTTAGCATCAGCAGGTCCAGTGGTGTAAATCTCTAGATCCGGTTGCTCTTGGACTTTAGTGCTAAACCGCTCCCCCGTTGGAGTGTAGTCCGACTTGAGCGGGGCTATGGTGCAGCATTGCTCCGGAAGACTGCTCATTTTACCTGATGTCTGACAGCAGAGAAAGCGGATAGTCAGCAGACAGGACAATTTCAAATCTGAAAGCTTCCAAGGATATTACCGTACGACTGATGTATGTTTTCCTGGGGTCCTTAGACAAAAGAAGTTCTGATGTCAATTATTTCAACTAGCGCAAGATGGCGTGAGGAGGATCGTGGCGCTGAGGTCGGAAGGATACTTCCCCTCGGTCCTTGTAAGCACTATACCGTGGAAGGATACTTCCGAGCATCTCCATAGCAAGATCACCATCCATGTACTTTCTACTCTCGGCACAGGAAAGGAAATGCAGTTATCGTTCGACTACTGGCCGTTCGCCTCCATACGCGATCGTATTACCTTTATAAATATGATGAATCCCAACATTCCCCTTCTAATAAACACTGCATCTAGGGAACTTGGCCCTTGACGACACAAGCTCGGATTGCCCATATATTGGAAACGAAGGGAACAATAAATAGAAATGGTAAGATATACTCGATGTCCATATAGCGCTGCGAGCATCTGCTCATGTCTCTAGCACGTCCTTGTCATTGGTAGCGGACTCGCCGGCCTTACCGTCGCAATAGCTCTCGCGAGGGCCGGGCACAAAGTCGAGATTCTGGAGAGCGCTCCTCAGATAACATATATCGGGGCTGGTAAGTGTTCAGACGGTGAGCTGAACACGAAGCAGATCTAATCTGGAACAGGAATCCAGGTTTCGCCCAACTCTTCCCGCATCCTGCGCAGGCTGGGAGTTGACAAGTATATCGAAAAATACTGCACGGAACCAATTGATCTGCGCATGATGCGCTGGCAGGACGGGACAAAACTGGTCGAATGTCCGCTGAAGGAACCAGCCCATAAGGAATATGGGTCTCCTTACTGGTAATACCTTCCCATCTCTATATCCTTCTCAGAAGTCAACTGAGATCATTTCAGGCATATCCACCGTGCTGACTTCCACCGTGGCTTGTCCGAATGCGCAGCAGCTCTCGGTGTAGAAACACATCTCAACAGCCGAGTTGTCGAGGTCGATCCGGATACACCAGCCCTCGTGACGAAGGATGGAAGATGCTTTGAAGCGGATTTCGTAGTTGCGGCAGATGGTACGATTTGACATCTTGGTATACTCTTTATATTCCATTAACAAACATGATCTTTATCTCAGGGCTTCATTCAATCTGCCGCCACGTCGTCATGGGACGCCCCGGGCCCCCAATTCCCACAGGTCAGATGGTTTATCGTGTCACTGTGCCGGCTCGAAAGCTAGAGGGTATTCCTGAATTGGAAGAATTCATCACAGTTCCGAGGAGCAATCACTGGATCGGGCCGCATGGGACTATCTTGTCGTATCTCTTGGAAGGGATCAACGAGAGATTGGTGAATTTCGTTTTTACGTAAGTTTGTTTCTGTCTTCTTCCACTATGCGGCTCCATGACGACTAATTCCTGTATTTCTCAAGTTGCGATGTGAACATGGAAGACGGAGTGAACCAGAAGATCGGGACCAACGCTGAAGTTCGGGCTGCCTTCAAGTCATGGGATCCGAGGTAAGGGAGGGAGAAAAGCTCTATTTCTATTCCTAGCAGACACACTCACGAAGAAAAAGGATCGATAAGATGCTGGAGTTCGTGGATGAAGTTCTAGAATGGCGGGTACGAACAAACCCACTCCCTTCTAATCCCGTTCTACTTCAACCTAACAATATAGCAGCTCTTCACCCACGAAGAACTCCCCAGCTGGGTCCACCCGTCCCAGAAACTCTGCCTCATCGGCGACGCCGCACACGCCATGACACCGTACCTCGCGCAGGGCGCCGCCATGGGCATCGAAGATGCCGCAATCCTGGGCGGCCTGTTGGAACGATTCCCCTCAAAGGACACGTTACCAACAGCCCTTCGGCTATACGAGCAGCTCCGAATCAAGCGCACGGCGATGGTCGCTAGAGCCTCCTTCGACTCGCGCTGGTTCACGCAGATGGAGGACGGGCCTGAGCAGAGGGCGCGGGACGAATGGCTGCTCGCACATCAGGGAATCTGGCCGAATCATATTAATATCCGCTCGAGGAAGGAGTTCTTGGATGAGCTTTCTGGGTATGATGCCTATAAGGAGTTGGAGAGGGCGCTCCAGGAATATGAGCGATGGAGTTTAAGAAGCCAGAGGGGCTGGAGACGTTGAATAATGCGGGGATCGCGCTTACGGCTTAGTTCCCTCCTGTTCAACTATGTTGCATGGACTTGGAAGAGAAGTCCCTTCGTATGATTCTTGGCGGCTAGTCATTACAAGATCACTCGTTAGCAAATGTCACTGATATATGTATATCTGTCTCTGAGTGAACCATTCTTTATAAAAGTGGCAAGATTGGAAAATGTAGAATTTTGTTCGACGAAAAGACAATGTTATCTGTTTGCTTTGCAATTTTCTGACCTTTATATTCCAACAAATTTCTCCTTGAGTATTTTGATTATCTGGGTATACCAATTTAAGTGCCTAACGGCATTGAAAAAAAAAGAAACTGGATGAGGTAATGTCTGACTAAAATGTATTTTTATATCTGCACTTTTCTACCATAAAGTGTTTTAATGCAAACAGCAATTCATTCCGTATGTAGGATAGATACCTGACTGTGAGTCTGATGGCTGTTGTGAGCCAGCATAAGGGAAATCCAAGTATAGAAGCGCAGGTTCCTCTGACTGCTCCCCCAGAGACATAGACGCATTTACTTGGTAGTCCACCCTTCGACCTGATCTCCTACATATATTTATGGAACTTGGGCTCTCCAAGTCTGTTCCTCCATCCTTCTCCCCAGAGCATCAACCCGAGAATCGGAAACCAGAAGAGGAACAGATCAAGGGCAAACGTCGTCCAGTCGAATCCGACCCTCTCACCAAATGGCACCGCGAAGAATCCAACACAGAAGGACAAACCCCGTCCGAGGTTCATGAGGACGGCGCCCTCCGGCGTTTGGGGTTTGTAGCAGTCGGACATGTACGCGTACAGGCAGGTAGACGTGATCTGGAGACCGAATGCACCTTGGGGGCGCCGTTAGCATGATTGGATTAGGGTTCAAAACGAGTCTTTTCATGCGGAGATTGCAAGCGTACCAACTGCAAGGCCAACCAAGGGGGCCACCCATGTAGCATGCTTCTCGACACAGACGCCGAAAATAATGATTCCTGCAGGCATTAGTAATGAAGCTGGAGCAGTCAAGTACAGACGATGTTCTGGTTTTCTGGTCCCGTCACTGCGCTTGGCCAGCTTGTAAGTGATATAGTCAGAGAGCTTTCCCGCTGTTAATTCGCCGATGACTGATCCGATGGTCAGAGGAATGCCGACACAAAGACCAATTACGCCACTCTTGAAGTGGTAGTGCGTGGTGTATATATGTGCGATACTGATCGCAGGCAATATGTTAACGAATGTCCAGGACCATGTGTAATACCAAAAGCTGAGCGCAACAGAGGGGTACTTGAGCATGATAAATGATGTGAGGAAATCCTGAAGCTGTAGTCTTCGTTGAGGAATCAGATTGCCTTTTAGGTTAAAAAGCATCTCCCAGTACGATCGCTCATGAGTGCGTTCAGAAAGGAATTTCGGGCCTCGAGAGAAAAGCGTTACCGGGAAAAGGAAGATTGCGCAGCTCAAGGAGGCTCCGGTGATGATGGCAGGAAGCCAGAAGTCCCATTGCCAACCAGCTGCCTGGGCGATGAAACCGCCACCTAGTAACATATAACGGTCAGAGGCTACTACAGATTAAATTGTTATCATGGGTACCAACCCAGAAAAGCAATGTGGCCACCGTTTGTAACGAAGATTGTGTAGATACCGGTTTTCTCTCCTCTCTCATGGAGGAAAAACATGTCATTAAGGCATGCTGTTCCAACTGACATCATGCCTGACATACCAATACCGTTCAGTGCACGCGTTCCCAGCAGGGCTGAGTAAGTTTTGGAATTTGCGGATCCGATATTCCCAAGAGTAGCGATTAACTGAGATAAGATCGTGACAGGCCGACGGCCATAAACGTTGGTCATGGGGGCCCATATAAAGGACTTGTACCATTAGCTGCGCGTGCAAAGGTGGAAAATTCCACGTTTCAAAATAAATGGCAGTCTCCACGTACAGAAATACCTCCCATGATAATTGCTGTTGTCGTACTGTAAGTGATAGTCGTTGTGGGCTTGTGAAATGCTTCCCCCAAGAGCACCAGACTCGGATTGACTACGCCTGCATTGAATGGGCCTAAGAAGGCCATGAAGCCGACTTGAACCAGAACCGCCCATTTAAGCCATCTTGGCCAATTCTGCGATATGTCAACCTCGTCGTACATGGTGGAACTTGTCTAGTAGAAATTGAGAGGGCACCCGTACAAGAGGATCATCTTTGAACGCGCTCGGCTGAGGGACCAAGGGCATGCCATGTCTGTCAACTTTGATTGCTGGTTGGATGCTGTCATTCTCAGCATCGGACCCTTTTTCAAGAAAAGAGTGTTCTGAGCCTTTCAGAGCTCTGTTCGCAAACCGCCAAAACCCCAAGAGGAGAGCTTGATACCGACTCCCCATGGCGTCTCTCTCTATGTTGGCCCTTCGAGCTCTTTCAAATTTGCTGCTACCATTCGTCAGCTCGTCGCACGATGGAACGGCTCCTCCAATGGACGACGCTCGCGCGGACAGCCAAGCAGACTGAGAGCCGATTTCGCAAGCATGAAGACAAGCAAGGCATTAGAACCACGAATAGCGGGCCATCCTGCGACTGCTGGTGGTGCTGAGTGCCACGAATCATGTGCTGACGAATTAATTCCAGTGAAACAGACACACAATGGTCAGCCATGCCTAGCTACCGGAAAAGCTCGTCCAACGACAGTCTTGAATTGTACTCTCAATGATCCATTGGAAAGAATTCTACCATCTCGAGACACTGCAGATGCAATCATCGAGGCGTTCTTTGAACGAGTTCATCCTAATTATGTGCTCTTTCACCGTGGCATGTTCCAGATGCGCTATGAATCTCTCTGGAACCAGAAAGCTGGCCAACGTCAAGATCCCGAACCTGGCTGGATCTGCTGCCTTCTCATGGTGCTCGTATTTGGCGCCCAGGCGCTCGAGGACCACGGCTTAGACGAGGCTAACTTGATCCAAAAACGTTACCTGAAGCTCGTCCAAGGACACGTCCAGCACCTTATTTTTACGGCCAGCCTGGTAAATGTCCAGGCTCTCTTGCTCCTTCAGCTCTACGAACATAACGCCGGAGAGCACAACGCGGCCTGGATGCTTCTGGGCTCTGCTTCGCGTATGGCTGTTGCTCTGGGTATGCACCGTGAAGGGACAGGTGCCGGCTTCGATCCAATAGAGAGAAATACCCGGCGTATTGTGTGGTGGACTCTTTACATGTTTGAACAGAACTCTTGCATTGTGCTCGGAAGGCCTTCTAGTATCGATCATATGGAGGTCGATGTCCAATTGCCTGAAGAGACGATCCTCGACGGCGGTGATCACCCACCTGATTACACAGCCCACGCGCTGGCCTTGACGCAGATTGCGTCCCGAGCTAAGCACATTTTATTTAACTTGTCGACAATGTCTGTACGAGAAGCGGATCTACTAACAACATGTGAGTCGGCAAAAACCTTGATCAAAGAGCTTGATGCATGGTATTCGGCGCTGCCTCGATATCTCCGCCCTGAATGGCAGTTCGTCCTCGCTAGACAGCGTCGAGCTGTTCTCATGATGCATGTCTTCTACTATCACACTAAGTCGATCATAACACGCCCATGCCTGCTATGCAAAGTTAATCGAAACATTGATCGTCTTATCCTTGACGACAACCCCCCGCCTCCGGAAATTACCAGTGACACGTACACACTAGGCCAGGAGTGCCGCTTCGCCGCGAAAGCTGCCATCGACTGTCTCATCAAGCTGTCGGACTTCGACCTTCTCGACGGCGTCATCTGGCTGGATGTCTATTACGTCTACCACGCCGTGCTGGTCCTGTGCTTAGACTTCCTTGGCCGCCCGCAGGGCATGCAGGAATCAGCAGACGACGTCGCGCACAGGATCGCCGTGACCTCCATCCTGGGCATTATCCAGCGTAAGAAACTCGCGCCGACGTACCACATCCTCGCACAGGTAGCTATCCAATTTGCGCGCATCGTCGGCATCCTGGAAGAACCTGCTCAGATGGAGGAAGGTAGAGATCCAGATAATTCTGAAGCAACAATTGCGCCGAATCAGCAGCCGTCTGTTAGTGATAATAACAACAATAATATTACCGGCATTTCAAACGTGCAGGGTGATGGATCAGGGCCAGGGTTACTCTCTGACTACTTGTTTCAGCATGGGATGAACGATCTCCCATGGGACTTCTTCAACATCGACAGCAGCCCTTGCAGCGACGTTGAAAATATGTCACTGCTGCAGTTATCTGCGCCTTATGCGGGTACTTTTGGTGAGATGTACCCGTTTGCTGATGCATGAACGGACGTATTGCAGTTATTCGAGTTTGTGACGTTTGCCTGCTTAATATATATCGAAATATATTGCAGCCACCCATTGATGAGAACCTGATATGCAATCTTGTCGTTATTGGACTGGGTACAACATCTCCCAGAAGCAGATCTTCATTTGATAATGTGGCGTGTTTCTTACCCTCGTCCTGGGAACCGTGCTCGGGCAAAAGCGAGACATCCCCGCGAATTCGGAATATATTGGCATCTCAGAGAACTCTCAGAATCAAGGAGGCACCTAACACATACCATAGGACACGATCACAATGGGTTTCGTCCATGGAGAGGAAAGCATATATCAGCCATACAGTCTAGTAAGGCAACTGCGCATAGAAAGACCATCCATCTTTAAGAACGCCAGCTCTGCAATACACGTCAAAAATGCACCAAATATGAGGAAAAGGGCAATCAAAGATATGTATGCCTAAGAGACTACATGCTGACTCGCAGCAGTATATCCAGTCTAGTTCTCTCCCTTAGCCTTCTCCTCCAAAGTGGCCAGCAGCGGATTGTTGGGCACCTCGTCCTGCCAGCGGCGTCTCGGTAATTCAAACGTCGACGTGATCCTTCCGTATGACATGCCGCCCAGCTGGGCAATAGGGCGCAGCTTGTTCAGATCGATATGGCTTCCATCCTCATTGACCGCATTCTCACTGACCCAGAACCGCGTTGCCTTGATCAGCGCCAGCGACGCCACGCTCATGCCTGGTTGCTGGTGATCCTCGAATTCTTTCAGTTCGACCAACTTGCCTTCGATGGAGAAGACCGATTCCTTAACGCGGGACGGCTTGACTGTGGTTGATGGCGCTTCGTGAAGACCGGAAATGTCCCATTCGGACACGCCGTACGGTGCATCAATGGAAGTGGCATTGACTGCCTCGATCATGTCCTCGGAGACAGTATTGATCACGCACTCCCCTGTCTCGGATGGAGAAGCCGAGCCAACATGCGGGGACACATGGTGTACCAGACAGTCTGACCCAGTAAGCATATAGCACTCCCTAACAACAAACAAACATTGCAAGAAGTTGTAATTGTGTAAGTAGCCAACAGTTTGTATCTTCAAAATATCAAGGGTTTATACAGGTTATTCTTGATCATTAATCTCTTCCTCGGCTGCCTGTCAACAACGGATAGCGAGGGAGAGCCAAACGGAACGGACGCCGAGGGGAGCGGGGAGAAGAGCCGATAAGTTACACAAGCTGATTACTCAGCACGCGAGACGACGATGTATCAATCGACCTTGCATTTCCGGCAAAATCAAAAGCGATCTTCTATTGCAGGACAAATTGACACTCTGGGAGAATAGGTGGTTTCAATCGGATGGCTGCGTTTGCGAAGGACTGTGCCAAACTTTGGCTCCGTTGGAGTTCTCGGTGAGCAAGACTTTCCCCGCCCTTGAAGTCGTTGCGCTCGTCAAACCCATTGTTAATGGATATATCAAAGATACCCTGTCATCAACATCAAAAGCACATCCCATAACTCTTTATTCAGATCTAGGATGGGTGCATTGGCTCACCGGTCCCAGAGCCGGGAGAGTAGCTCCAAACCAGAGTATCGAATAGTAGAGGTTCAGCCCAATTTCAAGGAGATCGAGGCTACCCGTCCAGACTTTGATCACTCTGGCAATGCAATTGAGGTTACCAAGACGCCTGATCCGCTCTGGCAGTACGGCCAAGGCGTCAACGATGGCGGCGAGCGTCTGTCCAAAACGCACCGTGAGATTGATCTCTATGCAGAGGACAGGCCCATGGTTGCCAACTATCGTCTCTTGATCTCGGGGATCGTGCCTCGCCCCATCGGATTCCTGAGCACCGTGTCCGCGGACAGGAGGACGAAGAATCTCGCGCCATTCAGCTACTTTCAGGCAGTCGATCATGATCCGCCCATGTTCATCGTTGGCTTTTCCTCCCGTCCGGAACGGCCAAAGGACACCGCGCGGAACCTCAAATATCACTATCCATATCTGAAGACTTCATAATATTCCTCTCTGGGCCATGCATGAGCCTCTTTGGTCTTCATCTGGCCGTACTATCGCAGATATAGACCCTCGTTCCACCAGCTAGCTAGGATATGTAGAGAGCTATCAGCAATAGATCAGTCTTTGGTCTGCAGAGACAGCATGTTTGAGATCACAAAAGCGTGAAATAATATCAGATTCGGAAACTTCTTACATAGATAACCATCAATTAATGGCGTCCCTGTCACTTTCTTTTATTTACCTACTCCTCTATCGAGGTCGGCGCCTGGGGATGACGGGCAGTGGCCTCAGCTCGGGCAAAGATTCCGACTGTAATAGACCCTCCAAGGAACATGTGCCGGTTTTTTTTTCTGCTTTTATTTGTCTTGAAAGTTTCCGGCATTGTATATTCCAACAAGAATCCTTTGTGGCTGCCGGTTGAATGTGCAGCCATCAAATCTGATACATCCTATTGACCCTTGCCCTCACACCTCAAGGACCTTGGAACAGCCAATGCGTGAAAAGAGATCGAAAATGATATGATATCACGGACTCAGAGGAAGTATGGCTCTCTCTGCAAACTGCACATAACAGAGGCACATTGAAATGCGAACCAGGAAGTCAATCTCTCTTCCAGAGTCTATGGAAGAAGAGTATGAAGATAATCAACATGGCTCCTCGGGCCAAGAACCCCTGACCTACGGAGTACACCTCCGCTCGGCTTCCCTTCCGCATACTTTGCCCTCACTACCTATCCGTTGTTCTTCATAGCATCCTGATTCTAGCTAGAATCTCAACAAAACACCTATCGTAAGCTGGTTCTGGGCGCACCATGCTGTGTCATCGATTAGTAGCCGAGGACCAAACCAACTTGGACATGTGGACTAGAATTTCCTCCTTGATTGTTGAGATGGCTGGGCTTATTTGCCGCATACTTAATTACCTAAAGTTTCGGCGGTGGTGAGAATGGACAAAGATATCTAGATGTGAGGAACATCCTTATCACAAAAGAGAAAATATTGCCAAAACCCGTTCGAGAAGGCAATCAAAAAGGGGCGGAAAGCATGCGGTCATAAGGAAGATGTGCAGGCACCGCCATTGCCGGGCTGGGGATAGGGAGAATCTGCAAGATTAGATATATTCAGAGTCAATTTAAATCCTCGCATCACATTAAGATAGACTTAGCAGTGTAATCTGAACAAAAAGATGAGATGATTTTGCTCTTGAGGGTTCTATACAACATATCCCATTTCCCGTGATATCATACACACTGACTCTCAAGACTGCAATTGCAAATAGAACCCGCGGGTGGATATGTAAGATTGTGCTTGCAGGGTCTGTCTAATCCCGAGTTAAGTCATATTCATACTACAGTCTTCACAACGGTGAGAAACGTGGGTAGGTCTGTACACAGTAGTTCTGGCGCTCCTCTGGAATTTCCAGGACGACAAATCCATTTGAGAATCCTGTAGGAATCGTCAAGTCTTAGATATCCTGCCATACTAAGTCATCTTCACCAGGTGGCAGGACAGGCTCGTTCACGCCGGATTGAAGTAGGAAGACTTAATTCGTGCCTGTCGAATTGAGAATGTCTAACACCTATAACAGTGTTGACATTAGGAGAATAATGAAGACAGGCTAACGTCAATTGCTTTACCTGCATCCATCCAACTCTCTAACAGCGTTTATTGCATTGATCCGGCTTTATGGAGAGCATCTAACAGCATCATGCCCTGACCGGATAACTTACCATTGCAGCTTCGACAGTTAACACCGGTCAAGTGAATAATGTATATCCTGTCCGATTCTAGAAGCACGCAGCAAGTCGGCAGATCCCATGTTTGAATGGGTTGAATGGGATTGTTATCGATAAGGAAACAGTGAAATGTCCATGCACGAATATGACGATGGCTGATTCTGGAACCTGGTTTCAGAACCTTCTTCCAACGACGGTATAAATGGGTGGGTCCCGGGAGCGACGTTGATTGGGCGGAAGAACAGCGAGGCAAAAAAGACATCCGATCCACCACTGCGATTGGCCGTATTCTTCCAGCGCGAAGTCGTCCAGGCTGCTGGGTTCGATGTGTTCTGGTCCAATCCATGGACAATAATAATTTTGGATCAGAGTCGTGAAGCACGGTGGAGCGCGGAGGGCCACCTGAGACCGGAACAACCACGGTTCACAATGTCAGACAAAGAGTCCAGAACATGAGCTGCGACGGCCGCTATTTTTGGAAGCGACAGGAGGGACGCAGCCTTGGAAAATTCCATGACCAAAGCGCCTCGCGGTCGACCATGCAGGGAGGAAATTAGCGCGAACCAGGAGGCCGGTTTGGGAATGTGCAGCATGGCATATCCAATGGTATTACTGAATTGGTATCCTGTGCTCCAGCAGCTTTACTCGCAGGTTTGCTGATGATATATCGAAAACTGGAAGTCATGGGAAGAATCTGCCAAGAGTATTCGCGGATATGGTATTGCCACTGACCAACCAACAGCAGGAATCGCGACGTCCCCCGTCCTGGCGCTTGGCTCTCGAAACCTGATTTTAGATGGATAGGAGGAATCCCTGTTGGCTTCCGAGTCCTCGAGGGTAACTGGTAGGGTTTCAGGCATTGGATGCAGCCAAGTGTAACTGGACCTCGTTGGCTGTGCAGCGATTCTTCAAGAATTCTTCAAGGAAGGAGGGAATGTAAGCATCTGCATTGCAGCAATCGTGATGGACTTCGATGAGTATACTCCAATGTCAGGAAGTGCGGACGTAGCATCGTTATCAGGACAGATGTGCTCTGTAGGAGGCCTGAGGCCGGCAGACGACGACGCGTCAGGGCGGGCGGGCGACCGACGAGGGGTTCCCGATGCGGCTAGCGCCAGTGGAGAGCATCGACCGAGGTTCTCCACGACGGGCTCAACGTCGACAACTCACGATGCGCAGCGAGATATCAGACTCACACCAGGACCAGGGGGTTCCAGAGGCTTTCCGTCTCGCGTCTCCGCAGCAGGAAATGTCGCTGTCTATCTCTCCCTGTCCCTGGCGCAGGAGTGGAGTGCGCTGCCCGCCTCCACGGTGACTGTGCTGTCTTGGGCAGGTCGCAGGAGCCCCGGGGCGGAACGATCATGGCCTCTCCTGCTCTTCAGGGTTTCGATCTGCCGGCATCAAGAGACCCTCAGGCCCGTCAGGGACCCATCTCCCGTGCCTCCCGCGGGCACGGCACCTCGCTGGGACGCCACCAGGAGCGCCCGAGACAGGGCACTGGAGCAGTTGAGACGCAGGGCACAGGGTCCTGCCGGCGATCTGCTGGGTCGATCCGCCCATCCTTGGCCGATCCCATTTGCGCCCTCCTCCAGCCGATACCGTACGGCCCTCTGACAGGCGGAGGCAGGTACCACCGCCCGCGGGCCCCGGTGGCAGCGGTACCTCCGCCCTCGTCGCGATTCCGCTGCGTTACCGTACAGCAGCGGAGTGGAGAAGAATCAGGGGAGGAGCAGCTCTCGAGGGTGTGGCTTAAGTTGGCCGCCCTTTCCTCGTCCTGCCTTCCAGCTTCTCCCTCTCCCATTCCTCCCTTCATACAAACTTCTTTCTCCTTCTCGCACTCTTTGTCCTGACAGGAATAAACCACCGTCACTCGTTCCGGTCGTTTGTTCTCTGCCTCTTCATCTTCGACTCACCTGTTCTTCGATCATCCATCTCGTTTATATCTCTTCTAGATATCTCAGACGACTTTAAGATCCCTTCTGATAGTTGCTTGTTTCGAATCTTCCTAAGACGAGTTTCCCGCCACTCCTTTCGGGACCGTCGTACCAATCGCTTATTCCTATCGTGAGGAATTTCTTTCTTCGGTCGAATTGACCACCATGAAGGCCACCGTCGCGTCGATGGCTGCGGCCATCGCAATGGGCGCTTCCACCGTCCTGGCTGCGCCCCAGCAGCAGGTGAAGCCCCGTTCCGATGTCACCCCCATCACCGTCAAGGGAAACGCCTTCTTCAAGGGTGACGAGCGCTTCTACATCCGCGGTGTCGACTACCAGCCCGGCGGTTCCTCCAAGCTGGAGGACCCCATTGCTGACCCCGAGGTCTGCAAGCGCGACATCGAGAAGTTCAAGGACTTGGGCCTCAACACCATCCGTGTCTACTCCGTGGACAACTCGAAGGACCACGATGAGTGCATGAACGCGTTGGCTGATGCTGGCATCTACCTCGTCCTTGACGTCAACACTCCCAAGTACTCCCTGAACCGTGCCAGCCCCCGGGAGTCGTACAACGACGTGTACCTGCAGAGCGTCTTCGCGACCGTCGAGATGTTTGCCAAGTACCCCAACACTCTGGCTTTCTTCTCGGGTAACGAGGTCATCAACGACGGTCCCTCCTCCAAGGCTGCTCCCTATGTCAAGGCCGTGACTCGCGACATCCGCGCGTTCCTCAAGGCCCGTGGTCTGCGCCAGGTCCCCGTTGGATACTCTGCGGTATGTGTTGACCGGGTGCTGAAGTGTTTGATGACGAGGCCCTTGCGCTGACTCGATCTCTCTAGGCCGATGTCGACACCAACCGTCTTCAGATGGCCGAGTACATGAACTGCGGTCCCGACGACGAGCGCAGCGACTTCTTCGCCTTCAACGACTACTCCTGGTGTGACCCGTCTTCCTTCACCACTTCCGGCTGGGACCAGAAGGTGAAGATGTTCAGCCATTACGGTCTCCCTCTCTTCCTTTCCGAGTATGGCTGCAACACCAACACGCGCAAGTTCGAGGAGGTCGCCGCTCTCTACTCGGATAAGATGACCTCCGTCTACTCTGGTGGTCTCGTGTACGAGTACTCTGAGGAGGGCAGCAACTACGGCTTGGTGAACATCGACGGCAACAAGGTCACGCCCCGCCCCGACTATGACGCTCTCAAGTCTGCCTTGGAGAAGACTCCCAACCCACAGGGCGATGGTGGCTACAACAAGACTGGCGGAGCCAACGCCTGCCCGGCCAAGGATGCTCCCAACTGGGACGTCGACAGCGACGATCTCCTCCCTGCCATGCCGGCACCTGCCAAGAAGTTCTTCACCGACGGTCCTGGTAAGGGTCCTGGCTTCGCTGGTTCTGGCAGCCAGTGGAAGGGTACCATGTCCACCGGCACCGCCAAGCCCGGCTCTGGTGACGAGCTCGCGTCTAGCTCTTCTGGCTCTGGCGGCTCTTCTACGTCGACCGGAGCTGCGGCCGGCCTGCGTGTTCCCGAGATGACCCTGGCTCCCGTTGTCTGCGCTCTGGTCGTCGCCGTGTCCACCCTGTTTGGTGCCTCCATGATCGTGGTCTAAGCGACGGTTGAAGGAATCGTGGCACGCAGCCTCCTCCTCCCTCGCTTCACGGTTCTGGTTTTCGTCATTAATATTCCTAGTGACGGTTGGGTCTGGATCTGTATTGCAGATTCTTCCATAATATCGACTGGATTGTCTGTGATCAGGAAATCTGTCTTGTGCAGTCAATTGTACAGCTGGATCCTGAGGTTGGCTGGCTAGCCGGATTTTATTCCCTGGTCATTTGTTACTATCATTATCCATTCGTGTAGACTAGTAATCAAACTTACTTCTTGAAGCTCAATTCCAATCTCGACCTGTATCGTCTGTAGAAGTCGCAATCAGTTCTTAAAAGTGTCTCTGACAACGTGCTCTACGGCAATAGTATCGCGGGAAAGCCGCTCGACAAGGTTGCCGGAGAGTCGATAGTTTAGCGCTCTAGTGACAGGTCGCTCGTCTCGAGATCACTGGAATTGGATCAGAAGTATCGGCAAGTCTTCATTATGCCAGGGCTCGCACAGACTCCAGGCCCTCTATAGTTCCAGGATCCTGAAGAGCAGCTGTTCGAACCCGCATGGCGAGGAACTATTTTCATTGCGTATCGATGCCTTTGCGGACCTGCTTGTCCATTGCTTCAGGGTCGAGAGGTGGTCTCTCTCTCTCTCTCTCTCTCTCTCTCTCCTCTAGATGCAGCCGTTGAGCTTGCCTCGTCTCGTCTCACCTCATATCTGCCGGGAAAGGTATTTGTCAAGAAGAAAAGCGCAGGCGATCCCAGATCGTATGTACGTACTGTACATAGAATACATACAGGACATAGCTTCAGTTGATTGATGGTTACCTACCTGGACTGGACTGGAATGAACTTGGATAAACCCAGCAGCGCCAGCTCAACAGTTATCCATTTTTTTCGACTGAAAAAAAGATAAAACTAGAAGATCAGCAGAAAAACAGATAATTCAAGGTACGACCTCTTAAGTCCATGTACCGTGCAGAAGTACTAGATACCTTTCAGATATCCAACATCCGGGTTTTTATTTAGGGCTGCATACGTAGCGGCTTACGTATGTGGTACCTTAGGGTTATTGCGCTTGTCGGGTCGAGTTGTGCTCAACTACCCTCGATTCGGTTAGACGCGAGGTCCACGCGGGCTTGGCGGTGGATTTATCGGATATTTATTATTACCTATTTGCTACAGCGATTGGGTTTGAGATCTTGAATCAGCAGGCAGGTAAGTGAATTGTCCCTTTGTGTGTATAAGTAGGTAGGCAGGCAGAAGTGGATGGGAGTACCTGTTTTGGCTGATCTTCATTTTTCGATCATTATGTGTGGGTGGGTAAGAGGTGATGATGGTTGTGGGATTTGCCAAGACAAGAATCAGAAGCTTACGCAGTCGGGTGGCCGGTTGAAAGTTGGTTTTTAAGTGCCCGCGTGGATGGAGGTCTGTTTTCGGCGCCATGCCCAAGGCTGTCTAGTGCCAGGTTTGGAGCCATCACTGATGCCAATGAATGGTTTTTTTTTATGCATCTACTTACTATACAGAAAATCTGAATTGTAATAGATATTTTTTTTGGGGGGGGGGGGGATGGATGGTTGTTTCTTCTCGCTTACAAACTCATACACGACCTAGTCTAATCTAATCCGCCCTCTGTTATCTACACTAACGCATAACATGCGTGCTGTGGGATATGCATCGATTCGATCGATCTGGTATAATTTAGCGCTTTACCTCAGGCTTCTTCTACTAGTAATTTCTGGGCAGGCAGCTACTGCTGAGAATATCTGCATCAAGTAGTGGTCTCCTTGAGGGATTCTTTGAGATTATGTATGTACTGGTATGTGCGCGCGGTGTGCAGTGGATTTGAGTATCTAATTCAAGACTTGATGGATGCATTGGGTAGGTAAGCAGCTATTTGGGAGATCTTCCAACCCTTTACTTGTCAGCTCAGATAGCATTAATGAGCTACCTACCCACCAGGTACTTGGGTAGGTACTAGGAGGTATCTAGGTGAGCGGCTAGATGCCAGCGGCAAGGGAAGCCAGTTGGCGTACCGTGATGCACATCTTAGGATCCAGTGCTTCCTTCCTCATTTGGTAGGATGGTGGTGCAACCTGGGGTTTCAAGATCAGTTAAATTAGGGCACCTAAATTCTTGCCCTTGTCGCATCTTTTTGATTCAACACCTCATCCGTCCCTCTCTGATGGATCATTTCGTCGTTCTGCTTGTACCGTTCAACGAGTCTCTGGCAAGCGGGTTCAATCAGCCCACTACAGCCATTCTGATTCATCCATTCAATTCTCGTGTACGCAGTGGTAATCGTGAACCAGCAGTACTTCATGCTGGACATGGCGCACTCGGACCTTGAAAGCTCTGATCGTCAGGTCAGCGAGCGCATCTGTGCTTGGGATATAATGGCTTTGTGGCTTTCAGAGAGTTGATCCTGCAGGTCATCCGAAGGGTGTAAACCCAATATTAGTGAGCTCCAACAAGATATATATATCGACATGAGATGCCAAGAACCTGACTAATGTTTAAATTTCGGGAGAGAGTGATGATGATCATTTGATCGATGACAGCTGCTCATTCGGGCCGAAACGACAGTGCGGGAATCTGCGCGATAAATGCACCTCGGATACCTCGGTCGCCATGGCTATGTCCTGAGTTTACCGTGTCGAGCTGATCAGATTTGGAATCATCCAATGCCAAAGATTTAACCCCCAGATCGCAATGAACCTGCGATACAAGTTTATCTCTTGCTCAAACATCACACATCGCATAACGACCTGGATTTCTTCGAGTTCGGGTTGGTACGTTCCGGGTTGGCCTGTGTGCGCAGAACCCTGCAGTCAGGAGTTAAGGGAGGGGGGAAGACTCGGACTCCAGCCACATGGGAGGATGCGCGGATCTGCGCGACGGGGCATGGGAGCTGCTGCTCGAGGGATCCCAGATATCGCCTGTGCTCAACAACATCGTCATCATCCAGGACAACCATGTCGAAATCATGCGCTCATCCTCTGTGTAGAACTGCCCCGGACATCCCTGCGCAAGGAATTGAGTGCCTGCGCCAGAGCAGCGGTCAGCAAGCCCGGAGAACCCTGAACAAGCTCGCCAGGGGATCAGCCGGCTAACTGCTTGGCGTCGTCGCGACACCGCCCCATAGCGAACCGAGCACTGCTGCCACAACCAAAATTCAACATCACGCTTCGCGGTGCATCTCCCTCCTCTGCCAGATTCCTGCTGCTCCTTCGCGAGATTGCCATTACTTAATTGTTACGGGCCACCGGACTCCTCAGTGATGCTCCTGAGGCTCTCTTTCCCCCCAGCATGCAAAAGGATAGGGGGGACGCTGGGACTAGCTGTGGCTGAGGGGCGGCGTCCCGCCGCGGTTTTGTATGAGGGATTTTGCCCACCATAGAGCTTCAGAGCCACCAACATCACTGCGCTCCGCCGACCAGCTGGCATCTGGCCTACCGGCGCCCAGCTATCACGGATTTGGCAGCTCGCCAGCATCAGACGGCTCCTTTTCATTTCTCTGCCGTATCGCGCTGCAACCGAATTGACGTATCCAGCAACCGCTGACGGTTTGCTGTTATGTCGAATGGTGGCCGTGTGGAGCTCCCTGGATGCAAGCCGGCACTTAGCAGATAGGGATGCACGCACGCCGGACCTCAACCTGAGCCTGGAAAAGCCTGGCGCTATTCGCGTCTCTGGCTCTCGACGCGAAAGCTCTCACACGCGGGAGGAAAAATCCCTCATGATACGATGGCTCAGCTTGCTCTCGCACCTTCGTGATCTTCCCCGGAAAATCTTCGAGTGGAAGCAATCTGTTTGGCAATGGACCGTCTTTAGCAGGCACCCTGCGCCCCCATTCGCAGTGCAACACCCGATAAACTTGGGAAAGCCACACGAGGCAAGGTGTATAGCAGGCATGGTGGAAATCAAGTTGAAGATACGTAGTGCCTTGCAGTTGCATCTACGTCCACGACGTCCGCTGTCAACAACATTCCATTGCCTGTTTTGGAAGCGCCCGGACAGCTCCATTGTCGATCTCCCACCTTAGCTCTCTGCCTCCGATCCATGCGCTATGACGACAAGCCGCAATCCTCGGTGTTGTTTCCACACCACATGCATAGCGCCCCAGTGAGGGGCTGCCGTGCTTAGAGTTATCTCCACGAGGCCTTCATTTACGGCCGCACAAGCCAGCTCCTGTGGCTGAGGCGCTCTATAAATTCCAGGTCGTCGACCACCACCATGCTACCTCCCCTTCCATCACACGAGGGATGATCATCAACGGTCAGAAGTGGGCTTGTGAAGCTTGCGTGCGCGGCCACCGCGTGACAAACTGTCGACACAATGGTACGTCCCCAATTGCTCTCAACGGATTTTATCTACCATCCTGCTGAAACAACAGGCAGATCGACCGTTAATCCGCATCAACAAGAAGGGGCGACCCTTCTCGATATGCCGTCTCTGCAACCGCGCCCCTTGCAAGTCGCCAGAAGAGCACAGCAAGCTCAGGCGCGAGGCTGACGCAGGATCCTCGACAAAAGTACCAAGGCAAAGGACACGACTGTTGAGCAGGCGGACAATCTTGAGATGATACTGATCTGGTTGACTAGAGGTCTGCTGGGAGATACCGTCGGCCATCCAGTGCCTTTGTTCCAATCGCGCCTAAGCCCGCAACCACTCTGCCTCCATCATCTACCGGGCAGAACCAGAGCGCGGGAGGACCTGCACCGAGTGCGGTCCAAGAGGCTCGAGACATAGCATCAGAAGCGGCCAGACGCGACGTCGCACCAGCGCCGTCCCACTTGGTCGAAACACCGCCCGTCTGCCAGGGCGAACCTCCTGCCGCCCTTCTTCCTTCTTACCCTCCTTCTTACCCCTCAGTGTCGCCGCCCACCGGCCCCGTCCCGTTGGAAGATCTGAGCGACCTCCCACTCCCGCACGACAGTGCGTTCCCGGACAATGCCTTCAGCTGGTTTGAAGACATCGACATGCTCCCGGACGACTGGACCAGCTTCTTCTGGTCCGGCACGGACATCCCACCCGGCAGCGAGATGCCGCTGCAATGACACTTGCTTTTGGCGGGTGCCATAGCCAGTGACACGGCTGTTTAGATTCGACTGCCTGTCCGCCTGATGTATATATCTATCGCCGGCGAAGGAGTGGGAAAGGGTCGGTTCAGGGCTTGACTTTCGATGGGGACTACAGGGTCAACAGTACTGTGTACCTAGGATAGTCCGGTAAACATGAAGACACCATTTGACATGGTGCTCTGAAGCATTTAGGATGCTGTTGTTCCAACAGATATACATGCAACTTGAAACGTTCCAATCAAGATAGCTGGAAGTTTCGTGATGCAAAAGAAATCTACCAATGCTATCTCTCAGACTGGCAATTGTTGAAATCTCATGCGATCTTTTCTTTTCTATGCATGGAACTCCTATCTGGACAATCTGTACCTTGGTACTGTACTCCGTACATCATACGACGCTCACAATCATACCTACCTCCTTGCTAGCTCTTGAGCTCAAGAGAGACAGGTCTGAGCGTCAACTAACTTGGCGTTCTCTGCACTCCCCAGCCATAGGGCTAGTTATAGCATGCTAAAAAAAAAAAGCCTGTGGCAGCAAGCAACAACCTTAGAAGAAACAAGGCCAGGCAAGCAACAGCAACGCGCGAAGCGAGGAGCGTTGCAAACCCGGGGGGAGCTTAGCTTTGCACAGCCACGGACCGGTCCGTGGTCCGTGTGCTGGAATCAGGAAAATTAGCTGCATTAATGCAGCTTAGCAGTAGCTTAGGGCAGCCAATCGTCAGCGGCTATTATTCGCTGCTCTTGATGCAGACTGCAGACGGTGCAGGGCAATAATGCACGTTTGCCCCGCATGGAAGACGATGGTTGTCAGATATGAAGGTAGCAGACTTGCTTGAAGGCACGAAATCTCGCTGTCAGGCGTGAGCTGGTTTTATTATGAATGATTGTATATTGGTATTGTTTTTCTCCCTCGCTCTCCGATAGGTGGTATGGAATAGGTAGAAATGTTGTAAGTAGCTCCAGGGTTATGTTATCACAGTGGATAGCTAGGTGCTCTGATGGGGCGATCGACCAACTACCTATATATACATATATATTATTGACCAAAAAAAATACCGCTTGACTACAAAAAGAGGCCAAGGCCACTAGTTGCAGTCTGATACTGCTGGTATTATTTTGGCTGTCCGACATATATATCTATAAGGAGGAGCCGGGAAAGCAACCTAATCGGGTTGAAGGCACCTGGAATGGAAGAAGCGAAAGAGGGACAGTAGTGTTGTCCACCTTCTCTACCTAACCAGGTAGTATGTACCTACCTTCCTCCAGCTACCCGTCTGAAGTACCGTACCTAGGTCGCGTTATATCTGGCAAGCGGGTAGCCTGCTAGGTGGTGGGAGACTTGAAAAGAAACATTACCCAAATCGTCTCTATTTTTTTTTTGCGAATAATAATCTATGGAAGCTTGTCTGAGTATGTACTGTACAGTACATACAGCACAGGACTGCTACTTCTGCTTTTTACTTTTCTTTTTCTTGGATTCAAGTTTCAGGGGAGATAGAATTAAGATCAAATTTTTTTTTTCTCCAAGAATCTGCTTCTAGAATGCTTACCTCCCCCTGCTTCTTGTCTCGGGTACTTAAGATAGGTGGAATCAAAAAAAAAAATCAAAATCAAGATTTGCTTGCCTATGTACATGCCTCCTCCTTACTCGCGCAACCCTGTCACGCGTCTGTCTGAGCCATCTATCTGTGGAGAAGTGGAGAAATAAAAAAAAAGAAGCTCGTGGGTACACGTCTCATGATCTATCTGCAGCTCTGCACCGCGTCGTATCCATATCCAATCCATATCCATATCGTGACATCGCACCTCGGGCTCGGTTTTGCTGTCTGTCTGTCTGGCTGCCTATGTGGAGAATCAATGGCAATAGGTGTATATGTAATACGTTGTGAGAATGGACGGTTGTCTGGTACCGTGCAGCCCTTTGGGGAGTCAAGTCCTACTTAGTATCCTACATCGTAAGCTGGGTCGTATCGATGGGTACTGTACGATACCCAGGGAAGGTAGATGGGCGTGGATGGATGTAACTCGTCTCGGAGCGAGGAGAATGAATGATAACAATGCATGAAATGAGAGGAAGTCGAAGCAGTGGCTGCCTCTGCAGTAATTTTTTTTTTTTTTTTTTTTGAGCGAATGCATGTACTCCGTACTCCATACTTACTCTGTACCCTGTATGTATATGCTTGCAGGCAGGACAGATGCGGAGGAATATATATGAATGCCATGTGCATGGAGCGCTCCGCGCGGCTACAGAACAGAGTAGTACATAGTACAGCATGTACGGGGTACAGGACATGTGCATACTGTTGCATACTGTCTGCGGACGCGAGCTGCAGCGTAACATGTCATCGCTGCAGCGTCATGGTACGGTCTAAGAATAGTAAGGTTTGTTCTGCAGATGGATATCAAACCGGGCCATGCCGAGGTCTCTCCAATATATAGAGGATACATCTCGCGAGGATGAAGATGGGAACAGGAGATGTTGATAATAATGCTTGTGTTTTGGACCTTGCAGCGCCTTGGCATTGCCGAATCAGGAAATCCGCACACACTGTCTCGGATCTTGTCCCGTGGCTGCTCGTGTGGATAGCTCGGTCGAGACAAGTACGGAGGAGCACTGTTGGTTCAGAAAACACGAGGCATATCATGTGCCGGTGTTCTGTTCTGATTTTTGTGCTTTTCCTGGGAGTACATAATGGGGCCAGAGCACGAGACCAGAGACCCGAGCGGTGGTGGGTGGCCGTGCGGACTGCGGAGAGAGGACCCGGCCTGGCTAGCTAGCTTCCCCCGTGTTGTCTTGAAGGATAGCTCGTGCTCTGCGCCCGAGCACGGGACCTGATAAGGTGCATCACATCCACGCAGCGGTGGCAGCACGACTGGCCATGGATATCTGCTGTTCATAACCGTGACTGGAGCAGTAGGAGCTCTCGGGGAGCTCCCGGAGAGTCGGAGACGAGCTGGCGGGACGGAGGGAGGACTCGGTACTCGGTGGTTCTCCATGTGTGCTAATAATAAACACACCGAAGCGACGGCGTCGTGTGGAAAATCATGCGCGTGGCCCTGTCTCAGACGATGACGTCGAAGCGGGCCGGCCGGTGTCTCGTGCGCTGAAACTTTTACGCCGGGGATCCACTGGGCGTGAGCACAGCGGACGGAGATGGCTGGCTGTCTGAGGGGTCAGCGAAGCGCTGCACGACAGTCAAGAGATCGATGCTCCGGGTTTCTACGGTCCCTGGGGATGTGTATCTTATTGATATAGGTGCTTGGAGGATCGATCGAAACAGCCGTCGAGAGACCGGCTTGGCGGGAGCACAGGCGATCGCCGAGTAGGGCTGACGATCGGGCGCCGCGTGTGGATCGGGACCGGGACGGGCCTGTCCGCGGCGCTCTGTGCCGTGGTCAGGGCATGCTGTGTACAGGTGCACAGGGACGTTGGAAGCGTGGTGACAGTGGTGATATCGAGGAGTGAATAAGGTACTGTACGGAGCATGCACTGCCTGCGTAAGACACAAGACGGAGCGAGCAGCCAGAAAGGGCCTGTGGGCAGGCAAGGACGGGGTTAAGTGTGCGGCGCAGCTCCAGATGTGCCATGCTATTGCAGGGCTTTTCCCAGCGGCATCTCCACCGCGGTCTCTTTCTTTCTTTCACCTTCTCCCTCTCCGGTTCTTTCTCCGGTTCCTTCCACCGTCGCTTGGGTGATCTTCGCTCATAATGTCCATGAACTGACGCTCGTGCACCGTTTTCCACTGCCCAATCCGGCCTCCCTGTGAAACGACCGGACCGACGCAGCCACGTTCCTCGCCCCAGGACGAAGGCGTCCTCCTCTCTTTATCTCCTCCAACCGCCCTCTCCTGCTGAGAGCGTCCATCCCACCTCTGGGACACACCAACCAAGCATCTCGCTGCCCACCATGATCCGCCTCTTGAGACTCTTCCTCCTCTCCCTCCTTGTCTCCTCCGTCGCGCTCGCCGCGTCGCCCACCGAGGTGCCCGACGCCGAGGTCGAGGCCTCCCCCGAGGACGACCGCTCGTTCCGGGAGTACCTGGCCAGCGTCGACGAGGGCTCCATCCACGCCGTCCTGCACTCCATCTCCGACAAGTTCCGCCACGGCGTCTTCGCGACCGACATCAGCGCCATCGAGGCCCTGCACCACGAGGACGCCTCCCTCGCCATCCGCCTGCTGAAGCTTGCCAAGCGGCACGCCAGCAGCGGAGGCAACGCGACGGCTGCGGCTACCGTGGACACTACGGTCGAGATCACGACGGCCACCGCGGAGCCGACTCAGACCGAGACCAAGGAGGCTACCAAGACCACCACGGTCGAGGAGGAGACCACGACCTCGAAGAAGGAGGAGACGACGAGCGCTGCGAAAACCACCCACTCTGCGCCCAAGGAGACCACCGCCACGGTCACCAAGACCGAGAAGGAGACCAAGACCACTGCTGCGCCGTCGACTTCCTCCTCCAAGGAATCCGCTCCAAGCACCACCACCACCACCACCACCACCGCCAAACCGCCAACCACCCTCGTGACGTCGACGACCTCGTCCCCGGACAGCGCCGCCACGACAACCCAGCAGCCCCAGACGACCGCGGCGCCCACGACCACGCACTCGCGCATCACGTCGACGATCCGCAGGACGACCACCCTGCCCAACGGCAGCATCAGCACCGTCACCGCCATCACCGTCGTCAACCCGACCGAGGTCGCGACCGCGACGGCCGGTCCGACCGCCGGGCCGCCCAGCCTGCAGACCGGCGCGGCGTCCGCGACCATGGGCCTGAAGAAGGAGATGCTGGCGATGCTGGGCGGCGCGGTGGCGGTTGCGATGGTGCTGTGATCGTCTTTTCTTCTTTCTTTCTTTCTTTCTTGCATCTGGGCCAGCATACCTGTTTCTTTTCTTCATCTTCTTGAGCCAGAGATTGTGCATTGTAGAGGCGTTTAGTTTTCTTCGTCTGCCCCCTACCATACGCACATTTAGCTTACTCGAGCGGCCAGCTATGATTACTTGTCTTATCTCTCACACATTCGTCTATCAGATTGCATGCCTGTATGTACATCTCGGTTGGAAAGAAAATCGGCACCGTAGCCTACACGGCCGCTTAGTGCAGGTATTCTTATTATTATGTCCTAAAAGCACGAATTGCGGGTTATCTTTTTTTTTCTCCTCTCGCCTCTTTCTTTGGGGGATGTGCTGTAGCTGAAATAAAATGGAATGAGATGGATTTAGTGGTGGTGGTATGGCGAGGTTCTAGGCTTTTTCTTTCCTGTTTGGAGCAGTAGGGTACGGAGTATGTAGATGGAACGCTCGAGTCAAAGACAAGGTTAACATGTATTCATGCGTGAATAATGAATGTAGGTAGTCGCAGTTACAGTACAAATAGAAATAAAAAAATAAATAGCAGTCAGCAGGGAAGCATGTAAATGTAAATAGACATGGCCGTCTTGCATGCATGCACATGGGATATGTATGTATGTATGTATGTATGTATGTATGTATATATGTGCATGTGTCTCCAACATGGTATTGTATTGCAAAGTCATCAAGTATGCATGGCAGTCATATCATAGACAGTTGGCTCATCCATGTTCTTCCTCTGCTCGGACTCTGGTATCTTGTCGTAACCGTCTTCCTGTCCTGTCCTGTCCTGTCCTGCATGGATAGACGGTGTTTCGATTGATTCGAGCTGACATGTGTTCGTTCATTCCATCCGTTCGTTCAGAAATTAGGATAGATTCGGCCCGTCATCTATCTATCTATCTTATCTCATCTCATCTCATCTCATCGCGTCCGTGTCAATATCAAGTCAGGTATATGATATTGATATTATAGGTATACCTCCCCGCAGCTGCCTGACATGAAAGAACCATCGAACTCGACATGATAATAGACCAGACAACTACCGCACCGGCCCCCTCCACCGCTCCTCCTCCGTCCAGAACCGCACCACGCTCTCCCACCCCGCGATGTCCCCGTCGCGCAGCAGCGCCGCCACGTCCACGTTGAGCGGCGACTCGGGCCGCGGGTCCGTCAGCAGCTGCTGGATCGCCGACAGCGTCGACGACAGCGTGTACACGGGGCTCCAGTGCTCCGAGGTCAGCAGCGTCAGGCAGATCTCGCCCGTCGTGAAGGAGATGTTGGGGTGGGCGATGCGCGTCGTGAAGCGGATCTTGGGCGGGGAGAGGGGGTAGGTGGGCGGGATGGTGATGGCGAGGTGCCAGAGGCCGCCTGCAGCCGTTTTTTTCTTTTGTTAGTTACTGTGCATGGTATTGGAGGTGAGGGGTGTTAGGGAGGAGGGGAGGAGAGGGTTGAGCTCACCTTCATACGGCGTCCCCTTGACGCCCTTCAGAACCGCCTCCCAGTGCAGCAGGTCCTCGTCGCTCACGGGCCCGAGGTGCAGCAGCGCCTCGTTCGGGTTCTTTGCGTACTCCTTGAGCTCGCGGAGCAGTCGCTGCGTGGTCGACGAGGAGGGGGCGGTCTTCGATGACGCCATGGTAGATCAGATATGGAAACTTGCGGGTTTGATGTTCTTTCACTTTGACACTCTGGCTCCCTAGGTTCCTAGACCATGAAGTTGGCCAGATTTGAAATCTGCTGTGAGACTCAGGCTGCTGTCGTGGGGTAAAGAAAGTGAGGTCAGCTGGGAGACTGGATTCACCTGTTCAGATGTTCCGTGGACGGACGTGTTGCTGCGCGCCGAGGTTCAGCTGCCGTGGGTCTCCCCATGTCCGCTCCCCGGTCCGGGCGCCGCGTGGCTGCGGATGCGCTGCCAATCCCCGAGCTCGTAAATCAGGGGCAAAATCTTGTCCTCTAGACGCGACAGTTCTCTACCTGCGCGCTCAGTCACGATGCGAACCTCCAAGGTGTCCAAGGACACCGCAAAAATTGTCCAGGCCCTTTCGCCTCCTACACGGCGCCAGACACGCAGTTCTGCGGCCTCCAGTGCCCTCCGCAGTTTTGCCTACACCGGAAACTCTGAGAATAAGACAAATGTCTCCGTGGAACAAGCTCCCGAAAGTGACGATGATGTCTCCTCCCTCTCCTCAGCGAATACGGAAGATATTGAAGACCTCCTGGCGCCCTCATCAAAAAGGCAGAAGCGCGAGATCGACCGAGCGACCTCGAAAACAACTACAAGATCGCCTCGCAAGGTGATTGTGAAGCATGAGACCACCGAGTCGACCTCAAAAGCCCCCAGGGCGCGTCGCACGCCTGCCCGAAAGACAACAGCGCCGGACGGCTCCGTCGTGGTGCAGCCGCCTTCCAACTGGGAGACTATGTACGCGCTCGTGAAGGAGATGAGAGAGAAGAATCCGACTGCGCCTGTCGACACGATGGGCTGCGCTGAGCTGTACTGGCGGGGATCGTCTCCCAGGGACCGCCGTTTCCAGACACTCATCGCCCTGATGCTGTCGTCTCAGACCAAAGACACGGTAACGGCCGTGGCCATGCAGCGACTGCATACCGAGCTGGGAGAGGGCGGAGCTGCTCCTGTAGAATCCGCGGTAGCGAAGACGGAGGATGGAGAGAATGGGAAGCCCTTCAAGGACAGCACGCTGAATCTCGAGAATATCCTCGCGGTGTCGCCGGAGCGCCTCAACGAACTCATCAGCGCCGTCGGCTTCCACAACAACAAGACGAAATACATCAAGGCGGCTGCCGAAATCCTGCGTGATAAATACAATTCAGACATTCCCGATTCCGCAGAGGAGCTGATGAAGCTTCCGGGAGTAGGGCCCAAGATGGCTTATCTGTGCATGAGCGCCGCCTGGGGCAAGCATGAAGGGATTGGCGTCGACGTCCACGTCCATCGCATCACCAATCTCTGGGGCTGGCATAAGACGAAAACCCCGGAGGAGACTCGCGTCGCCCTCGAGTCCTGGCTGCCAAAGGATAAATGGCACGAGATCAACAAGCTGCTCGTTGGACTGGGACAGACTGTCTGCCTGCCCGTGGGGAGGAAATGTGGGGAGTGCTGTCTTGCCGGCAAAGGCCTGTGCAAGGGCGAGATCAAAGGACTTGTTTCAAAGGGGAAAACATAGATCTGTTCTTTAACAAAGATAGAGTTGTCACAAATGATACCCATTTCTGATGAGGGAAGGGGCCCATGTCAAAGAAGTGTGGTAGATTCTGTGGTCATCTGCGCGCACAGATAGAATTTTGGACGAAGATGCCCGCCTTGGATGAGCGGCGGCCGCCCTCCGTGAGCGCGTTTAACTGCAATACTTCACTTAGCATTGCCATTTCACTGACAATGCCCCATTCCTCTCTTTCATCACTGTCTGTGCCAACTTCTAGCTATCCGTGCCATCAGTATGAATCAATCTCGCGTTTCCAGTGCACTGTGCCCGGCATAGACGGCTTCTGCTACTGTCCATCCATCGTCTGCAGGCTGTCGCTCGCTGTTCAAGGCACTGTCTAAAACGTGTCCTTCTGAGTTGGTGAGACAGTGATACGTATGCTTGTCTCAGACACTTAAAGAATTGACTTTGCTCATGCTTCCTGGCTGACAGTGAGTTGCTTAGGGGCAGATACGCGCGTCAGTCGTCCAAGATGGATGCCCCTGACCATGTCGACATGGACAAGGCCCCCAATGCGGGGATGGAATCCACTGGTGACATTGAGATGGCGTCCTCTGATGCAGAGATGGACGATCTGAAGCACGAGGTGAAGGATGACAAGGAGATGGATCTAACTCCCGACACCACCAGGGAGCCTGCCGTTACGTTCATGGACCTTCCCAAAAGTGTGCGGAAAAAGATCTACAAATATGCGCGTCTCCTAAGAAATTGTACGATCAGCATCACCAACGAGAGAAGTCGGACGAAGGGCGATGATGAAGACCACGCCTTGTGTCTTGGATACTACGACGAGCCGAGTACCAACATCGTTAATGGCTGGCAAAGTACCCACGGTGCGTCAGTCTGCGACCATCCTCGACTCCCGCTCAATCTCTTCCTGGTTTCGCGGGCTGTACAGGAGGATGCTGCAATTACCTTTTACAGCGAGCATCGGTTCAAAATCTCACTCAGAAACCAGATGGACCTGTTGACGTTCCTGTGCGCGACTGAGCGTTACCTGCAGTATATTCGGGTCCTCCACGTGGAGCTGCACCCCTACGACTACCGGAGTCTCAAGCTTGCCCCCGGTACCCACCGTTCCATCCTCAACCTGTGGGACAAGTTCTGCAGGATCGTCCCGAGGCGGATGACTCGACTCAGGGCTTTCAGCCTGAAAACCCGGGTCAAGGATGCTGATACTGCACAGAAGGTGGTCGACACGATGGAGGGCCACTTCCCTCTTTTGAATGAGTGTGCCATTTACTTCGATTATGCTCCCAACGACAACATCCGGGAGGTCGGGAGGCGTGCAGTCTGGGATCGAATGTCAACCATTGATCCCTTGGACCAGCCATTCAGGTTCCGGGATCTTCCTAAGGAGATACAGCTTATGATCCTGCGCTATGTTCTCACGGTGCACTGGGATCCTCATGTGGGAAACCGGAAGAGAGCTAGCGCCGGCTACGTGACGTTTCAGGACCGCAAACGGCAGCGAAGCCCAGACATCTTTCCCCTCATCTGCTGCGACGAATGCTCGGAAGCACGCATGTATTGCTTCTGTTATCCTCGGCAGTCAGCGGTCTCCTCGCACTGCGTGTGCTTCAGATCGCCTATATCGTATTTCCTTGTCGACCGCGAGATGTACGTTAACGCGCGGGACATCTTCTACTCCAAGAACCGTTTTGCATTTGTCGAAGAGGACCCCGAATTCATGATGCGGTTCTTTCACCATTTCCCCAATTCCACATTGCGGATGATACGCCATCTTACTTTCAAGTTCCCATCGATCTTTCGACTTCCCAATAAGCCAACGTCCAGGAGCGAACGTACCATGCAGATTAACTGGTCGATCCTGCTCCGTTTTATCAAGGAACACTTTGACCTGGCGAAGCTTACGGTCGTTGTCGCGGACCACGGCACGATGCAATCCCTGCCGACTGCCGTGGACGACCGGAACAGATATATGCGCCGGTTCCTCAAACTCTTCACTGAGCTGCGTGGCGTGCACTCGTTCCAGGTCTACTTGGTCGACGACCCTGCGTATGAAGAGATCGCGGAACGGGCGGTCATGGGCCCTAGATACGATCCGAGGAAGAAGGACGAGATCATCCCCTTTTACGGCCCAAGGCCGCCGCCGCGTCAGCAGACACAGTTCTGATACTCGACTCCTGGTCAGTGGTGTTTTGACCAGCGCACGACTTTTCGGTGACTTCTTCACTTTTGTTTTTTGTTACTTTCACTCGGTTTGAAAGTGTTATCTTTATTGGTAGCCAATGGCCCTTGTCCCCGGGATGTGGCGTTCAGGTTGAGATGTCATTGTCTCTCTTCTTTCAGGACATCTTCCCCTCTCGTTCCCCAGTTCTTCCTGGTCCCCCCTGTCATCTATTCCTGGTCCCTGTAATATCCTGGAAGATACTTTCCCCTGTTTTTGTCTCGAGCTACACACGTACTACTATCCACTCATATTGTGACCAGATGAAGCCACCTCAGACCTATCCACCACTCATGCCTCCTATTTACAATGATTTGTAGTGGTTCGCCCTTTTTCTTGTGTCGTTGTTGTCGCATGGTCTTTTTCGGCAAACTTACGCTGCGGAGGAAAATGTTCGCTCTGTCGAGTGTATTATTGTCTCTGACGCCTTGTGCGCGGATGTTGCGAACCACTGTCACGTTCGCTTTCTGCATGTGAGCATCATACCGCTCAGATAGCCTGAATGTGAATGAAATTGAAGTTGAATTATGAAATCTCCGTAAAGATCGGCGACTGAGGTCCTCCTGGCCCCGTGTTGATATGTGATAGTATCACCATCACATAAGCTAGAAAACTCCCAAGGAGGTTTTTGAGATCATAGAAGGCATCTTCTGCATGTTGTCTCCTTATGGAGGCTCATGATGATTCAAATAGCACAGAATAAGCAACCTATCTTTCCAACTGAGTCTAGTCTGTAGCTTCAGTGACATTCTGTAGGTTCTGCAGATCTGGAACCGTCATAAATCCATTCATTCTACTGAAAATACAGATATTGCACATTGTTCTATTGCATTGTCTGGATTCTTTTTCAGAGTCTGACAGCGTTTAACCTGCTCGGGCCGACCCCTGCTGCGGTCAACGGTGAGACGACGCTCCTCCCATGGGACACATACACACTCCAAACAGCCTCCAACATGAACCAAAGGACGGTCTGCAACCGAAACATCTCGTCCGTCTCGTTCTAGAAGCATTGGTGAGTAGCAAAAAGGCAATGGTTGGGCTCATGCTTCTGGTCGAAGAGATAATTACCCTCCACTACTGTCTCTTCAAGTTGGCTCCGCGCGCTCTACCTCCATGGCGGACGGACGTTTTCCTTTCTTTTCTTCGTGTCTAATTTTAGAACCAGATCGACTTTCTCCATCTGAGATTCTTCCTCCCAAGTGGACTGAGTTACTTCCTCCTCTATATCACCCTCATATGAGAGGCAAGTGAGTGTTGATCTTTTCAATTCTATGATTTCTCTTAGTGTGCTCTGTTGCATGTAAGATATTGAGATAGCCAGCTCTGTCTTTGCCTCAGTTTCTATGAATCATCTCCCTGCTCTTCTTGCCCAATTTGTTGTTGCATTTATCATGTACTGTGCTGTAATAAGCTGTCAACAGAATCAAGGGTGTATTATGCGGTTATTTATTTTGACCGTTTTCAAGGTATAAAAGAAATTGCGGATCCAGGAGATTCTGGGGCTGGAGCAAATAGTATCACTTCAATTTATCGCCTTATCTTCCGATATCTATCAACTGACTAAAGTTCCCCAGTGCACCCCGCCAGCGATATACACAGTTTCTACGAGGAGAACTATTTGAAAGCTTCAGCTGAAGATAAAAAAAAGCAGAGTCTACTTTATGATGCATTTTCGAGAACGCGAAGCCGAGTCTTGGAGAATAGCTATCAGCAGTGCTGCTTCGACAACATCTTTATCTGTCTCAGAACTTCAGATATCATACAGAACAATAGATTAAAAAAAGCAGACATTGTCTGTCACCAGAAACGACCAGATCAATCTTCGGCGATTAACGGCATTTAAAATTACGATTCTCTGACTCTCTAACGACGCCATGACTACCGTCCTAAAGACGCGCTTCGGCGACGTTCACGTCCACAAGGAGATCATCCAGGGAGATTTTGACAATATTCCCATCATTGACTTGGCGCCGATGGGCAGCCCTGATCTTGACGAACGGAAGGAGCTTGCTGCCCAGATCTACGATGCGTGTTCCCGAGTAGATTCTTCTATATCAAGGTGCCATTTTCTTACCTCCTTTCCACAAAAGAAGCCGACTGACTGCTAATCCAGAACCATGGAGTGCCAGAGGAGCTTATCAGCAAGCTTCACGACGCCGCTCACAAGTTCTTTGCTCTTCCAGAGGAGCAGAAGATGGATTGTTACATTGGTAACTCCCAGGTTAGGAATCCAATATACTGCCATCACCTTGTCTACGGATCCTAAACAACCCACAGAAATCCCGCGGCTTCAGCCCTCTCTATGGTGAGCACGGAGACAGGGAGATTTACGGCAAGCAGACCGGAAACCTGTCAGAGGCATTCGACATCGGATATGAAATCGCGGGTGATCGCCAGAAGGGTCCGAACGACATCCTACCTTCGGACAACTTCAATCTGTACGGAGGCAACCAGGAGAACTTGCCAGGCTTCAAAGAGACCTACCTTAGCTACTTTGGAGAGGTCCTGGAGCCCGGTCGGCGCCTGATAAAAATATTCGCCCTTGCGCTCGGCCTGTCCGAAGACTATTTTGATTCTACCGTTAGATACCCAGGATGCACCTCACGCTTGATGCATTATCCTCCGCAGCCAGTACCTGGTGAAGAGCAGGTCGGAATTGCCATCCACACGGTAAGTTATACTTTCACTGCAAACAACGTTGTCAGTCCCTGCTGACCGCTGAGAAGGACTATGAGTGCTTCACAATCTTCTCCCAGGACGCGGTTCCAGCCCTGCAAGTCCTTAACGCCAACGGACACTGGGTCGCTTGCCCACCGATCCCAGGCACCTTTGTCAATATCGGCGATTTCTTTGCTTTCTGGTAATTAATTCCTCGTTTTCATCTTTATAGAGACTTACGCGGTCACGGATCGAGTTAAGCGGCTCATAGGACGAACGGCATCTTCAAGTCGACTCTTCACCGTGCTATCAACCTGACCGGAAAAGAACGCTACTCCATTCCTTTTTTTCTTCGGCGTCGACTACGACGCGACTGTGAGCGTGCTCGACAGCTGTGTAACTCCCGACAACCCGGCCAAGTCCGGGCCTGTCAAGGTGGCGAGGTGAGCTTTGCTTATCTCTTTAATAACAAGGAAAAGGTCTAATGATTTCCATAGTATGTGCGCAAGCAGCTTGCCAACACCTACGTCAAGTATGGCGAGAAAGTTTCAGGTGGAAAGAAGGCTACTGTAAGTGCAGCTGTGTAGGTTAGCTGCCTATATGGGGAATATGGTCGAAATAATAAAATGAGAGTTTCAGTTGTCGAGTCCATCGTTTCTAGTATGTTTTTTTTCCTTTCAAAGATGAAGTCCCTATATACAAGAGGTACATACCACTATTAAAAGACCAACTGTATCAATTGATGGCGCAGGAATTGATTTCATAGGATTTCATAGTGCAGCCGGATGTCTCTCAGGCAGGTAGCCTGAATACGGTAATCGGGAAGAATCTGGCTTCTGATAAATAATATAAATTAGAATGACGTAATAGGTGTTACTGGCATGGGGTTGACCCTATGGATGGAAATCAATCCTGATAGACCAAAGCCAAGTGCTACAAAATGGTTATGCATCTAGGTATTTAGAGTTATATTGACAGAACGCAATTGTATCTATCACACGGTAGTGGACTACCGTCGAACCGTTGGACCCCGCGGTTGATGACTAAGCGAGAAAGCTCGCCGCGGCGGGGAACGTGCGTATCTGCGCTTCCCAGGTTCGAGCTGTCTGGAGCGCGTAGCTGTCGAGAGCAACCTTTCAGCTTCGACAGTCCATTGAACTATTACCGTTTGAAAGTTTCATGAACTCCTTTTAGATATTTATACACTCCTTTCATTCTTATGTCCTCCGCTGGGCTGCCCGCACTTCGACCTGTTCGCCATGGCCCCGCCGACACCTATCTCCATCCCGCTCTTCGCGAAAACACAGCAGGAGCTCCTCCTGAAAGAGCATGAAGTCGAAAAGGCATCTTCGGCTCTTGCCAGCATGGCTGCCTCTGTCTCCGCCTCTACGCGTCGAACATTGCAAGCAACAGGCTATGCTTTGACCGGCATCGTTCTCGCGAACTGCAGGACGGGTATGGGTGGACGGGTGGTCGGGGAGTTCACCGCCGATGCTGCGCTCTCCTCGTCGACTGCGAAATCGGATTCCGGAGAAGGAGACTCGGATGGGAGGCCTCGGTTAGGAGCGCATGGGATCCGAGTTGGTGACGTTGTCCGCGTTAGCGACATCGCCGCTGGAGCTTCTAAGAAGCTTGGCAAGGATAAGGATAAAGATAAAGATGGCGGAAAGACCGGTGCGGATAAAGGGGTTGAGGGCGTTGTTACTAGAGTCGGGGAGAGAAGCGTATGGGTGGCTTTCGGGCACGGTGGGAGTGCAGCTCGCCCGAAAGAGGACGAGGAAGCGGTGGAAGAGCTATGGGGAAAGAAGCTGTGGATGTGAGTTCAGCTTATCCGCTGCTGCGTATCCTTCTTCAGAGCTAATCCCGATGCAATCGTTAAATAAGGACCAGTACAACTAACAGCGGCTTGCAGGATCAAACTTGCCAACGACGTCACATACAGACGGTGAGTGCAGGCATTGAACACCAGTTTAAGAGTTCCTTTATTGATCCTCCTCGCAGAATGAGTCAGACGATGGAGAAGATGGAGAAGATGCCTGAATCAGAATACACCTCTTTCATGAAGGTCGCTTTCGGCCACACGTCGCCAACCCCTGTTGACCTTGATTCCGTCGGATCTATTGATTTTATCGATCCAACGCTGAATGACTCCCAGAAGGAGGCAATCCGGTTTGCGCTTGCGTCGAAGGAAATTGCCCTTATCCATGGCCCTCCCGGGACAGGCAAAACGCACACATTAATAGAGCTTATCCTTCAGATGCTTCGTCGGAATCTACGTGTGCTGGTTTGTGGGCCCTCAAACATCTCTGTGGACAATATCGTGGAACGTCTCGCCCCGCACAAAGTCCCAATCGTTAGGATTGGCCATCCAGCGCGTCTCCTACCCTCGGTCTTGGACCATTCCCTGGAGGTACTCACCCAGACATCGGAAGCCGCTGAGATCGTGAAGGATGTCCGAAAGGAGATTGAGGAGAAACAAGCAAGCATACGAAAGACAAGAAATGGCAGGGAACGACGGGCCATTTACGGGGATATTAAAGAATTGCGGAAGGAGTTCAGAGAACGGGAGTCCAAATGCGTTGACAATTTGATGAGAGAAAGCAAGGTGGTCCTTGCCACACTCCACGGTGCTGGAGGGCACCAGTTAAAGAATCAAAAGTTTGATGTCGTTATTATCGATGAAGCCAGTCAGGCTCTGGAAGCTCAGTGTTGGATTCCTCTTTTGTCAGCCTCCAAAGTGATTCTTGCCGGTGACCATTTGCAATTGCCCCCGACTGTCAAATCATTTATCCAGAAATCGGCTACTGCGAAAGCCAGTAAATCAAGCAAAACGGAAACAAAAGAGGATGCCACTGAAAATGAGGACGATAAGTCGAAAGGTCTGAAGGGCATTTCGCTAGAGACGACTTTGTTTGATCGATTGCTCGCCCTTCATGGTCCGGGTATCAAAAGGATGTTGACCACCCAATATCGAATGAATGAGAAGATCATGAAGTTCCCCTCGGACGAATTGTACGAATCCAAGCTCATCGCGGCAGAGTCTGTGCGAGCTCATCTGCTGAAGGATCTACCCGACGTCGAGGATACCGATGATACGAGAGAACCTCTTGTCTTTTGGGATACCCAGGGAGGCAACTTTCCGGAGAGGACCGAAGACGACGACATAGGCAAAAAGGAGGCATTGCTCGGCGAGAGCAAGAGTAATGAAATGGAGGCTCTTGTGGTTGCCAAGCATGTTGGGAACCTTGTTCAAGCGGGAGTGAAACCCGAGGACATTGCGGTTGTGACGCCGTACAACGGGCAGTTAGCTGTCCTGTCTAATGCACTGAGAGAAAAGTTCCCTGGAATTGAACTTGGGACCGTAGACGGCTTCCAGGGCCGCGAGAAGGAAGCGGTGGTCGTTAGCCTGGTACGAAGCAATGAGGAGCACGAAGTTGGGTTCTTGGGAGAGAAGCGGAGATTAAACGGTATGCTTCTGTCCCTTCCTTTTCCCTTTTTGAGAAATGCTTCTTCAGATCGACACTGGCTTTTTGCATTTGGGGCTGCTTCCGGCGGCATCTACCCGGGGATGGTGCATCGGAAGCAGACAAAGAAAGAGTACCTGCATAATCACATGCACGGTGTTGCTAATAATAATCGTGTATAGTTGCGATGACCCGTCCCAAACGGCATCTGTGCATATGTGGCGATTCAGAAACCATAAGCCAGTAAGTTTACACTGCTGAACCCTCGAAAGGAAAGGAGTGAATGTGCCGCTCCAAAGGAAAAATCACGGACAAGTGTGTCTTGGTTCTGACCGCTGGAATTTTTCTCTACAGAGGCAGCCGCTTCCTGAAGCATTGGATGGATTTCCTCGAGGAGAACGCGGATCTCCGGTACCCGGACGCCGGCGACCTGATGTGAGTCATGTGACGGACCTTTTTAGGCGCCGACCCCCGACAATTGGCCATCCTTGAGCGCGGCTGTACTCCGTAGAATTATTGCCATCTGCGGCATCTTGCGTCAGCCGGAGTGTGAAATAGGGGTATCCTGAGGGCTGCGAGCACATTAAAACGGTAAGCGCTTCTGAAGACCGTGACACGCGGCCCGCCTAGAGCCGCGGTTCCTGATAGTTCGTCCGCAAATGAGCACGTGTTTCTCTCTTATAAACCAACGTTGAATAGCGATTCTGCACCGCATCCTGCTGCAGGGCTCTGCGCAAATTGCCGGCAATGCATGGCGGCATTCTAACTACGCCTCGACACTCCAAAGAAGAGCTCGGTTCCGCATTCAGCACCCTGTGCGGAGTTTTCCGTGGTGGATGCTTAATCTCGAAGCCGTCCAAGTGGATATAAGCGACAAGACTACGGAGAATTATTGATGGAGCCGCGCGCCTGAAGTCCCTGCCTGGTCGATCACAAAGCGAGTTTCAAGCATCTTGCCAAGTTAAGCTTGTCGAAGAATCCGACCAAACGAATATGCTATTATTATACGGAAGACACAACGCGAGCTCTGTCTGGTACACAAAGTCCGCAGCTAATGAAAACTAGAGGGTTTGGGTGTAACTAGCCCTGGCGTCACAAAAGCAACGGCCATGCGAAATAAACGATCATACCTGGATCCGGAGAAGTGCGTCGAGATGAGGTGCGTTTGTTCGTGCAAAGGTACGGACAAGGGTCAACTCGATTTAGGTCTTTCAGGCGGTTGAGAAGCACGTTGAACTTGTCGTCTGACAGCCCGTCGAAGGGGCAGGGTTCGTGGCTGCATCTCTACGCACCAACACTCTGCTCGTGATGGCTCGGCCTGCAGAGGACGTAGAGGTCAGCGAAAAGGCGGAGTCTATGCGTCTTCCCTGCAGGGTTCTGTATCTTGCTTCTGATGATGGTCAGAGTAACAGACGTCTTTGCTTCCCTGCGCCTCGGGGCCATGGCTTGTTTGGATCCAACGCCATCTCTCAGCGGGCCGTTGGAACACGGGAAGCAGCTTGTCTACACGGCAGCTTCTGTCGCTCAGTGGAGTGGACAAGATGCACTAATCCAACGTGGTCCCCGCAGTGCTTGTCAGGGCTCAGCCGAAAAGGACCGGGCTGTGGCCCAGTCTGCCAGCCAGATGCCCCATGCTCGTGGGGAAGAACGGGCCTGGACGCGCTGTGGAAGCCCCGTAGACGGATCTTTTTGTCTCTTAGGAGTCGCACTCCGTGCCGTAGTAAATGTTTTCGAATTTGAAGTTGTCTGTCACCCTGCTTGGGACCGCTGGTAGGGAGTTCCCTGTTGTAGATCTGCGGGTAAGATCGCGGAGCAGCAGAGATTCTAGGCTCATCGTTACCTACGTCGGTAATCATACATGGCTGCTATATATACGTAGAATTATCGAAGATCGGCATTACGAGAAGCCTTCGAGAAGCCCGTCGGTGCTCGTGCTGTACGGGTCGAAGAGCCATGGCCATCACGGTCACGGGGCTAACCGGATTCCAGAACAGCACAAACAGAACAGAAGCTTGCCATCGACAAACATCCGTCCAGGCCACATAACGCCCCCTTTCGGGGCGTTGTTGTTTACACGCCTCCCCAGGAGGGTGAACCTTGCACCACATCCCGCGTTGCCTCCTATCTCTCGTTTCAGAACCCTTGTCCTGCTCACATTCTCTCCTCCTCACATCCCGGCAGCTTATCGCAGCTGAAAGGGCCGCCAAGCGTTCCACACCATCCTAAATGCAGTGCCCGGCCTCTTCGGATACGGTATGTGGTCTCTTCTTCGCAGGCTCATGCAGCTTCTGACGCGTGCAGGTTTCCTGGATTGGATTGTCGATCTCCCTTCCAGGGAGGTCCTGGCACCGTTGCCATGTGGCCGCACGGTAGCCGGCGCCCTCAGGCGCGTTTCAGCCCCTCGCCAAGTCGATCTGGGGGCCTGTCATCTCCCGGATGGAGCATGGAGCACGTTTGTCGTCCCTGGTCTCCGAGCCCCGTCGACGGTTGAGATTTTGGCGGCCGGTCGGGGGTTCGCTTGCCGGGCCTGGCTGGACGTGGGCTCTAGGAGTCGTCCTCCTCCCCGTCAGGTGCAACTTGCTAATTTCTGCTCTGTTACGACTCTGAATACGACTGTGATAAAAATACCGATTACGATGACGGACTTGCTCCGGAATGTGGCCGTGATCTCGAAACTCCACCTGGTGATTCACAGGGGCAAGGCCAAAACAGCCATCCGTTGGGCGGCCCACTTGGTCGCGATTCTGACCACAGGCACGACAGCGTCTGCCAACAGCTCTCAAGCCGGATGCCGGCCTGTTGCTCTCGGCGCTGGAGCCCGGAAAAAAGCACCACTGTTGCTAAGTTCGTGCCGCGCGCGATACGGAGCAGTAATTACCGTTTCCCCTTGCTAAGGCCTTAGGCACAGGGACGATCGTCTGCACTGATAGAACTGTTCGTACTTAGTGTCCAAGCCTCCCCTCTGCTCTCCACGTTTCCCAATTGGCACAGGGGACTTGGGCCGTGGCTTATCCGCCTGAAGGAGCGGATGAGGGACCCCCGGCACGGGCATCTGACCCTCCACGCCGGAGCTTCCTACATCTACTGGTCGCGCGCCTTCGCCGCTCCTGAATGCATCTTTGGTTCAGAGATTATTCAAACTTGAGGCTACTTACTTCTTTCGCTTTTCTTTTCCCTTCAGACCTATCCTCCGCCGTCTGCTGCCGCAGACATGGCTGGCTAATCGCATCCGCATGAGACGCCTGCCTGTTTGCCTCAGCCGTGCCTGCGCAAATCGTGGACATGGGCCCCTTAAGCGTCCATCGTGGTATGTGTGTTGCCCCCTCAGTCGGGCCGGTACATGGCAGGTATTAACATAACAATGCGCATTCCGGCGAGCAGCAGCTGAGACGCAACTGAACCACCAATAGCCTCCGCGCATCCCGAACCTCAACGGAGGAAGGCAGCTAGAAGGCTGGGAGAGGTTCCTGGTTCTTCATTGAGCTTCTGTCACTCGTTTTTTTCATGTTTTTTACTTTTCCTAAGGCTATCTGTCTTCTTGCTGGGCCGTTGATTCCTTCCTGGCCCTTCCTGTCGCGGCGTTGTACTGCACAACATATGGTATGGTACCGCCGTATTCACTGTAGCCCTGATTTTTCGACCTTTAGTACGCGCCCCCACCCTGACGCGCAACAAACCCTCCTGTCCCCGACATGTCGCAAACGACACACTATGGCCCCATTCGAAGCCACCAGCACGGCTCCCTGCGTCGTGGGGACATCAAGATATCCGACCCTATCCCTATACCGCGGGAGGGCAGCGATGGGCTTGGTCCGCAAGTGCTTCGTGCTTCTGAGCATCCTTCGATCTCCTCCCTCCGCCAGGCACGTTATTCTCAGTCTTCCGCATTGTCTGGCTACCGCCGGCAGACCTACGGCACAACGAGATCCCACCATCCGCAAGATTCGATATCGACCTCCGCCTCGAGAAGCTCGACCATGCACCGACGGAGAGGGAGCACCCTGAAGACCGTCATGCGCAGAATATTTGGCAGGACCCGACGGCGAAGTCTAGCAGAGGATGATGAGGAGCATGCGGTGGACGAGTCGCAGATCACTGTTGAGAGCGGGAAACCCATGTCGGACTTGGGGCCAGAAGGCGGCACCTTCGTCACTATGCCGGATTCATTAAGGTCTAACCGGAGTCCGTCGTTGACATACAAGGAAGCTTCGCAGGCCAATGGCTTGCACGCATTAGGTGACCAAGATATAGAGTCGGCTCGAAGACAGCCTCGCCGCAGAGCAACGCTTCCCAGTCTCGTACTTTCGGACGAGGAGGGTCGAAACATCGTCACGACGATGATACACAATGGTACCGCAGTTGTGGGCAGAGGGATGAGTTCCGAGACAAGACGAAGTGTCGAGGACCTGCGGCAAAAGAGCATCATACAAGCCAAGAGACGTTCACGGAGCGCAAGTGCTCTCCGGGAAGCAGCGAGAGGGCATCGGATGTCGCCCATTCAATGGCGGCGGCGAAGCGACGAAATCAGGTTCTGGAGAACCAGCGTCCTGGAGGAACCGTCTACGAGACCTCAAACGAGTACCACCGTGGCCAGTGAAAAAGAAGTGGGCCCTACTGACGTCCCCGAGAGTATAGCGGAAACCGAAGCGGAGAGCGCTGCCTTCAACTTTGCGAATGTGCTGGAGATGCAGAAAGATGAAAGCGTCACTCTGGAGCAGCGAGTGACCACGCTCGAGGTGAAGCTCATGGATCTTGAACTCGCCATCGCGAAGCTGCAAGACTCGAAAGCTTTCCAGACGGACAAGTCGCGGCGGAAACGCTCACCATCGCGAGAACGCCTTGCTCCGCATGAGCGCGGTCTGCCTTCTGGCTCGTTCCCCTCGGGTGACAGCGAACATTCGCCGCGCAGCTCGCCGTCTGTCGTTGACGGACCTCGACCGCACAGCACCAGCACACTCCGTCCGAACACCCTCCAGCACATGCCTACGTGGCGAACACCATCGTCGACTTCTCTTCCCGATATCAATGGCATCTCCATTGAACAATACAGCGCGCTTGTTACGCTTGTGCGCAGGGAGCAGTCGGCCCGGAAAATGCTGGAGAACCAGGTGTCCCAGCTCCAAGAGGACATCCGCCAGCTCCAGCGGGTGATTCTGGGGTCAATGGCTTCGGGCAATCCATATTCGCTTCCCAGCCCAGACTCCCACGAAGTTATGCGCTTCCGCCGCGCAGTGGGCTCTCTTTTGATGCCACGGGCGTCGAGGACTGAAGAGACGCATGCGGACTACCTGGATACCGACACGGACAGTGTCCGTTCGGATATCTACGTCGGGGAAGATACAGAACACCGGTCCCACATGGACCTCGTCCAGCGGAACCACATTCCTGGGATGATATAGTGGAATACGCGGGGCGCGGGACCGCTCTGGATGTCCGCGCTGGTGCTCTCGCTGGATGTTCCTCCTTCCGTGCACCACCTCATACACCCTATGCTCTACAGATCTCCGGCACCCGAGTCGGTCCCCGTCTTGGTCGACCGATCTGGCACGGCGATACGTTGCGTCGTTGCACTTGGGCAAGCGGGTCTGTTCTTCCCATTGTGTTTACGAGGGCGCACACGGGGCATTGCCCGATCACGACTTTCCTATCCATCTTCTCTACGATCCTTCATGTCGCTTGTTTTATCATCGTGCTCGTTGCCAAGAGCCCTGATTTGGCGACGTAGATTCGTGTTCTTTTTCTTATTTTCACTTTTTTTCCTTTCCCATGTTTTTGTATTTTCTTTTCCTTTGCGGCAGGTGATCGTGTCTGCCTGGATTAAGTATTTATTGGCCACTGGGAGGCTCCATTGCATGTTCCGAGGATCCTGGCTCGCGATGTGTCGTTCCGGGCTGATTCCGTGATGTCCGTTTGCGCTGTCGATACCCGTCCCTTGTTTCCATCGACAATCTGTCAATTTGTTTTGCTATATCGTCCGAGGCGGCTCGCGCAGACGCAGAGTCGTGTCATGATGTACCTAGCGAATGATATAGGTGTCGGAAACGACGCGAGATCCCAGCTTTGTGAATTTCGTATCATTGCTCCGGTGCTCCGTAGTTGTCTCTGTCCTCTGCTTGTATCTCGACGTTGATATACCTCCCTGGAACCCGAGTCGCTTCCACGGGAGCCGCTGTCCGGCTCGTCCCGAGCGATCCGACGAGCCTCGCGGGCCGGCAGCAAACCAGGCAAACATCCCGGCCAGGAACGCCGTCCAGATCCTCATCTCTATCCATCCCGTTCAGTAATACATCCCATTCTACAGGATAGCAACACAGCACAGGAGGCCAGGGCACCGTCCAATGCCTCCCGGACCCCGCGCGCAGCCGCAATGACCACGTCGACATCGCCCTCGCCCTCCCCTCCGCGGCCGGGGAGCTCCGCCTCCTCTCAGACCTTCCCAGCTTCTTCGAAGCCCTCTTCCTCGACAACCACCTCTTCCTCTGTCTCTCCCTCCTCCAGCGGGCCCCCCGTCATCGTGACCCCCGGACCGACAGACATCCTCCCCTCCCGCCGCGCGCAGACCTATGCGAACATCCACCCGGCGCTGCTCCTGTCGCTCTACGCGGCCCGGTTCCCGTCGCTTGTCGCAGACCCCGTGAACGCGCTGCTCAGCCAGCTCCCGCTGCTCGCGGTCCTGCAGGTCGCGTATGTCGTGACGTGTTTGCCGCCGGTGGGGTCGGCCCCGTCGAGCGGAGAGAGCAGTGCAGGTGGTGCTGAGGGTGGAGAAAAGAGGACGGTTTCCAGCTCGTCTTCCGGGTCGGGAACATCTTCTACGACGTCTTCGACGACGGCGCCGGCGCCCAGTAGTGTGATCAAGGCTGGGAAAGTGGGATATCGACGGAGACACCATCACCACCACCATCACCATGCTTCTTCTAGGCTGTGGGGGAAGTTGACCGTACGTTTATTTCCCTCCCTCTTTTGACCATATTTCCATATATCCATATCGACTGATGCCGATGCTGACTGATATGATAACTAGCCCGCTCTCCTCTCCCTAACCCTCACGTTCCTCCTCGGCACCCCCGTCTTCGCCATCCTGCTCGTCCTCTTCGGCGCGCCCTTCACCACGCACCACCCGCACACCCTCCTCTGCGCGGCCCACATGGCTCTCCTGTCCGCCGCGCCACTCATCTACGTCCACGGCGTCGACGGTCACGTCTGGCGCGAGATCTGGGCCGTCAACCGCCCCGCGGACCCCGTGTGGGGAGGGGCGCTGGGGTGCGGCGTCGGCGCGTGGTTCGGCGCGATCCCGATACCGTTGGATTGGTATGTCGTTTCTCCCTCTCTCGTCTTATCTCTCCCTGATGATTATTGGTTTATGAATTTGGATGCTAACTGGGTTGTAGGGACCGCCCCTGGCAGGCCTTCCCCATCACCATCATCACCGGCGCGTACATCGGCTACGCCGTCGGGTCGCTGATCTGCCGCACGCCGCTGCTCTACGGGAAGAGGATCCAGTTTGAGCCTCCGGAGGAGCAGGATGGAGAGGCGGAACAGCGTGAGAAGTCGAGCTAGATTAGGTAGATAGATGGGATACCTTGGGAAGATAACTTTGGTAGAAGATACCTCGTGAAAGAGAGCGAAAAGGGTGGATGGGAGGGAGAAACGAGAAAGATGAATTATACCGTATTCTAACTCTTTATTATTCTTGTCGTCTGGTCTGTGGTGTCATCAGACCTTTGTATTTTATACTTCACGTTAGTGTTACTGTGATGTTGGTATGTCTATCAATGAAAGCATGATATATATATACCTGTATACACTAGATATATCTTATGTCTTTATGTCTCATATACGATAATGATAGGATCATCGTGCATCTTTCCTCAAAAGTTCACTACAAAGGGGTATACCGTACTCTGTATAATCAATCCATGGATAGATAATGGGCGTCTTACTTTATTCAAATAATTAATCACTTATGTTAATTCAGTCAAATTGATCATTACCGTGCAATGGAAGGAAGATGCCTAAGATACCTAGCCAACGACTGGATCGGAAAGACAACAACAACAAGCATCATTGGTCTAGTGGTAGAATTCATCGTTGCCATCGATGAGGCCCGCGTTCGATTCGCGGATGATGCATTGTGTGGATCGATACAAAGCCGCCATTCCGGAAAGGGAAGTGGTGGGGCGTTCTTTTTGCTCTACATTTATTTCCCTTTTTTCTACTTGGCCTTTTTCTTAGGCTTTGTTTTTCTCTGTTGAAAACTGCAGCATCAATCAATGCGCACCAGATCAGGTCAGATCAGGTCAGATCATGCTTGAAATATGATGAGATTCCGGTGGCTGGCTGGATGGATGCGGATGCAGATCTATGGTCAGGGTCGCAGCTGGCTGGCTGTTCGAAATCCGAGCAGATAGACATTATTATTTGCTATCGACTGACTAGTAGTAGCACATGTGACGGTGACATGCACGGACGGCGAAACCTCTGACCCCAAATCTCATGCCGCTTCTCTCAGGAAGTGGAGTTAAAAAAGGTTGAGGATGGGCTGCTGTTGTTGGAGGTCCAGAGGAGTATGCAAACTGATATTAAATAAATCTGAAAAAGGCTCCGATAAACATGTTAACATCGCTGTCATAGTGGAACCAGTGCGCGGATAGCGATTATGGGTATATATATAAGAAATGAAAAATCGGCCATCATGAAAGACACACATATATATACATCACGCAGCCACGTACAGTACAACGCAGATCCAGCAGGCTAGTTAGTCATCATGGAATCCTGCAGTGACCGAGAACCGGTATTTGCAGTCTGGATTCGCACGCTCGGCAGAACTTTGTCCCCAGTCACTCGGGGCAGTAGTCACCGAAGAAGAAGAAAAAGGACCGGGTTGTTTCGTGGGCCATGCTTCGCTCTTGACGACGGTTTCCTGGACCACGGTGATTTCCTTGGCGGATGGGGTTGGCGTTGGCCCCGGTTGGCCATCATTATTAATATTATTATTCTCCCCTTCGGCCAGGATGTGCTCGTCGCTGCCCCAGGCGGTGCCCTTGGGGATGGAGAGTGGGTGTGAAGGTCTATTTCGGTGTTCGCGACCGGCGGCAGCCTGGGGTTCTTTGCTCGCGAGGGGATAGTTCCGTGAGGGCCGGGCGTACGTGCTGAACAGGGCGCTGAGCCCGATTTTGTCGGCGCACTTTCGAATCAGAGGCTGGATGACGGGCAGGTTGGACACGACGATCGAGACGAATGTTTCGCGGCACGCCCATTTGCTTCCGGTGACTGCGCCGTCTGGGCCGGACTAAAGAGGAAATGTTAAATCAAGAATATTACACCGATGGTCACTGAATCCCTGGTGAACTGGCGGACTTACTTTGAGGATGGTCACGGCGCGGATAATGCCGGCCATGATCACGAAACCAGCCCCGCTGAAGAGGGCCATCAAAGTGATCCGTTTCCGCATGCTGATATTTGCCTTCCACAGTAGCTATTGTCCGGAAACAGGTTAGAGGAGTTGGGTTTATCCAGTCCAAAGACGAGAAAGATAGTTACATGAGCATGCATACCGGCAAGGGAATGGAAAGTAGATAGATATCAGTGAGGACATTCGGTATCACTACAACCAGGACATACAGTTTCGAAATCGTTGGCTGACAGAGATCTGCATATCCCAGTCAGAATACGTCTGTCTCCGTCTGCAATGTGGAACTCCAGGGGAACTCACTTCCAGGATCTGGATTGATCTGCCAGTATTTCTTCATCGGCTGGCATCCGAGTAAGATGGAGAGAGCGGTTGCAATATAGGTCACCCCCAGTAATACATAAGCGATGCGAACGCGTAACGTCAAATGCGCCAATCCGGTCCTAAGTATGTTATCGTTCGATGAGTACCACCGTCCAATCCACGGTCAGCTGGAGAAGCAGAGCACCACGTACGTCAACCGAGAATAGAAGATGGCGACACAGAATTTCAGCAGCCACAGAATTGCTGCGTACAAGGACCAGCCTATGACCTGGATCTTGGAGCCCATTACACGATCATACCATTCCTGCGAGTCGGGCCTCAGCGCCGCTCGCTGTTCCGGGGTCATGTAGCTGTTCGTCAGGCCGTGGAACTTGGCGCCGACGAGATATGCGGCCACCGTCTCTAGTGTGAACACCACCTAAGTAAGACCAAGACAAGAACAAACACTTAGTCTCTCTTTTGTGCTGAACAGGAGAACCGACCGACTCACCCCCGTCAGAGGCATCAAGTAATCATCGAGCTGGAAGTTCGCAGGGCCGACCCATGACCAGCGTGCGTAGACCCGTATGCCGATGATGATTAGGCCCAACGAGAGAAGGGTAAACGCTTCGGGGTCAGCACCCATTTTTGAAGAGGACGTTTCTCACAGAATAGAATAATTCCCAAGGAATTGGAAGATGGAAATGGGAGTTGAAGGGGCACGTCCTGCACTGATGGCCGGAAAATGGGAACATCTGGATATCTTGCAACCGACAACAACGTCGGAGCATAAGCCCTGGGCCTCCCGCGCGATATACTTTTGCCATATTGATAGCACCAGGTTGGGTATCAATATCGGAAGGTCCGTATCGGTAAGAATAATTCCCTGCGGTTAGATCTCCAGGAGGTTGCCAAAACCTTCGGTACCCCTGTGCAAGCCGCCTAACTGGTTGCTGTTGCTTCACTGACGAACTTTGCTTAGGGTTTATGACCTATCCCTATCATAGTATTTCGGTGTCCTCCAATGAAAGCTTCAGAATCACTAAAATAGCAATCTGCCAAAGCTGCTAGCCAGGGGTTCCTCGGCAAACGACGGTTTTGGCAACCTACTCCGTGCTACTCGGTACAAGATAATGTATCGGAAAATAAGGAACCGGGTCCTTTCAACGTCGCTTTCTGATTTTTGGGAACATCTCGCAAGTCGGGGGGGAGGGAGGGGGGAGCTTAACCTCCTTCAGCCCTGGCAACTCATGCGGATCCGGTTCGAGACGGTCTCCAATACACGTGGGGAAGCGACAAGGGTTGGTGATGATGATAGCCACTTCCGTCGGCGCAGAGAATTAAGGGTCACCATCGGGCTGAAGTGTCTAAATCCAGCCCCAAGTGACTCTGACGACGCGCAATTGAGGCTGGTCTCAAAGAAAGGGGCTTCTATCGGAGAATGTGAATGTTTCAACCCCGTGTCATTCGGGATGCGGAATTCCGTGTGGAGGGAACAAAAAAATTGTTATCTGTTATTCTTTTTGTGTCAGTAATAATCAAACCAGTTTGGAGACTACATAGGAACCAATATGCTGGACTGTATCAGAGCATTCTGCACAGTATAGTCTCCGGGATTCGATAGCTGCTAGCCCTGGGATCCCACTGCAGAAAGGAGACATCTAACAGAGTAGAAACTCATCATCTTCCGTCCGAGGACAGCGAACCTGGTGTCAGGCTAGTAATGAGAGGTGAGGCTGATTTTCGAACTATCCAACGGTACGGGTCACTTGTACACATGCTCGGGATTGTGCGATATGACCAATTACACAAAGAATAGGTGAAAATAAGCGAATATAAGCGAGCATAGGACACGTATATACACATCATCATTCGAAGTGAACAATATCCCCATTGAGCGCTACACACTCCTAATGTGGTTATGATCTTCAGGCATATAATGATGGAATATGGTTGGTCTGTTCCAGGAGGAATCGACGGTCCGAACGCCGTCTCAGGCGGCGGTCCTATAGCTGACATCTTTATCGGCACCTTCAACATTCTCAACCACGGATTCCTCCATGTGAGTTTGCTGTCTGGGGTTCTCTATGTTCGAGATTCCGTGTTTCTTGTGATCTTTTTGTGTGTGTATACGTCGGATCGGATCATATGCTTTGTTGTTTGCATTCCCTCGTAGTCGCTGACATCCCACTCTTTTCCTTCGACTAGCTTCCACCAAGCAAACCGCCATAGAAAGAAAAATGTCCAAAAAATCGTCAGCCGCACCGGTGCGTCTCCATCCTCGCACGCTACATCGATTAGTCAGTCCGGGTTTTCGGTGAGGGCTTTCGTAATTGTCATGGCTCCCGATGGCGATCGAGATAGGGTGCTGTCAGGCATACACGCTTACCGCCGCCGCATACCGGGGTCAGACCGCTGAACGCTATTCGAACCGACCAATCGTGTCGCCGTTCATTATGCCTAAAGAGCATAACTGTGTTAGAAAGATTGCAGCACTCGACAAGGATACTCGCTCCAGAGGATGATATATGTCCGTAGGTATACCACTTGGCCCGCAGAACGTATACATAATGGACCTATGAGCTAGATGGATGGAGAATTAGACTCTGTATGGGTGGATACGGGGTTCGCAGCCATTCAACAGCTGCGCACGTACGAGTGTTATCCACCGTCTTCAATGTTATGAAACAGCGCACATCGTATTATCGCAGCCTTAGCTCAGCGCGGCTCGCGGAACCGGCTGAGCGTGGACCCGGGCGCGCGGTCCGCGCGGGCGCCCCCCATGGGGCGGGGGGCCAGGGCCAGTGCTTCTACATTTGACATCTTAACGGATTATCTCGGCTCACGCTCAGCATGATGGGGCCAAACACTAGCAGTTCTAACATCGGAAGAACCACAGATGCGAATCATCTGGACCTCTCTCGTCTCTCTAGATGCCCCTGATGGTCTAACACCTCTACTCGCCTCAGCCTCTCATCCCTGACATCCCGTACACCATCTCCAAATGTGACGATGCGGAGCTTGGAAGGGGCAGTGAAACTATGAGCCCCGAAGGACCATCAGGCTGACTACCATCATGCAGCTAACTCACTAGTCTGCAGAGGACACCGGCAGGTGGATGGTGTTCCCGCTTGCGAACAGTCCTTGATGAGAATGCCGCGAGGAGATCAACCCTCTGGATATAAACCCAGCTGCTTGGCCTTGCTGCAGCCTTGTTCCGTTGTGTGCCCATCCCCTATCTACATATTTGTCTCTTCCCGTCAATCGTCCTGCAGCATCGAACGGACCAGAAGTATCTGACACCATGGCATCGACTTTTGATTTCATCGTCGTGGGAAGTTAGTCTACAAATCAATGTCCCTGTGGATTGACCGATGCTGAATTCCATGTAGGCGGACCGGCCGGTAGTGCTGTTGCCGCCGGGCTTGCGCGCACTCCAAAGAGCCCCAAGGTGCTCCTTCTCGAGGCCGGAGGCAACCATGACGACCGAAACCTCCGCGTCGACGGGCAGCGGTGGTTGACCTTCCAGAACAAACATATGAATTGGGGCTACACGACGACTGCCCAGGAGCATTGCAACAACCGCCAGATCGACTACTCGCGCGGACGAGGCCTGGGCGGTTCCAGCACCATCAACTTCGGCGTCTACACCGTTGGCGCCCGAGACGACTTTGAGGAGTGGGCGCGGGTCGTGCGTGACGATGACTTTCGGTGGGAGCACATCCGGGCCCGGTATAAAAGCCTCGAGACCTTCCACGGTGAAATCCCTCCCGGCGTCGATAAGAAATACGCTTCCCCCAAGGCCTCCGACCATGGCACCTCCGGCCCCCTTCATGTCGGGTACGCCGCGGAGTGGGAAAGAGACCTCCCGCCGCTGCTTGATGTCTTCGAGCAGGCTGGGTTTCCCTTGAATCCAGACCACAACTCCGGCAATCCGATCGGGATGTCCGTGTTGATCAACTCATCTCACAAGGGCCTACGCTCCACGGCAGGAGACTTGTTGGCACCTCGGCCGGAAAATCTGACGATCATCACCGACGCACCCGTGCAGCGCGTGATCTTGGAAGGCAAGAGGGCTGTAGGCGTGGAATCGAACGGCAAGAAATGTCAGTCGAGCAGTTCCGTCCAGTCATTCATTCATCCATTCTCCTTTTTTTTTAACCCTGAATTAGCAAGATAATTGACGACTAACTGCTCTCCTTTAGATGTCGCTTCCAAAGAGGTCATCTTGTGCGCAGGGTCTCTCGACGCGCCGAGAATCCTCATGCATTCCGGCATCGGGCCTGCAAAGCAGCTGGAACAATACAACATCCCCGTGGTGCAGAACGTTCCCGCCATCGGGCAGGGTCTTCGCGATCACTGTTTCGTCCCGCTTGTCTACACCCGGACCGACGGCAGCACCGATCGTCGCGCCTTCTTCGGCGACCAGAAGGCGATGGACAAGGCTCTGGAGCAATGGAAGAAGGACGGCACCGGACCCTGGGCCAAGTTCGCCTGCGAGCTGGGTGTCGGCTGGTTCAAGCTGGACCGGCTCACGGCGTCCAAGGAGTTCCAGGAGCTCCCGGCCGACGAGCAGAGGTATCTGCTGCAGGAAACAGTGCCCCATTACGAGATTCTGACCCACTTCCCCGTTCACTGGTTCATCCCGAACTTCCCCCAGGACGCTCTCAGCTATTCGTGTCTGCTCGTCTTCCTGTACAACGCCCAGGCCCGGGGCGAAGTCACGCTGCAGTCGTCCGACCCGAACGTGCCGCTCCGGTTCGACCCCAAGTTCCTGTCGCACCCGTTCGACCGCCGCGCGGCCATCGAGTCTCTCCGCGACGCGTTCCGCATCGCCAAACACGGCGCCTACACCAAGGACAACGTGGGCGAGCTTGCCGCCCCCAAGTCCGACTCCGACGAGGACCTCCTGGAGTACTGGCGGCAGAACCTCTCCTCCAGCTGGCACATGACAGGCACGGTGAAGATGGGCAAGCCCGGGGACCCGGACGCCGCCGTCGACAGCAACTTCCGGGTGATGGGCATCGACGGCCTCCGCGTGGCCGACATGAGTGTCGTCCCGGTCCTGCCGAGCTGCCACACCCAGGCCGTGGCGTACGTGACCGGCGCCACGTGTGCGGAGAAGCTGATCAAGGAGTACAATCTCGCGGGCACAGGCGGGCGGAGACTGTCGAGCCTGTGAGCTCGTCTTACACATATGACCATCTGAACATGACTGTGCTATACCTGAAATCCCTATTAATATATGGTCTACCTTATGTCATTCTGTCTCGTATTTTAAACAATTAATCAGTGTTTCCCCCCCCCCCCCCCCCCCCTCCTCTTTTGATCTCTGTGAGCATCTCATCTCCTTATTGTTTCTGACAGGACCAGAGCAACGATTGGTTGTCATTGTGCTGTACATAAACTTCCTATAAAATGCTTGTATCATAATCACAGTCCTGTAGACAGATAATTAGTTAAATGGATAAACAGTGAAAAGAAGATAAAAAAGCTCCCACTTCTCCACCAGACACACGCGTGATGAGTGAATCAAGGCTTTTTTTTGATTTTTCTTTCTATTTGTCCCCCCTTCCCATTTTGTGCTGATTCGCATGGAATATTATATATATATATATATATATATATGTATGTATGTATATGTATATTAAACTGCTGAAATTCGTGAAGCCTTGTTGCAGGAGGCGAGCCGAGAGGCAGAGGCAGGAAGGTAACAGGACTGGAAGATTGACTGTAGATAGACTGGCTCCCAAGAGAAGGAATAAATGAACTTGATTCGAAGAGCTTTCTCTCTCTCTCTAGCATACAAGATATATATCTTAGAAGGTGTCCCGACGAAGTTACATACAATCAAACCCAATCCAATCCAATCCAGTGGTGCAGGAGTGATTGATAGCAAGAGCAAGAGCAAGAAGCAAGAAGCAGGCTACACACACTCTGGGCTGAGATGAGATAAGACAAGGTCACCATCATTTCATATCATATCATCCTGCCCGCTATTTATTACTAAACTGGTCCGGTCCTGCCTTTCTTTTTGGATTATATTTTTTTTTTCTCTTAAAATATTCCAAGCCAGTTATTTCCAGTTCTACTGATCCACCAATCCAGTGAGGTTTACCGTTTTGTTACTTGACCGGGGGAGGAGACAGCTCAAGTGTATGAAATAGAATAGACAAGTTTTAACCTCTCGAGTTGTGATACATTCATCCATCGCGAGAGCTGACAGCCCGACTCTGGTCACTTACAATGCCCGGAATGGGCACAAGGAAAAAAAATATAAAAATTCGACCATGGATTCAATGTCGTTGCAGACGCACCTCTATTCCCTACGACAGGAACGAAAATCAAGTGAATGACAAGCGTTTATTATTTCATCAGGACTCGACTCGAAAATCCTCGAGACTACCAGCAAACCATATCGAAGACCGTTAAAGACCAAAACCAACCGCATGCCCAGATTCCAATGAGCACCCGCGAGCCCTTTTTTTTTTCCCTGATTTTTTTGTGGGCCTTTCCTTTTCCTCCCGGTTTCTTTTCAACATGGAAGCCCCCCCGCTGCAGCAAGGAACAATGTACATGGGGATACATACACAGACAACACGATAAGCACACGCGATGGTGACAACAGGGGACAGGCAGACGCAAAGGTCAGACACAGACATCCGAGGCCATTACGGAAAGAAAAAAAAGACAAGAGGGATACGTGTATGCCTTTGCAAGTCACGACACTCCCAGCCAAGACGCATAAACCTCGAAGCGACCACGAAACCCCCTTGAAACAAGCTTAGCTCGGTAGAGGGTATCAGGCGAAAGGACCAAACCCAGAAACATCGTGCATAACGAAAAGGGGGAGGGGGGGGGGGGACAGGAAAGGAAGTGTCGTTAAGAGTCCCTGACAATGCCCGCCCCGGCGTGAAATTCGTTAGTAGCATGTAGCAATTCATCCGAACCACATCACCCAAGCAACCTGGGTTGACCCAGCCTATCAAAACCACAGACACCAACATCGGATCGAAACAGATCTGAACATAAATTCACCCTTTCCCCCCCGTAGCAATGAGCTTCCGAGAACACCACCATCCCATGTACGAAGTGACAAAACGGTAAGCACTGTAGAGCTGGATCGGGGACATCACATGAAGTTTGAAATGAATCGAGTATCATTCGTCAATGCAGGCTTTTCTACCTGCTGAGCCAAAAAAAAACTGTGAGACATCAGGTATGGCACGGCTAGGATGCAGATACCGGTGGCGGCGGAGAGACCTCACTGTCCTCCTTGCCGGTTTGTGGGCTCGACGCTGTGCCCGTAGGTTGCTCAGTTTCCGTAGTAGTGGGCTTCACATCGTCTCCCTTCAGCTCCGCAGCCGTATCTGAAGCGACGGGGGACGCCGGCTCCTCAGGGATCGCTGGCGGCGGACCCGAGGCCAGCACTGAAGGAGCGGTGGAGGAATTCTGGGACGCATCCGCGTTCTCCCTCGGCTGCTCCATGGACACGTGAGCCCCATTCCTGGTCTCCTTGTTACCGGCGTACGGTAGGTTCTGGCTCGACGCTGACTTCTCCGGATCCATATGTGGCGGGCTCTTTGCTCGCTCTTCCCTCACCTGCGCGACCTTGGCCCGGAATTTACCGAAGAAACTTTTCCTCTCCGGCTCGGAGATCGTAGGAGCTGCTTCCTTGAGGTTGCCGACGCTGCCGTTCAGTTCGGAGTCGAGTGCGGGAAAAGACTGCGGTGTTTCGGTTCCGGGTTGCTGGGTCTCAAACGTGGAACTCTGTCTCGGACGATGCGAACTGCTAATAGAGCTGGTGCTATATTCTGCGCCGGCGTTGACACCGATCAGCGGCGGCGACGCCAACCCGACACTCATCTGATCACTACTGCGTTTCGCGGAGCGAGGGAACCGCCAGCTACGCCGGTTCTCCTTCTTGTCCGTGCGGGATGCTGTTTCGTCGAGTGGCTCCAGGTCGGAGTGGTCCGTGAATGAAGAGCGTGAATTCATCGACGGCGTTCTGGATGCGTTCGGTCTCAGCGGCGCGTTCTCCGATGGCTGCTGCGGCTCGGCGTCGTCGCTGGTGGCAGCGGGCGTTCCCTGCTTCGCCTCCTTGGCGGGCTGAGGCGTCGCCTCCTCGTCCGGCGGAGATGCCGCGGTGTTGGTCAACTTTGGTGTCGATGCGGTGGCGGCGGCCTCGCCAGAGCCCTCAGGTCCGCTGCGGGGTGCCTGAGAAACGGAATTATTTGCGTTGGACTGCTCGACGAGGTTCGGAGTCAACGAGTTGGACGAGCTCTGAGCACTTTCGCTCGCGCTTCCCGGTATCCTTTTCTTCCGCAGGCGGTTTGGCTGCCGCGGTTCCTTGGCAGGCTCGCCGGCTGCGGGGGGAGACTTCGAGAAGAAGCTCGACAGCTTTCGTTCCTTGCTCGGTGTGACGACGTTCGAAGGGGCTGCCGCCGGCGCGGCGGGCTTGTCCGCCGGCGGCAGCATATGCGCATCCGCTTTGGGGACGGGGCCATGCGTGGATGTGTGGATGTAAGCTTTGGCAGTCGACGCATCCGACGATTCCTCTTGTCCCGCGGCACTGTGAGAAGGAGGAGGCGAAGGGGAGCGGCTGGGAGATCGGGAGGTCGCGCGTCGCGACTGCGTCGGCGGTGCCAGTCCACTGGAACTGGACGTGGCAGCCGGTTCGGCCGCTCTGCCGAGCCGAGAGGAGGAAGGCAGGCCGGGAGACCGCTTCGATGGAACCGTGTTGCTGCGATGGACTCCGGTCGCAGAAGTCGGAGTGCCCGGGGTCGGGGTATTGCCTGATTTGCGCGAGTTCTTGGACGACACGGAGACATTCCTGCGCAGACCATCGTACTTGCGCGCGCTTTCCACGCTCCCCGCACTCGAGACGGAGCGTCTGAGGCTTGGTCCCGGGGACGGGCGCGGCGCGGGCACGCCACCTTCGACATCCCTGACGGTCTGTTCGTCGGCCGCCGTCCCGTTCATCCCGAACAGGAAGTGGTCCTGGTTCTCGATCAGGAAGATCAGGACATCCTGGCTCAGCTTGTACTCGTGCGGCGCCATGTCGTGGTTCGGGTGGGAAAGCAGGCCGGGCTGGAAGATGGCGGACAGGTTCGCCGAGGTCATGCGATTCTGATCCGACTTGGACGCGAACACGGCGAGGAGGTCGAGGATGTACAGGAGGAGCTGCCTGTTGAGCGGCGGAAGCCCTCTGATCAACTCCTGGTAGGTCGCGACCGCCTTTTCGTAATCGAAGTTGCCGATGTCGCTGTCTTTCGCCTCCATGTCGCCGACGGCCTGGGCCTGGTGATTTCGCAGGGGCTCGCGGAAGCGCTCGTAAAACTCCAGCGGCACGATGGGCTCCGGGAGCTGGTTGAGATAGCGGCGGAGGATGTTGGCGGCGTCGTGCACGGTGTAGCCGGTCCAATCCAAGCCCTTGCCATATCGTTCGGGGGAGTCGAAGATCTCCTGGAGATCCTTGATCCGCTTTGCAGAACCGTTCAGACGGAAGATGCCCTCGACGTCGGTGGCTGGTTCGCCCGGACCGTCAGCCTTCCAGCCGCACAGCACATCAGATGAGAGGGACGGCGTACCTTTCTCCTTCAGGAAGACACCGCACTTGGCAACCACGATGGGGACATAGCCGTAGATGAAGCTCTCGCCGTTGTCATTGGTCAGGGAGATGGCGACGTTGGCGTATTTGATGCTGACGTTGAGCGGGACACCAAAGATCCCGCGCGGTTGTGCTGTAGGAGTGGTTAGCTTATCCTTCTTGAACAGCCGTCTGCCGAGCCGCTGCAGGGCCCGCAGAGTAATACGAGAGACAGAGGAAGGAGCTATGGTATTGGACACAGGAAGTCAATGGGGGGAATCCAAATGACGGAGAGTTCTTGACAGAAAGACGACAAGAGACGGAGGCTTGATTGGACCAGATGCACTGTCTGCGATCGGCTGAGAGAAAAGCTGCCTTGCGCAACAAGGCCTGCAGAAGGAACTCTCCTCAGGATGCCCATGACCAGACATCATCGACAGAGACGGAGGGAGGGGAGGAAAAAGAAGAAAAAGGGTCAGGGTTGGGGGAAAGGGGACAGCCAGTCGCATCGCGTGTGACTGGCCGGCTGGGGTGTAGCAGCACAACCGGGCAGCAGGAAAACAGCTCCATCACCAGGGCACCAGGAACGTACCTTTCTCCTCTTCCTTCTTTGTGTTCCGCTTGAACTGCCTCCACCAGGATGTCAGATCGCGTTTCGAAGGCGGCGAGGGCGCTGGCGGCTGCGAGGAGGGGGCCGGGAGCTGCTGGAGCTGCGAGTTGCCTGTTGTCATGGTGGAACACGGGGGCGCACACGACTGTGCGGGAGGGCGAGAGAGGGGGTCGTCCAGGCGATGAGCTCAGAGGAAGGATCGGGATCGAGCAGCCTGCAGATGCCTCTGGACGTCGTTGTCTTTGTTCCCCAGGGTTAGCAGGTTCGCTGGTGGTCCGGGGCTGGAGGGCCTGGTCCGGGTGCGATCCCAAAATAGCACCGCAGGCTAGGGTGCCCAGAGCCGCACCGGGCGGGCGGCCACACGACAGGCACGCAGGACAGGCGGTATCGGTAGGAGGGAGGATGCACGGTCACTGTAGGAGGTCCGATCGGGGAGGATCAAGCATCGACAGATGGGAGAGGATGGAGAGAGCGCAAGGGAGCGATGGGGGGGAGCGGACGGGGAGAGAGAGAGAGAGAGAGAGAGGGTGAGGTGGACGGGCGGCGCGACAAGAGGCACGAGCCTCATGGACGGGGGGCCCTCGCGGAGCGTGACCGTGCCCGGGGCGACGGTGAGACACAGCCAGCTGACAGGGCAACGGGCCTCTGGACGCGGGGCGTGCACGACAGGCGCTCTGGCGATGGTGTTGCAGCAGCAGAGAGAGGTGCAAGAGAGAGAGCTTCCGAGAAGCAGAGTGAGGGCGTGGGCAGGGCCAAATAGCGAGCGTTCCCGCACGCTCTCCGGGGCTGGTGCCCGCTGCCAGCCGCCCGTGACGCCCCGGGGGCCGTGCCTGGAACCGCGGGTGTGTCTCTGCTCTCCACCGCGGTTGTTACGACGCAGAGCTGCTGCCCGAGAGCCTCGCGGTCTCTCTCTATAGATATAATATATGTTATATATATGCATAGATGGATCAGAGATACCCGAACATCCTCCCCCCCCCTTCTCCCCTTGTAGACATGATGTTCCCTGATCTACTCCATGCATCTCGATGCAATCTCAGACATCTGACGCCTCCGCCTGGAACGTGCGCCGCGCCTGCAGAGTTCGAGACTTTCGCCCGCTTCGCCGGTTGGCCGGTCACGGGGCCCGCGCCGGGAAACAGGTCATGTGAGGGCCATGTGACTCGACGCTTCCGACCTGCGCAAGGAGTGTTAGCCCCGTCCGTAGAGACATCATCACGTGATCTCACATGACTCCGCTGTGGCTTCGAAGAGCTTGGCCGATGCGGACACAAAGCCGCAGTCACCGGGATCTCCAGCTCCAGGACTATCTCCACGATCTTCAAGACTCCGCCCTTCCGCATTTGATTCCCGGTCCGTCTTCGTCTCTCGTCACCATGGAGGGGTAAGTATTTTTGGTCCTCCAGGGAGAGAAAAAAAAGATGCTAACAGGGTATCGATCCGCAGACTCAACGCTGCCGAGCAGCGCGAGCTCGCGGCTCGCATGGAGAAGAAGCAGATGAAGGAGTTTATGACGGTACGTCTCCGTTCCCTCTTTTCCGCCGCCATTGACTTCGCCTTTTTTATTTTTATTTTTTTTCTTGGTTTTGGATATCTTTATCCAGCACAACCCACATGTCCGCTGGACCAAAGAAAGAAAACAACCGCTGACTCCGCCCCGCAGATGTACTCCAAGCTCGTCCAGCGCTGCTTCGACGACTGCGTCAACGACTTCACCACCAAGTCCCTCGTCGCCCGCGAGGAAGGCTGCGTGCTGCGCTGCGTCGACAAGTTCCTCAAGAGCTCCGCCCGCCTGGGCGAGCGCTTCCAGGAGCAGAACGCCGCCATGATGCAGAGCGGCCAGCTGCCGGGGCGGTAGTCCTCTCGTTCCTTTGTTCCGTTGGATGCTGATTGAATGATTTGGGCTATGATGATGATGTAGAAGGGGTATATCTCGTCCGGACGAGCTCGTTTGCCATGAATAGATATGTCTGGGATCAAGTGGATGAGGCTGGGGTTCTGGTCCCCGGGGAACAAAGAGCTCACGAATCGGTGTCTTCTGCCATTTCTCTGTTTGGTTCTTCTGTGTACAGTACATACTCAAACAGCCGGTGCGCACGAGCCCAACGGGCCGGCAAGGACCCGTCTGATCGGCCCGGCTGAAGCCATTGAGACTTAATGGGGCGTCGGAAGGCTGTCATGTCCGCAATCTACCTTTCTGTCTCTTATGTCTCTGTGCACCTACCGATCCTGCTGAGTAATGCTGTTCTGCTGGACGGGATAAAGGGCACAAGAAAGTCTCCGAGAGCGGAGTTTGATATACGCGGATACGGGCTAAAGTAAACCCACCTGGCTTGGCCGGACATGACTCGGGGAACAGTAAAAGAAGCGGTACATCTCTGGGCGTCGAGACGCCCCGTGCAATGGGGATCGCACTGCGTACATTGTAGTGCCCGGTAATTGGCAGTACTGTGTATGTTCCTCGTCCTGCCAGAGGCCACAGCTAGGCCGTACAGCACCTCCGAGAGGTCCTAGGTCCCGTCGGAAGCGGACCAGACCGGAAAAGGATGCCCGTTTTGTCGCGCGAAAGCGATCCAGGCGTATCAGTAGCGGAAGCTATCAAGGCCAGACTGCTCATCACGCGGGCTGGTTGCTTCCAAGGGGACAGGCACGAGATAACTCTGAGGAATCTACGGTAGGGTCGAGTACGATCCTAGGATGCGAGGAGGAGAGAGCGTGGAAGCTCCCCGACGGGTGCGAGTCTGCACGACGTCATACAGTCCTCGAGACTCGAGACCCTGCAAGAGAGATGATGACCACTGTTCGTCATCCCCCACAGCGACCCTGCTGCTCGACCAGAACGCTCCCGCAGGGCATCCCGCTCGCCGTGAGGGGAACCGGGGGAGGCCGCGGGCGGAGCCTGGCCGGCTCGCAGCAGCTACTGGATTATCCTGGATTGTTTCCGGGGGAGACAGTGATGCTGCATACAAGGGCAATTGCCGGGCAGGACACGGCACTGCCCGGCCTTGACGTCTACGGCGCTGGCGGACGGTTGGAGAGCCCCTCATGCCCCCCACCTGCTTTTTCTTCCCCTCCCCCTCGCCAACGGTCCTGCTCCTCCTCATCCTCCCCACTTGCTCTAGCCGGTCCTCTCTCGCCGCCGGCTTTTATTTATAAGTGTCTGTCGCTACGTTATCCTACCCTTCCTGGATACTGCCCCTTCACCCACCTCTCCTCCCGGCTCCCCTTCTCTCACCACCTCCCGCCTGTCTGTCCGACCTACCTTCACCCGCATCCTTTTCAGAACAGGTTGTGCACCATGGCAAGCACTGTTGGCAAGGTGAGTGCCGTCTGCCAAGGATCCCGTGGGCCGACCAAAAAACCCGTGTTTGCATCACAACGCTGACGAGATTCACCTCGACGCTATCCAGACCATCACCTGCAAAGTAAGGATCCCCCGACGCCGCCCATGCCAATGGTTCTGCAAACACGAGACCATGGCCCAAGCGAGCCCGGATGCTGAGCTGTCATAGGCCGCAATCGCCTGGGGTGCTGGCGAGCCCCTCTCCGTCGAGGACGTCGAGGTTGCCCCGCCAAAGGCCCATGAGGTCCGCATCCAGATCTACCACACCGGTGTCTGCCACACAGGTGGGTTTGCGTGATGATATCGGAACCTCTCGTAGCAAGGACTGAACCACCGCCTAGATGCGTACACGCTCTCCGGAAAGGACCCCGAGGGTGCCTTCCCCGTCATCCTCGGCCACGAGGGTGCCGGTATCGTCGAGTCTGTTGGAGAGGGCGTCACCAACGTGAAGCCCGGTGACCACGTTATTGCTCTCTAGTACGACACCTGTCTCTGCGGTTCTCCCGTCCACTCGTAACGGCAGATTGCTGACGGACGCAGCACCCCCGAGTGCCGCGAGTGCAAGTTCTGCAAGTCCGGCAAGACCAACCTCTGCGGTAAGATCAGAGCCACCCAGGGTCGCGGTGTCATGCCCGATGGGACCACGCGCTTCAGGGCCCGCGGCAAGGACATCCTGCACTTCATGGGCACTTCCACCTTCTCGCAGTACACCGTCGTGGCCGACATCTCCGTCGTCGCCATCACCCCCAAGGCTCCCTTCGACCGCGCCTGCCTGCTGGGCTGCGGTATCACGACCGGTTACGGCGCTGCCACCGTCACCGCCAAGGTCGAGGAGGGCTCCAACGTTGCCGTCTTCGGTGCCGGCTGCGTTGGTCTCTCTGTCATCCAGGGTTGTGTGAAGAACAAGGCCGGCAAGATCATCGCCGTCGATGTGAACGACGGCAAGGAGGCCTGGGCCCGCAAGTTCGGTGCCACCGACTTCGTCAACCCGACCAAGCTCAACGGCAAGAGCATCCAGGAGCATCTCATCGAGATGACCGACGGTGGCTGCGACTACACCTTCGACTGCACCGGTAACGTCGGTGTTATGCGCGCCGCCCTCGAGGCCTGCCACAAGGGCTGGGGTCAGAGCATCATCATTGGTGTCGCTGCTGCCGGCCAGGAGATCTCCACGAGACGTAAGTTTCTTCCCCTCTCGTCAATTATCTATCGATGGAACGCGAGATGCACTCGAGATTGTACCAATGCTGATGCTTTGAACAGCGTTCCAGCTTGTCACCGGTCGTGTGTGGAAGGGATGCGCCTTCGGAGGCATCAAGGGCCGCACCCAGCTGCCTGGCCTTGTCGAGGACTACCTGAACGGTGAACTCAAGGTCGACGAGTTCATCACCCACCGCGAGCCCCTTGCCAACATCAACACCGCCTTCGAGCAGATGAAGGCTGGTGACTGCATCCGCTGCGTCGTTGACATGAGGGCGTAATGTCTTTATCCGTGACTTGGAGTAATCGAGTGCGGTCGCCTCTGGCGGGTCGAGGCGTAGTGTGTCGAATGTCCGAAAACAAAAGTTTTAGGACACCAACAGAAATGTCGGGCACGCCCTTTGCAATCTGGACGTGTGTACCGATATGAGTGTATGCAGCCCTTGAAGCTCTTTCGGTGCAACTGGTTCGGTGGGGAGCAAACCATTGCATGGATGGAGTCGAGTCTGCAGAGGTCACAGTCCTGCGGGATAGCCGCGGGTATGAGCACCTGTGTAGCTAAGAATGAATGATGACATTTAGAGACTCGACTTGCCTTGTTCTCATTTGACATGATCTGAATTGGTAGCTGTGCCTGTTCAATGGCACGATCCGCTCGATCTTGGTGCCTCGTATCTCTGCCAACCTTCAAGCCCTGTCCTGCCAGGACAGGGGACAACCGTAAGCGACATGACCATCCCGGACATTGAGCCGTAGGACTCATAAGTCTGCTGGACTAGGACATGAGGATTGTGATGCCCGGCAGGCAGCTTTCCCAGAGCGCGGGCGGGGTCCTGCTTTAAACACGCGGCCTGGCTCCCACGGTCCTCATGCAACCCCGGCAGGTTTCCCAGATCGGCAGGCGCTGCGGGCGGGAGACCCTCCGACTCCGAACTTACCACCCATGATTGTTATACCTAGTCTGCCATGCAGCATGGATGTAGCATCTACCATGCCCCCTAGAGCCCTCGCAAGGGGATCGTTCTCGGGTGCTTCGATGGCTTGGCTGACGGGACAAACACCATTTCCTAACCCTGGAACGCGAAGGGTTGCCGTGACATGAGTTAGGTAGGTATGTGCAGCACATAGGTACTGCTGGTACTTTGCTACATTAGATTTCTCCCCAGAAAGCGTGCCACCATTTAGAGCTGATATGTTTATACAAGAACTGACTCCAATCACAGCTTTCTGGATAAGATCCACATACAATTTTGTCTTCTCAGTTACCTAGGGCGTCAGATCGATAGCAGACCTGTTGCCAGAAGATTGCCGCCGACTAACAAATTGGCGCCAGGATCGGCGAATGTCAGCAGGACAGTACCTCCCAAGCCGTCAAGCACAGTGGCCAACCAGGATTCGACGTTGCCAGGCGGTTCTCTTGCTCTAACACTGTTTGCCATACTAACCTTTTGCTGTCAGTGAACGAGCGATCAGTTGTGATGAGGTTCTGGCGCTTTGCCAGGTCCGTGCTGGCTCGCGTTCCTAGCTCAAATGGAACCGCGACGCGACAGCTCGGGAATCTGGCAAAGCCGGCCCAACAGCCTGTCGAGGTCTTTGGCGAAGACATGTTTAAATACACTGGAGGGAGATGGATGTAATAGTGGGAATTGGGTACGAGAATAATGCCAGTGTTGCAGGCACAGATGTCTCCAGCTAGATCAGGGTTTGCTCAACAGTCAGTGGTGCCGGGACATGGCACGAGTCTTTCATCTCCCGTGGACAGGAAAGCAGCAGATTAAAGCAGTGTCTGGTGTCAATGTCTTAATCTATATATACATACATATATATGAATATTCAACGGCTTCTTTGTATATATATATATATATATATAACCTCGCACTGGCGAGGCATGTATACTACGCTTTGTCCTCTGATAATCTTGAATGACGCAGTACCTAGACGGTTATTCCCAATAGTATCCATACCTGAGCTCTACAAACGCCTAAAACGCTCAAAACATCTTTCCCGGTATCGTTCACTACGTAGCTAATGTACTTGTTGAGTTGTTGAGTTGAGTTAGGGCTCCGGAACTTCACGTGTGAGCGATCGGTGCCGAAGATCGGCAAACTCTTTATGGTTCGGGTCATCGGGAGTCACTCCGCATTTCGGAGGAATGCCCTGGGTCGTTTGTTATACCTCTACCGTGCGAATATGATTAGCCCGGGAACCGGAGCTAGTAATGCGAAAGGAGCGACTGGCGGAGAGGTGTGATGGCTGGGAGCTGCTACTTGTCTGGCACTGGTGAATGGAGGCCTGCAGCGGCTATAGGCACGTTTCAAAGATCCATTCTGACTCGAGAATAGTTGGTATAGATAGGTTCCCGGCCAACGGTGAAGTGTCCATGTTCCTTTATGATGTATGGTTATGGACTGTACAATTCTCTCTCTCTCAGTCAGTCATACCTATCCGAAGGCCGAGACTCAGCGTTATCACCTGATTTGGAATATTATTTCAAGGGACCTTGCTGAAGAGATGCAGCTGTCTATTTATGATGGCTAGCAATACAGACCATCCATGAGCTGAATCTCCATGTTGATGACGAACATCAAAACAGAGAGGCCCCCCTTATTCCTTGGCCGGTAACCCTGTGTTGATGATGAGCTTAGGATGTTCTTTCTGATCCTCTGGTCAATGCAATATCTGTTGAAATCAAGGCCCTAATACCTAGGCTTGAATCGAGCTTCCTTTCAGCCTCTTCGGACACCCTTAGTTGTCAGGAGTGTTCATTCCGTGACTTCATCCCCATCGTCATCGTCATAAGTCTGGTTCGCTGAACAGGGCAATCAGTCAGCTCAAGGCCACATCATTAAATCAAATGAATATCCAGAAATAACGAAAGAGGGAAAAAAAATAATCTCAATGAAAGAGAGTCTCACCCCACGCCGGATACCTCGCCAACGCATCGAAATCCCCCGCATCCAGGGACGCGCTCGCCCGGTCGAACGTGCCCCTGGGCAGGTGAATCGCCTGCCGCGCCCCCCGCGCATCGGTATACACCATCCGGTTCGGCTGGACGTGTCTGGTGCAGTTCGAGCTCAACTCCGACTCGTGCTCGTCATCATCGCGCTTCTTCGAACCCCCTGCCAGCCAGATCGCCGCGCAGCCACTACTGCCGCCCCCGACCCGGGCGCAGCAGTACGCCGGCGGCCGCGGCCCCGCGCACGACAGGAGGTATTTTCCGGCGCACTCGGCGTTGTCGTAGGTGTACATGGCGCGGCCCTCGGGCAGGCCGGTGCCGCGGACGTAGGCGCACCAGGGGCCGCCGGCGCGGCAGCACACGAGGGGCGGGACGTTCACGCAGCTGACGTGGGCGAGGCTGTTGGTGCAGGCGCTGGTCTGGAAGAAGTCGAAGTCGAGGCCGTGGGAGGTTGGGAGGAGGAACAGGGAGAGGGTTATTAGGAGGGCTGAAGAGGGGATTTTCATGTTGCTGTAAGGGTTCGTGTTAGTAGTATATAGAATGGCGGAGTATAATATCGAGGAGTGGAATTGAGCATGTATGCTGGCTGGAGATAAAGATAATTGTAGAGTATTTATATCCGGTGAGGTCGAGTGCTGAAACTGCGATTGCAAACCCAACGGAAGAAACAATACCCCTCCCCCCGTTGCTTGGACGGCGGGGAGGTTGCACAACGGCCATCGCACGCATCCGCCAGTCGTGTTGCCAGCGATGTTGTTGCAGGTGGAAGTTCCATACGTACTGTGCTGTGCATATAGTGCATATATGCTAACCTCCGTCGAGGATGTCTGCAGGGCACTTCTAATCAGCTCATTGCATGGCTGTAGAATGGAGCGGTCTTTGACCACCCATCTACCGCTTCCAGCATAGGTCCGCATCCGAGATCTCGATCCGTTCTGTCAAAGGGATGTACCGACTTCCTTATCAGACTCTTTCTGGAAGTAGTGTGGCGGTGAAAGCTATGACAAAAGCCAAAGGAATTAGCTAGAGCCCCTGAAAAAAAAAGCCATGGGCATGTCCCACAGAGAATCCAACATAAATAGATCTGCCCTGTACTGTAGTTCTTCCATGACGCTCAAGTTCCCCGTCACTCCCCATTGCTTTGCCATAGGTAGCTGGCTGGCTGGTTTGTCATAACTCAATCTGTTCACGCCGAAGTCATGGTATATTTATTTGAGTGATGTATCTTCTTCAATGACGACCCGGTCTCAAAGAGCATGCGCACAGCACAGCCAGCTGCGCCACCACATCGCTTTCAGGGCCTGCGAACATGACAAATCTGCAAAGAGTGTTCTCGAACAAAGAGGTCCGTGTACATTCGATGCCAAGTATCGCACCGGCAGTGATAGCAGGTGTTGGGTTCAAGTACTAGCCACCTAGGTAGATGTGCAACGCTGCAGGATGTAGTATTTCAAGATAAAAAGTAGTAGTACAGTAGTTACCTGGACGAAGAATGGCAGCCATCCATCCAGGCCTGCTTCTCTCTTCTTGTTCACCATCAGACTGTATATATCTATGGCTGCTGGAGGGCCTTCCTGTTGCAAGCTCCTCATCTCTTGCCCTAGAGAAAGCAAGAAGCAAACTTCTGGCATGTGCGCTGCCCTGATGCTGCCAAGTCAGCGTGGTTTTTTTCTTCCTTGTTTCTCGGTTTATTATTGTAGATAGATAGATAGATGGCAGTGAGTTTGTATCATGTCTTTTTCATGTCTTTTAATGATGACGATGTGTTGTCACACGAAGGATCCTACCCAATCGATGAAGAAGACAGGGACAACAACCCAAAGGCCAAAGCGACTTTTTACTTTCCCCCTTTGGCGGTACCTGATGCTTCTGTTATGGATCGATCGATTGCACTACAATGTCTGATCTCACACAACAGATCATCACCAGGGGTCTTCTCGCCGACCTCTCTTCAACTACAGCCAAGCCAAGCAGTGACAAGATGCACCTGTCCAACACAACATGCCGCCTCACAAGGGGAGATGGCACATCACGACGTCTCCTCCCTCACCTTCCCCACCTCCGAGTACGCGTTCAGTGCCAGCTGCCCGCCCAGGTGCGCATACAGCACGTTCCCACCCGCAATCTCCCCCCGCCGGATCAGGTCGATCATGCCGGCCAGGCTCTTGCCCTCGTAGACGGGGTCCGTGATGAGCGCCTCCATGCGCGCGCCGTACGCGATCGCGTCCCAGGTGCGCTGGTCGGGGATCCCGTACGTGCCCGCGTGGTACCGCTCGTCGAGGTGGATGTCATCCTCGGTGATGTCGTCCGCGGCCAGGCCGATCTTGGCCGCGGTGTCCCTCGCGATGCGCAGGATCTGGGCCCGCGTCTGCGCGGGCGTCGCGGAGGCGTCGATGCCGATGATCTTCCTCTTCGGCTCGGACGGGTAGAGCTTCTCGATGAGTTTGAATCCGGCCACCATGCCCGCCATGGTCGAGCCCGTCACGGCGCACACGACGATCGTGTCGAAGACGATGCCCAGCTGCTTCTCCTGTTCCCGGACTTCAAACGCCCACCGCGCGAACCCCAGGCCGCCCAGCGGGTGGTCCGACGCCCCCGCGGGGATGTAGTACGGCTTCTCGCCGCGCTGCTCGCACTCGTCGAACAGCGCTTTCAGCGTTGATTTATGTTCGATCCCGAACCCGGACGGGTCGAGCCGCACGTTTGCGCCCATCAGCCGCGACAGCTGGATGTTCCCGACGGTTTCATATCCCGGATCCTCCCACTCGACCCAGTGCTCCTGCACCAGGCGCGCCTTCAGCCCGTACCGCGCCGCCACGGCCGCGACCTGCCGCGTGTGGTTGCTCTGCACGCCGCCGATGCTGACGAGCGTGTCGCACCCTTTCGCAAGCGCATCCGCGAGGAGGTACTCGAGCTTGCGGGTCTTGTTGCCGCCAAAGGCGAGACCCGAGTTGAGGTCGTCGCGCTTCGCGTAGACAGCAACACGGCCGCCCAGGTCGGCGGAGATGCGGGGCAGGGCGTGGATGGGCGACGGGCCCAGCAGCAGCGGGGTGCGCGGGATGGCGGCGAAGGGCTCGGGGAGAGGGATGTCGGGAGTCATGGCTGCTGTAGGAGAAGTGGTATGTCGTGCGCGACGTATGTACCTGTGGATGTACTGTATATATATATATGTGAGAAGGAGCCCTTCCGGAAAGAATGCTTCTGATCTAACGCGGGGCGAGAAGCAGGGGCACAACGATCTTATCTGGAGCCTATATCGTCGGACCTTGATACCAGGGAGCCCTCCCGGCCGATGCTATCCGCCGGCGCGACGATGAAACAAACATCTCGAGATCGGATGTCTCCCTAGACTGGACGATCGACGAATGGGCGGCTCCCCGACACGGGTATTGGTGTGCGTCTTCCTGCTCCGGTGGACGTTCTCTGTCCTATAACGAGACGCCGTCGGAGATGCTCCGGGCCAGGCGTCTCGGCATCAGCAGACGGGGCCGAGATAGATACGGTAGGGTTGTGGTGGTGACCGGCAGCACTGCGCGGAAAGGGAAAACGAGGCCGGGTTGCCGTATGTATACATTGCTTGACCGCATGATCCTTCAGGTATGTCTTCATATTTTGGTGTCTCATGTCGCGCAGTAAGTAGGATATCAGGTCGATTCACACGTGTTGATACTCCTGATACATCATCGTTCCGAGCCTCTGTACGTGTCGGACAGAATATGCAGACATAAAAGATACAACACATCCCACCGCCGTCTATCTATCTATAATGAATCTAGACTGCCATACACGTACGCCCGACAAACTATGGCTCTAGGAGCCAGACGCCGCAATCGAACATCACCACATCTCACCCGCCAACAACGCCGTTACCATCACCACATACCTCTAACTCGTATCAATTATCAATATTGAGATATATATATATATATATATCACGCTGCGACCCGACAGATCGCCAACCTCCCCACCTCCCCCGACCACCCGAACACGACCGTGATCCGCTGGAACCGCAGCCGCGACTCGATGTACCCCAGCAGCGACGCTTCTCCATTCGAGTCCGGGGTTGGAGCTGCCAACAGCTCGGCGGGCTCGCGGCCCAGGAGCTGGCGCCAGGCGTGCGGGGACCAGATGAGTGGTGTGGGTGACGCGGTTCTCGTGGTGTTTTCTCGGGGAAGACGAGGGCCTTGGGACGGCGAGAAGGAGGCTGCGCCGCGGGAAGACGAGAGTGAAGGGGCAGACGGCGAGCAGGCGATCGTCCCGGTTTCGTCGCTTAGGGCTCCGATCTTGAAGACGACGGTGGTTAGTGGCAACGTAAAACTTGCGGATGTTCATTCCAGGAAACAAATGAATATCCAAAAGTACTTACAGCACAGTAAACACTGCCGGTCCAAAAACTATATCGGCTTGTAGACTGGACAGACGTATCCAAAACCTCAACTGTCAGTGCACCAGTGCTGTACTGTGTGCAACGAACTCACCACCTGCGGATTCAACCTCAGCTCGGCCCTCCTCCCGCACTGGCCACACTCCGCGGCGACGGCGTTAGCGAAGAGTGGCATGGTGCAGCTGTCCATACACGTCAGATAAGTAACTTCAGCGAACGAGATCAATGGCTATTCTGATGTCTCCTTCTGGTCAGAGAAGCTCAAAACAGGGTGAACCTTACCATTCCGCGCTGAAGAGCCGGCGCCGCCGGTACAGCGCGACGAGGTTGACTTCGGTGATCAGGAGGCTCATGTAGCCCATGTAGATTTCTCCTTTGTGTCAGCGTTTGCATTATCGATAGCTGGACAGCTGGGTGCCTGGGTAGGTAGGTATGTATATACTAACCATTCGGACGGGTTCGGACACTGGTAGGAATGGAAAACGCTCGTTAGATTCTGTTCAATAGGAAACAGAAAAATAGCAGGGAAGGAAGCTCACAACTCATCGATATCCGCCAGCGTGAACTTGAGCTTGACGGGCGCGGCCTCGAGCGTCTCGACATCGAACACTATCACATCATGCACATTAGCTGGGACACTCGTCCTCCGTGTCAGAAACACTCCAAGGGAGGAAAGAGTAATACCCCCCTCCGGATACGCCGGATTCACGCATCTCGACGCGCCCACCGCGACCCGCCGTAGCCACTCCGCCTCGACGATGTCCGGATCGACCTCGATCATGGTCCGCGCCGTCACCGAGAGGCACCAGTCGCGGCGCCAGTTGGCGCGGGAGATCAGGAGGACGGTCGAAAAGGGCGTCCAGCGCAGGGCGGAGCACATCATCCGCCCGTACAGCGTCAGGATGGCTTCGCTGGACTCGTCGCCGATGCCGATGTCGATTTTTTCGGCTGAGTGGCCTTTGGCGTTTGTTACTGATGGCAGACATCAATCCAGATTAGCTGGCCTGATAGAAAAGGAAAGGAAATCCGCAAGAGATAGGTACTAGGTAAAGGTACCTGTTGTAACAGCCCCAACGGCCTTGACGTAGACCAGCACCTTCATCTCCGCCGCAGCATCCCGTCTGGTCAGCTCCCTCGACTCTGCCAGCGAGCTGAGCCCGTGGCCGTGGAACGGCTGGCCCTCTCTGTACCCCAGCGGGACCCTGCAGATCCTGCCGCTGTCCTCGTGCACGACAACATGGCAGGCTCCGTCGCGCTCCGGGAAGATAGAGGTCATCAGCGGAGCGGGATGCTCCCTGTCATTGGGACTGCTATCTCGTTGTGGAATTGGTTTCGGTGCAGAAACATGCGGAGTCCAGACGGTGAAGAGGGAGCCGAGGCCGAGGGTGTACTCGACGTCGATGTACCAGAGACTGATCTATCATTGTATCAATCAGTTGTAGCATACACAGGTTAGCAGGCTACAGATATAGTGTACCAGTATGCACCCCGTGTGGTCCTTGGCCAGGATCTTGAGACACCCCCTGGCCGCGCGCGGCGACTTGCTGGCGGTCGGCAGGTCGTAGATGTTCACCACGCGCGCCATGAAGGTGACCCGGCGCGGCCCCGGGGTCAGCTCGCCGATCAGGACGTCGTCGTATCTCTGCCGCGGTCTCCATGCGTTGGAGTCCTGGTCCGGCGGTGCCGTCAGTTCCTCGAGGGAGAAGCCGTCTCGGATCTCGTCAGAGGCATCGTCAGCCCGCTTTCTCTTCCGGGTGGAAGAGGCTTGTGGCCTGAAGTAATCTTCAATGGTGGCTCCTGAACGAGCCATCCTACAGATTGGGTGACTTTGTCAATGAGGTAGCTAGCAACAGATGACGCTGGTAAATACGCATCTCCGCGACCCGTGGAGAGAGGAGCTACAGGCTGAACTGAAGAAACAGGGAATCACGTGGTATACGACCGCAGAACAGCAAATGGAAAACGAGAAGAAATTCAACAAGGCATAAACCTGGTATTCATATTCCATTAATGACAGACTAGAAGGGGATACTAGCTAACAGCTATCTGCTGTGAAGGGGCACAGCCCCGGGAAGTTCAAAGTGGTTGCGCTGGAATCGACAAGTCGTTTCCAGGCGAAAAGCATGGCCTACTTACAGGACTAGGTTCTAGTTACAGGACCCTGTCCTACTTACAGCACCGTGTCAACAGCATACCTTGCCTGAGCTTACAGGAGCTTGTGCTCCAGGGTCATGTCGTTCTCCGGCTGGAGACCAACGCAGGCACGGAAGATGTTCATCAGAGCGTTGCGCTGCTTGGCCAGAGCGTTGACGACAGGAGTGCCAGGTGGAGTCATGGGGGCCTGAAGATTTCGATTAGCCAGGGGTCAACGGATCATGGTGCGTGTATCGACTCACCTTGAGCATGTAGCTGAGGATGCTCAGCACGCTGTGGAAGCCCTTGTACTCGGCACCCTCCTTGTCCGCCTTCCAGGTGATACGGGTCATCATCTCGGCGACGATGACGAGATCGATGATCAGAGGCGAGGCCAGGAGCGAGTCCTCGCAGACGTTGAAGATGCTGATGGTCTGGTGGCCGCCGCAGAAGATCTCGGCGTAGTACTCGTCGAGCGCGCGCTTGTTGTCGCCGACGGCGGGCATGTACTTGATGACGACGGTGTGGTCGGGGTGCTCACCGGGCTTGTAGAGGACGGTGTTGGCCGCGACCATGTCGTCGACGACGTTGGACTTGGAGATCTCCTTGGAGCGGAACTGCTTCTGGGAGCTCAGGTTCATGCCGTCGTTGTTGCCCAGGTGGTTGTAGCTGGCAATCGAGGTGAGCTTGATACCAGCGTTGATCAGGAAATCGACCAGCGCAGACTTCATCTTGGTCTGGCCGGACTTGAAGTCATCACCTCCGATGAAAGCGGAGTGCCTCTCGGCAAGCTCGACCGCGCCGGGCACGAAAGTGTTCTGAGGAGAGCCGTTGATGAACGGAGCGTTCTCCAGGATCGAGGCCACGGCGAAGACGGTGGACGGGGCAACCTCCGGGTGGCCGCTCTTGATGGCGTTGAGGAGGTTGTCGGCGGTGTCGTTGACACCGGGGATGATGTCCGCATAGCGCTCCGTGTTGGCGGTCCAGAGGACGATGACCTTGTCGAGGCCGTTCTTCGCCTTGAACTCACTGCAATTGAGTCAGCACAAGATGTTGAGGGGCATAGAAATGGGCAGACCTACCGGATGTCGTTACGCAGGTGCTCGACATGGTCCCACGAGGCCTTGGAGCCCGGGATCACGTTGTCGGCACGGGACTCCTGGTTGGCCGCGATGAAGTCCGGGTAGTAGATGGACGGGAGCGGCTTCAGCTCAGCCATCTCCTTGCGGATGAGCTCCTTCAGCGAGGGCTCCAGGACCTTGGCACGGTCCATGGCGTCCGCGAGGTTCATGGAGCTGATGTCCCAGCCACCGACGACGAGGTCGTTGGGGTGGACCATGGGCAGGGCGTCGTGGAAGGGGATGTTGATCTCCTCGCCGGTCTTGGCGTCGGTGCCGAGCTTGATGGTCGAGCCCATGATGACGGATCCGTAGTAGTTGGCCGCACGCTTGCCCTCGCGGGTGTCCCAGACGAGGCCGCGGCGGTTGGCGATGAGGCCGGCCGTCACGGTGGTGCCGTTGTTACCGCCCCATCCGACGAGCATGACACCGACCTTGGGGACCTTGCGCTGGACCTTGAAGTGGAAGGTCTCGGCCTTGGGGGCGGCGACGTACTTGCCGTCGGCGGTGCGGGTGACGGCGGTGGTGTGGTAGACGTACTTGGTGCGGATCTCGTCATCGGTGTAGACGACATCGGGCGAGTTGACGGTGAAGAGGGGAGCCGGGGTGTGGCCGACCGACCCGTTCAGCGAGCCATTGACAGCACCGTTCGCGTGAGGAGCCATTGTGTGTGCGGTTACGCGGTCGGAACGGGAACTGGGTGGAAAAGTAGCAGGCTAGAGGCGATAGCAGTCGCGAGTCCTAGTGTTACTGGGTATACGGTGAATCCGATGCCCCTCCACGACAGGACGAGCGTCGGCCGTTGAACGGGTGGTGGCGCCTGCGGACAGCCATTGTCAGTGAATGCTCGAAAAAATTTTTTTTCGTCTCCATGGAGTTGTAGCAGACAGAATTCCGTAGGACGTGGTGCAGGACATGCACACACGTTCCCCAATGGGTTGATCAGGCATCCATGAAGACCTTGCAGGAGGGAAAAAGGCAGCACTCACGAGTTCAGTAGTGTGGAAAACGTGGTGGCGGTGTTGAAGGGATCACTTGGGAAAAGTGATCGGATGTTGCGTTGGGAGAGGTGTTGCTGGCGCAGCGAGGCTTTCAGAGGAGATGATGACCGATTTCCTGGTGGTGAAGAGAAGAAGGGACGACGACGGGGGGGAGGAGGGCCCTTTTATGCCTGCGGACCAGAGCTAGCAGGTGAGCTAGCGGTGGTGGTGAACCTTCGTGGCCGGTGTGATCTGTCGTCTTCTGCGGGCTTCCACCCGTTCCTTCCCGTCCGCAAGGAGGAGGAGGAGATGCATGCTGGGCGGCGAGGATGCTCACCCACCCACCACGCACCCAGGGCCGTCCGATGGCAGTCTGATACAGAAAGCATCGCGGTCGCCCGTCAGATCTCGAGGTGCGGTGGTGGAGCGACGTCGAGTTTAGCGTCGAGTGTTTCCGAGACGGGTTTACGCTCGCCCGTGCGCCCCCGATCGCCCCTCCCTTCCGCAACGGCGCTGCCCCTCGCTATCCCCTTCTGGCGCAGCGGCCCCTCCGCCGCCTTGCCGTGCGAGGAAAGAACGCGCCCCACCGGTGGGCCCGCATCCAAGATGATCCTCGGGTGCCTCCACCGTCCCCGGCGTGCGCCCTTGGTTTGTATGAGTGTCGTAGACATCGGTTGACTTGACCAGCCTGCGGCCCTGATGGCATCTGTCCTGGTTCCGGAAGCATCGGGATGTACATGATTATTACTATCAATCTGACGGTGGAAGGTCTGTCGAGGCAGACGTCCTGGGTGGGATGTCGACGGAAACATGGCCCAGGACCAGGCGAGATGCTATGGACGCCTGCCGTAATGCTCTTGGACATGTGCATGCGCGGGAAACGCGGTCTCCTGGCTACAGATCTAGCATCTTCTACGAAGCGTCCTCAAGAACTACCGAGAAGGGAAGAACGGGAGGGGTCGCAGGAGGTTCGGGTGGCCGGGAAGGGTTGCGCAATGGGAGAAGCTTGCTCGGCTGCTCTGCGCTGACGTCCTCCCGGAGTGGGCCTCGCCGGGAGGGCTGGCGTCTGTTCGCGGTTATACCGCTGCACAATTCCATCGAGTTCTACGCATTTGGGCATGTCCGGCACGTGCCTGGCTGCGAGGGAGATCCTGCGCGACGCTGCCATGCCTCGACAAGGAAACCGCGATCCAGGGCGCCGGCACGGTGGCGGCTGGCGCGCAGGCCGCGATGCAGGGCATCTGCAGCCTCGACGCACGCCTGGCAAGTTCCGAGCGCAGCCCGGCTGCCATTCGCCGGAGCACCGGCCGGATCGCACCCCGTGGGAATCCCGGCCTCTTAGTGGCTGCGGAGAAGGTGGGAGGCCCGGCCCACCGCACTCCGACTGGCCGGAGCCCGGACGACGCTCGAGCGGCCCTCGCTCTTGTATCTGGCGCTAGCTCCCTCCTCAGCCTCCTCGCATCCACCACCTACCTTAGTGCAGACTGCAGCTGAGCCCCTCCCCCCCTCCCTCTCTCCCTCCCTCGTCCTGATCCCGGTTCGAACGCTGGTCCCATAGGGATCATACGATGCCAATGCTGCCTGATCTCCTGTCTCTGCTGCTCTCGTCTCTTGCTGCTGCGCATTGGCCGTGCTTCCGTTGTTACCTGGTTCTGTTTGTTGTCTGTTTTTCTGTTGTCGACTTGCTTCCTGTTTGCATGCGCTACGGCCTGGCGGAGCACTCTTGTCAGCCAAGGCAGTGGAGCCCGCCAGGAGACCTCTTTATCGGCTGGGATAATCATCGTCATAATTTCTCTTCCTCCGTGGGACCGGCAGAAGAATGATTTCTTCGGGCAGCCAGACGGAACGGCATCCTCCTGAGAGGTGCTAGTCCGGAATGATCACCTTGCCTTTGAGGAAGTCCCCGGCTTCCTCACGGTCGACGCAACGGCGGATGGCACTTCTTACTGGCGGAAAGGGGGGGAGAGGGGGCGCGGTTGCAACATCGTCGCGGTGGATGGCATCGGAAATTGCATGGGAGGGGTGGCGCACGGCAGCGGCCCTGAGGCAGGATCCTGTTCTTCCTGTATAGGGAGGATTCGACCGGATTCCATCACGGAGGGGGGGGGGGGGGGGGGAAGGGAGGAGCGCTGGGCGGGTCGGGCGCGGCGAGCAGCTTGGATGGACCGAAAGGGAAAAACCCTCTCGCTGCGCGGCGTTAGCGTGGTTGCTCTGTAGATGCTTTGGAGATAAGTACGACGAGGGCTTGGGATGCTCTGCAAGCTAACCTTAGTCGTGTTCGCCTCCGAGGGCTGCCTGCGAGACCCGGGACGGGCAGGGAGGCAAACCCACGATGCCCTCGCGGGTTCCCTCGACCCCAACCCGCCGTCCATGGTTGGGAGACGAGGAGCAGCGGTGGTGAGATCACGTTGCCAGTGTCCTTCTTCGTAGACATCAATCCAGTAGTAGAGCCCTCGGTCGTGCTCAACTCTGCCCGGGCGGGAGCGGGCATGGGCCAATGACGGGGAGGGGAGGTCGGAGCCCCGTGCACGGAAGCTGGGAGAAGGTCGACGGGCAGAAGAGACCTCGGGAAGCGGGAGGCGCTGAAACAGGCCTTGGACAGGATTGTCTGCTGGGCCAACGGAACCCGGGCCACCCGCCGCGTTGCTGCCTGAGGATGTTAGTGTCGTCGCAGACCCCGTCGAGCGAAGAGGCCTCAGCAACCTCACGACTGCACGTCATGGAGGCGATCGTCGTCCCTGCGGGCCATCGCGATCTCTGATCGAGGAGGATGGATCGCAAGACGTCCCTTGTCGTGGATAGACAAGAGAGCACCGGCCATGGGAGGAGGCTCCATGGGCGATCTGGCAGGACGACGCGCGTGGCCAATCAGCGCGCGCCGTGCTCTCTCCCATCCCCTACGGCGAGCGACGGCTGTGGTTGGCTGAGAGACGGCGGTGAGGCGGCCTGACGCTAGCCCGCGACGGCTGGCGCCGGCACTCGCTGACTCGCCCGTCCGCAACGCCCCCTGGGGCCGTGCGACGGCCTGCTCGAACCTTCGACGCTTGACAGAACGCTTGGCTCAGGGGAGGGACCGCGATGGATCATGGATGCCAACCGAGGCGGCCGCGTCACGTTGCGACAGCATGGAGTGAGTCTCCTCCTGTGTCTGTCGCGGCCTCGAGGGGCATCCGTTGTCCATCTCGAGTCCACCAAGACACCACCACCATCGCCGCGGTCGTCGCACAGCCATCGCCGCCCAGCAGATCGCTCTGCCTGCTGCAGCGCCGTCTTGTCGCGTCCAGTCGACCTGTCGTGCGGCCTCGGGGGTCCCGCGTCCTCGAGGCACGGCTGTCTGCCCTCTCCTGCTCTCTGCAGACACAGAGCGCTTCATCTGCGTCGCGGCCGTTGCATCTCCATCGCCGCACGGGCTCGACCACCGGCACGAGCGCTCTCCGCGCCGGACGGCCCTTGCTGTCCCCTTTGCTATCGTGGTCCCTGATCTGATCTCCTCCCCTCCTCCCCCCAGCCCTCTTGCCCTTTCCACCACCTGCCATCCCCGATCGCGACGGATCAGGCACTGGTTTGCCGTTCCGGAGCCGGACGGGTGCATGGTGGGAAGACTGTTGACCGTGTTGACGGCGGGCTGGTTGTGGGAAGGCTCCCCGTCGCGACGTCCTCCATCCCAGCCGTTGTGCGGTGACCACGAGAGAGAGAGAGAGAGAGATAACACGAACGTGGGCAGTTCGCCATGGTGACCAGCATGGACTTGGCGGGCATCCTGCCCAAGGTCAAGTGCTCCAGCTGCGGGACCGAGGTCGAGATCTCCGCCATGGGAGACCACGTCTGTCCCAGACCAGCTCCGAGTAAGCAAACGCCTCTGTGTGCTTGTCGAGTATCGCGTTGACGGACATTGTGTGTGCACAGCCTTACCGGCCTCACCACCGCCGGACCAGGAGCAGCAGGCCAACCCGTCGTCCCCCAAGCCCGGGAGGCCGGGCCTGCCTCGCATCGACCCTCCGGCAGCCAGTACGTCTTCTACGGTTAGGGCTTTTGTATACCGTCTGCTAACCTGACGTCCGTCCCAGATCGACCGTTTCTGCGACCAGAGCCGCTGACGCCGGCCAGCAGCAATGAATCTCGTTCGGTCTCGCCCCTGTCGCCATCCGCAGGGCCCAAATCTCCTCACCGCGCACCGCAGCGCAGTCATACCTCTCCCCTGCTGGCGGATCCTCCGTCCCCGGAGCTCACGAATCTCGACTGCGCGTTTCCCCCGTTCCCTCTGAAGAAAAATGCCAAGTCCAGCGCGTCCAGCACCCGGCCGCGCGCGGATTCCAATGCCACCCCGAAGATGCACCCACCGGCGCCGGGACCACCGCCGGACGAACTGTTCCCCACCCCACGGGCAGGCCATCGGCGGACCGACACGAGAAGCAGCGTCGCCAGCTCCGCCTCGCGGCCGTCGACGGCGAATTCGACCCGGCGGCCCTCGACGGCTGGCTCGCGAGGGCCCCGCAACGTCATGGACGAGGTGCCTCCCGTGCCCATGGGCCCGATCCGGTCCTTCACCCCGACGCCCAGGAACGGCACTCGAGACTCGAGCGTCTCGGGCAGTCCTTCCAAGCGAGCCGGGAACTCCACGGGCTCTGATTTGGGTCTGACAGCGGAGCCCAAGAGCTACGAGGACGGAAATGACGTCTTGGATACGGCTGCCGCGCTGCGTCGATCGCGAACCCTGTCCGTGACGAGCGGGAACCGAGACAGCGTCGGGAGCACGAGAGACTCTCTTCTGCGGAGGCCATCGCAGCCCTCTGACCTCGGTCGAAGTCAGAGGCCAACCCTCTCGGACGTGGATATGCCTCCGATCCCGGAGTCCAAGTTGACACCGACGACACCGACGTATAAACCCTATCGGCCTCCAACCCCCTCGACACCTGTGGCCGGAACAGCAGGGATTCCGCCGCCCAGTCCGACCCTTGGGGCTTCTCAACAGAGCGGGAACGTGGGAACGAGCGGGGATAAGGGGAAGAAGGGTGGTGGTGGAAAGGATGACGTGGGAGGCCTGTCGGTCTCGAAGTTTGCACGCGCCCTGGATCTGGACGCCCCAGACAGTTCCGACGAAAGCCCGCCTGCATCGCCCCGACTGTCGCCGTCACGGGCACGGAGCGGGAGCTCACTGTCGAGCCCACCGTCGGAGACGTCGCACCCAGCACGGCAGGAACCTTCGGAGCTGAGAGGCCCTGATCCTGTCCAGGATAAGCTGCGGCCCAAAGGTGACGTGCCGGCAGCTGATGGAGACGGGGAGATCATCAAACAGACTACATTGGCGCCTCCTCGTATGCCGTACTTCGATGTCCCCGATTCCCCTACTGATCCCGCCATCCAGCATGGGGGGCTGTCTCTCGTCCCGGAGAAGCCCCCTGCCCCTCCTCCAGAACCAGAACCCCCTGCGTCTCAACCGCCGCCTTCAACGAAATCAGCTCCGGATCCCGCTGAGCCCGCTACTGAGCCTCCTGCCCAGCCTGCTACCCGCGCGCCCCCGAGACGGCGCTGCCGCGGCTGCGGAGAACTCATCACCGGGAAATCCGTCGGCTCCGCGGACGGCCGCCTGACGGGCCGGTACCACAAGGCCTGCTTTGTCTGCCACAAGTGCCGGGAACCGTTCCAGACGGCCGACTTTTACGTCTGGGACGACCATCCCTACTGCGCGCAGCACTACCACGAGCTGAACGGCTCCCTGTGCTGCGCCTGCAACACGGGAATCGAGGGCCAGTACCTCGAGACCGAAGAGCGCGCCGGCCGCGGCGCATCCGACCGTCAGAAGTACCATCCCGACTGCCTCAAGTGCTCCGCGTGCAAGATCGTCCTGAAAGGCGACTTCTTCGAGTGGAACGGCCGCGTGTACTGCGAGCGGGACGCGCGGCGAGCAGCGGCCATGACCCCGCCGCCCGGCCCTCGGCGGCCGCCGATGCCGCCGCAGGGGCGTGGCTACCCGCCAGGACCGCCTGGGCGTCCGGGTCCGCGACCCGGTCCTCCTCCTGGAGCCGGGCCAGGAGGCCCTCATCTGGGCCCGCCGGGGGGTGCTGCGCGTCGGTTCCCCGAGCGGAGAACGACCAGGTTGATGATGACATGAATGTCTCTGTGTCGTTTTCTCACGGGCGTGGTGTGTTTGGGAAGCGTTTGTTACCATTCTCCTACATCTCCATTCGTTCCATTCCATCCCGTTTCATTCCGGTGCCCATCGTTACTTGGCTTATTTCTGATATCCTCTGTTCATGTCCTTTCTTTTCTTATGCGGCATTGCATTCTAGATATCCCTGTACAGCATGCACGTTTCTTTACTTTTTTTTTTCCTTTTTTCCACGGCCCCGGCGCCGCTCTTTGCATTTCATGCCGTACCTTGACCTCGTGCGTGTTGACCAGCATTATACCCCCTTTCCATTCGATTCGGTCGTTGGATTTTGCATTTAGCGGATCGCATTCTCCGTTCTACATTTCATACAGACGTAGTGTTTATTATTTTCTCGCCGCTCCTCGGAGGGCTGCGGGTTCTTATTTTATATACAGTATCATTAGGTCTATGATTCATTCGATACTCAAACCCATCTGGCTCATCGATCCGTTGTCTGTATAGGACCATTGTGTTCTTGTAGTAGCTACTCGCTGTACTATCTGTTCCGCTCGTCGGTCGGTCAGTTGTGTGTGTGTCGCGGCTGATAGTGTCGATGTCGGTAGGTGCTAGGTAGGTAGGTAGGTAGGTTGTCAGGGGAAGTTCTCTTTTTTCTTTAGAAATATGTCCGAAATGTCCGAAATGCTCGATGGGTTGAGAAATGTAGAGTAATACAAAATGAACATCAAAGTCGCTGTCTATCCTTGTAGGATGAGACAGACCTATTGGAAACCGATGCATGTTCTCCAGCTCGAGTATTTGCATTCTGATTGGTCTCTTGGTGTGGTGGGGGGGTTGGGGGGGCGGGTTTGCAGACAGAATCTCTCTCACCGCCTTGATGGAACCCCTGGCTGGTCGGCCGGCCGGCCGGCCCATGCAGCCGTTGCTGCTGCTGCTGCTGCTCACCGCCTGAGTCTTCTCCATCTGGCCAAGGTTTTGACCAATGAATATCCCGGATGACTGGCAAGTAACATGATTATCAATGATTGACCTAGACAGTGTTTTTTGCCTGTGGATCTTCTCTCTTCTTCTTCTTCATTGTATTCATGCTGCCGTGAGTATCTATACATATTTACATTAGGGGTGGGTGCATCAGTAATAATCACCACTAGTATATAGTATATATATACATATATATTCATCACCTCTCAACACAACGAAGTCTATTATATGCATTCATGCATATATGCATGTTGTTCGCTGCGGCTCTGCTTAAGAACAGGATGAATTGAAGGTGTTTACATGGCTAATGCAAGGATTTATTTCTTGGATTTTATTTTTTTATAAAAAAATTAATCTACTAGTCTAGCCTGTGGGTGGTGGGTCATTGATAAATAGATAGATTTATCGACGATAGATAGTAGAATTGATTGCATCAATCCAGATAGATAGATCGTTTATATCATCTCGTCCTGTCTCATCTTTGTCTTGTCTCGTCTTATACCCTATAATGAATGTGGTATTATATTACATCTTCTTCTCCTGCCCAACTCCAACGGCTGTACTCTGCAACAACGCGACCCGGTACCCGTCCACGGGCGGCAGATGCCGCGTCTTCAACCACCCAAACAACAGCACTACCACCGCGACGAACAGCAGCTCGACGTGCTCCCGCAGTGTAATCCGATCTTTCTCGTCGTCGTTGTTATCGTCATCATCGTCGTCATCCCACTCATCGCACATGGCGCGGAATAAGGCTGGATCGTCCGTGACCACGCCGTCCACGTGCTTCCGCACGCACCACCGCATGTAAGGCCGCTTGTTGACGGTCCACACGAAGACGGGCCGTCCCGCGGCTTTGGCTTCCTCGAGGAACCCCGCGCCCAGCGGGCCCATGAGCACCTTCTGGTTGATGTTGAAGGAGACGTTGGGGATGGAGAGGAACTGGCGGGCGTAGGAGATGGAGAAGGTAATCAGCGTGATGGGGAAGTCGGGAAGGTACGTTCGGGCGAGGGGGAGGTGTTTTGCCTGTCGTCGTCAGATCGAATCGAATCAGAATGTGGCAAAGGAGGGCTGCTTACCGACCAGCAGCCCAGGACGACGCGCTCATGCCATGGTCGCTTCCCCGGCGGCACGGACTCGATGGTCTCCGCGATGCGGCGCATGATGGTGGCTGGGTCGTTGTCCAGCTGGGCCGTCAGTGGAGAACAACGTGCATAGCATGAGAATACATCTCGTAGTTCGTACCTTAATGTCCAGCAACAGCCAGATCTCCTCCAGCCCGGGAGAGGCAAGATACTCCAGCACGTCCACCAGCCGCGGCATGCGATCATGCGGCTCCTTGAGCGTGCGCAGCGTCTTGAGGTACGCCCAGTCGCAGTCGATCACGTACTTGTTGACCCCGAAACACCGCTTCAGCGTGGCATCCTGGCACGTCATCAGTATGGCGGGAGCCGGATCTAAGATACCTAGGTCTGAAGGTAGGTAGGTAGGTAGGTAAATAGGTATTTGATAACTAGACCGGCCGTACATGGGAGATGACCACCACTCCGTCCCGCGACAGGTGCAGATCCGTCTCGATGGCGTGGCTGCCCGCCTCGACGGCGCCCTTGAAGGCCCCCATCGTGTTCTCCGGGTACTTGTTCTTGTACCCGCGGTGGGCGATGGTCTGGGGGAAACGCATTCCGGGCCCATTGGTCTTGGAGCGGACGGTATGTGCTGGCGGGCTGTTAGCTGGGTACCTGCCTAGGCAGGCATCCTCCGGTGAAGAGCGACGACCAGACACATACCGGATGGGAAGAGGGCTTTCTCTCGGAGCAGCGGAGTTTCCTCCGACGGCGACGAGCTGTGCTCGTGCCGCAGGGAAGAGGCCATGTTTTCCAGGAGGGGCGTCTGGGCCTCCATGATGGCGGTCGGACTGTCGACTGGTGAGACTGGTGTTGTGGGAGAGGAGGAAGAAAGGAGAGATGGGATCAGCTCACGATGAGATATGAAGATCTCGCTGGACAACCAGGGTTGAGGCCGAGTATAAGTCGGGAGCGTGTGCGGGTGGCCTCTGAACCGGGGGACAGCTCGAGTATGAAGGATGGACAGGACAGGACAGGACAGACACAACCAGCAGGACGCAGCAAAACAACCTTGCAGGAGATCAAAGAGGAGAGTGACGATGTGCCTTGATGTCCTGACAAAGAATTGAGATGCTCAGCGGCGCAGCAGACAGAAAGACGAGATGGAGGCCGTCGGAGCTTCGGAGTTAAGCGTCCACGGTTGGAGGGCGGAGACGGAGGGGAGACGGAGAGGCATAGATCAACCGCACACGTATACTATATATATCCCTGGATTACCTGCTCGAGGGACCTGAATGGAGCATGCGCGCACGGTCGATGCGAAGCTGGTCAGAGAGACGGGCGTGGAGGTGCGGAGAAGAAGAGTCGGTGACGGGGCGTCTGTTCCTGATCGAAATACTGCAGCTTGCCGACGGGCCGATACGTGGTCGCCGAAGATCGTCTGCTGACAAGTCGATTGATTCCGCGGGCTCCATCGACGAGAGAGACACAGCTGGACGACTGGCTGATCTCCGCGGGTTTTTTTCGTCCTCTGGTTATCTTGGGACCGTCACTGCCATGGTCCTGTCCGGGGTCTGCGTGCTGAAGCCGCCAGACAAGCCTCGTCAATGCGACATCGACAAGACGGGAGATCGCCGCGCGAAGACCGCTCCGACACGGCGAGCCAGCTGCTCTCGTGAGACAGAACCAGCTCTGGGGGCATAAGATGCTGCCCAAACAGGAATCCCGGACCTTCAAGACATGGACAGTCTCGGCTATTTTTCTGGACAGGAGACGACGGCGGTGACAGCTCGAGCTGCCAAGCCGTCATGCACTCGGTCTGTGCTTCGGATACCGGCCACAAAGCCCTAGACGCGTCTGTCGATACCCCGGGTTATCATTATCTGGCGATAAGCAAGACTCGTTCGCCAGTGGACAGGTGAGAGGAGTGCCAAGCGTCTACGGACCATTGCTGAGGTCGTACCTAATGCGGTGAAAGATGCAGCTCGGGCCATTGACCACTAAAGAACATACTGTCATCTTTCTGATACGGGGACTCTGAAGGATCCTGTCCTACCGGGCACGACGCGGTGTGGATTGGTGCGCTGGTGGGGCGTCGGATTAAGAAATCTGACGTAAGGGCAATAGAGTTGCGCTTCTCGACCCCGCGAACATTTCCCCCTCAGTCTGTACGGAGCATATATCTGGACCACTACAGCCTCAATCATGTCGTCGATCCAGCAGTGGGAGACGGCCCTGGATGGGCTGGACAGCCTCGTCATGACCGAGGCTCCCAGGCCCGTCCCGGGGGACCACGAAGTCCTCGTCGAGATCCACACAGTCTCGCTCAACTACCGTGACACTGAAGGTGGATTGCTCCTGGTTCCGTGATGGAGGAAAATGTACATCTTACTGATTCGCACGTTCTCAAGTCGCCATGGGCCTCTACAACCACCACAAGGGAATCCATCAGGGAACGACCGTCGTCCCCTGCTCCGACATGTGCGGTGTCGTGATCGAAGTCGGAAAGGGAGTCACCTCCTGGAAGGTCGGGGACCGCGTCCTGTCGACCTTCACCCAGACCCATCTCACGGGCCAGATCCAGCCGAAAGACATGGCCTCGGGTCTCGGGTTCCCACTGCCCGGCGTGCTGACGACCCATCGCGTGTTTCCCGAGTACGGGCTGGTGAGGGCACCAGAGTACATGACCGACGAGGAAGCGTGTACGCTGCCGATTGCCAGTCTGACGGCGTGGATGTCCATCAACGGGATGCGGCCGATGGGGCAGAACGGCGGAGAGGGCGAGTATGTCCTCCTCCAGGGCACGGGCGGCGTGTCCATCGCTGGGCTGCAGATCGCGAAGGCCAGCGGTGCTAAAGGTAGGTTGACAGTTGTCGCTATTCCACGGGACTATATTGTCCTCGATCTGAAATTTATTGCAGCATGGCAGCAAGGCTAACAACCCAGTCATCATCACCTCCTCATCCGATGCCAAGCTGGCGCAAGCAAAGCAGCTGGGCGCAGACTTCTGCATCAACTACCGCACCAACCCCGACTGGCAGAACGCTGTCATGCAATTCACCGAGGACCACGGCGTAGACATCATCCTTGAGACCGGCGGCTCCAAGACGCTCCGCAAGAGCTTCGACTGCGTCGCCTGGGGCGGTCTGATCAACTGCATCGGCTACCTGTCGGGCAAGGTGGACGAGGCGCCCGAGGACCGCACCAACGTGAACGTGCTGGCACTGCGGCGGACGGTGACGCTCAAGGGGATCATCAACGGGCCGCGCGATCGCTTCGAGGAGATGATCGCCTTCTACGAGCGGCACCGCATTCGGCCGGTGGTGCACCGCGTGTTCGCGTTCGAGGAGGCCCGCGACGCCTTCAAGTACCTCTACAGCGGGAGCCATTTCGGCAAGGTCGTGATCAGAGTGAAGGCGTAGAGTCAGAATCACGGCCTGTTCTGTATATAGGTTGCAACAGTAGACGTATTAAAACCCCACGGTTCAGGAAGCACTTTATATTAGGTATATAACCCGAAATCATGAAAAGACCTCTACAGTTTAGACAGAACAGATATTGCTTTGTTTGTGGTCTGGGATCCAGAACAGCGTTGATGTGTATACGATTGGATACCGGGATACATCGGATACTTTGCGAAAGTATCAGTTCAATTCCAAACTCTCTGAACATGTGAGAAGTAATGATGCCAGAAGAGAACGGGATTTCAGGTCTGAGTTAAGAGACACTCATCTTGTACAGTCATGCCCTGAAACTAATAAACAATAACCTGAGACCACAAGAGACTTGGTATGTACCTCCTCGCTTTTTTTATTTACAATTCGGTGGCTCGTTTTGGAGTAATGCATGCAACTCAACGGCTCTGCATTGGATCGAAATCAATCCATTCTCTCCTCGTAATGCGATAATCCAACCGAGTAAGTCCCGCGTAGATAAATTCTGGTCATTAGGTCTAGATCTTGAATTGAGTTTTTACAGCTATCCATATCCACGGTACTGGCCAACCAATGGTGCACTTGAACCAGACAGCAGCTCTCTTCAGATGAGATAGAAATGCGTTGTTTGAAGATCATAAACATATTGTAACTCTTACGTAGATAGCACGATGGGTTAAGAAACGCAATGTAGGTACTCTGTATATCTAGTATATAGGTATCCTTATTGACCAGTTGTCCTGTTCATTCAGTAATAGTATATATAAAAAATATATTCTCTATTTCTCTCTGTCAGAAGCTCAATCATTGCTATATAGAGTTGTATTATTAAGATTTAAGAAAAGTCATTCTACAAGCTAGCTCTAACCTCATAATATTACTATCTGTATCTAATTTTTATATCTTATTAAAGAAATATTATAATCACCAACTCGGGTTACTTATTGTGAAGCACCATCTACAGGATACTTCATACTCCATCACGAACAAAACCATGCAAGCGCTGTCCAACCTCCCAGTCCATGCTCTGCCCATGGACCAGCCTCCTCCGTCGGAGATCCTCACCGACGACTCGGGCCACGACGCCTACCGCTGGCTGCTGACCGGGAATGAGCGCGCCCGCATTGCGCAGATGCTCGATACGGAGCGTAAGTTCGATCTAAAGAATTACATCCTATATTCCTATGCATTGATATGTATATATATGTACTGACACCCGATCAAACCAAGCATCTTCAATCGGGCCCCTCCGCGGCAACTCATGAACCGCGACCGCGCCGTCTGCCGCCGCTGCGGGATGCACTCCGGGCTCGACGACCTCGTGCACAACGCGCTCTACGGCGGCATCCATGGCTCGAGTTCATGCTGGACGTGCTGCGGCATGGGCCCAAGGGCCCCAGTCCGCAGCATCGCGTCGTGTGTTCGGACTGTGGTGCGGTGCATGAAGGGACGTTTGGGTGGAGTGCGCATCATGGGAGTTGGTATCATTAGGTACCTAAGGATCTATGTATGTAGCTTCTAGGGGAGGGATGGAGGTAGGTTAGTAGTTTTTAGGGAGTAAGATTGAGGGTTTCTGGTCTGGGAGCGACTGTTATGAAAAGATGAAGAGAGAGCATGTGAATTGTTCATAGCGCAAACAGGGGAAACAATCAATATTATAGTTGTTATTCGAAGAAAAGAGCCAGCCTGACTGGCCAGGCCTCGCCTATCTAACCCTCCTACGCGTCGGACTGCTTGCTGCTTCTCACGATATCCATATCACATTCCAATGTCGTCATATCCACCACACCGAGAACATCCTGCTATAGTTTATTTGCTATATGTTTATAAAATGCGGTTAGTCGCAAGTCTCGAATCAAATTATGCCGCCAGTATTCGAACTATCACAGCGCAGGAGGCAAACAACAAATGTGATAGTCACATATGGCAGGAACCTTGCATTAGAGCAGCGGGCACCAAAATGCATGCACCTTGTAGGTAGTATTGCAGCGGCATGTGCGATGGCCAATTGTGAATCAGGCTGGCCCCTGGGCACGAGTCCCAGTCCTATATTTCGATTCTCATTCGAGGGAATTAATGCGAGTATCTGAGGCGCAATGGATGCGACCGTAGCCTTGCTATGCAAAGGCCGCAAGGCTAGATAGAGTCGGCCTCGTCGTCTCAACAGGCTGCCCCGAGACGTGGTTTCCATCTTCTCCATGTCATCTCTCCCAAAGACCTCCACGGTGTTGTCAGACAATCAAATGTGATTATTCTTTTCCAGGAATACTACTATTCTTATATTCCAGTCATCGGACGATCCATACCCTGACACAATCTGGGAAAAGCATAGTAGCGACTCTCAGACCATACGCGCCGTTTCCATCGACGCTCATCGTTGCCATTCTGCACAGTTTTCGCAAAATATCAATCATGACTGACCCTCTTTCTGTCACAAGCGGTGCTGTTGGCATCGTATCGTTTGGCCTGTCTGTCTGCCAGGGTATCATCTCCTACTGCGGATCATGGAAGGACCGCGACCAAGAGATCAGCAGCATCTTGAACAAGGCTGGTGGACTGAGACAGACTCTTCAAGTATTGGAGAACTTTCTACAGGGCGATGGATCAATAGATGCGGGAGATGGCGCTATATATGCCGATGTGCGAGATAAAGTCAAGGCGTGCAATGGGAAATAGAAAAAACTCGACAAAATGCTCAGGAAATGCAAAGGAAGAACACAATCGAATACTCTGCGCGGGAAACTGCGAGCACATAGGAAGAGGGCCCTATATCTCTTTCAACGGGCGAGTCTGTTGAGTATGAAGGAATCCTTGGACAGCCTTCAGGCGAATTTAGAAACTGCGCTACTGGTGTAAGTTCGCCTTTTCAGATTATGTAAAAAGATATTCTGATCGTTTCTAATATAGGACGCTTGTGAGTACATTCACAAAAGCTGACCTATGTACACAAGAAGTTGGAAAGAAGATTGATGATAGCGTAAACATCCCTAAGCCGTGCTATATGGTTGAATTCTGACAACTTGCAGATGTCGACGATCCAATCCTTTCAGAGAAAGCTTATTCACAAACCCGCATTACTCCGGTCACTCTGTGACGAGAGACAAGATCTGCAAGAGGAGATACAACGCAATATGCAAGCTACAACACAATTAATTGCCATAACCGGCAACTTATATAGGCCCCAGACAGGCTCCAGAACGCTTTGCACCTGTTCAAAACGATTACACATAGCCCCATCCCACTATTCTATTTGGAAACTAAACTTCCGTCAAATTACGTAAATCCTTCACGATCCTTCTTGTCCTCTATACCCTTTTGCGCAAAAGAAGACTCGGCAGGCAAAATTTGAAATCCGCAGTCGGTTATTAGGATCCGCACTAAAGATCGCGATGTCCATGACGACGGGAGCCGGAGGCTTGTCAATTAGTCCTCAGCTGAGCTTCCGGGCAGTTGTGCCTTCAGATTCGCCTGCATTCAAACTTGTTAATTTTGAGCAGTGCATCTTAGATGGTCGCAAGCCTTGGTCGTCTGTTAAAACGTTGGATCTCACCTTTCAGTAACTGTATCAACTATTCTGTCAGGGAAAAGCAGCTCCTACTGACATGACACCAGATGGAAAAACTGTCCTACATGTATGGACCATCACCCCAAATTGAATAGAGTTACTGACATTCTTTCAAAGCATATCTGCTCGTGGATTGACTATGTGGATTTTAAGTCTCCAGAAGTTTTAGAGAGCTATTGTCGGCTACTCAAGGACACCACCGCTACTGGAGTGTTACTAGATGAGAGGGACAACCATGGCTATACTCCCCCAGACGTGTCGGTGACAGTGACAGAGAGCCCAATCATTTCCTCGTTCCATGGACGGACGGAAATTATTTTCGATACCAGTTTAACTCTAATTGATGCTGGAGCGTATGTGACAGAAAATATTTTCCATCCTAGGGAGGGATGTGCGATATCACGCCTGAAAAGATACCTTCGATCCATAAGGAATCGAAAGGAGGAAGGTACGATTTACAGAATCTAATGGCTGTTGGAATACTGAATGATTCTAGGTCTTTTTTGACCTCATAGCAGCTCTTATCAACGAATCTGAAAATGAACTGAAGAGGGTCTGTTCTGCTAGTTCTACCGATGTCAATGAGCGTATCTGCGGAACCCCAGCGCTGGCACTATCGGTAGATTGGCCTCAAGGAATAAAATTGCTTTGAGAGGCGGGAGCAGATGTCAACCTGAAAGATTCCTATGGATGGTCACCAATTGAGCACGCATGTCGGCGCAGATGTCTCCCGTCAGTCCAATTATTGTTAGAGGCGGGGTGTGCCCTGGATGATCTTAATCTTGGGTATTATCTAGGATTCTATCCTTGCTCTCCGGAGAAACCTGTAGGGACTGAATTAACAAGCTCTTGCGCCGTGCCTTCTGCTCGGATGTTACCATGTTCGTTTCCCCCTCCCCCCACATTGGAGGAACCTCGCGCTTGGCGCTTTATCCATCAGGCCCTATACAACGAGCTCCGCTGAGCAGATGTGGATCTGCAACCTCAGCTTGTTTGCACCGAGTCATGGCGACGGAGCAGGAGAGCCAGATCCAACGACTGAGCTTCGCAGCTACATGTTGGCGTCGCACACGGCGCGATGCAGCCGTTGACCGCTACTTGGGGGGGGGGGGGGGGGGGGGGGGGGGAGGATAAAATGCAATTATGGACCTATTTGCCTATCTGTCTGGTGTTCAATTCCTGGAGCTGAGCGGTGCGGATCAGGCAGGCAGAATAAAGCAAAAGGGATTATACGTTAGTACGGCCTAGTACTTTATGTACAGCACCTCCCGCGGGGCAAACATACGGGAGCATTCATCTTCTTCCCTCCCATTCCTCCTACCTTCCACTACATCATATACCTATAAAATTATGTCTGAGTCTGACAGCACCCGCTCCCCGAACAAGGGCCAGATCTCGCCCCTCCCAGGCGTGACGCACTTCATCACTGCCATGACGCCGCTGGCAAGGCCGTCGTCCGCGACACGCGCCCGGGGAACTGGACTCCCTCGACAACAACAACATGGCCTTTGACGTCGTGTACACGACCTCCGAATTCCCCGCGAACCTGAACGACGACAGGGACATCAATGCGCACGACGCGCTGCTCGCCTCAGGCAAGACGGGCCTCGTGAACCCCGGAGGCACCGTCTGCCGCATTGTCGACTTCGCCCCGGGCTACGAGTGCGTCATGCACCGCACGCAGAGCCTCGACTACGGCATCGTCCTCGAAGGGACCATCGAGATGCTCCTCGACTCGGGGGAGACGCGGACCATGCGACGTGGGGACGTCGCTGTCCAGCGGGCGACCATGCATGCCTGGCGGAATCCGAGTAAGGACGAGTGGGCCCGGATGGTCTTCATCCTGCAGGAGTGTCGGAAGGTGTGTGTGAATGGGGAGGAGTTGGGGGAGGATCTGGGACAGGGGACACAGGGGGTGCCGTCGAGTGGGAGTGGTAGTTGAGTTCGGTCTCTTTTATAGACTACATACGTTGATACATTCGTCGGAGTTTCGAAAGGAATTGGTTGGGCTGAGTGGATACTTGCACGATCTACTGCACTGTGATTGACTTGATACACCTGAAAGGGGTTAAAAAATGCGAGCATAGACCCGAAATTAGAAGAGAGAAATAATTGAGATTCCACATATTAAAGAAGAAGAGGAAGCATCTTGTCCGAAGCCCAAGAACGTACATATACGTGCTGTCTCCTCGTGAATTATTTTCAATGTCTGATATATCTCGTTGCGAATTGGTATATCTCCTATCACCTCAACTTGATTCTTGTCGTCTGCCACTTCCGGGACTACTCCTCTCTGGATATCTCAAAAGTTTCTCACCTTTCCATATATACCACATCAGGGATATAGCTAGCACATGCGGCCATAGGGTGTGGAAAACAGGGCTTCCCGTCCGCTCAGCCGTACTTAAGCCACACGCCGGCCGGTTAGTAGTTGGGTGGGTGACCACCAGCGAATCCCGGCTGCTGCATGTTATTTTATTGTTTACAATTTTTGACAAATCCCTATATGTTTGTGATTTATGTCCTTGAGTGGATGGTGTTCATCGCGTTGGAGCGATAAAATGTAGGACCAAGGTGGGGAGTTTGAGGATCTGGCACCATTGCAAATTTGCAATTATCTTTCATGTTTCTTTTCCCCCTTATGATCCATGATCAAATTAATTTATGGTTGAACTAAATGGCGGTTCAAGTATTTGAAACCTTGGTTTCTCTATTAATATGTATGTACTGTACATGTATAAGGTTTCTTAGATGGAATTTTAAGAGTCCTGCTTATAATGATTCCGGTTCAAACACACTGCTGGGTTCCATTGCGGAATTATAGAATTGTACGCTGTGCAGACAGCTAGCCGTGGAGGCAGTAAGGGTGAATGTGTTTAGTCCATCTGCAGTTTGAAGGTCGATCCAGGAGCGAGTACAGGGAGGTCGAAGAGTCTAGATGGAACATACTGAATTCTCGTGCTTCATGTTTCTTTTTGTCATTTTGTTCCTTAGCTGAGCTATGTATGTGATTGATGTATACAGATTTCCATGGATATACTCCACCCCTGACTAGTCTTCAATATGGAGTAACCCTGTGTCTCCATTCCCTTCTCTTCCTTCTTTTCTGAGCATATACAGTAAATATCAGGATATATCCCGCTACAGGGTAAACCGCCAATACAGATGCTTCTCCCCGCCTCTGAGAAATTGTAGATCTCACCCTCCTGCAGCAAGTTGAACTTACTGTCCCTCTTGTTTGTTCTCTGTGTGCATCTTAACTGACATGAACAGCACCAGAAGGCCACCCAGCACCGTCACACTGAACAGAGATCAGAAGCCCATCCGGTACAGCGGGGCATCTGTTGCAGGGAGGAGGTAGCCCGTTGCAACGCCCATGGTTGCACTGAAGGCTTGGTAGAGGCCGATGGCGCAGGCCTGTCATAGAAGTATTCTGGTTAGGTTTTGGAGGTATCACTGGACGAAATATGGATGTGTGTATACCTTTTTAATGTCATCATAACAATTGTCGGTAATATTACTCAGAGAAAGCGTTACCCTCGCCAGCACGGCAGGATGGATGAGGAACAAAGCCCCGTAGCGCACGTTCCGGTACGACACGTGGAGCCCCGCGAGCATCAGATACCCGACGGCAGCGACGGTCGCGTGGACGACAAAGAGAGCAGCGTAAAGATGTAGCCGATCTGAAATCTGCGCCACGATGAAAGTCTGCACTGATGTTAGTCCACCAGCACTACTATGTCCTTACGGTGTATGTTGCGCATAGCATATAGATTCTTACCATGACAAAAGCAACGCAGAATGGCGGAGCCACCATCAGCTGTGACTTGATGTTGCCGTACACAAACTAGTTGATGATGATCGGCGTGAATGTTGACAGCGTGTATGTCAAAATGGCCTGTGTCAGGTAGATGATAATGTTGATGACCATCTGCCAGCCCAGCAGGCTCCACCCCAACTTGTGCCAGCTGAAGTGCCCATGTGTCCTGTTTCTGTTGCGCAGCATCCGCTACTTGGTGACCTCGCGTACGCGGGGATTCAGCCAGCGCGTGTTGTGCGGGCGGTCTGGGAGGATATAGAAGCAGGCAAGGGCAACAAAGAGGGTCAGGCCACCTTTGATGATGAAGAGGAGCCACCAGTTCTTGAGCTTGCTTTTGATTTGTGCGATAATGTAGGCCTGTGTTATTAGCAACCGTTGAATCATTCCATCCTGAGGTATGTAGGTGTATATGACTTGCAATCCATCCACTGAATGCTCCGGCAAAAAGACATTGCAGACAGATAGATGGATATCTGCCTTCCCCATTCCTCCTGTGGATACCAGAATGTCAGGATGTATGGCGCTCCGCAGATGACAGCACTCGAAGGGGGCCGGGAAGAACTAGAGTATGGTGATACCTGCTGCGTTGCTGGCGGCTGCCATCATCGTTGGAATGCTACCCCAGATGAGCATCGCGGATGTGACCCGGACGCTGGGCCGCATGAAATGCATGCCCAGGTTGTTGCCATGCTTGCCAATGCAGGTAGGAGCGAAGAAGATGGGGATGGCCAAGCTGTACTTGGCCGAGTCCAGGCTCACGGCGTCCTTGATGTCCATGAGCACCGCGTTGCCCAGGTTCGACCGGTCCAGCTAGGTGACAACGTACACGAGGAACAGGAACAGAGGCAGGCGCCTGTCGATCTTCCGCCGCACCTTGCGCTCCTCCTTGGGTGTCATGAGCGGGTCGAGCCGGTGGAAGATGTGGATGTTGGGATTGCGGACGTGAGCGCGCAGCTTGGTCTTGAGCTTGTTGGGGCTCTGCTCTGCGGTGGAGGTCGTTTCTGCATGGACAGCTTCCACCTTCTCTGTGTTGGCCTCTAAAGATGACATTCTGCTGTTCTTAGTGTAGCTTTTCTGGGTATATAGATGGTTAAGCACCGGGATGCTGTGGGGGACCAAATTCAGATGATATTAAGATCCCAATACACGGACCAAAGAAGAGGTTATTCTCCTAGAAAATGACGGGAAAGCAAAACCAATTCATCTCCCGTAATCTTTATATGAGCAGCATTTTGGCGCCCTCCCTGCCCCAGGAAACTGGGCGAGAGGACGCCAAGATCGGCGCAGAGTCCGGGCTCGAAGCCCATTAAACTGCTATGCGATGTGAAGTTCTGCAGACCTTGGACAAAAAGTGCCAGCTAGCTCAAGCCACGCTGTCCGCCGGTGGGCAATATCTGTGAGATTGTTGTTTGCCAACTGATTGGGCGGGGATGTCCCTACTGTCCGCTGGCCACGGATCCGGACGAGTGGCTTTTGTCTGTTTAAAGGATGTTTGGAGCGATATAGCGCTCTAGAAGAGTGGTCGAGGGGCCGGTCCGTATAGGTGCATGGATACTTGGCTGCTTCGGACGACAGCTTCCTATCCCTGCAGTGACGCGTTAGTAGTAGACCAGACGACGGGGAAGACGTGGGAGATACCTGGGATACCGGCATCATGGATGACGGCTTGATGTGCCAGTCATAATCCTGGTCCACATGCCTGAAGTGTGCTCACTAGCGATCCCGAGCAGAGCAGACCACATACCCGAGGTTGATGGGGAAGAGGGAGACGCGGCGGATCGCGGCGCGTCTCTATAGTTACTTTGAGGGGGTGGTCCTGGGGCGATGGCTGATTCGTCCACCATGTTGTCGAAGGACCAAACAATAAAGGAGCTCATGGAGGCCCCTTCGATGTTTGCTGCACAAGTTCATGGCTATGGATAAGATTTTCAGAATCTCTTGAATCTGCACAAGTAGCAGCGCTGGAAGACATATATCCAACCTATGCTGCCAAGCATAATTTGACGGTCGACACCGGAGAGACACACATGCTTTGTAACGCAGATAAAGTACATCACATATCTGTTAGTTCCAATTATAGAAAGCATGAAAACAGTTTATGAATAGAGCCCCTGTTGTACCCGACGCAGATTGATAGAAGCTCCTAGTGGAAATTATTCTTGATGAGGCTGCTTGGGGGGGGGGGGGGGGGTTCTTTATATTTCACATGTGTACATACTAATCTTTGTAGCTGATATAGGAGACTTGCTATGCAATGCCTTGGGGATTCTGTGCTGAGCAGGGATCCTGTTAACTCTTGCATTTAAGCTAGCATCATAATAGATACAAATGGCGTCAAGACTAACAATTAAGCTTGAATGAAAAGACACTATGGTGATTGGGCAAATGTCTTATGAGGAATAACCTTACTCAAGACTTGGCTGCGTTCATTTCTGGTTAGGAACTGGTATTTGTTGCATTTTGATGTTGCCTCGAACTCATAGTTGCTCATAATGGCGTGATGGAGAGCCTTAGCTACAGTAGTCACTCCGTACTCCATGAAAGACACTATTATTGAAACTTTCGAACTTCGCAACTGAATTGCGATAAGAAATAACCAGATTATAAAACTCGAGAAAAATTTCAACAGCCAATACGCAATATTGACGTGACTCCATTCAGAACGGCTGAATGGGCGGCGCTCCCTCCCACATGCTCACTAGAATCCTTCGTTTGCCTTTCCATGGCCTTCGCCCGTGCGACACCTGAAAATTATCCGCCAGAAGAAGATCACCTTCATCCAGACTCAGGTTAATTTCCAGCTGGTCAACGATCTCCTCGAGCTTCTCTAGGTACTCGCGGGGAATGGGCGTTCCGTCGCCATAGTCGCATGGCAGGTCTGCCAAAAGCATATCAGATCGGGGAACCATCGCTGGAAAATTAATCGATAGCACATGGATATATGGAGTGCTTACAAGTCATCCCATCATGGCCGATATACGGGGGATCCAAAGCTCCCATATCACGAGTCATTCCAAATCGCCCAACTAATCCGTTAAACCAGACTGGACGTCCGCTTGCTGGAGTCCTGCGGATACCTGTTTGTTGTCCTTTAGTATGACTCCAGTGGAACAAATACAAAATCCCACTTTGAACAAGAGTATGATACTAACCAGGAATATATTGAGTCAGTTCAAGGCTATCATCGTCTGTCCAGCGAAAGTCAGAAGTCAACTTTCGCACTTGCTTCTCGACTTTAGCCTTTTTCGTTGGCAAGTCGTCATCTGAACTAAGCTCCTGGTCGAAGCTGTGTTCGCCCGCCCAGTTGAACTCGTTTCCCTTGCCTTCGTTTCCCGGGGCGCGAAAGAGCATCCTCATAGCAAGGCCACGCTTGTGTACATTCTCAACGAGTTCAGGAAGCGCGGCCTGGACTTTTTCGTAGACGAGCGCGCTGTGCGCAATAGGTGTCTCACCACCTGGTAAAGAGTGGTGGTTAGCATAGTCGGAGGGAAGTCTAAGCTTAATTGCTTATGTAGAGCGCAACGTCGCTGATCCTACCTTGATCTGCCTTCTTTTCGCAATAGAAGTGAATATTCGCAGGGAACCTGGTATACCGGGAGTACTGATCAACCAGGCCAACGTCATCGTGAGGGTCAACGAATGCTGCGCCATGGCCTCATCGTAAAGGATCTATACATACCTCGTTGCGCTGGTAAAAGCGGCGCTCTGGAGGTCCTTCATTTGCTGTCCACACGTTCTCTGCAACGAGATTCCGTTTCCCTGCGAGGCCAATTTGCACAAACGGAGTAGAGCCCCGACTTTTCTAAGCGGCGTTTATGAGTGTCGCGAAGGTCTCTGCGGATGGATGCCCCAGCCCTTTGACCAATATGGCTCCATGTTTCCGAATGAGCTCTGAGAGGCGACCGGACTCAGAAAGCGACCGGATTGCCGCGACAGAGTCATCAAGGTCTGGTGGATTCGCTGCTCCGTCAGTGCGTTTTGCTTTAAGTCCGTGGGGGAATTTGTTGCCGTAGACGATTTACGCCTCAGGTACGGGGAAAGGCTCAAAGGCCACAGCCATCTTGTTGTATTCCAAGAGTGGTCGATTTTCTATTCTCATTCACGGAGCGTGCATCTTATTTATTTATGCCACTGAACAGAGACATTAGGCGTCAGCCGAGTTCGCGATCACACCATTTGATACTAAACCACTGTCATACATGAAAGACGACACAACGCCATCCGGACTCTCCCCGAGCAGGGACCGATTAGACGCTGAAGCTTTTTCTACTGTCTTTGCGCCTTGATTCGTTGCAATGCCAAGAAATATCAATCACATAACAGCATTTTCGCCGTGCATAAGCTATCGTTAGCGGTAGTCCATGCCGCTCCGGGATACAGTCTTCGACTGTTATAAATAAGACTCTGGGCGAACAAAAAAGCGCCGAGACGGGAAATACTTTTTCGAACTGGAGTCATCGCAAATCTCTGCATGAAAATCAACGCGATGGCAGCAAGTGACCATAAAGTCCCCCATGGTGAGCAGTGAGCTCCACATACTGAGTGGTTTCATCGACTTTGGAATCCCACGCTGACGTTTACACAACAGTTTCCACGCCAGAAGTTGTGTCCGATGATGGCGGAGTCAAGACTCACAACTCCCTCCAAGTTGTGGAGTCTCATGTGCTGCAGGAGAGGGAAATTGGAGTCTTCGGAGCCATCTCATTGATGGTGAACAAGATCATCGGAGCAGGGTATGCATACCTTCTGTCCTGTTCTAGATATATATGAATTGGTTTAAGAAGCCTTTTCGGAGCTCTCGGGCAACCTCTGCTAACTTCTTATCTTTGAGGATCTTTTCGACCCCCGCCACAATATTCAAGCTCAGTGGCAGTGTCGGAATGGCACTCATGCTCTGGGTAATTGCAGGCATTATCTCAACATGCGGTGCACTGGTGATGCTTGAATTTGGGTCCGCAATCCCCAGATCAGGTGGTATCAAGCTCTACCTGGAGCGGTCATTCTCTCCGAAGTTACTCCAGATCTGCGTGTACCTGTTCTACTGTGTTTTCCTCCGTAAGTCCACAACGCAGTCGATAATCACCCGCAGGCTACATTTCTGACCCAGGCCAAGAGGTATCTGCTAGCAACGCTATCACGTCGTCCTCTTACCTGCTTCTGGCCGCGGGAGTTGAATCGACGACCTGGAAGTTGCGTGGAATAGCGATCGCCGCTGCAGCATTTTCTATCGGCATCCATGCAGTGACTCCGCGACTCGGAAGGGGTCTGCAGGATATTTTGAGTGCTGTGAAGCTCTTTACTCTGTTCTTCATCGTCTGCACTGGGTTCGCTGCTCTTGCAGGTCATCGCAGAGTGCCTGACCCTCACAACTTTGACGTTGCAACCTCCTTCAAGGGAACATCAAATAACGGCTACAATATTGGGACTGCTCTATTGAATGCCATCTTTTCCTTCCAGGGCTATGACAACGTCAATGCGGTAATTCACCTTCTTCTGCCCGAGAGAGCTGTCCTTTCGCTATCGCTATTAGAGGACAGCATTTGTGGCTAATTAGCTGATGACCAGGTCTTGTCAGAGGTCAAAAATCCCAAGAAGACTCTCCGGATTGCCCTTCCTAGCGCGATGGGAGTGATCACAGTTCTCTATCTCCTTGCCAACGTAGCCTATGTAAGCTCGTCTCTCCTCGGATCGTTTGGGACTGAGTTAAATCTAACCTTGAGAATGATTTCGTGCTTAGTTCGCCGCTGTTCCAAAAGACGAATTTATCCATTTCGAAATTACCATCGCTGCCTCTCTGTTCAGAAACATCTTTGGCCACTCCGCTGCAACCAAGGCCCTCCCGGCTCTCGTGGCCATCTCTGCCCTAGGTCACCTTCTCGGAATTGCCTTCACAGTTCGTATGTAGCTTTTGTCCATGAATAGTTCAGACATCACAAAAATTGAGGCAAAAGCTGATCTGGAATAATATGACGAGAATAGCTCGCGTCATCCAAGAACTGGCCAAAGATGGCGTCACGCCATTCCCAAACGTCGTCATGCAGAACCGGCCATTTCGGACGCCTATCGTCGCCCTCGCCATCCATCTCGGTGTGACGATTCTGTTCATCTGCGCGCCTCCCGCGGGTGACGCTTTCAATTTCATCATCAGCCTGTCCTCGTACCCGACGACTTTCCTCCTGACGGCGATCACGGTCGGACTGGTGAAACTGCGTCTGACAAAAGGGGAAAGCTGGCATCCAGCATTTTCTGCTCCGTGGGTGGTCGTTGGGTTTTACCTGGCGGCTAATGTTGTAAGTTTGTTTGTTTAATTCATCCCGAAGACATGTTATTCTTCCGATAGATTTTTGTTCTTAGATGCTAAAGTTAGGATTCCTACCTAGTTCCTCCTGATAATGCCCTTCGTCCGCCCACCCAATGGCAAGGGCAGCACCAGCCTCCCATACTGGCTCTCCCCAGTTGTAGCTCTCGGCATCCTATCACTCGGAATCGTCTACTACGTGCTGCGATTTGTCCTGCTTCCGTGGATATTTGGCTACGACCTTCAGCTGGTTGCGGTGGAGCTTAGTGATGGATCGCAGGTGACGCGGTATAAGAAGATGAAGAAGGGGAGGAGGAATGAAGTATAGGAAAGTAAAGCGTTTGGAGTGGGATAGGTAGTATGGCATTATCTGGCTGGAGGCCTAGCTCTGACACCATGTCTTGGACCGCTACTGACTCTGAGAAAATAGCATACGAAATGCGCCAAAGTTTCGATCCAAAATGTTCGACAAAATTCTGTCGAAATACTAATGGATTGAGGAACAGGGAACGTCCTCGGGGACAAAACTAGTCTGCCCTTCCATAGAGTAACCGGCAATGCGAGGGAGGGACCGGCTACATCAAATCCCCTGGCGTCGCCCAAAAAAAGACCATGATAACTATGCCTAAGTTATTAGGTTTCTATGACGCCATAGACTATTATATAACCAAAGTCTCATCGTAGCCCTAACTACCCCACATCTAGGGTTTTCGCAATAACCTGCTTGTTGGTTTTATAATTTAGTTCCCCAGCATGCCGCCTGGCACTCTTGGAACAAGCAAGCACTCGGCTTCCAACACAACGTCTATGTCATGTTGGATGAGAGGACGAGGAAAGAGCTGTCAATTGATGGTCTTTTTTTGGCACCATTTCCTTAGACACCCAGACGACAGAGGTATATATAGGCAAGGTGGGAGAATTTCTCTATCCCGTACGAATCGTCATCAGGGCAGTTCCAGGACGCAGCTACAAGAACCACCGAAACTCCGGCGTCGCAGGCCCATCCTTCAACCGCTCCGTCGGCACATCCCTCGCGTCGACCTTAACGCCCCCCTTTCGATCCCTCCGCTTGTTATCAAACCACATGTAGCTCCCCAGCAGACCGGCCAGCAGCGCCCCCGTCGCCCCGAACGCCGCGACGGTGATCAGTGCCGGCATGTACTTGGGCTTGTCCTGCTCTCGGAACACGTTACTGCTCATGAGGCCCATCAGGTTTGCCAGCGGTACGCCGATACTGGTCAGCAGCACCCGACGCCCTTCGTGCGCGACGTTGTTGTTGTACCATGTGCTGAGCAGCACGGACGGCGCGGACGTGCCCCAGGTCATCATGAAGGTTGCGTAGTAGGCGAGTTGGATCTGCGCCTGGACGTCGTCGATGGACGAGTAGATCATGAACCCTGCGAAGGTGAAGAGGAAACCTAGCACGATGAACGGGGACCGGAGTCGGGTTGCGTCCGAGGAGAAGGCGAGCACGAGCAGCATCACTGCCCCTGTGACGTTGGGCGCAACAGTATAGAGGTTGGTTTTGACTGTCGAATAGCCCAGCCGCGCGACGATCTGCGGCATGAACAACGCGACGCCCTGCAGTGGCACACCCAGACAGATCTCGATCCCCAGGAAGACGTAGGTCGTCGGGTGCTTGAGGATGGATAGCGCCTCGCGCAGCCGGAACTTCTCGTTGACCACGGAGCTAGAGTCGACCTGGATCCGGTGGAATGCCAGTGCTTTCTCCTCCTCGTTTAGGAACCGGGCCTCCGCCGTGCTGCGCGGGAGATACCAGTATGCGAAGATGGAAAAGAGCACGGTGCAGGCGCCTTCGATCAGGAAGAGATACCGCCAGCCCGGGAGACTGGTGTTCTTGATATGGAACACGCCAAAGGCGAGCAGGCCGGAAAAGGCATTTGCGATATTGGATGCCGCGTAGAAGATGGCCAGACGTCGTGCAAGCTCCCCGCGGCGGTAGAATGTGGTCAGATAATAGATGACCAACGGGAAGAACGCGGACTCGGACATGCCCAGGAACCAGCGCAGGGCAAACAGCCCGCTGAAATTTGTTGTCGCCGCTGACAGCAGCGTGAATGATCCGAAGCTGAACATGAGGATGGGAAGCACGCGGGCAGGGCTGAACCGCTTCCCTAGCATGGCGATCGGGGGCGCGAAGACGACGTACGGCACGAAGAAGATGGACAGGAGAAGGTTGTATTGGTTCTTCTTGAAGTTCAAGTCTATATACATCCTCCAGTCAGCAAGCTTTATTTGAGGAAGATATAGGCAAATCTGGTCTTAGCGACCTTTGCTAAGTCCATCAGTCTCCGCATTTCCAATATTGCCTTTATCGAGGGCGTTGAAGAGATCTATCAGACAGAACGAAGATCAGCAATTATGCCGTAAGCTTTGCTGATGGACAGAGCTAGGACATACACATGACGGCCAGGATCGGGAGCAGACGAATGTCGAACTTGCGGCAAAGAGCACGTTCAGCCTGGTGGTCGAGCACCCACGCGGTCTCATGGGTCGTTCCCACGGCGCTGACCTGGCTCTCCAACTTGTCCGACTCGCGGCTGGACGCGAGCCCGACATCCTTTGCGGAACCCTCGTCGCGTTGTGGATTGCTGGCCATGGCGGTCCGCAGAGCTGGATGGATGAGGACAAGCCTGGATGTCTGCTCCTCGGTGGTGAGCGAGCGGAGGAGCAGTAAGATCACACATGTATGTCCCCTCCATCCCGTATCAAAGGACACGCCCTGTCGGGAGATAACAGCGGTCCCCTTGGCGTTGGCTGGTTACATCTGCCCTGTCTCTCCCCGCCTTTCAGAACGGTCGCGGCGGATGGTTATTGGATGCTTGAGCGTGCAGTTGCTGCGAGGGGTAGCCGTACAAATGGGGAGGTTCGAGAGGCGGGAAGACGGCGCTGATCCTGCTGAAACCTGTCTGTTCTGCATGGTCAGCATCGTGTGACAGCTCTGGTGGAAGATATGGGGACCGGGACTTGGTTCTCGGGAAGAGACGGTTGAAGCCCTTCGTCCGGCGCGGTGATCGTCGCTTGCGACGGGCATCTCGAGAAAAGACAGATCTGACCGCTGTGTTTGAGGGAAGGTTGGAAGGTCTGATACTGCAGAGAGCCAGGGTCGCAAGGGCATCGGAGTTGCAAGAGTGGAAGCACGCCTTGTCTCTTATCTCCACACCCGCACTCCAGATTGAGAACGTTGCGATCAGTCATGACCTCTGCATCTTAGGTGCGGAAGGATATAGGCTGCTGCCTGGTTTATGGTTTATGGAAGGACTTCACCGTACTTCTTTCTCTCCCTGCACCTTTACCGCCCACATGCCGTTATCAAATGCTGATCCTTGGACGTATACAAAGAGCACTCGTGCTGTCCCAACGGACACCGTCAGCACCGAGCTTATCGCCGCGTCTTGGCAGGAGAGGACGAGAATTCGCCCTCGAGAGCGGGAAAAAAATGCACATGATGAAGAGACAGATGGACAGTCATGCCGGATTCCACGGTGATGCAAGGTTCTTTAGTTTCTCCTGGTGTTATTTGGAATATATGTCAGATAGATGGGCGCAGTGGTTGGATATCTAACGCATGTCACAGACTTAGGACACTTATTCTTACGAGCTTGATTGCAGAACTTTTTCCAGTAGTAATCGCTGATATGCTACATTTGGGTATAGGAATCTTTTATAATTGTCAAAAGTTTCCCTACTCAATAACTAACCGCTGCGCATATTCCGCAAACTAGAAAAACCGACTTCAACTCCTTCATCGCAGGATAGGGAGCCGGATTATAGGCACTCTTCCCGTCGAACAGAGGACATTATTCCTTGCCTATTCCTTTTCAGGCTTTCGGCCGTAGACACAATATCTGTCATCATTAGTTAAAGGTCCAGCAATCTCCCGCACATAAAAAAGTAACAGACTCACATCTTATTGTAACAATGCAGCGCCTTGCTGCGGATCTCGTTCCTCACAAGCGCAAGGAATATCTTAGCCTCCGCCTCGGTGTACCCGCCGCCGCGCGTCAGAAGCGCCAGCCCGTAGGAATCAATGGCCGTCATCGTGTTGGCGAATTGCCATTTGCCAACCTCCTTCAGGTGCGGGTCTTTGGGCCACTGGCTCCATGGGACCTGCGTGATTTGTTCAGTTAACACACTGTCCTCACATGATGGGACGGAGATAGAAAGAGGAGGCAAGGGGACCGAAAAGCAGCGCAATGCCAGGGCGGAGGGCGAACCTTGAAGATTTTAACTTCAACGTCGACGAAGCCGGCACCTTTCATCCATGACTCAAGTTTGTCAATGACGTTCATGGGGCGGCCCATTTTCTCACTTTCCTTAACCAGAAGCGTGAAACTGTGAAGTCACTATTAGTGGCCAGCTTGAACATGGTGTTGATATACTGATAGATAGTGGCCCATACTATTTAATGATGTGTGAATCAGGTTTCAAGCTGCCGTCATCACTCCACGCCCATAACTCCCCTATCGGATACGGTCAGCGAGCGGACTCCTCTTTGGGTAGGAAGTCTCAACCCCCGAGCAGGAGGCATACCTTCCTGCATTTCCAGATAGCCTCCGGGCTTCAAATGCCTAACGATCCGTTAAGAGAAATCCAGTATATAAATGGGGCCAGTGCACGGAGAATACTTGTATGCTTTCGCGAACAGATCCGGCCAATCTTTAACGGCTCTTTTCATACGAAGTCAGCAAACCGGGTAGCCCTATATGATGCATCGGTCGAGTATTTACCCTAGCAATGTCCGACCATGGATATAGTCAAACTTGTTTTCAGGATAGGCCCAATCATCCTCGAAATCTTCCACCACGAACTGCGCATTCGGAGCAACAAAATCAGGCTGGATAGGACTCAGATCGTTTCCGATAACCGTGGCAGATGGATAGAGGCTGTCTGGGATGTGAGCTGAATGCCGGCTTCATAAACCTGGGACAAGTACGCACTCGGCCCTGAGTAATCATGTTAGCTGAAAGATCGAGTAGACTGGGGCACCGGCCCGGAGATCTGGGAGATATTGCTACGCACATGTCAAGCGCCCATATTCCCGTCCCCGTACCCAGATCCAAGACCGACTGGGGATTCTTTAGCGGTGCTAGGTGCAGAGCTCCTCCAAAGACCAACGTGAACCTAATATGAAAGGCGAGAGGTGATTAGGTTTTGACGCCCGCCCGCGAGGGACTCCATAGTCAAAACACTCACAGATGGTGCACCTAAAGCCGCTCAGTGATTGCTGCACCGTGGTTGCATTATAAGGGGAATTTGGATTGGCACTTACCAGGTCCAGGCGATCCTTTTCATCTTCATCATTGGGGAGCCTTGACTGATGTCAGGGAATGGATACCATGGGGTGGCGTTAACGTTAATCGAGAGGCAACTCACACATATTTTCCCTGATATCCCGTCAGACACGTTAACGGACCACAAGAGGAGGTCAATAGGAGCCATCCGCATTGAGGTGAACATGACGGCTTACCGCACGGAAAGCGTGATATCGCCGGCCATTCTCGTAGACATAATTCGTCACGCTCGAGGCAAGGGAGGTCAGATCAGAGTCTGCATCGCTATAGTAGTCACTAGCACTATCTGTGGAGTCGGCCTGGTGCATTGTCAGCCATTCTGTTTGTATTATCGACCTCGGTTCAATGTTAACAAGGGACGAGGAAGACGAGGCACTCGTACCTGAATAGGTGGACCCTGCTCAGCCGGAATGTTCTCTGGGGCCGTGGACCCCTCGCGTTCTTCCACCATGGTACACGAGGCGTTGGACTTGAGAACGCTGCTCAGAATGGCTGAACTCCCCTTCACGGTCTCGAGGATGCCAGGAGAACATGCGGGGTCCGGGTTCTACTTATACATCCTGTTTCGATACGCCCCGGGCCCCCAGCACAGCCAGCTGTCAACCTGTGATTGAAAGATGGGTGGGTCTCGGATGCGCGTCGACGGTGCCGCCAATGTCGGTAGTCGATTAGTGCCAGTCCCTAGCTCGTGGGCTAACGACCAAATATCAGGCCGCACAGAAGCTCGATGGCTGTCTCTCTGATCCACTGCGGAGCGAGGATCGTGGCTATTGTCAAACTTGCTCTGCTACGGATTGCAGGGTATAGCCATCATCGACCCGAGAATACCGGAAGCGAGGCTGAGCCATGTACGGGGTGGCAGGGAGTCGTTTAGGGGAGGATGATTGGAGCGTCCCTAGCCTCTGGTGGAAAATCCCCGTGACCTCCGCTAGACGTATGCCCCCGGAAAAAGCCTCCGGGGCCATCCGGAAAAGGTAATCGTATCCAACAGAATATTAATCGCAATGGTCGAGGTGGTTGAACTCGATTTCGCTAATGCCAGTCTTCAGCCACCCAAATGCGGACGAGGTCAGCTGGCTCTCAGAAATGCAGAAAACGCGACGACGTGAACAGTCATAATACGCTTCTCAAGGGAGGGAGTTCAGGTAGTAGACAGGACGAGTTCCGTTGAAAGAGAAATCAAACCATGATAACGCACGGAGAACAAAGGGAGGACGGGCGCCGGGCCGGCTGGCGGGGCGCGCGGAACGCGGGGACGACCGTTATCCGAGGCACGTGCCGCGCCCGACAGCCCAATCAGAGGGCGCTCCTGGGGTCTGCCGGATGCGGCAATCTCCCGGTCGCGCAACAGCCAGGACCATCCCGCTGATTTCATGCCCTGTCGAGCAGCACAACGCGGTCTAGGGCTCACCGGACTCATATTTGGCTACTGTCCCTTCATGGCCGTGGGGAATTGAGGTTGTCGGTGAGGTTTCCGCCTAGCCATGGGATCAGTCTGCCCTCTACTGCGGTGGACACTGACCAAAGACGCTGAGAAATTGATGATGTTCTAGGTTATAAAGATTGCCTACAGAAATTCCTGTATGTCGCTGACGATTATATCAGTGCATCATCATTATATACTTTTACTCGATTTCAACCCGTCCTCCCGCTCTCAATATTTATCTACACCGTTCGCGAACTGGAGGAAGAGATTGATCGGGAATGCATCTGCGATCGCCTGATACCCTGCGACGTTGGGGTGAAGATGGTCCCCGGAATCATATCGAGGTGCCAGCTGTGACGGCTCCTTCGGATCCCGCACTATCTCGTCAAAATCAATGACCGCGTCAAAGACTCCGCTGTCCCGGATCCATGCGTTGACGCGCTGCCGGGTCTTCTCGCGCTCGGGGTCGGAATACGGCTGGACGACCGTCGATCCGTTGGGGGTCCCAAACGGTGTTATCGTCGCTGCGAAGACCGGTATACCGAATGCGTGGATCCTGGTGACGATTTGCTCATAGGCGCCGATGATCCTGTCGCCAATCTCAGTCTGGCTCGCAACATCCGGCTCTGCGACGCCGATATCGTTGACACCCTCGAAGATCATTGCATACCGGATCCCCGACTGCGCCAGGACGTCCCGGTCAACACGGCTAATGACATTGGGGCCCAGTCCATCGTTCAAGATTCGGTTGCCGCCAGCAGCCTGGTTGAGCACTGCTATGCTGGATGTGAGCGGGTTACGCTGCATTTTGGCTAGGACAAGATCCGGCCAGCGGTTGTTTTCGTTCGTGTCACTGCCGCGGCCATCCGTGATGCTGTCTCCTATGATTGCAAAGCCCCTTGACTGTGGAGGAAGCCAGGCTTCCACAGCACTGAGAAAGTACCTGGGTCCCATTAGTCCGCCGGTGCATTGTTATTCGACTCGAGGTGTCTCACCAATGCTCGACACTCTGCACGGAGGAGTCTGTCAGATTCTCAGCATGCACATAGTTGCCAAACGACATCCAGGACGTCGTGCGGCTGCCCGGGTGGGAAGTGATATGCCCCCCTTGCTGTCCATCCTCAAGGTACACGCTGACAGTCAGCATTGATTGTGGCTTTACCTGAAAGACGATCGGATCGGACACAGCCAGACCCCCGCTCGGAATTATAATGCTCGGGTTTCCGCTGAATGTGACCTTTTTCAGGGTACTAGGTTCAATAACACTTGTGCCAGCCTTTCCATCGCGAGGCAGACTGACTGTTACTTCCGTAACCGGGAGATCTTCAACGCCAAAAGCATTTGAGATCCGCAGGCGGATCTTCTCGGCACCAAGGGACATGTGCAGTGTCTGGCGGATCGTCGAGTTGAAGAAGACCGTGTTACTCTGGTTCTGGGATGGTCGTCAACAGACAGAGACTCACGATGAGGGAGAAACAAGTCAAACGTACAAAAGGGACCGGTGGGAGGTTTGCCGGCTCCGTGAGTTGCGGCATGGCTGTCCAGATATCGACCCATTGCGAGCCGCCCAATCCCAGATCAATCCCTCGGTCGATGAGGCTGTGTGGTAGTGGCCACACGCCCTGCAAGACGAAGGCCAGAGCGACCATGATGACCTGAAAAGCAAACCTGGACATGGCTACACGAGAACACATGCAATTAGGGCGTCTTCTCGAACGTTTTCAGCAGTCCCGGGCCATCTTAAATACTTTTAATCCACGTCGGCTCATTCCTGCGTTCCAACCAGCTTCTGCAATACGCAATCCAAAATCAGGGTTTACATGGCTAAATAGGTCATAATAAAAAGACAAACACTTTCCTCGAAAAGAAGCTTGGCTCATACTGTCCGTCGTCCGGCTAAACTGGCAAACGGCTAAATAAATTCAAATCCGCTTGGTGGAAAGGCGGACGAAGATTCCGCGGCGAAATTAGAGAGCAGATCATTTTCGGAGTGGTCAGAAATTAGTGGATCAATTGCTCCGTACTCCGCAGCCTCCGCCTCTTTCCCCGCATTTACCGTAAAAGCTTGGCCTGGGGTATGTCCGTGCCGGAGAGGGAATAGGTGCCGGAAAAGTCCCTGCCAGTCAGTAGGACATGGACTTTTGCAAAAGAACTTTTGACATACATCCACCGCATTGCCACACATACATGATCAGGCAGAATTTTCTTAGTCCTGGAGCTGGAGTAGATCTTGCATTCAGACGAGGCAAGCTTCTGAAATGCAGACACCTTTAAGAAATATTGCTGGCGGGAAAAATGGTGGGATATCAGCCATGAGGCCCCGCATAACGAGACATCTGCAGCGTCTGAAACAGAAGCATTGACTAGGAGACACGAATTGCCTAGATCCACAGTCATCCAACTGGCTAAGTGAGGAAAGTCCAGAGCCCTATCCCTCTTCTTTCCTGGCTGGGAATTGGTGCATCATGATGCTCACCATGTTCTGCGAGAGTGGGCTCATTTGTTCTGAGGAACAGCCTGTCAACAAAAGTACCTCTCGACTACAGAAAAAGTCTAAGGCCGCTGATTGCAGCAACAACTTGTATTTTTGGAGTCCAACACATCCCAGCAGTGGAAGTCTGTGGAAAGGCACAGCATCAGAATTTTGTTTAAGTCCGGAATATCCACTTCCAACGACGATTTCTAAGCTGGCCCCACAGTGATTCCACCGCATGACACGTATGAGAACTTTGAAAATGAAGACAATTTCCTTGTGCTTCTACTTACTAGGTACCTACCTACATATACAATATTTCTGGCCTCAACTGTTGTTAGGCCAGTAAGACTTGACATGCATTTTTCTGGTTTCCTGAAAATGCCAGGTCCTTTATCAAGCAAACGGTCGAGTAGTGATTCTAGAGCTGATCTCAGGCGGATTTAAAGTTTGCGGGCACTACATCTCGAATACAACCATTCAACACCGAATGCGCAATTTTATCACTTCTTCAAACTACCTAGCTATCTATATTAATCACGTAAGGATGATTATTCCGTTAAAGATGACAGCAGATTGTTTTACTCCATGGAAGAGAGATTGCCAGATCCTTGTGCCTTGCTGTAAACTGTATTGTTAGGTATGAAGTTTATGACCAGCAGCCATTGATAACGTTTGAGCCGAGAGAAAGAAGATTGTCCAATCTGAGATTTAATGTTTGAACTAAAGCAAACGTCCAACTGTCCTCCCCTTCAACCCAACACCAACCCCAGCCCGAGCAGATCGGTCTCCCCCTAAGTGCACTTGTTGAAGCCCTTCTGGTCGTCGCCATTGGCCTTCCTGTCCTTGTGACACATAACACCACAGTAGTGGCCATCGGTCTCACTGTAGACAACACGACACGGGCCCGGCTCCGCCCTTGGCTTCTTGTTCCACGGGTACATCTTTGGGTTTTTGCCCTCGAGGATCGGGAACTCGAGGGTCTTGACCTTGGGAGATATGCAGGCCTTGTTGTCCCACTGGATGTGGTCAAGGTTTTGGAAGATGTGCGGGTATCCGCTCGCGGTGTGGATATTCTTCCCAGAAGGCGCCTGCTTGGCTAGCTGTTTGGCGTAATCTTCGGAGAAGGACACTCTCTTGCCGTCCACCGTGCAGGTGAGTTGCTATTTTATATGTGAGTGTGATTTTCCGAAAGGGTGTCTTTGTATGACACCGGTGGACCTTTTTGAGAGCGAAAAGAAAAGAGTACTGGTTATGTATTTTTAAGGTAGGGAATCAAGATCTGAAGAACCTCGATGAGGAAGTACAGTATGCACAATAAACAACGACATAACGCACTTTGTCACTAACTTCCACCAGATTTGCTAGCGGCGTAGCCAGGGCAGCGCCCACAAGGAGAGCGAGGAAGAATTGGACTTTAATGGCAACCATTTTGAATGATGTTTCGAGAGTTGACTTGACAAAAGAAAGCTGCCGAGAGAACTAAGAGAGAATGGCAAGGAGATGGGATTCGGAATACTTGCTGAGAAGTAACTCGCCTGTTTATATACATCCTCGAAGTCCCTTTGAATTCAGACCCATGTTATTTTGTCCTACTCCAAGGCTATGTGTATGAGCCATTATCATCCCAACTGAGTGAGCAGAAGTGGCGATTGTTTATCACCAGACGTTGCTGTGATCTACATGATATGATGGGACACCGGCGATTCCCGATGCTCCAGGCCTCATATTGTCCAACCAAATCTCATGTAGCCAGACAGGCCGTGCTTATTAATTGAGATAAAAAAGCCTCAGTATCAGCGCTTAGAGCTGATACGCCTAGCAGGGCTGTATACAGTCCTTTGCCAAAAGTTTGCTACCGAGGATCCCCTGCCTTGCAGCATCAGTGGAGTGCTATTTTATGCCAATGCGATTTTGAAGCCACCAAAAATGATTAAACGCGATAATAGGTAAGAGACCGTGAGCGAAGCAAATCCAGGTCACGATATAGTAAAAGCGGTCTGGCTGGGGCAGGGGATCCATGGTAACGAAAGTCTCAATGGAGTACCCTAGAAATTGGGACTGTTGATATGGGTGAATGGGTTAGTGTATAACCAAGGTTGTTTGTCAGCATTTAACTTTCTCTAGTGTCTCTTATGTAAGGAAGATCGTTTTGATTAGATCTCACCTGCATAGATGCTGACGGGGAAGCACTGAAAGCTGAATTAAAGCTGGGTATGGCATTGTTACACAGGAGGTTGCAACTTTCAGCCGCATCTTGGCTCAGCTGCACCTGGCTGATCAGTGCAGTTTTAAATCTAGAATGGTATTAGCATGATGCGGTACACTGTGTTTTGCTCCAACAGTCTTGTGCATGTTTTCAACTTCTGCAGGATTCTGCTTCTTGACTTTCTTGGACCTCCTGGATTCCATGCAAATGGGCTGATCTGATCCTGCGTGCAATAGCTGTGCTACCTTGCTTACTTCACTGAGCCATCTCCCCATTGGAAATGTACATTGCCTGACTCAACTTCGACTTCCCATCCAGTACTTTGCTCACATCATAGCGCTCAATCATCCAAACATCAGTGGTCACTTATCAGAAAATCATGGCCGTGAATAACCCTCTCGGACTTGCGCTTGAAGCAAACCCCGGTGAATGGGACATTGAACTCAAGCTGTTCGACATCCTCGCAACCTACCTTCCGCAAGACTCGGTCTTGTCCTCTCAAGATGCAGCAGAGCAGATTAACAGCCTTTTCCCAAACAATCGCCCAGGGGACGACGAGAAGGAGAGCCCTGGAAGTTTCCTCTCTGAGTTCTGGGACCTCATGTTCAGGATTGGTTACCAGCTCGACTACCAGGATGTCCCAATGCAACGCTTCATCAGCCTGATCAAGGCGCTTCGCCAGCTGCCTAGCGAGATCACGCTGGAAAACGGCTCTCGTGTCTGGCAAGATCTTCCGGATCTGCCCATCTATCTGACTGAACGGTGGCACAGTAAGTTACCTCGTCATTCAGACAGTTCACTTCCCGTCGTCTTGATTCGCAGATTGTATCGGGGTTGCGATTTCCAAGATCGGTGTTCTCACTGCCTCTGTTTAGGACTCGAGCCCCTCGAATACATGCCAGGCGACGAAAAACTTCACCGGTGGAAAAACTTGAACGGATTAATTGCACACCTGACGAACGAAGAGATCTACGGCGGCTTGTACCGCGCTCTCACCAGCATCTCGATGTCTCTAGAGAGCGACGATAAGAAGACGATCAAGACTATCGTCGCCTCTCTCGTCCCAACGGCAGCCATTTGGTTTGTGCTCTGTGGTCCGAAGATTTACAATGCTTGCCAGGAGGAGAAGTGCAAGGACAGTGACGTACGTGGCAAGCTTTGGCGAGGAACCCCGGGCTACTCGAAGGAGCGCTGGGATTTCTGGAGAAGCAGGTTTACTGAGCTGAGCACCCATCCGGAAGCTGAAGTAGAGACCAAAGACGCATGCCAGGTCGCAACTGCTGCAATAGATGCTGTGGCTGGATAGGGAGATAGATGATGGCGTGCACTGGTATGTGCGGCACTCCTTTTTTTTTATCACAAGTTCTTTCTCCGTTGAGATTGATGAAGTTATTTGCTCCGGCTCGTTAATATCACACTAGCGATGAATTGAGGGCACGGTTCGGGATAAAGGTATTTTTGTTGTCAATATTCTGCTCAGAGATAAATATCCAGCTTGAGAAATACCGACCCAATAGTAGTCTCTCTCCAACTAATGCATATCCAAACTAAGCACCGTACATTGAGGTAATATATATGTCGACATCGGGAAGCCGGCAGCTTCGTGAAGATGCTGCGTAGACTCAATAATCAAGTTCTTCGGCTTGTATGTGATATATTCTCACTCAATGGTAGTTACATAGAAGTACTTCGGATGATCTACGGTCATACACTGGGAGAGACCCGCGTCCAGGGATGCTGTGTTCCACGGGCGTCCCGCCGCGGAATCAGGCGGGGTCCGGGGAAGACGCCGTTATCTCCGCTAACCGCCGGGGCTGCGTCGTCAACGGAAGAGGGGCTTGTCGGGCTTCACGAAAGATCTCGAAAATCATTACTCCTACCTGCCTTTGCTAGGTATATCATTCCTTGTGACGTCGGATTTCCTCATCGGTCGCGATCAAAAATGCCGTCTGTTCTGCGTCCCCAAGCAACCGCCCTCATCACGGGCGCGGCCTCCGGTGTCGGTTTCGCAACCGCGAAGCTCTGCCGCGAGAAGGGCATGCACCTTGCCCTCGTCGACATTGACAGCGCCAACCTGCAGAAGGCCAAGGACATCTTGACCGGCCTGAATGCCTCGTTGAAGACGGAGGCCTACGCAATAGATGTGGCGGATCAAGCGGCCTGGACTGATCTCGGAAAGAAAGTCACAGAGACCTTTGGAGAGGTCGATCTGTTGATGCTGAATGCAGGAAAGAATTTCAAGGCAGAAGGACAGGCCGAAGGCGGAAGGATAAAGACGTGGACAGATGTTGGATACTGGAAGAAGGTACAGTACAATGCAGGTGTCTTCCTGTGGACGGTTGAAAGCTTATATCCTAACTTCTCAGACCCTCGATGTCAACGTCTTCGGTCTTCTGAACGGACTCTCTGTCTTTTTGCCCCTTCTGATAACCTCTCCGAACAAGTCACCAAAATCTATCGTCCTGACCGGATCCAAACAAGGCATCACAAACCCTCCCGGTGGCGCGAACCCCGCCTACAACTCCTCCAAGGCAACCGTGAAGCATATTGCCGAGCATCTCGCACACGACCTTCGGTCCGACGCGTCCACATCTCACATATCCGTTCACCTTCTCATCCCTGGCTGGACATGGACAGGCTTTATGGGGAACGTTGGACCGACCGACGAGAAGGAAGTCCAGAAGCGCGACGGAGCGTGGTACCCAAGCCAGGTTGCGGAGTACCTGAGCAAGGGGCTCGACGATGGAGCGTTCTACATACTCTGCCCTGATGGCGAAACAGACAGGGCTCTGGACCAGGCTAGGATGAGGTGGGCTATCGACGACGTGATCGAGGGCAGGCCGGCGCTCTCGCGGTGGGAAGAGAGCTGGAAAGGCAAAGCCGAGGAGTGGATCCAGACGGAGGCAAAGAACAGGAGAAACGCAGCGTAAGAGTCCAGTGGGCGTTTTAGGCTTTGAGGATTTTCCTTAAAATTCCGGCTATGATAGCAATATTGTATATCCAGCCGCCTTTTTATGGATCTTCTGCATGATTATAAGGCACTACTTTTGCGTCAATTTTCTTTAACACATAATTTCTTGCTTTGGCTAAATTTATATCATGATCATAACCCGAAAATTTACTAGCCCTGTCCAATGGCTTCTTGTGGCCCACTGTACAATTTTCGTTCTTGGTACATTTGATGATGGGACATTGACATTCTCTGGGTGTTTACCTGAACTCATCACATTTAAGCGGACTCTAACAACTAAGGAGATTGCATGTCTCCAGACTCCTAGAGTTGAGTTCTCGGCAGGTAGTCGTAATAATAACGCATAGAAGGGACGGAAATAGCAAACTCGGATTGAAATACTAAACAACCTGTAGAAAGCACTCAGATAGTTTATTTAAGCACATTTATTGAGGAAAGCAAACATGCATATGTCATAGTTCACACCCATTCTGCAAATGGAGTTACAGAAAAATCCGAAAACCAAACTCATAAACAAACGCCTTGAGCCGGACCATAAGAATCCTATCTATGCATAGTCAATACAAGAAAAGTGTGCGATTGATTTGTCCTTCAGCAGCATCCGCTTCCTGCCATATAGTGGCGCCTGATCAGCAAACGGCAATCTCAAGCAGGTGGTAAGATATCCTTCGAAAAGCAACTCTAACTTTGTCTGTTTGAGGGGAAAGTCGTAATAGTCACTCACCCATATCTTTTCCTATATCGACAACCACCCCCTCTTCAAACTCCATCCATTCCTTCTGCTCTTCAGTTAAGGTTTCCTCATGAAATGTCTGTGCTCGATCGAAGATTACCCTTTCATCTGGGTCATCTCGGAGAACCATCATATTCCTGGGATAGACATCGCTATGCTCGACAAGAGCCTTGTGGATTTCTTTTATGCCAGTGATGAAGTTCTCAATCCTCTTTTTTGTAACATTTCTCATCGGATCTAGCATCTCCATGTTCGGAATGTACTCGATAAGAATAGCGTTTGGCGGGCACTTGTCGTGGAGGAAACGTTTTAGATGAGGTTGATAAAGAATTGGATTGAGCTTCTCGATGGTACCGTAGAATTGAGGAACAATGCCGCGGTCGCAGAGACCATGCGCCTTCAGGCGGCGGTATGCCGTCGATTCGCAGATAAAAATGTTGTGCTCTCAGCGCGGGTTGGCAAATCGAATTGGGCCTCTATCATGGTGCTACTGCATGTTAGACGCCAGAAGTTCAGAGTAAATAGGAATCATAGGCTACTCACCACCTTCATGACACATTTCCGACCACGGATAGAGTAGGTCGTTTCCAGGGCCGCTACATTAAGGAGCAACAAGGACCAAGAAACAGAGGGAAGTGTATAATGCTCGCCACAGTACCTACTACGTGAGTCATGATCCCGGAAGAATTTTCCAAGCTCTTTATACTTTCTTTGTCATTATCATATGGAAATAAATATATGTTAAATGAAGCAGTTTTAGGTCAGTCATCTGCCGCTTCCGGATAGGTCCGCGGCAGCGTCTCAGATTTCCGGATCCGTTGTCTCATTCAGCTCGATCAAAGAGTAATACGTGCTTCTTTATTAGCACTGTTTAAAAGTCTAGGATGCCAGTAAAACCTATGATAAAGGTTGAAGGATTAGTGAAAGCCTTTTGAAGGACCTTAAGGCAGCCCAAAGAACAGATTCATGTAGAAATAGAGCTCTGTGGTCTTCTAGGAAGCTTCTAACCCCCCTTAACACTCTCTATTCCTTAGATCACAAGCAGATAGAGCAAATCACCAGTTTTAAGCTTCCTGAAGGCCTTGAGTTCATACTTGCTATATTTATTACCCTTTGATATATCATCATTGTCTCTGAAATGGCAGCCCAAGTCAATATCATGACATACTTGCAGGAAAGTCTACCGACAATCCCAGCAAAACCTCCTACACATCCAGGGACTGACACTACAAATGATTCATATGGCGCGGATGATATCAAAACCATCACTGTTTGGCAAGAGTTCTCCTTGGATAGAATTCTTGGGCGCTATCAAAATATGCTCATGGCAGCGTCTCTTGACGCAGATCCTATCAAATCACCTGCTGGGACTGCCAATTCGGAGGAGATCATCAGAGCTCGGATCTTTAAAATAGTACACCCAAGAGTCCGCCGAGCTTTGCGAGCAGGCTTTACATTCTTAACAGGTAATAATTGATGGACGGGCTCACCGCTCTTAATTTTGATAGCGGTTCCAGCAGCAAAAATTGTTGACAATTTCAGACCTGACACTGCATTCTATGATTCAAAGCAATTCGGCAGTGGCCCAAATCGTGCTCCAGGGGATATAAAGCCACATTGGAAATGGAATTCTGGGCGACGAACAGGCAGTAGGAGTGACCAGAGAGAGTACTGTCAAGTCCTGAGTCAGGTCAACTTCTACATGATACAACGTCAATCGCGGTACGGCTTTGTACTCACAGATCGTGAAATGGTAGCAATTCGGAGGCTGGATGATAACGGAAACTTGCAACTGTCCCGACAAATACAATGGGATGCCAAAGGTTCACTTGAGCAACCACGATGACACCTCTGCTGGCATTGTGGTATCTCGGAATGCTGGCTGCGCAAGACGAGGGCGATGATAAATGGATGATGTGACAATATGCAGAGTATGAATCGCATCATAACTCCAAAAGCTATCTGAATATGGTTTACGGGAAGTTGGCTTTTTGGCGTGTTGGAGGAGCATAGAATGTGGGATGGAGAGCCATTACTACAGGGTCGGTCATGGTTCTATAAGCAGCACTCTCGGTCTCAATTGCCATGTCCTTAGATAAACTACCTGTCCCATGTTCTCCTTTCCTACTTGTCATTGTTCTCCTACAAATAACCATAGTGCTAGCAAGTATCCTTATTGAATCCAAAAGTATCAAAAAATGGGATTCGGTTTACGGCAGTACTAGTTTCCATTTATCTTACGAACAAGCTTGCATTAGTGAATATGTCGGCATATATTTTGCCGGTCAAGTTCAGATGCAGTCACTGAAGTTACAGGCTGGCATCGCGGATGCTGATGGCAACCTTAGAATAGAATGTACGCTAGCCTGACAAAGAAATTCGAATTCCGGATCGCCTCGATGGCGTGATGCTCCTCCCAGTCAATCTCGCGGCGACCAGAATTTATGTCGATCTGGCTGAGCGTTAACCATCCTGCGCGCTTCCAGAAGTAGCCGCACACCCAGAATAGAATGATAACGGGGAGAGCGAGATACGCCTTGAAGAAGCATTCTGCAGTTCTTACGCCGGATTGACCAAGCGGGAAGAGTGCAATTTAAAACTAGTCATCTATTAGTGAGAAAGACGAAGACAAGCAAAAGGGCAGTGCGGAAAAAGTTGCAGAAACAACATACCTGGGCAATGAGCACAAGAAATATCATAATCAGCACCATCCAAGCCGTATACACCACCGACAGCCTTGAATGGGAGCTCGTCCAGGGTGTGTCCGTGATACTTCCAAGCTGCACGGAATCTGATATGGGCCAAACGTATCTAGATACGCTTAGCATAATGTAAGAATGAAGCAATAAAGAGCGAGGAAGAAACGTACACTGCCCCAGATGAAGAGAGCCGCAAGACCGGACAGCGCAAGAAGCCAGTCGAAAACATCAACACCGCCTGCGGAGAGGTTGACGTATGCCAGGGCGCCAAACAAAATTATCGTAATTGTCAAAGCAAGAGGATGACCAGCACGATCGACGTAGCTGAAAATGCTAGGTCTGTAGCCCTCCTCGGCAAGAGCAGTGAGAGTTCGAGAATTGTCTGGAGGACGCAAACTGCTCCGGCCAATGGCTGTCATTATGCTTATCTCGTCGTTCTCGACGTGCTTGCGGGTCCTCAACGCCCCGCTGGGCCTTGGCGCAGCGTCAGCGGGGATGTCTTGACACCACGCCGGTAAGCGGCAGAACGCGTACCGTACGGAAATGGCGTTACGAACGGTCTCGGGAGGACTCGCGTCGCAGTTCAACTCGTGCCCGAGTGTTGTTATTTCATGCCAATGTGCATACGCAGTATCACACTCGTAGTTTCGGAGTCTGATATATGGTGTTCTTCGAGCAAAAGGCGCTCTCTGGATCTTCTAACCTGCGCACATGGGGCTCGTCTGAGCGTTCTGGATCCCTCAGCGGGGAACCACGAGGGGAGCAAGGCTACATGCAGTAGACACGCGACTTTTATGACGCGCGTCTATCTGTCTAGCGGCTGCTTTATATGGAGTACTCCGTATTGTGGATTAAGGCATGGAAGTGCGGTGGTCAGTTCCCCGGATCGCTGCCGGGGATCGGTGGTGGGACGTGTTCTGACATCACAAGCAGTAGTGGTCACTGTTCAGGATGGAATCAGCTTGCTAGACAGATTTGCTTGGTTGATCCCAAAGACAAGGTTCCGGGATGGAAAGACTAGGCAGCATTGTCTTCTGTTGGATTATTATTGCGCAAATTGGAGGCAACCAATGGCTGTGGTCGCCTTGTCCGCTAAACGAGGCAGCTAAATACATTATCATGCACCATTACGACACTGAGATTTTCTTTCAACAGTCTCGCTTCGTTAAGTGTATCTGTCTATCTGAGACACACTCGAACCAATGCTAATGCACAGTTTCCTGCGAATCCATCGATCTCCCAATGGTGTCCCTAAAAAATTATGCGAGCATCTATGTATTTGTGAAGACAGATGCGGTGCTGTATCACGGTCGCTTGCCTGTTTCTCGATTACGAGTCATGCTTCATGCTGATTGGTATGATTCTGGGTCTGAAGCGGTATGTTTCCAACTGCGATCCGCGCCGGTACGAGACGATTCTAACATCCCAGATAGGAATATGTTCGTAATGACTATCTGCCGAATCTGCGGCAAACATTGTATCGGATCCGGGATCTGGCAAAGGTTCAGTCGACTGGGGCTCTCCAGCCCGGCCATGGCGATCGACTCTAGTCAGACTGGAGAGGCTTGAGGTCCCGCCGTCGGGAGGGAATATACCGTCACAGATAACAAAAAAAACTTTGCCGCAATTCTGCGACTGGTCTGGTAAGAAACAATAGGAAACTATCCACAAAGAAGTAATATGCGGCTCCTCACGTCAGGCATGTTAGCGCTCATCCGCGGCTTTACAATGACAATTCGTGCTACGCTATCTAAGTGTAAAACCCATTAGTGAGAGAAGAAACAGCGACGCTTATTTTGAGCTCCTATGTGTTTTTTTCTGTAGACTGCTCAAATCAATGTATCTCTGGTAAGGTATATTTCTAGGGGTGGGACATTATCCGCGTAACCGTGCACAATTCTCTCTATGATTCTAGTCCGTCAAATGCTATGCAGCTCTACTCTAGTGGACATACGTCGATCTCGCGAGGTCTATCAACGCAGTAGCATACTGCCGTGGATTACAGTAGGATGTAAATATATAAATGCACCCGGTTTTCCAGTTTGCCCAAGCAATTAAAATTTCTAAGACATTAAAACTCAGTATAATAAACGGTAGAAACATCCTTTGCCAGAATATCTGTCAGACAGCCAGAATACCAATATCCGAATGCAATCAGTGGCCCTGGCCTCTTTTCGTAGTTACAAGGTACTTTTTGTGCTTGATAGCATTGAACTAAGGCCTGTCAGAGCAGGTATATGTCCAGGGTTCCCTTTGCGACCAAATAGAAGACAAGGAGGACGGGAGTTCTCAAAGTTGGTTAAGAAACGGAGCGTTGGGGTGTTGCAAAGCCGGTTGATGACCAGGATTTCACTGTCCACGGAGGGGATAAGCTCCAGAAGGCAGAAGCAATTCCATTATGTTGTAGAAGGCTTTTTACTCCAGATCCATCCAATAGGAGACAAATAGAATTTGGGGATTAGGCCTTTCGGAGATTGGTGCTGACTACCATGTCGTTGTTCAAAAGTAAAGCCCGAGTGACGAGACAAAGAAACCAGACAAGTGGAAACAACTAACAACAGGCTCCAGATACAATGCAGATGGCAGTCAACATGGTTGTGTTAACACCAACCATGCTGTTAGAAGTAGTGCTGTTCTCAACACCTCGGGATGATCCTGTGGACGCCAGACACCAAGGATGCAGGGAGTTTTTGTGACTCTGCCTGGGTCGCATTAGACTCCTTGTTATGGTTAAGACAGTTATGAGTTGATAAAAGTGGATCAAGAATCTTGGCCAGAAGATGATCATAGCATCCTAGCTGTGCCGCCCTGGCCCCCTGAGGCAGAGCCAGCATCTAATCTCAATTAGTCCACCGCAAAAGCTTTGTCCTTTTCTCAGCTACTCTCTACTTCTCCATGCTCTATACTATGCAGAGCTTTCAGAGCCTTGAACTCCGGCAAGATCATAAACCTAATACACCGACGTGACCAAGGCTCAACGCAGCTGACATGATATCTAGAGGCCGCATGTCCACACTGTCATGAGTCATGACATCGCGCCAACCGTCCGGTTCTCTCCGACAGCACCAGTTCAGCTGTACAGCCAGACACTTCTCAACCTAGCAGGGGTTGTTAGCGCCGACGTCACGCGGCCTCATCTATTTGGGTTTTAGGACAATTTTTGCGTTACGCCCCCCAATTTGCTGCCGGCAGCAGGCTGCAGGACATGACCAGTTGCAAGGATGTACTTCCTCAATGCTGTCATTTTTTAGCTCATTCACCACCACTACGGCGCTAATAGAGACCAAGCTGAATGGCGCTTGGGGCTGGACCTCAGCTCCACCAGGGATATTGTAAACAAGAGCTTGCACTGCTGGCAATCAATGACTTGCACTGCTATGGAGTCCTATCAAAAAAAAGTGATTAAATTGTAACAAAAGGAGTGTGTTATGGACTTTGCCCAACAAAGGCCGGATAATTAAAGGACCGAGAGAAGTAACTGATCGGCACGTGATTGATCTGATCACCACGATCACCTTGATCACCTTGATCACCATGATCAGCTCGATCACCTCAATCACCATGATCACCAAAAAGACTGGGAGACAGGCATGTATATAATGACGTTCCTTTCAGACAGAATCCGACCCTCATGGTCGACTCACATAGCAACTGGTCATATAGACATTGCTAGTAACACAGGCTTATTCTTACTTTTATATTGCTCACCCCCTTGTTTCTTGTCTTCAAGATAAACCAAACGGCCCTATTAGGTCTAGTTATCTAGGCCTGTTGTTACACTTCGACCACCTTTCTTGCAGGAAGCAAGGCGTGTTGTGGGTGTTCAAGAGACTGCAGGCATGGAGGGGCATATCTCCAACCAGGAACTGGCCCAAGCAGTAAGGGCCCTACAGGAGCAGATTCAGCGATTGCAAGAGCAGATTCAGCAGTTACAGGAGCAGTTACAGGGACAGGTTAATGAGAATATGCGGCTGCAAGAACAAGTGGGATATCTTGGGCACCAGACACAGGAGAGCAACACCAGACAGACAATTGAAGCAAACCAGGATGCGGCTCAGCGGACTAAGGTGGCTAAACTGGACCTCTTTTATGGAGAAAGGAAGAAGCTCCAGATGTTCATTTCCCAGTTGGAACTCTACTTCTTTTTCAACGCGCCAGATTTCCTGGAGGAAGACAGAAAGGTTATGTTTGCAGCAACCTATCTTCAAGGCACAGCAGCTCAATGGTTTGAACCCTATCTTCAAGATCAAATGCAAAAGGCACCTGAAGAACATCAACCAGAAACCAATGAAGTGTTTAACAGATTCCCTACTTTTGTGGCCAAAATGAAGCAGAATTTCAGAGACCTCAACAAAGTTAGAAAAGCCATCCATACTGTCATGACAATCTGCCAGAGGACCTCTGTTGCCGCCTACACCACTGAATTTCAGCAAGCTGCGGCATACCTGGGCAATTGGTCAGACAGATCACTCATGGAGCACTACCATCAGGGGTTGAAGGACAAAATTAAGAAAGGACTAATAATCTATAAGAACCCCAAGGATCTAAATGCACTTATCAACCTGGCCATCAAGATCAACAATCATCTCTTTGAATGTCGCTATCAAGATGGTACCCTGCGGCAAACTAATCAGTGGCATACTAGGAATGGGGGAGATGCCATGGAACTAGACAGCACCAACAGGAAGAACCCCCAGAAGGACAAGTCTAAACAGCCTGACAAGAAGCCTTGAGGACCCAATCCCAACTGGACTGAGGAGCAGAAAAAACATTATGAACAGAAGCTATGCATCCACTGCAGAAAGAATGACCATATGGGATGGAAATGCCCTAACAAGCCCAAGAAGGAGGAAAAGAAGCAAGCTGCTACTGCTCAGAAGAAGGAAGAAGACCATGCTGCCTACCATTGGACCGCCTGTTATGATGACAACTGCAGCATCCATCGGTCAGAGAAGGACACCACAGGCTGGTATCTAAAACCACCCAAGTCAAAAAACTAGTCGGCCCTGCTAGGAAGGGACACTTGCAGGGAGTGTGGCTAGAGTCCCTACACCTTGATACAAGCGCCACCAGAAAAGGACTATATCAGCAGCTTATTGTTAATGGCAAAATCAATGGGAGGAAGACAAGAATCATGATTGATAGTGGAGCAACTGGAAACTTTATTAGCAACACTTTTGTCACCAAGAATCATATCCCTTATCAGGCGAAGGAGAAGCCCTACAAGTTGACTATGACAGATAAGTCATCTAGCAACTATAGAGATGGGTGGGTGTGAATGGAAACCAAGGAATCCACCCTGGCAATTGGACAGCATTCTGAACAGATCAACCTGGACATCACGCGGATCTCAAGGCACAACATCATTCTGGGAATACCATGGCTAAAGACACACAACCCCCATATAGACTGGAAGACCGAGAGGATACAGTTTGCAGGGACACCCAAAAACAGCATAAGGCCTGAGAGGCAGCCTGAGGGGCAACCAGAGGTTGTTGAAGTCCAAGAGATATCAGGGGAAGCACTGAAGTGTATATGGCAATGGGGAGAGCAAGTTGGTGTCTTATATGTTTGCCCTAGGGAGGTCAGAGAAGTGGGAACTCTGACAAAAGGGCAGGAGACAGCCAAACCCCCTATCCAGGAGATGGAGAACATGCCAAAGGAGTACTGGGACTTCCAGGATGTTTTCCAGGAGAGAGGCAAAGGACAACTTCCAGAACACCAACCATGGGACCATGAGATACCACTGAAACCAGGGATACAGCCAGCATTCAAACCAATTTATCCCCTCTCAGAAAAGGAACACAAGGCACTTTGAGAGTACATTGACAAGAACCTAGAACAAGGATATATTAGGCCATCAACTTCACCTGCAGAATATCCTATACTCTTTGTCCCTAAGAAGAATGGGAAGTTACAGCTCTGTGTGGATTATCACCAGCTTAATGACATCACCATCAAGAACTGCTATCTGCTGCCGCTCATTTCAGAGCTCCAGGATAGACTTAGGAAGGCCAGATATTTCATCAAGCTGGATTTATGTGAAGGCTATTACCTAGTCCAAATGAAGGAAGGAGAGGAATGGAAAACTACCTTCAGGACCCACCTAGAACATTTTGAATACACAGTCATGCCATTTGGACTTACCAACGCGCCTGCCACATTTCAGAGCCTAGTCAACAACACATTGCGGGACTATCTAGACATCTTTTGCATGGCCTACCTCAACAACATCCTCATCTATTCGGATACCCTGGAAGAGCATAAGGAGCATGTGAAGAAGGTCCTGAGAGCCCTGCAGGATAGAAAGCTCTCTGTGGCCCCAGAGAAATGTGAATGGCACACTCAGAAAGTGGAGTTTTTAGGATTTGTCATTACCCCAGGGCATGTGGAGATGGATGAAAGGAAACTGGCCACCATTAGGGAATGGCCTACTCCTACTTTGATCAAAGAAGTGCAATCCTTTCTTGGATTTGCCAACTTTTACTGGAAATTCATCTGGAACTACTCCAAGATCGCAGAACCCTTGATACGGCTCACTAGGAAGAAGCAGAGCTTTGAATAGGGGGAAGAACAGCAAGCAGCATTTGAAAAGTTGAAGCAGAAGTTCTGTGAAGAACCTGTTTTGAAGATCTATGACCCTGAGAAACCAGCTATATTGGAAACAGATGCTTCAGACTATGCCATTGGAGCATGCCTCAGCCAGCCAGATGAGGAAGACAGGCTACACCCTGTTGCCTACTACTCCAGGAAGATGACACCCCCAGAGCTGAACTACAACATCCATGACAAAGAATTATTGGCCATTGTTGCAGCCCTGAAGGAATGGAGGCATTACCTAGAAGAAGCCAAGCATCAGACCCTAATATATTGTGACCATAAGAACTTGGTTCACTTTACTACCACCAAGGAGCTGACCCGAAGGCAAGCTAGATGGGCTGAGGAGTTGGCGCAGTATGATATCCAGATCTCTTACAGGAAGGGAAGGGAGAATGCCAGAGCTGATGCCCTCAGTTGAAGACTGAACCATGAGACAGGAAAGCCTGGAGTCCAGCCAGCAATTTTCAGAACCAAGGCAGACAGCACACTTGTTCTAGCCAGGCAGCTAGCACCAACCTTCCAAATTACTGGCTCATGGGAGGAAGAAATCAAGAAGGCCTATAAGAATGACTCTATGGCCCAAGAATTGATGAAGATCCTAGAAAAGGCTGAAACACAAGAACCCACAGAGAGGGACCCCAACATAACCATGGGAGAGGGAGGCATCATCCTGTACCAGGGACTGGTCTATGTGCCTGCCAAGCTCTGAGAACAGCTGGTCAAGGACATCCATGAAGCCCCAGCACATGGCCACCAGGGAATGGACAAAACCATTGAACAAATCACCAGGAATTTCTACTTCCCAGGGCTCAGAAAGACAGTACAGAAAGTGGTCTCCCAATACAACCTCTGCATAAGAAGCAAGGCCGCTAGACACACCCCATATGGATATCTACAACCCTTGGAAGCACCTAAAAGACCCTGGCAGTCTATATCCCTGGACTTTATCACAGATCTGCCAGAATCGGAGGAACCCCTGACCAAAGTAAAATATGATTCAATCCTGGTCATTGTGGATAGGCTTACCAAATATGCCTACTTCCTACCCTACTGAAAAACAGCCAACACAGATGACCTGGTATATACCTTCCTACAGGTAATTGTGGGGAACCATGGCCTACCAGATGAAATTGTGTCAGACAGGGACAAGCTGGTCACATCCAAGTTTTGGCAATCCTTGACTCAGCAATTGGGCTCTAAGCATAAGTTGTCTACAACAGCACACCCACAGACCAATGAGCAGACTGAGTGTACTAATCAAACCCTGGAACAGTACCTTCACTGCTACATCAATTACCAACAGAACAACTGGGTTGAGTTGTTGCCTTTAGCCCAGTTTGCATACAACAGCACAAAGACTGAAGCCACCCAGGAGTCACCATTTTATACCAACTATGGGTTTGAGCCTACAGCATATCAGGAGCCCATCCCTGGCAAGGTCTTGGCTCAGAAAGGAATCCTCAAGGCAGACCAACTGAAGGAGCTACACCAACAGCTGAGCTTGGACATCCAATTCATTGCTTACCAAGCAGCCATGTACTACAATCAGTGGCACCAGGAGGCGCCTAAGTTTAGGAAGGGGGACAAGGTATACCTCCTTAGAAAAAACATTAAGACACAGAGGCCTAGCAACAAATTGGATTTCAAAAAGATTGGACCTTTCAAAATTGAAGAACAGACTGGGAAAGTGAACTATAAACTCAGACTGCCAGAAAATATGCAGATACATCCTGTTTTTTATGTCTCTTTGTTGGAACCGGCACCGACCCATGCAACAGTCATTACCAAAACCAAAGAAATACTGCCTGAAAACCCAGAAGCAGATCAAGAATATGAAGTTGAAAAAATACTGGACAGTGGATATGTGGACGGTCAGTTCAGATACCTGATCAAATGGGCAGGGTATGATGATTCAGAAAATACCTGGGAACCTCCTGAAAACTGTGAAGGATGCAGAGACCTCATTAAGAAGTTCCACCTCTGGAACCCAGATCACCCAAAACCAGAGGATCCGCCACCCCAGAGGAAAAGAGGTCAGCCAAGAAAGAATCCCAGGAAGGAAGGCAGGAAGAGCCCACAGACAAATTAATCCCAGAAGTGCCAGGAGGCCCAGCACTCATGGTGGAATTAGAAGCTACTGCCTGATCATTGACTGAAGACCCCTCATAATGAGATTCACCCCTAGGAGACTGATTTTCTTGTTGCTGCTCAACCTCCTTCAAAGCCTCAATCTCAGCCAACTCTTGTTCAAACAAATCCCGACTACAGTTGTCCAGGAAAGAGAGCAAGCAAAGTAAACAGATCACCTTGGCTCAAGAACTAGCAGCCCAAAGAGTAAGATGTTGGGCCCGCTGAGTGAGATCCTGAATCTGTTGAGTGAGACTCCAGATTCCAGCTTCATCCTGCTCAATACTCTGTTGTGCTTCCTCTAGCTGGGACTGAATGCGATCTTGCACTTGATCTACTTGCTGAAACTCAGCCAGTGAAGGCATTTCTTCAGGAAATTGACAGCAACTACCGCGGTGAACACACTTGTAACAATGTTTAGAGTCAGAAGAAATCCAACAGCAATAACACAAATGGGGCTGACAATTCAAACATCAGATCAATGCTTCAGAACTGCCATGAAGTATTTGGGCAGCCAAAGCGTGACAACAAGCAGTGGTACTAGACATGATGAGTATTAAAGATTGAAGAAAGAAAGGGGGAAGGGGGAAACCCACCTTCTTATGGGCTTTTGAGATGAAAGCTGCCTAGGGGAGGGGTAGTGTTATGGACTTTGCCCAACAAAGGCCAGATAATTAAAGGACTGAGAGAAGTAACTGATCGGCATGTGATTGATCTAATCACCATGATCACCTTGATCATCTTGATCACCATGATCAGCTCGATCACCTCAATCACCATGATCACCAAAAAGACTGGGAGACAGGCATGTATATAATGACATTCCTTTCAGACAGAATCTGACCCTTGTGGTCAACTCACATAGCAACTGGTCATATAGACATTGCTAGTAACACAGGCTTATTCTTACTTTTATATTGCTCACCCCCTTGTTTCTTGTCTTCAAGATAAACCAAACGGCCCTATTAGGTCTAGTTATCTAGGCCTGTTGTTACAGAGTGATGAAGAAAGGAAATAACTAGAGTATGTAGAATGATGTGTCACACCAAGTTTATCTGTTTGCTTAGCAAAAGTCTCTAGCGGGATTGCTGCACAGTAGGTAATTACTACAAGATAAGGAATATCCAAGTTTCCTGGCATACTTCTGTTCTGGCCAATAAGATGGTGTGTGTGACAAGACTGATCCATGTCTGCCCTGCTTCCCCAGGCACTAAAGCTGTCTCTCTCTCTCTCCATCTCCTCCCTCCCGGCTGATTTTTTTGGGGGCAATGTTTCAACAGGTGCTGCAGATGATCTTAGCTTTATGCATCCCAGCTTGTTCATTGGAAAAAAGGCACCTCACATATGTATCAGAGCAAAACTAAAATTGTTGTCCCACTGCCCAGCTCCAACATGAGAAATTCTTAAGGCATGATTGCTGTACTGTTATCAAAAACCCACCAACAGAACTCGACAATTTAGAAAGCTAGAACAGGCAAGTCAAAGACAGACCAGCTTACAACTCCTCAACAGCTGCAGATGTTTTCTAGCTTGTGGCACCATGTCCTGGATTCTCATCAAGCATTCCTGGGGCCACTGGCCTGTTTCTATAACTCCCCCCCCCCCCCCCCCCCAATGTCCTCAAAGAGCCTGGTCTTCACTGTGCACCCCTCATCTTGTTCTGCCTCCATTGTCAGCAAGGTGAGATAGCTGAAATGAGTCTTCTCTGCTTCTTCTGAACATTCAGCATGGAGGGCTCATTTGTGTTGTCCCTGAGCAGACTAAGAGGGGCTCTCAAGGCTGATCTGCTGTCAGCAGCAGGTTCCGCTGCCATTCTGGGTGTGGTTTTACATATATCTGTTTTTTGGAATATCAAAGTTGAACTTTATCTCTATAGCTTTCTTGGGCTGTATCTTGCTGCCATGCTGGGTATCGGCTACATGTACTTATCATTGATAGAGTTCTCAATCATTGAAAGTCTCACCAGGGTCCTGCTACTGGCAGCATCATTCAATGCAGGCCTCATCCTCAGCATTGCTATTTACTGATTGTTCTTCCATTGTCTTCACTGCTTTCCTGGTCTGTTTGGAGCAAAGCTTAGCCGCTTCTACAGCACCTCCCTAGCAGCTAAGAATTTCCAGTACTATTGGGAAGTGGCCAAGATGCATGAGAAGTATGGTGATTTCATATGGACAGGTAAATGCCATGATTTTTCTGTTCTCAAGAGAATCAATGACCATGTTCTTAGGCCCCTGTGAAATCTGCATTGTCCAAAAGTCAGCCATATCTCTCATCTATGGTCCACAGTCAGAATGTCTCAAGTCAACCTGGTATACCCAGGTCGACAGCGACTACAGAAAATGCTCGGTCCACATGACACATGACTTTGATGACCACAGGAGGAGAAGGAAGGCCTGGGATAGAGGCTTGAGCATCAAAGGTAAGTAAAATAACTAATCTCTCATCATGCTTCAGAATCTTCTGGTTAACATGAACCATGTGTGATAGCCCTCGCGACATATGAGCCGCGCATCAAGGCCAAAGCAGATCTCTTGATCTCTCAGATAAATGCAAATTTGGGCAAGCCTCTTGATGTTACAGCTTGGTCCATGTTCCTCAATTTTGATATCATGGGAGATGTTGGATTTGGCAAGGACTTCAACAATCTGCGCACAGGCATCAAGCATCCAGCTATAAAAGGCATACATGACTCTATAGCTGTTGTTGGAGTTCTGAGCCACATCCCCTGGCTTCTGAATATAGTCGGCCGCATTCCCTTTGCTACCGCGGGTTATTCTCCGTTTCTCAGGTGGTGTGCGGACAAGATGAAGCATAAGCAGAAGGTGAGCAAGCACCTGGTTCTTTGGTCATACTTGATCTGTTGGACTGGGGACCACAGTGTTAACAGTTCACCCCTTTGCAGGCATGGGATCCTCAAAAGTATCCCCAAGACATTGTATCCTGGCTGCTGAAAGCTGTTGCTGAGAAGGATATCTCTGCTTCTCCTTCCAAACTGGCACTCCATGAAGATTCGCGCGCAGTCATTGTTGCTGGCAGGTGAGTTTTAAGTGGCAAGGATTCCGTCTGTCCTGTACTCAGCTGAGAGTTGTTCCAGTGAAACCACAGCAAGTACTTTGGCCACTGTCCTCTTCTATCTTGTGAAATATCCAGCCACACTGCAGAAGCTCCAGTGTCTGTTGGATGATGCCATGCCCGGTGGCCTGAAGGAGTGGTCATATGAGAAGGTGAAAACAGTCACCTTCATCAATGATATTATCAATGAAACACTTTGCCTAAGGCCTGCTGTGCTCACCGGTGGCTATTGCGTCACGCCCGCAAAGGGTCTCCAGGTAGATGAGGTCTACATCCCCAGAGATGTGAATGTTTTTGTACTGATACAGCTGATTCAGACCAACAAGCAGTACTGCAAGGACGCGCATCAATTTATTCCTGAGTGCTGGGGAGAGAGGAGAGATGAAATGGGAACAGACAGTGTGCTGTTCCTGCCCTTCTCTCTAGGTTGGTATCCCCTAATTATGTATGGATTAGACTTCCAGCAGAACCTTTGGCTTACAACCTTCACAGGTCTGTACAGCTGTCCGGGCAAGAACCTGTCCATGTTGAGCCTTCGCATTGCGGTATCAAGCATCACACAGCAGTTCAACATTACATTTGCTCCAGGTGAAACAGGAGAGAAGTTTGACAAGAAGGTGCTGGATACCTTCACCACCACACTGCCCCCACTACTTATTCAATTCCAGCATCAGTAAGCAAGTGTCATATGCATGGGAAAGTGTCATATGCAATGGTATGATCACTGGCTTCTGCATGCACCTTGATGCTGATCCTTGCATCGCATCTCTCCTGGTTTTCCGGACTGCTATCTATGGAGGTTCATGAGGGTTTTTTCTACAAAACCAGAGATAATCAGGCATGTGTCAAAATATAGGGTAATCCAGTAACCAACAGGTAACAAGATAACCTGTAGGCTTCTTAATGTGAGCAGATTAGGTAGGAACTTCAAGAGTAACAAGTAGATTCCCTATATTGATCCTAAGTGTGACAAACCCAAATCTCATTAGCTAGGAGGTCTCTAGAGCTATGAGGTGATTCAGAATGAAGAGACTAAGCTGAGGGAGAAAAAGAAGAAACCATCTACAAGGTCAGGTGTGAGATATCTCAAGGATTCTGCTGGCCATATGCTTCACTGCCTAGTTCAGACTGTTACATCACCCCCCTGGTCAAAAAGAGCCTGCCCCCAGGCGATGGCATGCCGGGTTCCTATTTTGAATTGACCAATTAGAAAGCAGTATTCTGGGGTGTGGTTTGCAATCTGAATTGAGCTGTGCAAAGTTTCAAATTCCTGGCCATTATCTCTTCAACTTTGGTGTCCATCCTTGCGGATGGTCATCATTGACATGATCTTCCAATCATATGTCATCCTCAGCGGCTTTTATCCATTCAGTTAAGTGTAGTGGTGGTCCAGGCGCTTTGGGGTATTCAAGATGGAAATTGTGTTATGGACCTTGCCATACAAAGGCCGGATAATTATAGGACCAAGGGTAGTAACTGATCAGCATGTGACTGACTGCAATCACCTTGATCACCTTGATCACCACAATCACCTTGATCACCATGATCACCATGATCACCATGATCACTATGATCACCAAGACTCAGGAAAAAGGCATGAATATAATAACACTTCTTTTAGACAGAATCAGACCCTTGTGGTCAACTCCTATAGCAACCTGTCATATAGGCATTGCTAGTAACACAGGTCTATTCTTGCTTTCATATTGCTCACCCTCTTGTTTCTTGTCTTCAAGATAAACCAACAACCCCTTTAGATCTAGTTATCTAGGCTTGTTGTTACACTTCGACCACCTTTCTTGCAGGAAGCAAGGCATGTTGTGGGCACTTGAGAGACTGCAGGCATGAAGAAGCATATCTCTATCTAGAAACTGGCCCAAGCAGTAAGAGCTCTACAAGAACAGATTCAGCAGTTACAGGAGCAGTTACAGGGACAGGTCAATAAAAATATGTGGCTGTGAGAACAGATGGAATATCTTAAGCATCAGACACATTCAGATAAGAGCAATACAAGACAGACAATTGAAGCAAGCCCTAACCAGGATTCAACCCAACAGACTAAGATAGCTAAACCAGACCTCTTTTATGGAGAAAGGAAGAAACTCCAGATATTTATTTCTCAGTTAAAACTCTACTTCTTCAATATGCCAGATTTTCTGGATGAAGACAAAAAGGTCATGTTTGCAGCAACTTATCTTCAAGACACAGTAGCTCAATGGTTTGAACCCTATCTTTGAGACTGAATGTAAAGGATGCCAGAGGAACATCAACTAAAGACTAATAAAATATTCAATAGATTCTCTACTTTTGTGGCTAAGATGAAGCAGAACTTTGGAGACCTCAATTGTAACAGTGTGGCGGACAAGTAGGTGGTAGGAGATACTGCCAGGACTACTTGGCAATATCAACCACTCCACAATGCTATGATTTCTCTCTTTTTCTTCTCCATGCTTTTGATTCTGTATGACAAGCTACTATAGTTTTAGCTAATAATACTATAACTGGGCGCTGTCACACAATAAAATCAGAAAAACTATCTATATTATTATAACAATCTGCTAAAGGACCTCTGTTGCCACCTACACCACTGAATTTCAGCAAGCTGCAGTATATCTGGGTGACTGATCAGACAGATCACTCATAAAGCACTACTGTTAGAAATTAAAAAATAAAATCAAAAACAGACTAATAATTTATAAGAACTCTAAGGATCTAGATGCACTTATTAACCTGGCTGTCAAGATTGACAACTGTAATAGCATGGCACATCTAGGCAGTAAGATAAGCAGTGTTGAGCATTTTTTTGTCTCTGGGATACTGCCAGTTCTACTCACCTATATATATTATATAAAGCCCTGCAGATTTTTTTCTCTCCCCTCATGCTTTTAATTCTGTATGACTAGCTATTATAGTTCTAGCTGTTAATACTATGACTGAGCACCATCACATAATCAAAAGCATCAATTTTACCTTGTTTTATTAATACTATCATTCTTTAGGAGCATAAAGAGCTAGTAATAACTGTGTTGCTAATATTCTTGTTCTGCCTCCTCATCTTTTCCTTTGACAGAATAACAGAACAACTTTGATTTGATTTAAATAAACTTTAAAAACAGCCTCTAGACTCAATTACAGAACCTGAATTTGAACTAAATCAAACAAGAATAGTGCATAAGTCAACCACCACTGAGAAAGGCTTATCTGGGCAGAGATAATACATCTTAATTCTTTAAAACCCTCAGAATCAAGATAGCAAATTTCCAGAAAAATGAGAGATAACCTATAAGCAATTTGATAAACTTATTGAACAAGACTAAAAAGCCCTGTACAAGGCCATTTTGCATACCTTCAACACAGTACTTGATGACCATGATGAACTGCAGAAGAAGGTCAATGGACTAGAATTTAAACTTAGCACTCTAAAAAATAATACAAATGAGGAGATTGCAGAGAAAGATAAACAGATTAGTTAGCTTGTAGCAAAATATAAGAACTACAAGAAACAGATTATTTAAATAGTAATATAACAAGAAGCTAGCTTGGTTTATAAAACCTCTGCATCAGAAGCTTTTTGCAAGTTTATCAAGCTGCCAGACCTACCTATTCTGACTGACAGAAAGAACTCAAAGTTCAATAATTAGCTTTTAAAAATAAAGAACAAACTGCTTGCAAATAAAAACCACTATCCAAATAAAGCTATGCATATAGCATATGTTCAAAACTGTGTAAGAGGCATTACTGCTGACCACCTTACTCCCTGAATTTGCAGAGAGATAATTAACTGTAACAACAGGCCTAGATAACTAGACCTAAAGGGGTTGTTGATTTATCTTGAAGACAAGAAACAAGAGAGTGAGCAATATAAGAGCAAGAATAGACCTGTGTTACTAGCAATGCCTATATGACAGGTTGCTATGTGAGTCAACCACAGGGGTCGGAATCTGTCTGAAAGGAGCATCTTTATATACATGCTGTCTTTCTGGGTCTCTGAGGCTTGTGGAATAGCTCATAGTCTTGAATTATTTGAATCAGTAGGACTTTAAACTGATTCTCTAATCTCCAGATCAGTTGGATTAATATGCCAAGAATTGATCGCACTGATTCAGTTATATAACTGTTCAGAAATAAGTAATTCCTTCTTTTAACTAAAATTTAAAGATGCTTTTGTAACATTACCTCTCCCCTAGATAGCTTTTGACCTAAAAGTTTTTAAAGAGGTGAGTTTTTCTCCTTCTTTTTCCTTTCTTTTTATCATCTTCTGGTTTCTAAAATGTTGTTTCACAATGTCCCAAAAACATCCTTGAGATACAACTGCTGACTGCCTTAATCTGGCCACAGCTATACAGCACTTTAGGTTCCCAATTGTCCCTTGTTTTGACTGTGTTTTCCAAGGTCTGGAGTGTAGGGTTGGTTCTCACTCTAATCACTATTCAGAGTGTATTTTTCAGGGTTTCACTATATGTAATGCCTTTTAGATTTCTGTTGCTACTAGTTTGTTGCTTCCCTCCTGTCTTGCTTGCTTGTCTAATCATCTTAGTGAATTGTATTTGTTGTTAGCAAGAACAGATTTATGCTAAAGAGGTGTCAACCTATGCTGAATTTCAACAGGCTTCAGAGGAACTAGAGCAGTTGCATAGCCAGATATAGTCTACTTCTGCTAAATTGCTTTATCTTCAGAAACAACAACATCTGTTAGAAGAGCAGAGTTATGCAATTTTGAACCAGGAGTCTGTAACAATAAGCCTAGATAACTAGATCTAATAGAGCTGTTGGTTTATCTTGAAGACAAGAAATAAGGGGGTGAGCAATATAAAAGTAAGAATAAGCCTGTGTTACTAGCAATGTCTATATGACAAGTTGCTATGTGAGTTGACCACAAGGGTTAGATTTTGTCTGAAGAGAATGTTATTATATATATGCTTGTCTCCCAGTCTTTTGGTGATTATAGTGATCGGAATGATCGAGCTGATCATGGTGATACTCTTCCAGGGTTTCCAAATAGATAAGAATGTTGTCAAGGTAGACCATACAAAAAATATCTAAATAGTCCCACAATATGTTGTTGACTAGGCTCTGGAATGTAGCAGGCACATTGGTGAGTCTAAATAGCATAACTGTGTATTTAAAATATTTTAAACAGGTTCTGAAGGCAGTCTTCTATTCCTCTTCTTTCTTTATTTAAATTAGGTAATAGCCTTTATATAAATCCAGCTTGATGAAGTATTTGGCCTTTCTAAGTCTATCCTGAAGCTCTGAAATGAGCAGCAGTGAATAGCAGTTCTTGATGGTGATGTTATTAAGCTAGTGATAATTCACACAGAGCTGTAACTTCTTATTCTTTTTAAGGACAAAAAGTATAGGATATTCTATAGATAAAGTAAATAACCTAATATATTCTTGTTTTAAATTCTTGTTAATATATTTCTGTAGTGCCTCATGTTTCTTTTTCAAGAGAGGGTAAATCAGTTTGAATACTAGTTGTATATCTAATTTTAATAGTATCTCATAATTTTATAGTTGGTGTTCTGGAAGTTGTCTCTTGCCTCTTTCTTGAAAAATATTCTGGAAGTTTTAATATTTCTGTAGTATATTCTCCATCTTCTGAACAGGGGGTTTGGCTGTTTCTTGTTTTTTTGTCAGAGTTCCCACTTCTCTGACCTCTCTAGAGCAAATATATAAAACACCAATTTGCTCTCTCTAATGCTATATTCACTTTAGTGCTTTTTCTAATATTTCTTAAACTTTAATAGTTTTTGATTGTCTCTCAGGCTATCTCTCAGGCTTTATATTATTTTTGAAAGTTTCTGCAAACTGTATCTCTTCAGTTCTCCAGTCTATATAGGGGTTATATGTTTTTAGCTAGAGTATTTCTAGAATAATGTTGTGCCTTAAGATCTGAGTAATATCCAGATTGATCTGTTCAGAATGCTGTTTAATTGCCAGAGTGAATTTCTTGATTTTTATTCACACCTATTTATCTCTATAGTTGCTAGATAACTTATTTACTATAGTCAACTCATAAGGTTTCTCCTTCACCTGGTAGGGGATATAATTCTTGATAACAACTAATGAAGTTTCCAGTTGCCTCACTATATATATATATATATATTGTCAATTATGATTCTTGCCTTCCACCTATTAATTTTGCTATTAACAATAAGTTGCTGGTATAACCCTCCTTTGGTGGCACTTGTATCAAGATATAGAGACTCTAGCTGCATTTCCTGCAAGTGTTTCTTTCTGGCAGGGTTGATTAGTTTTTTGACTTGAGCAGCTTTAGATATCAGCCTGTGGTATCCTTTCAGGGTTTAGGGTTTAGGGTTTTAGGGTTTTAGGGTTTAGGGTTTTAGGGTTTAAGGGTTTAGGGTTTAGGGTTTAGGGTTTTAGGGTTTTAGGGTTTAGGGTTTAGGGTTTTAGGG